>Ga0182742_1000004_pt1 | contig 527065 bp, 512 predicted proteins | sample eDN5th37CBELigMG_FD_128880 | JGI IMG/M metagenome (GOLD analysis project Ga0182742, IMG submission 128880) | Enriched Miracle-Growth compost microbial communities from Emeryville, California, USA - eDNA 5th pass 37_C BE-Lig MG (version 2)... ... | reverse complement strand
CTTCAACCTTAGGATCTCTCCACCAGTTGCCTGTCAGCTACGAGGCGACTTGGCTCTTACCTCGGTTGGACTTTCACCAACTAGCAATTAACGGCTTGCTGGGCGCGCTGGACGCTAAAAGCGTGTTCCGCCTTTTCCGCTGCGCCTGGGTCAAGATCCCAAATGCCTTCGCTTTTCTCCCCTTTTTCCTCAACCAGCGTCCATTGGTCCTCGATACTCCTTGAGGGCTGCTCAGGATGTTTTTGTACTACTGCTGTGAAAGAAACAGTTGTGGAACGGTGTACAATGCTGGAGTGCCGCCTGTATGCAAAAACAGCACGCGGTCCTCTCGGGTAAACTCTCCCTTGCGAATCTTCCCGATGAGTCCTGCCATCGCTTTGCCCGTGTACACAGGGTCCAGTAAAATTCCCTCGGTGCGAGCGACGAGCTTCACTGCCTCGACCATCTCCTCTGTGGGAATGGCATAACCCGCCCCGACATATTGGTCGTCGCAGCGTACGGCATCGTCCGGGATTTTTCCTTGCAGTCCTGTCAGTACAGCGGTACGATGCAGCAAATCCCGCACCTGCGCCTCTTTTCCTTCCTGCGTACCGCTGACATTGATTCCGATGACTTTGGTGTTCGACTGCCGGGCAAGAAAGCCTCCGACCAATCCTGCTTGTGTGCCTCCGCTCCCCGTACCTGTTACGACATAGTCAAAGGGCGTCCTGTCTGCCATCGCCTGCTGCTCGATTTCATCCGCGCAAGCCATATAGCCGAGCGAGCCGATCTGGTTGGAGCCGCCAAGCGGGATGATATACGCCTTTCGTCCCTCTTTTTCCGCAGCTTGAGCCAGATGTTCCATGGCCACTTGCATATCGGCGTCTGCCGGAACCAGCTCGATTTTTTCTACGCCCATGAGATGGAACAAAAGATGATTGCCGCTCGCCAACGGATCGTACTCTCCTACCTCGGGTCTGGAGAGAACCAACTGGCAGCGCAAGCCTTCCCGCACTGCTGCCGCCAGAGTGAGACGGCAGTGATTGGACTGCACCGCTCCGCAGGTGATTAGTGTATCGGCCCCCTGTCGAATGGCATCAGCTACGAGATACTCCAATTTGCGCGTCTTGTTTCCCCCTGCCGTCAAACCCAACATATCGTCGCGTTTGATCCAGATGGACGGTCCCCCCAATGCTTCTGAAAGCCGTTCCAGCTTTTGAATCGGCGTCGGTCCCGTCGTATACGTCCTGCGATGATAGCGGATCTCGTTCATGTGCGGCTCGCCTCTTTTCTTGGTATGGTCTTTATTCCATACTACATACCCGCAGAAAATTCCTTTCACAACGTAAGATCAGGCAAGGCATAGCTTGGGGCAAAATGCGAAACGAGGCTGCACAGTCGCAACCTCGTTGTTTCGAAATCACTTCGTCAACTGCAGAAGCCAGTCCTTCAAATCTACAATGCGCAGCGTTTTCGGGCGCGTATCGGTCCCTGAAACAAGCAGTGGAACCAGCGAATCCTTTTCATGCAACGAACCGTGAGCCGCTCCGCCGATGTGAGTCGGAGAGCTCTCACTGACCAGCTCATAGCCGGGCTTACTGGTTACGACCACGTATCTTCCTTCGTGAGAATGCATGGCACCGTACAATCTCGCCAAAACATCGGGATACTTTCCGTATCTGATCCGCTTGTTCTGGATGTCAAGGTCTACTAGTTCAGAATTGCCTTTGAGGTGCCAAGACTGTCCATATTCATCTATGTGCTTTCCCTCGGGACGATAGGAGAAGGTTTGCGTGGTATTTCCGGCCGTAACCAGAATATCTTGTCCCGCTTTTCTTGCGATGATATCGAGCTTGTCTTCTCCTTGCAATTTCTTTACGAGCTGAGGCAACCCAATGTTGGAATCGATGGCGTAAATATAAGCCATGCGTTCATTCGGCATAATCACTACCTGATCTTCCTTTGAAACAGGCTCGCTCAATTTCGCGATACGATAAGGTTGCAAAAGCGGACGAAGATCAAGTTTGGCTTCCTGGCGGTCATCCAGAACGGTGGTTTGCCCACTGTCCCCCATGACGATCCAAACCGCCTGCTTTACGGCCTGATCCCATGACCCAAAGGCGTTCAGCACCTCTTGCAGCGCTTGATCCGCTTTGACAATTCCATCTGTCTCGGCAGGTCCCTTTCTGTGAACAGTCATATCGTTCTCCGGAAAATAGGCGATGGTGAATGCAGGAAGTTTTTTATGGCGAACCAGAAAAGCCAGGTCTTGAGCAGTAAATGTATTGTTCAATCCGTATTTTTTCCACACTTGGGCATTACGGTTGTTTTTCGGGTCCAATTGGGCAAAAGCTGCGTAGGAAAGCAGGGATGGCCCGGTCACTTTGATTTGTTCCGGCAGGCTCGTCCCTTTTGCGGCCATAGGCGGTACTCGCAGGCTGTGTTCCGTTTTGCCGCGAAATACAATCGCATTAATCGAAGCCGATTCTTTGCCTTGTTCCGCCAGTTCTTCATGAATGGTTTTCGTACGTTTGTTCAGTTGAACCTGATTTAAATGATATACAGCATCCATCACAACTTGCGGTTGATTGATTTTCAAAGCTTCCTTAGGACCGTTCCCGTAGAAAATCATACGTTTTTCCTTGTCGCTGTACCAGACTAAACCAGGAACATGGTGATGGTCCGTATAGGTGCCTGTCAAAAACGTGCTATCAATGGTTACGGACATCGTAGGAAAAGAACTCACCATCTGCGGGAAGTAGCGACCGTTGTCGTACAGATGCTTCAATGCAGGCGCACGTCCTTGTTGCATGGCTTTACGCAAAGGCTCGTCCATTAAGGAGTCTATGAGGATGACGATAACAGGTTTGGCAGGTCGGGGGGTGACAGATTGGATACTTTGCTGGTTTGCCTGATCGCGTGGAGGGTTACTGCAACTCAGGACGATTCCTGCGAGCAGCACGATCCAAAGAAAGGGGGCTCCCTTTTTCAGCAGATTTCTCACTTCTATCACCCCTTAGGACGAAACACAACCGCTACGAGAAAGCCAAAGACAATCGCCGCTGAGATCCCGGCACTCGTCACCTCAAAAATACCGGTGATAATGCCGACTATGCCGCTCTTCTCCGCTTCAGCCATCGCCCCATGCACCAGCGCGTTGCCAAAACTGGTGATTGGCACGGTCGCGCCCGCTCCCGCAAATTTGATCAATGGGTCGTACAAGCCGACTCCATCGAGGACAGCACCTGCTACGACCAGGGAGGACATGGTGTGAGCCGGTGTCAATTTCACTACGTCCAGGAGAAACTGCCCGATCACGCAAATCACTCCGCCAACCAGAAATGCCCACAAAAACGTCATGATCCCCCTCCTTACAACGTATCCGCTTCAATAGCTACAGCGTGCGCGATGCAAGGGATGCTCTCCCCTTGCTGATACGATATCGGCGACAGCAGCGCCCCAGTAGCTACGACCAAAATCCGCTTCCACTCTCCTTCTTGCATGCGGCGCAGCAGATGTCCATAGGTAACAGTAGCGCAGCAACCGCATCCGCTGCCCCCTGACCAGACTGTCGGATTGTCGCCGTAGATCAGCATGCCGCAATCCACATAGCGCTCCAATGGCACATTGACATTGTGCTTGGGCAATAGCTCGGAGAGAATGGAATGACCCACCTTTCCCAGATCCCCCGTCACGATCAGGTCGTAGTGGTCATGGGGAAGCTTCAGGTCGCGAAAATGGGTTTCGATCGTCGCCAGCGCAGCAGGTGCCATCGCTCCCCCCATATTGAACGGGTCAGACATGCCCATATCGACGATTTTGCCGATTGTGGCGGCTGCCACGCGCAATCCATTCCCTTGATTCGCCACGACGGCAGCCCCCGCTCCGGTCACGGTCCACTGCGCTGTCGGCGGCTTTTGCGAGCCGTATTCCGTAGGATAGCGATACTGCTTTTCTGCGGCAGCATTGTGACTGCCTGTAGCGGCCAACACATAGTCTGCGGCTTGGCTGTCCACCATCAGGGCAGCAAGCGCCAGACCTTCCATGGATGTGGAGCAGGCGCCGAAAATCCCCAGAAAAGGGATGGAGAGCGTACGGGCAGAAAAATTGGCAGAGATGCACTGATTCATCAAATCGCCCGCCAGCATGAATTGCACCTGCTCTTTTCGCAATCCCGCCTTTTCAATCGCCTTGTCGCATGCTTCCTCGAGCAAGACTTTTTCCGCCTTCTCCCAGCTGTCCTGACCGATCATCAGATGACCGTGCAGGATATCAAAATCATTCGCCAACGGTCCCTGTGCCTCAAAGGGTCCGCCAATCGCAGCCCTTCCGGCAATCACCGGCCTTGATGGAAACACCCATGACTGGTAGCCCTGGCGCATCTTTCATCCCCCCATTTTGATCAGTGTTTTGATGAGTCCGATGACAAACGCCGAAGCTACACCGAAGACGATGACCGAGCCTGCCAGCTTGAACATGTTGCCGCCTACTCCCAGCACAAAGCCTTCACTTCGGTGTTCGAGGGCCGCAGACGTGATCGAATTGGCAAAACCAGTCACAGGTACGCTGGTTCCCGCTCCCGCCCATTGCGCGATGCGATCGTACCACCCCAATCCAGTTAACAAGGCAGAGAGGAAGATCAAAACCGCTACCGTCGGGTTGCCTGCCGTTTTTTCGGTGAAATCAAAAAAGTGGATAAACATCTCCTGAATCCCCTGCCCGATCAGACAGATCACTCCCCCTACCAAAAAGGCGCGAAGGAAATTGCGGGCGAGGGGACGGGCAGGCTCGTGGCGCTTCGCAAGCTCCTGGTATTCCTGCTGAGTCAAGGTCAATTTTTTCTTTTTCTGATCAGCCATCAATTTCGCTCCCTATTAACGCATTAACAGCGGTTTCACTGTATCAATCACCTTTTGCAGTTCCTGCGAGTCGCCTTGGTAGGTCCGCTTCACTCGCTCATCCTGCGTTCCCAAAGCATACAGCTCAAGATCTGCCTGGCATTTTTTCAAGGTGGCGAACGTCAGCTTCATCTCGATCGGCTGGGCAACCTTCAGCTTGTCATCATACAAGTCGAGATAGAGCTGCCCGCCTTTGTCCACTTGTCCCAGGAACACATTTTCCAGAGCGACGCCTGCCTTTTCCAATTCAGCCCGGACCCAATTGCGGTTCAATCCGTTGTTCGCCAATGGCTCATCCAAAATGACGCCATCCATAATGACGGTCTGCGGCTCTTCGGCAGGAGAGACCTTCAGCCCGAGTTGCTGGGGTGTCACCGGCTGATGCTGGGACTTGAGCAGCACACTCAAATCACCGCTCGTTTCCATCAAGGCAAATTCAACGTCAGCCACGCGGAAAATATTTTTCATCCGCAGATGCTCCAGCAAGTCTTCTGTTGTCAGCCGTTCGCTTTTTAGATTGTCCTCCAGGATTTTTCCATCTTTGATCAGTATCGTGGCATTTCCTTGTACGACGTTGCGGACTGTTTTGCTTTTCAAAGACAGCCATTCCAGCAAGACAGGGAACAACGCAAAGATAGTGAGTGCAATCAAGCTATGGTAGATAGGTCCATCCATTTCTGTCGCCATAAATGCGGCAATAGAACCGATGGATATTCCGACGATGTATTCAATATAAGTAATTTGCCGAATCTGCCTCTTTCCGATGATTTTCGTGAGGATAAACAGATAGGCAAAAGCAACGACCGACCGTATGACGATATCTAGCCAATCCGGCATATCCTACCTCCAATTTCCTCCAGGAAAGGGAAGAGAGGCTCGGATCCCCTCTCCGTCTCCTGTTTGGAAGCCTTAGAATCCTTTGTATTGCGGCTCTTCGTTTTCCAATTCAGTCACACGCTGTTCCAGGTTGGTAATGATCGATTGCGTTTGTTCCGCAGCCTGGGTGTACAATTGTTTGGCTTGCTGGTTTTGCGTGCCCAGTGCGAATGTCTCCAGGTTCGCTTGTGCCCCTTTCAAGCTGGCCAGCGTTTGTTTTACTTGCGCTCCAACTGTCATTTCCTCTCACCTCCTGCAACTATAGAATCAACCAAAAGGAAGAAATTATCCCCAGTCGATCATCGAGCTTCATCCTCACCTTTCTGGAATTAAAAACAATTAATGGAAAACAAAAAAAGTACCATCTACATGTAGACGGTACGATTCGAAACATTTATTTTTTCTTCGTTACGAAGACAGCGGCTTATATGCGGCTGCTAGTCTGATCAGGTCTTGATCTGAAAGATTTCCGATGATTTGTAGCCGGATGACCTTCCCCTGCGGATCGAGAATGTGAACGGTAAGACGCTGTATTTCGCTGTTTTGAAAAGGGGTAAGGGTAGCTACATTGTCACTGCCGGGAATCTGCATCACTTTCATATAGCCGGGATATTCGTCGCAGACTCGTATTTTGTTGTCCAGGATGGCCTGTGTGTACGTATACCGATCCTGAATGACGACTGCCCACTCCCCTTCCTTCTGGTAGATGTCCCAATGATTCAATTTCAGGACTGGGGCTCCCATCTTCCCATCCTTGAGGGTGAAATACTGCGTGTACAGACCATTTGACGAGAGGAGTGGCAGCCTTAATGGTGCCGGGCGATAAAGAGGCGCTTCAAACACTTTTTGCGTCTCCGCTCTCCCCTGATCCTACCAAATTTTGTGTTCAACGGGCTTTACTCGGCTACGCAAAAAAGCCAGTGAGCCTCGCCTTTTCCGTCGAGTGCCACTGGCTTTCACCATGCTGTGGACTAATTGGTTTACGTTGCTGTCTCGCTGATCTTGAGCACTGGTTTAATCGTGATCCCAGTTTTGGAATCTTCGAAAGCCTGATTGATCTCCTGGAATTGATAGAACTTCACGAGCCTGTCGAAGGGGAACAGCCCTTTCTTGTAATACTCCACGAGCTGCGGAATGAACAACTGTGGAACGGCGTCTCCTTCGATGACCCCGACCATGGTTTTTCCTTCTGCCATGATGTCGTTGTGAACATCAAAGTTCATTTCCGGCGTAACCCCGACGATCGCGGAAATGCCGAGCGGGCGCAGCGCATGCAGTGATTGGCGAACGACTGGCGGAACTCCTGTCGTTTCTACCGCATAATGCGTACCGCCACCTGTAGCTTCTTTAATCTCTTGCACGACATCGACCTTCTTCCCGTTCAGCGCCAATGTCGCCCCAAGCTCCTTCGCCAGCTCCAACCGATTGTCATGCACGTCGATCGCAATAATCTCTTTGCAGCCTGCAATTTTGGCAGCCATGATGGCACTTAATCCTACAGCCCCGCAGCCATATACGGCGATGGAGGTGCCAAAAGCAGGACGCAATTTATTCAGGACGGTACCGCTGCCTGTTTGAATACCGCAGCCCAATGGCCCAAGAAGAGCCAGATCCACGTCCTTGTCTACTTTTACGACGTTGCGCTCATGGGCAATCGCATAGGTCGCAAAGGAAGATTGGCCGAAGAACGTGGACAGCTCTTTATCATGCTGATGCAGGCGATGAGACCCGTCTTCCATTTCTCCGCCAAAATTCAACAGATTGAAATCCACACATGCTGACGGATGGCCTGTAAGACAATTTTCGCAGTGGCCGCATGAAGCATAGGAGATGACCACATGATCGCCTGGTTCCACATGCTTCACCCCAGCTCCTACCTTCTCTACAATTCCGGCTCCTTCATGCCCCAGCACCACTGGATACGGCGTTAGCCCCAGGTCTCTGGCTACCGCATCGGTATGGCACACGCCTGTCGCGACGATTCGAATCAGGACTTCGTTTGCTTGAGGCTCGGCCAGCTCTACCTGCTCGATCTGGAAGTCTTCTCCTTGCTGATGAGTGACAGCTGCAGAAATTTTCAAAGGGGTGCCTCCTTGGTTCCTTTTTCCAAGCTTATATTTCCCGCTAGGTAAGGGTTTATTCCAGAGGATCGTCATGGACGAGGGGACGATTGCTTCTCCAGATACGGGTCCCGATCCAGCGGTCCTCTGCTCGACATGAGGGTCAATTGCATGGCCATGTGTCTGGGCGTATACGGCATATGATTTTCCAGCCACCAGCCGATGACCCCCATATACGCCATGGTAAAATAGCGGATGGCTATGTCCGTGGAGACGACGAAGCCAATCCCGTCTGCCTGGATTTGAGAGACGCCGGACGTAATGAATTGCTCCATGATCTTCGTCATTCTTCTCGTCAGATGCTGCAGCTTGTCCTCCATCATGATCGTCCGGTAAAAGGATGCATGTATCGCGATCTGTTCGAAGAGGCGAACCAAAATGGGATGAGGTTCGTCAATCTCGTAATTAAACTCCTCAGGCGTCATCGCAATGGAATGGATCAGCTCACTCATAATCTCCTCGAAGCATTGATTCAATAGATCCTCTTTGCTGTTGAAATGCAAATAAAAGGTCGTGCGGTTCAACGTTGCCCGCTCAGCGATTTCATTAACCCGGATCTTGTTGTAGTCCTTTTCATACAGCAAAGCGATCAGGGCGTTCCACAGCATCTCCCGTGTGCGCCGAACCCGGGGGTCCATCCTTGCCTTTTCCCTCGACATTTCCTTTCCTCCTGTCTATCTTTATCTCAAAAATCTACACCCAAAGAAAAAGTGTCGAGTAGTCGACATCCTCAAAAACACTGTTCATTGCCTATTTTCCGATCTCCGATAAGATTATCTTACATCAACATGTCGATTAAGCAATGATTCCAAAAATATCGACACGATTGATTGAAACCGCTTTCTTATCATGCATGGCAAGGAGGAAAAGGCATGACAACAAAACGACCACAAAAATGGGATCGCGAAGTAGATGTTCTCGTTCTCGGTACGGGAGGAGCGGCACTGACAGCGGCCATCCTCGCTCATGACCAGGGCGCACAGGTCCTCGTATTGGAAAAGGCCTCACAGATTGGTGGAACCACTGCCTTCTCTGGAGGAATACCGTGGATTCCCCTCAACCGCTACATGAAAGAGCTGGGAATCGAAGACACTCGCGAAGAGGCTCTCCAGTACATAAAGCGTCTCACAGGCGGCAAAGAACCGGATGCCGAGCTGCTCGAGGTCTACGTCGACAACGGCTGGAAAATGATTGACTATTTGCACGAGAATACGCCGCTTCGCTTCAAAGTCCCACGCGGATACGGCGATTATTACGGAGATTTGCCGGGCGGAAAAAGAGAAGGACGTTCGATTGACCCGAAACCGTTTGAATTGAATCAACTGGGCGAATGGGCAGCGTACGTTCGGGCCAACCCCATTTTTCCGCCGCTTACGCTTGAAGAAGGCGGAGCTACGGATCCGACGCAGATCGACTTCAACATCGTCGCTGAGCGCATGGAGAACAATATCGTGACCATGGGCCGTTCCTTGATCGGCTCTTTGTTCAAAGGTCTCCTGGATCGCGGAATTGAGGTACTGCGGGAAACGCCAGGCAAGGAGCTCGTCATGAACGACGAGGGCGAAGTGATCGGCGTTCGCGCAGAACAAGGAGGAAAAGACCTGTTTGTCGGGGCACGCAAAGGTGTCATCCTCGCTTCTGGCGGTTTCGAGTGGAATCAGGAGCTGGTCCGTGCCTTCCTGAAGGGACATGTGACTCACCCGCTTTCTCCTCCTTCCAACGAGGGCGATGCGCTCATCATGGCGATGGAAGCAGGAGCTGCACTCGGAAACATGAGCGAAGCCTGGTGGTACCCAGCGATGCAGGACCCGACGATCGAGTATGAAGGCCATGTCCTTAATCAGATCGGCAGCGGGCGCAATCTGGCACACAGCATCATCGTGAACCGTTCCGGCAAGCGTTTTGTCAATGAGGGAACGACCTACATGGATATGCCGAAAGCCTTTTATACCTATGACCAGGTGACCCAGACCTGGCCGAATGAACCGCCTGTCTGGATGGTTTTTGACAGCAATCTGAAGGATTCTGCCCTCATTCTCACCATGATGCCTGGAGAGCCTGCCCCTGATTGGATCGCGCAAGCCGATACGATCCGAGAGCTGGCGGAGAAGATTGAAGTCGATGCAGACGGTCTGGAAGAGACCGTCAAGCGCTTTAACGGCTACGCGGAAAAGGGCGAAGATCCCGACTTCCACCGCGGTACGGTCTATTTTGAAAACTTCGCGGCTGGCGGCGGTTCGCCGGAATTCAACCTGGGTCCCATCGAGAAAGCTCCCTTCTATGCCCTGCCGATCTATTACGGAACACTCGGGACCAACGGCGGGCCGCGCATCAACGCAGACGGTCAGGTGATCAGCCTGCGCGGCAAACCAATCAGCGGTCTGTATGCGGCGGGCAACGCAGCCATGGGTATTCTCGGTCAAACCTATCCGGGCGCTGGCGGAACCATCGGTCCTGCCATGACATTCGGCTATCTCGCCGGACAAGCAGCAGGAAAAGCGGCTTCCCGGAACATCTAAGGGCTGCCGCCATATCCAGCAAAAAATACAAGAAGGACGAAAGGGAAAGGAATGAGCGACTATGCCTCATGGAATACACGAGATTGAACTGGATCTTCCCATTTCGACGATCTGGGAATTTGTCAGCGACATGGATAAATGGGCACCACTGGTCCCAGGCTACATCAGCCACGAGATTATCAATGAACGCCAGTCCACCTGGACCTTCCTGGGCGATATCGGCATCATGAAGAAAAAAGTCAGCCTGAAAATTGACATAACCGAGTGGACCGAACCAAGCACCGTGAAGTTCAATTTGACCGGCATCAATGAAAACTTTGCGGGCGAAGGCTACTTCATCGCTGAAACGCTTGGCGAGCAGCGCACCAAAATGACAGGCTGCCTCGACATCACGGCAAAAGGCGTCATGGGTCCGATGATCAATACCATCCTCAAGACTTTCGTTCCGCAGACGACGACCGATTTGGCGGAAGCCATCGCCAATCGAATCAAGGAAACAGCAGCCATCAAGTCCTGACGAAAAAAGGCCCCGAGTATGGGGCCTTTTTTTCGTGCAACAAAAAATAAATTCCGAAATATCCTGCTGCCCGATGCCATACACATATCAAGATAACGAAACGCATCTGGGAAAGGAATGAAGACCATGCCTCAAGGAATACACGATGTTGATCTGGACCTCCCCGTCCAAGCGATCTGGGAGTTTGTCAGTGTCATGGATTTCTGGATTCCGCTGGTACCCGGCTACATCAGCCACGAAATTATCCATGATCGCCAATCGACGTGGAATTTCAACGGCGACATCGGGATCATGAAGAAAAAAATCAATCTTCAGGTAGACATCACCGAGTGGACCCCGCCGACCCAGGTGAGGTTTATCTTGACGGGGATCAACGAGAATTTTACAGGGGAAGGGTACTTCCAGGCCCAGGCACTGGGAGAGCATCGTACGAGAATGACGGGGTCACTCGACATCACCGCGAAGGGCGTCAAAGCCCCCATGATCAACTCCGTATTGAAAACCTTGGTCCCCAAGACAACCGCTGAAATGGTAGAGGCCATCGCCGAGCGGATGAACGAGATTTCCTCCGTTCCGCGAATGCGTGAGTGAAACCTTGCCTCGCAGCAGACCCGTAAAGGATCTGGCTGCGGGTTTTTTATTTGAAATATTCATTGCTTTTCCAACCTCAAAACTGGTATATCTATTCTTGAAATCGAATGAACAACGAGGAAAGGAATTTTCGATGAATATGCGATTTAGGAAGCTGCTGCTCTCTCTTGCTATCGGATGCGTTTCCCTGATCGGCATCCAACAACCCGCTGTCGCCGCAACACCTGGCACCACCATCATGCTCGACGGCTATCCCCTTCCCTTTCCGACTCCGCCTGCAAATGTGAACGGAACGACGATGGTTCCTTTCCGAGCTATATCAGAGGCAATGGGAATTCAAGTGAATTGGGATGCGCAAACCCAATCCATTACCGCTGTTCAGTCGACGGCCCAAGGTGACAAAACTGTCCACATGCAGGTAAACAATCCGCTCGTCACCGTAAATGGACAAACGATCCCCCTACCGATCGCGCCTTATGTAAACAACGGAAGCACCCTGATCCCGCTCCGTTTTTTCAGCGAGCAATTTGGTGCGCAAGTAGGCTGGGACCCTAACACCAGAACGGTGTCGATCATCTCACCGCTGCGCGACATGTACGGCCTGGCCTTCTATGCGATCTCTTCCTTTTCGCAGCGGGAGTTGATGCCGTTCTTTGACTCGGTAGCATTTGGCTGGAGCAGAATCGATCAGGACGGCAATCTGACACTGACTGGCAATGATTTTTACTGGCCGAAGCCTGCCGGCGAAACCACCCCGGAATCGATCATTGCGGATGTCAAGCTGGCTGGCTCCTCCCCCTACCTGATGGTATTTGCCGGGGACGGGAACGGAGAGCTGACCAAGCTGCTCGAAGATGCAAGCTTGCGAGAAAAGGCAATCGCGCAAATGCTCACACTTGCTCAAGAAAAAGGGATGACAGGAATCGCCTTGGATTTTGAAGGATTGGGCATGAACGGTGATGTCACCGGGGTCAAAGAGAAATACAATGAATTCGTTCGCCTGCTCTCTGCGGAAACCAGACAGCGGGGAATCCAGCTGACCTTGATCCTTCATCCCCTGAACGGCGCTTACAAGGGCTACGACTATGCCGCCTTAGGTCAGTTGGCCGACGATCTTGTCATCATGGCCTACGCATACGAAGGGGAAATAGGTCCGGAGCCGATGAACCGAGTGGACGAAGCCATTCGCATGGCCTTGGTCCACGTGCCCAAGGAAAAACTGATTCTGGGCATTTCGATGGGAAGCGAAAATGAATCGTCTGTGAATCAGAAAATCGGGCTTGCCAAGAGATACAACCTCAAAGGCTACGCCATCTGGCGGCTGGGACTGATCAACCAAGCGTCGATGGAGCAAATCAAGCAAAGCGTTCACTAAAGGACCCACCGTATCAAAAAAAGAGGCAGGACTCCCCTGTCTCTTTTTCTTTCTTCCAAATTGTCCGCCTCAGGAACGTGTTGCAGCATCTGGGTAACAGCGCTAATGTGTTAAGATTGACTTAAAAAGGATTGAGTCAAATCGTAAGCAAGGAGACGAGCCTGTTAAATGAAGCTGATATCGTGGAATGTAAATGGATTGCGCGCATGCGTAAACAAAGGCTTTAGCGACTATTTTGCGAGAATGGATGCCGATATTTTTTGCATCCAGGAAACGAAATTGCAGGAAGGGCAGATTACGGCTGATTTCGCCGAGAATTACCTGCAATATTGGAATTATGCCGAGAAAAAAGGCTATTCCGGCACCGCCGTCTTTACCAAGCGCGAGCCGTTGTCCGTGAGATACGGCCTGGAAGAGAACCATGAGCCGGAGGGGCGCGCGCTCACACTGGAATTCGATTCATTCTACCTGGTCAATGTCTACACGCCAAATGCCAAACGAGATTTGTCCCGACTGGATTACAGACTGGAATGGGAAGATCGCTTCCGCCGTTATCTTTTGGAGCTGGATGCCCAAAAGCCGGTTATCATCTGTGGCGACCTCAATGTGGCGCATCAGGAAATTGACATCCGCAACGCCAAATCCAACCGCGGAAACTCCGGCTTCACCGATGAGGAGCGGGAAAAAATGACCCAGTTGCTCCAATCCGGGTTTCTGGACACGTTCCGGCATTTCTATCCGGACCGCGCCGATGCTTACACCTGGTGGTCGTATATGCCCAAGGTTAGGGAACGTAACATCGGGTGGAGAATCGACTACTTCCTCGCCTCCGCCAGACTGGCTCCATCTCTGCTAGACGCCCGGATCGATGCCGAAGTGACGGGCAGCGATCATTGTCCCATCATCCTGGAGGTGGCCGATCACCTTCTGGGCAGTGAAGACACCAACTGATATCTCCTGTCAGCGTGTTCTCAGATTGACAAAAATGGCATCCGGACTAGTCGGCGTGAAGCTGCCTCCTTTTGGCTCGACGCTTACGGCAATATTCTCTACCAGACCCAGCTCGCCTCCCTGGAAATACAGCTGGGCGATGCCGTTTTCCCAGCGCAGCAGGCCGACTCGTGAACGTCTGTCCTCGGTGATAAACCATACCTGATAGTCCGTTTCCGGGAGAGGAGCCAGTCCTTTTGTGAGGATCAGCATTTCATTGGATGTGTTGTTCACCCAAACATAGCTTTTGGCATGACTCGGGACAACAGATGCGACGTGCAAGACCGTGTGCGGGTCCATCACGATATTCATGTTGGGCAGGCTTGCAGCCAACATTCTTTCATCAGGGAGTCCGCTGTCCCTTTGGAAGAAGAACAAGCTCATCAGGAATAGGAAAAGAACGGCTGCTCTCTTCACAGCAAAGGCAGCTCCAATATCCTTCTTCCTCCAGGAGAGCCAACGCTCAAAAGCAATACGGCGCAAGAGGCGGCGTTTGAGTGTTGGGGATGGCGTCGGCATAGGCATCGCTTCTGACGGTTCGAGAATAGCCGACCATTCACGGTGCAGCTCCGCGCATCGCGTACAGGATAGGAGGTGAAGCTGCAAATCTCTGCGCTTCCCTTCCGCCATCCTGCCCAGCAGATAATCAGCGATCTCCTCCTCCCGCCATATGCAGCTTGCATTACTCATGCTTCCTCTCACCTCCCAGCGATTCCAGCCACCCCGATTGACTCAATTGCTTGCGTATATTGTCCAGCCCATAACGAATCAAAGACTTGACGGTCCCAAGCGGCCGATTCATGTTTGCGGCCAGCTCGCGTTGTGTCTTGGCCTCATAGTACATCCCCTGCAGAGCACGAGCCTGAGCTTGAGGGATCCTGCTCAATGCCTGCCCCAGCACTTCCCGATCCAGCCTGGAGAGGACCTTCTCTTCCGCAGCCGCAACAGTGGAAGCCTGCTCCAGAGTGACGCTCTCCCCAGGAGCGATTGGCAGCCGCTGCTTTTTCCGCATCCGATCCAACGAGCGGCTTCGCGCCATGACGGCCAGCCAGGCCTCTATACTTCCGCGCTTGGGATCGTACTGACCCGCTTTTTTCCATACTTCCAAAAAAAGATCGTGACATATATCCTCTGCTTCCATGCGGTCTTTTACAATGCGCAAAGCAATATGCAAGACCAGCGAAGCGTATTTCTCGTAAAACTGTTCAAAGGCTGTAATCGATCCATTTGCCATGTCACGAAGCAGCCGCTCTTCGTCAACATCTGGATGGGCCAACGTCTTCCACCTCCGCTGAAATATCCCCTTTTCCATACTACTAGCAAAATTTCCGGCAATTTTAAAGTCTTTCAAAAAATTTTTATTGACTTCTGTAAATCCAAATTTCCCACTTGTTCGTACCCTTGGTGAGTGACCAAAAATGAGAAACAGGGGGAAAGAAAAAGATGATCAGAAGTTGGGGAAAATCATTGTCACTCTTCGTTGCATTCATCGTCGGAGTGATGACCCTGGGGCTTGTCCCCTCTTTGGCTGCGGGGGAAATCACCCTGTACACGCCGTACACCAGCATTTCGGTGACGCCGGGAGAATCGATCCATTACAACGTTGAGATCATCAACAACAGTAGTCAGGTTCAAGACGCGGAGCTTACGGTGCAAGGGCTGCCGGAGAACTGGGAGTATCAGCTCACCTCCGGGGGCTGGAGTTTGCAGCAGATCTCCGTTCGTCCCGATCAATCGCAGCAAGTGTCGCTGCAAGTGGATGTGCCGCTGGAAATTGACAAAGGGAGCTACCGTTTTCAGCTCGTGGCTGCCGGCAAAGCAACCCTGCCATTGCAAGTGACTGTAACCGAGCAAGGAACCTTTAAAACAGAGCTGACGTCAGAGCAGCCAAACATGGAGGGTCATGCCAGTTCTTCCTTCCACTATAAAATGACATTGCGCAACCGTACCGCGGAGAAGCAGCTTTATTCCTTGACCGCAGATGTACCGTCCGGATGGGATGTTCAGTTCAAGGTGGACGGCAAATCGGTTACCTCCGTCAATGTCGACGCCAATACCACAAAGGACATCGATGTGGAGGCAGATCCTCCGGAGGGCATCAAGCAAGGATCTTACAAGATCCCGGTAAAAGCCGCGACCAGCGCTACAGCGGCCAGCACCGAGCTGGAGGCCGTGATCACAGGATCCTACGCTGTCAAACTGAGCACGCCGACAGGATTGTTAAGTACCGATGTGACAGCAGGCAGCCAGCGCAATTTGACGCTGACAGTCGCCAACACGGGCTCGGCAGATTTGCGAGACATCGAGCTTCGGGCAGATACCCCGCTGAATTGGGAGGTAACCTTTGAACCAAAGCAAATCGCAAAGCTGGAAGCGGGAAAGACGACAGAAGTGACAGCAACCATCAAAGCGGATGAGCAGGCGATCGCCGGGGATTACGTGGTCAGCATGACAGCCAGAGCAGCGGAAGCTTCCTCGGAAGCTCAGTTTCGCGTGGCAGTGAAAACCTCGATGCTGTGGGGATGGCTCGGTGTTCTAATCATTCTCGGCGTCATGGGAGGCGTGTACTACCTCTTCCGTACCTACGGAAGGAGGTAAGCCGAGTTGGAGCCCATTATCGAACTGAACGAACTGACCAAGCAATACGGGGAACAGACTGCCGTCGACCGATTGACGCTGAACGTCAACCGCGGTGAAATCTTTGGGCTGCTCGGCCCCAATGGCGCTGGCAAGTCGACGACGATTTTGATGATGCTCGGTCTGGCTGAGCCGACATCCGGCACCGTGACGGTTTGCGGGATTGATTCAACGCGGCAGCCGATCCACGTAAAGCGCAAAGTAGGCTATTTGCCTGACGATGTAGGGTTTTACGAGGAGCTGACCGGAACCGAGAATCTGCTCTACACCGCACGGCTCAACGGCTTCTCCCGCAAAGAAGCGGTCTCGAGAGTCGAATACTTGCTGGATCGGGTCGGGCTTGGCGAGGCCGCTCATAAAAAGGCTGGCGCCTACTCTCGCGGCATGCGTCAACGCTTGGGTCTTGCAGAGGTATTGATCAAGCAGCCGGAAGTGATCATTCTGGACGAACCAACCTTGGGGCTTGATCCCGAGGGGGTGCGCGAGCTTCTCCAACTGATCCGGCAGCTCAGCCGCGACGAAGGTATGACGGTGCTTCTCTCCTCCCACCACCTGCATCAGGTGCAGCAAATCTGTGACAGGGTCGGATTGTTTGTCGCCGGCCGCCTGCTGGCTCAAGGAGACGTCCACAGCTTGTCGCAGCAGCTGTTCCAGGAGGAATCGATCGTGATCGAAGTGCAGGTGAACCACTTCCCCGGTGGCCTGCTGGATGCCCTGCAGCAGGTGGATGGAGTAAGCCGGATTGAAACCCATGACGATGGCAGGCTGGTGATTCATTGCACCCAGCATGTCACGCCTGAAATCTCTCGCATGATCGTGGAAAGCGGCTCTTCGCTGCTCCATTTGACCCAGCGGCAATACGGTCTGGATGAAATCTACCATCGTTATTTCGAAGGGAGGGAAGCAGATGAGAAGCGATGACAAACGACTCCATCCGTTCTGGGTGATCGTCCAAAAGGAAGTGGCGGATCATCTGAACAGCTGGCGTTTTTATATCCTGCTGCTCTTGCTCGTGCTGACTTGCTTCGGCTCCCTGTATACCGCGATGATGTCGATCCGGGATGCGGCTCCTTCCGAGGATGCGCTTGTCTCGCATCTCTTTCTGAAGCTGTTTACGGTCTCAGACGGAACATTGCCTGCGTTTATGACCTTTATTTCCTTTCTCGGACCGCTCCTTGGCATCGGCATGGGGTTTGACGCCATCAATTCGGAGCGAACCAAGGGGACGCTAAGCCGTTTGCTTGCCCAACCCATCCATCGCGATTACGTCCTGCACGCCAAATTCGTCGCAGCGCTGTTTGTCATCAGCGTCATGTTTTTTGCGCTCGGCTTCCTTGTAATGGGACTGGGGTTGTTGATGCTCGGCATTCCGCCTTCTCCGGAAGAATTCTGGCGGATGGTCATCTTTTTGCTGCTCAGCATCTGCTATGTCGCCTTCTGGCTGAACCTGGCCATTCTGTTTTCGGTTCGATTCCGGCAGGCTGCCACCTCGGCTCTGGCAAGCATCGCAGTGTGGATTTTTTTCAGCGTCTTTTTTACCATGATTGTCCGGCTGATTGCTGCGGCGACCTTGCCGACACAAGCAGCTGACATGAACAGGTGGCTCAGTCACCAGCAATTTGTCCAAATCCTGCTGCGATTCTCGCCAAGCCAACTGTTCAGTGAAGCGACGACCATTATGCTCACGCCTTCGATCCGAAGTCTGGGGCCCCTGACGATGGAGCAAATCTACGGCGCCATCCCCAGTCCGTTGCCCTTGGGACAAAGCGTGCTGTTGATCTGGCCGCATATCATCGGGTTGATCGCAGCCACGACCGTATGCTTCGGATTGTCCTATCTGTTGTTTATGCGCCAGGAAGTACGCTCTCGTTAAACTTTTTTCGCCTGTGAACGGCTCATGGAAGGAATTCGGGCCATTCACAGGCATTTTTTATGCTTTGTCGGTCTGATCCATTCCCTTTTTCAGGAATATTTTCAGATCACCCGTGAAATTCTAAACTATTATGTCGGACCATTCGCTTTGGAGGAATCCCATGACCTTCCTGATCTCGCTCATCATTGTGATTTGCTTTGTTTTATTTGGTGTCATTTCTCCGGAACTATTCGCAAAATCGGCTACAAAGGTGCTCGGCTTGACCACCACCAATTTTGGCTGGTTTTATCTGATCGTCGCCTTCGCCTTTTTGATTTTTTGCATCTATCTCGCTTTCAGCAAATACGGCCAGATCACTTTGGGGCAGGATGATGACGAACCCGAGTATTCCCTCCCGACCTGGTTTAGCATGCTTTTTAGCGCAGGAATGGGAATTGGACTAGTATTTTGGGGCGTTGCCGAGCCGGTATCCCACTACTTTGCCCCACCCGCGGGAGTGACCGGACAAACCACAGAAGCAGCCTCGGTTGCGATGCGGTACGTCTTTTTTCACTGGGGTCTGCATCCCTGGGGGATCTACGCGATCATTGCCCTTTCGCTTGCCTATTTCCAATACCGGAAAGGTGCGAAGGGATTGATTTCCTCCACGTTCGCCCCTTTGCTTGGCGAGAAAGTAAACGGCCCCATCGGACGGACGATCGACGTACTCGCCATCATCGCCACAGCTTTTGGCGTCGCTACCTCGCTTGGGTTGGGGACATTGCAAATCAACGGCGGCTTGTCCCACCTATTCGGTCTGGCATCCAGCACCACTGTCCAGATCGGGATTATCGCGGTGATCACCGTCATCTTTCTGCTCTCCGCCACCACGGGGCTGGATAAAGGAATCAAGCTTCTCAGCAATACCAATCTCGTAGTGGCGCTGCTCCTGCTGCTGCTGACCCTGATTCTCGGGCCGACTGCGTTTTTGTTCGATACCTTCACCAGCACGCTCGGCAGCTATCTGAACAACCTCGTCTCCATGAGCTTGCGGCTTACTCCCTTCACCCATGGAAACTGGGTTGCCAATTGGACGCTGTTTTATTGGGCCTGGTGGATTGCCTGGGCTCCTTTTGTCGGCACGTTTATCGCGCGTGTATCCAAGGGAAGGACGATTAAAGAATTCGTGGTCTGTGTGATTCTCATCCCCAGCATACTCAGCTTCATCTGGTTCTCCGTCTTTGGCGGGACCGCCTTGCATCTGGAGATTTTTGATCAGGCCCCGATTGGTGAAGCTGTGCAAAAGGATATTTCCACCGCCTTGTTTCTCGCGCTGGAACATCTCCCCTGGGGAACGATACTCGCCGTCGTTGCTCTGATTTTGATCATCACCTTTTTCATCACATCGGCAGATTCCGCTACTTTTGTCCTCGGGATGCTGAGCTCGGACGGTTCCCTCGACCCGTCCAATCGCGTCAAAATCATCTGGGGCATCCTCCAGTCTACCATCGCTGTCGTCCTCCTTCTCAGCGGCGGGCTGGAGGGATTGCAGACGGCTTCGATTGTGGCTGCCCTCCCGTTCGCGATTATCATGGTATTCATGTGCTTCTCCTTGTTGCGCGCCTTGCGTGAAGAGGAGCGCTTAGCGAAAAAACGGCGGAGGGAACAAGCCAAAAAGCTTGAAAGACTGTTGAAGGATGTGTGACAGGAATAAAAAAACCTTAGTCCGGTTGCGCATTGGACTAAGGTTTTCCTGTGTTTGGATTAATCGTCCCAATCTACGTCAAGCACTTCGCCTGTCGTTGCGGAGATTTCGATGTCGACTTCTTGCCATTTGTCCGTTCGGATTTCCACTTCGTACAAATATTGCCCGTCATCTTCATCCAGTTTCGCTTTCGTAATAGTTCCTTTTACTTGATTCAGGGCTATTTTTTTCGCTTCTTCCAGACTGATTTTCACCTTTTGTTTCATACGCTCCGGATCATTCTCGCGCCAGGCTTCACCAGTCATGGCGTCGACATAGACGTCTACTTTGCGATAGCCGCTCTTCATCTCGATTTTGTAATAGAGCGTGCCTCGCTCCATTTCCAGCTCCATTTCCCGAATCGTTCCCGGCTGAACACCAAGCGCCAGCTTCTGGGCTTCTTCCTGAGAAATGCGCACCGTTTGCAAAATGTCTCCACGCAGATCATCATCGATCTCCAGATATACAGGATGATTCTGGATTTTCTGCGTAGAAGTATTCAGATGACCCGCGTTTTCCGCGTTAGCTGTCAGGCTGACACTTACTGCGAGCAGCGCCACCATCATAGTTGCCATTGCCTTCTTCATGGGAAATCTCTCCTCTCTGTTTCCCTCATGATAGTCCCTGAAAATGAAACAGAAATAAGAAAGAGATTAAAAAATGATGAGAGAACCCCTAATCTTCCCAAACAACTGACAGCACCATGCCTGTATAGGCGTCTACTTGAACCTTCACTTCTTGATGATCGGGCGTCTCCAATTCCACTTCATAGGCCAACGCCCCGTTTACTTCCTCTACTTCTATGCTTTCAAACCTGCCTTCAACTTGCTGCAGGGCGATCGCTCTTGCTTGATCCAGAGAAATTCCTGCGCTTTGGTCGGCTTGGGCATGAGGTGGCTGCTCTGACTTCGTCGGCTCCTCCACCTGTGTTTCCTGTGCACGATCCACCTTCAAGGGAATGATATGCAAAACCTGGCCGGAATAAGCGTCCGTACCGATTTGATAAACCCCGTTGCTTCCCTGCAACGTACTGGAGTAGAGATCCTGGCTTCCATTCTCAACCAGCGTAATCAAGCCAACCTCTCCCGCATACCTGGACTCAAGCATTTTTTTCATCTCTTTAGCTGGGATGATCTCTTTTTCCTTGCCCACTACCAGTTGCGAAACGCCCAATACGGCAAGCGCCACCAGCACCACGCCAAGAAGAAGTCCTTTTTTTCGATTCATCGCTGCTCCCCTCCTGTCGCTCGTATCGATTTGGGTAACGACACCGTAAAATCGGTTCCTTTGCCTACTTCGCTCCAGACATCTATTGTCCCGCCATGAGCATCCACAATGCGTTTTGCAATGGACAGGCCCAGTCCGGCACCGCCCGTCTCCCTTGCCCTCGCCTTGTCTACCCGATAAAACCGGTCAAAAATATGCGGCAGATCTTCCTTGGGAATTCCAACCCCGCGATCCACTACGGAGATGCTCACTGCTCCGCTTCGTTCGGTTATCTCGATGCGGATTGGCTCTGAACTGTAGGACAACGCATTGTCGAGCAGAATCACGAGCAACTGTTTCAGTTTAGACTCATCGGCATGGACCCGAATATCGCTTGCCTCGGCATGGACGGTAATCTGTTGGTCATAGGTTCTCTTCATCCACTTGCTCGTCTCTTCACTTAGCGCGATCAGATCCACTTCCTGAATGGTTAAGTGTGATTCTTCATGAGGATTGGCCAGCGTCAGCATTTGCCTGGTCATTTTCTTCATCCGGACAGCCTCGGCGTAGATGGCTTCGACCGCTTCCTCCAGCACCTCCGGCTTTTTCATCCCCCAGCGCTTCAGCATGGTTGCATAACCTTCAATCACGGTTAAAGGGGTTTTCAGCTCATGCGAAGCATCCGAGACAAACTGCTGCTGCTTGTCAAAGTTCTGCTGCAAAATGTCTATCATTTTGTTAAAGGTATTCCCCAACTGGTATAATTCGTCTTTTGACTGATGCTGGACATCCAGTTTCTTGAAAATGCCCCGCTTCTGAATTTCTTCCATCGTACGAATCATCGAGTGGATCGGGCCCAGTATCACCTTCCCCAGTACTCTGCCAGCCAGAAAGGAAGGCAGCAGCACAACAAGCGAGGCGATGATCAGCACGACTCGCAACATCCGCATCGTTTCCTGTACATCTGCCAGGCTGGTCGTCACTTCCAGGGATACAACCGATCCGTCTTTCCAGATGATCGGCATTTGCGCGATCGCATAGGCGACACCGTCCTGTTCCGTGATCCGGTACGTTTCCGAAGCGCTGTAAGACGTGGGCAAGTCGCCGAATTTCTTGTCCTTCGCAGCCGTGATGATCGCACGTGACTCTTCATTGACTACCCTGATCATTCCGATCGGTGCCAAAAAGGCTTGCAGCAACTCTGCGGGCTCTACTTGATTGGCGGATGAATGAAGCGTTTCCGCTATATTCCGGGCCTGCGACTGGAGCCTTTCCAATTCCTGGTCCGTCATTTGCTTGTGGAATAGCCAATAAATGGAGGTGTTGATGAGACAGACGATCAACACCAGCCAAACCGTCGAAAACAGATGGATCTTGTTGCGGATATTCATCTGATCCTACCCCTTTATGGTGTAACCGATTCCCCGTACGGTATGAATAAGCGGGACATGAGGCGAAGTATCCAGCTTCTTGCGCAAATAGCGGATGTACACGTCTACGATGTTCGTATCGCCATGGTAATCATATCCCCATACCTTCGTCAAAATTTGCTCTCTGTTCAGAACCTGGTTTGCATTTTTCACCATATAGATCAGCAAATCGAACTCGCGCGGCGTCAGCTCTACCTGATTTTCGCCTCGCGTGACGATGCGTTGCTTCTCATCCACACAGAGATCCGCAATCGTGAATCGTCCATTCTCCTCTTCCTTTTTCATAACATTCGCCATGCGCATGCACGCACGAATCCTGGCCAGCAACTCCTCGATCGCAAATGGCTTGGTAATATAATCATTGGCACCTAAATCCAATCCGCTCACCTTGTCCGGCAGCGAATCCCTTGCCGTGACCAGAATGACGGGTGTGATGCTCCCGGAAGCACGAATGCGCCGCAGCACCTCCATACCGTTCAGTTTCGGGATCATCACGTCCAGCAAAACCAGGTCCCACTCTTCTTGTAAAAATCGTTCAAGCCCGATGGCTCCATCTTCTGCTGAATATACTTCGTATCCTTCATATTCCAACTCCAGCTTCAGGAAGCGGGCGATCTTCTTCTCATCTTCTATCAATAGAATTTTTGCCTGACTCATAGAACGGCCTCCTCTTTCCTAACACCGTAACAAAGGCTGCTGGTTGGAGTCTACTTCAAATTCTGCTTTTCGTCTACTTGCACCCGCTCCTCGGACAGAAGGCTTGCAATATCGTGCATCAAAAGTCGGATAGGGTACTGAATTTCTTGCTATTCTGTGTACAGAGAGGAGGTGGTGGAAATGAATTCCCTCGCAAATATGAATGCAGCCTTGCAGTATATCGAAGCAAACCTCACAGACGAGATCGACTTTCACGAAGTGGCAAGACTGGCCTGTTCATCCGAGTATCACTTCACCCGAATGTTTTCATTTTTGGCGGGGGTTACACTGTCCGAGTACATTCGCCGCAGACGCCTTACGCTGGCGGCCTTTGAACTTCAAGAATCGCAAGCCAAGATCATCGATGTAGCCGTCAAATACGGCTACAGCTCTGCAGATGCTTTCTCTCGCGCGTTTCAGGAGCTGCACGGGGTCACGCCGTCAAAAGCGAGAAACCGGGAGCAGGCTCTCAAAGCATTTCCACGCATGACTTTTCAATTAACCATTCAAGGAGGAGAAGAAATGAACTATCGTATCGAAGAAAAAGAAGCTTTTCGCATCATCGGAATTACGAAAAGGGTCCCCATTGTTTTCAACGGCGTGAATCCGGAGATTGCCGCTATGTGGGGACAGCTTAACGCGGAGACCATCCAGATGCTCAAGCAGCAATCCAATATCGAGCCAAAAGGAATCATCAGTGCGTCGACGAATTTTTCCGAAGTCAGAATGGAGGAAAAAGGGGAATTGGACCATTACATCGGCGTGGCAACGACAAACGATTGTCCGCCTGGTCTCGCCGCGCTTGAAGTAGCGGCGTCCACCTGGGCAGTATTTGAGGCAGTCGGGCCTTTCCCCCAGACGCTCCAGAATACGTGGGGACGCATCTATTCCGAGTGGTTTCCTACTTCCAGCTACGAGCTGGCGAAAGGGCCGGAAATCTTGTGGAATGCGCATAAAGATACAACTTCCCCTACGTTTCAAAGCGAGATCTGGATACCGGTCGTCAAACGCCTTCCCTGATCAGCGTGAGACGAAGTAAAACGCAAGAAAGCAAAACCCCTGCCTTCATAGAAACTGGCAGGGGTTGCTGTTGCTTATACCTGTAATTCGAACTGCTTGGAATACAGATGTGCATACGCTCCGTCGCGTCTAAGTAACTCTTCGTGTGTGCCCTGCTCTGCAATGCCGTCTTTGGTTAATACGATTATCCGGTCTGCATTGCGGATCGTAGACAGGCGGGGCAATGACGATCGTTGTACGCCCTTTTGCTAACCGTTCCAGCGATTCCTTGATAATACTCTCACTTTCGTTATCCAGAGCGCTCGTTGCCTCATCCAAAATGAGGACAGGCGGATTCTTCAAGAAGACGCGGGCGATACTTAGTCGCTGCTTTTGGCCTCCAGACAGCTTCACACCGCGTTGCCCAATCTCGGAGTTGTAGCCGTCTGGCAAGCTCATGATGAAGTCATGGGCATTTGCGTGCCTGGCTGCCGCAATAATTTCTTCATCGCTCGCCTCCGGATTCCCGTAGCGGATATTTTCCATCACCGTTCCGGCAAAGAGGTAGACATCCTGCTGTACGACGCCGATGTTTTTCCTGAGCGACTGCAGATCGATATCCCGAACGTCGGTCCCATCTAGCAACACGTTGCCAGTTGTCACATCATATGAGCGGGGAATGAGCGAACATATTGTCGTTTTTCCCGCACCGGAAGGGCCGACTAGCGCAACATACTCCCCCGGCCTTACTCGCAGTGACAGGTTTGTGAAGACATCGTCCAAATGGTCTTCATAACGGAAGGAAACTTGCTGAAACACAATTTCGCCATGTACCTCTCGCAGAATTATGGCGTTCGGTTTGCTTTCGATTGCCGGCTTCAGATTCATGATTTCCATAAAGCGCTGAAAGCCCGTGATCCCTTCCTGAAAAAGTGTGCTCATTTGGGTCAGCCGTTGAATCGGCTCTACCAAAAAGCTGATATACAATAAAAACGTGATCAAATCCGCTAAGTCCAGCGTTTGGTTGACAATACTGGCACTGCCACAAATAATCAGGGTGATGGTAATCAGCTGGATAAACGTCTCAACACCATTGAAGAAGTAAGCTTCAGCCTTGTACGTATTCTTGCGGCTGTCGAGAAAACGATTATTTTCTCGGTTAAATTTCTCGATCTCGACGTGTTCGTTCGCAAATGATTTTACGACTCGAATTCCAGCTAAACTATCCTCCACCTGGGCGTTCACGTCCCCGATCCGCTCTTTGTTTCTTCTTAATGCCCGATTCAGCTTCTTATTAAAATACATGACGAAGATTGTTAAGAATGGGAAAAAGCAGAAAACAGCAATCGTCAATGGAGCGTTTATAGAAAACAAAATCACAATTGCCCCAATAAAGCGGATGAAATATTTAAGGTAGTCTTCCGGTCCGTGATGATACAGCTCGGCAAGCATCAGCAGGTCGTTCGTGATGCGCGACATGAGCTGTCCCGTCTTTTCCTTATCGTAAAAGCTGGTAGAGAGCTTTTGCATGTGCGCAAACAGCTCGCTGCGCAAGTCCCTCTCCATGCGAGCGCCGATCTCATGACCTTTATAGTCCACAAAAAAATTCCCGATATTCTGGATTGCCACCAAAACGAGCATCAGCGCTCCAATCCAATACACTTCACTGAGGGCAGTGGACAAATCTCCTTCGAGAACATCCTTCGTAATGTATCGAACGAGCAGCGGAAATGCCAACGTCACAGCAGAAACGAGAACAGCACACCCCAATACCGCAAGAAACAGCATGGCATACGGCCTGTAATAAGATAAAAATTTTTTTATTGGAAAATGCATGAGTTACCCCTCTTAAGTGTTTTTTTCAGAAACACAATATAAGGGGGTACAACGTTTAGAAATTAAGAACGTGTTCCACCCTTATCTCTTTTCACGGGTTGATTTTTCATGTTTTTCATATAAATTGCCTCCCTATTGGTTGATATTCCCAGTATAATCGATTTCATTTAAAAAAAGATCCCAATTTCTCATGTGATCACTGAGAAATTGGGATCTGACACTACCTCAAATAAGCCAACGCCAAGGCGATATAGTAGCGAATGGAATCCAGGTACTTCTCAACCTCTACCCATTCATCCGGCTGATGCGCCATGCTGGGCTCGCCCGGGCCGTAGATCAGAACGGGAATGCCGCTCAGATTCGGCTGATAGATAGAAGCATCTGTGTAGTAATTGACCCCGCGAGGCGCAGCATCCTCCGCCATTCCCGCCACCTTCATGGCAGTGCGAATGAAGGGATCATCAGACGGCGTATCGACATAAGACATGTCATTCAAGATTTTGAGCTGATAAGACGCCGACAGGGACGCTTTTTGGGCGAGCCGCCCGATATCCTCGAGAATCCGCTCGTGGCTTTGCCCGGGAACGGTGCGTATGTCGAGGGTCACGCTGCACTGATCGGGCACGACATTGGGGCTGACGCCGCCGCGAATCATCCCGATGTTCAGCGTGGAGCCGCCTAGGATGGCATGAGGCACATGCTCCAGCCGATAAGCGTTCAGCTCCGCAATAAAACGATGAATCGCCTGGATCGCGTTGATGCCGTGATCCGGCATGGAGCCGTGCGCCGTCTTGCCGAACATGGTCACCTCAAGCCAAAGCGCCCCTTTATGGGCGACGATGACCTGATTGGCAGTAGGCTCGCTGACCACAATCGCAGACGCGTGGTCGATCTGGCCTTTCTTCACCACTTCCTTGGCTCCCAGACAGTCTACTTCTTCTCCTACTGTCCCTGCAAAAAGCAGATTTCCAGGCAGCGAGATCCCGGACTTGGCGAGGCATTCCATGGCGATGAGCATCGCTGCGACACCGCTTTTCATATCCGTCGTGCCTCGGCCGTAGATGCGGTCGCCTACTCGTTGAGCCGCAAACGGGGGATACGTCCATTCCACCCCTCCGACGGGAACGGTATCAAAATGCCCGCTGAACACCAGGGTCTTCCCCTGATCCCTGACTGCTTTCTCTGAAGGCTTGCCATACAGGGAAATGAGCAGATTGGCCCGATCCTCTGCCACTACGTCCATCTCCATGTGCAGCCCGCTGTCCTGCAAGCGCTTCTGAATCGCTTCTGCTACGGCCCGCTCCGCTCCAGGCGGATTCACACTGTTGATCTGGACGAGCGACTGCAAAAAGGCGATCGCTTCTGCTTGATCTACTTGTGCAAACAGATCATTGGCATTCATTTTTCCATGTCCTCCCCTTCCCAGGCATGCGGCAATCCCGTCCTCGCTCCGATCTGCTGTACCACGCGCGCGCCCAGGGTAATGCCTGCCCGCAAGATTTTTTCCTTCTCCCAACCTCTTAGAAAACCATACAGCACGCCGACGGCAAAAGCATCTCCCGAACCGGTAGAATCTACTGCTTTGACAGGCAGAGAGGGAAGGAAGATGCTTGTCCTTGCTGTGTCCGTACCGGAAGCAGCCGAACTGTACAGCGCTCCCTCTCCGCCCATTTTCACAAAGATCTCCTTCGCGCCACGTCGATGCAAATCCTGCAAGGCATCTTCCAACTCCTGATCGCCAACCAAATCCTGCAGCTCCGATCGGTTTACAAACAGGATGTCCGTCCGGGAAAGCAGCGGTTCGAGCGGCTTCAGCCCTTTTTTGGTCAACAGGGAGCTGGGGTCAAAGGATATGCGCAGACGCGGGTTTCGTTCTTTCCAGGCGAAAAGCTGATCCGCAATCGGCAGATGCGGGCTGCTCAGATGCAGGAAGTCAAGCTCTTGGCAAAAGTCCTCGGGGATCCGGTTCACCTCGTACTGCACATTGGCTCCCGGATACGTATACATGGTGCGCAGCCCTTCTTGGTCCACCAGCACCATCACCATTCCGGACGAAACGTCGTCGACGATCTGGATGTGGTCCAGGCGCACCTTTTCCATGCTGTCCAACAAAAAGGAGGTGTAGGCATGCTGACCGACCGCTCCGAGAAAATACACTTCTTCCCCCAAACGCGAAAGACCAACAGCGACATTCGCTGCTGATCCTCCAGGCAAAAATTGCAGGTTGCTCACTTCGGTCTCCTGATCAACTTCTGCGAAGGCGTCAACCTGACAGATGATATCGGTATTGACGAAACCATGTACGGCGATTTTACGCATGATCGGCCCCCAACCTATCGCAAGGAATGAACCTGATCCATGAAGCGTTTCACCTTTTCGGTGTCCACGCGCTCCCACCAGTTGCCGTTCTCTTTCAAATAGCTGCCGACAATCGCGCCATCTGCGACAGACAGGATCTTCTTCGCGTTCTCAGCGGTCATCCCGCTGCCGATGATCACCGGGAGGGAGGCGTTTTCCTTGATTCCCGTAATCTCATCCAACGAAGTTTCATCCCCGGTGCGGTTTCCGGTCGCGATCAAAATATCTGCATCGAAGAATTCATTGTCCCGCGTCTGCTCCGACAAGCTGCGATCCGCGACAATCGCGTGACTGCCATGCTTCACATGGACGTCCGCGAGAATTTTGATGTCGTCTCCGAAAAGGCGCGCCTTGTAGCGCATCGCTTTGGCTGAAGCGCCTTCGACAAAGCCCTCATTGGCGATATAGGCGTTCACCCACTGGTTGGAGCGAACCCATCTGGCCTGGATCGCCTTCGCGATCGCGATGGCAGGCACGACAGCATTCGCCAGACAGTTTACGCCGATCGGCACTGTGGACATCTTTTTCAGCTCAATGCCGACTGCCGTCATCGCGGCGACTGTCTCGTAACCGAAGTCTTCCGGCTTGGGAAAAGGAAGATCCCAGGCGTTCTCGATTTGCAAGCCGTCGATACCGCCTTCAATCAATCGGCGGGCATCCTCAAGCGCAAAGTCGATCATTTCCTGAACAGACTCCCCTTTGTAGTGGGGCGAGCCTGGCAATGGCTTGAGATGGATCATCCCAATAATCGGTTTTTTTACAGGAAGGATTTCGAGTAATGCATTCTTTTTTGGGGGGAATATTCCTCCGCTCATCCAGATCACCTACACGCTCATTTTTTTTCTTGCCTTGATCGAATTCAGCCATACAGCCAGCAAGATCACGACACCCTTGATCATGAGCTGATTGTAAGAAGACACATCCAAAAGGTTTAATCCGTTGTTGAGAATCGAGATGATGGCGACACCCATCAAGGTGCCGACGATCTTCCCTTCCCCGCCGAACAGGTTGGCGCCGCCCAGAACTACGGCTGCGATGGCGTCCAGCTCAGATCCGGTACCGGAGTTGGGCGAGCCTGTAGAGAGACGGGAAGCGAGGATAATCCCGGCAATCGACATGATCGCTCCGCCGAGGACGTACACACCGGTTTTGACCCAGTTGACATTGATCCCGCAAAGTCTCGCTGCTTCTTCGTTGTCTCCGATCATGTAGACATAGCGTCCAAACCGGGTATGGGACAAGAGGATATGGCCGATGATGACGACGATCACCATGATAATGACCGGAATCGGAATCGGTCCGATGTAGCCGCGTCCAAGCGCCCGAAAAGTCGCGTCGCTTACCGCAATCGGATTCCCTTGCGTATACACGAAGGCAAGACCGGAGAGAATCGTCGTCATCCCCAGAGTCACGATGAACGGCGGGATTTTTTGCGTCGAGACAACTCCCCCGATGAACAATCCGATAAGTCCGCCGATCATGATCGCGAGAAGCACCGCGAGCGGAATTGGCACTCCCGCCACAATCAGCCCGCTGACGGCCACGCCGCTGACAGCGATTTGCGAGCCGGCACTCAGGTCGATCCCCCCGGTAATGATGATGAACGTCATCGCCACCGCCATGATGCACAGCACCGTAGCTTGACGGGTCACATTGATCAGGTTGTCAACCGTTAAAAAATCAGTCGTCACGATGGACAAGATGACGAAAAGCAACACAAGGCCAATCATGGTGCTGCCCTTGTCGAAGATGAGATACAGCGTTTGCTTCCAGTTGTTTGGCTTACTTTGGGTGATTTCCAGCTCAGTTGACGTTCCTTTAGGCACTTACTCCACCCCCAAATGCGAGTTTCAGTATGTTGTCAGGTGTAATGGATGACTTCTCCAAAAAGCCGGCGATGGAGCCTTCGCGCATGACGAGAACCCGGTCGCTCATCCCGACGATTTCCGGGATTTCCGATGAGATCATGATAATGGCGACGCCCTGTTGGGCAAGTTGGCTGATCTGGGCGAAAATCTCTGCCTTCGCCCCGACGTCCACCCCGCGGCACGGCTCGTCCAGGATGAGAATGCGCGGCTCCTGGATAATCCAGCGGGAGAGAATGGCTTTTTGCTGATTGCCTCCGCTCAGACTGGAGATCGGCTGTTCCAGTGTAGCTGTCTTGATGTTCAGCTTCTGCCGGTATTCCTCCGCGACTTTTTTCTCGGCGGTTTGCTGGACCAGCAGGTATTTCACATATTTTTTCAGGTTGGACATCGTGATGTTGGCACGTACGCTCTGCTTCAGCGCCAAACCTGTTTCCTTGCGATTTTCTGTTACAAACCCCAGTCCCAGCCTGATTGCGTCGGACGGATTGCGAATCTCTACCTTCTGATCCTCGATGAATACGTCTCCGGTATCCTTCGCCAGCATGCCGAACAAGGCTTTGGCGATCTCGGAACGCCCTGCACCGACCAGTCCGGCGATCCCCAGAATTTCCCCTTTGCGCACTTCAAAGCTGATGTCCTTCAATACACCTTGTTTGGAAAGGTTCTCGACACGAAGGATGGGCTTGCCCAATTCTACTTCCACTTTGTTGAAGTAGTCCGTCACTTTGCGATTGACCATCAACTCTACCAAGGAGTCGACATTTTTTACCTCGCTCAATGGAATCGTTTTGATATGAGTCCCATCGCGCAGGACTGTTACCGTATCACAGATTCGGAATATTTCGTCCATGCGGTGCGAAATGTACAGAATGCTGACGCCCTTTTTCTTCAATTCCTCAACCAGGGATAGCAGCACTTCTGTCTCCCTCTCGGAGAGTGAAGACGTCGGTTCGTCCATAATCAAGATTTTGGCTTGCTGAGAAATCGCGCGTGCGATCTCCACCATTTGTTTTTGTGCAATGCTCAGTTCTTTGACAAGCTGTTTCGGATTGATCTCAAGCTGCAAGGAAGCAAAAATTTCCGCGGCTGCTTTATTCATCTGTTTCCAATCGATCAATCCGAGCTTGGTGACTGGCTGTGCTCCGATAAACACATTTTCCGCTACTGTCATGTTCTTCATGACATTCAGCTCTTGATAGATACAGTGGATCCCCAGTTTTTTGGAGAGCTTCGGGTCCATCTGATCGATTTCCTGTCCCTCGAAGAAAATGCGGCCGCTGGTTTTGCTGTAAGCCCCGGTCAAGATTTTCATCAAGGTGGATTTCCCGGCTCCGTTTTCGCCGACGAGGGCATGCACGCTTCCGGGATAGACGGTTAAGGAAACATCGGAAAGCGCTTTAACCCCGGAAAATTCCTTGCTGATGTTTTGCAGCTCCAGTATGGGTGATTGCAAACAGATCCCTCCCTCCGCATGATGTGGAGTATTTCGTATGGAGTGGGGGCTCGCCTTGCCTCACGCCGGTCGAGCCCCGATTCTTGCTTACTTTTTGAAGTATTCGTCTACGTTGGACTTGTCCATCAGAATAACTGGGATGCTGATGTTTTTCTCAAGCTGTTTGCCGTTGATCGCTTCGATCGCAGCTTTGACTGCTTCTTCCCCGATTTTTTCCGGCTGTTGCTGAATCATCGCCAGGATCTTGTCGTTGCGGATGCCTTCTGCCGCTTCCGGAGTCACGTCGAAGCCGACGATTTTGGTTTTGGTGTTGTTCGCGGATTCGAGGGCTGCCAACGCACCGAGGACGCTGTTTTCAGCAGTAGCGTAGATGTAGTCTACGTCAGGGTTCGCCTGCAGGATGTTCTCTACGGTTGCCATGGATTTTTCACGGTCGTAGCCAGGCTGGTCGTTCAGGATTTCCACGCCTTTTGCATCAGCGAGAACTTCCTTGAAGCCGTTCAGACGTTCTTTTTGCACGAAGGATTGCACGTGCGTCACAACTGCGATTTTTACATCTTTTCCGTTTGCTTCAATCTGTTTTTTCAGATGCTCGCCGAGTTGCTTGCCTGCTTCGTAGTTTTCTGTCCCGATGAAGGTATCTACCTTGTCGCTTGGCACCACAGAGTCAGCCGTGATGACAGGAATTCCTTTGTCCTTGGCTTCTTCCACGACCGGAACCACACCTGCGTTGTCTACCGCAAGCAGAATCAGACCATCGACGCCTTTTTGCATGTAATCCTCGACGGCGGATACTTGTTTGGCGAGATCCAGGTTCGGATCGTTGACCAGAAGCTTCACGCCTGCTTCTTCTGCTGCTTTTTTCATGCCGTTGTCGATGTCGATGAAGAATTGGTGACGCAGAGTTGCCGTCGATACGCCAATCGTAATCTCCTTTTTATCGGCAGGCGCCTCAGCGGAAGGAGTTTGAGCAGCAGGCTGTTCTCCTCCTCCTGTGCTTCCACACCCAGCCATGATGGAGACCAATGCAGCCATTGCCAAAAGCGATACTTTTTTTACCATTTCTTTTTACCCCCTATTTTTCTATGCATTTTGGATAGAATCTACTCCACACCAGGAAACGATGAAACGGGCGTATACCTCAATCAGCTTCAAGAATTGGTCGACTGGCACCGATTCGTCGATGCAGTGGCATTGACGCGGATCGCCGCAGCCGAGAATGATGGTCGGGATATTGGCGAATCCGGCCAACAGACGGGCATCACAGCCAGCAGGCATGCCTTCGATGATCACCTCATCCTCCAGCACCTCACCGAGCACCTGCTTCGCTTCCTGGATCAAAGGATGCGTCACAGGGGTTTCAAACGGAAAGCCCTCCTGGTACACGGTCACCTGCGGCGGATGCTCCCGAAGCCATTCGTCTCCGCGAACGACCCGATCGATCGCATCCAGCACCTGCTGGTGTACGCGGTCGCGTGTCACTTGATACGGCTCCCCCTGCCGCGGCTGGTAGTGAAGGCAGGTCTTCAACGTGCAGGAACCCGGAACGACAGAGCCCGCGATGCCGCCATTGATCTCTCCCAGATTAATCGTAGGTCCCGGCAGCAGCGGATGTCTTTGCGTCATCAGCCAGTGATGCTCCAGCTCCTTGATTGACTGATAGATCTTGATCGCCTTGTCGATGGCATTGACGCCTTCCCATAGTTGACTGGAGTGCAGGCTTTTCCCATCCACCTTGATCTCGTGGAACAAAAAGCCCATATGCGCCGGCTGGATGTGCAGTTGCGTAGGCTCCCCGACAATCGCCGCATCGGCTGTGTAGCCGCGCTCTACGCAAGCCAGGGTCCCGTTCCCGCCGCCCTCCTCGTCCACCACCGACTGGATGATCAGATCCCCCTTGAGCTTTACGCCCATGGTGTGGAGCACTTCTGCCGCCATGATCATCGCGGCCAGAGAAGCTTTCATGTCAGTCGATCCCAGACCGTACAAGACATCACCCTTCACCTCGCCGGAGAAAGGATCGTCCTTCCATTTGTCCCGGTCGCCATACGGCATCGTATCGATGTGGCCGTTCAGAATCAGCGATCTTCCGTTTCCAGTGCCTTTCAGCGTGCCGACGATGTTGGGGCGGCCTTCGTTGTTGTGTCCCAGATTGGCCCCAGGGTACTTCTTGATCTTTTCATCCTCTACGCAAAACTCGTCAATCGCAAAGCCCAGCTGCTCCAAGCGTTTTTTGATGATGGCTTGTCCGGCCTGCTCGTTTCCGCCCAGAACTCCGTGGCCGATCACCTGCGTATCTGTCTGGACCAGCTCGGAGAGGAAACGAATGTAGGCATCCTTGTTTTGCCGCACGATCTCGTTCACTTGCACGTGAACACCTTCTCCCTCTTGTGTACTTGCCTTCTCTTAGCGTTTGATTTGCTCCAGAATCCGTGCCCAGAGCTTTTGGTAATGCTCCCACTCCATGAATTCTTTCGGGCCCCAGTGCGGAGCGCAGTCGCTGGCGAAGCAGGCTGTCTTGCCTTTGCCATAGCTGCCCAGCACGACGAATGGATCTTCACCGATTTTGACCAGTACGTCCGCATCCGACTTGGCTGCGAAGCGGTTGTAGCCGAGGAAGCGCGGCCATTCGCCCAAGCCTGCTGTGATGGCATGCTCTTTTACCGTTTGCGGCTGCACGCCCTGCGGCGCTTCCACGCGGTCATCTCCATCCATCATGACGATTGGCATGACGTCTGCGAGAACCGTGTTTTTAAAGTTGGCTTTCCCTTCGATCCCCATGAAGGAAAGGTAGCCGCCAATCATCATGAAGCCGCCGCCGTCTGCGACATAATCGCGGATGAGCTCCAGGCTGTTGGGGATGATCTCCATGTTGTAAAAGGTTGCGTTTTGCAGCAGGAAGGTGTTGGCCCCTACGTCGCTCAGCACGATGGCATCGTACTTATCCAGCTCTTCCCGCTTTTTCGGGAATCGCACCTGAACCTCGTGCGCAGGCATGTAGTCGATTTCGACACCGGCATCACGCAAGCATTGCAGCAGATAGGTTGCGCCCTCCTCATACTTGGTTGATGTAAAGCTGTCATACCCTTTTGTATGGATCATATGAACGACCCAGGATTCCCCAATAAACAATACTTTCATTTCTAAGCACCTCTTTATATTGTAAATAGTATCAACATTAGTATGATGATTCTGAAAACTGGACCACTTCGTCTAGCGACGGCATCCCTTCCTGGGCACCGAAGCGTCCCACCGATATGGCTGCTACCTTGTTGGCAAAAGCAATCGCTTCTCCAAGGGATTGGCCGCTGCCCAGCGCGTAGGCAAAGCCGGCGTTGAAAGCATCACCCGCACCTGTGGTGTCGACCACCGGGACGCGATAACCCGCGATGCGCTGCAACGTTTTGCCCTCCTCTTTGAACGCCACTCCTTGAGAGCCGAGTGTCGCGATGATCTTGCCAACCCCTTGGGCCAGCAAAGCGTCCATCTGTTCCTCCAGACTGCCTTGTCCCTCTGCCAGCAGGGAAAGCTCCGTCTCGTTCGGGGTAATCGCATCCACGCAGGCGAGCAGTTCAGGAGGCAGCTTTTGAGCGGGTGCGGGATTGAGGATGACCGTCTTCTGCAGCCGCTTGGCGACCTTTGCAGCATAGGTCACTGTCTCCAATGGAATCTCCATCTGCATCAGAACGATGTCCGCTTTCTCGATCAACGCCATCTGCGCATCGATGTCAGCCGGGGTGCAGTGCGCATTCGCACCTGGCACGACGATAATGCTGTTGTCTCCCTGTGCCAACACGATGAAGGCAGCTCCCGTATCGCTGGATGCTGTTTTCTTCACACCTGCGCTGTCGACTCCCCCCGCCTGCAGAGAGCTGAGCAATTCCCCTCCGAAAAGGTCTTCTCCTACGCGTCCGATCATGGCTACCTGCGCGCCGAGACGAGCCAGACCGATTGCCTGATTCGCCCCCTTCCCTCCCGGAACGAATTGTACGCTTTGTCCCAGAATCGTCTCTCCCTTGGCGGGCAGACGCGGAGCCTGGACAACCATGTCCATGTTCAAACTTCCAATCACGACGATGTTTGGTTTCACTCTTCCATTACTCCTTACTATACGAACGTTCCGACTCGTTCTTATCTACGATCACTGAAGTTTCTCTCATCCCCGTCTTTGTCTTGCCGGTCGGAATGTTGTCTGAAACAGCGCTCAGGATTTCTTCGTCGAATCCCTGACGATCAGGGAAACTCCCAACTCCACCGTTTCATAATGGCTGCTGGACTGATCGATTCTTTCAATCAGCTTCTTCGCTGCAAGCTCGCCGATCTGGTAAATGGGCTGCGCGATCGTGGACAGCTCCGGCTGTGTGATCTCCGTCAGATTGACGCCGTCAAACCCGCATACCGCCACTTCTCCCGGTACCGAAATACCTCTGCGATTCAATGCTTTCAGCGCGCCAACCGCCATCAAGTCGTTCCCTGCAAAAATCCCGTCTACATCAGGATGATTGCGGAGCAAAGCTTCCACTGCTTTTGCTCCTCCGTCGATGGTGAAATCCCCCGGGACCAGCAAGGTTGGCGTGTACCACGGTTGTTTTCGCGCGACTTCTTCAAAGCCTTCCAAACGTTCTTTCGCCGTGACCAGCTCTTTGGGGCCGTAGATATGGGCGATTTTTTTGCAGCCCGCATCCAGCAAATGCTCCACAGCGGCCTTCGCGCCCCCGAAGTTGTCTACCGTGATGACGCATCCTGATTTCATATCCGGAGCCCGGTCCAGCATGACAAAGGGAATCTGCGCTTCCTCCAGCCGCTCCAGGTCTTCTCGCACCAGATTGTTGGTCGCGAAAATAATCCCGTCTACGTACTTCTTTTTCAGTACCTCGATATAGGATCGCTCTTTTACCCCGAGGTCGTCGGAATTGCACAAAATGACTGTATATCCGTTGTTTTGCGCAATATCCTCCACTCCCCTCGCCAACCCGGGGAAGAACGGATTGGAAATATCAGGCAATATCAGCGCGATCGTCTTCGTCCGCTTTCCCGCCAATCCCCTTGCCATCTGGTTGGGTACATATTGCAACTGCTTCATGGCTCTGTTTACCTTTTGTTCGGTCTCGCTGTTGACATAACCATTTTGATTCATCACCCGGGATACTGTAGCCACGGAAACACCCGCCAGCTTGGCGACGTCTCTGATTGTTGCTTTCATCTTTACCTTCACCACCGACTATGTGTAACCGGTTTACACAACCCTTTTCCTGTTACATGATGTTTTTTCCAATCGACATGTAACCGGTTACTATAAAAATAATCTGAATTTGCCAGCTAGTCAATATGAAAAAAAAATGGGCTTCTTCAGCCTCTTCCTCTGCGCCTCGCTCAACATCGTGATCGATAATTGGTGGAGAGAAAATTTTGAAGCTTCCGGCTTGCGGGGATTCGTCACCTTTATGCACGACCAGCGCTTGGAAAATTGTTGTCGAATTTCCTATGTGTGAATAGTCAGAAAGTTGTGCTATTCTGAATGAAATGTGGATAAAAGGAGGATAAAAGATTCATGAAAATGAAGTGGACCTCATTCTTTCTTGTTTTCTTTCTTTTCATCGGGGTCGTGCCGCAAGTGTTCGCAGCCGATATCTGGTCCGACGGCGATTTTGAATTAGGACCGCCCAGTACGCAACAACAGCCTTTGCCACCCAACAACAATGGACTTTGGTCTGAAAATCTCTGGCAGGATCCCCCACCGACTACGAGTCCCGCTCCTTCACCCTCACCTGCTCCTGTACCCGCTCCCATACCTGGCAACGCATCCCCCCCATCTCCCACAGCACCGTCGCCGCAACCGCCCTCCCTGCTCACTTTCTCCGCACCCCCAGTTACAGAAAACGGAAAAACGCTGATTCCCGCTCGTGAAGTGCTTGATGCACTCGGAGCAGAATTGCAGTGGGACGCGATCAAGCAATTGGTCACGGTTCGCAAAGGCACTACCACCGCTCACGTCATTCTCAACAACAATATGGCCATGACAAACGGCAGCATGGTGAAGCTGGAAGCCAGCGTTAGAATGAACCAGGATCGCATATACATTCCCATCGACTTTCTCTCGCAAGCTCTCGGCTGCAAGGTTCAGGTAGACCCTTCGACTACGAGAGTAATCGTTGATGATTGGTTGGTTTTCTACCTCGACGCGACGAAAATTCCCGCAACAGGAAAAGAACAGCCACTTCCTGCTCCCAACTCGTTCATTGGAAACTGGTCGATCTGGATTCCAGGCGGTTATGCTACCACAAACACGACGGTGAACGGAGATGGCTCGAAGACCGTTACGCAGGAATACGTGCCGGGTGCAGCGGGATACACGTTGAGCATTCTGGCCAATGGCACCTATTCCTGGCAAACCACTGGAGGGACCATTACCGGGACCTGGCAAGCGCTCCCTGATGGACGAATCGTACTCTTGAAGGCAAAATACGAGTTTGATTGGTATGTAACGAAGATCAACGATAACGAGATCAAGTTCTACTCCTATGGCATGGAGGAGTACGGCAAACGGGTGAAGTAACACTCTGGAACACGAAAACACCGCCTGAAACGGGCGGCGGATCGGCGCAGCTCACTGTCATGTCATGATCTTGATGAACTGTAGAATCAAGGGTACACCCTTTGCAGGTACGTCACTGAGCACCAGAACGCCAGTTTGAACGGCGTAGAGATTGGGAGATTGCAAAATTCCGTTGATAAAAAGATTTGTCACAGTCACATCATTCGGGCCGAGTATGCCGGAAGTACTAAACGACCCTGCCGCATCACTGTCGGTATACACGTTTTTCATTCCATCTGAAAAGGCTGTAAACTGATACGTCTCCGCCTTCAAGAGGCCGGGAGTGCATGGACAAGGAGGACAGGATTGTACGGGAAAGATTGTAGGGCATCCGTACGGGGGGATTAATTGGTACCTTGCCATTCTACTTATGCTGACACGCTCCGCTTTTGGCTTCATTCCATCCCCTCTTCTTTTTTAAAGGTATACCCCAGGTCCTTTTTCGCTCCTGGGGTATACCTTTTTTCTTTTTCCTCAGTTAATCACGAATTCAACACAGACTGGTGTACCACCGTTTTCAGCATCGCCATCTGGAATCGTAATACTTGTAGTTGTAATCGTCGAGGTATTCCCTGGCTGAATGACCCCATTCACATACAGATTATAGTAAGCGAATGTGCTGGGAAATGCGGTAGCAGCAGCGCCTGCGTCATCATTGAATGCTGTAGCAGCAATAGCAAAGGTAGCGCCTGTCCCAGTCCCAGCTCCCATTGTTGAGTTGAATCTCACTGAGGTTACAAATGGTTTAATAATCGCCATTTTCACACCTCCCCATTTGGTAATATAAGGGGATCCCTTATTCTGTATTAATTAATGATTCCAGGAGTTCCCTTGAAACGGACAAACATCATCGAGCACTTCGCATATTTTCAAATCTTCAAGTTTCTAAACTAAGTCAGCGTGTTACGCATTCAATAGCCATCCTTCGCCAGAGTTGGACAATGTCAGTAGACGATCGGCGAAGCTTGTCTATAATTGCTAAAAATATTCTTGATGTATATAAAGGATTTGATCGGAGGAAGAGTGAATCCATTGTTTATCAAATAGTAGAAAGGGGTCTTCGATGTGAAACGCAAAATCGCTTTCGCTGTTTTGAGTGGGTTGCTGACAGCCAGTCTATTTATCGCTCCCGGAAGCTTCGTTTCTGCCAAGAGTTCCTCGAATCCGTATCTGGTCGTATTCAAAAACGATCTGCCCTCAGATTATGAGGATCTGATCGAGGAAGCCGGTGGAGAAGTAGTACGTGCATTGCCGGAGATTGGCGCCGTTGAAATCAAGTCGAACGAACGCGGCTTCCTGAAGAACCTGAAAGGGGTTCGCGGAATCCAGGCGGCCAATCTCGCATTCACCCATAAGCTAGGTTACAAAAAAATCGACCGTTCCGCAGCGGATGGCCAGCCTGTCACGGATATCCCCCAGCCAGAGGATATTGACAGCTACTGGGAATATCAGTGGGATATGCAGCGTATCACAAACGATGGAAAATCCTATGACATCGAAACAGGCGGCACCAATCGTAGGCATAAAGCCGTCGTAGGCGTCATTGATTCCGGAATCGATCCGGACCATCCGGATTTAAGGGACAACCTGCTCGGCGGCATGAACTTCGTGCCAGCCGGCATCGACTCGAGCGAAACAGGAGATCTGGACGATATCCGAGACCGTGACGGACATGGCACACACGTCGCCGGTTCCATCGCGGGCAACGGCAAGATCAAAGGAGTCGGGCCAAATCTGGGACTGAGGGTGTACCGCGTGTTCCCGGAAAATGATGGGGCTCCTACCTCCTGGATCGCCGCCGCTATTATTCAAGCTGCGGACGATGAGGTCGATGTCATCAATATGTCGATTGGCGGCTTCGATGCCATCTCCCGGTACACGTTCCAAGGAGAGGGCTCCTATAGCGATGTAGCCGACATCCTGATCTGGAAACGGGCGATTGATTATGCTGTGAAAAAAGGAGTAACGGTCGTAGTAGCAGCTGGCAACGAATCGTTGAACTTGAACAATCCTACAGAGATCACCCGATATATGAACGAGACTTACGGCGATCTCGGCTTCGAATTCAAAGGCGCTTCCAAGGAGGTCCCCGGACAGGTTCCGGGAGTCATCACTGTCTCCTCGTCGACCGAATGGTCAGAAGATGAGATTGCGTTCTACTCCAACTACGGAACCCGCTCCATCGATGTTGCTGCTCCCGGAGGGGATAACGGTCCCATCTATGCAGAGACAGGCGATTTGGACCAGAGAGATTTCCACTACCGAACACTCAGCACTTGGCCAACCTATCTGGACCCGTATTTCACTTCCAATCTGCATGACTACGCTCTGCTTCATGGCACCTCGATGGCTGCTCCCAAAGTGGCGGGAATTGCTGGGGTAATCAAGGCAGCCAATCCAGATTTGAAACCATCTCAGGTGGCCAATTTGATTAAGAAAACCGCGATTGACATGGGCAAAAGAGGGACAGACCAATACTTCGGAGCAGGCGAGGCCAATGCTTACAAGGCTCTGAAACAATAGCTTTTCAAAAGAAAAATCCTGTAAAGGGCAAAAACGGACGCCTCCTTAAGCCAAGGTGTCCGTTTTTATTCTTTGTCTCCCAGCAAGGGGGCAGATTTAGATCAGAGGTTTTTGAATTAATGTTGCAAATTTAAATCGATGGACATGACCATCGTTAAATGTTGTGGTTCCTTTTACGAAATGCACATGCTTGCCATTGCCAACAGGTATTGCTGGACCAGTAATAATTCTGACTCTATGAAGATGATTGAAGAAGTCTGTATTCGTTCTAATTACATGCACATGACTATTTCCTCTAGGTATCGCTTGTCCAGTCACTCCAGCAAAACGGTGATTATGTCTATCCTCCCCTTCTTCTGCAAGCTGTGTGCTCCCCAGAAACTCATGAACATGTCTTTGGATTTGCGATGTACGTCTGTGTTTTAATCTCCATTTGTACCTTTTTTTCTTAGCCACTGGTACCACCCTTCCATCCTTTACTTGATCCCATCGTATTAATGGAGACAAGGATGTGAACTGGTCAACGGCTTACACAACTCCAAAATCCATATTTCCCCAACTACTCATAACTAGTATCGCGATCCTCCTCTTTCTATACTTTTTCATCAAAATTAAAACTTGTTACCCAATCTTGTCTCTCTTATCGCACGGGCGGACAACTTTTTACATAGCAATGTTTTAGCGAGAGAACAAGTTTTGTTTGTACACACTTGTTAATCGCTAGTCATTTGTAAAGGAGGGAGCGAGTATGGGAAACAGAGAAAATAATGAAGCTAGACAAATTCGACAAGTGGAACGCATTCTCGAAGAAGTAATTCGAGAGCTGCGGGAAGCACTGCGCAGACTCAGAGAAATTCGGGAAGATATTGAAGACTAAAACGAAGTAAGCTGATTTGGCGGGTCCATCTGAGCATGTTGAGATGGACCCCTACATAACAATGGTTGAAACATGCAACATTTTTTCTTTTTTTACGTTTTATTTGTATACACCGAACAAAGAAGGAGCGAGATTCGTGTTGAATATTTCGAAAAAAATTGTCATTGGAAGTGTTGCGGGGGCGTTATTGTTTACGGGAGGAATGATGGCCGGTAGCAACAGCGCACTGGCAAAAAAAGCAACGGAAACCATACGCGCTAATTTTGCAAATATCAAATTAATTGTCAATGGCCAGGAGATTCAAACCAAGGCAGAACCATTCAGCTACAACGGCAACGTGTATGTTCCTGCCGCTACCATTGCCAATATGTTCGGCATCGGTCAAACATGGGATAACGACACTCCTGCTGTCCGTTTTGAAAGTGCTGATCGAGCCAAAACTGCACCACAGTATGCCGGCATGCAAGGTCAGCAAAATTATCCACATCCCCTGGATTATGTGTACGCTCTACGTCCCTATTACGAAAAGGTAGTTAATATTGTAAACAACCAAGAGCTTGTTATTCCCAAGATGGAAAGCACCGGGACCTTGACTCCGATTTCCCGCATGGTTCATGCCAACATGTTCTATATGCTCGAAAAAAATTCACAAGGTTCCTTCATCAACGGCTATCAAATTGATAAGGTGAAAATTTCTATCTCCAAGGTGTTCTCCCGTCAGATTGATCCTGTTCAAGGTTCTCTGTCCTTCAATGAGGATACAAGAGAGTTCACCGAGAAAATTTATACGCAAGCTGGCGACAAATATAAACTAGCAGGGGTAAAAGTGTATCTGATTGACTGGGATAATGTGATCACCAAAAGAGAGGAATTACTGACTCAATAGATACATGGAAACAACACAAGCGGCATACTGGATCCTTTTCTTCCAGCATGCCGCTTTTTCATGGCTAATAGATATCCACAGATTTGTTTGACTTTTGTGGATTTTCTGTGAGTAAATGTTGGACTGGGTTTTGGGAAACACGGAATGTTCGGATCAGCCTATGCGGCGGGAGCGGGCCAGATCTTGTCGTGCTTGATTGGATGCTCCCTGAGAAAAGCGGCATCGACGTATGCCGTGAAATCAGGCAAACGTCACAATGCGGCATTATTATGGTCACTGCACGATCGGATGAATCGGATAAAATCGTCTTTGTCTGCATGGGACTGCTCGTTCTTATCCTTGGCGGCTCTCATGCCGTAACCAATCTGGTTTACATGGAGTCCTTGTTCGATCAATTTCGAAATGAAGAAATCAACGCAGTTTTTTTGAACGCTCCACCCGAAGAACAAATTGAAATCTTGAAAACGTATGTTACTGCAAAGATGGAGTTTTTTTGGCTTGGAAAATGAGGATTTTTCATAGCGACTGGCCTTTTCTTCAGTCTGTGGATTTCAGGGGTACTGACTCTCCCGCTTCGCAAGCTCATTGCCGCTATCGAACGCGTGGCAAAGGGGGATCTGGAGGTAAATGTTCCTGTACAATCAAAAGACGAATACGGGAAAGTAATCCAGACATTCAACGATATGACGCTTCGTCTACGGGAAGCGGAGGACGCTCGCAGGAGGTTGGTGGCTGATGTCACTCACGAGCTTCGTACTCCGCTGTCCATTATGCAGTTGAAGCTGGAAAATTATCAGCAGGCTGGTCATCCTGTCCCGCCGGAAATGCTTCAGATCCATGATGAAGTAATCCGATTGAGCCTGCTTGTAGAGGATCTTCATGTCTTGTCGTTGGCAGAGGCAGGCCGTTTGACGCTCGATTGCAAACCGCTCGATCTGACGGCACACCTGGAACGAATCGTGGACGACGTGAAATTCGAAGCGGAAGAAAACGGATTGGATATTCGCCTCCACACAAATGCAAGGCCGATTACCGTGATGGCCGATGCTAGACGGATCTCGCAGGTTTTCATTAATTTGCTAACCAACGCGATTCGTTACACGGCTGCTGGAGGAAAGATTATGGTAGAAATCGAGGACCGGGTCGTGGAGCAGAATGCGTTATTTGCACGCGTCTCGGTGACTGACACCGGCATCGGAATACCGGAAGAAGACCTGCTTCACCTATTCGATCGATTTTACCGCGTAGAAGAAGCGCGCTCGCGTCATTCAGGCGGTACAGGCCTTGGATTATCCATCGCCCACCATTTTGTAAGAGCCCACGGCGGTTTCATCCACGTTTCAAGTCAGCCTGATGAAGGGACTATTTTTACTGTTTATCTGCCTCTAAGCAATCCCTGAACAAATCAAAAACCTCATCAACAAAGGATGAGGTTTCAGCATGTTTTACAGACGACGCTATTCTTTATAAATCAAGGATTTCAACGATTCTGCCTGATCTTTGTCCTGTTGGCTGATAATTCCCTCAAATTGATACACGTACGTGCCATTGTTCGTTATCTTGAGGTAGGCTACGTTCTGCTTCGTAAAACTCTCCAACACTTCATTCGCCTGCGTAATCGACAGCTTGGAATTCATCGCAAGCTCGGTAGCGGTTAATTTTCCGCCGTAACGTGCAGCAATCTGAAGCACCAAATTTTCCATTGCGTCTAACCTTCGGAGCCTGGTATTTTTTCTTGCCGCGAACAATAGCCAGCCACCGAACACAGCTGGAAGAACCCCGAGCAGAAGAAAGAGTACCAGATCGCTCGTTTCGGACAACTTTGTCTTCTCGGAAGCCATTGCCCCAGCGATCATAATCACCCCAAATACCAAAATAATGACTCCCGCGACATACTGAATTACTTCCGCAACAAGTCCCCTGCTTGTCGTTTTTGGGTTCATGCACAATCAGCCTTTCATCTATCGTTAGTTTCCAGTTTATCATATCCTTTCCATTGGCTCATCTGTGGAATTGCGAAGCTCAACGTAAAACGGGTCATGTATTGCCGAAACTGTGTGGTACCAAAAGTAAATAAGGGAGACAGTGAAAATGGATGAACTTCAAAGATGTGAGCATTGTCAAAACCGCAACGAGATATGGCAACTGGAGACACTAACTCCAAAAAGATGCTCCATTCTAAACGAAGACGAAGTTTATCATATTTGCGATTTTTGCATTGAAGTTATCGAGGGTGTTAAAGAAAAGAAGACTATCAAAAAAATAGTAATAAGCTGCCCTCCTTTTAGAAGTATAAAAAGGAGGGCTAAACTTTTGTTTCCTAGCGAAACCAAGGATCGCCGTAGTTATCCCAAACTCACGGTTATGTCACCACTATCACTGCTTTGCCAGAGGCTGAGAATTATTCGGTCATGGGTGCATCCATATCTTTCATAAAATTTCGCAACAATAAAATTCCTTTATAGATTTCGTCCGGTTCCAGATGACCATAGCCAAACAAAAGCTTGTTCACGTGTTCCCCCTTTCGGATACAGTGATATTCCACTGGCGTAATGCGAATCTTGTGGCGCCTGGAAGCTTCCACAAACTCATCGTCAAAAGACATGCCTGGAAACTCTACAGCAAGATGCAGCCCGGCGGCATCTCCCCAGGATTGCCATGTGTCTTTGAACTGCTCTTTCAGCGTTGTAAGCAGTACCTGTCGACGCGCTCCGTATAGCCTTCTCATTCTTCCGATATGTCGGTCAAATTTTCTCGTATGCAAAAATTCAGCCATTGCTGCTTGTTCAAAAGGCGGATTCTGCACATCCGTATAGGTGCGCAAACGGCGCCAGCGTTTATGTAACTTGTCTGGCAGAATAACATATCCAATGCGAAGCGCCGGGAACAGAACTTTGCTGAATGTGCCGACGTAAATAACCCGCTCTGGATCCATGGCATAAAGCGGTGCTACCGGATCGCCGTAATACCGGAACTCGCTGTCATAATCATCTTCCACAATATAGCTTTCATTTTCTCTAGCATATCGAATCAATTGGGCGCGACGGCCTGCTGGCAGAATCCCTCCCAGAGGGAATTGATGCGATGGCGTAACATATACGGCACAGGCGCGTTTTCCATACAGGTATTCTGGCTGCAGTCCCCAAGCATCTACAGGAATAGGCGTGATCGGGTATCCTTTATTTGCCAACGCACCTAACATGCCGGCATTGCACGGATCCTCAACCAGGATTTCCTTCCCTTCCTTATACAACAAGTCGGCAATCAAATGCAGGGCATGGGTGGCTCCCGCCGTAATGAAGATTTTTTCAGCATCAACCGAAAGGCCCTTGCTGCGAAAAAGCCATCCGGAAATTTCTTCACGCAGCCTCGGCAATCCCTCGGGGCCGGTATATCCCAAGAGACTTGGAGGCATCTCTTGCATCGTTTTCTGCGAGATCTGCTGCCAAACATGTCGTGGGAACTGCCGCAAATCCGGCTGCCCCGTCCGGAAATCAGCCAAGAATGGCAGTGTCGGTTTTTCCTGCGCAGGCGATCCGACTTCAGGCTTCTTCTCCAAACACAACCCTTCTGCCACCCGTGTGGGTGCTCCCTGGCGGCTCAAGACAAAACCTTCAACAATGAGCATTTCGTACGCCTCATTCACGGTATTGCGGGATACTTTCAGTTCGTTTGCCAATTCCCGGGTAGAAGGCAATGCCTCGCCTGCTTGTAGTCTGCCGTTCAAAATCTGGTCCCTCAGAACCTGATAAATCTGACGTTTCAGTGGCACTTCGCTTTGCCGCTGCAGTTCAATCCCCCACATATAGCCTCCAACTGGTCTGCATAAACTTGTGTCAAACTGGTTCTTTTCCCATACCAGTTTATTCATTACGATTGTAGCATGATTTTCCATCCAGTTTTCTATAGACTTGCGGGGGATGTGATTTTTTTGGAACGCATGAAAGGAATGTATTATCTATTTTGCGCTTTTTCGCTAGCTGGCACCTCTGTTATTGCAGCACGGTTCTTAGACGAAAATCTGGGGATCTTTACAATAACAGCGGTCAGTTTGTTTTTTGCCTTACTGTGCCTGCTACCATTAGACTGGCGGGAACTCGTGAAAACGGTCCGTCGTTTATCTTTGAGAGACTGGATTCTTCTATCCATTCAGGCGTTGTTTGGCGTTTTTTTGTTTCGCATGTTTTTGCTGAACGGTCTTTTACATACAAGCGCTGGTAAGGCCGGGATCATAACCGGCGCAACTCCTGCCGTCACCGTTCTGCTCGCCATGCTTCTGTTGAAAGAAACAGTAAATCGAACCGCGCTCCTCGGTATTGTTAGTACCGTTGCAGGTATTCTTCTGATACAAAACCTGCTCGCACCGGGATCAATCAGCACATTCTCAATCAATCATTTTGCCGGCAATGTACTGGTGCTCTGCGCTGCGGTGAGCGAATCCTTGTTTAATATATTTTCACGCATCGCTGTTAAAACCGAAGCCTCACACAGAGAGCCACTTCATCCTATTGCTCAAACCACGCTCGTAACGGCCATGGCATTGACTTTATGCCTGATTCCTGCCATTTTTGAGCAGCCAGTATCCACTCTTTTTGCAATTGATTGGAAACAATGGCTGGCACTGGTATGGTACGGACCGTTTGTCACGGCTATTGCCTTCATTTTTTGGTATGCAGGCATAAAACGATGTGATGCGCAGACGGCCGCTGCTTTATCTGGCATGATGCCTTTTAGTGCATTATTGCTGTCTGTCATCGTACTGGGGGAGCGTGCCGGGTGGCAGCAATGGTCAGGTGGTCTTCTTGTTATCCTCGGCATGATCCTGATCGGGGGTAATCAACCATCAGAGCTGAAAGCTGATCGTGCAGAAAGCTTTTAATAAAAGAAGGGGAGATTTGTATCCTCATGCGGATCGGCGTGTTTATTCTAAAATAGCTATGAAGTTCAGCATTACAGGGCGTCATCGGCTTTTGCCTTTCCTTTGGCGTGGGCGGAGCAATACATCCTTATAGACAAAATGAAGAGGCGGTTTCCCGCCTCTTATTTCTTTTGTTCAATCCCAAGCGAAACGTTGCTCTTTCCACGGATCCCCATACATATTATACCCATTCTTCTCCCAAAAGCCCTGCCGATCCTTCTCCATAAACTCGATGCCGCGCACCCATTTGGCGCTTTTCCAGAAATACAGATGCGGCACCACGAAACGAAGCGGCCAACCGTGTTCAGGAGTCAGTTCCTCCCCGTTGTGCTTGTAGGCAAAGAGATTGCCCGGGGCAAGAAAGTCTGCAAGCGGCAGGTTGGCCGTCCATCCGTGCTCCGCGTGCAGCATGACGTATTTGGCTTCCGGCTTGATGCGGACGAGCTTGGTGATTTCTTCGACGGGAATCCCTTCCCAGACGTTGTCCAGCTTGCTCCATCCTGTCACGCAGTGAATGTCATTGGTGGAATTCCCTTTGGGCAGCGCCATGACCTGTTCATAGGATAATGTGGCTTCTTCCTCGACCAGACCGAAAATGCGCAGATCCCATTGCGTTGCCAGATCGGTATATTCTGGCACGTCTCCGTAGTGAAGGACAGGAAAGCCAGTGGTTTGCCTTTGGTTAGGAGGAATGCGGTCCCGTTTTGTTTCTGCAGTGTTGATTGGCATGTTGACCAACTCCTATTTCCCAATGCGCAGCAGCGCGTGATCTACTTTGATGCAAAGGTCGCTGACGACCTCGATCCCGGTTTCGCGGACCTTCTTCGCCGCTTCATCGTTGGAAATTCCCTGCTGCATCCAGAACACTTTCGGCTTCTGCTTCATGGCCAGCGTGTCCTCGGCTACTGGCGGAATGTCTTCACTCCTGCGAAATACGTTGACAATATCGACTGGCGTATCGATCTCGGCAAGCGTAGCCACTGCCTTTTCACCCAGAACTGTTTCACCTGCGATGATTGGATTGACGGGAATAATCGTATAGCCGGCGTTTTGCATGGCTGCCGCAACCATGTAGCTCGTGCGGTCAGGCTTGTTGGACAAGCCGACGACGGCAATCGTTTTGGCCTCTTCCAGCAGTTGGCGGCGGGTTTCATTACTTGGATTTTGTACCATGAATTCCACTCTCCTATTGATCATGTCTGATTTGATGATGGTTGATTTATGCTTGTGCGCGCCGCATCACAAATTGCGTGATCGTGCGCGTCATAACACCTGTTGCGCCTGCGGGCTGCATGTCGCCCTGATTGACATTGTACGCGGTTCCCGCGATGTCCAGATGCACCCATGGCGTATCTTCCGCAAACTCCTGCAAAAAGACGCCGCCGATGATCGCATGGCCGTTGCGGCCACCTGAATTTTTCAAGTCTGCAAAGTGGCTTTTGTTCAGTTCCCGATATTCGTCAAAGGTAGGCAGCTGCCACAGGCGCTCGCCTGCCGCTTCTGCTGCTGCCAGCACTTCTTCCACCATCTCCTGGTCGTTCGTCATCGCACCGGAGCACACATTGCCCAATGCCACGACAATGCCGCCAGTCAAGGTAGCCGCGTCCACCAGGCAGGAGACGCCCTGCTGCTTCGCGTATGTGATGCAATCGGCCAGAACCAGGCTTCCCTCTGCGTCTGTGGTGATGATCTCTACGGTTTTGCCGCTCATCGTGGTGATGACATCTCCAGGACGATAAGCGCTGCCAGAAGGCATGTTTTCCACAGTGCCGATGACTGCCAGCACATTTACTTTCGGCTTGAGCTGGCCCAGCGCCTCCAGTGCGCCGATCATAGCTCCCGCGCCGCCCATGTCCGACTTCATGTTTTCCATCCCCGCCACCGGTTTGATGGAGATGCCTCCCGTGTCAAAAGTTACCCCTTTTCCGATCAGTCCGATCACATCGTCCCAGGTCTCGCGCCCCTGATAGCGAACCACGACGACGTAAGGCTCCTCTACGCTTCCCTGCGCGACGCTGAGGACACCGCCCATGCCGAGTTCCTCCAGCTTTGCCTTTTCCAGCACTTCGACCTGCATCCCATGGCGGCGCGCTACATCCACCGCGGCATCCTTGAGAGCGCGGGGCGGCAGGTAGTTGCCAGGCTCATTCACCAGCGTTCGCGCCAGATTGGTTCCTTGCGCCAGAGCCATTCCTCGCTGTACTCCTTCACGGACTGCATCCTGGGCGTCCTCCGCTGCCAAAATCCGCACTGTCGCTACCGGATCGTTTTCCCGCTTCGGCTTGTGGCGATAGCCTTCGTAATGATAGTCAGCCAGACCAAAGGCTTCGGTCACAGCCTGTGCCAATCGATCCGTTTCCAGCCTGTCTGTCGTCGGCAGGTCGATGGCTACGGTTTTTTGGCTTCCCTTTCCAAGCACCGTTTTCGCTGCTCGGCCCCATGCATTGCGAGCGGAGACGAAATCGAACTTATCAGGGTCGCCCATTCCGATGACAATCAGTTTTTTGGCTGCGATCTTGCCCATGCAGTGAACGATGCCTATCGCTTTAGCCTCTCCGCTAATTTCCTTATTTGCCTGAAGCACATCCAGACCGCCATCAAAAGCATGGTCCAGCTCCGGATAGATCTGGGCAAGAGCCTCTCCCTTCCAGAGCGGGACGATCAATTCATCACAATCAACCTCTGGAAGCTGCGGACGTTTTTCGACGTTAACTTGCATTTACTCTTCCCTCTTTTCGTGACTTAGGATACAATTATGAACACATTTGTGTTTGGTTTTATCTGTGGATGATTTGCAAACGATAAAGAGGAAACGCTTCGTTTTTTGCCTCTGCATACGAGATGGTATCTGACTCGGGCAGGGCAGCCTCGCATTTTGCTATGTAAGCGATCACTTCCGAAACGTCTAAGCCCCAATGTACGGGCTGGTAGCGGCTCAAGTACTTGCGCGCATTGCCGAACATCCAGCGAGCCCCCTTGATGTTGCCGTATTCACGATGATACAGACCAACGGAAAGCTGCAGAAGTCCTTGGAGAAATTTGTCGCTTTTGTCTTCCATCCAGATTTCCTCCAGCAAATCGTGGCACTCGTAGTATTCTCCGGCATTGAATTTTTCGATGAACTGAAGATATTGATCGGGCAAAGGCACCGAATGCACCCCTTCCTTTTCTCCCGTCCACTTTCATCGTATCACAGTTTGCCATTCACTGACATCCAACAATCTGGTCTGCAAACACTTTTGGTCTTTTCCTGGATTTGTCCAATTGTGCCGGGAAAATTGAGCGACATTTTTCGCAATCTTAACGGATGAGCCTTATCTCCATCTGTTACAATAAACTCAGATGTGTACATAGAAAGGAATGGATTTCTGTGGCAAATGACATTTTCGATAACTTTCCCTTGTGGGCTGCGCTTCTTGCCATAGGAATTGCGCAATTCATTAAAATTCCGCTGCATTTTTTCACGACCAGGACGTGGATGTGGTCCTTGATGTTCAGCACAGGCGGCATGCCAAGCTCCCACTCCTCCGCCGTCACTGCACTCTCTACTGCAGTAGGGTTGCGGGAGGGCTTCGGCAGCAATATGTTCGCGATCTCCGCGATTTTAGGCGTCATCGTCATGTTTGATGCCGCTGGCGTTCGCCGTCACGCAGGGATGCAGGCCGTCGTGCTCAACAAGCTCGTAGAGGAATTCAATCATCTGCTGGAAGGCATGAAGACATTCAAAACACGTCCCAAGCAGGAAAAAGCCAAAAAGCTGAAGGAGCTTCTCGGTCATCAACCAATTGAAGTTTTGATCGGCGGCACACTGGGTGTCGTCATTGCTCTATTGGTCCACCCGCTTTTCTAGGATATGCCGATTGGAGGGAGACTCATGCGCATTGTATCGATCTGCCCCAGCAATACGGAGATCTTGTATTACTTGGGATTGGGCGAGCAAATTGTCGGGCTGGACGACCATTCCGATTGGCCCCAGTCCCTGCAGCATTTGCCCCGTGTAGGTCCTGATCTGACGATTGATATGGACCGCGTCGAAGCTTTGCGGCCCGATCTGGTGGTAGCTTCTCTCAGCGTTCCCGGCATGGAAGCCAATATTGCAGCCCTTCGCGAGCGGAATCTCCCTCACATTGTTCTCAATCCTTCCCGCATCTCCGAAATCACGGGAGATATCAGGCTTGTCGGGGAAGCGACAGGAACGGTGCAACGAGCGGAACTTTTAGCTCGTCAATTTGACGAAAAAATCGCAAACATTCGGCAACGCTCCGCTGCCTATGAAGAAAAACCAAAGCTGTACTGGGAGTGGTGGCCCAATCCGATCTATACACCCGGCGGCGAAAACTGGCTGACCGATGTCAGCGAGATCGTCGGCGCTGTAAATATCTTTGCCGACTATCCTGTAGCCAATGTCAAAGCGACCCGCGAGATGGTCCGGGATCGCGATCCGGATCACATCTGTGTCGTCTGGTGCGGCATCGAGCTTCGGCGCATCAAGCCAATGATGATTACAGAGCGGACAGAGTGGCAGGAAATGACCGCGATACGCAATAGCCGTGTTCATCTTCTGGAGGAAGGCCTCTACTGCCGTCCCTCTCCCCGAATTCTGGACGGATTGGAGAAGCTTGAAGCCCTGATCCGGCATCCCAATTCGACATGAAAAAACGTTCAAGGCCCGTAGCACGGGTTCCATGAACGTTTTTTTTGCTCTGCCTTATTCGACCGGATCGGCCATGGCGGCTACGCCTTTCTCATTGAGGGAATTGAGGAAGGCTTCCGTTACTTTGCCTTCTCCTCGTTTCACGACGTAGACGTCCACTGACTTTTTGCCCCACTGCTTGAATACATCCTGCTTCGTCTCAAAGTACAGGTCGATCTTGTTCCCTCGAATCGCCCCGCCTTTATCCGCAACGACACCATACCCATAGCCTGGTATGTACAGGATCGTACCCAGCGGGAAGACCCGCAGGTCAGCAGCGATGGTGGAGTAATCATCCCTTCTTACTTTGACACCTGAATAGGTAATCCCGTAGGACGGGTGTGACGGCGTTTTGCCGGTAGATTCAAAACCGGCGTAATACCCTGTCGCCACTACGCGCACTTTTGGATACTGTTCAAGCATACTCTCTGTTTTATCTATCACCTGTGTAAGTGAGCTGGCGGATACTGTGCGCTTCTTGACGACCCGCTGACCTTCCTTGATTTCCTTGATTCCAAATGCAGAGTTGGCCCTCAATCCATCTCCGACTGCGTTATAGCCGTATCCGTCGCTGGCAAATCCGGTTAAAACCATGATTACGAGCACCAGGATACTGCTTATTCGCTTTCCATTCATTTTTTGATAAACCTCCTCTCGGTTCTAGTCATGTCCCGAGGAAGAGGAAAATATACACAAATTTTGATCTGTTATAGAAATATTCCGTTTTTTGTGGTCGATTGTGGGCTTCGTATAGGCTTTGGTGGTGGGGAGGAAAAAGGAGAAAACGCTCCGGGCGGGGTGGGATCTTTGCTGGGGGCGTCACTGGCCGCCTCCCACTCCAAAGGCGGAACCGCGGACAAAAGCAGCCGTCCCGAAGAAGTCATTCAAGGTTGTCCGCTAAATACGTGTTCCGCCTTTTCCGTTCCCGGCTTGGTCAAGATCCCAAATGCCTTCGCTTATCTCTCCTTTTTCCTCGACCAGCTCAGTTCTTCTACACGTTCCAAGGTGAATCTTGTGATGACTTACACTTCAGAATTGCGGAAATCAGGAAAAAAAGAGAGGGAATTATAAACAACTTGTACATATTCGCGTTTAAAAATAAGTAGAGGCTAAACGGAAATGAAATGACAAACGAGATGATGATAAGCGGTGGTCGAACAAATGAAGTCACGAGTCCAATTACAGAGGGCAGTAACAAAAGGATCGAGGTTAAAACGGAGATCGAAGAGTCAAGGAATAAAAGAGCCCAGAGGTACATTGTCCCTACAGAGGCGACCAAACCAAATAACAGCGAGATCAGATGATGATACGATTTAATCAAATTTTTCATTGAAGTCCCCCACTTAGTGCGATACGCAACACAAACATGGTATATTTACATAATATTACCAAAATATTCGATCGAATCGTTACATCTATTTGTTGTCAAGAAGATGGAAAAACCAACCACTAAAAGAGCCCCCAGTCGCTGTCCGAAAAAAATTAACTAAGGGGTGTAGGGATGAAAGTCAAAAGAATTTTGTCATTCGGTGCATTGCTCATTATTTTCATCGGTGTTTTTCTTATTTTCAATCATTCCCAAACATGGTCCTATCACTTTCAAGGATCCAGCGACCATTGGGAAGGGCAGTGTATTTTGACACCTAACAGAGATAAGAGTATGGTGCTCTTCGTGGGTAAGCTGAAGCCAAAAACGTCTTCGAATATCACCCAATTTACAGTTCAGACAGACTTGGTTATAGGCCGACCTAAGGGCACATGGGAATCACCAGATTTCAAGGAAGGAAAGCCACTTCAAATATTTACATCAAGTGCGGGGAATGGTTCCATACCATTTCGTGCGGGGATGAGTACCGAAGAGATAAACCGTATTTTTTATCGGGACCTTGTTTTTGAAATCACTTGGAATGACGATTCGGGGATGCATACAGAAACAATTTTCTTGAAGTTTGTACCATCTTATTAGGCGGGCTACCTGAAAGAACAAAAAACAGGCCTGTTCTTGGCCTGCCGTCTTGTTAAAACATCCGATATCCTTTTTTACGCAAAGTTTGAATCGTCCAACCGCTTGCGACAGTGCCGACCATGCCGCAGCCGAGAATGACCGCATCCCAAATCCCTGGGACGATCTGTTGGTAGATGAGTGTTCCGATTACCACGCCGATCGCGATGATGATCGGGAGCCAGGTCGTACGCAAGATCATGTTAAAAATAAATCCGATCCCAAAGCCAAGAACGGAGAATAGGACGATGGATACGACAAATTGCAGTATGCTCATGGATCGTTAGACCTCCTGCCTGTCTTTTCCGAAAACGATATCCTGACGGAAAAAGCTGGCTTGTTTTCGTATCCAAGTGTATCGAAATCAGCAAAACAGGTCAATACAAGAAGCCGATCCAATGGATCACTTGCTTGTTTCGGCGCCCATCTGATGACAATCTGTCACAGTTGGGGTAGGATTGAAGAAGAGAAATTTTTTTAAGATGCTCGGAAAGGAAATCAAATGGCACTGCTCAATTTTCGATCCGCTCAAACATATATCATAACCGTTTTGGTGGCTTGTCTCTGTCTATTTGCGGTTGTACCTGCCTCGGTAAACGAGCCGATTACACCACAGCAGGAGACTGCCTATTGGTCGACCTTTACCGGTGTTTACCACTTCGTCAGCGTTCGCCCTCATGTCCTGATCAAGTTTTTGGACCACAAGCTGCAGTTCACCAGCCTGCCGGACATCTACCGGAATATTCCCGATGCCTCTTCGGCCCTGCCCGATATGTTTCTTTGCATCATCCAGGTTCTATTGATCCTTCTTTTGCTCGTGCCATTGAAGTATGGGTCCACCAGATTCGTGGCTGATGCCCCCGACAGAATAAAAAACATTCTAGAGAGGGGCAATAGACGCGATGAAAAACAACGAACCTGTGAGCAAACTGATCGAGCGAACGGTAAAAGATTTGAAGAGTTTCCTCGTGTTTTTCGGGCTGGCAATCGTCGGACTGCTGGCAGCCAAATTTTACATCGGATTTTAACAGCAAATCCTCCCCCAATTTTTGCGGGGAGGATTTTTAGATTGATCTTGTCATGGTTCTCTATTTTCTGCTTGCGAGGACGGCCTCTTGCGCATGTGCTCCTGTCCCCTCACAGCCGGGGCAACTCTCCGTCCCTCCCAGCAAGAGATGGAAATAACCTTCTCCTTTGCAGTATGGGCATTTTTCTTGTTCTTCTCTCATGATGCTCTCCCCTTTCCCTTGCCATGCACCGGAAACAATTACATGTATTTTCAGATAATTTAGATGAATTTTATAATATCATGCTTTTGCTGCGCAACACAATCCAATGATCTCGGAAAAAAGGCAAAAAATCGGCGGTGTAAGCGATAACATTGCCGATTTTTTGCTTCATGCTTTGAATTACTTAAAAATCTTATAGGACGTGTACGAAAAGACCGGGTCGATGGGATAGTTGCTGCCGCTCATTCCCTGCTCGCGCTTTCGGTATTCAGGAAGAATGATCTTCAGGTACGTCGAGGACAAAGGGTCCGTGATCAGCTGCTCAATCGGCATGAACCGTGCAACCTCAATCTCGCCTTCCTGCGGACGCGGCTCTCCTTCGATGTAATCCATCCAGAAAACCACCATATTGTCGCTGACTGTTCCGCGGATCACCCCGGAGCGGATCGCTGCCACCTGACGGATCTCAGCTCTAACCCCTGTCTCCTCCATCACTTCCCTTACGGCCGCTTCATCGACTGTCTCGCCCTCCTGCACAAACCCGGCAGGAAACGACCACTGTCCCTTCAAGCCGCTGTACGCCTTTTTCACGACTAATGCCTCGTCGCCGCGAATCACGATGCCGCAGGCGCCCAGCCACACCTTGCCATCCCGCATCCACCAGCACTCCTTCTGACTGCAAAACCCCCGGCGCTTGCGTAGCCGGGGGCATTCGATGTCCTTTTTCGTCGTCTAGCTTACAGCTTTACTTTCTTCAATGCAAGCCCGACTCCGCCGATCTTCCACAAATAGCGCAGATCGCTTGCTTTTTTCATCATGGCTGCTGTGCTGCCAAACAGCTTTTTCGAGCCTACTTGACCGATGCCTTCCCCTTTGCCCAAGGAAGCCAGCGTGCCTTGCAGGTGAGGAACGAATTTTTGCGGAAGCTCTCCGCGCAGCATCGCCACCAGATTGTCGCCGAGCGTCTCGCCTTCTTGCACCGCGATTTGTGCGGTAGGCGGATACGGACGGCCTTCTTCATTGAAAATAAGGGCGCAATCGCCGACGACGAAGACATTCTCATGTCCGGGAGCACGCAGGAATTCGTCTACCTTGACCCGTCCGCGCATGACCTCGAAGCCTGCTTTTTCCACGATGCTGTTGCCGCGAACCCCCGCAGCCCAGATCACGGTCTTGGATTTGATTTCTTCACCCGTCGCGAGCAGTACGCCGTCCGGAGTGCATTTTTGGATCGGAGTGCCGATCTTGAATTCGATTCCTTTGCGCTCCAGTACTTCCATCGCATACTTGATCAGCTCAGGATCGAAGCCAGGAAGTGCCGTCGGAGCAGCCTCGATGCAATACACTTTCACCAGCGAAGGATCTACGTCGAACTCCTCGCACAATTCCGGAATCCGATCCCCCAGCTCGCCGCAGAACTCGATCCCGGTAAATCCGGCTCCGCCAACGACAAACGTGAGGTAATCCGTACGATCCGGCTCGCCTTTAAACTTCGCGAACATGTACTCGATATGCTCGCGAATGTGGCGCACGGCATTGATGCTGCGAATGCTGAAAGCATGCTCTTTCAAGCCCTCAATGCCGAATGTTTCCGGCTCGCTGCCAAGTCCGATCACCAGGTAATCATAGGAGAGAACGGTTCCATCCTCGAGTGTGACAGTTTGTTCCTCGGACTGGATGGATTGGACTGTCCCTTTGACGAAATTGACCTTGTCTTGATTGAGGATGCCTTCCAGATTGACGCGAGCGTGGTCTGCCGTAGAAGTTCCGGCAGCCGGTTCGTGCAGCCAAGTCGTGATGTAATGGTAATTGTGCTTGTTGACCAACGTGATTTCCGCTTCATTGTAATTCAGTTTCTTTTGCAGCTGCAGAGTGGTCAGCAATCCTCCGTACCCTGCACCAAGGATGAGGATTTTGGGTGTGCTCATGGTATCCCTTCCATTCATCAACAGTGATATTTGGGCGAAGTTTGTGCGAAATTTCACGTAGAACGTTATAAAAGAAAATCAGTGCGGGTCATGATGCGGTATTATCTGTGAAAAAAAGCACAAACTCACGTAATACAAAATGTGACAATTTTTTAACAGTCACCCCCATCATATCCACAGAGCATTCTTTTTGCAAGCCTTTTTTCTCTATTCGCAATGTTTCAGCACAAGCTCGAAAAAAAAGGGGCAAAAAGCTGTTTTTTCCCTGCTTTTTTTAAATTGGAAGTATAGGTATAATGAGGAAGGAGTTTGTTCAGAATATTTCGGAGGTGCTGAGATTGAATCTTCTGCAAAAGGACGAGCAAGTATATGACATCACGATTATTGGCGGCGGTCCTGCCGGCTTGTTTACAGCATTTTACGGCGGAATGCGACAAGCAAGTGTAAAAATAATCGAAAGCATGCCGCAGCTTGGCGGTCAGCTTTCTGCTCTTTATCCGGAGAAGTACATATACGATGTTGCCGGATTCCCCAAAGTTTTGGCTCAAGATCTGATCAATAATCTGAAAGAACAGATTTCCCAATTCCAGCAAAGCATCTGCCTGGAAGAGAAAGTGGAAAACGTCGTGAAGAATGATCAGGATGTGTTTGAGATCACGACTGATAAAGGCATCCACTACTCCAAAGCAGTGATTATTACCGCGGGAGTAGGCGCATTTGAACCGCGCAGACTGGAACATCCCGATGCCGTCAACTACGAGAAATCCAATCTGCACTACTTCGTCACCGATCTGAACTCCTTCAAAGGGCAACGTGTAGCCGTCATCGGCGGCGGCGATTCTGCTCTGGACTGGTCTTTGATGCTTGAGCCGATCGCCAAGGAAGTCACGCTCATTCACCGCCGCGACAAGTTCCGTGCCCACGAACACAGCGTAGAGATGCTGATGGCCTCCAAAGTAAAAGTAACGACTCCATACGAAATAGCAGGCTTGGAAGGCGACGGCAAAATTGAGCGCATCACGCTTGCCCACTGCACCACAAAAGAGGAAATTGCACTGGATGTCGACGCGGTGATCGTCAACTTCGGCTTCATCTCTTCCCTTGGCCCGATCAAAAATTGGGGCCTGGAGCTGGAGAAAGGCTCGATCGTCGTCAACTCCCGCATGGAGACGAATATCCCCGGCATCTATGCAGCTGGAGATATTGCCACCTATCCAGGAAAAGTAAAGCTGATCGCCGTCGGGTTTGGCGAGGCTCCTACAGCCGTAAACAACGCCATCGCCTACATCAATCCCAACGCAAAATTGCAGCCAGGCCACTCCTCCAGCATGGACAATTTCAAATCATAATGACTGCCAAAAGTCCTGCCGCTCCTCACTGAGCTGTGCAGGACTTTTTTGCCTTCTGCATACCTTCCTCCCTGTTCGCACACAGTAAAAAGGAAATTCATGCTCGGGAGGCGCCATCGCGATGAGTTATCTCTGTCCAGTATGCAACGGTTTTGAAACGCTTCAGGAGGATTGCCCCCTTTGCCAAACCACGTTACTAGACGGCGGGCGGCTTTACGATTATTACGGCCAATACAGTCCATACCGGGAGATCGATGACGCCAAGCTCGACAATGGCTATTCGGATCTGCTCCACCATCACTGCCTGCATGCATGCTGGTGCCCCAACTGTGCGGCAGAGCGCACCGTCATCATCGAAGAATGGAATACCAAAAAGGGCGCATTTCCCATACGCCCCTCCTAGTTCACCTTATTTTTTTGCCTCTGCCACTTTTTTCGCCAGGCGCTCATTCTTCGCTTTCATCTGCTCCAGCAGCTTCGGCAGCACTTCCTTGATTTTCGCTTCTTCTCCAGACTCGATCGCCGCATGGAATTCTTTGTACACCTGTCTGGACTTCTCCATGTGGGCGCGATGATCGGCATCCTCGCTCTCGGTTTTTGCCTGCTTGTTCATTTTTCCCTCTTGGCTGGAGGTCTTCCGAGCTGCCTTCAGCTCCCCGATCAGTCTTTCCCTTTCCTTAAACACCGATTGCCACTCAGCCGCTTGCTTTGGAGTGTATTTTTCGGCCAGCAGCGTCATGTACATTTTTTGATGTACACTCAGCCGCATCTTGAACTTGTGATGTCCATGATGATCCTGGCTTTCCTGTTCAGGTACGCTTGTGACAGCTCCCGGATTGGATAGAGGCTGTGCCTGAATCGATTGTGCCTGTGCCCCTATCGGCATGACCAATCCCATTGCAAGTGCTGTCGTGACGATTCCTTTTTTCCATTGCTTCATCCCGCTCACTCCTTATTGATTCCAATTGGTTGAATAGGCTCACAGCAAACAATACCTAGAACGGGCGCAAATCTTCCTGATCCAGCCGCAAGGCCTCTACAAGTCCCATCTGCTCCAGATCGCTTCTGGTTTTGGGAGTTCCAAGACGGTAGATGATTTGGTAAATGGACCGCAGGTTGTCATCGTACTCATCATTATCCCGATCAGGCATATCGGACCATAGCGTGTGACTGTGCATCCACATCATGAAGTCGCCATGGACGCAGTTGTTGAACAAATCCCGCAGCATCCCTACCTCTACTTCTGAAGCCTCGATTTCGTAATCATAAGCAGAGGTTCCTTTTACGTCGCGGATCTCAGCAACAGTCGTGCCCGCTTGCAGCGTGACGTAATACTTCTTCTTCTCCAGAACCATCCATCTCCTTTTCCTGCCACATGCGTCCTGTTCGTTGCCTGTAAACCTTCCTTCTATACCATGCACCATCTCAAGGTAAAATATGTATTAGAAAAACTTGGCTTATCGCCCAAACTTAATAGCGAAAGCCTTAGTTTTTCTTATACTTTATCGCTTCAGCGAAGGTAGAATTTCTGAAAGTATGAAAAAAGCACCCTGCCCGCTAATCGGACAAAGTGCTTGGTTTGATGTCATTTGGTTATGCCGCTTATTTTACGACCAGTGTAGCAACCATTTTTCCATGGTCCGGTCCGCAAATAATGTTGCAGAAGATTTTATACTCGCCTGGCTCGTCGACTTTCAATGTTTTGCTGCCGTCTTTTTGCAGGTCTACATCGAGACCTTCAATTCCGATTCCGTGGAAGCCCTCGGTGGATTTGAAGTTGATCGTGAATTCCTCGCCAGCTTTTACTTCAAATGTATCCTGGTTGAATTTCCAGTTGCTCGCTTCGATATTTACCTGTGTTCCAGAAGAAGCCGCAGCGGGAGCAGCCTCGTTGCCACTGGCAGCCTGGTTATTTGTTTCCCCACCACATGCTGTCATTAACATCGCGGATACGGCAACTGCCGACACCAGCAAACCCCACTTCTTTTTCATAGGAGACCCTTCTTTCTAAAATCTTATAATGATCTTTACATATTCATTGTACTGAATTCATGTCGTCCAATATATGGCAATCTGTGAACGAACCATGACAAACTGGCAAAGGATTGGTGAACTAAAGGGAAATCCGATCGGAATTAAAGCGATAAACCGTGATTTCTGGGAAACAACCGAAGCGTACAGGCAATTTGGTTGTTCCGAGCCCCCGACTGATCGCAAAAAGACCAACGCGATTGTCTGGCTTGACTCCTACGTGAAAATGCTTGTACGCCCCCCATGTTTTGCCGAACAATCTGACTTGCCCGCCGTGTGTATGACCAGTCAGCAGCAAATCTGCCCGCAATCCTCTTTCTTCTATATAAGAAATGATGTTCGGCGAATGGGCCAGGAAAACCGTATAGTCCGGTTCTTCTTCCCTATGCTGCGGGACGTATTTTTCATTTCCATAGACGGAATTGTCGAAGCCGTAAAGATAAAGGATCCTATTTTCAAAAGGAACCGCGATGCCTTGGTTTTCCAAGACTCGCATGGACCCTTCCCACACCCGCTTCATCCTCTCGTACTCCTGATCGGTATAACGCAATTTGCCGATGACGCGTTTCTCTTCCCGCTCGTAATTGCCGGGAACAAAAAAGATGCCCTCTCTCGCCTCGATTCTGCCGATCTCTCCCATTACGCGTTCCAATTGCCTACGAAACTGGACCAGATCTCCGGTCACACAGACGAGATCCGGCTGCCACTTGTTGATGAGACGATGCAGCGAGCCATTCAAAAAACGCGTACGTCCGTGAAGATCCGTGATGTGAATCAGAGTGAGTGCTGGCAGACGGGGCGCACGGCATTCGACAATGGTCGTGCGTACCAGAAAGGTGTGATACAGCAGCATTGCCATACCTATCATGATGCATATGAAAAGGAGGTGGCTCATTGTTTTCACACCCTTTTTTCAGATAACGAGCGGACCGCGAATATTGCTAACGATCTCTTCGGTTTTTCAAGCTGACATAGAGCGCTGCTAGAGCAGTAAGCAGCCCAGCAACCGCGATAATGGCAATAAGGATTTTCATGTCTATGACCTCCCTTTGCAAAAAGATATGGGGATCATACCCTCTAAATCTATCACACACGATCTATCCGTTGTCTATCAATTCCCTATTGCTTCCTCCACCTTTTTCATCGCCAGATACGTAGACAGATTGAACGATTGCCAGTTCCACTCCGACTCCCGCTCCTCTTCCAAGCGGATTTCCAGCCTCTTCTTCACCCGCTCTCCCATCTGCGGATCATTCGTCAAAGCCAATAAATAAGGATACGCGTCATCTGAGAGCCTCGTGAGATAATCCAGGTCGATGTTCCCGGTCTCGGCATAGCGTGCCAGGTTGTTTTTCACGATGATCGCATCGATGTTGATGTAGTTGATTACGACGTATGCGATCAAGCCGACGATCGCGTAGTATTTGACCAGGGAGAAGCCGCCACGCCAGATTTTGAGCAGCCCGATGAGAAACACGACCAACAGATAAATCATGAAGGCGTGGCCCAACAACCGCGAATAGGTATAGCCGTAAGCCGCTTCGTACAACGAAAGCCGAAAGTACGCAGAAAAGAGCATGAAGCCTGTACATACGGTCAACAAGCTGAGCAAGACCTGAATGACCCGATAGACCCCGTGTTTTGCGCGCGAAGCAAAATGCATCGTGGCAATCAGGATAAGAAAATTGATCAGCGTGACCATAACCAATTCGTTAAATCCGTTTTTGGCGTACTCTGCATAGGTCATGCCCTCGGGCAAAAGCATCTTCTCCCCCGTAAACAAGTACGAGATCTGAATGGCTGTAAACGCAATGTACACCACATTGATAATCGTCAACATCGTTGCCAGCACTATTCCATCCCAGACGATCGGCTTTTCCTCCTGGTTCGGTACAGGTTCTGCGAAGGGCTCCGACTTGCCCACTAACGTGAAAAAATAAGCAAACATGCCTATCGCCAAGGCCCCGATCAGGAAGAGGCGAAACAGCGTCTCCACGGAAACGGTTTCCCAAAACAGGCGGGGAATCTCACCCAGGAAAAACCCAAACACACCGTCTGCCTGTGACAAGAGGGACAATACCACAAACAAGATAGGTAGCGAGACTCCGATCCCGGTCGCGATTTTTTTGCCGACTCCATACTTTTTCTGGTCGACCCTGCTTTTGATCCATTCTTTGATCCCGCCAAAAGGCACGCGGATATGGCGCAGCGTGTAGAGTAAAGCGATTTCAATCAAATCCCCGAGAAAGCCTAATGTATACCACTTTTTGCGGTTCCGCTCGGTCAGCAGGATCGTTTGTACGATGAACAAAAAGGGAACCAGCATAAAATTGGCGATGTGGAACAAGGAGTTGGAGAAAAAGAGAAATGTAAAAGCAAGCAGCAGGATCGGCACCGTCATTCCCAGGGAAAAAGCGTGACGGCGAGCAATATTCATCCTGCCGTTCGCTCTCGCTTGCCACCAGAACAACCCGTATAGACTGAGTAAAAACAAAGGATACGAGATTCCCGGCGCTTTGCCGTAGAACAAAATATCAGCCCAGACGGCGAGAACCAACGAGCCTGCGCCTAACCCCAAAATCCTTGTTTGTCCTGTACCTTCCGTCATCTCACGTCGCTCCTTTTGCATATTCAACGGTAGATACGTGGAAGAAGCAGAAGCCGATACAGACAGTATGTAAAAATACACCAGACAAGCAGGAAGAAATCGGATACACTGGGGGGCAAAAGGAGGTTGGAGGACTCGATCATGAAAAAGCTGTTTTTGTATAACTGGCAAATACGGGCTGAGTGGTTCGAACGCTGTCGACTCGTCCCCCATGAAGAATTGCTGGTCAACCGTGTCGGGGGTGCGGGCAGCATTCTCTACACGCTGTATCATATCGTGGATGTGGAATACAGCTGGATTCGCGGAATTGCGGGAAAACCAGACGTACAGGTTCCTTTTGAGCAGGTCCAGACGCTTTCACTCGTCAGGGAGCTTTCTGATTCCTGGCATCACGAAGTCCGCTCCTTCATCGACAACTGGTCCAGCGACCTCGAACATGAGTTAGTCGACATTTCCTGGAACGACCGTCCCTACTCACAAGGGGACATTCTCCGCCACCTCATTGCACATGAAATTCACCACGTCGGACAGCTTTCCATCTGGATGCGCGAGCTGGGGATCGAGCCGGTATCCGCCAGTTTGGTGGACAGGAACCTATAGATAGGACTTGCGAGGCGATGCCTAAATAATAAAAACGGCCCATTCGCGATTTCTCGCCGTTGGGCCTTCGCTGATCACTTCTTTACGCTCACGAGATCCCGCACGTTTATCCAATGCGACTCCCAATCGCTGACGAGTTTGAACTGTTCGTACTTCTTATCAATCTCGCGCACTACGCCCCATGCGGACTCGAACGTGCCGAAGTCGCCTTTTTGTGGAATGAACCACTTCACATTGATCGGGTAGTTATACTGGGTTGAATCATAGATCCGGAAGCACATTTCGCCGAAATCCTCTTCGTCGATTTCCGGACGCGGCTCAAACCCAAGGATTTCATTGTTCTCAAGATTAGTTGCTCGCTGTTCCGGCAATGCCACCCTCATGCTATCGAATAGATCATCCATTTTCTTCGCCATACATATCACCCCATATATCGAACGCATGTTCCTATTATGGGGTCTTATTCAGAATTTATCAAGACTCAATCCGTCACTAGGAAAGGTACTTTTATCCATTTTGTTGGTAATCCGAGACTTCCCTCTCGTTCCGCTTCTGGCACTACTTAACCCCATGAAAAAGACCTCCTTAACGAGGTGTCGCACTTCACCGTTAAGAAGGTCGTTATCCGCAACCCTACAGCATACATGTGGGGTTGTTCTTGTTCGTTTCGGGATTGCTGACGCCAATTAATCGTCACACTTCTCTTCCTTGCCCTTCGCCAAGGCCGTCTTGAACGACGAACCGCAGCCGCAGGAAGCGATCGCATTCGGGTTATGAATGGAGAAGCCTCCGCCCATCATGGAATCCTTGTAGTCGATCTCGGTGCCTTTGATGTATAGATAGCTGTCCTGGTCGACAACAATTTTGATTCCATCCTGTGTGAAGGTCTCGTCGCCTTCCTTCATTTCCTTGTCCCAGCCGATTCCGTAGGTGAAGCCGCTGCAACCGCCTGGGCGAACGCCGACACGCAAAAACACGTTGGGATCATTTTCTGCGGCCAACATTTCCTTTACCTTCAAGCTGGCTTGCTCGGTCAATGTAATCATTTTGTTCCCTCCTTTGCCAGGCCCGTGAAGCACCTGCTTCCTCTATATAGTATACAAAAGAAGCGTCCTCTCCCACAAGGTTCCCCTACACTTGCGCAGCCCATTCTATAGCCAAATAAAAAAGAGAGGTGCCCCTCTCTATGCAAAGTGCGCTTTATTTTCCAGCAAATAAAAGCGATACGATTTTTTACTGCTAGTATCTACTACCTTAGACAGACTATGATCGATCTGGTTCAGTTCGTTATGCAGTTGATCAATTTGGATACTGTATTCCAGGACTTTTGGATGATCCAACCCAAACTCTAACCCCATGTTAACCATTCGCTGTCGAAGGAGTTCGATTTTTTCGAGTAAAATGTCCCGCATTTTGAAGCTCCTCCTATACATAGATCAGGCTTTCATACCTACATTTTACAAGAATTGCCTTGGTTTAGCAAACAAAATTTACCACCATTCTCGTTACTTCGGACATAAAATGCCGATATTTGTTAGTTTTTTACAGTCGACACTTGCAAGACATCTGATGTTGTTCGGTCATGACAAGAAGTTTATAATATAGATGCCCTTGTGTCCGATAGACCGTATGATTTTTTACGACTTGTAGAAAGGAAGTGATTGGAATGGCACTAGAGACTATTGCCATCCAAGACAAATCGCTCGCTGGTATTGCTGAAAAAGTACTACACGGCGAACGTCTGACACTGGAGGATGGCGTAACGCTATTCAACTCCAACGACCTGCTCACCATTGGCCAGCTCGCCAATTACGTCAACCAGCAAAAAAATGGTGACAATGTTTACTTTTTACAAAATCTTTACATCAATCCGACCAATGTTTGCGAAGCGCATTGCAAATTTTGCGGATTCCGTCGAGATCAAGGTGAAGATGGCGCCTACACCATGAGCATGGAAGAGTTGCTCCATTATGTAGAGACGCGTTATCATCCAGGCATCCGCGAATTCCACATCGTCGGCGGTCACAACCAGCACATGCCGTTCGACTACTATCTGGATACCCTGCGTACGCTGCGAAAAGCGTATCCCGATGTAACGCTCAAATCGTATACTGGCGCGGAGATCGAATTCTTCTCCCGCATCTCTGGCCTCTCCATCCGCGAGGTGCTGCAGGAATTGATGAAGGCCGGTCTGCAAAGCCTGACAGGCGGCGGTGCCGAAATCCTGACCGAACGCTACCGGATGAAGATGAGCCCGGAAAAAGCGAGCACCGATATGTACCTGCAAGTACACCGGACTGCTCACGAGTTGGGACTGAAGACACATACGACCATGCTTTACGGCTCGATTGAGACCTTGGAAGAGCGTGTGATTCACATGCTTCGCCTGCGTGAGCTGCAAGACGACACTAATGGCTTCATGGTCTTTATTCCGCTTGCCGTACAGCCAATCAAGGCGACTGCAGGCATCAAGCGCCGCAATTCCGCGATTGACGACCTGAAAACCATGGCGATCAGCCGTCTGATGCTGGACAACTTCCAACATATCAAAGCCTACTTCATTAATATTGGTACCCAACTGACGCAAATCTCCCTGACCATGGGGATCTCTGATGCACACGGCACCTTGATCGAGGAACGCATCAGCCACTCGGCAGGAGCCTTGACGCAGCAAGCCCTTACAGTAGATGAGCTGGTCTGGCTGATCAAAGGCGCAGGCAAACGCGCCCTCGAACGCGACACCTTCTACAACGTAATCAAAGAACACTAGCAAGCAAAAAAGCTGATCCATGTCTTGGAAGAGATACATGGAATCAGCTTTTTCTTTTTCTGCCATAGTAAGAGGAAATACGGCGAGCCCTCATGCTACAACGGGAGGTCCTTGAAGGGGTCGTCCTCTTCCTTCAATACCTGCTTGATCTTATCCAGCAGCGCCTCTGCCGTTGGCGCTTGAACCAATTTTCCATTGACGAGTGCGAACGGCTCCAGATAACATTCGCCGCAATACCCCAAACACCCGTATTCGAGCACGTCCACATCCAATTCCGGATCTTGCTCCAATGCATCCATGACGGCCTGGGTGTAGGACGCGACGTTGCTCGCGCAAAATTCTACCAATGCTTTCATACCTTGTCACCTGCCAATTGCCTTGACTTCATATGCCCTTTATTGTACCGCGTCTTTTGCAAAAATACAGTGGGGATTGCGGGAAAAAGATTCTGCTTGCAATTTTGGCGAAAGAGAACTAAAAATAGAATGGGTGCTGTAAAAAACGGACATAAGAAAGGAATAGACCTTCTATGAAACGACTTGTAATCCTTGGCGGAGGATACGGGGGTCTTCGTATTATCGAGCGTGTCCTGTCTTCGGACTTACCGGACGATGTGATGATCACTCTGGTAGACCGGATGCCGTTTCACGGTTTGAAGACAGAGTACTATGCTCTGGCTGCTGGGACACAGCCAGAATCCCATCTGCGTGTCGCCTTTCCCAACGATCCACGCCTGTCAGTAAAATACGGCGAGGTATCGGCAGTTCATCTGGATGAGCAATCAGTCAGTTTTGCCAATGGAGACAGTCTTGCGTACGATTGGCTGGTTATCGGTCTGGGCTGTGAGGATCGCTACCACGATATTCCTGGCGCTGATCAATACACTTGCTCGATCCAATCCATGCGTTCCACTCGCAACACATACACAGCCATCAACGATCTGAACCCCTATGCTACGGTCAGCGTCGTTGGAGGCGGACTGAGCGGCGTAGAGCTTGCCGCCGAGCTGCGCGAGAGCCGTCCTGACCTGAACATACGGATCATAGACCGCGGACAAAGCATATTGAGCCCGTTCCCGAAAAAATTGCAGGAGTATGCGTCTCAATGGTTCATTGAGCATGAGGTGCAGCTTGTCTCGATGGCGTGCGTAACGAAGATCGAGCCGGGAATTGTGTACAATCACAACGAACCAGTCGAAAGCGACGTCATCGTCTGGACGGCAGGCATCCAGGCCAGCTCCATTGTTCGCAATCTGCCGATCGAAACCGACAACATCGGACGCGCCAAATTGAACCAATACCATCAGATTCCATCCCATCCCAACGTCTACGTCGTCGGAGATTGCGCCAGCACGGCGATTGCTCCGAGCGCGCAAACAGCCGAGTTGATGGGAGATCAGATCGCTATGATCCTGAAGCTCGATATCAAGGGCGAAGCGTTCCCATCTTCCCTTCCCCCTCTCAAGCACAAGGGCTTTCTGGGGTCGCTTGGCAAAAAAGAAGGCTTTGCCAGCATGGGCAAAGTCTCGTTGGTCGGTCAAATGGCACGCGTCATCAAGAGCGGACAGTTGTGGATGTACAAAAAACATATGGGCTAACCCGATAACCCTATCTGGCACTCTAGTCAGATAGGGTTTCTTTTTTGTATGATGAGGAATGAAGAAATTGGGGGGAAATGGTAATGAACGACTACATACAAAGCATGCGCCGCCTCATCGGACAAGAAACCTTGATTACCGTGGGCTGTGGAGCGATTATCAAAGATGAGCATGGCCGTATCCTGCTTCAGCGTCGGAAGGATCAGAATTTATCCTAGACTGGGCGCAAGGAAAAGAGACCCCCATCGTCAGATAAGCTCATTCATCAATATGTGAAAGGCTTGCTTCAACGCTTCCTTGGGTACCTGCGCATATCGATCGCCGATGCTGACCTCAAAATAACAGCCTGCCCCGTTGTGATCATCCCGGAGATAATGGGTCAGGGCAACACCTGTCGCTTCACAGACGGAAAGCAAAAGCGGCTCCAGCTTCTCTTTTGGCATCTGCACATGGACGTGGAACATATTGGAGACGGGCACCACCGGTCTGGTCGCAAAGAAACGGCATTCATTATAATAACGCGCAAGTTCTTTGGCGTCTTCATAGTACTTTGGAAACTGGCCTTTTCTCTGTTCAAAATAGTAATCTGCGCTTAGGATATATGGATACAAACTGATCAAATCGCCTCCATGGCGTCTTTTCCATACCTTCGATTCCTTGGTAAAAGCTTCGTCGCCGGCGAGAATAGCTCCGGCGATCCCTCCGATCCCTTTGTAAAAGGACAGGTAGACACTATCAAACAAGGCGCAAACCTCGGCTGCTGTTTTTTGATAATACGGGAGAACCTCCAAGAGACGGGCTCCATCCAGATGGATCTTGATTCCCTTGTCGCGACAGTACCGGGAGATCGCTACCAGCTCCTCATAATCAGGCAACTGCCCGCCAATCTCGCGCTGGGGGAGTTCAATCAACAGGCAGGCAATCTCTTCCTTCATGCTCCTTACATCTTCTAGAGTAATCACTCTCTCTTTATCTGCCAAAAGAACGGCTTCGATCCCGTGCAGCTTTTTCAAGCCATCTTCCTCATGAATCTCCAGATGGCACAAGGGATGGTAGGCGACCCTCTTCACTCCGAGCTGGTCAGACCAAATTCTCATGGCAATTTGCTGGGCCATCGTGCCGCTCGGAAAAAACACCGCCGTTTCTTTTCCGAGAAACGTTGCCATTTTCGCTTGAAAATCTTCAATCAGTGGACCAGAACCGTAGATGTCGCTGTCTTGATGGCCCTCCCACTCGCTCAAGGCATCTTTCAAGACTTGCAGATTTCTCGCCCGGTGTCCGGTTAAAGGGTATGCAGCGCGATCATAAGCTTGTTGCAGACTTGTAGCTGGACTCATAGGGTACATCTCCTTTTCCGATTCAAAGGATGGGGTTATTCTCTCTCCTGAATATACACCCTCTTTCCTTTTGTAACAGCAATATTTCAAAATATAAGAAAAGAGTGAGGAAGCATGGGTCCGATTGACAAGCGAAATCGTCTTGATGAAGAGCCTTTTGGCTACCGCATCGCCAAAAACAATTCGGTTTTTATCGACTATCAAGGCAAGCCGATAAAATCGCTGAAAGGTACCGAAGCCGAAAAATTTCTCCAAAAAATCAACGCCGCGCAGGATAGCAAGGAGGTACAGCTCCTCCTGGCAAAGATTACAGGAAACTTCAAAAGAGGCAATGAGCGCTTGGCTTCCACTAAGAATAAAAGATTTCCCTAGCATAATCCGGCAAAAAATGCACGGCTACACGCAGAGCTAACCGTTATTGTTAATGAGAAAGGAAGACAGGGACAATGAATTGGGGCACGAGAATGAACCAAGTGATCGATTATATCGAGGAAAATCTTGCAGAGGAGATCGTCTATTCGCAAATAGCTAAAATTGCCTGTTGCTCGATTTACCACTTCCAGCGCATGTTCTCTTCGATTACGGAGATTTCGCTGGCGGAGTACATCAGACGACGACGCCTCACTCTCGCCGCCTACGAGCTTCAGAGCAGCCCGATCAAAGTGGTAGATCTCGCGCTCAAGTACGGTTATGAGTCCCCCGAAGCATTCACCCGCGCCTTCCACAGCTTGCATGGCGTCACGCCGTCAGCCGCGAGACAGGCCGGAGTGAATCTCAAAGACTATCCTCGCCTGACCTTTCAATTCAGTATCAAAGGAGCTGTCGAAATGAATTACCGATTGGAAAAATTGGATGCCTTCCAGGTCGTCGGGGTCAAAGAAAGGGTCAACATGAAAGAAGCTTTTCACATCGTGCCGCAGCTTTGGGGACGCGCTCGGGAGCAGGGAACCTTTGAAACGCTGTGGAACGTTCGCCGTGAGGGACATCCCGTCCGCGGGATTCTGGGCGTATGCGCAGACGGTGACTTCGGCAAGAATGAAGCGTTTGACTACGTGCTATCAATCGTGTCCGATCAGAATCCGCCTGAAGGCATGACGAAGCTTGCCTTTCCCGAATCGACCTGGGTAGTCTTTGACGTGGGTGGGAACCCGATGGAAATGCAAAAGGCCTGGCAGCAATTCTACGCGGATTGGCTGCCAGCCTCTGCCTATGATCCAGCTTATTTGCCTGCGATCGAATGCTATTTACCGCCCGAAGAAAATAAAAACGAGCTGTGGGTGCCTGTCGTCAGCAAGAGCGCTGAATAAGGAAGGAATCTGCCATCACCGCTTTTGCACCCTCACGACCGGAACCTTTCGCACTTCGTAGGTCCCCGTCAGCCATTGTTCCTGCAAGACATTCAGCTTCAGCAAACTGGCGATTTTCCCTGTGTCCGCCCTGGACATGAGACGCCAGAGCGAGGCGTCGGGCAAGGCGTTGTATACCTTGTCATCGTTGTACTCCCGCCGTTCCTGGTAGCTGATCGTCAAGGCGTACTCCTCTGTCTCGGCTTTGCCAGCCTCGGCGTATTGTTCCAACAGCTCGCTGCGCAGCAGATTTAACTCTTCCTCGACCTGCTTTTGTGTCTCTTTTAATTGATAGTATCGGGCCAAATGATTGTCCATTCGCTCGTCCCTCCATTTGGTTGCGTCTTCCTCATGGATGATATGACCAGCGGCAGGAGCGTAGAACCAAGGAGGAGTCAGATGTTTGTAAAAGTGTACAGGTATCGGATCAAACCTGAAGAAATACAGCAGCCATATCAGAGATTCCTGGACGTACCGGATTCAGAAGAAGACATACTAGAGGAAGATTACCTGCAAATGATGGATATACAATCTTGATATGAACAAAAAGACAGCCTCCCTTCCATGTTCATGTAGGAAAAGAGGCTGTCTTATGTTATGCCATCAGGCTTACTTTTGGATCATCGTGTTGATCGCTTCACCTGGATGCTTCACCAGGAAGGTGGAATACTCGACTTCCCAAGGATTCCATTTCCCTTCGCCTTGGTAGCCCCAGACACTGTTGATGTGTGAAACCGTATCGGTGTTGTTGATTCCGACGATTCGTTGTTCCCCTACCAATTCAAAGGTTCCGTTGCCGTCCATGTCGATGGGGGCCAAGGCACCGAAAGGATACGAGTAGACGGTTGTCTCTTCGTTGCCTTTCTGGATTTTGCCGGCTTGATCGTACAGCTTGGCCGCGACGTAGACATCCTTGTTGGCGCTCACATCAATCGTCAGCGGCTTTTCCAGCTTGGAGCCTTTGCCCTCTACCTTGAAGCCGTCCACGAACTTGCCCTCATAACGAATTCCTTCGTTCTCCTCTTCACCGAAGATGACTGCCGGCTTGTTGTTCTCGAAAGTGGCAATGACGTGGTTGTAAATGCCGCCGCTTCCGCCTGTCGCAGTTTTCACGAACGCATCGGCGACTTTATCGCCGGTAAAGTCTACAAGTGTAAGCTCACCTTCATAACCGCCCAGATCCTTGATGTTCGTTTTGACGTAGGCTTTGGATTTGCCATCCTGTACAACGAGATTCATATGGGAGGCGTAAATGTCTTCTGCCTTTTCCTTTTCTCCGACCAGATATACGATGTCCTCTACTTGATCACCGTTTACATCCGCAGATTTTTTGTCGATGACGTACGTGTTTTTCTCCAATCCGACTTGAGCTGCAGCCGCGAACAGCTTCCCTTTCTCCGAGTCGGCGTGCGCCACTTTTGTATTCCCTACAGTCAATCCCGCCGCTCCTACAACACCTGCCAGCAGCAAGAATGTAACAGGCTTCATCCATTTGTTCTTCATCGTTATTTCCTCCCAGTTGTCTTCGTTACATAGACAACTATAAGACGAAACCCCTTTGCTTTCGTTACAAACGGTTTACGAACTGAAAACAAAATGGTAACAAACGTCTATTTCACGTTATCCAGCACGCTTTTGATATTCGCCGCCGAGTCTTGTCGCAGACTCAGATTATAATGCGCTCTGACCGCCTGGTAAACAGCATTCAGGTTCTTGCTGCTTTTGTTTTTGCGATAGGCAGCTACTTCCTTCGCAAACTTGGGATGATGAATCAGATCGCGGCTCCAGTCCCATGCACGAGGTTTTTTCGCATCCTTTCGTGCTTGATCCAGCATTTGAGCAAACCGGGAAATGAAATACGCATCTACCTTTTTCCGTGCTTGTTGATAGGCGGGCGTATAGCGCACAGCATTGGAATAGGGATCGACAGGCTCGCCATTCGCCTGGATCACGTCCGGGATGCGCACCGGAACCATGCCTGGCTTCAGCTTGATCTGATAATATTCCCATCCGGTCGAGGTCTTTTTCCCGGGCATAATCAGCATGAGAAAGGGTAATAGGCGATCGTACGCATACTCTTCCACGTACTCTGTCGGTCCAGGGTCTTTTCTCAGTGGAGACTGCGGATACAGATACCCCTCTCTGTCTACCACAAATCCCGGCAGCCCTACCTCCACGGCCCAGCGTACAGCCGTATCCTCCGAGTCTTTCAAGTCGATTCCTCCATGATAAGGACGAACCTGATTGAACATCCGGTAAAGGACTGTCGCCACAAATTCCTTCGTCGCGATTCCGTCATCGATTTCCTCCCACTTGACGTATCCCGCATCGACGAGTGGCTGCAGACGCGCATTCATCTGGATCTCTGCTCTTTTTTGCTCCAGCTCGCGTCTTTCCTCCCAAGAGATGTTCGGATCGGCTATGCGCTTGTTGAGTTCGTCCAAATCGGAATTCGCCGGGAAATGCGGTGGAAGAACAGCGATGAAATGATACATGTTCCAGAGGAATCCTTTTTTGTAGGATTGGAATTTAAGATTGAGGTCATACGACAGTTTGTGATACGTGTCGCCCTCGCGATCCATCAGATAGTCTTTCTGAGCGTAATCCAGTTTTTGCGCAGGCGTTTGCGGATTGAGGATGTCGACCATTTCCACATTCAAAAACAGGTATTTTTCCGGATTTGGCGGAAGCTGGTACGTGATCCGATAACTCGAAGCTTCCGCTTTGGCAATGTCCGTAACGGGAACCATGCTGATAAAGGTCGACATGCAAATGGTACTTGCAAGCGCTGCCTTGAGTAACTTTTTCCCAAGCATAATAAAACCTTCCTTTTTTTCGCATTTAATCGATTAGACGAAAAAAGTTCAGTGAAGTTTCGCTATGGAATGCCATACTTTCCGGATAACCAAGCACCAGATCAATTAACGACTTTCTTCTATCGCCTTTTTACTTTGTATAAAAGGAGATAGCAGAATGGAAAAGAAAAAAAGGAAGAAAACCCCAGGTGCAGCCCAGTAATGAATAAAAAACTCTATGCCTGTTACCATTGAAATAATCCCCATCACAAAGAACAACAATATTGTTGCGGTACCTCCAATCCCAAAGCTTATAAAGAAATGCTTTACTTTTAAACCAGCGCTTAATTTTTCCTGCAATTTTTGATCCCCCTTGATTAAATAGTCTAAACTGACACCATACAAATCACTGATTGCCACCAAGGTCATCAGATCAGGGACGCTTTTATTGTTTTCCCATTTGGAGACTGCTTGCGGAGTTACATGTAGCAATTCTGCCAATTCACTTTGTGATTGCTTTTCTTTTGCTCTCAAGCTTTTTATTTTCTCATGAAAGTTCATATTGTTCTCCTTTCCTTTTACCCACAACTTTATCTGATTCTGAGCAAAATGATCAATCAACCATTGGTTGTAGGCCGCATAAACGCTTCGTTTATATAACCGTCACCCCTAGAATTGCTTGGTTTATCGCATGAACTTCCGGAATTTATTGCGTTACTGTAGTTAAGTAATCGGAAAGTAAAAAAACGACCAGACGGCTTGCATCTGGTCGCTTTTTGCATGCTCTATACTTATTCACTTTCCGCAGTTGCAGCAACTGGGTCCAGACCCATATCCTCCAGCTTCGCGTAAATATCCTTCAGCTTGGGATTGCCCTCGCCGACAATTTCCCCGGAAATTACGACAAGCGGATACCATAAATCTTCCTCGATGATGCGCTTGGCCCAGTTTTTGTCTTCCTCTGTCTGCGGTTGTTGAAAATCACTGTAGGCGATCGTAATGCTGTCTGCTCCGTACTTGCGGGAAAGCGCCGCTTCAAGCCATTCCGCCGTCTCCTTGGCGGAAGGGAGATTGACGCAGCTCGCGCATAACTGCTCCGTCCCGTATACTTTGACTTCGACACTCATCGCTTTTGCCACCTGCCTATTCGTGCGCTGCCTTTTCTTAGGAGAGCGCTTGTTCCAGGTCCTCGATCAGATCCTGTACGTCCTCGATTCCGACAGAGATGCGAATCAAGCCGTCGGTAATTCCCAGCTCAGCGCGACGTTCTGCCGGAATAGAAGCGTGAGTCATCCGGGCAGGCACGCTGATCAGACTTTCGACTGCTCCCAGCGATTCAGCCAGCGTGAAGTACTTCACTTTTGCCAGCACTTCATCGGCGCGTTCCGCACTTCCCACGTCGAAGGAGATCATGCCGCCAAAGCCGCGTGCTTGTTTTTGGATCAGCTCATGACCGGAATGACCAGCCAGTCCCGGGTAAATCACACGCTTGATGTCGCTGCGCTCCGACAGCCATTTTGCCAGGGTGCGAGCATTTTGTTCATGCTCTTCCATGCGAATTCCCAGTGTTTTCATCCCGCGCAGCAGAATCCAGGAGTCCTGAGGACCGAGGATGCCGCCGATTGCGTTTTGCACGTAGTGAAGCTCTTCACCCAGTTGTGCGTCTTTTACCACGACCAGACCTGCTACGACGTCGCTGTGTCCTCCCAGGTATTTGGTCGCGCTATGGAATACGATATCGGCTCCCAGATCCAGCGGGTTTTGCCAGTACGGTGTCATAAAGGTATTGTCGACGACCAGCAGCACGCCTTTAGCCTTGGCGATCTCAGCCAGTGCGCCAATATCGCTTACTTTCAGCAATGGGTTGGTCGGCGTTTCCATGACGATCGCTTTCGTTTCCGGGCGAATCGCAGCCTCGACCGCCTTCAGATCGCTAGTATCGACATAGGTCGCATCCAGGCCCAGTCTGGAGAAAACGCGTGTCACGACCCGGTAGGTACCGCCGTATACGTCGTCGCCGACAACCAGATGATCGCCTTTATTGAACAGGGAAAGGATTGTCGAAAGGGCAGCCATGCCGGAACCAAACGCAAAACCGCGCGCTCCGCCCTCCAGTTCCGCAATATAGGTCTCCAGAGCATGGCGCGTCGGGTTCCCGGTGCGGGAGTACTCAAAGCCTTTGTGTACGCCAATCGCCTCTTGCTTGTAAGTACTTACTTGATAGATCGGAACCGATACGGCACCTGTATGTGGATCTCCCTCGATTCCGCCATGAATAAGACGCGTCTTGATTCTCATTTTATATGCCCCCTTGGTAGATTTTTTTGCTGAGATAGCGCTCGCTGCTGTCGGCGAACAATACGACGATGTTGGTTCCCGGTGCGGCTTCCTTGGCTTCCCGCAAAGCTGCTGCCATCGCGGCGCCTGCAGAGCTGCCCACCAGCATGCCTTCCTTGGCAGCCAGTTGTTTCACCAGATCAAACGCCTCGACATCCAGGATCGTGTGAATCGCGTCGAAATAGCTGGTGTCCATGAATGGCGGCAAAAACTCCATCCCGATCCCTTCTGTCTTGTGCGGCCCGGATTCGCCGCCGTTCAGAATGGACCCCTCTGGCTCGACAATCACTGTCTTGACGTTCGGGTTCTGCTCCTTGAGATAGCGAGCCGCCCCCATGAAGGTTCCGCCTGATCCTGCTCCGGCTACAAAGACCTGCACATTACCTTCCATTTGTTTCCAAATCTCCGGTCCTGTGGTCTTGTAATGCGCATCCGGGTTGGCAGGATTTGCGAATTGCTGGGGAACAAACGAGCCCGGAATCGATTCCGCCAGCTCTTTCGCCTTTGCAATGGCCCCTTTGATACCCAGCTCAGTCGGCGTATTGATGACTTCTGCCCCGAGCGCGCGCATCAACTCCTGCTTTTCCTCGGAAAACTTTTCAGGAACGCAGAAAATCACCTTGTAGCCCGTGCCAACAGCCGCAAGCGCCACCCCGATCCCGGTATTTCCTGCAGTCGGCTCGATGATGGTCCCGCCCGGCTTGAGCTCGCCGCTCTCCTCAGCCGCTCGGATCAGCTCCATCCCGAGTCTGTCCTTGACGCTTCCCCCTGGATTGAAATACTCCAGTTTGGCAAACAACCGGACGCCCTGCGGCAGCTCAAACTGCGTGATTTCCACGATCGGCGTGTTTCCGATCAGTTCTTTTACGTTGCGATATACATTCACGTCAATCTGACTCCTTATCACGTAGTAATTTCAGGTCTATTATAACATGTCATTTCTGTAAAAAGGGGATACACTGCACATGCAAAGCCCATCCTTGTGCAAAGTGCAGACCAGGCGCGGAAGCAATGGATTTCTCCTCGCGTAATGATTATAATAAAGAGAAGCTGGGAAAGGAGTGAATGAAGCATGGAAGTTATGGATCAAGTACAAGAAGTTCTCGATAAACTGCGTCCGTACCTGCAACGCGACGGCGGCGACGTACAACTCGTCGATGTCGAGGAAGGCGTCGTGAAACTGCGCCTGATGGGTGCATGCGGAAGCTGCCCTTCGTCCACCATCACCCTGAAAGCCGGAATTGAACGCGCACTGATCGAAGAAATTCCTGGCATCAAGGAAGTACAACAAGTATTCTAAGCCGATACAGGCGTAGAAGCAGCTACGAATCCGTAGCTGCTTTTTTCATGTCCAAAACCTCGTTCAAAAATGCAATCACCTTTTGCCCGTATTCTTCAGGGTGCATGGCATAGCTGCGCACATGTCCGGCTCCCGGCACCAGCCACAGCCGAGAACCCGGATCGCCCGCCAAGGCATGCAAGCGCTCACTGTTCATCGCTGGCACCGTGGCATCTGCTGTCCCGTGGATGAAAAATATCGGTTTTTCGGCCTGTTTCACCGCGTCATACGGCTTCACATCACGCGGATTAGCCCGCATCAACACGGGGGTCAATGTCAGGATAAACCAATTGAAAGGGAAGCGCGGCAGGCCCGTCCATTGCGGCAAATTTTCTTCCAGATACTCTTGCAGAGAGTAAAAAGGCGAATCCGCCACAATCGCTGCTATGCGCTGATCGACTCCTCCCACGAGCAGGGACGTAGCCGAACCCATTGAAAAACCGATCAGCCCCAAAGCATGTCCCGGTCTGCTGGACGCAACAAAATCAACGGCCCCCAGCAAATCCTGCTGCTCGCGAAGCCCGATCGTCGTCAAAGCATCACTGGATTCACCCGCGTTGCGAAAATCGAACATCAGGACATCATAACCTTCACGCACCAGCTTCGCTGCCAGCGACAAGGCGGGCAAATGCGGCTCCTGTCTGTTCTGACTGTAGCCATGGGAAAAAATGATGGTATTCCCGCGTGAAAAGCCCGTCTCCTTTTCCGCTGAAAAATACCACCCCGCAAGTGAAATACCCGCTTCCCTACTGGGAAAACGCACATCTTCCGCATGCTTCAAGCCGAAATCCTTTGGCTCCATATCGATGGGCTTCCTTCGGGGATGTGTCAGCTTCCACGTCACCTGAAACGAAATCAGGCCAATGACGACGGCAACCACCAGCAATCCCGCTGCGATACTGGAAAGGACCGTTACCATAGAGGAGTCAATGGCTCCTTTCCATCTCGCACTTCGACGATATTGGCTGCCGCCAACCGGGCCATTTCTGCGCGGGCTTGCAGGGTCTCGCTGCCGATATGCGGAAGTGCTGTGAGATTGGGCAAACCAAGCAGCGGATGGTCCGGGCTGACAGGCTCCTGTGAAAAGACATCCAGTCCGGCAGCCCAGATCTGCTTGGTCACCAAGGCTTGACACCGTGCATTTTCAGCCCGCCGCGCTTTCTCCAGCAAAATCGCGCGCGGCATCGGAGCATCCTCCTGGCAGACGTCTACCTCCCTGGCTTCATTCGCTACTTTTCTCGTCACGACGATCCAAGGCTTTTTCATCTTCCCGCCTCCACAACCAGTCAATTTGTGGAATGGACGTCCCGTACTGTTGTTCAATCACCTGCGGATACTGACGGAGTGCCTCTTCCATATGAACAAGCTCATCTTCCAAGTGCGTATGCCAGATCTTCGCATCTACAGCTTCCCGCTCCTCATCCGGCAGTTCCTGATACGTCTCCACCAGCTTGAGAAATCTCCCCGGATACAGCATCAAGCCGTAAATGATCGGATATTCGCTCTCCAGCAGGGGTGAGACGCTGTTGTATCCCTCTATAAAACGGATGGCCGACTCATCCTTCCATCCATTGCGTCTGCTCTCTGCCTTGAGCCACTGGCCAATGTCGCGAGCGCGCATATCCAACACCCAGTTCCACTCGCCGCCCATCAGCCTGACTTCCTGTTCATTCCATAGCATATACCCTTGCTCAAAGTTTTGGTAGGCTACTTTTCCAAAAGATGCAGTCTCCTTGACCACCCGATCATAGCCTGCCGCGCTCAAATATTGGACGGCAGTCTCGCCTAATTGATGGACGTACGTATAGCTGGTAAGCAAAAATTCGTCCATCGGGGTCAGCTCTCCGCTCACTTCGTCCAGTTCATCGCGGTATTCGTTGTAGCGGCGAAGCTTGCGGCGCCACATGCTCGGCCAGCTTCCCAACGAGCTGTACGGAAGAAATAGTTTGTCCCCGGTAAAAGATGCTGTGGCCTTGTGAAAGCGAGCCAGCGACTGACCGCAGGCGTACACCGGGTCATCCAGCTGTCCTTCTCTCACTCCGCGATAGAGATAGCACATCGCATCTTCATAAAATGTATGGGGATGCCCTTCTTTTGTCTTGACCAGCTTCAGCATCCCGATCTCCTGCTGCTGGGTCAGATGCTTGCGAACCCGCTCGACAAGCTTGCTTTTATATTTGTAACCTGCCGGTGCTGTATACAGATAGAACAGTCCCTGGTCCGTCTCCAGTACCTTCTGGGCTCCGGATTCCCGCCATCCATTGATGGTGAATCCGTACTCCTCTTGCAAGAACTCCTTCTCGTCCATGAAATGTCGACCTCCTCACACACCATCTCACCGCGCTCAGCGAAGCTTTGTTTCGCATCGCGCATTCTTTCCCTGTGAAAGTGTATGTGCAGGCGACCGGATAGGTGCCTATCTCGATGCAGATACTATCCGCATGTGAAAAGAATTGGCTTTTTTTTAAGAGGAGGAAAATCTCATCTATGGGAGACCACGCCTTAAACAGCTCATCCTGCCTGCAGATTGTCATCGACCTCATGCAGCAGCGCGGCGTAACGCTGGATGATATTGCCGACATCGTGATGTTTCTGCAAAAAGACTACATTCCGGACCTCTCTCTGGACTATTGCAAGGAGAGCGTCTATTCCGTCCTGAATAAAAGGGAAGTGCAGAACGCGCTGCTCACCGGCATCCAACTGGATATACTGGGAGAAGAAAAAAAGCTGCTTCCACCGTTGCAGGCCATCATCGAGACGGATGAGCCTCTGTATGGCGTAGACGAGGTACTGGCACTCGCGATCGTCAACCTGTACGGAAGCATCGGCTTCACGAATTTTGGCTATGTAGACAAGCTGAAGTACGGAAAGCTGGCGCAGCTCAATGACAAGCGAGCAGGAGTCCATACCTTCCTTGACGATCTGGTCGGCGCAGTCGCCGCAGCCGCATCGAGCCGTATCGCTCATCGTCAAAAGCAGGAAGAAGAATGCTTAAGCCTTGATTCGCAGCAGCCACTCGGCTAAATCCTCTGCCACATGCGTAGGCCGGACAGCATGGCGCTGGGCATCCTCTCGCGTGGAATAACCGGTCAAGACGAGCAGGCTGTCCAGCCCGCTGTTGGCGCCTGCTTCGATATCCGTATGCAGATTATCCCCGACGATCAGCGTGTCTCCTGTATGAGTGCCCAGCTTGCCCAAGGCGTAGCGGACGATGATCGGCTCCGGCTTGCCGATGAATGTCGCTTTGGCACCGGAGGCTACCTCTACCGCCGCTACCAATGATCCGTTGCCTGGGATCAGCCCATGATTCGACGGCAAGGCGGCATCTCCATTCGTGGCGATCAGGGCGGCACCGTTTCGCACCGCGCGTGCCGCAATCGCCAGCTTCTCATAGGAAAATTCCTTGTCGATCCCGACCACCACGAATTTCGGCTCCTCTTCAGTCAGGATAAATCCGCGACTGAGCAGCTCCGTACGCAGCCCCTCTTCCCCGATGACGTACACTTCGGCTTGATCTGCTTGCTCGGACAAATACTGGGCAGTCGCCATGCTGGACGTGTATACCTCATCCGCTGTCGCCTCAATGCCCATTTGCTGCAGACGCTTCGCCACTTGCTGCGGTGTCGCCGACGAATTATTGGTCAAAAACAAATACGGGATCTGCTCTTCTCGCAAATGTGCAAGAAAGGCTTCTGCCCCTGGCACCGCTTCCGTCCCGCGGTAGATGGTGCCATCCAGATCGAGCAAATAGCCCTTGTAGTTTTTACTATTCATTTGGGTACTCCTTTTTAAGTAGGAATCTGTAGTGCCGATAGGCTTGTCCTCACACGTCGGGAAACAAGGTCTCCCACAGCAAAAAAACGTTCAAGAAGACCACCAGAGAGGCAACAATCCAAGCAAAGAACGTCGTTACACGGTGGTTCACCAAGGCGCCCATAATCTTTTGACTGCTGGTGAAAAGGATCAACGGCACCAGTGCAAACGCAATGCCGAAGGACAGAATCACCTGACTCATTACCAGGGCATTCGTCGGATTGACGCCCCAAATCATGATGAGCAATGGCGGGATCATGGTAATGGCCCGGCGAATGTACAAATTGATCTTTTTCTTGATAAACCCTTGCATGACAATGTCGCCGGACAATGTACCGACTGCAGAGCTTGACAATCCGGCTATCAGCAGTCCCAGCCCGAATGAGATGGAAGCGACCGGACCGACATAATGTTGCAGTTCGTAAAAGGCTTGCTGCAAATCCTCCACGAACAAGCCATGCTTGTAAAACAATGCTGCTGATACGACCAGCATGCTCATGTTGATAGCTCCAGCGATAATCATTGCTATTATAATATCGATAAATTCGAATTTGAATATTTGTTTGCTTTCTTCATCATTCTTTCCCACCACGCGATTTTGCGTCAAGGAAGAGTGCAGATAAATGGCGTGCGGCATAACAGTAGCACCCAGGATCCCGGCAGCCAAGAGGATGCTGTCCGTACCCTGAAAGCGCGGAACGAAGATGCTTTTCGCCATGGCTGCCAGATCAGGCTTTACCAGAAAGGTTTGGACTGCAAACGCCAGCACGACGGCAAAGACCATGACCACAATCACTGCCTCGAAGGAGCGGAATCCTCGTCGTTGAACCTCCAGAATGGCAAAAGAAGCAATCGCAGTAACGATGGCAGCCAGCACGAGGTCAAGGTGAAACAATAGGTGCAATCCGAGTGCTGCTCCGATGAACTCTGCCAAATCCGTCGCAATGATGACCAGTTCGGCCTGAGCCCACAAGAAGATGGCTACGGATCTAGGCAGCCTTTCCCTTGCCACCTCAGGCAAGTTTTTTCTCGTGGCGATGCCCAGCTTTGCGGACAAGCTTTGAATCAGAACGGCCATGACATTGGAGACGACGATCACCCATAGCAAGAGATATCCGTACTTGGATCCCGCCGTAATGTTTGTTGCGAAATTGCCGGGATCGATATAGGCTACCGCTGCTATAAATGCGGGACCCAAAAAAGGAAGGAGCCTTCTGATGCCCCAACTCTCCCCTCGCAGCGTCGCCTGAGCGTTGCGGGCCGTCTTGTTCCCATTTTTGTCCGTCACTTTTATCCATCCTTATACTTTGCATTTTCCCTGCACGTATTGTGTAGAATTCCCCAAAAGGACAAAAAAAGCCAAAATCCACTCAACCATCAAGTGGATTTTGGCTTTCCCGGTTCCAGCTTTACTTTGCTTCTTTGATCTCGAACACGCATTTTTCGCCGCCTTTGGCCATGCACGAGGTCTGCTCGACATTGGCTTTGAGCACGCGGCGGAACAGCGAAAGCTCGCAGCTGCATGCCTGATTGTACTCACGGGCAACTTGCGAAATAGGACAGTTAAATTCTTGGATGCGGTAGCCGTCTCCGGATTCGACCTTTTCCCATTCCACCATATAGCCTTTGTCATTTTGCAGCTCGGCCAACTTGGCTACACGTTCTTCCAAATCTCCCTGAATCTGCGGCCGGTAGGTTTCCTCCAGACGATTCTCACGGCGGCGAAAAAGCATTTCCACTTTTCCCATGCCGTCCATGTCTTGCAAATCCCGAAGAAAATCTAGCGTCAAATGAGAATAATTGCGCGGAAACAATTCATCTGCTTCCTGCGACAAGGAATAAACGTTTGTTGGGCGTCCCATCGCTTGCCGAACCAAGGTAGACTTGATCAAGCTATCCCGTTCCAATGTATTTAGATGACGTCTCACCGCCATCTCCGTGATGCCAAGATCGACTGCCATGTCGCTGACTGAGAGCGACCCTCTGACCTTTAGCATGTGCAAGATCTGATCGCGGGTGGACGTTCCTTCATTTGTCATACGTATCACCGCCCTTTCTCTTTATTGTAGCGGATTTCGACACGTTAGTAAACTAATGAAAGGGTTTTGTATAAAAAATCCGCTTACCTGCTTAGAATAGCTCTTTTTCAAGATAAGTACGGACTGCTGGTTCGAATTCACGCAGAGTGGAAAGCGAATCCTGTACAACCTCATACATCTCGCCGGCAGGCACAGTCGTGTAATCGTTGACCAGATGCTTGCGGAAGTCAGTGACACGGGTTAGAATTCGGGCTTGCTGCTCGGTAATGACCTGCTCATCGCGCAGAATTTCGACAATATCGCTGTAGCTTCCAGGGTCGCGCATGATAAATCCGTCGATCAAAGCATTGCCGACATCGATGACCGCTTCAATTGACAGATGCAGACCGCGCTCCATCGCAGCCGTCGCCACCTCGTCTGCCAGTACCGCATCCTTGCCGCGGCCACTCAGCTTTTCCAACAAATTTATCATCTTATTCATATGGGTAAAAACTTGATCGATACGTTTTGTATTTACATCATACATGTGATTTCACCTATTTCCGCTTTTTTGCTTTTCGCTTTGCGTAAAAAATGGTAATTGCGAATGTGAGAACAAGGACGAGAAGAACCAATTCCCCTTCCTGCAGGTAGGAATTGCTCACCGGCTGTCACCTCTTTTCAACCATCAGTATACCAAATTTGTACACGCTGTCACGATTCCCCTTGTACTTTATGTTACAATGATGGAGGTATTTTGCTGGGATCAAGGGAGGAAGACTTTTATGGAACGCGAACTGGCACTGGAAATCGTGCGTGTAACAGAAATGGCAGCACTCGCCTCGTCCCACTGGTTGGGACGGGGGAATAAAAACGAGGCAGATGGAGCGGCGACCGAGGCCATGCGGGCCATGTTTGATACCATCAACATGAGGGGAACGGTTGTCATCGGTGAAGGAGAACTGGATGAAGCCCCCATGCTCTATATTGGAGAAAAACTGGGACATGCGGATGCAACAGGTCCAGAAGTGGACGTGGCGGTAGATCCGCTCGAAGGCACGACCATCGTAGCCAAGGGGCATAACAATGCCATGTCTGTCATCGCCATCGGGGACCGCGGCACGTTGCTCCACGCACCCGACATGTATATGATGAAAATGGCAGTAGGCAAACGTGCGGCAGGGAAAATCAATCTTCACGATCCAGTCGATAAAATGATTGAAATCGTCGCCGAAGCTAATAACAAACGAATCCAAGACGTAACCGTCATTATACAGGAACGTGAGCGTCACCAGGCCATCATCGATGCGGTTCGAGAAAAAGGCGCTCGTGTCAAGCTGTTCGGGGACGGAGATGTAGGCGCAGCAATCGCGGCTTGTCTGCCTCATACCGGAATCGATCTGTTCTTAGGGATCGGCGGAGCTCCCGAAGGCGTCATCAGTGCGGCTGCGATCAAGTGCCTTGGTGGCGACATGCAAGCACAGCTCAAGCCGCAAAACGACGCCGAGCGCGAACGTTGCATTCGGATGGGACTTGCCAACCCCGAGCAGCTTCTCCAATTAGAAGATCTTGTCCGAGGCGATGACGCTATATTTGCGGCGACTGGCGTGTCTGACGGCGAATTGCTGCAAGGTGTCCGCTTCCTGGGCGACGACATGGTGGAGACCCACTCCATCGTCATGCGGGCCAAGACCAAGACGATCCGCTTTGTGCGGGCTTTGCATAACACTGAACATAAACCACATTTTCCTTTGGGATAGGGGGATTCACATGAAAGATGACTTGCTTTACCTGTATGATGATGTAGAAGAGACCAAAACCCGCTTCGTCAGTTTCATGGCGGAGTCTACGCGCTTCGATCTGGCCATCACGACAACGAATCGCTTTTACGGTAAAAAATTGGTGATCAATATCCAAAATGGCCGCTCTGCCATCATCGGCCATGACGACCTGAAGGAAGAAGGCTATCTCGAATTCGCCTTCAACATCAGCGAAGCAGAAGCACAGGAATTGCACTCCTTTTTGGAAACTATCATTTAATCATTCTAATATCGGTTAAGAGGGAAGAGCCAATGTTGCTCTTCCCTCTTTGCTTTGCCCGGAAGCCCAATTCTATCCGGACAATGCTACACCAGGGCATCTATCCCGTATACTGCTACTGCACATACAGACATGGAGAGGAGTGCAGATCGCACTATGCAGCCTTATCAATATGGGCAGGCGCCATATGGCAATGAGCAGGGATACCAAGCGATTCCAGAAGACCAAGCATATCCTGTATTTTGGCGCCGTCGCAGAAGAGACATTGATTGTAACTTTCCGATCGTAATTCCCTTTGGTCAAAATTTTTATCCGTACCCATATCCCTTACCGTATCCTTATCCCTATCCTTATCCACTTCCTACACCTTTCCCCTATGGTGGCTACGGCGGATTTTAATTCGAAAGAAAGATGACTTCTGTTCGGCAACAGATGGTATGATCCCCTCTTGGAGACAGTAAAAAGAGTTCATGCTTTCATGGATTCTATTCTGTTGAACGGAGGGGTTTTTCCTTTCTTCACTGATGCCTTTTTTCGCAATACCAGCGTCAACGGCAAACTGACTACAATCAACATTCCCGACAACAGAAAAACATCATTCACTCCAGCTGTCATAGCATTTTTGACCAAATTCTCACTCGCCCCGACCCCATGCTCCGGCAAAGCGTCCACATGAATAGCTTGACGCCATGCTAAAAGTGTCGTAAACAATCCAATCGCAAGCGCACTTACGCCCGATCGAGTCCAATTGCTGACAGCTGAAGCATGTCCGTACAATTTCTCTGGTATCTCTTCCATACCCGCATTGGTCAAAGGTGCAGAAGTAAAGGCAATCCCAATGTTTCGCACCATCATCCACAGCATGATATATCCTGATGAAACCTCTACGGACAACAAATTCATTTGCCATTGACTATAAGCCATGATCAGCATTCCGATAACCGTAAGCCAAAATGCACCTACTCGATTATACATTTTCCCGATAATCGGCATGACAACGGCCATGACAGCTGAAGCAGGCAATAACGTAAGGCCGGTTTGAAGCGGAGAAACCTGCTGGATTGTCTGCATAAATAACGGAACAAGATAGACTCCGGCATACAAACTGGCATTAATGATACAACTGAGTACAACGCTGATCATAAAGCGATTGTTATGAAAAACTGATAGATGTAAAAGTGGTTCCGGAGTACGCGATTCTCTCCGAACAAAAAGGTAGAGTATCATAAATCCACTACCCATAAATACTAGCGTCTGCCAGGCTCCCCATCCCCAGTTGCCCCCCTCGCTAAATGCAATCAACAAGGCAAAGCTGCAATACAGGACCATGATCAAACCAGAGATATCCAGAGACGCCTGTGATGAAGGTTGCTGGTGCGGAATGAGACGCACTGCCAGTATAATAGAAAGAATCGCAAGCGGAACATTGATCAGAAAGAGCCACTGCCAGCTTAAGTATTGAAGAATTAATCCTGCTATCGTCGGTCCAAATGCAGGCCCCATCCATGCTGCAATCGACCAGAGACTGACAGCAAACGCCTGTTTTTCCCGATGAACAGTCTGATAGATAATCGTCATGGTCGTGGGCATGATGATACCACAAAAAAATCCTTGCATCATTCGAAAGAAAATAAGCGCTATTGGACTCCATGCTACCGCACACAAAAGAGAGGTAAGAGCAAGACCGATCAAAACATACAGATATAGTCGCTTGTTGCTAAATCGATCTCCCAAAAAGCCGGAAAGTGGAGCGCTTAATCCGGTAGCAAGCATAAAGCCAGTCAACGTCCATTGCATGGTACTTAAATCAGAGTCAAAGCTATTCATCAAAGACGGTATTGCAACGTTGATTGTACTGGTGTTCAAAACTGATAAAAACGCACCGAAGAATACCGCTATCATAATCGGCCAAAATGAGGTACGGCTTGTATCCATGATTTTCTCCTAACCAACAGAACAGGAGAGGACACCCGCTTCAGGGTGTCCCTTCTTGTCAGTTGTCCCTTTATTCTGTTTCCCACTCGTTCATGTTGATGAACATGCCCACTTCTCTTGGTTCACCCACTAAGATACGCTTATTGACAGCAAGCAGGCGGTAGTCCGCATACAAGGATATTTGAGGGAGATCGCGCAAGATCAGTTCCTGAATCTTGTTATACGTTTCCTTACGCTTTTGTGCATCGGTTTCCTCGCGTCCTTGTTGGAGTAACGCATCCATTTCAGGATTTGTATAACCGGACAGATTCCAAGTCGATTGAGAGTTAAAGTAAGAATTGATACTGTTCGGATCAAGCTCAAAGGTCAGCCCAAGGAAGAATAGATCGAACTCTCCTTTTTTCCCTCTTTGGATATGTGTAGGCATATCGTACTTCTGAACTTGAGCGTTTAATCCAACCGCTTTGAAATTTTCTGCCATGATGTCTGCTGTCTGTTCCCGTGTTTTGTTTCCGGAGGGCACTTGTATATTGATTTGTTTACTAAAATCCCAATTGGCTTCTTGCAAAAGTTGTTTGGCTTTCTCAGGATCGTAGCCATAGCCTTTCAAATCCTTGTTGTAGTATGGGTGCATAGACGTAAACGGCAAATCCGTAACCTGGCCCTGACCTCTAAGCAGGCTTTTGACCATCATTTCTCTGTTCATTGCATAAGCTAATGCTTGACGAACTCTCACATCAGGGAATGTATTTGTGTTAAAAAATACCATTTGGTAGTTGGTCGGTTGGCCCGCTTTCGAGATAATATGTTTCATTTCCTGAACCTTTTGAAAATCCTGTACGGCAATGTTCCCGATTCCCGGTACATTCATGTCGATCTCGCCGGATTGGAGCTGTGCCACAATGTTTGCGGAAGGCATGATTTTAAAGAAAATCCGCTCTAATTTCGGTGCACCACGGTAGTAATCTTTGTTCGCTTCAAGTTCCACAAATTGGTCTTTTTGATAGCTGACGAATTTAAATGCTCCCGTGGAAACGTTCAGTTTTTGCATGAACTCGTTTTGATGCAAGGTAGACATGTCCACATCTTTGAGGATGTGTTTCGGCAAATAGCGAATGTTTCGGCCGATTTGCTCCAGGAACAGATTCGGATCGACCGGAGTCTTGGTGCGGAATTCTACCGTATTTGGGTCAATGATCTTTACCCCTTCTATATCGGTTTGTCCTTGTGCAAGCTGCCCTTTTTCATCAAAGCCCGCAAGTAAAGGTGTCCAAGAAGTAAGCGAGGTCATCACATTAGGATTGCCGATCGTTTGAAACGTGAAGAGCACATCTTCTGCCGTAAAAGCTTGTCCATCAGTCCACTTTGCTTGCTGGTTCAGCTTGGCAATATAGGTCTGATTGTCATTCGTTTCGATACTGTCAGCCAAACGCGGCACAAACTTCAAGGTTGGATCAAGCTCCATCAGCGGCTCAAACATGATCCACGTCAAATAGTTGGATGTGACATCTGTCGCATTGATTGGATTCAGTGATCCAGGCGCATTGGTAATCCCAATGAAGACCTGGTTTGCTTTTCCAGGGTCAGCTTTAGGCTGGCTGGTATTGGTTGCATCGCTATTCGCTGATGGTGTTTGTCCCCCACCACCCGAGCAAGCTGATAAAACGATCAGAGCAGTGATACAAAGCATGTTTGCAATTCTTTTTCCTATCCTCATCAGAATGTCCCCCATTTATTAAGCATTATTTTAAAGCTTTCGGGTCCAATGCATCCCGCAAGCCGTCCCCAATAAAATTAATGGCCAATACCGAAACAAGGATCATTACTCCGGGAGGTACCCAGAGCCATGGTTGGTCTGTCAAAACAGACAAGGACTGCGCATCTGTCAGCATATTTCCCCAGCTTGCCATCGGAGCTTTTACTCCCATTCCAAGAAAGCTTAGTGCTGCTTCTGTCATGACTGCTCCAGCCATCCCAAACGTTGCATTTACAAGAATCGGGGCAATTGCATTCGGCAGAATGTGCCCGAACAAGATCCGTGGCGTACTGATTCCAAGCGCAATGCCTGCCTTCACGAAATCAAGCTGCTTCAGTGATAATACGCTCCCTCGCACCAGACGAGCCACGGAAGGCCAGCCCAGCAACCCCAGCACAAGTATCACATTCGTTAAACTCGACCCCACGACACTCACGATGACCAAGATGATCATGAAAAACGGAAACGACATGAAAATATCTGTAATGCGCATGATCACCATGTCGATCCAACCCCCAAAGTATCCGGCAACCGCACCGACGATCGTGCCAATAGCGATATAAATAGCAACGGCTACCACACCTACCACCAGGGAGACTCGGGAAGCATAGATTAAACGACTCAGTACATCGCGTCCAATCTGGTCGGTTCCCAGCCAATGCTCGGCCGATGGCTCTCCCTCGAATACTTCTGTCACCTCATATGGATCATGAGGCGCCAAAAAGGGAGCGAAGATCGCCATCAAGGTAATGATTGCAAGAATCCCCAGGCCGACTACTGCGAGACGGTGTTTCAAGAATCTTCTGGCAATCATTCTACTGTATGTTTCCTTTCGTTGCCCCTCCATCTCAACCTCAGTGATCGGGGTATTTCCCTGAACGGAAGGCGGCTGTGTTTCAGTTCGTATACCAGTCATGGAAGTCCCCTCCTTTAGTTGTATTTAATTCGTGGATCGGCAACAGAATACAAGATGTCCATTACGAGATTGGAAAACAAAACCATAACCGCAGCCAATAAATTCAAGGCCATCATGGTTGGGTAATCCCTTGACATGATGGATTGCATGGTTAGTTGTCCGATTCCTGGCCATTGAAAAATCTGCTCCGTAATGACTGCTCCTCCCAAAAGAAGCGGAATTTCCATCCCAACTACCGTAATAATCGGGATTAAGGCATTTCGCAAAGCGTGCCTGTTGGTCACCACGAATTCTCGCAATCCTTTGGCACGTGCAGTCCGTAAATAATCCTGGCCCAAAATCTCCAGCATGCTCGCACGAACATAACGTATCTTTTTCCCTGCTATCCCGATCGCGAGGACAAACACCGGAAGAACCATATGGTAGAGCGTATCTACGATACCTCCTTCTGTTCCCAATGTTGTCATGCCACCGCTCGGCAACCACGGATTTTTCAGAGCAAAAATGTAGATGAGTCCTAAACCAAGAAAAAAGTTGGGAATCGAAATGCCGAGAAACGAGCCCGTTGTCATCAGGTAATCCCACTTGCTGTATTGACGGGTGGCACTAATGATCCCAAATGGAACAGCAATCAGCACGCCGACGACAATACTTGCTCCCATCAGCGCAACGGTCGGTCCGATTCGTTCACCAATCAACGTTGAGACCGGTTCAAAGCTGCTCAACGAATATCCCAAATTGCCTTGCAGCAGGTTGCCCATCCAGGTCAAATACTGCATCCAAAGCGGATCGTTCAATCCCAGTTGTTCTTTCCGGAGCTCCAGTTGTTCGGCAGAAATATTGGGATCGACCATCATATCGACTGGACTTCCCGGAGCCATATTGATGATCAAAAAATTCACAATCGTGATCCCGAGGAGAACCGGGATCGAGATGAGGATCCTTCTGACGATATAAACAAACATAGTGAACACCTTCTTTCAGGTAGATTACGCGAGTGGGAAATGGCATGCGACCGCATGCTCGTCCGAGCTTAATACGGGTTCCTTTTCACGGCATACCGCCTGTACATATGGGCAGCGAGTGTGAAAGCGACATCCATTTGGCGGATTGACCGGACTCGGTAGATCTCCCTGAACAATTATTCGTTCCTTGGAACGCAATCTGGGATTGGGCACTGGATAGGCATTTAATAAAACTTGGGTATAGGGATGCTTTGGATGCTCAAAAATTTCTTTCGTCTTTGCAATTTCAACGATTTTGCCCAAGTACATGACTGCGATCCGATCGCTGATATACTTTACTGCACCCAATCCATGCGCAATAAACAAATAGGTAAGCCCCATCTCATGCTGCAGGTCTTTCAGCAAATTCAAAATTTGCGCCTGGATCGAAACATCCAGAGCGGATACGGGCTCATCACAGATGATCAGCTTTGGATTTAGTGAAAGTGCCCTTGCGATTCCGATACGCTGGCGTTGTCCCCCTGAAAACTCATGCGGATAGCGATCTTTATACGACTTGGGCAGCCCAACCTTTTCCAACAATTTTTCCACTTGGCGTGGAATCTCATGTTTGGGAAGAAGCTGATGCACCTGAAGCGGCTCAGCCAATATGTCTTCTACTCGTTTTCGAGGATTGAGAGACGAATATGGATCCTGAAAAATAATCTGCAGATCTGTACGAATGCCTTGCATTTCTTTCAATGAAAAGGCTGAAATGCTCTGTCCGTCAAACAGGATTTCCCCCTCTGTTGGCTGTTCCAATCGAATGATCGTCTTCCCGATTGTTGATTTGCCACATCCTGATTCCCCTACAAGTCCAAGTGTTTCTCCCGGATAGATCGAAAAGGTAACATCATCGACTGCCTTGACGTGCCCGACAGTTCGCGAGAAAATTCCTTTTCGAATTGGATAATAGGTCTTGAGCTGTTCTACCTGCAAAATAGGAACTTGCTCGGATATGCTGTTCTTTTTCACCGTTCTCCCCCTTAACCCGTCCATCTTGGTGTAAATCTACTCCGCGAGCCAACAGCGGACGGAATGTCCTTCTCCTACCGTGACCAGCAATGGCTGCTCCTGCCGACAACGTTCCTCCGCATACTGACAGCGATTGTTGAAACGACATCCTTTTGGCATGGCAAGCAGAGACGGCACCGTCCCCTGAATCGACGTCAGACGTTCATCAGGATCTGAATCTACATGAGGAATCGATTTCATCAATCCCTGTGTATACGGATGTCTCGGATTGTCGAATAAGGTAAACACATCTGCTTCTTCCACAACCTGTCCGGCATACATGACAATGACCTTGTCAGCCATTTCCGCGATAACACCCAGGTCGTGCGTAATGAGCATAATTGCCGTACCAGACTCATCGCGTAATGATTTCATTAACTCCAGTATCTGTGCTTGAATGGTTACATCCAACGCCGTCGTAGGTTCATCGGCAATCAGCAATTTGGGCTTGCAGGATAACGCCATGGCAATCATGACGCGTTGACGCATCCCTCCTGATAAGGCATGTGGATACTCATTCATAATGGATTCGGCTCGCGGGATTCCAACCTTTTTCAGCATTTCCACGGCATAATCTCGCGCTTTTTTCCCTTTTAATCCGAGATGAAGCGTAATGCCCTCCTGCATTTGATAGCCGATCGTAAAGACCGGATTCAGGGAAGTCATCGGCTCTTGGAAAATCATGGAGATTTCATTGCCGCGAATTCTCCGGTATTCGTCCTCGGTGAACTTGGTTAAATCTTGTCCATTAAACCAGATCTCGCCTTCCTTTACATATCCGCTCTTTCCCAACAGCCGCATTACGGATAGAGAAGTAACGCTTTTGCCGCACCCGGATTCACCAACGATTCCGATCGTTTCTCCAGTCTTTAACCGAAATCCGACATCGTCCACCGATACGACTTCTCCTCCGTCCGTTTTAAATGCTGTTTTCAAATGTTCGATATGTAATAAATCAGTCAACATTTCCACTCCTTTCCTCAGGGGTTACTTACTTTTTTTACTCAGTGGAGACGGCAGTACGTCTGGTGGAATGGGACAAACATATGCAACACCCTCATGCCGTTCTTTCCATTCCAGCTTCGCTTCTTCAATCAACTCAGGTTTTGTCAGCAGTTCCAGTGTTGTCAATGCAATGACCTTTCCGGCATGGAGCATTCCTTTATGGCTGAATGAAGTTCTGCCCTGCGCAACCATTTGCCAGGAGTGATAAGGAGTGCCTAATGCATAACAAACCACTTCGCACTGTGCGGTTGGCACAACCCAGCTCACATCGCCAACATCTGTTGAGCCAGACATGGATATCTCATTTTCCTGAAAAGGCTCCAAATGAGAAGCCAGGTCTTTACCGATCAACGAGACATCCGCACGGGTATCATTTTGCTTATCCGCTTCTGATAATGTCCTTCTGATCTCCTTGGCCAACTCTTGTTCCTCCTTGGAATGCTGTGGAACTCCCAGCTGTTCGAACTTGCCATGCATCACTCGATTCAATGTCACATTAGGGAGAAGATTCGAACAAGCCTTGTCAAAAATGATTGCTACTTCTGTCCCTGTCATCATAGCCGCGCCCTTTGCAATGTCGTTAATGCGATGATAAATCTCTTCCACTTGTTGCACTTTCGGCGCTCGTATCAGATACAGGACCTCTGCTTCGGACTGAACGACATTCGGTGAATTTCCCCCCGTATTTGTCACCGCGTAATGGACTCTTGCCTGGGTCGTAATGTGCTCCCGCAAGTAGTTAACCCCAACGTTCATCAGTTCTACCGCATCCAATGCGCTTCTGCCCAGGTGAGGACTAATCGCAGCATGGGCGCTTTTTCCAGTAAAGCGATAGTGTACTTGATAATTGGCAAGTGAACTGCCGGTTGAGACCGAATTATGCGATCCGGGATGCCAAGTAAGGGCAACGTCCACATTTTCAAATAGTCCTTCTCGAACCATGAACGTCTTGCCTGAGCCACCCTCTTCACCTGGGCATCCGTAGTAACGAACGGTACCCGCGAGTTTGGATTCTTTTAAAATCTCCTTGACCGCAACTGCTGCTGCCAACGCTCCCACTCCGAGCAAGTTATGTCCGCAACCATGCCCATTTCCGCCATGCTCTAATGCCTCCGGGTGGCACACACCGGCCCTTTGACTCATTCCTGAGAGCGCATCAAATTCTCCCAGGATCGCAATGACCGGTGCCCCTGAACCGAAAGACGCAAGAAATGCTGTTTCAATTCCGCCCACGCCTCGTTCGACCTGGAAGCCTTCCTGTTGCAATACCTCACACAAAACCTCAGCGGACTGATACTCCTCAAACCTGGTTTCTGCCAACTCCCAAATTCGGTCGCTTACCTGAATGAACACTTCCTCTTTTTCCTTGATGATGCTCGATACTTGCTCGATGATGTTCATGATTCACCTCTGGAAATCTATTTCGGTCATGTTTTGGACCTTTCTTAAATGATTATATTCTTCGACAAATAGTTCGTCAATTCAAATTTCTGTGATTTTTTTATTTTCTGTCTTATTAAAATTTAAAACTTGCTTTCCTTGATCAATGTTTGGTACTTTGTGTAAGAATATATATAGAATTAGGTTGTAAAGTCATTTCATTGCATAGGAGAAGACATTGGTATGGTAAACATCGGTTTTATCTCTGCTGAACAATCGGTGTTCAGGATAAAAGAAATTGAATCCCTTCTCCATAAGCTGTGTAACTTGCAAATTTTTACTTATAAGCATTTGGAGGAAGTTAAGGACATTTATTTATCTCAAAGCCTATTTTTAGATGGAATGATTTGTGGGGGGGAGCTTGCTTATCTTGTTTTGAAGAAGGATATACCTGAACTGATGATTCCAACTGATTACGTGGATATTACAGAGAGGGATTTTTACAAACTGATGTATTCGATTCAAGCCAAAAACAGAGATCTATGCCCTTCGCGCCTCGCCATAGATTGTTTGGGGAAGTACAATCACCATCTCGGGCTAAAAGAGGTGTTGCCTCCGGAGTTATTTCCCTATACACCCCAAAAAGCAGATGAGCGCCTGCTTCTCACGTACGACGAGATCCTGGATTTCCATCTGTCCCTTTGGCTTCAAGGAAAAGTAGACCTGTCGATTACTCGTTACAGTAATGTTGTCAATAAACTGAAGGAGAGTGATATTCAGTTCATTCATCTATATCCTTCCCATGAATCCATTATCGATAAGTTCAACAAAATGATTAGTGATATTCAGATCAGTCAGCTGGTAGATAAACAGGTAGCCATCGGAAACATCTCGATCCGTAATGTTAACCTGCAAGATGCAAATACAGGACAATTAGATCTGCAATTGATGCTCTTGCACAAATCCCTGTTGGAGTACGCTTCCTTGCATCATCTGCCATTCATGATTCAAAAGCGCCAACTCCATTTTGAGATCATTACCTCTTTACGCGATCTGAAAGAAACGCTTACCCATCACTACACGAGTTGTTCACTTTTTGAGTACTTAAGTGAACAGTTGCCCTTTAAAGTGAATATTGGCTGGGGAAGCGGTGACTCTCTGCACAAAGCGCGAACAAATGCCCAGAGTGCAAATAAAGCCGCCGAAGCCCACCCGAATAACTGCTCATTTGTCATTACAGAGGATGATCAGGTGATTGGCCCGCTCGGTGATAAAGCTTGTATCCAGTTCTCTAACTCGATGAATGAACAGATCGAAAAATGGAGCGTACAGCTTGGAATCTCACCTTTGCAAATTCAAAAAATCGTCGCCGTGATTGATAAAACAAATAGTAATGAATTATCGTCCGAGGACGTCTCGTTTTACCTTGGGATCACGATTCGAAGCGCCAATCGATTTTTGAACATCCTTCAAGATCGCGGTGTTGCTTCCGTCTCTTATAAAAAACAGGAAAAACTTAGAGGACGTCCCAAAAAAATGTACCGCATTGATTTTTCAAACATCCAGTCCCAAAACCAAGGAAATTATTGACTCAATAGCATTCCTCCACGTTGAAAAACCGCCTGGAAATATCCTGGCGGTTTCGTCTTTCTACATTCATCATTACCGATCAACGTTTTGGCTGATTGGGAACCGGCGCGCTCGAGACCCTGTCGTGCTCACGATTAGCGCGAGCTTGATTCGGACGGCGTTCCTTTCCGTTATTGTCTCGGCCTTTTTCGTTTTTTTCCTTGTTCAATTTGGGCTTGTCTGATCTCTCGCTGCGACCAGCTCCGGAACGCTGCACTTGCGCCCCCGAGTTGCCGCGCTCCGATCTTTCCTGCTTGTTCTGGCGCGGATGGAACCGACGACGTTCTTTGCGTTCTGTATAAATCATTTCATCACGAACGAAATCTTGCCGATCTTCCCCGTCCGCATCGTATGCAGCTTGTTCCAGATTCAGGTGTTCATCTGAACCAATTGCCCCTTTTACCTTTTGTAAAACAAAATACGGGCATCCAAAGTTGCAGAACTCCTGCAGGTATTCATCCAGGGCGGAAATTCGCTGCTCGAACGGCACTTTGCGATTCGCATCGGAATAAAATCCCCGCAGACGGAGTTGACCATAGCCCCAATCGCCTACGATGTAGTCGTATTTGTCGAGAATGTCGCTATAGCGCTCTTTGAATGCTTCTGGATTCCAGCCATCGCGATTTTCTTCCATGACTTCATAAGTACCGGCTTGCGTGCGAATCAAGTCCGCTCCCTCCTCACTCGTGCATACTACGACCATCTTACCATATTTCAAGCAATAAGAGCTAAAATTCCCACGAAAACGCCGGTCGCAGTGTGGACATTCTATCGTGTAGGAGGTGTTCCAATGAATAAGAAATGGCTCATTCCAGCAATCGCAGGTATCGCTTTGATGGCTTCCGCATGTGGCAACAACGCTGCCCCGAACTACACGACGCCGAACAAAACCACTACCCAGTCCACGCGAAACTATACCGGGACTGATGGTCTGCATGTTCGCAACTACGATGGAGTAGGCCGAGGCACCACGTTTGGCACAGGTGCCGGCACGATGAATGGAACAAATTACGGGACCAATACTACTGGGTATGGTACAAGGGCAACTGGGTTCGGAAATTACACTGGCACTGGAACCAGCACCTATGGGACCAACGGGTATACAGGCACTGGCACCACGGGCACTGGCACTGGCGCCGGGATGGGAGATGGCTTCCGCGGCTTCGGGACAAATGGAGGCAATGATGGTTTCCTCGGCTTTGGGACCAATGGAGGCAACGATGGCTTCCGCGGCTTCGGGATGGATGGACGTAACAATGGCTTCCGTGGTTTCGGAACAGATGGGCGCAACAATAACTTCAACGCCTACACCAATGGAACCCGCCCTTACACCGCCTTCCCCGATGGTGCGAGAAACCAATCCATTTACCAAAACGCGGGAACCCGGACAGGCATGGGAACAATGGGAGCGACGGGCAATGGAATGCCTCATATGGGCTATGCCACGACCGATCGCAACGTACTCCGCGCTACAAACAATGCGAATCAGGTTTATGTAGACCGTGATGCATTGGCTCGTGCGGTCGGAAATGTAACTGCAAGCTGCCCAGGAGTACAACGCTCTACTGTCTTGGTAACCGATGAAGAGATCTTTGTCGGGCTGAACACAAATGGCCAAAACGCTGCAGAAGCGAAAAAACAGGCGAGAATGAATGCCATGTCTGTCTCTCCTCGCTACTACAAGGTATATGTAACCGACAACGCGCGTGATATTCAGGAAATCACTCGTGTTGCCAGCCGCACCAACAATACCATGGGTGTACGTTCAGTCGATGGGAACCAATTGAATTCGCTGATCAAGCGCATGGGTGGCAAAACAGATGCAGAGACCACAAGAGGCGGCAAGGCTGGGACAGCTAGCAAAAGAAACAAAGGCACGAATTCGCCTGTAGGCATCTCCAACCGTTAACGATCAAATGGCAAAACAAACCACCTGTTCACTTGTGACAGGTGGTTTGTGCATGTGCCGATTATTGTGCTTGCGCGATGCCTTCCTTCGCTGCATCCGCTTGTTCGTGGGCGTGGTACGAGCTGCGCACCAACGGCCCTGCTTCTACGTGGCTAAACCCTCGTTTCATTCCTTCTTCTTTCAGCCTGGCGAATTCATCGGGATGGTAATAATGCTCCACCTTAAGATGTTTTTTCGTCGGCTGCAGGTACTGGCCGATCGTCATGATATTCACGTCAACGGAGCGCAAATCATCCATGGTTTCGATGATTTCCTCCACCGTTTCCCCAACCCCGATCATCAGGCTGGATTTGGTAGGAATGTCTGGCTGAAGCTCCTTGGCTTTTTTGAGCAGGGCAAGCGTACGATCGTACTTCGCCCTAGCCCGGACGCGATCAGACATGCGACGCACCGTCTCGATATTATGGTTCAGAACATCAGGGCGCGCATCCATAACCGTTTTGAGCGAATCCCAATTCCCCAAAAAGTCAGGAATCAATACCTCTACGGAAGCAAGCGGCAATCTGCGCCGAATCGCCCGGATGGTTTCGGCAAAAATCTGAGCTCCCCCGTCCGCCAGATCATCACGGGCTACAGAGGTAACCACGACATAGTTAAGGCCCATCTGTTCGGCAGCCTCCGCTACGCGCTCCGGCTCTGCCAGATCAAGCTCCGTAGGCAAGCCTGTCTTGACTGCGCAAAACCGGCAGGCACGGGTGCAGATATCTCCCAGGATCATGAAGGTGGCCGTACGATTTGCCCAGCATTCATGGATGTTGGGGCATTTTGCTTCTTCGCATACCGTATGCAGCGTCTGGCTGCGCATGGTTTGTTTCAATTCCTTAAATGTGGCAAGCTCCGGCCCGGATACCAGGTTAATTTTGAGCCACTCGGGTTTACGTTGCGTCATGGGGCCCACTCCTCACGTGACTTGGTCAATACGTTCATTATAGAGCTTGACCCAAGGTGGGGCAACCTCTTTGGCACTTCAAGCCAATTATGCTACGCCAGTATTTCGGCAAACGCATGTACCCGATGTCTTTGTGATGCCGACAGCATTCGCTCCCATACGAGCAGCTCCCGATCCGTACAGCTGAACAAGAAGATCTGGTGCTCCTCGCTTACTTCCTCCAGATAAGCCAATGCCTGCTCCAGACGCCGCTGATCGTAGTGGACAAAATGATCGTCCAAAAACAGCGGCAATGGCTCGGTCTGCTGGCTGACATGGTGAAACAAAGCCATTCTCTGGGCAAAGTACAGTTGATCCTGTGTTCCTGTAGAGCAATGCTCCTGTTCGAGCACACGCTGATTGTGCGGCTCCAGTACTTTTACCGAAAAGCTGTCTCTCGGATCAAGTCGTACCTCCCGATAACGCCCATCCGAGATCTTGTCCATCACTACGGAAGCCTGTCTGTTGACGCCAGGAGATACATCCCGGTTCCACTCCGCCATCGCCTCGACCAAGGCATCACGGGCGAATTGGAGTGCCTCCCGCTTTTCCAGCAGCCGCGCGAGTCCCGCCCGGGCTTCCTCGTACTCTGCCCGTGACTGTGAGACAGATATCCCCTCATGCGCCTCCATCTGTCCGGTCGCCTTGGCAATCCGCTCTCTTACCAGCTGCAATTGCTCTTCTACCCTCGCGCATTCCGTTTGGCAATCACGCAAGCCCCATGTCTGCTTTTCGCGTGTCAAGCAATCCCGAACAGCCGTTCCCCACTCACGGATCAGTTTGTTTGCCTCTTCATGCCTCGAGAGCGTTTCTGCGGCTTGTCGACTTTCCCTTTCCCGAATCTGCAACTGCAGGTCCTCCCGATATGCGATAAAAGCTTCCCAATCCGGCAGCTGCCAGTGGCCCAACAAGGCCTCCAGCCTTTCGTCCAGAAAAGCCAGCTCCTCTTGGATTCTCCTCATTTCTTCTGATGGAAGGCTGGCTCCAGGGTCATTCCTCTTCCGCTTACCTCCAAAAAACCAGGCCACGGCTGCGAGAACAGCGGTCACAGCAAACGCTGCGGCACTGCTGCTAAATTGCTCAAACAGCCAAGAGATGATCCCGATTCCCGCAGACGCGACAGCACCCGTCCACAACCACTCTGCCCCCCCAAAGGACTGCCGCGGCTCCCTGCTTTCTGACCGTCGCGTGGAGGCAGCGAGCTGCGCCAGTCTGACATGCGCGTCTTCCCATTGCCTCCTCAGCGCTGCCCCTTGCTCATAATCGATTTGCAGGCGGCGCAGCAGCTCGTGTTCCTGGCTCGGGGCCATTGGCTCATGTTTGCTTTCTTCCGCAATCTTTAGACGATGCAGGGCAGCCTGCGTCTGCTGATGGAGCACCCGTTCCTCTTGGGAGAGACTGGTTTCTTCCCACCATCTCCACTGCTCTTCATCAGGGGTGCTATGGCTTAGCTGCCACCGCTTCTGCCACTCCTCTTCACGCTTCGCCCAATGGGCTTTCTTTTGCAGCAATCGATGGAGCAGCTGCTCCAGGGAGACTCGCTCACTCTCCCAATCGGCAAGCTGGCGGCTCAATTGACTCATCTCTTGGCTGACCGCCTCGACTTGCCGCAGCTCCGCCTCTTTTTGGGCCAAGAGTGCTGTCGCCTTGCCCAGCAGCGTATTTTCCGCCTTCTCCTTTTTGCCGATTGCGCTCAAATCCCGCTCCAGCTCGGCGAGAATTTTGTTTGCAATGGGGTTGGGTTCCTGCGTATCCGCCATCAAAGCCGGCATCAAATGCTCCCCGGCGGCCAGCGGCTCCCGGCGAATCCACGTCACATCCGTAAACAAGCTGCGGCTAAGCCCCAGATGCTTTTCGATAAAATTGCGCTCCTTGCGCCTGTCCTCCTGGTAAACATCCGTCAGCTCTGTCCATTCAGGGTCCAAAAACAGGCGAGCCTCTTCCCGCTCTTTCAGCAAACTCCGGTGGAGCCGATACGTCCTGCCTGCCAGTTGATAGGTGATGATTGTTTCATACGGTCCCGGCTGCCACGGGCGATACTTTTCGTACTCCGGCAGGTAGCGGGTCGTTTTCACGTAATCTCGCTTCATGCCGTACAGTGCGGCGATCATGCCATGCAGCAATGTCGACTTGCCAGCTTCATTGGGGGCAAAGAAGAGATTGATACCCGGTGCGAAGCGGAACACAGCGTCCTGGTACTTCCCAAAACCCTTTAGCTGCACCTCTTCGATTCTCATACTGAACTCCCCCCAATCCGCTCCACTGCTTCCCGACGCGCCAACCGGATCATCTGGCGCTGTGCCTCATCGGTGGCTATCGCTTCCGCATCGGCCAGCTTGGCGAGCCATCTGCCCAATACGCCGCCTTCCGCGATCAGCTTCTCCTCGTCCACGTCAGGCCAAGTCTGGTCGGTAAAACGGATCAGGAAAAAGTGGCGAAATCGCTGCTGCAGCACGGCGAGCGACGGGGTGAAATGAGCAGCGCGCTCCCCGCTCAAGGTGACGTAAACCATATTTTCGGCAGACTCGGCTGCCAGCTCTTGTTGCACCAACTCCACCAGAGCCTCCATCGTCTCCACTCCGCCAAGCTTGATCTCAATCCTGCTGACACGCCTTTGCTCGACTGAGATGGGCGTAAGCGTCAGTCTGCCGGCCTGATCCAATTCGCCATACAAGACGCAGCGCTCCCCCTCCTCCTTGACAGTCAAGGCTTCTGGAGTCCCCGGGTAGGCGGCAATCGGCTGTTTTTTCACCGGATGGATGAATTGCATCGGCTTGTGAATATGCCCCAGTGCAACGTAATCCATCCCGGTATCCACTAGTTCCTGTATGGTCACGGGAGCGTATGGGTGATGGTCGTCTCCTCCGCTGTTCCGCACATGCGCATGGAGAACCATCACGTGATGCTGGTACCCCGGCAGCTTGCCTGGAAACGTGCGCAAAGGCGATTCGTGGACATGCGGCTCCGGAAATCCCCAGCCGTAGACGACGCAGGATTTTTCCGGAAATTCAAAGGCCCCCCACTCCGGAGTAAACCAGTATACGTTGCCGGACCAGCTCAGGCTCTGATAATAGGAATCCTCTCTCCACGGATCATGATTGCCGGGTGCAATGCAGACGGGTACAGGCGCGACACTGGCAAACAAATCACGCAAAAATAAAGCCGTAGAGCGGCTGCCGCCGTGATATTCAAGCAGGTCTCCCGCGATCAGCCAGAAGTCTGCCTGCTTGTCCACGACCAGATCGCGGATCCGACGCATCGTCCGGCGGAAATCATCCTGTCGGAGCGCATACTGCTCCGATAAAGCTTGCATCGGCGCATCCAGATGGACATCCGCCGTATGAATAAAGGTCAACAATGCTTTCAACTCCCTGCAGCCCAAAACTACGAACATACTTTCTCCTAATGATACAGGAAATATGGAAGCATTGAAAAGCCCTTCCAAAAAGTATCTGGATAATTCATTGCACCTGTCAGAAACTACATAAAGAAAATACTCGGGTGGAGGGAGACAGCATGAAGGTTTTCCGGCTCATCATTCAAATCGGCTTGTGCATCTGCATCGTATCTGCTGTCCTGCCGCTGGTACCGGCGAGCGCTGCCCCATCCGCCCCATCTGTCGATCCTGTTTTAGAGGAGCGTCTCCAGCTTTTTCAACAGATGGAGGCAATGTACGGGGTCCCCTGGACGTACCTGGCTGCCATTGATCAATATGAGCGGTCAATGAAGATACGCAAAAAGAAAAAGGGTGAACCCGAATCTGCGGCGAATCGATTGACGGCCATAGACATTTCCGCCGAGCGATGGTGCGGGGAGTTAAATCCAGATGACAAGGATACAAACCCCGCTTCCATATCCTTTTTTGGCGGGATCGGGATAGATGGAGATGGCGATGGAATGGCGGATCGCCACAATGACCGTGATGTGCTGGCGACTTTCATCCATTTTCTGTCCGACTACGGATTTGAGCGCGACGATTGGCGCATCGGACTTTGGGAGTACTACAAGCGCAGCCGCTCCGTCAGAACGATTCATCAGTTTGCCATCATCTACGACAAGTATCAGCATCTCGATCTGGACGGCCGTCATTTCCCCATCCCTTCCCGCTACAGCTACAGCTACCGCAGCACCTGGGGGGATGCCCGCGGCTGGGGAGGACGGCGCATTCACGAGGGAACAGACATATTCGCTGGCTACGGGACTCCTGTACTCAGCACGGGATACGGCATGATCGAGGTCGTCGGCTGGAACCGCTACGGCGGCTGGCGGATCGGCATGCGCGACATGGCGAACGTCTACCATTACTTTGCGCATTTGTCTTCTTTCAAAAAGGGCTTGAAGCCCGGAGACATCGTAGAACCAGGAGAAGTGATCGGCTATGTGGGCAGCTCCGGATACGGAAAGCCCGGCACTTCCGGCAAGTTCGCCCCCCATTTGCACTATGGCATGTATCGGGAAACGGGCGGCGATGAATGGGCTTTTGACCCATACCCCTATCTGTGGCGCTGGGAACGCTTGAAAAAGAAAAGATGATCGGGAAGCAGCACGTCATGGGGGAAAGGAAAATCGCCTCACTCCCGCGAACCAATATGGAGCCAGTCCTTTCCTGGACTGGCCCATTATACGAAAAAGAGGTGTTCGTCCATGACTGTCCTCTCCTTGCACAATCCCGCTACGGGCGAACAGATCGGCACGCTCAAGGAAGCGGCCCCTGATGAAGTCCAACAGGCTGTCGAGCATGCTCGCCGTGCATTTGCCGGGTGGTCGAAAACATCACTTGCGGACAGGCTGGACTTGTTGGCTCAGCTTCGTCTGTACCTCGTCCGGCATGGCGAGGAACTGGCGCAGCACATTAGTCAAGCCACCGGAAAAGTTCCATTCGAAGCATACATGACCGAGATCTTCGTTACGATCGATACCATACGCTTCTATGAAAAGCACGCCAGACGGATGCTGGCACCGCAAAAAGCAGCGACACCCTTGCTGCTTCAGCCCAAAAAGTCCTACATCCATTACAGGCCGATGGGGGTCGTAGCAGTGATCGCGCCGTGGAACTACCCCTTCCAGCTCGCTGTCATTCCCGTCCTCTCTGCCTTGGTCGCCGGAAATACAGTGGTCCTGAAGCCATCAGAGGTTACTGCTTCCGTGGGGCTGTTGATCGAGGAGCTATTCCGGGCTGTTCCTTTCCCGGAGGGAGTCGTCCATGTGGTGCACGGCGGCAAAGAAGCTGGGCAGGCGCTAGTCTCGTCCCGTCCTGATAAAATATTTTTTACAGGATCAGTTCGCACAGGCAAATCGATTATGCGTGCTGCGTCAGAGCATCTGATCCCCGTTGAGCTGGAGCTTGGCGGCAAGGACCCGATGATCGTCTGCGCCGATGCGCATGTAGAACGGGCGGCCAACGCCGCTGTATGGGGGGCTTTCACCAATTCGGGGCAAGTCTGCATGTCGGTGGAGCGTGTGTTTGTCCACGAATCCGTCCACGACCGTTTTGTCGCCCTGGTGACGGAGAAGACAAGAGCCTTGCGCCAGGGCTTCCCCCAATCAGCCGAGGTTGGCTCGATGACATTTCCCGACCAGATTCCCATCGTACGTGAACACATTGAAGAGGCTGTCGCCATGGGAGCGACAGCCGTCCTGGGCGGGGATATTCCGGTAGATGGTTCGATGTTTCTTCCGCCGACCGTACTGACCAATGTCACCCCGAATATGAAAATCATGCAAGAAGAAACGTTTGGTCCTGTGCTGCCGATCATGCGATTCTCTTCGGAGGAAGAGGCTGTCGAGCTTGCCAACAGCTCACCGTATGGACTGAACGCTTCGGTCTGGTCGCAGGACAGCAAGCAAGCCCGCCGCATCGCCGAACAATTGGAGAGCGGCAATGTCTGTATCAATGACGTCATCATCAGCTTTGCCAATCCGCATCTTCCTTTTGGCGGAGTGAAGGAAAGCGGCATCGGGCGGTATCGCGGTCCTCTCGGGCTGCAAGCCTTCACTCACAGCACCTCTGTCATTCATGACCCGGGCAAGCGCAAGCGCGAGCTGAACTGGTATCCCTACACGGAGGACCAGCAAACCATGATGAGCAGCGTGACAAAATGGCTGTACGGGGAAAAACGGACCCTATCCGTAGACGCCCTGCGTGCCATCTGGCGGGAATTTCGCAGACTGCGCTGACTCATGATTACAGCTTGGTGCGCAAACTCCACAACTCGGGGAAGAAACGGTGATCGAGCACCCGCTTCAAATACTGGACACCTGATGATCCACCCGTCCCCATCTTGTTGCCGATGATGCGTTCGACGGTAAACATGTGATTGAGCCGCCACTGTTGTTGGCGGTTTTCGATGTCCACCAGCTTTTCTGCCAGTTCGTACAAATCCCAATACTTGTTGACATCCCGGTATACCGCGAGCCAGGCATCCTCTACACTCTGGTTTGGCTGATAATCCTGTGTCCAGTCGCGTTGTAACGCGCCTGGATCGATCGGCAATCCGCGTTCTGCCAGCATGAAGATCGAAGCGTCATACAACCCCGGCGTCTCCAGCGCTTTTTGTAATTGCGCATAGATCTTTGGCTCATGCTCAAATACCTTGAGAGCATGGGGACTCTTGTAACCCATGGAGAACTCGATCAGACGATTTTGATACGACTGAAAACCGGACGACTTGCCCAGTGTATCCCGAAACTCCAGATATTCAGATGGTGTGAGCGTGGACAAGACATCCCAGGATTGGATCAACTGCTGCTGAATGCGCGATACCCGGGACAGCATCTTGAAGACCGGATCCAGATTTTTTTCCCAGATACACGAGATGGCTGCTTGCAATTCATGCAGAATCAATTTCATCCATAACTCGCTCGTCTGATGGATGATGATGAACAGCATCTCATCGTGATGATCGGACATCCGTCTTTGCGCAGAGAGAATGGACTCCAATTGCAGATAGTCGCCATAGGACATCTCCTTGGAAAAATCCATATGAATACTCGCTTCGTTGCCCGCCTGTACGTTCCGTTCGTGGTTTGACATGGGCGTTCTCCTTTAATCTTTGTTAGAATGTTGTGAATTTAGTTTATGATAGTTATTGACATGATGTCAATATCTTTGGACGACTTGCCGCGATTAGGCAGGCGCCACTTTAACCCGGAAAGGAAAATCGGCATGAAGCCCTCACCATTTCTTGTTCTATTGCTGCTGATGACAACTGGCATCGTATACGGCTGCCAATCCTCCGGCTTCGGCCACGCTGGGAGCAGTGTCGAGCTGTCCCTCGAATCTGGGACAATTTCTGTTCCCACAAAAGAATTGCCAGAGCTGGAAGACTACATGGCATCCTTCGATTCTTCCGAGCGCCAAATCGAATGGGAACGCGTGAACACTTCCGCATTCTCCTCCCCGACAGGCGTAGTTTACGGGGACATCCGCTTCAGCTGCGGCGCCAAGCTGTGCGACCATCTCTGGCTGCAGATCAAAGAAGAACAGCACCGCACCTTGTCCCTGCCTGCCTACGATGGGAGCATCTTCGTCAGCCATGCTTTTTCCCCGAACGAAAGCTATCTCGCCCTCCTGCTTGGAAGAAATGAGGGAACAGAGCTGGTGCGCCATCAGCTCCTTGTCTTGCGTACAGATGAATTCAGTGTTGCAGCTGTTCGCGGAGAACCTGCCACGATTTCCGAACAAGCTGTTTCCGGCGATTTTGCCTTCCCGATCCTGGATCTGGAGTGGAAGGATGATCAGACTCTCGAGGCCGCGGTTCCCGATACAGCAGATCTGTCCTATGAAGGATTGCAGCAATGGCGGGAGCAAGGAAGCAAAACCAGGACACTCCTGCTGCAAGTGTCCTGAGGGATTTCCCTTCTTTACACCCGGACGCAACAAAACCCCTAGCAACATCTTGCCAGAGGCCTTGTCAATCCGCAGGCATGTCAAATTCTGATTTGGCCCGCGGCACATCCGGCTTGCCGTCGGGGTTGTTGTACAGGTACTGCGGCACATCCCCGATGATCAGCGAATGCGTAATGGGAATTCTCGTAGTTACGGTCTTCTCTTCGGTGGCGAAGGGGATGACGATCCTCAGATCCACCTCGACAAAAATGTAGACGGTCGCCAGCACCATATTGATGCCCGCTTCTTTCAATTCTGTCTCCAGCCTTGTTTTCACCGAGCCAATCGGGACGAAGGTGATCGGGAGCTCCGGTCCCATGTTGGCAAGGAAGCTGTTGCCCGTAGCCAGCCCAAGAGGAATCGAACGGTCTACTTTATTTTGTTCGAATTCCTGCAGCTTGTTCTGGACCCGGGATGTCGTCTCTCCCACGATCCTGGAGTACTCGCGAAAATTGAACTGATAGGCCTGAATGCGCCCTTCATTGTCTTTTTCAATCATGACGATTTCATTGAAGTCGACACCTTGCTGGGAAATCCGCTTGGTAACGGCATCTGTTATCGCGTCTTTAGCAAGCTGTTCAGCCTTTTGGGAAGCGAGAATCAAAAGTGTGGGTTCCAGCCGCTTTTCGAGCATGACCAGCATCTGGATGGTCAGAATGAGAAAGATGATTAGCGCAATCAAGAAGGCTTTTGTGCGGGAAAGCGGGTTTCTCCAACGCCGACGGGGTCGAAACATCTCCAATCCCGTCACCTCCCAGTTGGTACATCCTATGGCAATAAGGTGGAAAAAAGACTAAGCCCTGTGTAAAAACGCGAAAGCCGCAGGCGGTATAACCTGCGGCTTGTCGGGCTCGATTCAGACCTTCTTCCGGTTCATGTACAAATACGAGAGCAAGAGCATCATGCCCCCTGCGAAAACTGCTTGCGCCAGAATGACCATTCCCGACAAATCCCAGAAGCCGACGACCGATGGGCCAGCCAGGAATCCGACAAAAAAGCCGCCTCGGCTCAACGTGTTCTGGACTCCCATCACCCTGCCGCGAATTCGGCTCTCCGCCCCCTGGAGAATCGTATTCCTGCATACCTGGGCAATTCCCGTAAACATTCCCGCCAGGCCCAAGAACAGCAACACAATCCATAGCTGGCTACCTGCAAAGGACAATGAAATCATAATCGCCAGCAAAAATGATGCCGCAAAAAGGCTTGCTACCTGATGGGACCGCAGGTGGGAGGCCAAATACGTCCCCGCCCATGCGCCAGCGCTCATCAACGACCACATGCCTCCGTGGAGAACAGCATCCTTTGGGACGAACAGCTCCGCCAAGAACGGCAATCCGTAGTTATGCGAAGCCGTGCTCAAGGCTTCGAAAAATGCAAGCAGACTGACCGCGAGAAGAAGCGGGTGTTTTGCCAGATAGGCATATGTGGCGCCAAACCAGAACCGACTCGCTGTCTCCCGCTCCTGCCGTACATCCCCATGGTCCGTTCCCTGCTGTTCGTCATTCTCCCATCTCAGCCGCATCAGGACGATCGCCGATACAAAGAAGGTAGCAGCATCAAAGGCGATGACTACGCCGTACCCGAAGGATTCTGTCAAAACTCCCCCGAATGCGAAGCCAGCGATCCCCACGATAGACTCCAGCCGCACAGTCAGCCCATTTATATTTACCAATGCGTCTTTGCCGAACATCTGCGGCAAGGAAGCCTGAAAGCTGATGTGAAACAAGCTGTACAGCATCCCTTTTACAAACGCCGCCCCGACGATGACGTACGGATGCGGGTACAGCAGCACCAGCAAGATCGACAAGCCTGCCCCGAAGTCGCTTATCAGCATGGCGCGTCTGCGATCCATGCGATCCGCGAGAATGCCCGCAGCCATGCTGAACATCATTCCGCCGATTTGGCGAGCCACAAAAAAGGCGCTCAACCAATAAACGCTATCTGCAAATGTAAAGATCAACGCACTCGATGCGATCAAATCCATCCTCGATCCCAGCGAAGACAGTGCATTGACATACAAGTATCCTTTGTATCCCTTCATGTTCCAAACCCCCTGACGAATGCAGGCGGTTCAGTTCGCACGCCCCTGATTACAGGGTGCGTACACTGATTGTGGCCGTTGACATGCGCAAGCCTCCTTTTAGCATACAGAATAGCAAAAATGAGTGTTTGTTTTCAGGGGCGTCTTCCCTGAAAGCTCCTGCTTGGCACATCACTGCGCCTTATCTCTATGGTAGCGCAAAAGAACGGCACCGTCATGCTTGAAAATTCACGCTCGCTCACTCAGGCAAATCTGTTCTTTGACGGACGCTTCCGGATGAACCTCCAAGCTTCCCCAGTATTCCACCCGCCCAATCTCGCATCCCTGTCCGATGACGACGTCCTTGCCCCGGACAATACCAGCTTTTGTGTAATCAAGATTGAGCACATCGCCTTCGATCACCTCGGCAAGAAGAACAACCTGCGAATCCTGTCCGAACCATTGCTTCCAGATAGTCCCTATGCTTCGCTTCACATCCAGATTTCCCCCGCCGATCTCCCTCGCCTGGCAGGGTCCGAGCATTCTCAGCTGCAATCGCTCCGCACTCAACAATCCTTGGACTTGGATGCCTCCGTTGACCTCCAGCAGACCGGACTCGCAGTCACCCTGAACCTCGAGATTTCCTGTAAAGCGGATTTCCTCCCCGCAAATCCGGCTGTCAATAACCAAATCTCCTTTGCCGCGGATTTTCTTCGTGTTCACATCCCCTGTGATCTGCATGTCTCCGGTCATCGACAGCTCTCCTGTCAGCAAGTTGCCGTGAATGGCCGCGTCGCCTGTACACGAGAGCTTCTCGCATTCCACATCCCCAGCTATGGCACACTCTCCGGTAATCTTGACCCGTCGATACTGTCCGCCAGCACAAGACGAGTTTCCCACTACCTTTAAATCCTGCTTGGATTCTTCAGTCACCAACCTTCATCTCCTCCCCCACTTTTGCCTTCGGATGCTTGATCAACTCGGATCGATACTCGACTCTGCCAATGGTGCATCCTGGCCCGATCGAGACCCGATTGCCCCGAACGACGTCTGCTGTCGTATATTCCAGATCCAGCTCATCCCCTTCAATCACTTTCGCCTGCAGCTCCGGGTTGAACTTCGGGATGAATCGCAAAAGATTCCATTTGCTTTTCGAGAGCCGGCGGACGCGGAGGGCTTCCACGCCGATTTCGCTAGCCTTGCTCAAGCCATGCAGGTGAATCTCTACATGCCCTGCATTCAATAGGCCGTCAATGAAAAATGCCCCTTCTGTCTTCATTCGTTCGATTTCACAATTCTTTTTGACCTTCCATACGCCGTATACCTCCAGATGCTCCCCGTCAAGCGTCCCTTCGATGGTCAGCATCCCGTCCATTTTTCCCTCTGCAATGTGGGCATTGCCATGCACAGTAAGGATTCCTTCACAGATCATTTCCGTGGATTCCAAATCACCCAGCACTTTGAACTGGCCGTTAGCCCGGAACGCTCGGGACTTGACCGCCCCGTTGATTTTCCCGACACCGTCGAGGTTGACGCTGTCATAGACTCCGCCACCGGCATTGCATACTCCGTCGATTGTCAGTTTCGGCAGCAACTCGGATTTATTCTCCGATCCAGTCATCTGATTTCCTCCTCATATCAGCTTCCCCTTTACCTGCTCGGTTAGATCCAACAGCGAGAGCCTCGCAACCACTTTTACCCCTTTATCAAAATGCAGCTCTGCCGGAACAGACACGATCACACATGAGGAAAGCCCCATTTTCCTGAAAAAAAGCAGATCGCACGGCTTGCACTCCAGCTTGGGCCACTGCTCGTTCAGCGTCTCCACCAGCAATCCACCCTCCTCCAGACTGATTTCCCCGGCAGCAAGCAATTGATCAATCACATACAGCGGGAACAACTCTGGAAAGGAATAAACCGCTCCCCTCTCCCCCGCTGGAGTTATCCCGTAACGATCCAACACAACCTTGGAAACAATGTTACGATCCAACAATTCACCTGCCGTTGCATGCATGTCAGGCAGCAACGGGGATTGAGAGAGCTTTTCCGCCAGCTCATCCAATGACAGATCATCTTTTTTGTTGACGATTTGATCGATGCGCCCGAGGATCAGCTCCTTTGGAAAAAACGTTTCCTGCCCCGTAAAGGTGGATTTGCGAATAAACCATTCCTCTGGAATCAGCCGCTTTCGCTTCCATCTATACAATTGGCCGTAGGAAATACCCGTTATCTCCAGCAGCTCTTTTTTGGAAATCAACTCACGTTCCACTTTTCATCTCCTCCGATTACGAATGTAACATAACACTGTTACGTTGTAAAGCTGTTGTTTGCCCTATGAATCGTGGTCCGCCAGCTGTAGTGGAGCTGAGGAAAAAGGGAAAAACGCTTCAGGCTGTTGGGATCTTCACTGGGGGTAAGCCAGGGCCGGCTACACTCCAAAGGCGGAACCGCGGCCAAAAGCAGCCACTTCGAAGAAGTGGTTCAAAGTTGGCCGCTGAAATCGTGTTCCGCCTTTTCCGCTGCGCCTGGGTAAAGATCCCAAATGCCTTTTGCTTTTTTTCCCTTTTTCCTCGACCAGCTTTTACTGGTCCTCCTGCGATTCTCTGTGGGTTTCTCATGAAGAATTCAAAAAAACGATATAAAAAACAGAGAAACCGTCGTCTCTCTGTTTTCCTGCCCACTCTTATAGGTTTTCCGTAATGTCAGAAAGCTCATCGGCGGAGTAAGCTACCTGCGCCACCGCTTCATTCATGTCCTCCATGACGCGGAAGAAGCTTTCCAACTCCCTTTGGATGCGCGTGCTCTGTTCCTTACTGTCCGATACAGCGCTGATAATGCCTTCAAAGAATGCATTGGTCTCTTTGGTCATCGCCGTGCTGGAGTGAACGAGGTTCTGGATCTCTCCGACGATTTTGGACAGCACGATGGTCTGTTGATTGGTTTTTTCGATCAGTTCCCGAACACCAGACACGGATTGTTTGGTCTGCTCCGCCAGCTTGCGCACTTCATCGGCGACGACAGCAAAACCGCGCCCCTGCTCCCCAGCCCGCGCTGCCTCGATTGCAGCGTTCAAGGCTAGGAGATTGGTCTGCTCGGCAATCGACGTCACGACGTCGACGATGCCGCGAATCTTCTCCGCGGTGTCTTCGAGCATGTTCATTTCCTCTGCGATTTGATGGACGCTGCCCTGAATCAGGTTCATCTGCTCCTGCTGATTCTCCAGCTTCTCCTTCCCTTCCTGGGAAAGCTGCTGTGCTTTGGAAGAAAAGCCTGTCCCATTTTCAGCAAAGCGCATCACTTCGCGCGACTGCTCCGTCAGCTGCTGTACAGACGCGCTGTTTTCCTCCGCCACCGCTGCGAGCTCATGAGCCGAGTTGGCGAGTGAGGCACGCAGTTCATCTTTTTTCTTCTGCTCCATTTGGCGGGCGCGCTCATGTTCGTTCTCATACTCTTCCAGAACGATCTGCTGCTCGATGTTGAGCAGTTTTGTCACCACTTGCACCGCCATGACGAATTCACGCTTGTCCGGGATTGCTTCGTCCAGAAGATCAATGATTGAAATGAGCAGATTCTGGAAGGCGCACATATACCACTTCGGCTCCAGGCCGATCCGCATGTGAATGACCGCGATCCGGCTTCGCTTCGCAATATATTCACTGTCGATCTTGCCGCTGAACATTTCGGTGATGTGCCGATTCAGTGTTTGCTTCAACCGATCTATTGTACTGTTGTTGTCAATAATGGTCATAAGCAGTTGTTCGCGGGCAATATTCTCGTAAAAACAGTCTACAATTTTGCTTATATTTTGTATGATAATGGGTTGAATCGCTTTGGCGATCGTCAGGTCTTGTTCCGTCAAATGGATTTGCGCCAACTGTCTGGATAAAAGTGAATCAGGATCGATGTTCACTTCCCCCCGCTCCCTCATTTCTCCAAAAAAGGACTCATTCTGCAATTTTCCTTTTAGTCTGAACATGCTGGAAAACGGACGTGTGCTCATGGGATGTACTCCTTTTATTGTCAAGAATTAAAAGATAATTACCAATTCTATGAATTATATACTGGATCAAAGAACCTGTAAACATACTGCGAAACGGGAATGGGGAGATCTTTTGATCTGTCTGCAAGAGCAGATGGAGCGTATGATATGGTAAAATGCGGAGAAAGTATGATTGATCTGGGATATCCAACCACTACCTGCAGGAGAATGACCAATGAAGATACTGTTGATCCAAAACGGACTTATAACTCCGGTCGATGATCTTGAACAAACCGTCGCCCCGCCAGATAACGGATTCTACTGGATTGACGCGACTCCCTTCGATCTATCCGTTCTGCAGCCCTTGTTCGGATTGCACCATCTGGCCGTCGAGGATTGCATCGACGAAGAGGAACAGCGTCCCAAGCTGCAAATGTATGATGATCATTACTTTCTGGTCGTAAACGGCATTACGTTCCAGAATCATGATATTTTTTTACGTGAAATCAATCTGTTTTTGGGCAGCCATACGATTATTACCGTGACCAAGCAGGAAGCCCCGGAGTTTGCAGAACTTCTTGCCTTGATTCGGGAAAAAGAATTGAATCGCCCCGCAGAACTGCTCTATCAGCTGGTCGATCAAGTCGTAGATCGGTATTTTGATGTTATTGAAAATATTGAAGATATGATTGAAAAACTGGAAGAAGAAATTTTGGTGAATACGCGCAAATCGCATCTCGAACAAATCATTGGATTGCGCAGTGAAATTTTATATGCGCGGAAAATGCTGTTGCCGCAACGAGATCTGATCGACGAACTTCATAAAAAAGACCTTCCGCTCATCGAGCCTTATTTACGGAAGTACTTCGGCGATATTGTGGAGGATGCTGTAAAGGTCGCGGAGAGCTTTGAAACATTTCGCGACCTGATCGGCAACTTGCGTGAAGCCTACCAGGCATCCTTGGCTGGACGTGCCAATGACATCATGCGCGTATTTACTGCCTTGACCACGATCTTCATGCCCTTGACGATCGTGACCGGCATTTACGGCATGAATTTTCATAACATGCCCGAACTGGATAATCCATACGGCTATTACATCGTTCTCGGCTTCATGGCGGCCATCGGCGTCACGATGTACCTCATTTTCAAGAAAAAAGAGTGGCTGTAATCTGCGCGCCTAGACTAGACGAGCTCATCACAAGCAGTAATCATCAGATGAAGCTTCTTGGACAGATCCACTTCATAAGGCACATCCACCTGTTCTCCCGCTTCATTCATCAGAATGCGTATGATCGGACGACTAGGCAGCCCGATGTTGGCATCGACTACCACGCCGGACTCTCCGGTATTCAATGTCACGCTCAACCCCAGCGGATAGAGGGCGATCGTATCCCGCAATGCCACCACATAGCTATGATCAAACAACCGGTCGGCTCCAGAGTACAGCACCTCCATCGCAGCATGAGGCAGCATCGGCTCGCGATAGATCCGGTGTGTCGTGAGTGCGTCAAAGACATCTGCCACTGCCATCAATCTTCCGTAGGGATGGATCTCCTCCCCCTTTAACCGGCGCGGATAGCCTGATCCATCCCAGCGCTCGTGATGCTGGAATGCGCAATGCGCTGCCAGCAAGGGAATATCTTCTTGCTTGCGCAGCAATTCAAAACCGATCTCGGTATGCCTTTTCATCATTTCAAATTCTTCTGCCGTCAGTCGTCCGGGTTTTTTCAAAATCGAATCAGGGATGTGCATCTTCCCTATATCGTGGAGCAGTCCGCCGATTCCGATCTCCAGCACTTCTTTTTCCGTGAAGTCTGTCTTCATCGCCAGCGCTGTGCTGTACAAGGCGACATTGAAGGAATGCGTAAAGATGTAGTTGTCATAGGCACAAGCATCCGCCATGAGGTTCAAAGCCGAACGGCAGCCCTTCATCTCGTCTGCAACTGTCGTCATTATTTGGCGAAGCTGCCTTCCGAACGAACGATCAGTAAAGATTTGTTGCCATTTTTGAGGCGATTCTCCTACTGCAAACAAGGTTTCATGGATGATCGCCATCGCTTCCCTGCGCGTCTCCTCAGTAAGGACACCCTCGACGATGATGTCATCTGTCCGTTTATCTTGTATGTACAGGCTCGTGATATTCTTGTTTTTCAATCTCGTCAGCATGCGTTCCGTCAGTTCCACACCTGCCCCGACGAGCACCATGCCGGTTTCGGTGTATATAGAACGGGCGAGCGTATCGCCCGGACGGCATTTTCGTATGGATATCAGTCTCATCTTTCCAATAATCGCCTCTCTTTTTCGTCCACCTCATTATAGCGTGATTCGACTGGTTTCAACACGAAAAAATGCACAATAAAATGGAAAAAAGCCTTCGTCGACGATCCTTGACAAAGGCTTTTGGCAATAATATGGATGGTCTACAGCATTTTGACAATCGCATCTCGACCGAGCATGCCTGCCGTAATCCCCATCTGTTCTGCAGTGCGTGTTACAGATTCCAATGGCGCGTCGAGCAATTCCTGAATGGTCTTCACCCCGACAGCACGCCCCGCCACGATCTCCCGTTTGGCAAGCCGATCGTTCAGCAAGCCGACATCGAGCGCCCCGCACATGATATACCCGTTATCAGTCGTTACTGCCAGCAGCGTGGTCTTGGGCAGATGCACCGTAATCGCTATCGCCGTTCCTTCTGACAAATGTATGGGTTGGACTTCAACCATCGCGCACTCTCCTCTCATCGCCCTGTGAGGCCGTTATATTCTATGAAAAAAGGAAGGCGGCTGTGCATCCGCTCAGCCTGCCCTTACCGGAATCCATCTGCGTGAAAACGAACGTGCAAGCATCTCCTCATTCTGCAGGGTCTCGGCGAGGAGCTCGCGCAATAGAACCGGAAGAAAAAATTGTACATCGCTTCCTTGCAGCAGCACGGGAAAAAGCCGATTGTACATGAACATATCTACGGTCCCCACGCGATACTTCCGGCTTGCCTCCAATTTCTGGCCGTTCACTTCGATGGAGACAATGCGGGGATGTTCATCCTCTACGTACTCGATGCGCAGGCCGTCGACGCCCATCCAGCCCTCCACTTTCCCCCGAAAACCGCAGCCGCGCAGCTCCCGTTTCACGATCTGCGGCTGAATCGCTTGTTCCAGGACTTGTGTAAGCTGTTCTCCCGTCAAGGTGAGCGCGCACAGATTCAATGGATGTGGCACGCAACGCAACAGGTCTGCCCGGGACAATCCGCCTTGCTTCAGATCGGTCAACAGCAGTCCTCCGTTCGCCAGCCCCACCTCAGCCCCTGTTTTTTCCCGGATGCTTGCAGCCAAAAAGGAGCCGAATGCCGTCTCTTCCTCCCAGCCGATCCGCAAATCATGGGCAAGCGTGGCAATCGGTTGGTTCAACCTGCTTTCCGCAGCTTCCATCTCCTCCTGCGATATTGGCTGATCTGTGTATCCGCCGGGTACTGCTCTGTCGGAAATACCTCTGCCGTCGCTTCGATCACGGTTTTCTTTTCCCGATCCAGAACAAGTCGAACATGGCCGACGTACTGTCCAAAACGGCCGGTCTGGGCAATCAACGTGTTCCTGATCCGAACTCCCTGTTCCAGAAGATGGTGTGTATGGGCTCCCAAAATGACATCGATCCCCTCCACCTCCTCGGCAAGACGGCAATCCTCCTGATACCCCAAATGGGACAAGAGGACGATCACGTCAACCTGCGCCCGCAAAGCCGCCACCTGATCGGAGAGAATGGGCTTGGGCTCCAGGCTTGACCAGCCCATCATCTGATAGGAATGCGGATAGGGGATCGTCGCGCCCAGCAGCGCAACCCGCAAATCCCCCCATTCATGGATGGCATACGGCACCGACCAATCAGGCTGCCGTCCGTCCGGCGGGTCCAGCAGGTTGCTTGCAACGACCGTGAAAGCGGCGTGCTCGTACAGGGTATTGAGCTGCTTTTTTGGCAAGGTGATGCCTTCATTGTTGCCGATGGTCGCATACTGGTAGCCGCTTCGGTTCATCAGCTCGACATTTACCTTGCCGAAGCTGGCCTCCGTAATCAGATTCATCCGATCGAGATGATCGCCGACATCGACGGTCAGAACGTGCTCATTGTTCTGCTCCCAGGTCTGGCGATGCGTACGAAGACAGGTGACGATTCGAGGCAAGCTCGCGAAATGGCTGTGCAGATCATTCGTATGCAGCAAATGCAAAGTACAGATGTCCGCCACGATCTCCCCTCCCCTCTATTCCCATTAGCGAAAAATCGTTTCCCCGATCATTTGGACCGCAATGCCTAAAATAAGGACCCGCAGCAGCAAGACGATGGTTTTCCCCTTCATCCTGTTGGCTACAAAGGCGCCCAATTGACCGCCGGCCCAGGCGCCAGGCCCCAGCATGGCGGCGTACATCCAGTTGATATAGCCATGCGAGATGTTTGTGATGGAGCCGACTACCGCCGAGAAAAGGATCACCAGCATCGAAGTTGCCGCAGCGATATGCGGCGGAAATCGGAACAAAATCATCATCGCAGGCACCATCAGGACACCTCCGCCTACTCCAAACAGCGAGGAAGTAATCCCGACGAAAAAAGCGACCAATATCGCCATCCATCTGGCGTATCCGTATTCGTATTCATTCCCCTCGCTATCGACGAAATGGCGCTTTACGTCCCAGTGCAGCTGTCGGGGCTTGATCTTGTCCTTCACCATCAGTACGATGAACATGCAAAGCTGAAACAAGCCGAAGAGCAGCGAAAACTGATTCGTTTCTAGTAATGTATTAAGGTAAACACCTACGATAGCACCGGGAGCGCTCCCGATAAAAAAAAGCAGAGCGCTTTGCAAGTCCACCTTTTTTTGCTTCAGGTAGGAAATGGAGGAGGACAAGGCAGTCACCGCAATGACGATTAGCGATGTCGCTGCCGCTGTGTGCGGCTGCATCGATCCCGGCATGTAGAGATTGGCAAAAAACAACAGGGCAGGAACAAAGAAGATCCCGCCACCCAAACCGGCGATACTGCCGACTACTCCCGCAGCTAGTCCAATAAAGAGGAACAATAACGCAATCGTTACAAACATGGCTATCCTTCTTTCTCTAATGTAAACAGCTCCATCTGTCGAGAGTTTAACCCGCTTGGCACCAGTCCCAGCATGCTCGTAAACTGCTTCGCGTTGGCTACTGCATCTCCACCAGAGTTATTGTTGAATAAAATGCATACTTCTTCTGCTTCGCTCGCAATCTGTTCGATGCGCGGGACCCACTCCGCAAGCTCCGCCTCACTGTAACGGTACAGGTAGCGGACATCCCGCCAGTTCTGCCCTTCTCCAGGATCACGCCAGCCCGCCATGTTTCGCCCATGAAAGCGGACCAAGGACAGAGCAGCGTGCGTGACGCCTACCACGATCGGCACAGAACCGCGTCCTGCCTGCGGCTCGTCGCAAATCACATGCGTTGCTTGCAATTGGCGAAGAAAATCCAGCGTGCGCTCCCGATATTTTTCCTCAAACCAGCTTTGATGGCGAAACTCCACTGCGAACGGATACTCCGCCATTTCCCTGCGGCAGGCTCGCACGTACTGCACATGTTCGCGGGTGCAATCGAACCATGGCGGAAATTGAAACAGAAGTGTCTTTAGTTTGCCCGCATTCACGAGCGGTTGGATACTTTCCTCAAACTGGCGAAAAAGTTGGCTGCGGTCTGTCGGCACTGCCGTCCGCTGATGGCCTGTCAGAGCCTGATACGCTTTGACAATAAAGCCAAAGCGATCCGGTGTTTCCCGTACCCATGCTTCATAATTTCGTTGTGGTAATATAGCGTAAAAGGAGCTGTCCAGCTCCACGATTGGAAAGTGGCCCGCATACACTGACAGCTTGTCCCGGCTGCGTACGCCATGGGTATACAGATCATGTTGATCTCCCCAGCCACATACACCGATCTGAACGTTGCGCATACAAATGATCACTCCCGGAGGATACCATGTACATCGATCTGTTGGGTGAACCCTTTGCGTCTAAGGATACCAGACTATCCATTGCCCGAAAAGTGCAGAAACAGCTCCTGGCCGAAGCGCAGGCAAGCTGGCCTCACGAATACTCTGCCCTGCTCTACGGTCGCGGGGCTTCCATCTGCGGCCATCTTGCCATGCCTGCCTCAGGCCATGACAGGCACAGCTTTTCCTGGGATGGCTCGCCTTTTCTTCAGGCACTCAAGCAGATCCGCCATTCCCGGATGCAATGGCTCGGTGTCCTGCACTCCCATCCGCATACGCCGCCCACCCCATCCTCCCACGATGCTGCGGGATGGCATTATCCCTCCCTGAGCTACTGGATTCTGGGAATGCAAACACCCGCCACTCCTCTGTGGCGGGTCTATCAATGGGTGGACGGGGGATTTGCTGTCCGCTCCTACACTGTCAGCGACGACAGCGAGTGAGCCTGCTCCCGTTCCTCTTCTTTTCCAAAAAAAGCATGGTACAAGGCGATGACAGCGCGGTCTGCATCTTCTGCTTTCACTCCGAACATCATGCTTACCTCGGACGAGCCCTGGTTGATCATGTCCAGGTTGATCCGGGCGGCAGCCAGGGCGGCTGTCGCCTTTGCCGTAGTTCCGACCGATTGGCGCATTCCCTCGCCGACGATCATGACCAAAGCCAGGTCATGCTGTACGGCAATATCGTCTACCTGAAGCTCGGACTGAATGCGCTCCACGATCCGCGCTTCCTTGGCCGGAGTGAGATCGCGTTCACGCAGAATGACGGAAATATTGTCGATCCCGGATGGCGTATGCTCGTAGGAAATGCCTTCCTCCTCGAGGATCTGCAGCAGCTTGCGGCCGAATCCGATTTCCTTATGCATCAAGTATTTGCTCACATAAATACTGCAAAAGCCTGTATCGCACGCGACACCTGAGACGCGGTTGGCAGAGGCTGGACGCTCCGCTACAATCATGGTTCCAGGCGCGGACGGATTATTTGTATTCTTGATGCAAACCGGAATTTCAGCCTGATAGGCCGGCAAGAGCGCTTCTTCATGGAATACGCTGAATCCCGAGTAGGACAGCTCACGCATCTCCCGGTAGGTAATCTCCTTGATCTCCACCGGATTTTCCACCAGATTCGGATTGACCACGTATACGGAATCGACATCCGTGAAGTTTTCGTATACCTCCGCCTTAACCGCAGCAGCGAGGATCGAACCGGTGATGTCCGAGCCGCCACGGGAAAATGTAACCAATTCTCCAGCTTCCGTATAACCGAAAAATCCTGGGAAGACCAGAATTCCTTGTCTGTCGCGAAGCTTTTTCAGCCTCTCGTAGGCTGCAGGCAATACATGCGCGTTCCCTGCCTCATCGGTGACGAGCATACCGGCTTCACGCGGATTGACATAGTGGGCATCTTCTCCCAGGCTTCGCAGATAATGAGCCACGACCTTGGCGCTGTTATCCTCTCCAGCCGCTTTTACCGCATCGACAAAACGCTCGGGCGCAAGTCCCGCCTCATTGGCGAGCACGGCCCCAAGCTCAGCCTCGATTTGCTGACCGACCTCCGCGGGCAAACCAAGCTCTTGGACGATCTCGCGGTAGCGATTGAATACGGCTTCCTTCTCTGCAGGCGCTTCTCCCTTTTGCAAAAACACTTCCGCATAGCGAATCAGCAAATCCGTTACCTTGTCATCTTCTTTGAATCGCTTTCCCGGAGCAGACACGACTACCAGACGTCGATTCCGATCTGCTCGAATAATACTGCATACCTTCTTTATCTGCTCCGCATTGGCTAAAGAGGTTCCTCCAAATTTGGCAACTTTCATCTCCGACTCCTCCACCTATCTGTCTCTAGCATGTTATTAGATTACGGTATCCTCCTAAAAAGCACAAGTGTCTTTTTAGAGCGGACACAACACTTTCACTCCGATCCCACATATTCGCTTGCCGATTGTGCATAGTAACAAGGCATAGCTTCGATTTGTAACGCAGACAAATGGGATAAGGAGAGAAAAGCATGAACAAACAACTTTCGTTCATTCTGCTGGCCTGCCTCTTCCTGCTGCCCTGCCAGACAGAGATCGCCCTTGCAAAAAAAGAAAAGGATCGGGATTACTATGAGGCGAGAGGTGAAATCGTCTGGGAGGTGCCCACGAACAAAAAGGTGATTGCCCTGACCTTCGACGATGGACCTGATCCGGTCTATACGCGCCAGATCGCGGAACTGCTGAAACAATACAAGGCCAAAGCGACTTTTTTTGTCGTCGGCTCCCGGGTCAAAGCACATCCTGGCGTCATTCAGCAATTGGCAAAGGATAAGCATGAATTGGCGAACCACACCTACACTCATCCTGATCTTCGCCGTATTTCTCCCGGCAAGCTGAGAGATGAAGTATTGGCGACCCAACAGGAGATCTTCAACAGCACGGGAATCGAGTCTCATCTGTTCCGTCCTCCTGGCGGCTACTACAGTGAGTCCCTGGTAAATGTGGCAAAGGAAACCGGCTATTTGGTCGTATTGTGGTCATGGCATCAGGATACGCGGGATTGGAGCGATCCGGGTGTACAAAAAATCGTCGACAAAGTGTTGAACAATGCGCGTAACGGCGATATTGTCCTGTTTCACGATTATGGCGGGAATCGCAAGCAAACAGTCGACGCTTTGCGCATGATCCTGCCGGAGCTGCAAAAACGCGGCTATGAATTCATCACAGTCAGCGAAATGATGAAGCTCTACGACAACACCAAAAAGGTAGGGAAGGACTAAACGCGAATAGGCTGTCCCTGAAGAATCGGGACAGCCTATTTGGTATGCGTGCTACGCTTATTTTTCTGCTTCCTTCGGCTGATCGGCCGAGGCTGCATTCTCGGGCTGCTGTTGCGGAGCCGGAGCATCTTTCTTTTGCATGAAGTCCGTAATCATTTTGTTCATATCCAGACCGGAGACATCCTTCAGCATCTCAGGCAGCTGCGCCATCAGCTTGGTGACGTTGCCGCTCAAGCGGTTGATGCCGTCTCCCTGGCCGCCTCCCGCATCGACGATCGTAACCTTGTCGATCGCTTTGATCGGCTCGGCGATTTTCCCTGCCAATTCCGGAAGCATTTTGGAAACGATATCCAAGACAGCAGCGTGACCGAACTTTTCGAAAGCTTCTGCCAGTTTTTCCTTCCCTTGCGCTTCTGCTTCCAGCTTCAGTCTCGTTACCTCTGCCTCTGCCGTACCTTTGGCTCTCTCCGCTTCCGCGACTGCCAAGCCCTCCAGGCGTTTCTGTTCGGCGAGCGCCTTGGCCTCTGCCTCGATACGATAGCTGAGAGCATCTGCTTCACGCAGCTTTTTGGCTTTTTCCGCCTCGGCTGCCTGCTCGACCGAGTAGCGTTCCGCGTCCGCCTTTTTCTTGACTTCTGCGTCATACTGCCGCTCGCGGCGCAGAATTTCCTTTTCCTCCAGCTCGATTTCCTTCTGTTTGCGGACGAGCTCAATCTTCATTTCCTCTTCAGTAACCTGCTGCTTCGCTACAGCTTCCTGCAGCTTGTAGGCTTGGTCCGCGCTTGCTTTGGCCTTATCCTGTTCTTGTTTGAAAGACGCGACCTTCAATTCTTTTTCCTTTTCGGCTTCGGCGATATTCGTCTCTTTCAGCACCTCGGCCTTGCGCGCTTCTTCCTCTGCCTGTGCTTGCCGGATCCGCGCTTCTTTGTCGGCATCCGCCTGGGAGATCATCGCATCGCGCTTGACCGCAGCAATTTGCGGAATCCCCAACGCAGCCAGGTACCCGTTTTTGTCGCGAACATCCTTGATCGTGAAGCTGACGACGGACAGACCCATTTTTTTCAGGTCCTTGGCCGCCACACTCTGTACTTCCTGCGCAAAGCGCTCGCGGTTTTTGTAGATTTCCTCGACGGTCATACTTCCCAGGATGGCGCGCAGATACCCTTCCAGAACCTCTTGCGCCTCTGTCTTGAGAGCCTCGTCTGTCTTGCCCATAAATTGCTCGGCAGCTGTCGCAATATCTTCAATCGAACCGCCGACCTTGATGATGGCTACCCCGTCTGCCATGACAGGAACGCCCTGTTCTGTGTATACCTCCGGAGTGGAGACGTCCAGCTTATGTGACAGAAGACTGAGAAAATTCGCCTGTTGGAAAATAGGCAGAATAAAGGCGCCGCCGCCGCGTACAATCTTCATCTTGCGCCCTGATTCGTCAGACAGCACGTTTTTGCTGCCGAGATAGCTTCCTGTAACAATCATGGCTTCGTCGGCGCCTACTGTTTTGTACCGGGCCCAAAACGCGATTCCCAGTACCACAAAAACCAGCACGATGACGGCCGCTACCATGAGGACAGGTGAATCCATTAGATCCATGCTTAATCCTCTCCTTTTTCATGATCTCCCGGGAAAGGGGTGACGTACAGGACATGGTCTCGCACCTCTACTACGACGACACGCGTGCCAGCCGGAATGCTCTCTTTCTCCATGCTGGATGCCATGTGGTAAGTCGTTCCGCTCACCATCTTGACCAGCACTTCGCCCAACCCTTCGGAAGGAATCGTCGTCCCTACTTCCCCGATTTTCCCAGCCAGTTGGCTCATGGAATAGCCTGTTGACGTTTCCGCCTTGTCCATGGGTTTGATCCAGAGAAAATACGCTGCCACCGCAAGCAAAGCTCCTACTACGGCGGAAAGCAGAAAAACAGCGAGACCGGACCATGCCGTCAGTCGAGTCAGCAAGAACCCGACTCCGCCAAACGCGGTCAAGCCGCTCACGAGCAGAATCGGCTGCAGAACCGGCAGATGAAGCTCACCCAGCATGTCGGATATGGCATCACCTAAAAGCAACGTCACAAGTGCGTAAATGAGTCCGCCAACCAAACAAATGAGGTAGATCATCTCCATTGTGCCCATCATTGTCACCCCTTCCCAATTTTGTCTCTATTTTTCATACGAATCACGACAAAAAAGGTTGCGAAATCGCCACATTTCGGCGAAATTCTTCCTGGTTTTTCCATTTTACAGAAATTTACAATGAATATTTTCGATTTCACGAAACAAAATAGCAATATTCCTTCTCCAGGAGGTTTTGCTATGAAATGGGATGAGGAATTGGCCAATCGGCTAGGCGGCAGCTCTGATTTTCAACGTTACGAGCTTGGCACGGAGGAAAAGCAGCTCCTCTTTTTTTATCTCGACAGTCTGGTAGCCCTGTCCTATATCCAAAACCATCTGGTAGACAAGCTGTTCCAAGATCAGCATCCCTATCCCCTGACAGCCGTCCATACGGTAGATGAAGCTGTCCAAGCCATATTAGAAGGATTCATTGTCATCTGGTCGCCGTCCGAGCAGACCGCCTATAAAGCAACCAGCAAAGGCTTGGAAACAAGAAGCATACAAGAGTCCGAGAACGAGAGCAATCTGCGCGGCCCACGCGACGGTTTTGTGGAATCTCTCAGCACCAACTTGTCCTTGATTCGCAGGCGGCTTCCGAACGCTGATCTACACATTCACATTCGGGAAATCGGGCGGCAGACAAAAACAAAGGTAGCCCTGCTGTACGTCCAGGGGATCGTCCAGCCAGAGGTTCTAAACGAGGTTCGCAGCCGACTGGACACGATCGACATTGACCAGGTTCTCGACAGCGGGATCGTCGAACAATGGATAGAGGACAACTTGTACTCTCCGTTCCCGCAGGTACAAAATACCGAGCTGCCGAACAAGGTTTTGCACGCCATATTGGAGGGGCGCGTCGCCATTATGGTGGATGGTTCTCCTTTCGTCCTGATCGTCCCCGTTACCTTTTCCATGCTCTTTCAGGCTCCTGACGACTACTATGACCGCTGGCTGATTGGAAGCGCGATTCGCATCATTCGTGCTGTCGGCGCTCTGGTAGCCCTTTTTTTGCCAGCTCTCTACATCGCGCTTATTTCCTACCATCCCGGAATGATTCCGACGCAGCTCGCCCTGAGCATTTCCGCCACACGTGCTGAAGTGCCGTTCCCCTCCTTGGTAGAAGCGATCGCCATGGAGGCCACCCTGGAGATGTTGCGTGAGGCTGGGTTGCGCTTGCCCAAGATGCTGAGTCAGACAGTGGGGATCGTAGGCGGACTGGTGATTGGTCAAGCCGCTGTGGAAGCAGGGATTGTCAGTCCCGTCCTAGTGATCGTCGTCGCCATCACCGCTATCTCGACTTTTCTCGTCCCCGCCTACAACGCCTCGATTGCCCTGCGGATGCTCCGCTTTCCCATGATGCTTTTGGCCGGAAGCCTAGGGCTGTTCGGATTGATTCTGGGCGCAATGTTGATCCTGGCCCATCTCGTATCGCTCAAGTCGTTTGGCATCAACTACTTTTCTCCTATCGTCCCTTATCGTCCAAAAGACTGGAAGGATTTGCTCGTCCGTGCCCCGCTTCCTTACCTGAAGGAGAGACCGGAAATCCTGCATTCGTTGAACCCAAAACGGATGAATCTCCAAAAGCGCAAGAAAGGGTGGTAGCGATGATCAAAGATAAATTGACCGGCACGCAAGCGTCCCTGCAAATGTTTGCCGCAATGGTAGGAGTGGGTGTCCTCTCCTTGCCGTCCGGATTAGTTCGCAGTGCAGGGGTGGACGGATGGCTCGTGATTCTTCTTGCCGGAGGTTATGCTGTCATTGCGGTGTCGATCATGGCCTACCTGGGCAATCGCTTCCCGGGCAAAGGCATTATCCAGTACGCGCCGCTGCTCCTTGGACCTGTTCTAGGCAGATGCGTTTTGCTGGCTTTTCTTCTCTATTTTTTGATGTTCGTCGGCACGATTGTGAGAATGTCCGCCGATGTCACGAAGCTGTTTCTGTTAGATTTGACTCCGGTAGAGGTAATCGTGCTCGGCATGCTGGTTACCAGCACGTATCTGATTCTGCAAGGAGTGAACGCCATCGCTCGTTTCAATGAATTTATCCAGCCTCTCGCATTGTTCGCCTTGTTGCTAGTGCTGACGCAAACCTTGCGCGAGACCGACTTCGGCAGGCTTCTCCCCGTCCTGGGAGAAGGGATTCAACCTGTCCTGCAATCATTTCCCAGCGTCTTTTTTTCGTTGCTAGGTTTTGAGATTTTGCTGTTTCTCCATCCCTTTATGGAAAATCCGTCTCGTGGGCTGCAATCTGCCATCCTTGCCATCGGGATGACCGTTGTCCTCTACGCACTCCTGACGATTCTGAGCATTGCCCTGATGGGAGCCGCCGAAGTAAAGCTGATCGAATATCCTGCGCTTGCCATCATCAAAAGCATTGAAGTTCCCGGCTCGTTTATTGAAAGACTGGATTCGGTCATGATGATGGTCTGGGTGCCTTTTGCTGTCACTTCGATTGTCATGTTCCATTACTGCGCCAGTCTGATCACGGCTCAGTTGCTAGGTTTGCAGGACCATCGTGTCGTCTCTTTGCTTTATGTACCGATCGTGTTTTTGATCGCCGTTCTTCCTCGCAACGTACTGGAAGTGGAAAGATGGAGCCAATGGACAAGCTGGCTCGGTGCCGGGCTGGTCAGCCTGGTTCCCCTGTCATTGATCGTGGCGTACAAATGGAGGGCAAGGAGGGTATCGTCGACGTGAAAATCCGCCCGCTTCTCTCGTTATTCTTTCTGTTGCCGTTCCTGCTGGCTGGCTGTTGGGACAGGGTCGAGATTCAAGACCGGCTCATCGTAATGGCGGTCGCGATCGACAAGGTGCGTACGGAGGATGAGAAGCGCAATTTCTATGAATTTACAGCACAGCTGACAGAAGCACAGGCGTTGTCGGGCCGAATCAGTACCCCGAATATCTCTCCGGTATGGAATGCGAGTGCTACCGGGCCGTCCATTTTTGAATGCATTCGCATCTTGACCACCCGGGTAGCGCGCCAGCCCTACTACGATCACTTGCAGATCATCATCATCGGCGAAGAATTGGCGAAGGAAGGGATCGATCGCGCACTCGACCTGTTTTATCGCGATCATGAATCCCGCCCCAAGATCAAGCTCGTGATCGCCAAAGGCAGGGCAAGGGAAGTCCTGGATCTCGACCCCAAGCTGATGCCCATCTCGGGAAGATACATCAGCACATTGATGGAGGAAGGCGAGGCCAAGACCGCCCGATTTCCCAAAACCTCTACGATCGGGCAGTTTTCCAGCTACTTTCACGGGGGTGCAAACTGTGTCCTCCCCGCTCTGCGCATCGAAAAGCGAGAAGCCAAGATGGCTGGCGGAGCCATCATGCGCGGAGATCGACTCGTCGGCTGGCTGTCCGATCAGGAGGTCAAGACGCTGCGTTGGCTCAACGGCACATTTACCGCAGGAGATGAAGTCATTGTAAAAAATGGGCCCGAACAGGAGAGAAACGTCACCACATTCGAGGTGCGAGGCGCGCGCTCCAGCGTCAAATCGGAAATCCGCAATGGAATTCCTGTCTTCACATTCTCCATTCGCGGGGAAGGATCCCTGGCGGAGGACGGATTCGATCATAAGCCCTCTTTGAGGAAGTTGAAAGAGCGCGAAAAGGAAATCAGCAGAAATATCAAGGAAAACGCCGAAAAGCTAATCGTCAAAATGCAAAAAAAGAAAGTCGATATCTTCGGTTTGTATGAAGAAATGCGCCGTCATCAGCATCCGTACTGGAAGCAGCATCGGAATAATTGGGACGAAGTGTTTCAACATGCCGACATTCACATCGATGTCGTCACCTATATTCGCAGGTTCGGACAGTTCAAGTAACGACAAAGTGCATGACCAACACGATAGCAGAGAGAATGAGACAGGTATAACCTCCCCCTTTTGCCAAAGCTGCGTCCCGGTTCATCTCGCGGCTTTGGTAGGCGGGATGGTAGCCGAAGCGCAGCACCAATCCCGTAATCAACAGAACCAGCGTCAAATAATAAGAAGTGAGGGATTCGATAAACCCGATAACCAGCGAAAACCCCATAGTCCCCCTCCTTTTTTAACGTCATTGGTAGTATGATCCGGGATGCATCCTGTTATAGCCAACTGCCATTAAAATGAATGCAAAACACGAGCCAATCGACGTATCCCTTCCTGGATGCCGGCTTTGCTCTCCCAAGAATAGGTGAGTCGAAGCCAACCAGCCTCCGCACCGTATACACCTCCGGGGGTGCAGACTACTCCTTCGCGGATCATGGCATCCAGAAGCTCTTCTTCATCGATGGGCCTATGCAGTCTGCACCAATAATGAAAGCTGCCCTCCGGGTCATTCCATGACAAGAAGCCACCCGCCTCCCTCTCCAATGCATCCAGCATGGTCTGACGCTGCTCCAGCAAATAGGAGGACAGACGTTCCATTTGGGCCGACCAGCTTGCGTCTTCCAGGAAAGATGCAGCAAGCTGCTGCGAGATGCTGCTCGTGCCAAAATCCATCTGCTGTTTGGCGTCAGCAAGTCGCTCGATGACGGATCTGGGGCCTGCCAGCCATCCGATGCGCAAGCCGGGAGCAACCGTTTTGGACAGACTGTTCACGTAGAGCACCACGCCGCTTTTATCGATCGCTTTGATGGGCAGGGGAGGCTTGGCTCGCCCATGCAGCGTGAGTGCGCCGTAGGCATCGTCTTCTACAAGAGGGAGGCGCAGTTCCTGACAGATCTCCAATACATGGCGCCGACGGGACTCGCTCCAGACGATCCCCGTCGGATTGTGGTAGGTCGGATTGACGAAGACCATGCGAATCTTATGCTTTTGATGAAGAGAGCGAATCTGCTCAGGCAGGACTCCCTCTTCATCCATCGGCAGCCGATACAAGCGCAACCCTGCAGAGATAAAGAGCGGCAAGGAATAAAAGTAGGAAGGTCCTTCCATCGCGACCGCATCACCGGGACTGAGCAGGCACAAGGAGAGAAGATGAAGCGCTTGCTGCGCCCCCGAGGTCACAAGAATCTCCTCAGGCGAAGCAGTTATGCCGTATTGGGTGCGCAGATGAACAGCCAGGACCTCCCGCATCTCCGGACTTCCCTTGGGATGCGCATAGCCGAGCGAAAGCCCCGCTTGATGAAGGCTGGACAGACGCTCCAGCGGCATCGCGGCAATCATGGATGGAGACAGTTCCGCCTTTGCCAAATTGATGATGCCGGGTGCAAAGCACGCTTCTCCTATGCGCTTGCTCAGGGGATAAGCAGGCAAAAATGCCCCTCCATGCGTATATTTGTGCCAATTCGGTATCTGCTGCACGCCCCAGAGATGGCGGCTCACCCAAGTGCCGCTTCCCTGCAAGGATTGGAGCAGACCGGATGCCCGCAGCTCCTCGTAGGCTGCCGACACCGTCCCCCGGTTCACTCCGTAACGTCTTGACAGAGCCCGCTCGGCCGGCAAGACCGTTCCCGGGGGCAGCTCCCCGTCGATGATCTGCCGCTCCATATGTTTTGCGATCTGTTGATAGACAGGCTCACTGCTCTGCTTATCCGGTTTCCACTCCACTTCCAACACCGCCCTTTTTGTTCTCCTGCACCTTTCATCTTGAAGCTTTTCGACAAATTGGCCTACCCATCCTGCAACCAATTGGCTCTTTGCTTTCTGTCAAGCCGGTTCTAAGATGAGAGAACAGTACACATGTACGTCTCAAATAAAGGATGGGATCCAAATGTTGCATGCCGAAGCAAAGGCAAAAGAAAAAAGCAGCCTGTCAGTCGAACACGCAGGTATGCTTTACGGCTTGTTGGGTGTTTGTAGTTTTAGTCTGACCCTTCCCTCTACCAGACTCATTGTAGATGTGCTCTCCCCTGCTTCTGCCGGATTGGGACGCTCTTTGGTGGCAGCTTTGCTGGCGGCGATGCTATTGGCAATCAGACGCGTGCCCTTTCCCCGTTGGCCGGAAATCAAACAGCTTTTTCTTGTCGCCGCAGGAGTGGTGTTCGGCTTTCCGTTTTTCTCTGCCTGGGCGATGGAACGCGTGCCTGCCTCGCATGGCGCCATTATCATCGCACTCTTGCCCTTGGCTACGGCAGGGGCAGCTGCCTTTTTTTCCGGTGAACGTCCTTCTCGCCTGTACTGGCTCTCCAGCATCACGGCTTGTGTCACGATTCTCGGTTACGCCATCAGTTCCGGGATGGGGGCATTGCAATGGGCAGACCTAGCCTTGCTTGCTGCCGTCCTCTCAGCAGCGATAGGCTACGCAGTTGGCGGAAAGCTCTCGCGGACCCTGGGAAGCTGGCAGGTCATTAGCTGGGCATTGGTGCTTGCCTTTCCCTTTTTGGTTGTCCCCATCGCAGGCCCTCTGCTGGAAGAATTGCAGCAGGCGACCTGGTCCACCTGGCTTGGCTTTGGCTATGTGAGCGTCATCAGCCAATTCCTCGCCTTCTTCGCCTGGTATCACGGGCTTGCCATCGGCGGGGTTGCCAAGGTGGGGCAAATCCAGTACGTCCAGCCCTTTCTGACGATGCTGGCCTCATGGCTGCTGCTGGCAGAATCCATTACAGCAGGGGGCATTATCGCCGCCTTGATCGTGGTTTTTGCAGTAGCGAAAGGACGAAGTGCAGTCGTGAGAACCTCCTGACAGAAGTGCAACGAGCGGCGCATGCCGTGCCGCTCAGCTTTCCTGCGCCTCCCACACGTTTCCATGATAATCAGGAGAATAGTCCGCTTCTGACAAGGCTCCCCATACCAGATTCTTCACTTTGCCCTGCAGGGATGGCAAAGTCCTCCACTCCTCCAGCGGAACCCAGCCCGCCCACTCGATTTGCTCATCCTCCAGCCCCCCAGGGATCGGCTCAGTCTGTTCCCCCACCAGTCTGGCTAGCACCCCGATGCCGACCGTGTGCTTCCCTTCCCCTGCGTGGTCGATCCGATCATCGACCCAAAGCAGGCGCTCCATCTCTACCAAGAGACCTGTTTCCTCCCATACCTCCCTGCGTGCCGCCTCTGCAATCGTCTCCAGAAACTCGATCTGACCGCCAGGCAGGCTATAGCCTTCCCTGCTGCTTCTTTTTTCCTTGATCAGTAGGATGCTTCCCTGGTGCTCAACTACTACCGTTACTCTCAAGCCGATCGTCTTCATTCTGCTCCATCCCTCCTCCAACGACAGGGTGACGCATCAAATCAAGAGAATCTACGCCAGCACGGACAAACAACTCCTCCAGCGCAGCAAAACCATGCCTCTCCAAAAATTCAGCCTCATCCCGCGCGATCGCATGCAGCATCAGCAAACGAACAACCACGCGGCCATCGGTAAAGTAATCAAAGCCCTCTTCTTCAAAATCAAGCGGCGCAGCCATCACGTATTGCAGAATCGACTTCTCTGCCACAGGCTGCTCCAACCGATAGACAGAGCCGGTCTGTATGCGCTCCCTGCCTTCCTCCCACTGCCTGATGATCTGCGCCGAGACAGCAGCCAGATGCGCCACGATCTGCGTCTCGAATCGGTAGGAATACATCACACACTCGCTCTCCCCCGTGCGATGCAGCTCCAATGTCACGTAGCTCCACCAGCCCCGCCTTTTGGTCGGGGGGTAGACCGCGATCAGCACATCTGCTGCTTCGTATTGGTACAACGAAGCTTTTGCTCCAAACAGCGTATTGCAATGTTGAAGCAGTTGTCCTGCCATTATCATATGCATGTCCCCGTCCCAATCAGAAAAAAACTTTCTTTATCCGCTAGTATACCTCAGCACTTGACGGCTTTCATCCTGTCCCGTGGGTCTCGATGGCGGTAGAGCAACGAGGAGCCCCTTCTGGCTGGTCATACAAAAAGAGAGTGTCCCGCAGCCATTGGCTTTGGAACACCCTGCTCTCTTGAGCATCGTATCCTTGTGTATCCTACTCATTTCCAGCTGCAGGAGCTGGAGCAGGACCGGCTTTTTCTGATTGCAACAAGCTTTCGAATAGACCTTGCGCTTTCTTAACCTCCTCTTGTGTCAACGGTTCTCCTATTTCAAAGCTGCTGATGATTTTTTCAAGAGTGACGGAGTCAAAATCCTCCCGGGCGTACAACTCTACCGTGTATCCTTCATTCTCCCAAATCACAATCCCGTTTGCGAAATAGACTTTCTTCCCAGCAATAACTTCTGTTTTGACTTCACCTGAGGTTCCGATGCCGTTTTCACCACCATGAGAAATCAGGAAATTAGCCGTTTTTTCATTTTGCTTGTATTGGACCTCCACCATCGATTTGCCGTGAATGACAGTGTTGACATATGCAAAATCAGCTACCCATGAAGGCGCCGGGAAATTCATGCCTGTTGCCAAACGAGCTTCTTGCAGCGTAAGCTTGGGCTGAATCGGCAGTTCAACCACATTCGATACGGCTTCGCGATCCTGCTCGACCGATCCGGCTGTTTCAGAAGGCGGCAACTCCTTGTCGTATTGGACAATTTCCAAATTCCCCACCTGGAAACGCGCCAGGATCGATTGGATCATTCCCTGTGCGTATGAGTTCGTTGAAAGCGCACCGCCAATGAAGATGATAGCTGCTGTTGCTGCAGCAACCGTTTTCCATCTCCTTTTCATCATCGATATCCCGTCCTTTTTCGTATGTTGGGGTTGAATCATTCCAGTCTCCATCTTGTTTACCAGTCGCTTGAAAATGCGCTCTTTGGCCAAATGGTTATCGAGCTCCATATCCTCAAGCAGATGAACTACCCTCTCAAATGACTTCGGATCACGTTTTTCACTCATCTCGATCCCTTCCTACCTCCAAATATTTACGCAGCTTGTTTATGATCCTGTAGACGACCACACCAATATTTGACTCGCTTACACCCATTAGCTCTGCAATTTCTGAATTTTTCAGACCTGCAGCGAATTTCATTGCGATGATGTTCCGTTCTTTATCACGCAGCTTGGCCATTGCTTGAAACATCGCCTGATGTTCGTCATCCCGAATTGCCAACTCTTCGGGGGATGGTTTCGACAGAATCAACTCAGTAATAGAATCAAGCGAAAAATGAAATCTTTTTTTCCGTGAGCGAAAGTAATCCGTGACCGTGTTTCTGGCAATCGCAAACAGCCATACATCAAACCTGGCTTTTTCTTCTGAGAAGGTGTGGTATTTGGTAATGACTGTTTCAAAAACCTGGCTGCAAAGATCTTCTGCCTCGTAATGATTGTTAATCCGATAGCAGATATACTTGTATACACGGTTGAAATACATTTCGTAAATCTGAGAAAACTCATCTGTGGTCAAAACGTCCCCGCCAAGTTTGTCTTCTCGATTCTGTAAAATTTCAAAATTAACTCGAGCGCTCTCCAATTCCTTCCCTCCTTTCACTAAGTAGGCCTACCTAGGAAATTTACATATGTTAATACGTCGGTACAAGAAAAGCATTAACAATGAAAAAAAACCGTGTCGGCGGGTCTTTTGTCATGTGCTTGTCCTTCTCCCGCTAGCTGATCGAATTCTTTCAAATCATCCATACAGTCTTACATATCTTTTTGCTAAAATGGAACGAAAGAAGGGGGTTACATTTTGGACACTTCCAAATTCCAATCATGGGTCAAGGAATATTATGAATCAAGAGGCTGGACCGAACTTGATATTTTCGTGCGCATCGGTTTTTTAGCTGAAGAAACAGGGGAAGTCGCAAGGGCAATTCGAGCATTAGAGGTTGGCCGCGATCGACCTGATGAGGATGCGAGAACACATGAAGAGTTAAAGCAGGAGCTGGTCGAAGAATTAGGGGATGTTTTGGGGAACGTGATTGTGATTGCCAATAAATATGACATACCCCTTGAGGATATTTTTGAATCTCATCGAGACAAATTGCAAAAACGTTATCAGGGTGATCAATAGTTCCGGCTGGTTGGTTATTCGTGGATGCTGCTCTCAAAAACAAGGACTGCGATGTCCTTGTTTTTTTATTGCCTCGAGTGGTCTTTTTTTAAAAATAAAACACAGCTAATTTGGCATCCTATACCCAAGGAGGTGAGGCGCAATACAGTCACATGAGGGTATCTCATATGGTCAAGGGCAGGGAAGACAAATTGATAAAAAGTACAGCAATTGAAAAAATAGTGTGGAGTATTGCTCTACCGGGATTTGGTCAATTATTAAACGGTAAGTTTTTAAAGGGATTAACGTTGCTTGGTCTTGAATTCATCATCAATCAGAAATCCCATCTAAACCAGACCATCATAGCGAGTTTTCAGGGAGAAATCCCGATGGCCATTCGAGTAACGGATTATCAGTGGCTTATGTTTTATCCGTGTGTGTACATGTTTGCCATATATGATGCGTACCGGGATACCCTTTCAGGCGATACTCCCCCCTACTCGTTTTTTCCATTTGCCTTCGCAGCTTTTTTCGCGACAATTGGCGTTATTTATTCCCCTAATTTCCGTATTTTTGGAGTGTTATTGGGTCCTGTATGGCTGCCGATCATATTCTGCTTTATCGGTATTCTCATAGGGAATGCTATAAAGATTGTTTGTCGAAACAAGCTTCCTCCTCCAAGCATCCATAAATAGGAAACATATTTCGACCCATTACTGGTGAGAATGTTAATCAGAAATTGTTCGACGGAGGGATTATTAGTGGAAACCATAGTGGATGAGCAAACGAGTGGATCAGAGCAATCCGATCTCTTGGCTCAAGAAAATAATAATAAATTGTCTTCTGCCGAGCAAGGCAAGCTTTGGGCAACGTATGTTGGAAATACCATGTCGGTTTGCGTGTTGAATTATATGCTGAAGCATGTTGAGGATCAGGAAATAAAAAGCATTCTGGAAAATGCATTGCATTTGTCTGAAGAGTTTGTACAAACGATCCACAAGATCTTTGTTCAGGAAAAGTTTCCGGTCCCCGTAGGATTCACAAATGAGGACGTCGATTTAACAGCGCCAAGATTATTTGAAGATGAATTTTACCTGCACTACTTGAAATATGTTGCCAAGGCCGGAATCAGTCTATACGGAATCGCAGTTCCATTGGTAACAAGAGCTGATATTCGACAGTTCTTTACGTATAGCATGGACCAGACAGTGAATCTCATTAATCAGGTCACCACTGCCTTGCTGAAAAAAGGATTTTTAACGAAACCACCATATATACCCTATCCAGAAACTGTGGATTTTGTAGACAAGCATAGCTATCACAATGGTTTTTTTGGTCGAGTCAGGCCGCTGCAAGCCTTGGAGATTACACATCTTTACGATAACGTTGAAAACAATGCCACAAGCAAAGCGGTTTTGATTGGCTTTAGTCAGGTGGCAAAATCCAATCAGTCAAAGGCGTATTTTCGCAGAGGGTTGGAGATTGCCACCAGCCACTACGAAACGTTCAGCGGAATCATGCAGGAGGCTGGTTTGACTGCTCCCTCCATCATCGACCAGCTGGTGACCACCTCCACTACTGCCCCCTTTTCTGATCGCTTAATGCTGTTTCATAAGCTGGATATGTATGCGGTTCGAATAAGAGCTTATGGAAATGCCCTCTCTATGTGCGCCAGACATGATGTGGCAGCCAAATACATCGCCTTTTTGGCGGAAGTCGGAAATTACGCCGAGGATGGATCGAATCTCTTGATTAAAAATGGTTGGCTGGAACAGTCGCCTCAAGCTGTCGATCGAAAAGCCCTTGCCTCCAACAGGCATTAAGTGCCCCCCTATTCATACGATGGCCCCCTGACCTGATACGGTTAGGGGGCTATTGTTCATCATTCAATAAAATAAAAATACGTGTCCGAGCGGCTTGCACGCAAGCGTGAAAGCCGCAACAGACACGTATCTACATGTTATGGGCAAAAAACGGGCAAACCCTCTTTCAGAAGCCGGAAACCTTTGTGGGGCAAGGGTTAACCGATGCTTCCCTCCATCTCGAACTTGATGAGACGGTTCATCTCTACCGCATATTCCATCGGCAATTCTTTGGTAAACGGCTCGATGAAGCCCATGACGATCATCTCGGTCGCTTCGGCTTCGGACAAACCGCGGCTCATCAGGTAGAAGAGCTGGTCTTCCGATACCTTGGATACAGTCGCTTCATGCTCCAGCGTGATGTGGTCGTTCATGATCTCGTTGTACGGAATCGTATCCGACGTAGAGAGCTTGTCGAGAATCAGCGTGTCGCATTTGATGTTGGACTTGGAGCCTTCCGACTTGCGTCCAAACTGCGAGAGGCCGCGATACGTTACTTTTCCGCCATCACGGGAGATGGACTTGGAAATGATGGTGGACGTGCAATCAGGCGCCAGGTGGATCATTTTCGCACCCGCGTCTTGGTGCTGTCCTTTTCCTGCTACCGCGATGGAAAGAACGGTACCTTTGGCACGAGGTCCTTTCATGATGACCGCAGGATATTTCATGGTCAGCTTGGAACCGATGTTGCCGTCGATCCATTCCATGTTGGCGTCCGCGTACGCAACTGCACGTTTGGTAACGAGGTTGTATACGTTGTTGGACCAGTTTTGGATCGTGGTATAACGGCAGCGCGCGCGTTCCTTGACGATGATCTCTACGACTGCGGAGTGGAGGGAATCCGTGCTGTAGATCGGAGCCGTACAGCCCTCTACATAGTGGACGAATGCGTCTTCGTCAACGATGATCAGCGTACGCTCGAATTGTCCCATGTTCTCCGAGTTGATGCGGAAGTATGCTTGCAGCGGAGTTTCCACTTTTACGCCTTTTGGCACGTAAATGAAGGAACCGCCGGACCATACCGCAGAGTTGAGCGCTGCGAACTTGTTGTCTGCTGCAGGGATGACTGTGGAGAAATACTCCTTCACGATATCCGGGTACAGCTTCACAGCGGAATCCATGTCGCAGAAGAGGACACCCAGCTTCTCCAGGTCTTCCTGCATGTTGTGGTAGACGACCTCAGACTCGTACTGAGCGGATACACCGGCGAGGAACTTCTGCTCGGCTTCCGGAATCCCCAGCTTGTCAAAGGTAGCCTTGATCTCTTCCGGCACCTCATCCCAGCTGCGTCCTTGCTTCTCAGACGGCTTGACGTAATAGGTGATGTTGTCGAAATCAAGATCGTCCAGATCGCCGCCCCATTTTGGCATCGGGAGGCTGTTGAAAATGTCCAATGATTTCAAGCGGAATTCCAGCATCCATTCGGGCTCTTCCTTGATCTTCGAGATTTCCTCGACGATCTCGCGAGTCAGACCCTTTTTGGTACGGAATACGGATACGTCCTTATCGTGAAAGCCGTACTGGTAATCCTGTATTTCAGGGGCTTTTTTTGCCATCGTGATTCACTCCTTTATCTTCACATGCTTATGCCTCATGACTATTCCTGACCTGATTGTTTAATCCCCTGCTCCAGCGCTTTCCACGCCAGTGTCGCACACTTGATGCGGGCTGGGAACTTGGCGACGCCGGACAATGCCTCGATGTCGCCCAAGTCAATCGAATCATCGATCTCCTTGCCCTGCATCAGCTCGGAAAAACGATGCGCCAGCTCGAGAGCTTCCTCTAAGGACTTTCCTTTCACTGCATCCGTCATCATCGATGCGGAAGACATGCTGATCGAGCAGCCTTCCCCGAGAAACTTGGCATCGGTGACTTTGCCGTCCTCTACCTTCAAGGACAGGGAGATGCTGTCGCCGCAGGTAGGATTGTTCAAATTGACGATGAGACCTTCTGCTTCTTCCAGCTTGCCTCGATTGCGCGGCTTCTGGTAGTGGTCCATAATGACACGGCGGTACAGATCATCAAGAGAAGACATTGCCAAAATACTCCTTCGTCTTCTTCAACCCCGCCACGAATGCATCCACTTCATCCTCTGTATTGTACATATAGAAGCTTGCCCGTGCGGTTGCGGTAACGTTCAGCCAGCGCATCAGCGGTTGTGCGCAATGATGTCCGGCACGAACGGCAATCCCGTAGCTGTCCAGCACGGTCGACAAATCATGCGGATGTACCCCGGCCAGGTTGAATGTGATTAAACTGCTGCGGTCCTGCTGCGGGCCGTAAATGGTCATACCTTCGATTTCGCGCATCTGCTCCATCGCATACGCCACCAGTTTCTTCTCGTGGCGCTCGATGTTGTCCATGCCGATCTCCTCCAGGAAGTCGATCGCGGCTCCCAGACCAATCGCTCCTGCGATAATCGGCGTACCTCCCTCGAACTTCCAAGGAAGCTCTTTCCAGGTGGAATCATACAGCTCGACGAAATCGATCATCTCGCCGCCGAATTCCATCGGCTCCACCCGCTCCAGCACTTCACGCTTGCCGTACAGGATACCTACACCTGTCGGGCCCGCCATTTTATGGGCAGAAAACGCGTAAAAATCGCAATCCAGATCCTGAACGTCGATTTTTTTATGCGGAGCGCCCTGGGCGCCGTCCACAAACAGAAGGGCGCCGTGCTGGTGAGCGATCTGAGCAATCTCCTTGATCGGGGTAGTATCCCCCAATACGTTGGAAATATGGTGGATCGCTACGATTTTCGTGTTATCGGTAATCGTATCTCTGACAGCATCCAGCGTTACCGTGCCGTCATCTGCCAGAGGAATGAACTTGAAAGTAGCTCCGGTCGCCTTGGCAGCCTGCTGCCAGGGGATGAAGTTGGCGTGATGCTCCACTACGGTGGTCACGATTTCGTCTCCCGGCTTGAGAACGGCGCGCGCATAGCCGTAAGCCACTGTGTTTACCGCAGATGTCGTACCGCGTGTAAACACAACCTCCGCCGCTTCACGAGCATTGATGAAGGCGCGCACTTTCTCGCGTGCGCCTTCATAGCCGTCCGTCGCCAAGCTGCCCAAGGTGTGTACCCCACGGTGTACGTTGGAGTTGTACTCCTTGTAGTATTTATCCATCGCTTCGATCACCTGGATCGGCTTTTGCGAAGTCGCGCCGTTATCCAGGTAGACCAGCGGATGTCCGTTTACTTCCTGATGCAGGATGGGGAAATATTTCCGAAGCTCCTTGGCGTCCATTAGCCTAACTTCCTTTCCAGAGCCTGGCGAAGTCTGTTCTGTACTTCTTCGATCGGAATCTCAGCTACCACCGGATCAAGGAATCCGAGAATAATCAGCCGTTCTGCTGCCTGGCGGGAGATCCCGCGTGACATCAGGTAGTAGATGGACTCTTCACTGAAGCGGCCTACGGATGCCGCATGGCCTGCCTTGACGTCATCCTCGTCGATCAACAGGATCGGGTTGGCATCGCCACGCGCTTTATCGCTAAGCATCAGAACATTTTCCGCCTGCTCACCGTTTGCTTTTTCGGCACCTTTTTCGATTTTGGTAATCCCGTTCAAAATGGAGACGGCTTCCCCTGTCATAACGGCCTTGCTCACCATGTTCGACTCGGAGTGAGTTCCGATATGCTGAACCTGGGAAGTCAGATTCTGACGTTGGGAACCTGTCCCGACCGAGATCGTCTTGGTCTCGGCTGTGGAAGCCTGACCTTTGAGGATCGTGGTGTTGTTTGCCACGGTATTTCCATCGTTCATCTCACCGAGAATCCATTCCATTGAACCATCGCGGTCGACAGTGGCGCGACGGAAGCTGTAGTCGTGCACATCTGCAGACAAGGAACGGACGGAAGCCACCTGCACCGAAGCGCCAGCGCCGACGAATACCTCGACGATGCTGTTGGCTACCATGCTGCTGCCTTCGCCGGAAACGAAGGAATCGACATAGACTACCTTGCTGTGCGCTTCAGCCACGATCAGCACATGCGGGCTGACCAGCGCGTCATCCCCGGCTACTTCGAACACTGCTTGCACAGGAACCGTCATTTCCACGTTTTTCGGAACGTAGAGGAAGACCCCTCCGTTGACAGCAGCTGCATGCAGCGCAGTCAATTTGTGCTCGTCGTAGGCGACAACCTGACCAAAGTATTTTTGCACGAGATCTCCATGTTCCCGCAGAGCGGTGTGCAGCGGAGCGAAAATGACGCCTTGCTGCTTCAACTCGTCGCTCGCTGCGAAGAACGGGGTGGATGCGTTTTTTTGCACCAGCAGATTGTTTGCGTTGTCCAGGTTGATCTGGCCCTGAACCACTTCATCCAACTCCTGAACCGATGCCACTTGGGGGCTAGTTTGGAATGGGACGAACTGCTGCGTATTCCATTTATCAATTTTTGTTTTCTCCAACACAGGCAGTTGCAACTCACCCGCTGCCTTCAAGCCGGCAAGACGCTTTTCCAGGAACCAGGCAGGCTCCTGATTGGCCCGGGAGAACTCGGTGATCGCTTCTGCGTCAAAGCGGAGTTGTATATCCACACTCATTTCACTGCTGCCTCCTTCTTCCTACACGTTGGCGTTTACGGTTTCGTCCTCGATGCCGAGCTCTTCCTTGATCCAGTCGTACCCTTCCGCCTCGAGGCGCTCAGCCAGCTCTGGTCCGCCGGATTTGACAATACGGCCCTGCATCATCACGTGTACGAAGTCAGGCTTGATGTAGTTCAGCAAGCGCTGATAGTGGGTGATGATCAAAAAGCCACGGTCAGCCGTGCGCATTTCATTTACGCCATTCGCTACTACTTTCAAAGCGTCGATGTCGAGACCGGAGTCGATCTCGTCGAGAATACAGATGCTTGGTTCGAGCATCATCATTTGCAGGATCTCGTTGCGCTTTTTCTCCCCGCCGGAGAAGCCTTCGTTCAGGTAGCGGTGGGAGAAGGACTCATCCATTTCCAATGTGCCCATTTTTTTGTCCATCTCACGGATGAATTTCATCAGGGAGATCTCATTGCCCTCGCCGCGGCGCGCATTGATCGCGGAACGCAGGAAGTCGGAGTTGGTTACACCGCTGACTTCAGACGGATACTGCATGGCCAAAAAGAGTCCAGCGCGAGCCCGCTCGTCTACTGCCATATCCAGCAGGTCTTCGCCGTTGATCAGAACTTCGCCTTCTGTTACCTCGTACTTCGGATGTCCCATCAAAGTTGAAGCCAGGGTGGATTTCCCTGTTCCGTTCGGACCCATGATCGCGTGTACTTCGCCGCCCTTGATTTCCAAGTTCAAGCCTTTGAGGATTTCTTTGTCCTCAATCTTGGCGCGAAGGTTTTTTATCTGCAAATGCGGTATTGCTGTCATCTGTTTTTCCCTCCATAACGTCAAAAGTGAGTTGGTTTATTCTCAATCCATTCTCAATACCCATCTTATAATAAGAATAATTATAAATCAAGGAATGAAACATATCTGTAATTTTTAAATCATTATATTTAGAAAGTCCTTCGTTTGTTATAGACTCCTGTACCTCCTTCCTACGAAAAAGAATGCCTCCCCTAGCAGCAGTTTAGCCGCTTGAAGAGACATTTTTATCTTCATCAGGTTCCGGACTTTTTCAGTTCAACCCCATTTTTTGATCGATTGTTGTATTCATGCTCCCAAAAATCGGCGTCCTCCACTCCTGCAACTTTCGGGTCAAAGACCGGATCCAATCCTTCCCTCTTCTGTCTCTCGTAGTCTTTCAACACCCGCAGAGCCGGCTTGGTAAGCAGCAGAATGGCGATGATGTTGAGCCACGCCATGCTGCCGACTCCGATGTCCCCAAGCGTCCATGCCAGCTTGGCAGACTTCACGCTGCCGTAGATGACCATGCCCATCATGACCAGCTTCAACGCATATTCGGTCCACACCCGTCTGACTCGGTTGTTCAGATAGGCCAGGTTGGTTTCAGCCATGTAATAGTAGGCCATAATCGTCGTAAATGCGAAGAACAACAGCGCGATGGCGACAAATGGCGCACCGAACCCTGGAAGTACCGCTTCTACGGCATTCTGCGTGTAGATGGGACCTGGCTCTACCGCTCCCAGCTTGTTCACGATCGGGTTCATTCCTTCCGGCTCGACATTGTACATCCCGGTGATCAGGATCATGAAAGCTGTAGCCGAACAGACAAACAATGTATCCACATAGACGGAAAAAGCTTGTACGATCCCTTGCTTGGCCGGATGGGATACCTCTGCAGCAGCGGCAGCATGCGGAGCCGTCCCTTGTCCCGCTTCATTGGAGTAGATGCCGCGTTTGACGCCCCACATGATCGCAGCGCCGAGAATACCGCCAAAGGCGGCATCGGTACCGAACGCACTTTGGAAAATCAGAGCGATCATCCCGGGAAGCTCCGAAATATTGAGAAAAACAATCAGCAAAGCCACGAGAATATAGCCAAACGCCATGAAAGGCACGACAACCTGTGCAACATTCGCAATTCGCTTGACTCCGCCAAAAATGATCAATCCCAATATAATCGCCAGGAAAATACCCGTAATCCACGGATTGGTGCCAAATGCGGTGTTCATCCCGGAAGCGATGCTGTTGGCTTGAACTCCCGGAAGAAGTACCCCCGTAGCGATCACAGTAACAACGGCAAACAAAACAGCGTACCACTTTGCCTTCAAGCCCTTTTCGATGAAATAGGCCGGTCCCCCGCGAAATTGTCCGTTCCGCGTGGTTTTATACACTTGTCCTAGCGTGGCTTCAATAAAACCGGTGGCGGAACCGAGAAACGCCATGACCCACATCCAGAAAATCGCTCCAGGGCCCCCGTAAGCAATTGCCGTTGCCACACCGGCAATATTTCCAGTCCCTACCCTGCCCGACAAGGCGATGGACAATGCTTGAAAGGATGAAACGCCTGCATCCGAGCTTTTTCCGTCAAACATGAGCCTGATCATGTCCTTTAGATGGCGCACCTGGAGAAAACGAGTAGCAATCGAATAAAACAAGCCTGCTCCTAAACAAAGATAAATAAGTGCCTGACTCCAGATCATATCATTGAGCCAATTGACGAACTCCTCCAAAAGCGATCCCTCCTATTTCTTATCGTTTTTGCCTATATTCTTTTCACTATTATAGAGAGTATTTTCACTATTATAAATATTATCTAAAAATAAACTGTTAAAATATGACTAATATACTATTTTTACCCGAAACAGCAAAAACGGTTAGACCATGGTGTCTAACCGTTTCGGATTCTCGTTGAATCAGTCTATGCTTTTGGACCTGCCTTGGCAATCTCTGTTGCCTCAGGGAACTTTTTCTGGAAGTTTTCGATAAAGCGATTCGCCAGGTCTTTGGCTTGCGCATCGTAAGCTTCTTTGTTTTCCCAAGTGTTGCGCGGCTGCAGAACATCAGCCGGTACATTCGGGCAAGAAGTAGGGACCTGTACGCCAAAGACAGGGTCTGTTACGTACTCTGCCTGCTCCAATTCTCCGCTAAGGGCCGCGGTTACCATCGCGCGGGTATAGCTCAGCTTCATGCGGGATCCCACCCCTACAGGGCCACCTGTCCAGCCGGTGTTGACGAGGTATACCTGCACGTCGCGCTCATCGATCTTTTTCCCGAGCATTTCCGCGTACACGACAGGGTGAAGCGGCAAGAATGGAGAGCCGAAGCAAGTCGAAAACTCTGTTTGCGGTGCAGTGACGCCGCGTTCTGTGCCTGCCATTTTGCTGGTGTAGCCGGAAAGGAAGTGGTACATCGCTTGCTCGCGGCTCAGCTTGGAGATAGGAGGCAGTACGCCGAACGAATCAGCTGTCAAGAAAATGATGACATTCGGCTGTCCGCCTACTCCAGGAATCACAGCTCCTGGGATCGCTTCTACAGGGTAAGCGGCACGGGTGTTCTCGGTGTATTTGTCACTGTCGTAGTTGGCTGTACGTGTTTGTTCATCCACGTCTACGTTCTCCAGGACCGTACCGAATTGGATCGCCTTCCAGATCTGCGGTTCGCCTTCCTCGGACAGCTTGATACATTTTGCGTAGCAGCCGCCCTCGATATTGAATACGCCATTATCAGACCAGCCATGCTCATCGTCACCAATCAGGAAGCGGTTCGGGTCAGCGGACAAAGTCGTTTTTCCAGTACCGGACAGCCCGAAGAACAGCGCTACATCTCCGTCTTTGCCGATATTGGCCGAGCAGTGCATGGAAAGCACGTTGCGCTCCGGCAACAGGAAGTTCATCACGCTGAAGATCGATTTTTTCATTTCTCCCGCATACTCGGTTCCGCCGATCAGAACCATCTTTTGCTCAAAGCTGAGCACGATGAACGTCTCCGAATTGGTTCCATGAACAGCCGGGTTCGCTTTGAAGCTCGGTGCATATACTACAGTGAATTCTGCTGTGTGAGCAGCCAATTCTTCTGCCGAAGGGCGAATAAACAGTTGACGGGCAAACAGATTATGCCATGCAAATTCGTTCACAACACGGATTGGCAAACGGTATGTCTCATCTGCACCTGCAAAGCCGTCAAAGACAAACAGCTCTTTGTCCTGCAGATAAGCCATGACATCCTGATGCAAAAGTTGGAATTTTTCTTCAGAGATCGGTTGGTTGACCGGACCCCAGTTGATTTTATCGTGTACAGAAGCTTCGTCCACAACGAATTTATCCTTTGGCGAGCGGCCTGTAAACTTGCCTGTCAGCGCGTTGAGCGCCCCTTTGTCGGTCAAAATCCCTTCGCCACGCTTTACTGCCATTTCTACGAGCTGGGTTACAGGGAGGTTGAAATGAACCTCTGTAGCTGCCAGAATGTCAGAAAGCTTGTGTGCCGTTTTGGTTTCCATGTGTGAACGGTCTCCTTCCCAAATGTGTACCTGTATAGTAGCATTTCATTATCCTCTTGATTTGTAATTAGTATATCACATTTAGCCAATTAAGCTACATAATTTTATAATTTCTTATGGAGAATGTGTGACTGCCTGTCTTAGTTTGTCCGGATGCTTGAAAAACATATTGAAAAGACCTTGTGGTTCGTGGCTTTAGTGGCGGAGAGGAAAAATGGGGAACCGCTCCAGCGGGTTGGTATCTTAGCTGGGGGGTCATCCCTGGCCACCTCCTACTCCAAAGGCGGAACCGCGGCCAAAAGTAGCCGATTCGAAGAAGCGGTATCAAGGTTGTCCGCTAAATGCGTGTTCCGCCTTTTCCGTTCCGGCTTGGTCGAGATCCCAAATGCCTTTGCATTTTCCCCCTTTTTCCTCAGCAACTATTTCTGATTCTAGAGGCTTTTCAAAGCGGGAACTTAGTTGTTCGATGCAAACAGCAATCCAGAAGAAACTCCCTTCGATGATATGTAGTATCTTCAAAATAGCGTAGGACCCGAAAAAGACGATGATAGAGCATTGTCATCAATGGAAGGAGAGTAAAATGAGGAAAGTAATTTGTCACATTCATGTATCGCTTGATGGCTTTGCTTCCGGAACAAACGGAGAACTGGATTGGCTGATCCCTCATGCCCTATCGGAAGAAGCGTATCAAGACCAATACGATATGCTTCGCACGATTGACACCGTTCTGCTGGGACGATCAAACTATGAAGGTTTTTTTGGATACTGGCCGGCCGTTGCAACGAACCCATCCAGCAGAGAACAGGACATTGAATTCTCCCAGTGGCTGAATGACATTCCCAAAATCGTTTTTTCAACAAAATTAGAAAAAGTCGAATGGAAGAACGCAAGCTTAGTGAAGGAAAATATTGTGGAGGAAATCACCAGACTCAAACAACAACCCGGCAAAAACATGCTGATCATGAATAGTACGGGCCTAGCTCAATCGTTTATGCGACTCGGGTTGATAGACGAATATCGAATCAAAGTCTTACCTGTAATTTTAGGTGGTGGAAATCCATTTTTTTCAGAGTTAAAGAACCGGATCAATTTACAGCATGTGGATACCAAGTTATTCAGTTCCGGAGCTGTTGGCCTAACCTACCAATCAGTAGATGAAACATAGCCAAATAAGAAAGAAATCACCAATACGATACATTGGTGATTTCTTTCTTTAACTATTCCCGCTCGCTTTGCAGCTTCTCAAACGTCTTCACGACGACCCGGGCCATGATCTCTACGCCTTTGACCAGGTCTTCTTGGTTGAAGTGCATCTTGGGGTGGTGCAGTCCCGGCTGCAAGTCACAGCCCAGCGCCAGCATGGTAGCTTTGATGTGCGGACGCTCGACGGTGTAGAAATGAAAATCTTCCGCTCCTGGCGTAACGGGGGCTGGTTGCAGCTTCTCTTGTCCGAGCACGTCTACGATGGCTTGCTCCATCAATTGCCTCGCCTCGTCCGCTACCTCGGCGGCGACCATCCTGGCTCCTTGCTCCAGGGAGATCTCGGCCTGGTACGAGAGCGCTACGCCTTCTATGATCTGCTTGACGCGCTTGACGAGATCATCCATCGCCTCATTGGTTTGCGCCCGCAGGTCAAGGGCAAAACGCGCCTTGTCAGGGATGATGTTGTAGCTTTCTCCGCCCGCCTGCAGCATGGTCATTTTTACAGTGGCCGGAACCATGGGATTGGTATGTACCTGCCCGATTCCTGAAAGGATCGCCCCCGCTACCTCGATCGCATTGATGCCGAGATGCGGTCTGGCACCGTGGGCGGACACGCCTGTGATCTCCCCGTATATAAACATCGCGCCGCCATTGTAGATCGCCCCGCCGCAATGACCGCTTCTCATCTCCTGGATTGGACGCAGATGGACACCGTACAGGTAGTCGACGTCATCCACAACCCCTTTTTCGACCAGCTTCAAGGCTCCACTCCCTTTTTCTTCGGCAGGCTGAAAGAGAATCTTTAGCGTCCCCGGCGGCTGATACCCGGATGCTATCAAAGATTCTACCGCTTCCAGCACCACGGTCATATGCGCGTCATGTCCGCAAGAATGGTTGGCCTTCCACTCGCCGTCTACTTCCTGCCAGAGGGCGTCAATGTCTGTCCGCAGTCCGACCACCGGCTTGCCCTCGCCCCATTCCGCGACAAGCCCCGTACAATCGTCGAACGTCATTACGCGCAATCCCAAAGCACGCATGCGTTCCGCCAAGTATCGGGTCGTCTCTGTTTCCTTCCAGCTTATCTCCGGGTTGGCGTGCAAATGCTGGAATGTTTGGGCAATTGTTTGCTCACGAGAGGCTACAGCTTGGCGAAGCGACAACGCAGTGGTCATCGTGTAATTCCTCCTCAATCAACTTTTTTCCCATTATAGCACAGGTCCCCTCCGGCAATCGGAAGTTCCGCAGCCGTTATCTGCAGGTAAGCCGAAAAAGCGCATCCAGCTTCAACTGATCCCTGCACGTCCCTGTCATCTTCACTTTTTGTTTGGCGATCACATACCTCATTTCATCCCCTTCCAGCAGCATCCCGATCTCCTGCTCGCTGCCGCACATCACCAGGTCCAGCTGTTCCGTCCCGTTCCATTTCCGGCACACAGACCCCTCTCTTGAAAATACAAGCTGCCAGCGTATCTGCGTATCCTCCGTGACAATCCCGATCCGCCGTTCCCATCCCATCATGACGGGCCAAAGATGTTTTTTTCGCTGCAAACGAACAAGCATTTCATCTAGCAGGTTTTCAATTCGAGTCGTCATGGCCGATCGCCTCCCTCTTTTCCAAGGGGTTCGCGTATCCTTGCGTCGAATCCTTTGACGAGGAATGAGAAGCCCTGTCGCCTCTTGTCAGGCAAGGAAATTACTTCTCGACAATGGCCAAAAAAAAGACACCTGCTACTTGCAGATGCCTGTTGTTTCCTATCCCTATTCAGCTGTTACTCTTCAATTTCATCGAATTCATCCTTGTCCAGGCGGACCTCGAGATGATGTCCGTCCGGTGTTTCAAAATACAAGTTGAAGCTTGTAGGTCTGGTGATAGGGCCGCGATAGCAGATATTTTCCGCTTCCAGCTTGTCTACCAGGTAATCGAGTTCGGCGCGGCTAGTAACAGAAAAAGCGATGTGGTCTACCTGTCCCACTCCGCCTTTTCCCTCTTCCCCGCTGTGCGGGTGCAGGCCGATCCGTGTGTATGTGCCAATTTGAAAGTAGACAGGCTCTCCTTCTACAATACTTTCTTCCGGGATAGGAACTTCCAGGATGTCATGAAAAAACCGAGCTGTTTTCCTCACATCACTGCAATTTAACGCGATGTGATGAACTCCTTTCAAATGAAACATTCACACTGCCTCCCAGGTCTTTCGATCAAGCGCTTTTCTGCGAAATTTGCTTTCTCTTGTTGTAGTGCTTCAATCGCTCGCTTAACCGTTTCAAACGGATCATCAACGCTTCTCGCCACTCGTCATCCTTCAGATCTTTGGCTACGCCAAGCAGATCCAACGAGATGTCGATCTGTTGTTTCAACACGTCAGAGAAGCTGATTGCTTCGTCCGTCATGGTACAATTCTCAAACAACTCCGATGTATTGTCAACACTCACGAAGTCGGTGAAGTCCACTTCAGGAGCTTTATCTCCCTGTGCATATTCTACTAAAATTTCGTATTCCCCTTCAATAGCAGGATGAACGTCAATTCTGTCACATACAGGACAAAACATGATGGGGACATTGTGCACCAGCGTTTTATGATGACGGACAGACCCAATTGACCCTACCATTCCAGCGCCGCAACAAAAACTCATTTCGTCTCCCTCCTTCTTCGCCCAAACAAATAAGTCTCGTGTTTGAACGATAGTCTGTCTGTACTAGTCATTGTAGCCTAAATGACCTAGAAGTCTCTACCCGCAAAAGATGCCAAAAGTTGATCGTAAAAGTAAATGTACAATTATTGTACTCGATGAAAGAGGAAACGACCACTATTTTCTGACTAGTTAGATTTTTCCTGCAGCATTCAAAAAAGCTGAGGACTGTGCCCCAGCTTTCTTTTGCCTGCCTATTCTTTTACCATCGCTTCGTATTTGTCGGCATCCATCAGCTTATCCAATTCTGCTTCGTCCGACAGTTCCACGACGATCATCCACGCTTTCTCGTACGGCGAGGAATTCACCAGTTCAGGCGCATCTTCCAGCTCTCCGTTTACCTCGATGACTTTGCCGCTCAAAGGCGCGTACAGCTCCGATACGGTTTTGACAGACTCGACACTTCCGAATGGCTCGTCCTGTTGAATCGTGGAACCAACCTCCGGCAACTCGACGAACACGATGTCACCCAGTTCAGATTGTGCAAATTCTGTAATGCCGATATAAGCCTTATTGCCTTCAATACGCACCCACTCATGCTCTTCGCTGTAACGCAGATTTTTTGGGAATTCCATCGTTTACGTATCCTCCTATTCGGGTACAATCCATTCTTCCATAAAGATATTTGACGCCTTTTCTAGGATTCCTCTTCAATGCCTAAAATTCGGAACAGGCGTTTTTTAACCAGGTTCAAGCCCTTCTCTCCTGCCTGGAAATGGCGAAGCTGCAGATTCTCGTCAAAGAGATAAAAAGCTGGGACGTATTCATTTTGAAAAGCATCCACGGTCTTCATCTCGTTGTCGATGGCGACCGGATGGGTCAGCTCGTACTCCGCAATGGTAGCCTTGATCGCTTCGATATCCGTATCCTTCTCGGAGCGGGGCATGTGGACGCCAATCACCTTCAGCCCATTGGCTGCGTATTTGTCCCGCCACTCATTGATATTGGGCAGGGACTCCTTGCACATGTAACAGCTGACCGACCAGAAGTGGACCAGCACAGCACTGCCTTGCAAATCCGCTTTAGTGACCTGCCCGTTCACCCATTCTGTGATTCCCGGAAAATCTGGCAATTCTTCACGCAGACGCATCCTTCACACATCTCCTTTTCAAAAGGCTGGACAAACTTTCCTATACCTGACTATACCTGTTCTTTGTCCATAATTCCAGTTACTTGTCTCGGATGTTTTGGAAGTGGTGGTCGTCCAGCTGTAGTGGCGGGGATGAAAAAGGGGAAAACGCTTCAGGCCGGTTTGGATCTTTGCTGGGGGGATAGCACTGGTCGTCTGCACTCCAAAGGCGGAACCGCGGCCAAAAGCAGTCGTCGCCAGGAAGTGATTTCAGGGTTGGCCGCTGAAATCGTGTTCCGCCTTTTCCGTTCCGACTGGGTCAAGATCCCAAATGCCTTCCGCTCTTTTCCCCTTTTTCATCGACAGCTTTTCCAGGTCTCCCTTCATTTTGTAGGCTTTTCAAGGGGGTATAGGCGCATCCGATCTTCTCAACAAAAAACGTGCAGCCCCTCTAAAGAAGAAGGACTGCACGTTATAGATGGTTCTTTCAATAGTAATGCTCGATTACTTCGCAGTCAGTTGAGCTTGTCCTGGACGCCAGTTAGCTGGGCACAGACCGCCGGATTGCAGAGCTTGCAGTACGCGCAGAGTCTCGTCAGTGGAACGGCCGATGTTCAGGTCATTTACTACTTGGTATTTCAGGATGCCTTCTGGATCGATGATGAACAGACCGCGGAACGCTACGCCTGCTTCTTCATCCAGCACGCCGTAGTCGCGAGCTGTTGTTTTCAGGAAGTCTGCAGCCAGTGGGTAGTTCAAGCCACCCAGACCGTTTTGGTCGCGAGGAGTGTTGATCCAAGCGCGGTGGGAGTGGATGGAGTCTACAGAGATGCCGAGAACTTCTGCATCCAGGTCTTTGAATTCTTCGATTGCATCGCTCAGTGCGATGATCTCAGTTGGGCATACAAAGGTAAAGTCCAGTGGATAGAAGAACATTACCAGCCATTTGCCACGGTAGTCGGACAGGGATACTTTGCCGAACTCTTTACCGTTTCCGAGTGCTGTTTCCAGAGTGAAATCTGGTGCTGGGAGACCAACCAAACGTTGTGCCATATGTAAAAAACCTCCTTGGAATGTGGTGTACTAGCTTACCTATCACATAATATCATTGCTATCACTTTATAGTCAATACAATGTAGGAATTATTTCAACCTGTTATTCATTTTCATTCCATTCGGAACAAGCACAAAAGTAATGTTTCCTGCAGTCCCGTCCCCTATGCATCCTTTTTTCTCTGGAGTATCCCGGAGCTGGCGATGGATGCGGCTGCCTCTCTCAATACTTCTCGATCCTGGACAAGCGCAATGCGCACATAGCCTTCCCCTTCGGCGCCAAAAGCGCTCCCCGGAATCACGACGACACCCGCCTCCTCCAGCAAGGCCAACGCAAATTCATGTGACGTCCACCCCGTCGGCACCGGGGCCCAGACAAACATCGTAGCTTTTGGCGGTTCAATCACCCAGCCCGCTTTCGCCAGCTCCGCCAGCAATACATCACGGCGCTCCTGATACAGCTCGCTTACGCTGTTTTGGCCGCCGGACAGGCGATCTTCCCTCATCGCTGCGACCGCCATCTCCTGTACAGGCAAGAAAACGCCGTAGTCTACATTGGACTTGACGATGGCGAGCGGCTTGATGATCTCCGCATTTCCCACGACATAGGCGATCCGGCAACCAGCCATATTGAAGCTTTTGGAAAACGAATTGAACTCGATCCCCACTTCTTTGGCACCGGGAGCTTGCAGAAAGCTGGGCGGCTTGTAACCATCAAAAGCCATTTCCGAATAGGCGAGATCATGCACGACGATGATGTCATGCTTACGGGCAAACTCCACCACCTCTTCAAAGAAGGCGACGGTAGCTACAGCCGAGACGGGATTGTTGGGATAGTTGAGAATCATGAATTTTGCCTGCTTGGCTGCCTCTTGCGGGATCGCAGCGAGATCCGGCAGAAATCCGCGCTCCGCTTTCAAGGGCATAAAATAAGGAGTGGCCCCGGCCAGATGGACACTGCCGGCGTAGATCGGGTATCCAGGGTCAGGAACCAGCACCAGATCGCCCGGGTCTGTCCAGGCAAGAGCGAAGTGGGCCAACCCGTCCTGGGATCCCATCAGGGAATGGATCTCCCCATCCGGATTCAACTCTACGCCAAAACGATATTGATACCACTGCGCAACCTCTGCCCGAAACGCTGCCGTCCCTTCACTGAGTGCATAGCCAAAAGCCCCCGGCTTCTCCACCGCTGCCGCAAGGGCTTCCAGCAGCGTGCGCTCTGGCTGCTGATCCGGACTGCCGATGCTCAGATCATAGACTCTCCTGGTCTGGGCTACCTCCCGTTTACGATTTGCCATCTCCGAAAAAATCGCGGCTGACAACTGTTCCAGTCGCTTCGACGGTCTGGGCATGATTTCACTTTCCTCCCCAGGTTTTTTCCAGTTCTTCTGGTTTAAAGCCCAAAGTTACCTTTTTCTCATCGGTGATCAAAGGACGCTTGATCAGCTTTCCATTGGAGGCGAGCAAATCCAGCATCTCTTCCTCAGACATGGTTGGCAGCTTGTCCTTGAGGCCCAGCTCTTTGTACTGAACTCCGCTCACGTTAAAAAACTTGCGAAGCTCAAGTCCGCTCGCCTGCCAGATGCGGCGCAGCTCCTCCTTGCCCGGTGGAGCCTCTACAATCGGTATTTCCTCAAAGCCGATTCCTTCCTCAGTCATCCACTTCTTCGCTTTGCGGCATGTGTCGCATTTGTTGTACAGGTAGGCTTTAATCGCCATGATCGCATCACCTCTGTCATTTTATAAGGAACGACAGCCCAAAATCTCCAGGCTGCCGTCTTCTCGCTGTTCTCTCGCTGCTGTTTTAGTTTTTACGAACCGGATTTGACCGTAATTTGGACCTGGTATCCCGCATGCTTTCTCGCTTGAAAGACGCCATTTTCAAAAATCAGGTACTGGGCCTTCACCCCGATCAAGCGTCCCCCGATGCACTCTTCCTTGTCGAGTGTCTTGGAGCTGATCTTGTCGAGTGACTCCAGGATTGGATAGGTAATATCCACCCATTCATCTTCGCGGTATTGGAATGGCTTGAACGCATCCGGAAAATGGCTGTACACCTCATCGCGCAAAGAGATCAGGTCGACCTCCCGCACTTCCCCTTTCAGCATTTTGCGCCAGTTGGTTTTATCCGGGAGAAATTGGCTGAGGTGAAACTCCAGCTCCCCTGCCATACGTCTCGTCGGCACCTCGGCGATCGGAATCGCGCGGATTGCTCCTTGATCCACCCAACGTTTCAATTCATTGTTCTTGCGCGTCAAACCCACTTTAATATCGCTGGAAACAGCCAGATAGACATAATGAGGGATCATGCAATGCGTCTGGCCGAAGCTCTCATCCCGGCATGTCCCCAGCTCAAAATGACATTCATGGGGTTTTACGATGCACAGATCATTTTCCGGCAGCTTGGTAAAGCAAGGATAGCAATAGCCGCTGTTGAAGGTCTTGTTTGTCTTGCGGCCACAGGCGATGCAATTTTTTTGTCCCAGATAGGAAATCGTGACTTCGTGATTCAGCCACTCGTTTAGCGGCAAACGGTCTTCTCCGATTTGCAGATAGTAGTCGACAGGCTTGTCCTTGCCGTGGTATTGGTGTGTCAAGCCATGCAGCAAACCGCTCAGTTCCAACCTACTCTCCCCTTCCCGATTTACATCTTCTCATTCTATCACATCATCGGTATGCGTCGACGGCTGCTTTGTTTTGGCTGCATGTTTTCACAGCCTGGGGGCGAAACTATGACCATATTCGATGGAAGGAGGCGTTTTTCCTGAGATACCGCGTCCTTGGTGCCTGGTTAACGATCGCTTGCTTCCTAGGCATCATTGCCCTTCCTTCTCTGGCAGCTGCCCCTCTCCCCACATACGAGCCGATACACCGGATCGATACCAAGAAAAAAGTGGTAGCCCTTACGTTCGACGATGGTCCTGATGCTACCTATACTCCGAAAATACTGGAGGTCCTGCACCAGCATCAAGTCCAGGCCACTTTTTTTGTGCTCGGCTCGCAGGTGGACAAATACCCCAAGGTGATGCAATGGATCACCAAAGCGGGGCACGAGATCGGCAATCACGGCTACGATCATCACGACTTGAACAAATTGACCGAGCAGGAGGTCTATGATGACATCAAGCGCGGTGAACTTTCCATTTTGCGGACGACGGGGATTCTCGCCCAGAATTACCGGCCTCCCGGGGGGGTAATGACCCACGACGTGATGAATGCAGTCCAGGCATGCGGCTATGATCTGATCCACTGGTCGATTGATCCGAGAGATTGGTCCATGGCTCGGACTGCCTCCATTATTGCCAAAAGCGTGAAGAGCAACGTCAAGGCTGGCGACATCATTCTGTTTCACGATGGCGGCCTGAATCAAAAGCAAACGGTGGCGGCTCTGAGAGATTTGATCAAGGACCTGCGGGCGCAAGGGTATCGCTTTGTCACCGTCAGCCAGTTATTAGATGAAGCAAAAGCAAAATAGGAAAAGGCGCCAGTCCTTCCGGTTGCCGGAACGACTGGCGCCCATGTTATCATCTACTGCTCATCCGACCATTACCTTGCCCAAAAACGAACGCAGCCGCTCATTCTTCGGATGTTCAAACAGCTCCTCCGGCTTCCCTTCCTCCATGATGATTCCCTGATCCATAAAAATGACGCGATCGCCCACCTCCCGGGCAAAACCCATTTCATGCGTCACTACGATCATTGTCATTCCTTCCGCAGCCAGGTTTTTCATAACCGCCAACACTTCGCCGACCAACTCCGGGTCGAGAGCGGAGGTAGGCTCATCGAACAGCATCACTTTCGGATTCATCGCCAGAGCTCGGGCAATCGCCACACGCTGCATCTGTCCTCCCGACAACCGATCGGGATAGACGTCAGCCTTATCCGCCAATCCTACTTTCTTGAGCAAGGCCATGCCCGTTTTTCGCGCTTCCTCCATAGGCGTCTTGCGCACCTTGATGGGAGCAAGCATTACATTTTCCAGGACGGTCTTATGCGGAAAAAGATTGAATCGCTGAAAAACCATCCCGACATCTTCCCGCACCTTGTTGATGTCCACCTTGGGATCGGACAGATTATGTCCGTTCATGATGATGGTTCCGCTCGTCATCTCTTCCAGTTGGTTGAGACAGCGCAAAAACGTGCTTTTTCCCGATCCGGAAGGGCCGATGACACATACGACTTCCCTTTCCGCGATCTGTGTCGTGATTCCTTTTAACACCTGCAATTTGCCGTAGTTCTTTTTCAAGTCCTTTACCTGAATGATCATGGCATCACCTCCAGGAGCTTCCCTGCTTGTGCTTGTGCTTGCGCTTCATATGCTTCTATCATACACGAAAATTGTCGCAATTGCATGAAAGATTAGCCTTTTGCCGTTAACTGACAATCTCCCTGACAAGTACAGGACGAGCAAGAAACCGCTGGCGGAGTCATGTGCTTATGCTTGTTTTGGCTGGACAGGTAGTGGATCAAACGCGCTGAATTCAGCACCACCAGCACGGAGGTAGCATTGTGGACAAAAGCTCCGCCGACGGGTCCGAGGGTGCCTACCATCGCCAAAATGACCGCAGCCGCATTGATCAAACTGGAAATCATCAGATTTTCACGGATGACTCGCATCGTTTTCTGGCCGAGCTGGACGACATCCGCCACTTTGGAGACGTCATCGTGCATGATGACGATATCGGCTGCTTCCGAAGCGATTTGGGTCCCCCCTTCTCCCATGGCGATTCCTACGTGTGCCGCGGTCAGAGCGGGAGCGTCGTTGATGCCATCGCCTACCATCCCGACGACAAGTCCTTTTTGCCGATATTCCTCTACCCGCTGATACTTGGCTTCCGGAAATTGCTCGGCATAGACGGTCGTGACCCCTGCTTGACGGGCGATCTGGGTTGCTGCTCCGCGATTGTCTCCGGTCAGCATTGCAATCTCTCCTACACCGTGTAGCCGCAGACGTCCGATTGTCTCCCGCGATTCCAGACGGACGCGATCTGCCAGCGATACCAACCCGACGAGCCGTCGATCCCTTGCGACCAATACCGCTGTATGCCCGGCCTGCTCCTGTTCCTCCCGCAGTTGCGTCAATTCAGTCGTATCGATCCCCATCTCAGCAAAAAAGCGGGAATTTCCGACCAGCACTTCACGACCGGCAATTTTTCCGGAAACTCCATTGCCCGGGTGGACGAGAAAAGCATCTACCTGTGGTACCTCGATGCCCTGTTCTTCGCTCGCCTTCAGGATGGCCTGGGCGACGGGATGCTCCGAATGTTTTTCCAAAGCAGCCGCCAGACGCAGGACGTCTTCCGCCTCTTCGTTATGCAGGCGAGCTACCCCTGTCACCTGGAGCTTCCCTTCCGTCAGCGTCCCTGTCTTGTCAAACAAGAGCGCATTGACCAGCCCAATCTGCTCCAGCGCGACTCCGCTTTTGATGAGTATGCCATGCTTGGCGGCACTGCCAATCCCCGCCATGATCGCTGTCGGCGTAGCCAGTACCAACGCGCAGGGACAGAAGACGATCAGGATCGTCACGGCTCGGACCAGATCCCCCGTAAACAGATACATCAGGACAGCCAGTGCCAGACTGCTCGGCACGATCCAGGCAGCCCAGCGATCCAGCAGGCGTTGGACAGGAGCTTTTCGTTCCATCGCCTCAGCGACAAGGCGGGTTACTTTGGCAAATGTCGTCTCGTCCCCGATCTTCTCCGCCTCGATCTCCATCACACCATTGGTATTCAATGTTCCCATGAATACCTCATCCCCGGGGCGTTTTTCCACAGGCAATGACTCTCCTGTCAGTGCCGCCTGATTGACCGCTGCCTGCCCCTGTCTGACTACCCCGTCGACCGGGATTTTTTCACCCGGCTTGACCTGAACGACGTCTCCTTTGACGACCTCCTCCAAAGCGACTTCGAGCCAGCCATTTCCTCTTTTGACGTGTGCGGTCTGCGGCGCCATCTGCACCATTTCTTCCAACGCTGACGCCGCCTTGGCCACCGTCCGATTCTCCAGCCACATGCCGATCATCATAATCAGCGCTACTTCTCCCGCTGCGAAGATCTCTCCAATCGAGACTGCAGCGATGATCGCAATCGACACCAGCACATCACTGTTGATCGAGCGCTCCTCAATCAATTCCTTCCCGGCCGCCCAGGCGATCGGAAGTCCGCACAGCACGACCGCCAGCCAGGCCAAATCGAGTCCCCAGACCTCTCCATACAGCCAACTGACCAATAATCCTGCACCCGACAGCAGTATCCCCAGTTTTTGCATCATAGCACCCATCTCCCCTTTTCTTCCCCAGTTGAGAAAGAGAATCAGACTTATTTCTCCCGTAAAAACAGTGGAAGCTGCTGCCCGTAGGCAACAGCATCCTAATTGATAATGATTATTCCTATCTTTACCTAGGCGAATTCTTTTGCGCAAGGTAAATATTTTTATATTTATTCTAATGTAGAACTCTCTTACCGTCAAACCCAATTTTCCATTATTTGATGTGTAACACCGACGAGGTCTGTTCATGATAAGAGGGAGGTGAAAAGCATGCAGCGTAAAAAATGGATTGCTCTCATCATCGTTATGGCTGTCTTGTTCGCGGGACTTATTGTAGAGGGATTTGCCGGGCCCCCCGCAGATCTGGCAAATCATCCTGGCTATGCATGGGAAGAAAGCGTGGTCTCGGGGACTGGCAACGCCAAAATCCTTCAGCTTTTTGTCAATGGCGTCATCTCTGGAGAACGAAACGCGGCTGGCATCCCTACCAATACAGAGGTTCTGCGCGAACAGCTTCGTTATGCCGAGGAGGATGAAAACGTCAAAGCGCTGGTACTGCGGATCGACAGTCCCGGAGGGGAGGTTGTAGCCACTGATGAAATCTACAACCGGCTGTTGCGATTCAAACAGGTTCGGAAGATTCCCATCGTTGTCAGCATGGGCTCGACAGCGGCATCAGGCGGTTACTACCTGGCTACAGCCGCAGATACGATTTTTGCCAATCCGAATACGCTGACGGGCAGTCTTGGCGTCATTTTTAATCTCGTCAATTACAGCGAAGCCGCCAATAAGCTGGGCATTCACCAGTACGCCATCAAAAGCGGCCGTTTCAAGGATATCGGCAGCCCCGCTCGCCCCGTTACCACTCAAGAGCAGCAAATTTTTCAGACGCTCGTCAATGAAAGCTACAATAAATTCGTCGATGTCATTGTCAAAGGACGCAATTTGAGCCGCGAACGGGTACTGGAGATTGCCGATGGACGTGTCTATTCCGGGGAACAGGCGAAACGCCTTGGATTGATCGACCAGTTCGGCGATCTGGAAGAAGCGACGCAGCATGCCCTCTCCTTGTCCGGTGAACAAGCGGCGACAGTCGTACGGTATTCCGATCAAATCTCATTCAGCAAATTGCTGTTCAGCATGAAACAGCATTGGTCCAACCCGGATCCTTTGGGCCTGTCCCGTATATTGGATCGCCATTCCACGCATCGTTTGCTGTATCAATTCATTCCTGGAGAATCGTAGGAGGTAAGCCATGACGGAAAAAATGCTGGACGATTCACCTCCTGCCGAGCCTGTGTCCACCCACGCTTTTGCCGGCTTTTGGATCCGGGTGGCAGCCACAATCTTTGATTCCCTCTTTCTGATGGGCGTCTCCTTGTTGATCTTCAATCCGCTGCGCCGTCTGTTCGGTGTGTACGGAGCCGTCTTTTCCCGGATCGATCTGCTGGAAATCCTGTTCTCTCTGTTTTATTTCATCCTGCTCACCTGGTGGACCGGACAAACACTCGGCAAAATCATTACCGGAATTCGCGTCATTCCTACGGGTGACGGGAGAGGGAACCTCTCTGCCGGTCAGGTCATTCTGCGCGAGGTCATCGGCAAATTTCTCTCGTCCCTGGTGTTTGGGCTCGGCTACATGTGGGTTGGCTGGAACAAGAAAAAACAAGGCTGGCATGATCTGATTGCCAATACCCTTGTCATTCGTGAGAAGCGGATCTAGGCAGCAGCAAACAAAAAACTCGCTTCCGCGTCACTCACGCGAAAAAGCGAGTTTTTTACCTTGCTTGCATTTGTTGTTGCGGTGCTGCAGGAGCAGGCGGTTTGTCCTCTTCTTCATAAAAGAATGGGAGGAGGACCAAGCTCACGACGAAAAACAGTATCCAGATGATCCCACGCTTGAAGATGCACGGAGTAAGCACATGGACCAACCCCTTTTCACGTCATTCTCTATATATCTACGCTTCCCCACCTGCCGCCCGTTTATCCCAATTTTATGCACCTGTAAAAATTTTTTGTCCATGCTGTTCCGTTGCCGCTTGTTTCGGCCGGCTGCGATGAACCAGACAGGCCGCAGCAAACGCCAGCAACTGCGCTCCCATCAGCCAAAACATCGTCCACGGTTCCCACGCCTGCATCAGATACCCGTTGATCCCCGGAGCAAGGATACTGGCTACTCCGAAATTAATTCCCGCCACGATGCCGACGGTCGGAATCAGGGACCCTGGCAAGAGATCTGCCGCATAAGCCAAGCCCAGCGAATAAAACGAACCGACAGCCGCCCCGGCCACCGCCAAGAGCAGCATCATCACCCAGACATTCTCACCCGCCAGCGGAAACAGGAAAAAGGCAGCCGCGCCAACCAAGGCACAGACGAACATCACTTTTTTGCGTCCTATCCTGTCACTCAAGGCCCCGAGCGGCATTTGCAGAATGATGCTCCCGACGATAAACGACGGCAGGATCAGGGACATCCACTCCAGCGACAAGCCCGTACGCAAGGCATACACAGGAAAGCTTCCGTTGAGTGACGTTTCCATGAAGCCGTAGAGAAAAGCCGGGATCAGCGCCAGCCAGCCAATGCGCAGAACCGTTACATATTTGTTCTGCTTTTTCTCCGTCTGCCTGATCTCCTCGGGGAAGTCATTTTTGATCCGTGCCAGCAGCATATAGGCGATGCCGTACAGCACAATCAACGCTGCAAACGGCACCCACAAGCCAAACGCAAGCAGGTTCAAGCCCAAAGGACCAATCCCGAAGCCGATTCCAAATGCCAGTCCGTAGATCGACAAGTCGCGACCGCGATTTTTCTCCGAGGTAATTTTCGTTACCCACATCTGGCTGGCGTAGTGCAGGCTGGAATCCCCGACCCCCATCAGCAAACGCAGGATAAACCAGATCGTCAAGGAAGAGAAGACAGGGACCAGCAAGGTTGATCCCGTCAACAACACCAGTCCCCAGAAGATCGTGTTTTTATAGCCCAGACGACGCAAGGGGATCTCCAACCAAGGAGAGACCAGCACGATACCCAGATACAAAGCCGTTGCATTCAAGCCATTGACCACAGAGGATACGCCCTGCTGCTCCAGCAAGACGGCCAGCAGTGGAATGGTCAAGCCTTGATTGGCTCCCGCGACCGCCACGACGACGATCAACACCCAAAAGGTGTAGCGCGATGATTGCATGGTGTTGAACCCTCACTTTCATGATCCCTATACGGTAGCAGAAAGACTTCCTTGTTGAAGCTGGTACATTTTTCGATACAGGCCGTCACGACCCATCAGCTCCTCATGTGTCCCTCGCTCCACCACTTCCCCGCGCGACAATACCAGAATTTGATCAGCATGCTGAATCGTCGACAGCCGATGCGCGATGATGAATGTGGTCCTTCCTTGAGACAGCACGTGCAATGCCTCCTGGATGGCAGACTCCGTCTCGCTGTCGATGCTGGCTGTCGCCTCGTCCAGGATCAGAATCGCGGGATTGCTGACCAGGGCGCGAGCAAAGGATATAAGCTGCCGCTGTCCTGCCGACAAAGTCGATCCCCGCTCCACGACCGGTTCGTCATAGCCGCCTGGCAACTGCCGGATAAAATCATCTGCACGAACAGCTTTGGCTGCTTCGCGGATCTGTTCATCCGTAACGTGATCATTGTACATGCGTATGTTGTAGCCCACGGTTCCCGCAAAGAGAAACGGATCCTGCAAAACCAGACCGAAATGGCGCCGCAAGGATTGGATGTCCAACTCGCCCATTGGCCTACCGTCGATCAAAATCTGCCCTTTTGTCACGGGATAATAGCCAAGCAGCAGGTTCATCAATGAGCTTTTTCCCGAACCCGTGTGGCCAACCAAGGCGATCGTCTCACCCGGTTTTGCCGTGAAAGAAACATCCTTGAGTACGTATTCATCTCCTGTATAGGCGAAGGATACATGATCGAACACCACTTCTCCCTTTGGTCGGGGAGCGGCCGTTTTCTTCTCATCCTCCTGCGCTGGAGTATCCAAAATCTCGAAGACCCGTTTGGCCGAAATATTCGCCTGCTGAAGCTGTGAGAGGCGATCCATGATCATGTTGATCGGCTCGAAAAAACGCCCCATGTAATCGACGAAGGCAAACAGCGCCCCGAAGGAGATCGCGCTGTGAAAGGAGGCAGAGCCGAAGTACCAGACGATCAAGGTCAATGCCACCTTCCAGATCAGGTCGACAGCCGGACGAAGCAGGAACGACTCGACGTTGATTTCCTTCAGTCTGACTTTGAAATACTCCTCGTTCATCTTGGCGAATTCCTGCTGTACGCCCTTTTCGCGGCGAAACGCTTGCACGATCGTCATGTTTTGAATCATCTCGTTGATCGTCGCGTTCATGTCGCTGAGCCGAGTGCGAATAAGCGTGTAGTAACGCGAGCTGTACTTGCGGTACACGATGACGAGCAAGACGAGCAGCGGCACCGTCACGCAGCAAAACAGAGCAAGCTCTGGCTGCAGCAGAAACAAGGCGATCAAAATCCCGACCAGGTAAAAACCGTTCTGCACAAAGGTAGCCAAAACACTGACGTACAGCTCCCGAATCGCCTCTGTATCATTGGTGACACGCGAGACAAGCGAGCCTACTGGCGTCTTGTCGAAAAAGGAGACCGGAAGCTTCTGCAGATGGGAAAACAGCTTCATCCGCATCTGCTGGATAATGCGCTGCGCGATCTTTTGCAGCCACAAGATCTGAATGTAATTGAAGCCCGCCGACAAGAGGATCAGGACCCCATAGCCCGCAGAGAGCCAGATAATCGGCTGGACATCTCCCTCGTACATCGCCCGCACCTCTGCTGCCGTCAGTCTTACTCCTGCGGCAGGCGCGGACTGGTTCACGGTCACTTCTACCCGCTCTCGTCCATTTTCTTCAGTGATCGGCGTAATCTGCTTTTCCCCGTTTTGCTCGACGATCCCCTCGACCAGGTAGTACGTCAAGCCTTCCGTCAGCACGGTCATCCGAAAATCTTGCAGGCTATCCGGTGATACCCCGAGCGAGGGAAGATGATCTTCCCGCACGTAATAGTTGCCGTCCACTTCGACTGCGATCTTTGCAGCTGCCTGCGGCTTCTGCTCGAACTGGTACCAGGTCTGCTGAATGGCGAGGATGTGATTGTCGATCATCACTTTCGCCAAGAAGGGACCCGCCAGCTCTGCTCCCGTGCCCAGCACCAGAAGAAAAAGCGCTCCCGCTATTTGTTTTTGGAAGGGTCTGGCGAATGCCACTAACCGTTCCCATACGTTTTGCCCACTCATGAAACGCTCTCCCTTCTAGCCTTGACCGGCTGCTACGTCCTGCTCCATCTGTTGACGGCGATACTGCTCGGCGTACCAGCCCCCCTGCTTCATCAATTCCTCATGGGTTCCACGCTCCACGATTCTTCCCTCATCGAGGACAAGGATCAGCTGGGCATGCTGTACGGCCGACAAGCGATGGGCCGTGATGATCGTCGTTTTTCCTTGCCGTTCCTGGCGGAGATGGTGGACGATTCGCTCCTCTGTCCGCGCGTCGACGGCTGAGAGCGAGTCGTCGAGAATCAGAATATCCGCATCCATCAGCAAAGCCCGTGCAATCGAGATGCGCTGCTTTTGTCCCCCGGACAAGGTGACGCCCTTCTCCCCAACCATCGTTTCGAGTCCTTCACCAAATTGCGCGAGATCACGTCCCATCTCCGCCAGTTCGAGTGCGCGCATGACCTCTTGCTCAGTCGCTTCCGGCTTGCCAAAGGCCACATTTTCTGCAATCGTCCGTGAGAACAATAGATGCTCCTGCGGCACGTAGCCGATTTTGGCGCGCAAGGAATCGAAGGAAATCTGCTCGATCGGCACACCACCGACGAACAAGGCATCCTTTTCCATCCGATACTGGTGCAGCAAGGTCCGGCACAAGGTGGATTTGCCGCTCCCTGTTCGTCCCACGATCCCCAATGTCTCACCTTCCCCCAGCGAAAAGGTGATGTCATGCAGGACAGGTTTGTCCGTCCCCGGATAGGTGAAAGTAAAATGGCGCGCTTCGATATGATTGGCCCCTACCTCTGTTACGGGGTGGGAGGTCTCATGAACGTCCGGCTCCTCCGCCAGCATCTCTGTCAGTCGTTTGAGTGAAGCGCTCCCCCGCTGTACGACGTTGATCAGCCAGCCAAACGCGAACATCGGCCAGATCAGAAGGCCCAGATACAGGTTGAAGGCGACCAGATCGCCCAAGGAAATCGAACTGGTAAAGACCAGATACGTGCCGTAACCCAATCCGATCAGGAAGCTGAATCCAATAATGATGCCAATGGTTGGTTCAAACAGCGCGTCGATGCGCGATACATTCACATTTCGCTCCAGTGTTTTCTCGCTCACTCGGCGAAACGCCTCCACATCCTGGTCTTCCTGAACGAAGGCCCGCATGACTCGCACGCCGGAAACGGACTGCTGAACGTGGTCGTTCATTTCTCCAAATGCCTCCTGCGCCAGGTAAAAACGCTCGTGAAGCAACCGTCCGTAGTAAGCGGTCGACCAGGCGAGAAACGGCATGGGAACCAACGCTGCCAAGGTCAGCTTCCAATCGATGGACACGATCATCACGCCAAGCGTCAGTAGCGTCATAAACAGCGAATCCACCAGGGTCAAAACGCCCATGCTCGCTGTCCGCTCCACAGCTGGAATATCGTTGGTGGCAATCGCCATCAAATCTCCGCTTCGCCTGCGTTGGTAAAAAGAGGGGGTCATGCGGGTCAGATGGCCAAACAGCCGCTCCCGCAGCACCCGCTCCAGTATCAGCGCCCCGCCATTGAGCAGGTACCGCCAGACGAAACGCATCACGTACAGCGCCACGCCTAACGAGAGCAGGATGAAGAGCGTTTTCGTCAGGCCAGACTCGGTCAGCGAACCGTTGCGAATCGCATCCACGGTCTCTCCGATCAAGCGTGGCGGCCAAAGCATCAGGACATCAATCGCAAACAAGAAAGCAATACCCACGGTATACCGTTTCCAGTGCTTCCGAAAAAACCAGGACAATTCTCGCAAGATGTACACGTTTTTTCACCTTCTTTACTAAGAGAAAAACGCGAGGAATTACCCGCGTTGTTTTTGGTGGTGATTTTCCAGCTTTCCTGCCGGGGGAGGAAAAAGGGAAAACTCCAGCTTGGTCAAGATCCCAAATGCCTTCGCTTTTTTCCCTTTTTCCTCGACCAGCTTTGTCTGGTCCCCCTCAACCTTTTGACGGTTTCTCAAGGAGTGCAAGATGTATGAAAAAGGGTTGCACAGACGCAACCCTCATTTTGCTCCTATCATCGTAATTGACAGAATTTTACCTGTCAATTGCTTTTGCGCGACCGTAAATCCAGCCATTCGGAGCGCAGCATGCTGTATACGGCATGGTCCACATAGTGATCATACAGGAATTCATTTTGGCGCAGGACACCTTCCAGCGTGAACCCGAGCCGCTCCGGAATCGCCCGGCTTTTGGCATTGCCCGTCGCCGCCTGGATCGTCACCTTTTCCATGCCCCAAGAACCAAAAATCAAGCGATCCATATACGTCTCGACAGCCATGGACATCAAGCCTCGTCCCTGATACCCGGCCCCCAGCCAGTAGCCCAGGGAGGTTTTCTTGTTGATCCAGTCCAGATTGTGAACACCCAAAGTCCCGGCCATTCTCCCCCTGTACCAGATTCCGTAATGCGTTCCCTGGTTGTTGTTGTGCTGATTGATCGTCATCGCAATAAAATGGGCAGTATCCTCCACCTGCCTGGTGTAATCGAGCCAAGGAAGCCACTCGCGCAAATACGCTCGATTCGTATCGATCAGCCAAAACATCTCCGCTGCATCGGAAGGCTCCAATTGCTTGAGAAATGCATCTTCTGTCATCGGCAATACTCTCATCTCAATCCCTCCTTGGACTCCTCCGCTGGCATGGGGAGCTCTTGGCCGTTCAATATGACCTGCAAGATGATCTCGGCATGCAAAGATTTCGCCACTGGACAATACTGCTCGGCCTCCAGCTTCACAGCCTGCCAGATGCGCGATGGCGCAACTTCACCGGTCGCACGAAATGTAAGGTGGATCTGTGTGATCGCATGGGGGAGCTTGGCCTCGCGAATCCCGTCGGCCTCGATTTCAAGAGATTCCAGTGATTGCCGCATCTTCTCCAGCAATTGCGTCACCCCGATGCCGATGCAACCGGTCAAACCGACGAGCAGCAGCTCCAGCGGACTGTTTCCTGCTCCTTCGCCGCCGTATTCTTCCTTGGCATCCATCCGGACAGGATAACCACTCGGTCCGACGGCTTCAAATTGCCGTCTTCCCAACCATTGTGTTCTGACACCGATCCTTTTTTGCCCTTCCGCCATCTGGATCCCACTTCCTTTTCTACTATCATAACAGGAGTTGACCAAAAAATGGAGAAAAGCGTCCAGCCGCAGAATGCAGTGGACGCTTTATGTGCTAGGCCTTGCTTTTCGCAATCTCTTCCGGTTTGAAAATCCCTGTCTCCGTCACGATCGCCGTGATATAGGCTGCAGGGGTGACATCGAATGCGGGATTGTACACCTTGATGTCATCCGGCGCTACCTGCTTGCCCAGACCGTGCGTAATTTCTTCGCCAGGGCGCTCCTCGATCGGAATCTGTGCCCCTGTCGCCGTCTCCAAATCAATAGAAGAAAGAGGTGCGGCCACGTAGAACGGAATGCCGTGGGCTTTCGCCAAAACGGCTACGCCGTATGTGCCGATCTTGTTGGCTACATCCCCGTTGGCCGCCACGCGGTCGGTACCGACGATGACCGCCTGGACCTTGCCCTGGGACATGACCATTGCCGCCATGTTGTCGCAGATCAGCGTGACATCGATGCCAGCCTGCTGCAGCTCATACGCGGTCAGACGCGCTCCCTGCAGAACCGGACGTGTCTCATCGGCGAATACCTTCAGGTTCCAGCCACGCTCCTTCGCCAGGTAAAACGGCGCTGTCGCTGTACCGTAAGCTGCTGTGGCTAGGGCTCCGGGATTACAGTGCGTCAGAACACCCATACCGTCTTCCAGCAAGGTAAGCAGATTCTCCCCGATCGTGCGGCAAACCTCCGCATCCTCTTTTTGGATCGCCAATGCTTCATCCAACACTGCTGCCTTGAGCTGGGCCACAGCTTTATCTGCATCGCGCTGCACGCGCGCCTTGATCCGATCCAATGCCCAGAACAGGTTTACGGCTGTAGGACGGGAACTGCCCAAATACTCGGCCTTTTGGTTCACCTCAGCGATAAAGGCTTCCGCTGTCGCTGCCTGGCTATTGCGAACGCCGAGATACAAGCCGTAAGCTGCCGCCATGCCAATCGCCGGGGCTCCCCTTACCTGCAGGTGGCGGATCGCCGCCCATACCTCTTCTGCAGTGGTCAATGTCAAATAGATCGTTTCTACTGGCAATTTCGTCTGGTCGAGCAAGACCAGCGCGTCACTCTCCCACTTTACCGGGGTAAGTTGTGTACTTGTTGTCATACGGTTGCTGCCTCCTGGTAAAATTTCGCGGTAACGGAACGGACCAGATCAGTAATATCGGTCGACTCGCCTATCTCGGTGCGCTGCAAAATCAAAGCTTCTCCGATTGCGAGAGCCAGACGTTCCGCTTCTGCACGCGTCTGCTCATCGGCGATCTCGTTCAGATCAGCCACTCCCGCAAGCCCAATGACGCGACGCAGAATTTTGCAGCCTGCATATCCGGCCGTGTCCTGGATCAGTCGGTTCACATAGCTCTCCCACAAGCCTTCTACATGAGCGCTGCGCTCCTTGGCTTGCTTGTGCCAAAGCTGAACAAACTGCGAAACGAATTCGTTCCACACATCCTCTACCGTCTCCAACAGGTATTCGCGATACGATGCCCGTTCTCCTGGGTCTGCTTGCAATCCGTGCTGTCCTGCGTAGTTGAGCAGCAGATTGGCGATCACCGCACCGATGTCAAAGCCAAGCGGTCCATAATAGGCGAATTCGGGATCGATCACTTTCAGGCTGGTCTTCGTCACGAAGATGCTTCCTGTATGCAGATCTCCATGAAGCAAGGCTTCTGCGCGCGTCAGAAAATCGTATTTCAGCTTGGCGATTTCCAGCTTCAGCGGCTTGTTCTGCCAGATCGCTTCCACTTCCCGCTGAATCAGCGGATTGAAGTTGTTGGTCGGCGCATTTTCATAAGGGTCTGTGAAAACGAGATCTTCAGTAATTTTGCATAATTCTGGATTGATGAATCTTCCGACAAGTGCTTTTTTCTCATACGGATGAGATCCGAGATCAGAGGTATAGAAAAGGGTGTGCGCGAGAAACTTGCCGATCTGCTTTGCGAACAGCGGATAGCGGTTGCCCTCGATCAAGCCTTTGCGCATGATGATGTGGTCTCCGACGTTCTCCATCACGGTCAAAGCAAGCTCTTGATCAAAATGGTACACCTGCGGCACCAGCTCCGGCACTCGTTTGTACTGGATTTGCAGGGCCTCGCTTTCGATGCGGGCACGATCCAGCGTCAAGGGCCACGACTCGCCTACCACACGAGCATACGGCAGCGCCTGCTTCACGATGACGCTTTTTCCTGTTTCTACCTCGCGAATATCAAACACCAGATTCAGATTCCCGTCGCCGATTTCCCGACTGGACAGTTCGGCCCCTTCTGAAAACAGCCCGGGCAATTCCTTTACATACTGTACTGCTTCTTGCTCTGTCAGCGCGCGATATGCCATTGTCTGCCATTCTCCCCTCTAGTTCTTTTTTGATCTATTCCAAAGAAATAAAAAACCTCTTTTCTCGAAGAAAAGAGGTTGTCATCGTACACGCATCAGGTAAACGTGCCCGTCTCCCCCTTATCTTCCAGACCACTTTTGTTTCTGCAGGAATTAGCACCGTGCACGTCGCATGCTTCAGTCGCGGTATGCGGCTGAGTCGCGTCATGTCGGTTGCCGGGTATCATCGGGCCAGTCCCTCCACCTTCTCTGGATAAGGTATCCAACGTATGCAGTTTTGATTAGTTTGAATCATACAACCCGTTGTGGAAGCTGTCAACTCCCTTTTTGCTCCGTCATTGTCACCAGCTGTTCTGAGAGCCGGACGCGGAGGGGCGTTCCCAGTTCCACCAGTCCACCTTGCCCAAAAAGGCGGCGGTGATCGAAGGCTCTTCCCGAAGCTTGAGCAATTCCTTGGTCGGTCCTGTGACGACGGCTCCATAGATGCGGACACCGTTTTTCTGCAGGTATTGATAGCGATCTTGGATTTTCGGATCATTGGTCCACATCAGGCCTCTGCCGACCGCCTTGCTCATCCGCTCCTGCTCGGCTAAATACTTCATCTCGGATACGTAGGCTGCTGCCCGTCGATCTCCCTCACCGTTGACCTGAATTGGCGCCCCTCCATAATCCAAGCTGCGCTCGGAAAAGCCCCAGACCTCCCCTGCTGACAGCAAAATGTCGCCTCTCTCCTCGTCCTTATCTGCCTGTTTGATCTCTTCCCCCGTATCTACCGCGAACCAGACCGTCTCCTGCTCGTATTCAGGCAGATGGCTCAAGATCAGTTGCTGATACTCCTCATAGGTCAGAAGCCGATCGAAGGAGATTGCCAATTGTGAGACCGTTCCCTCCGGCAGCTTTTCCATTGCTTTCCACGCTGGGTCCCTCCGGAATTTCGTCTCTTCTGATGTCGCTGCTTCATTCGGATAGCGAAAGAACAATTTGACATCGCGGATACCGTTGGGCCACTTGGGCTGTGCATGGATCAGCCATAACAGATTGCTGCTCTCGATCCTGCCCGCGTTCTGATTCTCTGTTCCCACCTGTTCGCGCAGCTCCATCTGGATGTTTCCGTACAACAAGCCGATCTGCGACCCGCTGCTGCCTGCGGTGATTCCCGGTTGGGTGAAATTCACCATGCTCCTCGTCACGCGGTACAGATCGTCGTACATGGCTCTGCCGAACCAGCCATTGATGAAAAAAATCAAAACTCCCGCTGCAAACGCAATCCCCAGAGTAAACGCCGAATTGTTAAACCGCATCCGCCACTTTCCGCGACGCAGGATTTTGCGCTGTTTTTCCTCCGGCAGCCCTATCGGTTCGGACGATTTCTCCTCGTTTTCCTCGCCGAGCAAAAGTCGCTCAAGCTTTTGTGCATATTCCTCATCGTCAGCCAGTTCTTCTTGCAGCCGCTTCTTCTCCTCGTCCGTCAGCTCGCCGCGCAGATAGGCGAGCAGCCGTGCTTCCTTGCCGTTATCTTCCCTGTTCGTCATCCGCCTGATCCCTCCACAACTTGCGCATCTTTTGTCGTCCGCGAAAAAGCGAACGCTTGACATCTGCCAGACTGATTCCCAATACCTCGGCGATCTCTGCGTATCGAAACTGCATGGCAAACAGCAGAATCACCTGTCGCTGCTGCTCGGGCAAAAGCTCCAGATAGGCGTGCGCCGTCTCCCACAATTCCTGCGACACGAAGACTTCTGCCGGATCCATCGCCTGCAGGTCCGCCCTCTCCGGCAGTCGCTCCATAATCTGCAAAGGGTGTCTTGCCTGCTTGCGATGCCAATCGACAAACGCGTTGTAGGCTACCTTGAACAGCCAGGGACGCACCTTTTCCCCGCGGTAGTCATCCAGGGACTGAAAAGCGCGGAAAAAAGTTTCCTGCGTCAGATCCTCTGCCTGCCTCGCATCCCTTGTCAGTCGGAAAAGATAGCGGTAAATGTCATTTACGTGTAACCGGTACACGTCTTCCAGGCCTACTTTCCCAACCTTCTCACACCCTTTCATCCCTTACCACGTCCTTACAGCCAAAAAGGTTTCACTCCGGGTGCCTGCCCTGAAAAACAAACATTGACTCCTGTTTGAGAACGTCATATCATGGGTGTATCTCATACGCGTCTACGCGTATCAACAACATAACTCTTATCGCGAGCTGGCTGAGGGACTGGCCCTATGATGCCCGGCAACCGGCGCTCATCTACCACGTTGTAGTGAGCGAAACGGTGCTAATTCCAACGGATAAGTGTCAAGCACCCGTCTTGACTTCTTACCCGAGAGATGAGAGGCGACGAAAAAACGTTCTTCAGACGACAAGCGCCTCCCACTCCGGGAGGTTTTTTTTCGTTTCCGAAGCTTCTGCAAGCCAAATGATCACGAATGAAAAAGGAGGCTTATTCCTGACGATGAGTGAACAGCGCATCCTTGTTACGTATTTGACACAAGCCAAAGATCTGAATAAAAAAGCAGAGGCGATCGCCGTCGGCATGACGGTAGGCTCCTGGACAGATTTGCCTGCCGCCAAACAAGAGGAATTGAAACCCTACCTCGGGGAAGCCGTCCAGGCAAAAGTGCTGGAAACGCTGGCAAACGGCGAGCAGCGTGGCTTGATTACGGTCAGTTATCCAGTACGCAATTTTACCCCGGATATCCCTTCTCTGTTAACCGGGATTTTCGGCAAACTCTCAATGGACGGAAAAATCAAACTCATGGACATCAGCTTGCCTGAGTCGCTTCTGGGACACTTCCCAGGTCCCAAGTTTGGGATCGACGGCCTCCGCAACCGACTCGGTGCCCATGATCGTCCGCTGCTCATGAGCATTTTCAAATCATGCCTGGGGCTTCCTTTTGACGATCTGAAAACCCAGTTCCGCGCTCAGGCGTTGGGAGGCGTCGACCTAGTCAAGGATGACGAGATCTTCTTCGCCGATGATCGTGCGCCATTCCTCGAACGGATCAAGGCGTTCAAACAGATCGCGTTGGAGGCTGAGGCTGAGACAGGAAAACCGGTCCTTTACGCAGCCAATCTGACTGGACCTGTCCATGAGCTGAACGAAAAGGCGAAACGCGCCGTAGAAGCAGGTGCCGATTGCCTGCTGTTCAACGTGCTGGCTTTCGGATTCGACGCCCTGCATCGCTTGGCGGCTGACCCGGATATCAACATCCCGATCATGGCTCACCCGGCATTGGCGGGGGCTTACTACCCGTCGCCTGATTACGGCATCGCCACGCCGCTTCTGCTCGGTACACTGATGCGGATCGCCGGAGCCGACCTGGTTCTGTTCCCATCGCCGTACGGGAACGTCGCCTTGGACAAAAACGAAGCACTGAAACTGGCAGATCATCTGACCAAGCCGCTCGAAGGCGTACGCCGCTCCTTCCCGGTGCCGTCCGCTGGCATTCACCCTGGACTCGTCCCGCAATTGTACGCGGACTTCGGTCTGGATCAGATCGTCAATGCAGGCGGCGGCATTCACGGCCATCCTGGCGGAGCGACTGCTGGAGCGAAGGCATTCGTCGCTGCGATCGAAGCGGTGACAGCAGGCCGAAGCTTGCAGGATGCAGCGGCCGTTTCCGCTGAATTGGCGATAGCCCTGGAAAAATGGGGTGGCGGACGATGAACAAGAAATTAGTCCTTTTTTGCGACTTCGACGGAACCATCACCGAAAAAGACAACATCGTCTCCATCGTGCGCAAATTCGCTCCTCCCGAGTGCGAAACACTGATCGAGCAGATCCTGACCCAAAAAATCACGATACAATCTGGCGTCGGCCAGTTGTTTCAGATGGTCCCCTCCTCGAAAAAACAGGAGATCATTGATTTTATTCTTGAAGAAGCGAAGATTCGTCCGGGCTTTGCCGAGTTTGTCCGCTTCTGCCGGGAGGAGGGCGTAGAGCTTCTGATCACCAGCGGCGGCATCGACTTTTTCGTAGAGCCGATCCTCGCTCCGTTCGATTTGACAGGCGTGCCGATCTACTGCAACGGAAGCGATTTTTCAGGAGATCACATTACGATCACCTGGCCGCATCACTGCGACGAGCATTGCTCGACCGGCTGCGGCATGTGCAAGACAACGATCATTCGCCGCTACGACCCGAATCAGTATTTTCGCGTCGTAATTGGCGATTCCATCACTGACCTGGCAGGAGCCAAAATCGCCGACTACGTGATTGCCCGCTCCCTTCTGGCGCAGAAAGCGCAGGAGCTGCAATTGCCGCATCGCACCTTTGCCACCTTCCACGAGGTGATTGCCATTTTACAGGATTTGAAACACCAACAGGAGGTCTCTTAGCCATGACAGCAACATTGGAGCAACGCCTGGACGCCTTCCGCCGTCTCGATGACGTGAAAATGACCTTTGCCCGTCGGGACTGGTTCCCTGGCACCAGCGGCAATCTGTCCATCAAGATCGCGGATGATCCCCTGCAATTTGCCGTTACTGCAAGCGGCAAAGACAAAACCAAGCTTTCACCCGAGGATTATCTCATCGTCGATAAAGACTCTCGTCCGGTCGATGCCACTACCCTGAAGCCTTCCGCCGAGACCTTGATCCACGCTGTCGTCTATAAAAAATTCGCGCAAGCCGGTGCCTGCTTCCACGTGCACACCGTCTGGAATAATCTGATCTCAGAGCTGTACTTCGGTCAGCGCGCCTTCTCCATTCAGGGCCAGGAACTGATCAAGGGCCTGGGAATCTGGGAAGAAAATGCACGGATTACGATCCCGATCGTCGAGAACTTTGCAGATATTCCTACTTTGGCAGTCGCCATCGAAAAAGTCATCACGCCGGAAGTCCCCGGTGTCCTGATCCGCAACCACGGCATCTATGCGTGGGGCGGCAATGACTTCGAGGCGAAGCGTCACCTCGAAGCATTCGAATTCCTGTTTGAGTACCACGCTCGCTGGCTGCAGCTGCGTCACGCGACCGTGTCCACTTCTACCACCACAATCTAAGGAGGGCTTCAAGCATGGCACAAGTTCGTTTTCATGATAACAACGAGTACATCAAAGACGCTGCGGAAGTAAACGACTTCCTCAGCACCCAGGGCATTATTTATGAACATTGGGGAGTAGATCGCCTGGCCCCCAACCTGCGCGACAACTACAGTCCGACAGAAGAAGAGAAACAGCAGATTCTGGACGCGTTCAAACCGGAGATCGAGGACATCAGCAAGCGTCGCGGCTATCTGACGGCTGACATCATCGTCCTCTCTGACAACAACCCCAATCTGGATGAGCTTCTCGTCAAATTCAAAGCAGAGCATCACCATACAGATGATGAGTGCCGCTTCTGCGTAGACGGCCATGGCATTTTTGCGATCAAAGGCGATGACGGCCGCTACTTTGACGTAGAATTGGAGCCGGGCGACCTGATCTCCGTACCGCCCAACTTCCGCCACTACTTTACTCTGATGGATGACCGCAAAATCAAGGCGATTCGCCTGTTCGTCACCCCTGCAGGCTGGGAAGCCATCTATTAATCAACAGCACCCTGGTTGCCAACACTGCCGACCGGGGTGTTTTTTTGTTATTTGACCACGCCATTACCCTTGATCGATACTTCCGGGATGATCTGGACGGAGGCTTTGGTAAATTCTTTTGTCCAGTTATCCTTCACCTTCTTCCACTCCTCGTATTCGTAAGCCCTGGCATGCATGCCAAAACCAAATGGATCTGTGGCGGATTTCTGGCATTTTTCGATTAATTTGGCGTATGACTTGCGCAGTTCTTCCTCAATCTCCCGCTCCATTTGCTTGTATCCCTTCTCCATATCGAAAGGAAACAGTCTTTCTGTAATCGATATTTTCAGCTTCTGGCGCACCGTAAAATGAAAACGGCCATCCTGATACGAAGTCTCTATTTTATTGGATACATCTTTTATGACGATACTAACCTTGCTTTTTATAATTTTGCCACGCTCTTGATGTTCCGGTAGAAGAAAGCTCATCGCAACATCCCCTTGCTTTCCATCAAGCAACAGCAGCAGAAGAGTAGATTCTGGCGGCTCAATCAGTTTTACATAGGTTCCTTTTCCGCTCAATAGTGCAATTCCCATCACCTTCACTACCTGATTATCTTTCTTGATCTCTGTGAGTATGGGTGTAATCCCTTTTTCCAGGATTTGGCGATGCAGATCCTGCGCTTTTGTTTTGACAGTCACGTTTCTGCGGGCGGCTGTATCAATGAGCTTCGTCAGATGAAGAGCTAGGCGCGGCTTGTCCTTCGGGTTAAAATGAAATAATTCATGGACATCTCCATCGTATACAACCATTCGTGAGTTAACCGTAAGGCGCGCATCCCGATAGATCACATCCAAGTATCTGAACCACTCCGGATGTTTCAAAAACCGTTTTCCAAGAATATACACCTGAATTTTTCCTGGCAGCGTAATTCCCGTGACCACCTCGTCCAGACGGACTCTAGCCTCTCGAAAGGTATCCGCCTTCACACCGAACTCCTCCGACTTTTTCTTTGCCTCTTTACTGAAGACAGGGCTTGATAAATAAAACAGAATTTCGTTTTTTTCATTCAAGTCAATTCCAGCCATAAGCGTGATCGTCGTATCCTCCAGATCGATTCTGTCCATACAGCCGGATAAGCACGTGGTCACCATCACCAACAACAAGATTCGTATGCATGCTTTCATATTTTTCTCCCCTTGGCTGATCGATGGTATAGCCAGATAGGTCCGGATATGAGTAGAGGCACGGCATACCCAAAGACTAGGCCGGCTTGGCTCCAGAGCTCCGTCAATCTCCTCAGATCCATAAAAGTTGGCGTGTACAGCCAAAAAGCCGCCACGAGCAGAATTAAAAAGACTTTCAATTGCTTTCTAGGGTCCCATTTTTTCAGTAAGTGACTGGATGAAAAGATTGTAAAGTAGACGTAAGGAAAGATGGTGGTAGACAGCACCAGCAAGTAGAAGGACAAGAAAGTAATGTCCACTCGCTCCAGAAAACGATATTCTATGCCTTTCAGCAAAACAAGGGTAGGCCAGGTATACTTCGTGATCTCATCGGGACTGAAATACGTGAAGCAAAGTATGGTAACGTGCAGAAATACAAGCAAGGACCAGGTATTGGCCGCTACGATCCCTAGCGCTGCATACTTCTTATTATGCAGGAATGGGTATGCAAAGAAAGCCAGCTCAAATCCAAGAAAGGAGTATACCGTTAATCTAGCTCCCGAGATGATGGGACCCCACCCCTCTTTAACGACAGGAAGCAAATTCAGCCAATGGGCGTCGCTCAGCGTGGTCGTCAGCACAACTGGCATCCAGAGTGTAAGATAGAAAATCAGTTCCGAATATCTTCCAAGTACATGTATGCCTTTCTGGAGGATTACATAAGTCGGAATTACAAACAGGAAAACGATCAAATAACCAGGTGTCTGCGTGAGAATCCATATATTCAAGATCCCCACCGTATTTCCAATCACCGTAATACACGCTAATAAACAGTACAAAATGATCAGGACAATCGCTGCTCTCCCTACCCATTTTCCCAAGAATAGCGGCAGCAGCTCAACAATCGTATGATTCGGATACCGTTTCATGACACTGATAATCAGCAGACTGGCGATTACGGCTGCACCCCAACCGATCAAAAGAGAGATCCACCCGTCCGTTCCTGCCGCTTCCGCCAACTCCCGAGGCATGGACAATACACCGATTCCCACCTGTGTTCCATGTATTAAAAAAATGTACTGGAGGACCGTCAACTTGGGTGGTACAGATTTGTTCATTGCTGATCCTCCTTCCTCCAGTTTTTCCCCTGTCTGCGCGATTGAGTCGACAAGACACTCGTTGGCCGGTTCTTCATGAGCCAAAGGGGAAGCCGCAGAAATGTATCCTTCAAATCCTGAAACCTTACTGGTGCAAACGGACTCGCGTAAGGTGCCCCCAGCGATTCCAAGGAGATCAGATGCCCAATCAGGATCATAAAGCCGATGACAATGCCGATGATCCCGAACATCGAAGCTAGCCCCATCATAGCGAAACGAACCAGCCTGATAGCAGCAGCCATGTCATAGTTGGGAAAAATGAACGAGGAGATCGCTGTAAACGCCACCACAATCACCATGACATTGCTAACAATCCCTGCTTGTACGACAGCCTGACCAATGACAATACCTCCGACAATCCCAACCGTTTGCCCAATCGGGGAAGGCAACCGAATCCCTGCTTCCCTCAGCATTTCCAGCGTCAGCTCCATCATTACCGCTTCGATTAAGGGCGGAAAAGGCACCCTTTCCCTTGACTCGCCCACCGTTAAAATCAAATCTAGCGGGATCAACTCGTAATTGAACGAGATCAAGGCAATGTAGAGGGCAGGTAGAAAAGTTGCAACCACCATGGCTAAAAAGCGCAACAAACGGATAAAAGAGGATACCAGCCAGCGCGTACTGTAATCGTCGACGGATTGAAAGAACGAGACAAACGTGCTTGGCGCTATCAAGACACTGGGAGACCGGTCTACTATGATGCCAATTCGGCCCTGCAACAAATGAGAAGCTGCTGTATCAGGCCTTTCCGTCGTATAAAATTGGGGAAAAGGTGAGTATGGATTGTCTTCAATCATTTCCTCCAGCTCACCGGTGTTGAGTACGGCGTCAACTGTGATAGCGGTGATCCGATCCTCCAAGATTCGAAGCAAATCCGGGTCGACTATATCTTCGACAAACATGACAGAGACTTTGCAGACTCCTCTTTCCCCGATCCAAAATTCCTTGATCTTCAGCTCTCGATTGGGAATGTATCGCCGAATCAAAGCAATGTTTTGCAAGGCCGTTTCAACAAAGCCTTGGTGAGCGCCCTTCAAGGAAGTCTCTAACTGCGGATCTTCAATAGCGCGTTGCGGCCATCCGTTCGTATCCAATGCATACGCTTCTCGCTGCCCTTCAATAAACAGCAAGCTGCTTCCTTGCAGAATTTTATCTTCGACAGCTTGAAAGTCGTAGACAGGTGAAATCTGACTAATAGACAACAAGCCAAATATATTGGTGCCTCCTTGTTCGGGTGGATCCATAAGAGGACGCAGCACATTGTTGTTGATGGAATTTTTGTCCACCAACCCATCCAGGTAAACCAACGTTACCTGCCCCTCCATATAGTTGCTGGTAAAGCTGCGTATAACCAGGTCAGGGGTCTGGGTAAATATATTGGTTATCTCTTCGATATTCTCGCTTGTGCGATTGCTGATCATGCGATTTTGAACAAGGGGAGCAGACGGGCTGATTCTCTCAGTCACTAACGCCTTTTTTCTTCTCATCCATCCTCTGATTCTCATCTTGCGGCTTTCCTGCCTCCCAGTAGTTTGTTCTGTTAGCGTTGGTGACTACTGGGAAAACTATTCACTACCGATTGGAAAGGACGCTGCTTTTTGGAGATTTCAAATAAAAAAAGGAGCCAAGGGAATTTTCCCTTGGCTCCTTAGTGATTCTACACCAGGTATTACACCACATATCCGTCAGCTTCAATGACGCGATCGGCAATGGCTCTTTTCAGTTGAACGGTATTGATCGGTGTACGGCGAGTCAGCTTTTTCAGGATGGAGAGGCGCAGACGCAGATCGTCTCCTTCTTCCATCGCGGCCAGAGCTTCCTTCGCCCAAGCCTCTACGCGGTCAAACGCTTCCTGCACATAGACGACCGTCAGATCCAGCTTTTGCTGCTCTTGCTCCAGCCCGTTGGCAGCAATCGCTTTTTCCGTCCGTTTTACGAGGCTGTCCATCGCATACAGCTCGATCAGCATATCGGCCGCGAAGACCAACAGCTCCTGCTCCTTGGAGATGGCTTGCTGGTACTTCATCAGCGCTGAGCCCGCGACCATCAGGATGATTTTGCGCGTCATCTCGATCAGATGCTTCTCTGCCGCCAGCGGCGCGTCTTCGATCTCCTCGGGATAGTAGCTCATCAGCTCTTCCTGCAGACCTGCGGCGGCTTGCAGCAACGGCAGCTCGCCTTTCATCGCTTTCTTCACAAGCGTATCCGGGATCAGCAAGCGATTGATTTCATTGGTTCCCTCAAAAATGCGGTTGATGCGGGAGTCGCGGTACATATTCTCGATCTCATATTCGGACATGAAGCCGTACCCCCCATGGATTTGCACGCCTTCGTCCACGCAGTAATCGAGCACTTCTGTCGCAAATACTTTATTGATCGAGCATTCAATGGCATAATCCGCAATGGCTTTGGCGATTTCCTTCCCATCGTCGGCCTTCTCGCCCAGGCTGTTGAGCGCCACATCGAACAGGCCCACAGTACGGTAGACGGAGCTTTCCGCCGCATATGTCTTGGTCGCCATATTGGCCAGCTTGTTTTTGATCAGCGTGAAGTTGGCAATCGGCGTTTTGAACTGCTTGCGTTCCTTCGCGTAGGTCGTGGCAAGCTCCAAAGCACGCTTGGCAGAACCTACAGCACCTACTGCCAGCTTGTAGCGCCCGACGTTGAGGATGTTGAAGGCAATCACATGGCCGCGCCCAGGTTCACCCAGCAGATTTTCTACCGGCACCGGCACATCCTGCAAAATGACGGTGCGCGTCGACGACCCCTTGATCCCCATTTTCTTTTCTTCCGGTCCAAAAGAAACACCAGGGAATGTGCGCTCGACGATAAATGCGGTAAATTTCTCTCCGTCGATTTTGGCGTACACCACGAATACATCCGCGAAGCCCGCATTCGTAATCCATTGCTTTTCCCCGTTGAGGATGTAGTGCTTGCCGTCCTCCGAGAGTGTCGCGGTCGTCTTGGCACCGAGGGCATCTGAGCCTGATCCCGGTTCGGTCAAACAGTACGCAGCCAGACGTTTCCCTGAAGCCAAATCAGGCAGGTAGCGGTTCTTCTGGTCTTCGTTTCCGAAATAGACGATCGGGAGAGAACCGATCCCCACATGGGCGCCGAAGCTAAGCGCAAAGCCGCGAGAGAGCGCGAATTTTTCCGTGACGAGAGCGGTGCTTACCTTGTCGAGTCCCAGACCGTCGTACTTCTCGGGCACATCACCTGCCAACAGCCCCAGCTCCCCTGCTTCCTTCAACAGGCGCACGGAGATGTCGAATTGATGGTTCTCGATTTCCTCCAGGTGCGGACGAACCTCATTGACGACGAAATCTTCCGTCGTTTTGGCGATCATTTTTTGCTCTTCGGTATACTCTTCCGGCACGAACACATCATCATCCGAGCCTGCATCAATCAAAAAGCTGCCACCGCGGATCAATTCTTTTGTCTCTCCCATGTCTATCTCTCCTTACATGTTAAAGTTGTTGGATTGCTTTACATCATTTCAAAAACGCCCGCTGCACCCATGCCGCCTCCGATGCACATGGTGACGACACCGTATTTGCCGCCGCGGCGCTTCATCTCATTCAGCAGCGAGACGGTCAAGCGAGCGCCTGTGCAGCCCAGCGGATGGCCCAATGCGATGGCGCCGCCGTTGACGTTTACCTTTTCCTGATCGAGTCCTAATTCACGAATGACTGCCAAGGCCTGGGAAGCGAACGCTTCGTTCAGTTCGAAAAGGTCTACATCCTCGATCGTCAGGCCAGCCATCTTCAATGCCTTCGGAATCGCGACGACCGGACCGATCCCCATCACATCCGGATCTACCCCGCCAACGGTAAAGGAACGGAATTTGGCGATCGGCTCCACGCCCAACTCTGCCGCTTTCTCCGCGGACATGATCAACACGGCTGCCGCACCGTCGCTCGTTTGCGAGGAATTGCCTGCCGTGACGCTCCCCTTGACGTTGAAGACTGGCTTCAGCTTGGCGAGCGCTTCCGGCGTACTGTCCGGCCGCGGCCCCTCGTCCGTAGTGAAGACGCGCTCCTTGACCACCAGTTTGCCGTTTTGATCAAAAGCATGCTGCTTCACCGTGACCGGCACGATCTCATCCTGGAACTTGCCAGCCGCTATGGCTGCTGCCGCCCGCTTGTGGCTGGTCAGGGCAAACGCATCCTGGTCTTCACGGGAAATGTTGTAGCGATTCGCTACCTCCTCTGCTGTGTGCCCCATGCCCATATAGGCTTCCGGCAAGGTTTCCACCAGCGTCGGGTTGAGCGCCACCTTGTGTCCTGTCATCGGCAAAAGGCTCATGCTTTCCACGCCGCCTGCCACGATGACATCTGCACCGCCCACCATGATCTGCTGGGCGCCGTAGGCAATCGTCTGCAAGCCGGAGGAGCAAAAACGGTTGATCGTAATGCCCGACACATTCGTCGGCAATCCTGCGCGAAGTCCGATCAATCGCGCCATATTCATGCCCTGCTCTGCTTCCGGCACGGCATTCCCGATAATCACGTCCTCGATGTCGGCCGGGTCCAACTGCGGAACCCGGCGCAACAGGTCGCGAATCACCTCTGCCCCCATATCGACGGGATGCATATCCTTCAAGCTTCCTTTTTTCGCTCGGCCGATCGCGGTGCGGGCACCTGCGACAATCACTGCTTCTCTCATCCTTTTTACCCCCCTAGTTGCGCAATGGCTTGTTTTTCGTCAGCATGTGCTGCATCCGCTGCTGCGATTTTGGAGTCTTGATCAGCTCCAGGAAGGCTTGCTTCTCCAACTCCAAAATGTATTCTTCGGTCACTTCAGTCCCTGCCGGCAGGTTGCCTCCGGACAGAACATAGGCGATTTTGCTGGCAATCAGTTCATCGTGATCGCTGATATAGCCGCTTTTCTTCATAGCGTAAATGTTCTGGCGCAGTGTCGCGTAGCCGGTATCCCCGATGACGCGGACCTTGCGCGGCACTGGCGGGGTGTAGCCTGCGCGATCCATCTCCAGCACAAGCTGCTTGGCATCGTACAAGAGATGATCCGGGTTGACGCTGATCCGGTCTGTCGGGCGCAGATAGCCCAGGTTGATCGCTTCGTGACCGCTTGTAGACACCTTCGCCATCGCAATCGTCTCAAAAGCGCGCGCGACGAACGGGAAAGGATCGACCGGGACGGTACCGCCCTGCGGCACATTTTCCATGGCACGGAAGAGCATTTCCTTGGTACCGCCGCCACCTGGCAACAAGCCCACGCCTACCTCCACCAATCCGAGATAGGTCTCAGCTGATGCCTGCACCCGGTCCGCAAGATAGCTGACCTCTACTCCGCCGCCCAAGGTCATGCCGAAAGGTGCGGCAACGACTGGGCGATGCATGTAGCGGATGGCACGCGCCGCCTTGTGGAAATTGGTCACCAGCATGTCGAGCTCGAACCAGTTCTCGTCCTGCGCCTCCATCAGCGCCATCGCCAGATTCAAGCCCACGCAGAAGTTCTTGCCCTGGTTGCCGATGACGAGACCCAGGTAGTTTTTCTTCACTTCCTCTGCGGCGAAATTCGCCATTTGCAGGACATCCATGCCTAATGCATTGTTCGGAGAGGTGAACTCCAGGCAAGCCACGCCATCTCCCAGGTCGATCAAGGCAGCGCCGGCGTTTTTCTTGATCAGCTTGCCCTGCTCCTTGAGCGCCGCCAAATTGATTTTTTCCTTTTTGCTCTCGACTTCCTTATACTTGCCGCCGATCGAAAAGACCGAGAGACGTCCCTCCTGCTTCTGGTAGAACGAAGTTTTTCCGCTTGCCAGAAGCTCTTCCACGAGGGCAGGGATTCTCTCCCCTTCTTCTCTCATACGCGCGACCGACTTCTCGACACCGATGGCGTCCCACGTCTCGAACGGCCCCAGCTCCCAGCCGAAGCCCCATTTCATCGCCTGGTCGACCGCCACGATATCGTCTGCGATCTCATACGTCTTGTCCGCGGCATACAAGAGAACCTTTTTGAAGACGTTCCAGACGAATTCGCTTCCCTTGTCTTTGCCGTAGACGAGCGCCTTCAGCTTCTCAGGCAAGGCTTTTGCCGTCTTGGCGGCATCGAGGGAGGGGAATTTCGCCTTCACGCTTGGACGGTACTCCAGCGTCGCTGTGTCGATCGCATGGATTTCTTTTCCTTGGGCGGTTTTGATTTGTTTAAAGAAGCCTTGGCCCGCCTTCTGGCCGATCCAGCGCCGCTCGACCATCTGCAAGACAAAATCCGGTAATTCAAAGACAGCCTTTTCTTCCTCATCGGAGCTTTTGTTTTTTACGTTGTTGGCGACGTGCACGTAGGTGTCCAGTCCCACCACGTCCAAGGTGCGGAAAGTGGCGCTCTTCGGACGTCCGATCACAGGCCCGGTCAGCGCGTCTACCTCGTCGACGCCCAGTCCTGCCTTCACCATCTCCTGGATCGAGACTTGCAAGCCGTATGTACCGATCCGGTTGGCGATGAAGTTGGGCGTATCCTTGCAAAGGACTGTTCCTTTGCCCAGCACCTGCTCGCCAAACTGCATCATGAATTCCACGATGGCAGGGTCTGTATCCTCGCCCGGGATGATTTCGAGCAGCTTCAGATAACGCGGCGGATTGAAGAAATGCGTCCCGAGAAAATGCCTGCGGAACTCCTCGGAGCGGCCTTCGCTCATCTCGTTGATGGAAACTCCCGATGTGTTGGAAGAGACGATTGTGCCTGGTTGACGCACTTCCTCGATCATGGCGAACACCTTCTGCTTGATTGCCAGATTCTCCACCACTACCTCGATAATCCAGTCCACTTCCGCTAGCAGGGAGAGATGGTCCTCGAAATTCCCGACCGTAATCCGCTCAATATATTGCTTATCATAGAGAGGAGCAGGTTTTTCCTTGAGCAGACGATCCTTGCCCGCCTGCGCGATCCGGTTGCGGACGGCAGCATCATCCAAGGTAAGCCCTTTTTTGCTCTCCTCCTCCGTCAGTTCACGCGGCACGATGTCGAGCAGATAGACGGGAATTCCCACGTTTGCCAGATGTGCGGCGATCCCGGCCCCCATCACGCCAGACCCGAGAACGGCAGCTTTGCGAATTTTGCGTTCCATCACCAAATCCTCCTCAGTTATGATCGATTATGCGGCAATCATAAAAATTTTCTGAATAGCGTGCTTTTCCTATTCATTATACGTTTTTGGCTGTCGTTCTGTCATGTAAATCATCTGATGTTTTGAATGAATACTCATTCATTTTGTGGGGAAAAAATGACATCTCACTTGCGGCCGGATGAGCCATGAGATGTTTGGTTCCACAAACTGAATCAGCGTTCAGTTGTCATTGTAATCGAAAATTCTGTCTCTTGCAAGATGAATGTAAGTCTTTAGACGTACAGGAAAATCAAACCTGCGTTCCAAAAAGTTCCTCCTCGCGGTCATTACTCCCTCCTGGCTCTATACCATACACTCGACCTATCACATTTTTTACGATTGGGTGAGGTATTGTGCGAAATCAGACAGAAGGGAATACAATTCCCCACATTTCTTATTTTCAGGGAGAAAGAGGGTTGGTCCTCACTGGATTGCTTGGTTTTCTGCTTGCTGGAATATGCGCCGTTTGGGTCTTGCTGTACGGGGCATCTGTCGGCTCTGAAGGCGATGTCTCAAAAGCATTTTCCTTCAACGCTGCACTCGGCATCTTTTTGCTGTCGACGGCTGCAATCAGTCCATTTTCGGGGATGAGCCGGATCAGCAGAACCGTTTTCCGGTGGAGCTACATCTTGCTTGCCCTTTATTCTTATTTTGCAGAAAACGTACAGAACTTTCGCGGCGTAGACCCCAGATTTCACAGCAACGGCAGTCCCTTTGATTACGTTGTATCCAACACATTTGCTTTTGTTGCTCTCCTTTTGGTCTTGTTTTATCTGTTTTTCGGTCTGTCATTCTTCCGTAAAAAAGCGTACAATCTTCATCCAGAACTTGTATTGGGCATCCGTTACTCGATGATCGCCGTCCTCTTATCCATGGCGGGCGGGGTATGGATTTCCTTCCTCCAGAGCCGGTATACCGGTCTGGACGGAAACATTATCTGGCTGCACGGCATAGGCTTTCACGCCCTGCAGATCATTCCCGTCGCCGCCCTGCTGGCAAAGCATGCGCTGTCGGAACAGCTTCGCAGCTGGTGGATTCATCAGACTGGACTCCTCTACTTGCTCGGCTTAATCGCGGTCGGGTGGCAAACGCATCTGGGCTTATCCGTACTCGAACTGTCACTTTTCCCCCTGCTGGCGTGGGCAAGCTTTCTTGCAATCATCGCAATGGGTGGAATCCTGCTCTACAAGAACGTCAAGAATAAGCAAAGGTAGGGAATGATCTTAACCGTTCTGGTTACAAAAAAGGGCACCCGGGTAGAGAATGGGCGCCCTTCATTTCGTTCCTTATTTCTGCTTGTAAATGACGTTGACCAGCCTGCGGCCAAACGGACTGTATTCATCTGCTTCAAACACATATTCGATCTGATAAGTACCGTTCGCATTGTCTTTGTACTGGCCCACTACGATCAGTTTTTTTTTGTTGCCCTCATCGATTCTGGCTGTTAGATTGATATGCTCCGTATGCTTGGGCTTAAACGGGAAATCGGACCATTTTTTTAAAATGGACGAATCGAAAAACTTCGACAATCTTGCTTGATCGTTTTTTTCGTAAGCCAGGCTGGCTGCAGCCAAATAAGCTTGTGCCGCCTTGACATGACGGGCGTTGGAAGGCCCTGTAAACTGGTTGACGACATCACGCTCGTAAAAGCTGTGAAGACGGGTCAAGACCACAGCATACTGCGCTCGAGTCATGTACTCATAAGGGTTGAACTCGTCAGACGCGCCAAACAGACCGTATTCACTGATCGCGGTCGCATATGGAGAGTAGGTGTCTCGATAGTAGCTGTCCTGTTTCCATTCGTAAAAGCTGGTGAAATACGACTTGGCATCCTCTGGCTTGATATTGATTCCGCGAAATTTTTGCGGGGTCATCATATGGAACAGCACCATACTCGCCTCTTCTCGAGTGAGCGGACGCTGCAGGGCCGTCGAAGAAAGCCACCACTCCGGGTTATCCTTTTCCGGTTTGCGCATCAGCTTCCCGCTCTCAGCCAGGTACAAATAGTAAAGCATGCGATCGCCCGGGTCATAATCGGTGACAATGCCGGTCTCGATGCGGTACAGGGCTCGCAGATTGGCCAGAAGCTGCTCGATCTCCCAACGCGAGTTGTACCGGTAGTCCAGGTTGCCTTTGCGTTCAGGCTTTGCGAGGGGACCGTACACCGACTCAAACACCCGGTTCAGCAACGCGATCGCTTCCCCGCGCGAGATGTGTTTGTCTGGGTAAAATGACTGCCTGCCATCCCCCTTCAAAATCCCTAAATTGGCCAAATATTCAATATCGTCTTGTGCCCAATGTCCCCTTATATCCATATAGGGACTTTGTGCCGAGGCGCTTCCTGTCAAAGCATTTTGCGCAACCAGCAATAGCATCAGAAAACAGAACAGAATACGCTTGAAAGTCATCGTTTCGTTCTCCTTTCCACCTTTTTCTAGATCTGTTATCCTCATATCGATAGGGAAAAATGTAATAAGCTCACTGTCAAACAAAATACCAATTTATTGCCAGTATGTAAAGCTGATTTCGCCTGAAAACAAAGAAACTGCCCTATAGACCTAGGACAGTTGGATTAGTGTTACTCTTCAATTTTATCCATCCACTCAGGTCCCTTTTTTACCAGAACCCGGTAGAGCAAGAGGTTGAGGATGCCAAATACCAGGAATAGGACCAAAGCCACAGGAATCAGCGAACCTCCCCAGCTGACCACCCCAATTACCGTAATCCCAGCGAGCAGCACCCCGAACAGAAGTGAAAAAAGTGGATTGATATTTTGCTTGACCGCTTCTTGTTCCGAGGTCCACCCCAGCTTGGGTCTTTGTAGATCAATCAAAAACCCGAACTGATTCATCAGCACCACGCCAGGTATGGAGACCAATACCGCCAAGCTAGCAAGCAGCGGTGTAATCGGCAGAAACCAGGCCGCTACAGCCAGCAACACCAGAATGCTGAGCATGCTCAGGATTGTACCGGGAAAAAGCTTTGCCAGTAAAAACTGGCGGAAAGGCAGCGGAAAGCTTTTACTCAGAAAAAAGGCCTGCCCTTCTCTCGTGATCGCTGTCACGGAAGCAGAGTTCATGCATGCTAAAACGATGCTGCCGGCAAGAAAAATGGCGACGCTGAGTCCTCCTGTACCTGTTATCCAGCCGCGGATGGCTTCAAGCACATCCTTTTTTTCCTGAATTCCCACCAATGGAATCAATATCAGAAAAGGCATCAACAGGCTTGGCAATAAACAATTGAGCATATAGGCAGGGGTCCGCCAGATCACTCGCCATTCCTTGATGGCAAAGGACCACCAGGCTGAGCGTTTTTGGGCCAGTTTGGCAAAGGCATCCCCCTCTACCTTCTTGCGTGTACCTGCTGATTCACTAATGCCCATTACTCCTGCAAAGTAGAGTCGGTCTCCTGCGAAGGAAAAAACCAGGAATCCCGCTATCGTTGCCAGGAGAAAGGCGAGCAGATACCCCATCCCGCTCCAGTATCCGCTTTCCACCAAGGCCAGGACAGCAAGCTTGGTACTGGGAAAAAGCTGTGTGGCGAGATTGAGCAGCACATTCTCTCCGGACAAGAGCTGCTGCTGCAATTGCTCGATGTCCTCCATCGCGCTGCGTTGCTTCTGAATGAAGTACTGGAAGCCCAGCACCGCTCCAATCCCTACGATCCCGCCGATCAGTCGGAAGCGATCCTTTCGCTTTCCGATATTGGTAAACCGCATGAACAGCATCACGAGAATGGAGGAAAGCGCCAGCGGCACAACGGGCACAACGAGAAAAAGGATGATCGCAAACAGATAGTACAGCACACCGGCGTCACTTTTGACCCCGTATACTACCAGCAAAGGCCCGATCAAGATCAACTCGGTCAGGTATTCATAGAACAAGGCGACCAAAAATTTCGCCCCCAAAATTTCCCTTGGAGCCAAGGGCAGGGGCAATAGGTGCTCCACGTCCTGCGAATAGTAAAAAACCGTAATGACGTAGATTATGCCCAGCACGAAAATCGCACAGGAGACAAGCGCCAGGCCCAATCCCAAAATGGCGCTCTCTTGGCCGATCTGCGCCAGTCCATCGTACAGCTCCGCGACAAACCAGACACCGCTGATGATCATTGGCAAAAACCCGATAAGCATCAGCGCTACAAGCATCAAGCTTTTCCACTCGCCGCCCTTTTTTCTTGACCCAAGCCGGCTCGAGTTTTTCAGCATGATTTTGGTCAGCAGCCAGATGTTATTCATGCTTGGTCAACTCCAGGAACAGACTTTCCAGCGATTGATGGGACTGAAAGTGTTCCTGCATCTGCGGGAAGGTGCCGCAGAAAAGGATTTTCCCCTTGTTGATGATCGCCACTCGGTCACAGAGCTTTTCCGCTACCTCCAGCACATGCGTCGAAAAGAACACCGTCCTGCCGCTGTCAGCGTGCTCGCGCATCATCTCCTTCAGAGTAAAGGAGGATTTGGGATCCAGTCCCGTCAAGGGCTCATCCAGAATCCACACCTCGGGATGATGGACCAATACGCCCATGATGACGATTTTCTGCCGCATGCCGTGAGAGTAGCTCTGGATGGTGTCGCCAAGCGCATCCTGCATGTCAAAGCGCTTCGCCAGCGTTTCGATGCGGCTGTTGCGCACATCCTGCTCCACGCCGTATATATCCGCCATAAAGCTGACGTATTCCAGACCTTTCAGCCGTAAAAACAAATCCGGGCTGTCCGGTACGTAGCCAAAGCGCTGCTTTGCCTTGATCGGATCTGTAGCAATGTCGGTTCCATTGATGCGGATTTGCCCGGCATCCGGCTTGATGATCCCCGTAATCATTTTGATGGTCGTGGTTTTACCGGCTCCATTGGGACCCAGGAAACCGAATATCTCACCGTCAGGTATAGTCAAATCAAGGTTATCCACTGCCCGACGAATACCGTTGTAACTTTTGCTGACACCATTTAGTTCAATCATGGCAACCTCTCCTCTTTCATAGAGAATTCCGTACTTCCCTTCTGTTTCATACGAATTTGCTTATGAAAAAGTAACTGAAAAAAATGGAAGAGCCGGATCGTGAATACCCAGCTCATTTGCCTGCCTACCTGCTATTTACATTGGCGGTACGTAGCTTCCATCGCGAAGCATGGTCAGCTCGCCCATGATAAACGCCAGATCGGGATCATCCCCATCTCCGCTCTCATCGATTGCTTCCAGCCTGCGCAGCAAAATGCTGGCAAAATCCTGGATCATGACAGGCTGTGCTTCCAGGTCATTCTCGTCAAACACATCGTAGCTGGTCAGTGCTTCCAGATGGGTCGCAAGGTGAAAGCCGCCGATATCCCCCAGAATCTCCCGTCTGTTCAATTTGGATTTTTCCAATTTTTTCAACATAGAGACAATGTCATTGGCATACACGCTGGGGAATGCCACTTGATAAAAGTTGCGGTTTTTCGCGTCATTCGTTTTAATGATCAGGATGTCGATTCCATCCGGCTTCTTTGCCTTTTTCCCAAATCCAAACATTTATTTTCCACCTCAATTGTTCGATCTGCATAGCTCCCTCCATGATAGACATATTCAGGTTGCGAGACAACCCCCATCCTGTTTCCTTTTTTCATTTTGGTCTAGCAGGCAACGGTAAATCTTAACACGTCTATTCCCTCCCTCTCCCACACACCCTAAGTAAAAATGCCAAAGAGGTGCAAAAAATGAAGCTAAGGAACATTTGGGTCTGTCTGCTGGTAGCAGCCTTTCTGGTAACGGGCTGCACCGGTTCTAAAGGCGGGGAGAAAAAAGAAGAAAAGACTACAAAGACACAAAGCAAGAAAGACGAAAAGACAACCAAAACGAAAACAAAAAGCAAAAAAGACAATAAGACAGCCAAAACAAAGAGCAAAAAAGCCGGTGAATCAAACAAGAAAAAGACAGTCCATTCTTCGGCAGTACAAAAGCTGGGCAACAATAAAATGGACATCGTCCTGTTTTTGAACCGTGCGGAGAACGTCGTGTCGGACGTCTACTTCGCTACCCTGGAGCACAAGGGAAAAACGGTAACGGAGGACGGCAAGCAATATCGGGAGCTGCCCAAACGCTTTGACACCAAGGAAAAAATCATCTCCCATTTCAACCGCTACTGGAGCCGACCGTTGGCAGAAAGTCTGTACGACAATCTGTCCACGAAGCAAGTCAATAAGAAATTGTATGTCTCCATTCCAAATGTGGATTATCCGATGATGATTTCTGTACGAAATACGACGGTTCAAAAACAGGACGATCACGTGCGCGTCACTGTCAAGAATGTGACAGACCCTGCCTACTCCCCTGATGACCGTACGCTCCACTATCTTCTCGGACGGGACAGCAAAACCAAACGCATTGAGATTGAATCCCGTACCGGCGCCTATGGAAAAGAACATTTTCAATGAGCCCCTTGACATTTCGGTGAAGGAAAGTGAATAATAGTTAATTAATAACGCGATTAATAAAGCGCATACGGTCGCTATGACGGGGAAAAGTAGAACTGCCCTTCAGGTCCAGAGAGCGAAATCCACTGGCTGAGAGATTTCGTCCTTGAATCAGTTTGAACCCACCCTTGAGCTTCCAGGGATGACCTGGACAGGTTTCTTTCACCTGTTATCCAAGAAAGAGAGCCGGACGCTACCAGCCTGAAGCATCGCTTCTCGCTGCAAACGTCAAGTAAGGTGGTACCGCGGAGGTCTTCAAGCCCTTTCGTCCTTATTCAAGTGACGAGAGGGCTTTTCTATTTTCAACGTAAATCAGGAGGAAGCACGATGAAGAAAGGAAAATTGCGGTTGGTTGTAAAGGTGGGCAGCAGCTCATTGGCAGCTGCAAATGGCGGGGTCGATCCAGAGAAAATGTCCCTGCTCGTCTCGGCAGTCCATCATCTGCGCGAGGCTGGTCATCAGGTCGTACTCGTCTCATCAGGAGCAGTAGCTAGCGGTTATCAAAAACTGGGGTACCAGCAACGACCGCGAACCCTCTCCGCCAAACAGGCAGCAGCAGCCATCGGGCAAAGTCTCCTGATGCAAACGTACACACAACTATTCGCTGCCCATCAGTGCAGTGTAGCGCAAATTCTTTTGACCCGCGGCGACTTTTCCGATCGCGAACGCTACCAGCACGCATTTCAAACCTTGTCCTTGCTGCTCGACAGACAGATCCTGCCGATCATCAATGAAAATGACACTGTATCCGTGGCGGAGCTGACGTTTGGCGACAATGACATGCTTGGTGCCTTGGTGGCCGGCTTGGTCCACGCCGACTTGTACATGATCCTGACAGACACCAACGGTCTGTACGACAAGGACCCTCGTTCCAACGCCGACGCGTCGCGCATCCCTTGGCTGGCAGAAGTGACCGAAGAGGTGGAACAGCTAGCAGGAGGCGCTTCCCGGCTGGGAACAGGAGGCATGCGCTCCAAGCTGATCGCAGCGAAGACAGCACAAGGCTTGGGGATCCCCAGTTTTATCGGAAAATTGGAGCAACCGCAAGACCTGCTGGCAGTCGTGTCCGGAGACGGCAACGGCACCTATGTCAATTACCGGCCCGAAGAGCCCGCTCCAAGCGGTTTGCCTACTCGCAAGCAATGGATCAAGCTGCACTCCCCTACCCGCGGCTCGATCACCATTGACGAAGGCGCTGCAGAAGCGATTCTCGAGCAGAGACGCAGCCTGCTTCTGGCTGGCGTACGCGACGTAAACGGGACATTCTCCCCTGGTGAAGTCATCGAGGTGTACTGTGGCGGCGAACTGATCGGCCGCGGAGTCAGCCGTTTCGCAGCGGAAGAACTGGCAGAATCTCTTTCTACCGCCAAGACAGCGCGACGCAGCGGCACCGTGATCCATCGCGATCAGTGGACAGAGACGATCTAAACGAACGGTTTCAACCGATGTATGCCATCGGATTCTATAAAATAATGAGAGAGAAAAGGAGAGGGAGATTATGGGGAACTGGAAGCAGCAGCTTCAGGAGCAATTGCGATTGGCGAAGCAAGCATCGCGCAAATGGGCATTGTTGACCACCGAAGAGAAAAACAACGCGTTGACCGCGATCGGAGAACAGCTTCTGGCAGACGAGACTGCCATTCTGGAAGCAAATAAGCAGGATTTGGCCCGTGCAGAAGCAGATGGGCAAGCTAGCTCGTATCTGGACCGTCTCCGTCTGACACCGGAGCGTATCCGCGATTTGGTCGACGGTCTGCAGCAGCTCGTCGCTCTGGAGGATCCGGTCGGCCAATCGATGGACAGCTGGACTCGTCCCAACGGACTGGTCATGGAACAAATCCGCGTGCCGCTCGGCGTGATTGGCATGGTCTACGAGGCTCGCCCCAATGTGACGATCGATGCAGCAGCGATTGCCTTGAAGACCGGAAACGCCATCGTTCTGCGTGGCAGCCACAGCGCGGTGAACAGCAATCTCGCCCTCGCCAGAAGCATGCGCGACGCTCTGACGAAAAGCGGCCTGTCTCCTGAGGCCGTCCAATACCTGCCTTTTGCCGAGCATGAATCCGTCGACATGCTGTGTACCGCGAACGGTCTGATCGACGTGATCATACCACGGGGCGGAGCCGGATTGATTTCCCGCGTGCTGAAAACCGCGAGCGTCCCTGTGTTGGAGACAGGAGTCGGCAATTGCCATATTTTTGTGGAGCGCACAGCCGATTACGCTATGGCGGAAACGATTGTCCTCAATGCCAAAACCAGCCGTCCTTCCGTCTGCAATGCGGCGGAGAGCCTTCTCCTCGACCACGAATGGCCGCTCGCTTCGCAGCGCGATCTCTTGCAGCGTCTGCATGATGCAGGGGTAGAAATTCGCGCGTGTGAACGGACACGAAAGCAGCATCCCGAGCTCTCCTCTTTCCTGAAGGAAGCAAACGAAGAGGATTGGGATACAGAATACATCGACCTGATTATAGCGGTGCGCACCGTGGAGAGCCTGGAGGACGCATTAGAGCATATTTCGCTGCACAGCACCGGCCACTCCGAAGCCATCGTGACTGAAAACGAAGCCGCTGCTCAGCGCTTCCTGGCAACAGTGGACGCCACGACTGTTTATCACAATGCGTCAACCCGCTTTACGGACGGCGGAGAATTCGGCTTCGGCGCAGAGATCGGCATCAGCACACAGAAGCTGCATGCACGCGGTCCAATGGGCTTGCCTGCACTCACTTCCTATAAATACGTCGTACGCGGCACAGGTCAGATCAGATAGTCCGGAAAGGAGGCAACATCTATGAACCCGCAACAGGGTAGTTCCATTGAAGGACAAATCGGTTTTCTGGGAGCAGGCTCCATCGTTGAAGCTATGCTTTCTGGCATTATCAAAAAGGGACTTGTCTCCCCGAGACAAATCCTGGTATCCAACCGAAACAATCAAGAGCGGCTTGATCAGCTGGCCCGTTCCTTTTCGGTACAGGTCACGCAGGACAAACACGCTCTTGTACAGTCATGCGACATCCTGATTCTGGCGATAAAGCCCAAGGATGCGGCAGAAGCGCTGATGGAGCTTCGCGGAGCAGTCCGTCCAGGGCAGTTGGTCATCTCTGTCATCGCCGGAGTCGCCACTTCCTTGATCGAGGAGTGGCTGGGCGTGGAGTGCTCGATCATCCGGACGATGCCCAATACCTCTTCCGCAATCGGTCTTTCTGCCACAGGTGTTGCCTGCAACCGATTTGTATCAGAGGCTCAGCTGCAGATTGCCACCCAGCTCTTTGAATCAATCGGCACTGTCTATACCGTAGCTGAAGAGGAGCTTGATATTGTTACAGGACTCTCCGGGAGCGGCCCAGCTTATATCTACTACCTCGTCGAAGCCATGGTGGGGGCCGGGACCAAGGCTGGCCTACCCCGCGAAACTGCTCGTCAGCTCACCCTGCAAACCCTTTTGGGTGCTGCACACATGCTGCTGGATACCAGTGAGGAGCCTGCTCTCCTGCGTCAAAAGGTAACCAGTCCAGGCGGAACGACGCAAGCCGGGCTGGAGGTCCTGGAGGCGTATCAATTCCAGGAAGCTGTCTCTTCTGCCATTCTGCGTGCGACAGAGCGGTCACGGGAGCTGGGGGCGCAATACCGGTAGTTTTGCTGGTCCACCCCCGCTGTTGTATACTGGAGGCAACTGTAAGAATACGGAGGTTCTCATGAACATATACGCCTTGTATGGGACGAGCGGAACGGGCAAAAGCTCCATCGCCCTGGAATTGGCCCATCGCATGCAGATCGACGCGATCATCGACGATGGGATTCTGATTTACCAGGGACGCAAAGTGGCGGGTACCTCCGCCAAGTACGAAAAGACCAAAATACAGGCCGTCAAACGCGCTATTTTTCACTACAAGGAGCATGCCAGTGAGGTACGCAAAACCCTTACTGCGCTTGCTCCTGAGCGCCTGCTGATCCTGGGGACGTCGCAGCGGATGATCGAACGAATCGTGGAGGCGCTCGGATTGGCCGAACCAGACGAGTACATCCCCATCGAATCGATCAAACGCCCCCAAGACATCGAGGCGGCCCGCTACATCCGGGAGACGATGGGCAGACACGTGATCCCTATTCCCCGTGTAGAGGTAGAACAGGATTTCCTTACGCGTCTGCTCTCTTCTGCCACACGGATTTTCTCCTCCAAAAAGGAAATCGGCGGTGAGTCCACTGTGGTTCATCCCCCTTTTTCCGGTGGCCGCATCATCATTCATCCGCAGGTGCTGCGAAAAATGGTGCAGGGAGTGTGCAATCAATACGAGGAAGTGGAGCAGATTGTCAAATCAAGAGCATCGTTCGACGATTTGCCGCGAATCGAGTTGACTTTGTCCTTGAAGGTTCCTTACGGCTCGTATATCCCCGAACGGATTCGCACGCTGCAGTCAGAGCTGCATGAGGAGATCAGCTATTGCCTGAACATTGCTCCCGCTAGTATTGATATACAAGTAGTTGGGTTGCAGTTTTCGGAAAATGGAGTCCAATAGTTTTCATGGGACGTGGGTATTCACCCGCGTCTTTTTTGTTGGTTGTTATTGGCTAACCAGCGATTGAGGTACGAAGAATTCAGGTCGGGGCAAACCCAAATGGTCGCGCAAATGGTTACCTTCGTATTCTTTTCGAAACAATCCTCGCTGCTGCAATACGGGAATCACTTGGTCAATAAATTCTTCAAACAGCGTTGGATAGTATGGGATCAGTAGATTAAATCCATCTGCCGCTTCTTGGTCGAACCATTCTTGCAACTGATCAGCAATTTGTTCAGGAGAGCCAAAAATGAGTCGATGGCCTCGTGCACCCGCGACTTTTTTGTACAATTGCCGTATCGTCAATTTCTCCCGTCGAGCCAAATCTATAATCAGTTGACGGCGACTTTGGTTTCCGTTGGTCGCTGGAATTTCATCGGGTAATTCACGGTCCAAATCATAGTGAGACAGATCCAAACCTCCCAAGTAATCCGATAAAAAGGCCAATCCAATATCTTCAGGAATCAAGTTTTGCAGCTCTTCGTATTTAGCGCGCGCTTCTTCCTCTGTTCTACCAACGATCGGTGATACACCAGGTAATATTTTGATATGGTCGGGATTCCTCCCCAAACGCTTCGCCGTTTCCTTGATATCCCGATAAAACGCTTGTGCTTCTTCCAGCGTTTGCTGTGCGGTAAAAATGACTTCTGCTGTCTTCGCAGCAAAGCTCTTGCCGCGTGGCGAAGATCCTGCTTGAATTAATACCGGATGGCCTTGAATGGGACGGGAAGCATTCAGAGGACCTTTCACCTGGAAGTATTTCCCTATATGATTTGCCGTGTGCAGCTTGTCTTTTTGAAAATACACTCCGGCCTCTTTGTCGCGGATGAGCGCATCGTCTTCCCAGCTGTTCCACAGTTTCTTGACCACTTCTACAAATTCATCTGCAATCGCGTAGCGCTCATCATGTTCCGGGTGAGAAGACTTGCTGAAGTTGTACGCATCATTTTCGTAATAGGAGGTTACAATGTTCCAGCCTGCTCGACCTTTGCTTACATGGTCAATCGATGCAAATTTTCTCGCTACGTTAAATGGTTCGTTATAGGTAGTGCTTACAGTCGCAACCAATCCGATCTTTTCCGTCACCGCTGATAATGCTGAGATCAACGTCAGCGGCTCGAATCGAACCATTTCAGATGGATGGCTTTTTTCTGTCAAAGAGAGTGCGTCACTGATGAAGAGCATGTCCAGTTTTCCTCTTTCAGCAATTTTCGCCAGCTCTTTGTAAAAGTCAATATTTTCATAACCGTTTTGCGGTGTATTCGGATGGCGCCAAGCTGCAATATGATGACCCGATCCCATCATGAATACCCCTAAACTCATTTGTCTTTTCGCCATTGCTGAGTCCCTCCATCTGCTCTGCTATCTTCACAAAAAATCCCCCTTTTGTTCTTCTGTTGCCAGCTAACAAGACAAGGGGGACAACGCTTTAACTTAAGCCCGCCAACGAAGCAAGCGCTTTTCAAAGGCTTTGGCAATCAAATCGGATAGTTTGCCAAGAGCCGCATAGATCATGATGCTCAGGATAATCACATCCATTTGCATAAAATCTCGCGCATTCATGGCCATGTAGCCAATCCCGGAATCAACGGCCACGGTCTCTGAGACGATCAATGTCAACCACATGATGCCTAAAGATTGTCTGACGCCAACAAGCGTTGCAGGCAGTGCGCCTGGCAAGACGACCTTCTTAAACAATGTCCAGCCCTTTAGCCCATAAACTTTCGCCATCTCGATCAGACCCTTGTCGATGGAGCGAATTCCATAAAAGGCGTTTACATAGACAGGAAAAAACACACCCACTACGACGAGAAAAATTTTGCCCTCTTCGCCTATCCCAAACCAAATGATAACAACTGGGATCAACGCCAAATGAGGAATATTACGGATCATTTGAAGAGTTGAATCCAATAACTTTTCTGCTATTGGATACAAACCGTTCAAAAGTCCGAAGAACATGCCGATTGCGACGCCAATCACCAGCCCTGTCAAAGCCCGCTGTGAACTTGCCCACGTATGTGCCAAAAGCTCCCCGCTTAACGTCAATTTGAAGAATGCCGTCAATACCGCTACCGGGCTAGGAAATAGCTTCGTATCCACCCAAGCCAATTCAGTTGCCGTGTACCAAATGATCAAGACTAGAAGAGGGATCATGAAAGGAATCCATTTGTCTTTATTCACAGCATCCTTACCTCCCTCTGAGTACTGTCCACTTACTTGAGAACCCAATTGAAGTTTTCGTCAGAAGCATTCAATTTCTCCGGAATGACTCCTTGTTCGTAGAAAAAGTCGGAAATGTTTTGCAGCGGTTCGATTGTAACTTCACTCATCGGCAGAATTTCACGTGTTCCCCCACGCTCCTCTACTACCTTTAAAATATCTACATTGGAGCTGTATAGATTGGCCAAGATTTTTGCGGCTTCATCTGTATTCTCGTTTGCCCACTTTCCTACGATTCCGAGTTCATCAAGAATGATTTTGATTGCATGGGGGTGTTCATTTGCAAATTTGCGTTCAGCGTAATAGAGATTCTCGCCCTCAAGAGGTGCTTTATCCCCAAATACAGATGTATTGTCCGCAATTACGCGAGCATCAAACGACGCCTCAGCCTCTGCAGTAAACGGGTCCCAGATTGCCCATGCATCAAAATTTTTGCTGCCAAATGCAGAGAAAGCCTCTGCAGGTTGGATAAACTGCAGCTGAATATCATTCACGCTGAGCCCCTCTTTTTCCAATGCACGAACAAGCATGTAATGCTGCGTCGTTCCCTTTGAAACCACTACTTTCTTCCCTTTCAAATCTTTCACAGATTGAATACCCGAGTCGCCTCGAACAATGATGGACGATCCACCCGATACACCAGTTTGAGCACCAATCCGGACAAATGAGCGCCCCGCTTGTTGCGCGTAGATGCTGCCTGTCGCTCCGCCACCACCAAACACGATACCGCCGTCTACCATGGCTTCGAGCATGGCTGGTGTAGCGGCAAACTCGTTCCAGGAAATCTTGAATCCTTCAGCCTCCAGGCGCTCTGCCAAGTTGCTTTTTTCTTTCAATAGACTGAGCAATGGCATCCCTTTTTGATAGCCCAATTTAATCTCTACCAAATCTTTTTTCGTTGGATCTGGCGCTGTACTGCCTGTCGATGTGTTCGACGACGAGTTGTTTCCTGAGCAGGCCGTCAACAGCAATACAAGCACCATAGCTAAGCTGATAACTATTTTTCTGGATGTTGTTTTCATGGTTCTACCCCTCATCGTGAAACCCAATTTAAATTTTCATTTACGTTCGTAAACAAATCGATGCCATCTGCGGTGACGACAAACGTATCTTCTACGTTGTATCCGCCTGTCGTACTGTAATACGGGCATTCGAAACAAAGGACCATGCCTTCCTCAAACACCCAGTCGCTTTCCGGCGAAATCAACGGATACTCTTCGATGAAGGTATCCACACTGATGGAGTGCCCAACATGACCGCGAGCATATTGCGAGATCCCTGTCTCCTGAACTGTTTTCTGAGTAACCTCAAAAACCTCCGCAAACTTCACACCTGGTTTGATGAGTGACAGACCTTTTTTAAACCCGGCAAGGATGGCTTGATATTTTTCCTCCTGTTTTGGGGATGCTTGTCCGCCAATCACGAACGTACGTGCAATATCGGATTGGTAGCCAAAGTACGTAACGCCACCATCCAAACGCACAATGTCCCCTGCTTGCAACACGTAATCTCGCGGGATTGCCGCCGCAGAATAGTTCGGACCAACCGAACTGATCATCAGTGCTTCCGTTACATGTTTATCGAGGGCATAAGCATGCTTTTTGTAAATCGCATGCACGTCTACCTCTGTGTGCCCTGGTTGTAATTCCTTCGCTGTCAAGTAAAAGGCTTCTTCTGCAATCTGGGCCGCTCTGCGCAATACTTCTATTTCCCATTCCGTCTTGATCGCACGCGCTTTATTGAAAGGGCCCGTTCCATCCACAATGTGCTCACGACCAAAAATCGCGGAAAGCCGTTCTACGTCATCCCATGTCAAACTGCTGCGCTCAACAGCAAGAATGGGGTCTTCCTTGAAGCTTTTTATCGCATCGACAGCGATATCAAATGACTGCCCCAGATTCATTTCTGCCGTTTTCTTGATGGTAGAGGCTTCCTGCGAATCATCCTCGATAAAAATCCAGGAATTGTACTTCACGATATCTACATCCGTTGTCTGATACTCGGCTGCCTGCTTTTCAAAATCATTTACGATGAGCTTTATGTTCCCCTCAGCTGGAACAACTGCATAAGCAACACCAGGCTTTTTCATCAAGCCCAGAAATCTGCTGGAAAACCCTGTTGCATAATAAATACTCTCTTGTTTTGTCAACAACAGGACATCAATGTTATTTTTTCTCAGCTCCCCTTGCAATTTAGCTTGTATCTCTTTCTGATTTCTCGTAATTTGTTTATTTCCGACCACTGTCATCAGAATTCTCCTCTCTTCTAGATCGCGAAGGTATCGACTTTTTCCGCTTTTCCCAAAACTCTGTCTAAAATACTTCCTTCCAGTTCAGCATACATCGCATTTCCACGCTCGCGCGGTCGATACAAGGCGATCTTTTTATCTAACGTAATTTCACCTGCTTCAATCAAAATCACGCGATCTGCCAATGCGACAGCTTCACTGACGTCGTGCGTAACCATGATGGCGGTAAAGCCTTGTTCCTTCCAGAGATTTTCGATCAGCCTCTGCATGTCGATCCGAGTAAGCGCATCTAACGCCCCCAGCGGCTCGTCTAATAAAAGCAGACGCGGACCACTTACTAAAGCACGGGCTAAGGCTACTCTTTGCTTTTGACCACCTGACAGAACGGACGGCCATTCATTCGCGCGATCTGCTAATCCTACCTGTTCTAACGCCCACTCCGCCTTCGCCTTCCAGTCACCGGTCAAACCCAGACCGACGTTGTCTCGAATTTTTAACCACGGGAGCAACCTGGAGTCCTGAAACATGATTTTGGAATCCGGATGGAGCCCCCGCAATTCATGATGCTCATGATAGATAACGCCCTCGCTCGGAGTATCAAGACCGGCGATTTGGCGAAGCAACGTGCTTTTTCCACATCCGCTCTTCCCTACAATCGCGATAAATTCCCCGGCCTGGATCTCTAGATGGATATTCTTTAATACTTCTGCGTCACCGAATCTTTTCTTCAGGCCATCTATTTTTAGATGTACACCCTGCCTTTGTGTCGTACCCATGCTTGCACCTCCTATCACGTAAACTGTGCTATTCTTTATCTATACTATTCCTAGTGATTTACTATGATTATTGTCGTGATTCGACGTTTTGTCAATTATAAAATCATGCGGCGCCTTCCACCTGCCATTTAACTACAAGGATACTTCCTTGTGTCTTGCTCATGCTATATATGTATTACTTCATGAAAGGAGCAGTCTGATGCCATCTATGCTGTCTTCGATGCAATCGACGCAAGTGCCGATTCCCGAACCTCCACAGGTCATCACGACGAAGGACTGCAGTTATTTGAAGGACGCCTTGTCTTGGAACCTGCTCGCCTTTAAAAAGCTGCATTTCTTTGCGCAGCAAGCCAAAGATCCGGAAGTGAAGCAGCAATTGGAAAAGGCCGGACGGATGCACCAAAAGCATTACCAGATCCTGCTTGGCCATCTGCAAAACAACAATGCTGCAATCATGGCCTCGCTTCCTCAAACCCAATCCCAGCAACAGCAGCAGATGCAGTAAGGGGGAGATCCTATGCCAAATCAAAACCAGATCGCAAACCCGCAATCCGGCAGCCTGCCGCAAGTGAAAACGCCTGAGATGAATGACCGCGACTTTCTCAATGACTGCCTGGCCACCTGCAAATATTTGACGGACAGCATGAACATTGCCGTGCGAGAAGCCAGCCATCAAAAGCTTCACCAGGACATGATGCAGATCTTGATGGAGACGCACCAGGGAGCCCGGGAAGCGTACGATCTCATGTTCCGCAAGGGCTGGTACAAGCTGGAGGCGGAGGAAGAACAAAAGCTGCAGCAAGCCTACCAGCAGTTCAGCGGCTACTCCAGTCAGTTCCCTTATCAGTAATCTTCAACAGAAAAGCAAACAAGAACATCCCGCCCGATGTTCTTGTTTGCTTATTTCCGCATCATGTCTTTGATACAGACAGCCAGTCGATACATGGCTTCTTCCATTTCCCCCACATCTGCATAGGAGTAGGACAGTCGGAGGTGACGGCTGTCGTTCTGATCGTAGATATAGCCAGGATTGAGCAGGATGCCCTGCTTCAAGGCGCGATCAAACAAAGCGCGCATCGACAGGGCGTGGCGAAGCTGCAGCCATACGTAGAAGCCGCCCCGCGGTTTTTCCCAAATGGCGATGTCGCCGAACCATCGCTGGAGGCAATGGCACATCTGATCGCGCCGATGTCGCAAAGCCTCGCGCACCTCCTGCAAATGCTGCTGGTAGCATGCTCCGCTTAGCCATTCGGCCGCCACCCATTGAGAAAGCCCGCTCGCCCCGTAATCTGTCTGCATCTTCACATCAGCCAGGCGATCAATCACGGGCTGCGGTCCAACGAGCCAGCCGATCCGCAAACCGGGAGAAAGAGTCTTGGACAGGCTTCCGAGGTAAAGGACCTGGCCCTGGGGATCTCTTGTCTTCAGCGGCGCAGCCCCCGGCTCATCCAGCCACAACTCCCCGTACACGTCATCCTCGAGCACCGGCAAGCGCTCGCGTTCACATACAGCCATCAACTGCTCCCGACGCTTCACAGACATGCAACGTCCCGTCGGATTGTGAAAAGCAGGGATTGTATACAGCAATGCTGCCCGCTGTGCCTGTTGCTTATGCCCCAAAGCCTCGGGAATCATCCCGTCCTGATCCATCGGCACCCCGACCAGCCGCAGGCCGGATGCCTGGAACAGCGGCAGAGAGTACAGGTATGAGGGACGCTCTGCCAAAATCGTCGAGCCGGGGTACAAGAGTCCCTGGGTAATCAACTGCAAGGCCTGCAATGCTCCTGAAACGATCAGAATGGAGGCCGGAGAAGCCTCGATCCCCCTTCCCCGCAGATGCTGGCTGACAGCCTGCCTGAGGGGAAGCAAGCCCTTTGGCTCCGCATACCCCAACGAAGTCATGTTTTTCCCTGCGCGCCTCATCATCTCATTCATTTTTTCCAGGGGTATCAAAGACGGAGATAGCTCTCCTGTACCCAGCCGTATATAGCTGGGGTCTGGCTCCAGGCGATTAATCTCCTGAATCGTCGGCAAATTGGGCGGATGCGTCCCTGCCTGGACATAGCTCATCCAATCTGGCGGAGGTGTCGCCGAAAGCAAAGACCAGGTATTATTGCTCACCATCGTCCCGCTTCCGACTGTCGATTCGATCAGCCCTTCCGCTCTTAACTCATCCAGGGCTGTGACCACCGTGCTGCGGTTTACTCCCATTGCAGATGCCAAGGCTCGTTGAGTTGGGAGCTTGCTATTGACCGGCCATTCTCCTGTCTCTATTTTCTCTTTGATATACGCGACAATTTGCCTGTAGACGGCAATATCTGATGATTTGTCAGGCTTCCAGTCAATCGACAGCATCTCGATCCCTCCTCTTATCTGTATTGTACGAATTGGTTGGGATAGAGGCAAACCAATTGGCTGGAGACAGACGTTCGAGCAGAAGCGATAATGAAAAAAAAGAACGCTGTTCGCAATCATCGGAGGGAAAAAAATTGATTGAAGCTATTCTACATGGATTCTTGCTCGCATTCGGACTGATCCTGCCGCTTGGGGCACAAAACGTCTTTGTCTTTACACAGGGGGCGCTTCAGCCTACCTTATGGCGCGCTTTGCCTGTCGTCCTGACAGCCGCGCTATGCGACACCATCCTGATCCTTTTGGCTGTTCTTGGGGTATCGCTCGTCGTCCTTTCTGTAGCCTGGCTGAAAACGCTGCTGTATGCCATCGGGATCCTTTTTTTGCTGTACATGGGCTACCTCACCTGGCGCAGCCAGCCTTCCTCGGAAAACGAGCAAAAGGCGGTACAGTTTTCTCCCAAAAGACAAGTGATCTTTGCAGCTTCGGTTTCGCTGTTAAACCCTCACGCGATCCTCGATACGATCGGGGTCATCGGCACCAGCTCGCTAAGCTATGCCGGCGCTCCGAAATGGGGGTTCACGATTGCCTGCATCGCCGTCTCCTGCCTCTGGTTTTTTGGTTTGTGCCTGGCAGGCCGGCTGATGGGTGAATTGGATCGTTCAGGCCGGTTGCTGCGCGGACTGAACATCGCTTCTGCCCTCATCATGTGGGGTGTCGCCCTGTACATGGCCTGGGGACTATTCACGCGATAATTGGCGTTTTGGTGCATAATCCACCTCCTCTCCACCGACAATACTCCTAGTCAGAGCCATTCTCGAAAGGTAGAGGTTCCTATGCTTTTTACCAAATCAGACCCACTCTTGGATGATCTTCTCCTGATCGCCCAAAACGTCCACGACTCAGCCGTCTTTTTCAACCAGTACAAGGTCCGGTCCCTGGAATCTGTGGAAAGCTTCGCCAACACGATGAAGGAATTCGAGTCCAAAGGAGATCAGCTGATTCACGAGATCATCGTGCGGATCAACAAGACCTTTATTACCGCGATCGAACGGGAAGATGTGATGGAGCTGGCAATCAAGCTCGATGACGTTCTCGACGGTCTGGAGGGGTGCGCAGCCCGTCTGTATATGTTCGATATCACATTGGGCGATGAAGTGATGATCCAATTCGCCGAGATCATCGAGCAGTCGACCAAGCAAATTGTACTGGCGCTCGAACTGTTGCAAAAGCAAAAGCTCTCTGCGATGAAAGAGTACATCATCGGCATCAACGAGCTGGAGAGCCAAGGAGATGAACTGCTGCGCAGCAGCGTGCGGGGATTGTTCAAGAATTCATCAGATGCCATCCACATCATGCAATACAAGGAAATCTACGAGCTGCTGGAAGAGGTAACGGATAGCTGCGAGGATGTAGCGGATGTCCTGGAAACCGTGATCATGGGAAACACCTAAGAGAAGGAGAAACATGCCCTATGGAAACGGGTCTCACATTAGTAGTCCTGGTTGTGCTGCTCGCTGTTTCCTTTGATTTTATCAACGGATTTCACGATACGGCGAATGCGATCGCAACGACAGTCTCGACGAAAGCCTTGCCCCCCAGAATCGCCATCATCCTGGCCGCCTCCATGAACTTCATCGGAGCCCTTACCTTCACAGGGGTAGCCAAGACCATCGGCGGGAAAATCGCTGATCCGGCGCAGTTGGACTTTGGCGTTTTGGTCGTCATTGCCGCTTTGCTGGCCGCGATTACCTGGAACCTGGTGACCTGGTGGTACGGGATTCCCAGCAGCTCGTCCCATGCCTTGATCGGTTCCCTCGCCGGAGCTGTCATTGCATCAGCGGGATGGGGACAAGTCAACTGGAGCGGGTTTGTCGACATTTTCAAAGCCTTGATCCTGTCCCCCATCATCGCGCTTGTAGCCGGCTACGTTCTGATGAATCTGCTCTACTTGCTGTTCAGCCGGGTGTCGACTCCTCCCGTGAAGGTAAATCGAGGATTCCGCTATTTTCAAATTCTCACTGCCGCTCTGCAATCCTTTACACATGGTACCAACGACGCCCAAAAAGCGATGGGCATCATCGTCTTCGCGTTGGTGGCGGCCAATGTACAACAGGATGCCTCACATATCCCGTTTTGGGTTCAGTTTGTCTGCGCATTGGCAATGGGTCTGGGAACTTCTGTAGGCGGGTGGAAAATCATCAAGACTGTCGGAGGCAAGATCACGAAAATCGAGCCGATCAACGGAGCGACTGCAGACCTTACCTCTTCGACAATCATTTTCAGCTTTACTCAGCTTGGCTTGCCCGTCAGCTCCACTCATGTGATCTCTTCGGCCATCATGGGTGTAGGTGCAGCCAAACGCTTCAAAAACGTCAATTGGGGAGTAGCCAAGCGAATTGTCATCACCTGGTTTATTACTCTCCCGATCTCCGCGATCATTGCAGCCTTGTTTTATTTAGTGCTGGCCCTTTTTCTGTAGTGTTGTAGATCAGCCCTTGCAGGCATTTTCTGCAGGGCTGCTACCCTCCAAATACCGTCTCCACGCTTTTCTCAAGGAACTCCTCGTCCGCCCATTTCTTCTGTACATCCTCCTGCCAGCGCTCCTCCTTCAGCAATTCGGCCAAAGGTCCCGGGAAGATTCGCTCCACATCTGCCCGCCTCGCCGTCAACGTCGTGTCGGTGAAATGATAGTGAACAACCTGGAGATTGTCGATCAAGGCGAAAGCTGCGAGGGAATTGTACAGCAGCTTTCTTTTCAATTCTTTCATGCCGATTTCCCCTGCGGCTTCCTTGTAGTGCAGATTCACAGTAAATCGATCCGATTCCAGCTCATAGGTACGCTCCAACTCATTCAGCGGCAGATGCGCAAACAAGTTGATCAGATTTCCTGCATTCCCCATGTACGGATTTTTATAGGGCAGAACGCTTTTTAGATCATGCGTCCATGGCTCCTGCTGCTCGCGTTGGTACTGCTCTGCTTTTTCCTCGTTAGCCGGGATGACAATCCCTTGAATCACCGCATAGAGAAAACCCCCGATCAGCAGGAGCAAAAGAATCGCTTTATTACGCCAATTCATCTTCATCCACCTCGTATTTCATCATCAACTTAGGTGAGACGTGAAGCAGCAACGGGACGATCAGACTAAAAAAAGGCAAGATATACGGGATCGCCATTTCCGCGAATTGGTACGGACCTGAAATCTGCACCTCGCGCCAGAACCAGATGTTGCTGCCAAATCGAACCGCCGTTGTATAAAGGACGGAGACAAGGATGAAAACAGCCCAAAGCCACCAGCCCTTTTTTCGCAGGCTATAGGCGAACCGCATGTTCAAGAAAGCCCTCTTCTCCCGAAATGCCTGATCTCTCAAACGTACAAGCAACACCAGGTAGACTGCGCCAATGAGCAAGCTGATCACAAAAAACAAGGAATGGATCACTGCTCCTGTCCCGACGACCCGAAGCGGCATGGAGACGATCCAGGCAATCAGCGCGTACAGCAGCGCGATTTGGACGTACTCGACGCTATACTGGTTGACGTAGACGCTCCGGTTGTCATCGATCAGATGCTCTACCGACGGAATGCTTGCGGTAGCCTGTGCGATGGCTTCCTCGCGATCCATTCCACCTGCTGTCAGATCAGCTACCTTCGCCTCCAGATTGCTCAGTACCTCGTGCTTCAAATCCTCAATTTGTTTGCTGGCATCCCGGTTGTATTTCCGAAACAAAACCTGCACATGCTGTTGTAAGGGGTCCATTCCGATTACTCCTTTCTCTCCAAAAGCTTGTCGATAAGGTCTCTCGCTACCTTCCAAGCTTCCAATGATTGCACATAGGCTTCCCGTCCCTGCGGGGTCACCTGATAATACTTGCGCCTGCCGCCTTGGCTCTCGTCTCCCCAATAGGAAGAGATAAGCTTTTGTCCCTCGAGGCGTTTCAAACTGGTATACAGGGAGGGCTCCTTCAATTCATACTGGCCTTCGCTGATTCGCAGAATCGCCTTGATGATCTCATATCCATAATTGTCGCCTTCACTTAAAATTCGCAGGATAATCGTATCAATATGGCCGCGGATCAGGTCACTGCTGATACTGCTGTCGCGCATCTGAATCACCTCGCAGAGTATAGCGTATCACATATTACTATGTATGACAAAGTAGTTTGCGTAAAAAAAGTCCCTTTTTAGCCTCAGGGACTTTTTCGCAACCATTATGCGCAAAAGGAGCCGATAGGAATGCACTTTCGACGGTTCAAGCTGTTGGGTTATCCGTTTCTCTCACTCGTGATGATCACAGGACTTTTGGTGATGCATCACTCTATACAGGTACATACCTATTTTCCTGCCGCTACACGGACCCAGACTGTGACGATTTCCAGCGCTGGATTTCTGCCCAACCGCATTACAGTTCGCGAAGGAGATCTCGTCTCCCTGATGATCGTCAATACAGATCTGAAACCGCATAATTTGGCCATACACGAGCTAAAGATTGCATCCAGTGAACTAAAGCCGAGCCAGTCTGCCCTTCTGCAATTCTCTGCCCGTAAAAAGGGCAGCTATGCTTTTGTCTCGGACACACCCGGCTACCCCGAGACCGGATTCCAGGGAATGCTGATTATCCAGTAGCTCCCACGTCCTCTTTTTCCTCGACTGCTTTCCACGGTCCAAAGCGGATGAGCAGCAAGGGGATCAGTCCCAAGATGGTCACACTGCCGAAAAACAAATAGATGGATAGCGTAGAATATGTATCTTTGATCCAGCCAGCCGTGAGATTGCACAGCATCGTGCCGAGTCCGTGTCCGACAGAGAAAAAGAGCGCCAATGCCGTCACTTGCAGAGCGGCCGGCGTATTCTCCCGAACAAACTGAGCGGCTGTAGCGAGGTAAAAGCCGACGGATATCCCCTGTATGAAAAAGAGCGCAATGACAGCGGTTGTACTGGGTGCTGAGCTGTACCAGAACCAGCGAACGGCGGAGACGCTGGCAGCGAGCAAGATGGTCAGCTCCAGTCCCCAGCGCCGTGCGCAATAGCCGGCAAGCTTCATGCACGGGGCTTCGCTCCCGGCAAAAAGCAGAAAAGCAAGCCCGACACCCGCTACCGTCCCGCCAATCTCCTGGTAGTACAAAGAGAACCAGATGTTGTTGGCATTAATCGAGCCAAATACGAAGAAGGACGCCGCCAGAAACAGCAGAAAGCGCGGCAGCTTCAGCAGGTCTTTGATTCCCGCCAGCATGCTCGTCGTAAATTTCGGAGCCGCGGCCGTTTCCACCGGCACACGCTGAAGGAACAGGATCGCTGCAACCATGGCTGCAAAGTAAGAGATGAAAATGACCGACGGACCCCACCTTTCAATCAAAAGGCCCGTAACAAAAGCAGCCAGGGCAAAGCCCACCGCTCCCCACATGCGGATGTCGCCGAACTGCAGCTGATATTTTTTTACGTAGCCGAGAGCGATGCTGTCCGATACGGGAACAACAGCACTTTGGAACACAGATAGCAGCGTATACAAAATCAGGACTAGCGCAAAGGTGGAAACCGCTGGAAACAGCAGGCCGATCAATCCGGAGACAAGCAGTGTCAGGACAAGCACGCCTTTGCGGATCTGAAACTTGTCGCAAATCATTCCCCAGAGCGGCTGGGTCACAATCGAGACGATCGGGGTAGTCGCACTGATCAGCCCGATCTGCGTTCCGGTGAGGTTGATCGACTGGTAATACTGCATGATCAAGGGGGTAAACGCCCCAAGTCCATAGTAAATGAACAGATAAAGAGCGCTGAGATGTACCAGCTTGCTCCCAGCGCTGCTTTTTTGGCGGTCAAATTGTGTTTGCATAGCGTCTCCTATTTCACCGCAGGCAAAATTTTTGCCATGTTCACCGTACGTTTCTTCTCCCATGTAGTCGGGTTGAATTCATCGAACTGCTCCAAAAAGCTGATAACCTCCTTGGTCAGCGGCGTAGGCGTCGAAGCACCAGACGTCACCGCGATGTTCCTCTTCCCTTTCAGCCATTCGATGTCCAGCTCGGACAAATCAGCAATCCGGTAGGACGGTACGTTGGCAATCTCCTCCGAGACTTGTGCCAGGCGGTTGGAGTTGTTGCTTCGCGGATCGCCGACGACGATGCACAGGTCTGCCTCTCCCGCTTGGGCGGCCACAGCTTCCTGCCGAACCTGTGTAGCCAGGCAAATCTCATTGTGCACCTCTACCTGCGGAAAACGCGCGACGATTGCTTCCATCAGATGCTTGACATCCCATTGGCTCATGGTCGTCTGGTTGGTCACAATCAGCTTGTCTGCGGGCACCTCTCCGATCGCATCCAGGTCCTCCAGCTTTTGGACCAGATGCACATGATCCGGCGCAATGCCGATCGCCCCCTCCGGCTCGGGATGTCCCTTTTTGCCGATATAGATCACGTGGTAGCCTTCTTTGACCTTTTCCCGAATCAGATCATGGGTTTTGGTCACGTCCGGGCATGTGGCATCCACGACAGTCAGGCCCTTATCGCGCGCTTTTTTGCGCACCTCTGGCGAAACCCCGTGAGCCGTAAAAATAACGGTCCCCTCATCGATTTGATCCAGCAGAGCCATTCTGTCCTCGCCGTCCAGCGTTTTGATTCCTTGCTTCTCAAACGCCTCCACGACGTGCGCATTGTGTACGATCATACCCAATATGTGAATCGGACGCGGCATATTGGCGTCTTGAGCAGTCTTAACTGCCAGAACCATCGCATCCACGACACCATAACAGTATCCGCGGGGGGAAATCTTGATGACTTCCATCTCAGCCCCTCCTCATTTATCAAATGACTTGTTCTTCGACCATTATACCTTATTTTGCGTCTTCCCGCTTCTGTTCATATACCTTCAGATTGGTATATACCACCTTAAGCAGCGGAGTGGAGAGCTGCAGCTCTTGGGCGCGCTTCAACAGATAGCCTTGCAGATGATCCGCTTCGACGGGAAGCCCTTTTTCCATGTCCCGCAGCATGGAGGATTTCATGCCGGAATGCGTTTTTTTGAATTGCTCCATTTGTTTGTCCACTATATCGTCATCGAGCGGCGCTTTCAGGGAGCGCATGACCAACGCCACTTCTTCCGCCAGCTTCCAGGTCAGCTCCAGCCCGGATGGCGTCGAGTAGATTGGACCGACCGACGAATTCATCAGCGTCGTGACTCCGGAAAGCGTCGTGATCAGCAGATACTTGTGCCAAACCTCCCGCTGGATGTTGCTGCTTGCCCGAAACTTCCCGTTGATCCCCGAAAAGGCTTCCTGGATCCGCAAGGCGCGCTCGCTTTCTCCGCCTTCCCACTCCCCGAAGACAGCGTCATGGTTCTTGCTGGTTTGCACGACGTCACCCTGCGCATTCAAGGTCGATTCAATGTAGCAAAGCCCGCCCATGATCCGTTCCTTGCCGAAGCGCTCCCACAGCGTCTCCATGTGCGCAAAGCCGTTGAGCAACGGTATGATGACAGTCTGCACACCTACATACGGAGCTATCGAATCGATGCTGTCTGCCAGATGATAGGCTTTATTGGACAAGAGGATGACATCAAATTCCCCGGCCTCTTCTCCTGCCGCAATCAGTTGCGGATTTTCCAGAATCGCGTCCCCATGCACGCTATCGATTCGCAAACCGCGTTCTTGCAACTGCTGGCGCCGACGCTCCCGAACTAGGAAGGTTACATCGACTCCACTCAGCGCCAAACGACCCCCAAAGTAACCACCAATCGCACCTGCCCCGAGAACCAGTACCTTCATCCGTCTCTCCTCCATTTTCAATTCCGTTTTCGCTTGTCTCCATTCTACAGAAAAGGAACGGTTTGCAACACCATTTCATATTATGTTATATATTCTCACATCAAATGTAACAAAAACTCTTGACGAACGTTTTATCGGGTCGTTATAATCCAAACATAGAAAAAAGGATAAGGAACGAACGATAAGGGGAAGTTCCGGAAAATAATTCGCGAATAGAGGTGTTTTTTACATGGATATGAAAACAATCTTGTCCACTATTGAATCGGAAGACATCAAGTACGTCGATTTTCGCATCGTTGATTTGCTCGGCCGTCAGCATCATGTCACGGTTCCTGCCTATGCCGTAGACGAGGATACCTTCCTCTACGGGGTAGCTTTCGATGGTTCCAGTCTGACAGGTTATAAATCCATCGAGGAAAGCGACATGGTTGCCATGCCCGATCCGGCTACAGCCTTCATCGACCCTTTTGTGGAAGAGAAAACATTAAACATCGTCTGCAACATCTTCAATCCCGACAACACCCCCTATGATCGCGATCCCCGCGGTATCGCCCTGAGAGCGGAAGCCTATCTCAAAGACCTGGGCATTGCTACCGCCGCCTATTTCGGTCCCGAATCCGAGTTCTTCCTGTTTGACCACGTCCGCTATGCATCCGGTCCGTCCGGTTCGTTCTATCACGTCGATTCCGAGGAAGCCTACTGGAACTCAGGCAAAGAAGGACAAAACCTGGGTTACAAAATCCGCAACAAAGGCGGTTACTTCCCTGTACAGCCAACTGACACCCAAGCCGATATCCGCAACGAGATGTGCACATTGCTGACACAGACCGGCCTCAAGGTCGAGCGGCATCACCATGAGGTAGCTACAGCAGGGCAAGGAGAAATCAACTTCCGTTTTGACACCCTGACCCGCACGGCGGACAATCTGCTCCTGTTCAAATACATCGTGCGCAACGTCGCGGCCAAACACGGCAAAACCGCTACCTTCATGCCGAAACCCATCGTCGGCGACAACGGCTCGGGCATGCATGTCCACCAAAGCCTGTTCGACGGCGATACTCCCCTATTCTTTGAAAAAGGCGCTTACGCCAATCTGAGCGAAACCGCGCTCTATTACATCGGGGGAATCCTTCATCACGCACCTGCACTGATCGCGCTGACCAACCCGAGCACCAACTCATTCAAACGTCTGGTTCCCGGCTATGAAGCTCCGGTCAACCTGGTTTTTTCCAAAGGCAACCGCTCTGCGGCCGTCCGAATTCCGGTAGCTGCGGTAACACCGAAAGCATCACGCATCGAGTTCCGCACACCTGACTCCACCGCGAACCCCTACCTAGCCTTTGCCGCTATGCTGATGGCTGGACTGGATGGCATCGCGAAAAAGCTGGACCCGCGGGAAATGGGCTTCGGTCCGCTTGATAAAAACATCTACGACCTGTCTGACGTAGAGAAAAATGATATCAAGAGCTTGCCTGGTTCATTGGCTGAAGCCTTAAGCGCACTGGAGCAAGACCACGAATTCCTTTTGGCAGGCGACGTATTTTCCAAGGATCTGATCGATAGCTGGATTTCTCTCAAGCGCGACGAGATCCAACAAGTCGAACGCACTGTCACTCCGAAGGAATACGAACTGTATTATGATCTGTAAGCAGCAAAAAGGAGCCCTCCTCTTCTGAGATGGGCTCCTTTATCGTATTATATCGCTGTTAAAATGATTGGTTTATCCTTTGTGACTACTACCGTATGCTCATATTGGGCTACCAGGCTTTTGTCCGGAGTGATATAAGCCCATCCATCAGAACCTTCGTCGATGTATTCTGCACCCGTAGAGATGAAGGTTTCTACCGCCAACACCCATCCTTCCTTTAATAAGCGGGTGTCAGATTTATCGTAGTAGTTGCAGATGTGGTCCGGCTCCTCATGAAGCTTCCTTCCGATCCCGTGGCCAGTAAGATTTTTGATTACGGTAAAGCCTCTTTTTTTCGCCTCGTTCTGCACAGCACGGCCAATCTGGTTGAGCTTCCCTCCCGCTTTCACCTTTTCGAGCGCGAGATAAAGAGACTCTTCTGCGCAACGACACAAGTCATCCTTCGTGTTCACTGCTTCACGTCCCACTACGACGGATGCACCTGTATCGCAATAGTACCCGTCCAATACTGCGGAAACATCTACATTTACATAATCCCCTTCTTGCAGGACCGTACGATCTGGAATGCCATGCGCAACCACGTGATTTACACTTATGCAGGTGTATCCCGGAAAGTTGTATTCCACTTGAGGAGCAGACTTTGCGCCGTACTTGTTGAGTATGCTGCCGCCAATCTCGTCTAATTCCGCTGTCGTAATTCCAGGACGGACAGCTTTTAGAATGGCTTCTCTTGCTTCTGCAACGATTTTCCCGATCTTGCGCAGCCCTTCCAAGTCCTGTTCGTTCTCAATTGACATTCTGATTCCCCCCTTTTTTGGCTCGTTCCCCGATCATTACGATAAGCAAACCGCACAACTTGATTTTACTGTTCCCCGCAAATATTTCAAGTAATCGGGGTCATTTCACGGACAGCGGACTCCACCCTTGCGCTCCCATGCCTCCAGTACGACGATTTGATCAGGCAGCGAACGCTGCCATTCAATATAACCTTCCCGGACCAGCACCTCCAGCACTGTCATGATTCCTCCGCGATTGCGCCCTGTTTTGATGCACAGCTCGTCGATCGTGGGGGTGCGTCGGCGACCGGCCGAATAGTTGGCGATCACACGCAAAACCTTTCGTTCGATGTCAGACAACACGCATGCTCACCACCGGTTGAATCGCCAGGATGTTGGCAATGTGAAAAACCCTCGGTGCTCTGCGAGAAAGACAGTATGCTTTTAGCCGGTCGCCCGTGAGTTCCAGCGGCCGGATGATGCGCTGTGTCGCCTCGCCTGTACGGCCAAGGTAGATGATTTGAATCTGTTGCTTTTGTTCAATCGCACGTTGCAATTGTTTGCTCATGTTGTTCGCCTCCGAAAACAGAACGTTTGTTTGTATTATATGGGAACACAAGTTCGTTTATCAAGTGAAATTTGTTCCAGCTCCTAAAGCGGTATTCTCTACTTTCCAGGATATACACGGCAGCAAAAAAAGAAACCTGCGAAGAAACAGATACCCGCTTCGGCCGTCTTATTGATAAAGGAGGTCTTCCCACATGACCCAGAGAATAATGGCTCTCTTTTTTGCTGCCCTAGTTGCCTTGTTCACAACTGCCTGTTCTCCGGAACCCTTAACCAAATTGTCCCAACCATCAGGGTACGGCGATCTATCCAGCTCCTATACCGATCCAGAGATCAGCGTGGAACTGCATCTGGAGAAAGCAGAGTACGAAGCTCCACTTGACACCATCCCATTCGAGGTAAAAAATTCGGGACCCGGCACGATCCATTTTGGAGTTGAATTCGAGGTCGACAAACTTGAGCAGGGTGTGTGGTACGTCGTTCCTTTCAGGGAGGATCATGGTATTCCCTCGATCGGGATCGAACTGGAGCCGGGAAAGGCATATCAGGGAACAGTTGAAGCAGCATCCTTTGACTACAGCTTTCCGCCGGGCGAATACAGGATCATCAAAAAACTTTACTTAGACGGGAAAGAAATCGTACTGACGACAGTGTTTCATGTCAAAGAACCGGCCAAATAGGAATAAGAAAAAGAAAGACCGATACTCTTCCGTAATGGAAAAGCATCGGTCTTTTTTAACATGAGCGGCAATCATTCAACATTTTTTTATTGATTATCCTTATTTTATCCACACTGGCTTCTGAGCTCTCCGCACTGATGAAGACCTCATTATCCCCTGCTTTGTAGAAAAGCGTGTAATCGCCATCTACCAGGCTTTCCCCCTGTTCAACGGGTGGACCCAGCGCATCAATGATCTTCATCAGATTGGTTTCGCTCAAATGAGTGGCACTTAGATGGATCGCGTAAACACGATTTTTGTTGTCAAAGTAAAAAATGCCTTCCGGGAGCTTCTCAAACGCGTAGTAGATGCCCCCTTCGTAAACCTCCACCCTTGTGACCTGTCCGTACTTCGCGATGACGTCATCCTTCGTCATGCCGATGGATACATCGAATCCATTGCTTTCATTCCGCGCCAGACGGGGCAGAAACTCCTGGTCCAAGAGGAGCTTCTTCTGCTCAACCTGTTCAGGGACATCCTTCGGCTTCGGAGAGGGTTCTCCTGCAGGCACGGGTTCTTTTGTAGTTACGGGTTCTACCGTAGTTACGGGTTCTGATGCAGGTTCTTCCTCTTGCGAAATGATCTCAAAGGTTCGATCGCTGGCTGCTGTACACCCCATTACGAGCATACTGGTGAAGATCAACAGAAAGGCAAAACGCTTCAATCCACTCACCAACTTTTTCCATAGTCCCTACATGAACTAAGACGTACTGGCAAGCGGATTGTTACTGGGTTTTTCCTACATGTTCAGGGAAAACGAGGGGAAAATAAATAACGCATCGCTATTATTTGCTCCAAGGAGGATCGGCATGTCGTCCGTATATCGTTGTTACCACTGTGAACATGAGTCTCCTTCTGCCCACTTGATCACGTTTTTCCAAGGAACAGAAGAGCGGGACGAGCTACTCTGCGACTCCTGTTATGCTGACTGGCTGGAAGGATTGAAGGTAGAACCGTAAGAGCGACCGTGTATGAACATGCCAGATCCCACCCCAATCCGTTTTGGACTGAGGCGGGATCTGGCATTGCTATTATCGGGCGTCGACGCCAACTGCTTGACTGATGTGGGTAAAACCGTCCTTCGCCATGAGCTCGAGCAGCTTTTTGTTAATCTGCTTGGCAATGCCAGGCCCCTGGTAGATCATCCCCGTGTAGACCTGGACCAAGCTGGCGCCAGCCCGTATTTTCTGGTAGGCATCTTCACCGGTAAAAATGCCCCCTACCCCGATCACAGGCACTTTATCTCCGACTTCCTGATAAATTTCCTTCACCCATTGCGTAGAACGCTCCGTCAACGGTCTTCCGCTCAAACCGCCCGTCTCATTCGCATTGGGGTGATTCTGGACGGCTTCGCGGGAGAGCGTGGTGTTGGTGGCAATAATGCCGGAAATGCCCTCCGCTACTGCGGCCTGAACGACATCGCGCATATGCTCGTCCGACATGTCTGGCGCTACCTTGAGGAGAATCGGTTTTTTTCTCGCACCGCGCGCTTCCAGCTCTGCTGCTTTTTCCCGTATGGCACGCACCAGGTTGCGCATGCTTTGCGTCTCTTGCAGATCGCGCAGGTTGGGCGTATTGGGAGAGCTGATGTTGATCACGAAGTAGTGGCCGTAAGAATACAGCATGTCCAGGCATTTGCTGTAATCGCTCGCCGCTTCTTCATTCGGTGTCGTCTTGTTTTTCCCGATGTTGATGCCGACCGGGGCTTCCGAATAGGCGTAATCGATCAGGTTCTTCCCTGCAAGATAGGCTCCGTGATTGTTGAAGCCCATTCGGTTGATCACAGCCTGATGCTCGGCAAGGCGGAACAGTCTTGGCTTGGGGTTGCCCGGCTGTCCCTGGGGCGTCAAAGTTCCAATCTCAACAAAGCCAAAACCAATGGCTGCAAGCGCGTGATACACTTCGGCATTCTTGTCAAACCCGGCTGCGAGTCCAACCGGATTGGGAAATGTCAGGCCCCAGAGCTCGGTCTTCAACCGTTCATCCGAGACTCCGTAGAGCATTTTCAGCATCCGCTTGCCCACGCCCGATTCCTCTGCCAGTTTCAAAGCGTGAATCGTCTTTTCATGAATCTCTTCCGGATCGAGCCGGAAGAGGTATTTTCGTAGTAGTGGGTACATCGTAGGCTGCACTCCTTCCCGCGTTTTCCTTCACGTAGGATAACATAATTTCTCGGCGAGAGTAACCTTTATGCGCGATACATATTTCCAATTGATCAGGCAAACGCTATCATTACCAACGACTGGGGGGTGACCTCACGCAGATGAAATTGGACGGAAAAATCGGCATTGGACAAACGATCATGTTGTTCATGCTTACTGTCGGAATCACCAATCACGTCACTGTCATTCCCTTATTGTTGAGTGCGGCAGGACGTGATGCCTGGCTTTCCGTCCTGATTGGCGCAATTCCTTTTGCAGGCTGGACATGCCTGCTCGCTTTTATCAACTCGCACCTCGGCCAGGAACCCCTGCATGAATGGATCAAACGAACGCAGAGCAAATGGGTCAGCAATCTATTGCTCGGACCAATCGTTTTTGCTTTATACATGATGGCGCTGGTTCACCTGATCGACACGCAGACGTGGACGACCGTCAATTACTTGCCGCGAACTCCCGAATGGTTTACCGCTCTCGTGCTCGTTGTGTTTTGTGTGATCGCCGCCAACGGGGGAATTTCCCCTTTGGGCATCACGTCGGGAGTCATTTTGCCATTTGTCTCCATTCTTGGTTTCTTTATTGCCTTTGGCAATATACCCAAAAAGGACTACACCCTGCTCCTGCCCTTTTTGCAAAACGGGATGGAGCCTGTCCTCCACGGCTTGGTTTACGTCGGCGGCGGATTTACCGAGCTGATTATTGTGCTCTTGCTCCAGCATCACGTCAGAAAGCCATTGCATGTTAGGCACTACATCGCCATGCTGATCATCGCGATTATCCTGACCCTGAGCCCACTGACCGGAGCAATCGCCGAATTTGGACCTGTCGAATCAACGCGCCAACGGTTTCCAGCCTTTGAACAGTGGCGTTTGCTGTCGATCGGCAAAAACATCGAGAACATGGAGTTTTTTGCGATTTACCAATGGCTCTCCGGTTCTTTCATTCGCATCTCTTTATGCCTTTTTTTAATGGTGGAGCTCATGAAAATCATCAATCCCCGTAAAAAGACCTACACGCTGGTGTTTTTGGGATTCAGCATGATTGCTTTCACAAGTCTGCCCTTTAGCGACATGCATTTTATGACGTTTTTGAGCAAGGTGTACTACCCTCTTTTCATGACTCTCATCCTCGTGATTACGCTTTGTATAGCAGGACTGGTCTTGAGTAATCGAAACCGAAAGAGGGATACCAACCATGGATCGTGAAGCCACGTTGCGGGAAACTTATGCGCTTTGTGCAGACGTACACTTTCTGCGGCTGGTTACCAGCGAAAATCAACCCATCCTCCTTCTGTACTGTGAAGGAATGGTAGATACCGCGCATATGCAAAAAACCGTCTTGCCCAGACTCAACCATGCCCTGGCAAAAGGAGATTTGCGGACACTCCCGCTGCACCAGCTGGACGATGATCAGGAAACCTGGAATGAACGCCTGTTTGCAGGGGATCTGATTATTTTCCCCGGCGAATCTCCTCCGTTTACCTGGGATATATCCAACCGGCCGCAACGCTCTACGGAGGAAGCCAATACCGAGGTCTCGATCAAGGGTCCGCGGGACGGATTTGTGGAGGACCTCTCTGTCAATGTGGCCTTGATTCGCAAACGTCTGCGTACTCCCTCTCTCGCCTATGAAGCATTCGTCCTGGGAACCCGATCCCATACCAAGGTCGCGCTGCTCTACATCGTTGATGCAGCACCGCCTGATGCCGTAGAAATGATGCGGGAAAGACTTCTCGACTGCCGGAATAAAAAGTTCATCGACAGTGCGATCCTGGAACAAAAGCTAAGTGACCACACGTATTCCTTGTTTCCTCTGGTCGACTATACAGGCCGGCCTGACTACGCCATCTACATGCTCATGGAAAAAAAGATCCTGGTGCTCGTAGACGGATCACCCATCGGGCTGATCGCCCCTATAGCCCTGCTGGAGCAAATCAAGTCTCCGGAGGACGATCAGTACCCCATCATCTTCGTCTGGCTGGAGCGCCTGCTTCGTTTGGGCGGCATCTTTATTGCGATTTTTCTCCCCGGGTTCTGGATCGCCCTTGCCGCTTACAACATCGAGGAGTTCCCATTCCAATTATTGGCAACTGTGACACAGGGGCGACAGGGATTACCGTTCTCTGCCCCAATGGAGCTATTTGGCATTCTTTTTATCTTTGAATTCTTGCGTGAAGCCGGGGCCCGTCTGCCCAAAACAGTCGGCCAGACTCTTGCCCTGGTAGGTGCACTGATTATTGGCGATGCCTCCATTCGGGCAGGAATCACCTCCCCGTCTATGCTGTTTGTAGGCTCGCTGACGATCGTCGCTTCCTTTACCCTGATCAACCAATCCTTGAGCGGAGCCGTCACCGTAGCGAGAGTGGGCGTTTTTCTTCTCTCCTCGATCGTCGGCATGTACGGGTTCATCATGAGCATTCTGATCATCGTCTACTATTTGTCGACCCTTTCTTCTCTGGGAAGACCCTATGTCTTGTACAACTCATCAAACTTTATTTTGACGCTCGGAAAACTGCTGTTTGCTCCCTTGATCCATATTTTTAAAAGCCCCCGTCAAAAAGGAGGAAAGCAATGATGAAGCGCCCGCTTACAGCTTGCCTGATGCTGCTCTTTTCATTGACCTTTATCAGCGGGTGCTGGGATCAAAAGGCAATCCAGAATCTTCGCTATTTGTCTGCTCTGGGTCTCGATTATGTCGATGGTAACTACGTGGTCTATGCCCAATCCGTCGATCTGGGTACGGTCGCCATGCAGGAAAAGGGAGGGAGAAATACGCCTACTCCCTCCATCATCTCCATTGGGCGCGGAGATACCTTGCAAAATGCGATTGACAATATGCAAAAAAACTCACAGATCCCTCATTTCGCCGGGTTTGTCTCCGCACTGATTTTTCACGAGCGCCTTTTGAAGAAGGAAATTTTACCTACCTTTGATATCTTGAACCGTTACGGGCTGCTGCGTTATACAAGATGGGTATTCGGCACGAGAGATTCCTTGACCGAGGTGCTAAGCGACCATTCGGCTTTCGGATTTTCTCCGCTTATCTCCGTCTTGCATGAACCCTACGATCTTTTTCGGGAACGCTCCTTTATCGAACCGATACAGTATTACCAATTTGCAGCTCGCTTCTGGGAGCCGGGCAATACCGTCCTGCTGCCCAATATCACGGTCTACAAGCATTCTTGGAAAGAGAACGAAAAAAACCTCTCACGGCTCACTCTGGACGGCGTTCACGCGATCCACCGCGGAAAATGGAATCAATTTCATCCTAGCAAGGATTTGCTGGGTCTTCGCTGGATGAACCCGCATACTGTCTTTTCGGGGTTGGTTATTCGCGAGAAGAGTGCACCCAAGGCGACTCTTCGCATTCAACATGTCAAGCTGGATGTAAAAACGACTTCAGATGGCAGCAACCCTCGTTTTCATATCACGGTCCACCTTCGTGGCTTTGTTCGCGAAGTCTTGAGCGATGTGTCACTTTCCTTCATCAAACAAAATGCAGAGCATCAGGTCAGAGAACAGATTGAAAGCACATTTGCCAAAGCGCTTGCAAAAGGAGCAGACATATACGGTTTGGAATCGTACTTGCAGAAATACAAAAACAAGACCTGGAAGGAATTTGCCAAAAATCACAAACGAAGGCTGTCCAAGGACGCGATCGCAGGGCTTACCGTCAAACTGTATTTGAGCGATTCAGGAAAAATGAAGATGAAGTGGTATGACTATCCCGATAATATGCTGCCCTGAAAAAGACAAAAAAGCTGCCTGCCTCCCAACACGGGAGCAAGCAGCTTTTGTCATCGCTTTAGTTTTTCACCAGCAAAACTTCTTCAATAGGAGCGTACGGCAGATTATGTGCATCTGCAACCGCCTTGTAGGTCACTTTGCCGTCAATGACGTTGACGCCTTTGGCCAACGGACGGTTGTCGCGAATTGCTTGGGCATAGCCTTTGTTGGCAAGCTGCACAGCATACGGGATGGTGACATTGGTCAGAGCCAGTGTCGATGTGCGTGCTACGGCTCCCGGCATGTTGGCGACAGCGTAATGGAGAACGCCGTGTTTTTCATAGGTCGGATTGTCATGTGTCGTGATGCGGTCGATCGTCTCAACGGATCCTCCCTGATCGATCGCAACGTCTACGATGACAGAGCCTGGAGTCATGGTTTTCACCATTTCCTCTGTGACGAGGCGAGGTGCGCGCGCTCCCGGAATCAGGACAGCGGCTACGAGCAAATCAGCCTTTTTCACCGCGCTGGCGATGTTGAAGGAGTTTGAGATTAATGTCTGTACGCGGCCCTGGAACAGATCCTCCAGTTGGCGCAAACGATCTGCGTTGACATCGAGTATGGTCACATTGGCTCCCAGGCCAACCGCCATTTTCGCTGCGTTATAACCGACAATACCGCCACCCAGGACGACGACTTCGCCTTTTGGCACACCAGGTACGCCGCCGAGCAGCACGCCTTTGCCGCCGTATTGCTTTTCCAGGAATTGCGCTCCGATTTGAACGGACATGCGGCCAGCCACTTCGGACATCGGCATGAGCAACGGAAGCGCGCCGTTGTCGAGTTGGATGGTTTCATAGGCGATGGCAATCACTTTCTTGTCCATCAGTGCGCGGGTCAGTTCAGGTTCTGGAGCCAGGTGAAGGTAGGTAAAGAGAATCATATCTTCTTTGAAGTAGGCATATTCGGATGGAAGGGGTTCTTTCACTTTCATGACCATGTCTGCTGCCCATGCTTCTGCAGCGCTGTCTACGATTTGGGCGCCTTGAGCTGCATAATCTTCGTTGGTGAAACCGCTTCCCAATCCTGCGTTATTTTCAATGCGCACGGAATGTCCACTTTGTACGAAAGCTGCAACCCCTGCCGGTGTGATGGCAACGCGATTTTCATTGTTTTTGATTTCCTTCGGTACTCCGACGATCATGACAGGTAGTCCTCCTTCAAATTGCCGTTATAAAAGATTATTACCATTTTACAGTGTCTTTCACCTTTTTTTCCTTGGCGATTCCCTTAATCTTCACATTCCGCATTTTGTGTATATTCACAAACGAACTACTGTTCGCGATTTATCTTGGCCATTTTCAGTTCCAGATACAGGGCGGCGCGCTGATTCATATTCTCCAGATCGATCCCCATGATCTCCTCGATCCTGCGCAGCCGATAGCCCAGAGTATTGGTATGGACATGCAGCAATTGAGCCGTGACGTTCATTTTGCCGGCAGCATCCAAAAAGGTTTCCAGGGTTTCCAGCATGGCGGTCTGGTTGTCGCGATCATACTGTTTCAATTTATCCAGGCGCTCATTGTGGTAGCCCTCTTCTTCCTCCCATTTTTTCAACTGCAACAGATAGCGGTAGATGCCCAATTGATGATACCCGTGGATGCCTTCCGTCTCTCGCGGGAACAGCTTTTTCACCTTGACTGCGTGGAGCGCTTCCTTGTAGCTTTTCACAATCTGGGCGTATCCGCCGCTGTATGCTCGTCCATAGCCCGCGATAACCTTTCCTTCGCTAGCGTGCGTAACGAGCTTGCTGAGCGAGTCTGCGAGAAACTGCTCCACTTTTTTCACCAACCCGTCCCACTCGTCCTTCTTCTCATCCGAGCGCCCGATCAGAAGAATGATTTGCGAGCCGTCTACGACCCAGTACAGCTTGTCGCGCATCAATAAGGGATACAGATATTGGTCCAGCCTTGCTCCCGCCGCTTCGACGATGCAGATCAGATACGTCGCAGGCATCTGCATCTGCAAATTCTCCGCCTTCTGTCTAATGGCAGCTTCGCTCGAGTGATTGCCCAGCAGCAATTCCCATAAAAACTCGGTACGCCGCTGCTCCTCTGCCTTGCGCTTCCCTTGTCTCTGGATCAACCTGGAGACGGCCGCTTTGGCTGCCTGCCGCAGGATTTCATCATCCTCTGACGTCAACGGCCTGTTGACTTCCTGTGCCCAGATATACCCCAGTACGTCATTGCTCCGCTTGATCGCGATTGCGACCCGCTTGCCCAACCCGATATCCTCCTTGGCCGGGATATGCACCGGATCATCCTGCGTCAACAATTCCTGAAAAACGCCATCCTTCCACAAGCGCGTCAACACCTTCTCCGGCACCCTGCGCCCCATAATCGTAGACCATCTGGCAGGGTCGGTACTGTCGCCATGAGAGCTGTATGCAATCAGTTTGTGATCCGAATCTTCTATCGTAATCGGATTTTGTACAAGTTCTGCGATCAAATCAGCCAGCTCATCCATATCCGCATGCGGGTACTGTTGAAAGTAACGGGGTTGAGAAGACACATTTTCACCTCTTTGCCGTGCAGATTTACGTGTTCTTCCATTATACCAAAAAACCGCCTCTTCTCCACGAAGCGGCGGTCATGATTCTCTTTATACCAAGCGTGTGATGGCATCCAGAATCTGCTCTTTTTGAAACGGCTTGACGACAAAATCGCTTGCCCCTGTCTTCATCGCCTCCAGCACCTTCTGGCGATGGCCGATGGCAGAGCAGATCAGCACCTTGGCATTGCTGTCATACTCCAGGATGTGGCGCATGGCTTCAATCCCGTGCATATGAGGCATGGTAATATCCATCGTCACGATATCGGGCTTTAATTCCTTGTACTTCTCTATGGCGTCTATGCCATCGCTGGCCTCTCCGCAAACCTCATGATGACCAGCAACCATGTCACACAGCATCTTCCGCATAAATACAGCATCGTCAACAATCAGCAAACGGGCCAAGCTGTCCCATCTCCTCGCTCATCTTTTCTCTTAACTTTTACAAAAAAATGAGCAGCTTGTCCACGAGAGAAATTGACAACTTTTGTCGAACTACTCGCGAAAATCCGCGTCGCCCCACCCGTATATGGCATTCGGGTGACTGGACGGGTCAGGATGAGGGGTTGAAATGCCGATTTCAGGGCCCGTTACCTGGGTGAATTCATCTGGGATGTGAACCTGCGGAAGCTCGGTCATTTCTTTTTCTTGTTCTTTTTCCATTGGTTTTTCATGCCTCCTTGGGTTATTTTGAAGAGGTGCATTCTACCATAGCCTGCCCCCGGGGAGTGTCTGTCATTCGATCGCACTTTTTGGACCAATTTCTTCAAATTTCCAGCAGGATAATGTAGAAATAAGTCGAAGGTATTATTTTTGGGCCATTACTCACGCTCAAATTAGGAGGTATGATGGATGCCCAAGCTGCGGTCATTTCCCGCACTCTTTACCGGCTTTATCATCGGGTTGCTCATCCTCGTTACCAGTCAGTTTCTGATCAGCATGCATCAATTGGATTCCATCCACAATCATAGCAAGAAATCCAATCAAATCCGTGTTGCGCTTCTGCTCGAAGGCCCTACCTACGACCAGGGCTGGAACAGCAGTGCGCTGGAGAGCTTGCAGGAGCTCCAAAAGAAAATGGGATTTTCGCTCGACATCGCCAACAACGTGAAGCCCGCAGAGATCGAGGAGGTCGCCAAAAAATTCGCTGCCAACGGATACGATCTGGTTTTCGGTCACGGGGTGATCTTTTCAGAAGCTTTTACCAAAGTAGCGGCAAACTATCCGCAGACTCGATTTGTTTCCTTTAATGGGGAAGCGAGATATGAAAATCAGACTGCGATTCGCTATGATATGAAGCCTGCGGGTTATCTCGTGGGTTATCTGGCTGCAAAAATGAGCAAATCACGCAACATCGGCTACATCGTCGTCAATAAACCGCCTGAGATGATGCAATTGGAAGGGTTTCGTGAAGGGGCAAGAAAGGCAAACCCGAATGTTGCCGTCTCGGTGGGGTATGTGCGTGATTTCAACGACATCGAAAAAGCAGTGGAGATCACACGCGAGATGATTGCCGCTGGGGTCGATGTCGTATACACCACTGGCGACAGCATCAACCTGGAAGTGATTACGGAAGCGCAACGCTCCGGGGTCTATTCCATCGGGTACATCGCAGATCAACACTACATCGCGCCTGATTATGTACTTACCTCCCTGATCCAGGACGTCGGGCAATGCTATCGTTTGATCATGGACCAATTCGTTCAGGGGAAACTTCCGCATGGCACCGTCAAGTTCGGCCTGTCCGAAGGCGTCAACCATCTCAGTCCCTTTGGCCCAATGGTTCCCCAAGAAATTCGCGAGGAAATCAATCAGGTACTGAATGCACTTATCACGTCACCTGATCCGCTTGGAGGATAATCAACCATGTTGTTCATCCGCAATCTGGGTTTTCAGAAAAAAATGATGCTCAGTTATCTCGTCATGATGCTGCTGATCGGCATCGTCACATCTCTGTTCAGTTACCAAATGACAAAAGTGACAGCCGATGAAATGTATCTGACACAGACGCTGCTGCCGCAAACCAGCGCTCTTCTCGAAGTGAAAAATCAGGTTTACGAAAAGTCATACGCCTTGAAAATGTATACGGCTACGGGTGACCCTACCTACCTCGACACGTATTACACCAACTTGATCGACAGCTCCCGTTTTGAGTCCGTCACCCCAACCGAAATGAACAGCAGCTTGTTCACGACTATCGACTCGATTCGCAAGCTGGATTTTTTGTTCATGAACAAGGTCAATCCTTTATTGAAAGCGGACAATGTCACAGCCGTCAGCTACGTTCTCAAGCATGAGGTGCAGCCGCTTATCGATCAGCTGGAGCGGAACCTTTCCTTTTCGCTCAATCAACTGGATTACCAGACCAACAAAGAGTTTCAGCAAACAACAGAAAGCATCGAGGTCTCTCTCATCCTGACGTACTCCGTATCCATCGCTTCCATTCTGTTCGGATCGTTTTGCACGATCTACTTCAGAAGGGAGCTGCTGCGCCCGATCCATTCGCTGGTCCAGCAGGTGCGGGACGTATCGAAAGGCACGTTCGGACAGCAGATCGTCTACACGGGGCAGGATGAGTTTCGCGAATTGGCAAACGAGTTCAACAAGATGTCTCTCAACATCGCCACCCTTTTTGAACAGGACAAAGAACAACGGCTGGTGCTGACAGAGGAGAAAAATCTGCGGGAGCAAATCCTCAATTCCCTGCCGGTCGGCATTATTACGCATCCCTCCCCTACTGCTGAAATCCACGTCAACGAGCTGGCGAAAAATCTGATTCAGTTGGACGAGCAGGGGTACCCGGTTACGGAAGGATCAGGGAAATCGTTGAGCGAGGAAGGAGAGGGCTCCTGGTTCGTCAATCAGAAAATGACGTTGTTCAAGCAGGATGGCACGCCTTTTACAGCACTGGTATCACGCGTCCCCCTGCACCACCAGCATCAGCCCAGGGAAACAGGCTGCATGATCGCCTTCCTGGATATTACCGAACAGGAAAAGGTCCAGGAGTACCTCAATCAATCCGAAAAGCTGGCAATGGTCGGCCAGTTGGCGGCTGGAGCGGCGCATGAGATACGCAATCCGCTGACCGTCATTTACGGCTTTATCCAATTGCTCGAACAAGGGCTGTCCGATCAGGAGCGCGAACGATACTATATTCCGTTGATTCTGCAGGAGATCGAGCGGGTCAATCGGATCGTTACAGAGCTGCTGATGCTGTCCAAGCCATCCCTGCCGAACTATCGGGAGGTCAAGCTGTCCGAGGTTCTGGATTCGCTCCTTCCGCTGATGCAGGCAGAGGCTTTGCTGCACGGCATACAAATTGTCAACCGTTGCGAACCGGATACCCGTATTCATGTCGATGTGGAGCAGTTCAAGCAAATCCTGCTCAATCTGATGAAAAACAGCATCGAGGCTATGACGGGAGGCGGTCTGCTCACCATCGAAAGCCAAATGGATGAGACATGCGTCCACATCACCGTCAAGGATACCGGGGAAGGCATCTCCCCCGAATTCCTGGTCCGGATATTTGACCCGTTCTTCTCACTCAAGGACGAAGGGACAGGTCTTGGACTCCCGATCTCTCGCCGGATGGTGGAAAATCACGGCGGAGAGCTGAACATCCAGAGCAAAAAAGGACAAGGGACGGAAATCACGATCTCTTTGCCGCTGCATCCAAACAATCTGGATTCCTAGCGCTGGCCCTGCCGCCGACAGCATCCAGCCAGGCAAACATGCGACGTGTATAGCTCTCCAGCTCTTCTCCCTTGAACAAGTGGCTGGCCTTGTCTGCCAGCCATATTTCATAGGGCTTGTCATGCTGCTGCAGGGCATGGGCCAGACGTCTGGCATGCTCCACGCCGACATTTTCGTCCGCGGTCCCGTGAATGATCAGGACCGGACAAGAAATCTCCGCGACTCGGTACAAGGGCGTTCTGTCCCGATAGGCCTCCGCCTGTTTGCGCGGATGACCCACGATCCTGCGCAGCATTCTCCGCAGGTCTACTCGTTCCTCATAGGTCAAAAAGAGATCGCTGACGCCTCCCCACACCACGACGGACAAGAGATCGCGGCATTCCATCGCGGCAAACAAGGCCATCATCGCACCGCGCGAAAAGCCGTAGGCGCTGATCCGCTCCCGGTCCACACAAGGCAATTGCCGCAGCACCTCATAGGCGGCGTATACATCATGGCGATCTGCACCGCCAAATTCATCTCTGCCCTCTCCACCCTCATTTCCCCGGTAATGCGGTGCGAGGATAACGTATCCGAATGCCGCCATCTGGCTGATCCGTTCGGGGCGTACCTGGCCTACCCCGCGTATCCCGCCGCGGCAGTAGAGCAGAGCGGGCAATTGGCGGCCTTCTCTGTCTGCTTCTGCCAGCTGTTGCTCCGGTACAGCCAATGCTGCTTTGACCCGTAGCCCCTGACTGCTATAGGTGACCGTGTACAGCGCGACGCCGGGAACTACAGAATCCGCTCTGTCTATGCTTACTCCCTGCATCTGCGCGCCTTGTATGTTCAAAGTCCTCTCCCCCTTCTCTTTCACCAGATGACAAGCCTAGTATCCGCTGCTGAACTTCGCCAATCACTCTGAAAAATACGGAAAAGAAAAAGGACGGGGAAGGTCCCCGCCCTTATCTTTTTCGTTATAACAAGGCTTAGTAGCCGCGTTTTGCGTTCTTTTTGTTGATGGTCGCGAGGTTTTCTTCGCTGTGCTTCATCCATTTTTTCAACTTATCCTCAAAGGATGCCGCGCTATCCCGTCTAGGGTTCCCTCCGCGGTCGCCACCACGATACCCACCACCACGACGCTCTTCTCGTTCCGGACGCTCAGGCGCTGGGAGTGCGGCGCGAACCGAAAGCGAGATTTTACCTGCATCATCAATCGAGAGTACTTTTACTTTCACTTGTGCTCCCACGGAAAAGTGATCGTTAATGTCCTTTACAAAACCGTTTGCTACTTGGGAAATGTGGACCAGACCCTGCTCCGTTTCGCTGACTGCTACAAACATCCCAAACGGTTTAATTGCTGTCACTTTTCCCTCGATGATGCTTCCCACTTGTACTGCCATCCAGTTTGCACTCCTTTTATTATTTCCAAAAAATGGTGAGGTCTTTTTTCTAGAAGCCTCATTACCTTAGTATAACAGAGAAAATGAAATACTGAAAAGCCTATTTGTCAATCCGTACATTCTAGAATGGGGATTCCCGCTCCATTTTATGACTTTGCTCGCGCTTTTGCCCACAAATTGGCAAGACAAATACAGGCCAGCATTGTCAAGGAGCCGGACAAATCGAGCAGCACATCCTGAACTACCCCCACACGATCGGGAGTAAATGTCTGATGCCATTCATCCAGGACGGCCACCAGCAGACTGAGGAAGGCGCTCCACGGCAAAGCAGCTGAGAAAGCAAGGCGATATCGCAATACGCGGTACCAGCAATAAGCCAGAAAGGCAAATGTGGCAAAATGAACGCCTTTTCGCAGAAAAAATTCGATAAAGCCCGCTGTTCCCTTCTCTTCGATGCTGACCTCACGCCCGCTGTACTGCAAGGTTATATCCTGAAAACGCGCTTCCCAGTTTTTTTCATCTACGACCTTGGAGATCGTCCCGCGCATGTCCTGATCGGCATAGGGCTGAGAGGAAGAAATGAACAAGCCAATCAGGACAGCCGCCAGCAGCAGACAGTGCAGAAGAAACCCGAATCTGCGCATCTTGTACCCCCCATCTCTATCCCCGATTGATCCATGTTGTCTGAAAGCATTATGCCTGAAATTTCTCGGGATGGGAAGCGGGGGCAAGCGGAAGAAAGTCTTCTTCGGACAGCTCTCCCTTCGCTCGGGTGCGGAGCTGAGGGTTTCCCTGCTCCTGCATTGCTTCTTTACGCGCTTTTTTCAGTCGTCGAATCGCTTCCTTCTTGTCCTGGCGGCGAATGCGGCCGTTCTCCCAAGCGGCTTGCAGCAGGCGAATGGTGTCTGGCAGCGTCCACTCTGAAGCGACGGCCTGCTTCCGCTCGGCTGCGAACTGCATCCCGGGCACCAGTACGAGAACGCCAAATACCGCTACTGCCGCACCGAACAGCAGACTGCTGGTGAAGGACGAAATGAAGCCTCCGTCTGCGACCCAGCCCCCGGCCAAAGGGAGAGAAACGAGAATGATCCCGGCAAACACAGCCGCTTGGCTCCCAGCGACACGGGATGTCCCCGTCTGCAGCTCCTCCCAGATCTCTGCAGATCTGGTGCGAAGAGCAATCAGTTGATCCAGGTGAACCAAAGTTTGATGAAGCATGATGGCCGCCGCGGCAGCCAATCCGTAGAAGCCCAGGACGTTCATCGGGCGATCCATGACCAGCAAGCCGAGGATGACACCGCCTGACAACAGCGGCAGCAAGGCCAAGGCAATCCATCCATCCCTAGTTCTGCCCCGCAGCAACAGACTCGCCAGCAAGACGCAGACAGCGAGAGAGCCGATGGCCAGGATTCGTCCCACGGTGTCCTTTTTGCCCGCCATTTCCTTGTCCAGCTTCTCCACCTCATCGGCATTGAGTATCGTATACCCCTCGGGGATCGTCATGTCCTTTTTCAAACGGTACGGCAAGGCATACGACATGGTGTCGATGCGCATGACATCGGAGACGGCGCTGCTGATCTTGAAGACGTACAAACCATCCTCCCGCGAGTATACCGGCGGCGGCTGTCCGTACGACCAATCTGCCAGATCGGCCAATCGAACTGCGCCCTCCGGTGTCCGTATGAGCAAGTTCTTTACCTGATCCGGATGATCCATCCACTGATCGGGAAAACGCGCCTGGATCGAGACCTCTTTTCCATTCCACTGGGCGTTCCCGATTTTTTGCTCACCCAGGTAACCCTCCACCTGCCGCCTGATTTCGGCTTCCGTCACACGGTAACGGGTCAGCATGTCGGCTTTCGGGTAGAGATCGAGATAGATGCCGGTCGTTTTCTCCCCGATACGCTCATCCGTTATGACCTCTCTCCCTTTCTCATCTCGCGTCGTCACCCGCTTCATCTGTTCGAGAATAGCATTGGCGATGGTTTCTCCGATCTGGATAGAGGGTCCTTTTACCGTAAATTCCAGACGGGACCGCACTCGATCGTTTACGATAAAGGAAAACGGATCAGTCCCGGGAATACCCCGCAATTGCCGGTCCAGCTCCTTTTCCAGCTCAGTGAGGGAGCGGTTCCAATCAATATGGTCCTGCAGCTTGAGGGTGAAGTCGAGCCGATCCCGCGAAGCCAGCGTGAACACGTCACGCACCTCGGCAACCCCGCGCAGGCGTTCCTCCGCGATCTGGGCTGCACGAATCGCCTCATCGACGGTACTTCCCTGCACCATCTCCAGGGTCAGCTTCTTCTCATCTGTCGTCGTCTTCGTATAAGGATCGACCAGTACAAAGGTATGGAAAAGGAAGCTGACGAGCAAAGAGACGACCAGTGTGATGCCGTATGGCAAATACCCTCTTTTGACCAAGGTCTCCCAACCGCGGAGGACAGGATTGGGCTTTTTTTTCGCTGCGGGCTGTTCCTCCGGGAGAACTGTCTGCTCCCGGTGGCGCTCCGTCTTCCACGCTCCGCCCAGTACCGGTACGATAAACCCGTATACGATCAGCAAGGAGAGCGTCCCCAGGATCAAAATCGGCCAGGCATCCACCAGAACGGTCCGGTCCTTCGCCTCGATGAAATCCGTCAGCATGACGCCAAACCAGCACGCTGTCAGGATGACAATGGTTAACAGCATCGTTTTTTGCAGGTGCCAGGCAGCTTGCAGGCAGTGGAAAGTCGTCCATTGCCTCAATTGATGCAGCCTGGAAAAAAGGGCGGAGCCTGCTCCGATGGACAGGATGCCAAAAAGACAAACTGGCCCGATCGTCGATAAGCTGAGCGGCAAGCCGACCAGCCACATCCCCCCGAGCAACGTGCCTGTCGCGAGTACGACGGAAGCGAACAAGAGGATGGCTGCCGTTTTGCTTTTTTGCATCCAGCCTAGCACGACCGCCACGAATGCTGCAGCCAGGATTACCAGCCACGTCATTTGCCAGATCGTATCGACCAGCGGTTTGGCGTAGTCTTCCACCAGATCGATTTGGTAAAGACCTGCCCCCGCTTCATTCAACTCCGCTATCGCCTGCAGCATCTGGGCGCGCACAGCCGGAGCCTGTGCGGAATCTGCTGCGTAAAGCGTGATCCCCAAGGCCGGTTCGCCCCGGTAGACGGCGACTTGATCGCCCTTGCTGCCGCGCAGATCGCGAATCTCCGCCAGCGTCTTCAAGGAGACATATCCCTTTTGTGTTGCGATCATCTGTTTTCCCAATCCGAAAGGCCCGTCCGTCTGGCTGTACCACTGGACAGTGGTCCGCTCTGTCCCTCTGCCTATGGAGCCGACCTGATCCGCAGACACATCGCCGGACAATTGGTTCAGCACATCTGCAGGAGTCAGGCCATATGCTTGCAGCATGGATGGACGAAACAAAATGTCCACCTGCTGACGGGCCACCTGATCATCCAGATCGACGCGGGCCACTCCAGGCAGATTGATCAGCTTGGCGTAGACGGTGTACTCTGCTACGTCAGCCAGCGTTTGCACATCCGCGCCGCGCAGGAGAAGATGTCCGATGCGGTTGTCCGCCAGGTCTTCCTGATTGACGCTCCACTCCCGTACAGGCAGCGTCTTGGCTGCTTCACTCAGCTTTTCTTCCAATCGTTCCCGATAGTCGGTCCCGAGTCTTTCCGATGCTTCGACGACCACCACAGCCACGCCCTGACGCGACTCTGAACGGATCTTGTCGGCCTGCCCCAGAGAACGGACCGCAGCTTCGACAGGCATGGTGACGTTCTGATCTACCTGGAGCGGATTCAGCCCGGGAGCAGCAATCCGAATCTCATACTCCGGCACAGGCAGGTCCGAAAAACTCCGGATGTCCATGCGAAAGAGCGCGCCGATGGTGAGCAACAGGCAGATGACGGCCAGCAAGCGGGCAATCGTCGGGTATGTCGAGGAAAATGCCCGATTATTCATCTTCCACCCTCACCACCTCGCCGTCCACTACATAGGAAAGCCCTGATGCCAAAATGGTATCTCCTTGTTCCAAGCCCTCCAAAATTTCATAGTGGGCGCCGTGAATCGCTCCGACTTTGACAGGCGTCTTTTTGACCACCTGCTCGTTGATTTTCATCACGTAGTATCCCTCATCCGAAACGCCTACGCTATTGACGGGAACCAGCAGAGAATGGTCGGCCTGCAGCGGATATGCGCAGGTCACGGTCATGCCGCCCCTCCAATTCACATCACTGCCCGCAATCGTCACCTCGACTGGGTAGGCTCCGGTTTTTTCATCTATGACAGGAGAAACGAACGTAACCGTTCCCTGCGCTTGCGTACCGTCAGCGGATGTGACAGTCACTGCCGCCCCCTGTTGCCAGCTTGCGATCTGCTCGCTTTCCACCTGCAAATCAACCAGCCATTGGGACGTATCCACCAGACGGATCACCTCGCTGCCAGGACCTGTCTGCTCGGCTTCGGCTTGCGATATCGCAGCCACTACTCCGGCAAATGGCGCCTTCATGACCGCCTCCGAAGCTTCTTGTCTGGCTCGATTCAACTGGACGTTGGCCTGTTGCAGGCTCGCATTGGCCGCCTCCACATCGAGCTGATCAGCGCCCTGCAGCAGTTCGCTGTAAGCCACCTGCGCCTCCTGCAAGCTCAGATTGGCCTGTTTTTCCGCCAGAGCGACCCGATCCAGCTCATCCTTGGAGATCGCGCCGTTGTCATAGAGCAGCTTGGCTTGTCGATGATCTTCTTCCGCCTTGGCTGCTACCTGCTTTGCCTTTTCCACTTTCAGCTTCTGCGTCTCAACCTCGTGGCTTTTCGGTCCTTGCATCGCCTGATTGCGTCGAACATTGGCACTGGCCACCTGCCCCATGGCTGCGCTCACTTCCTGCTGCCACACTCCTCCGTCCAGGGTAGCCAAGGTTTGTCCCTCCTTGACCAGACTCCCTTTTTGCACCTGAATGCTGGCTATTCTGCCCGAGGTGCCAAAGGATAAGGACAGCTCCTGCCGCGGCTTCAATACGCCGGAGACCTCCAGCATGACGCCGTTTGCGTTTGGCATGACCTGGTACGCATTCACGGTTTTTACTTTCATTACATGCTCTTCTTCCACTCGCTTGAGCTGCTCAATCTCTCTCTCCAGCTTCTGGCAGCCCATCAGGAACAGGGCCGCAAGCGACAGACTGATCCATTTTTTCACCTTCTCAACCCCCGTGCCATCTTCATGGCTCCCTTCCAGTTGCCTGGTAATGTTCCTATATGAAAAAAATAAATGACAAAATATATTTTACAGAATCTTTATAGAGTTGTATCATTTTTCTGTCATTTTTTATTATTTTTTATAGGTTCAAATCTGTCACTCTTTTGTAACTCATGCAGGCTATAATCAAGGCAATAGGGAAATAAGAGTGTAGTTGCTGTTAAGCAGGATGTCAGCGCTTACACGATTCATGTTTTATCATCTTTTTTAGGTGGGAGTGATCGTCATGGCAAAATTGTATACTTCGTACTCTGACATCGTGGCCGATATTCATGATGGCGCCACGCTGCTCGTGGGCGGATTTGGTCTGGTAGGGATTCCCGAGAATCTGATTATCGCCTTGCGCGACAAAGGCGTGAAAAATCTGACTGTTGTCTCCAACAACTGCGGCGTCGACGATTGGGGACTCGGACTCTTGCTGCGCGAAAAGCAAATCAAGAAAATGGTTTCCTCCTACGTCGGTGAAAACAAGGAGTTTGAGCGCCAATTCCTCTCCGGCGAACTGGAAGTGGAACTGACCCCGCAAGGCACCCTCGCTGAGCGTATTCGTGCAGGCGGTGCCGGCATTCCCGCCTTCTATACCCCTGCAGGCGTAGGGACTCCGGTAGCGGAAGGCAGAGAAACGCGTACGTTCAACGGCAAGGAGTATCTGCTCGAACATGGCATTACCGGTGATTTTGCTTTGATCAAGGCCTGGAAAGCGGATAAGATGGGGAACCTCGTCTTCCGCAAAACAGCACGCAACTTCAACCCGATGATGGCTGCCGCTGGCAAAATCACCATCGTGGAAGTGGAAGAGATCGTCGAGACCGGAGAACTGGATCCCGATCAGATCCACACGCCAAGCGTCTATGTGCAGCGCCTGATCCAGGCACCATCGTTTGAAAAACGGATCGAGCGCCGCACAGTCCGCTCCTAAGCTAGAATCCAGGCAAATCACTCAAGGGAGGAAATAAAGATGTCGCTGACTCGTGAACAAATCGCCATGCGTGCCGCCCAGGAGGTGGAGGATGGCTTCTATGTAAACTTAGGGATCGGTATGCCAACTCTGGTCGCCAACTACATCCCGGAAGGAAAAACCGTGGTGCTTCAATCCGAGAATGGATTGCTGGGAATCGGTCCTTATCCGACCGAAGATGAAATCGACCCGGATTTGATCAACGCCGGCAAGGAAACGGTGACGGCGATTCCAGGCGCTGCTTACTTCTCCAGCGCAGAGTCGTTCGCCATGATCCGCGGCGGACACATCGACCTGGCGATTCTGGGTGCGATGGAAGTATCGGAAAAAGGGGATCTCGCCAACTGGATGATTCCCGGGAAAATGATCAAGGGCATGGGCGGTGCTATGGACCTGGTGCATGGTGCGAAGAAAATCGTCGTCATCATGGACCATGTCAACAAACACGGCGAAACCAAAATTCTCAACGAATGCGCTCTTCCCTTGACCGGAAAAGGCGTTGTGAACCGGATCATTACGGATCGCGCCGTCATGGATGTCACCCCGGAAGGCCTCGTCCTGCTGGAAGTGGCGGAAGGCTATACGGCTGAGGATATCCAGGCCTGCACGCAGCCCAAGCTGATTGTTTCTCCGACTTTGAAAACCATTGGATTGTAATGCTGCCATACAAAATGAAAGCTGACTTCATCTCTGCGGATGAGTCAGCTTTCTTTTTTTGCACCGCTGAATCGCATGGACTTCTTCATTCGTACTATAATACAGGATGTACATTCCCAGATTTCCCTAGATAAAGAAAGGAGACGCAAGATGTCCGGAAAAGTCGGTTGTCTCATTATCCACGGATTTGCAGGAGATATCAACGACGTCCTCCCTCTCGCCCAACGTCTGCGTGAAGTCGGATACGAGGTGGAATGCCCGACACTCGAAGGGCATGGAGCGAGCCGGCGTCATTTGGCCAAAAGCAACCGTCAGGACTGGATTCGCTCTGCCGACGAGGCCTACAAACGCCTCTCCATGCGAGCTGACACCATCGTGGTGATCGGCTTTTCTATGGGAGGATTGCTATCTTTTCACATCGCTACTACCTATCCCGTCAAATTGCTGATTACGTTAAACACGCCTTACAAATACTGGGATGTCAAACAAGCGATGCGCTATTTGCGCACCGATTTCCAAACCCATTGGCGCCGCTATCTGCACGGCATTGGAAGAATTCCGGTCCGCAGCATGTTCCAGTTCCGTCTCCTGCTCTCCGAGACCAAGTCCTTGCTGCCGCAGGTTTCCGTTCCCTACGTCCTTTTTCAGGCCAAGCAAGACGATACGGTGCACGCCGTCAGCGCAAAACTGCTCGCCAACCGGGTAGGTACGAAGACGACCCAGATCAACTGGTTCGAGCATTCCAATCACATGCTTTTGCACGGCCCTGAAAAGGAAGAAGCGATCGAGGAGGTCATCGCTACCATCAGGAAGCATTGTCCATCCTGACGGCAGGCGTCCGGCTCTCCCGGATGCGCAGCCACATCAGCGCAAGCAGCAGCATGACGAGAGCCACTCCCAGATAAAGCAACCCCAAGCCGAAGCTTTCATCCAGCCAAAAGGCAAGCAGCGGTCCAAGCGCAGCCCCTACATCCGTGACAACCGAGTAGTGGGTCATCATGGCGGTGCTGTTTGCCTGCCTTGCAGCTACGTCGGCTGCCCACGTATCGGTCAGCGTCGTCAGCACCGTCGCCGTCCATTGGATGCCGAGCAGCACAACCATCAACCAGCCAAAGGATACAGGCGCGTAGATCATGCCAAACAGGATCGCGGCGATCAGCATCGTCGCGACCAGCATGCGCTTTCTCCCATAGGTATCAGAGAGACGTCCGAACCAGGGTGCTGCCCACGGCTCCCAGCCCCAGCGCACTCCTTGAAAGATGCTGGCCATCACTGCTGCACTGACCGCGATCCCCCCGATCGTCGTCAGAGGTTGGCGCAGCTCGATCAATCTGCTGAGCGTCGAGGCGAACACGCCTTGATACACCATCGCGATCAAAAGGCCTGTCAGTAGCGTGACCAGGACGCCTTCTTTGCTCCACAACGAGGTTTTCGCCTCCATACGTCCGAGGAGCTCCCTTCCCTCTGTACGGGACTGCGGCCGTATGCAGGCGAAGATCAGAATCAGCGCAGGCAGGACAAGTCCTGCAAATAACAAGGATGTGTATTGCAATCCGATCGATGCGACCAGCAATGCCCCCGCTACCATCCCCCCAAGGCTTCCCAGACGATACAAACCGTTGTACAGACCCATCAACTGGCCCCGATTCTGCTCCTGCGAGACAGCGATAATCAGCGAATAGGCACCCAGCCGCAAAAACGTCCAGGCAATCCCCCACAGGCAGCGCATGACCAGCCAAATCCAAAACCCATGCAGGGCGTAGCCTGCTGTCGTCACCAAAGCAAGGGCGACCGCGATTACCAGTCCGGTGCGCACACCTGAACGCTCATACCATTTCCCGATCAGCGGCCCCAGCGGAATGCGCACAAGCCGATTTGCCGAAAGCAGAATCCCCACTTCAAACAAGGAGGTCAGCCCTGCTTCCTGCCAATAGAGCGGCAAGACGATATACAGCATGGAATCTCCCAACAGACAAAGGGCTGTCACCAGCGCGACTGCCACAACCTGTTTCTTTTCGTCATATTTTGGCATGTCCAGGTTCTTCTCCTTTGCTTCGCCCGTATTCATGGTTTACAGTACAGAGAAGCAGGTATAAATTCCAATACATCTTCCTGTCTTACTCATAAATAAAATTGATGAATGGAGAGAGGGCATGAATCTTCACGCTCTGCGTATATTCGTACAAGTCGCATCTGCCGAAAGCGTCACACAAGCCGCTCAAGCCTTGGCGATCAGTCAACCAGCCGTGACCGCCCAGATCCGAAAGCTGGAGCAGGAATTGGGTCTGACCTTGGTCTCAGCACAGGGACGAGGCATTGCACTGACGCATGAAGGACGTTTCCTCTATGAAAAAGCCCGCCGCATTTTCGATTGGGAAAAGGAACTGGAAGCGCAAGTAGCGCAGGTCAAAGAAGGATCGATCGGAAAATTGCGGATCGCTTCCACCTTCCTGCCTGCCCACTATCTCTTGCCAGCCTGGCTCGCCGCTTACAAAACCCGTTATGAGCATGTGGAGGTCGAGATGCGCTCCGGCAACTCCCAGCAATCCATCGAACGGCTGTTGCGCTGTCAGGCAGACCTGGCCATCATCACCAATGAATCCTGGGATGATCGCCCGATTCGGCTCCAGCACATGACAGACGTCTTTTATTGGTTTATCGTCCCCCCGGCCCATCCCTTCGCCGGCCGTGAAGTAACGTTGGGAGAGCTGGTTCAGGAGCCTTTTTTGCTGAGAGAAAAGGGCAGTTCGACCAGAGAACGGCTTTTCGCCCTCTGCCGGGAGCACGGCGTTCAACCTCCCAAGGTAGGGCTTCAATACCACGGGCTGGTCGAGTCGATCCAATCCGTACGAGCGGGCTACGGCACGATGCTCGCCCCCGAGCCGGCTGTCAAGGAGCTGGTAGCACGCGGCGAAGTGGGACGAGTCTATCTCCCGCAGATTGAGATCAAGCGGCCCGTCTATCTGTGCCAGCGTGACGATGGCGACACGCCACTCCCTGCCGTTACCCGTTTTCTGATGATGCTGGAGAAAACGATGGATTGAAAAAAGGATGCTCCGTACCGCAAAACAGCGCGGACAGGCATCCTTTTTCATCTTCTTGCCGACTTACCTATGGTTATGGAAACACAATCGTTTTGTTCCCGTAGACAAGCACGCGGTCTTCCAGATGCCAGCCGACAGCGCGGGCCAGTACGGTGCGCTCTACCTGGCGCCCAAGCTGTTTGAGCGTCTCGACATCCTCCTGGTGAGAAACGCGCTGAACGTCCTGCTCGATGATCGGCCCTGCATCCAGCTCTTCCGTGACGTAGTGGGCTGTCGCACCGATCAGCTTCACGCCGCGGCGGTACGCCTGTTCATAAGGCTTCGCACCCACGAACGCTGGCAGGAACGAGTGATGGATGTTGATGATGCGCATCGCATAGTCGTCCAAAAAGCGCGGCGACAGAATCTGCATGTAGCGCGCCAGGATGATCAGGTCCACACCCTGCGCGGCTGCCAGCTGTTCTTCTTCGGCCTGCGCCTTGTTCTCTTTGGTCACCGTGATATGGCGGTATGGAATTCCGAACGACTCTACCGTCTCTTTCATATCGGGGTGATTGCTGACTACGACGGAGATGTCTGCGTGCAGCTCGCCGGATTTCCAGCGCCACAGCAGCTCCAGGAGACAGTGATCTTCCTTGGAGACGAAGATCGCGACCTTTTTGCGATTCTTCGCTTCGACCAGGGACCATTCCATCCCGTAGTTCTCCGCTACCGGCCAGAACGCATCCTTCAGCGATTCGAGACGATCCGCCAGATTGACCAGATCAAACTCGATGCGCATGAAAAAGCGGCCAGTCTCCGGGTCTGTTGTATATTGGTCCGACTGGACGATGTTGGCGCCTTGGGCAAATAAAAAGTTGGATACCGCCGCCACGATCCCCGCTCTGTCTTCGCAGGAAATCAACATCCGCGCACGGTCCTTGTTTTTTTGTTTGTACGCTAACCATTCTCTCTCTGACAAACGATGCATGATTTCTTCTCCTCCATGATTCTTAGGCAAAAGTTGTCTGCAATTATATCATGTCCTATTGATCTTTCCATACCCAAACCTTTTGAAGAACGATAAATGATTATTGATTGATAAAATATTTACTCTCTACTTCCGATCCCGTTCATCAAAATGTCCACCGTATAGGCGATCTGCTCCTCGTCGCTGTACTCGGCAAATTCATCCGGGTCCAGCACCTGCCTGAACATGACCAGGCCGATCATTGAATGCAAGACTGCGCGAAAAACGGCTTGCGAAGGCAAACGCCGCAGCTCGCCCGCGTCCATTTTTGCTTCGATCAGCTTATAGACCATCTCCTTGGCATCTTTGAAGACAGTCGCGATCAAGGCCTCCCGGATTTCATCGTGAAAAAAGGCTTCCTGCAGCAGGATACGGATCGTCTTTTCGTTTTGCAAGACCAGATTCAGGCGATTCCGGAAAAGCTCTGTCGTCACTTCCTTGAATGGCTTTTCAGCCTGCTCTTTGAAAATCTCGCGGATGTCCTTCAAAATAAACGGCGCAGCGAACTTCACCAAAACAGGAGCTACAACGGCAAGCAGAATGTCCTTTTTCGACTTGTAGTGGCGAAAGATCGTCCCTTCCGCTACCCCTGCTTCCTTGGCGATCTCAGCCGTTGAGCTCGCGTGAAACCCCTTCTCCGCAAACAGCTTGATGGATGCGCGCAGAATGCTTTTCTGCTTCTCGGTCATCTCGCTTTCGTCCTTGAGTTCCTCCACATATTGCAACAGGCCCTCTTCAAAGGATGGCTTGTTCATCTTCTTTTACGCTCCTTATTCGATCTTCTTGCGGAAACGCAGCATTGCGACGATCAGGATGAACAGACAAAAAATCCCCATCCCCAACGTATCCTTCCAAAGCGAAGCCAGATCGACCCCTTTTAAAAAGATTCCCCGCAAAATCGCTAAAAAGTAGGTTAACGGGACAAAGCCTCCCAACCATTGTATCACGTACGGCATCGAATCGCGCGGGAACATGAAGCCGGACAACAGAACGCTGGGAAGAATAAAGGCAAATGCGATCTGCATGGCTTGAAGCTGCGTCTTCGCTACGGTGGAGATGAAAATGCCCAGAATCAACGTAGTCATCAGAAAGAGAATCGACAGGCTGACCAACAGCGGGACGCTTCCTTTGACAGGCACCCCAAACCAGTACGTGCCGACCAAGAGGACGAGACAGAAGGAAAAAAGTCCGACGCCTACATACGGCGTAATCTTGCCCAGCATCAGCTCGAGTGGACGAATCGGAGTTACGATCAACTGCTCCATGGTTCCCCTCTCCTTTTCCCGTACAAGCGAAAAGGCGGTCAGAATCATGGTTACATTTTGCATGATCAACCCGATCAAGCCGGGAATGTTGAATACAATGCTTTCCATGTTGGGGTTAAACAACACGCGGGTGTTCAGTTCCATCGGAGGCTTGATCTCCCCCATTCCCTGTTTTTGCAGGAGCTTCTCCTGCAGGGCGATGGAGCGGTTTTGCACAATCAGCTGTGCATTGGATAACGCAGTTCGCGCAATATTCGGATCCGAGCCGTCAATCAGCAGCTGTATGGCGGCTGATTCGTTGCGGTCTCTTTTGCGTGTGTAGTCAGGCGGGATCACCAGCGCGACATTGGCGCTGCCGTCATCTAGCATCGCTTCAATTGCCTTGTAGCCACTCTCCTGGGCAATGACCTCGAAGACACGGGTATTGACGAATTGGTCGATCAACTCCCGGCTTTCGGCGGAGGGACTTTGATTCCATACCACCATCTTGATGTCGTTGACGTCCGTATTGACGGCATAGCCGAATAAAAACAGCATCATCAGGGGCATGACCAGCGCAATCGCCAGGCTGGGACGGTCCCGCTTGATCTGAATCACTTCTTTTTTGACTACGGACCAGTAGCGCTCCCAGACAAAACGCTTCATCGGACACCGCCCTCCCCGGCGCCAGCTTTGGCAAGCCGTTCTTCCTCCCGTTTTACCAGCTCGATGAACACATCCTCCAGGTTCCCGACTTCCATGCCGTCGATGAGCTCTTGCGGCGTACCCTGTGCCAGCAGATTGCCGAAAAAGATGAAGCCGATCCAATCGCAGGTCTGGGCCTCGTCCATGTAGTGCGTGGTGACGAGAACGGTAATCCCCTGCTTCGCCAGCTCATGAATGACGTCCCAGAAAATCCTTCTGGAGACCGGGTCTACTCCTGCTGTCGGCTCATCGAGAATCAGCAGCTCCGGATTGTGCAGCAGCGCGCAGGAGAGAGCCAGACGCTGCTTCCAGCCGCCGGACAAGGAGCCGGCAAGCTGCTTTTCCCTGCCCTTCAGGCCTGCCATCTCGATCAACTCGGCTTTGCGCTGTTTTCGCTGCGAGGAGCCAAGCTGATAGACTCCTGCGTAAAAGTCCAGGTTTTCTTCTACCGTAAGATCCTCGTACAGGCTGAACTTCTGCGACATATAGCCAATCCTTTGTTTGATCTCCTCGCTTTGCGTCATCACGTCATATCCAAGCACGGTACCGGTACCCGAGGTCGGCGTCAACAGGCCGCACAGCATCCGGATCGTAGTCGACTTGCCCGAGCCATTTGGCCCCAAAAACCCGTAGATCGAGCCTTTTGGCACGGAGAGGGTCAAGCTGTTGACCGCGACTCGCTGCCCGAAGCGTTTGGTCAATTGCTCACATTGAATGGCGACTGTCATTCTTCTCCCCCCTCGTCAGGCAAAAGCACGTCGGCCGGCATGCCCGCCTTGAGTTTATCCAGTCCTTCCGTGATGGTAATCGTAACGGCAAAGACCAGCTTCGTCCGTTCATCGGGAGTCTGCACGTTTTTTGGCGTAAATTCAGCCTTTTCCGCAATATGGGTGATGGTCCCAATAAACGTCTCGCCCGGATAGGCGTCCACTTGGATTCCAACCTGCTGCCCCTTGCTCACGCGGTTCAGCCTGTCCTCCGGGATGTACACCTTCAACTTGAGCTTATCTGCTTTCATCATTGCGAACAGATTGGCTCCTACTTTCGCCACTTCCCCTTCAGTAACAGAAGATCGCACAGGATGCCGTCGGCTGGCGCTGTGATTTTCGTCTTTTCCAGCTGCAATTCAGCTTGATCCAGCTTGGCCTGCGCCTGCTGCTGAGCTGCCAGCAGCGCACGAATGGCATAGCCTGTGCTGCCCTCCTGCAACAGGTCCAAATCTGCGACAGCTCCTGCCTGCTGCGCTGACGCAGTCTCGGTCTGCGCTACGGCGGCAGCGGCTTCTCCTTTGGCCGATTCGTACTGGGCTTCGGCGGAGGCAGCCTGTGCGGCCAGCTGAGCCACCTGTGTACGCGCCTGGCTGACCGCTTCCTGTTGTGTTTCTAAATCCTTCTTGGAGATCGCCCCTTTTTCAAACAGAGCAGTTGCCTCATGCAAACGGTTTTGCTGGAAGGCGAGGGTCTGTTCTGCCCCCTTCCACTGCGCCCTCACTTGTTCCAGTTGCTCCTGTGCCCGGGATATCCCGGCATCAGCCTGTTTTTTTCTTGCCTTGGCAACCTGGAGATTGGCGTCTGCCTGTTGGACTGCCGCGATGCCTTTTTGGATCGAAGCGTTGCGGGAACCGGCCTTGGCTTCCTCCCATTTTGCCGTCGATTGATCCAACAAGGCCTTTGCTTCAGCCGCCTGATGCTCGTATACACGCGGATCGATCTGAGCCAGCAGTTGCCCTTTGGTGACATGTGTTCCTTCCTCTGCCGCAACCTTCGTTACCAATCCGCCGACTTCAGCTACAATCGGCCACTCATCTGCTTCGATCGTTCCTGACAAGGCCGTTTCCTTCGTCTGCAGCCAGGTGCAGCCTGATAACGCCATAAGCAGAATGAAAATCAACAAGGAGAAAAGAAGACGTCTCATAAAGCCACCTCATCGCTAAAATATAATAGTGAGTAATCACTCATTTTATTGGGCAAAAGAATACCAGCGGAGACGCTGGTACCGGAATGTAATGATAAAGGTAATATCGGGACGAAAAGCGAGTGATTACTCACTTTTGATTATAGATTCTCTTTTTCAACTTGTAAATCCTCTTGTAGAGAAATGATGGCGGAGGTGTATCTCTCCCTCCGCCACCATGAAAAATCCGATCAGGAAATCCTTATAGAAAACCCGCCTGCCAGCAGATACAGATGGCTTTCGATCGATTGCTCGTCTTTGCCCGTGACTTGCTGAATCGCGCGCACGTACAGTCTCAACTGCTCCTCGTAGCGGCTGGTCATTTCCTTGATCGCCTGCTCCGTAGCTTCCGCTGCCAGCCAGTCGGTCTTGAAGTCGATGAGCAGCAGCCGTCCATCCGCTTCTTCGACCAGACAGTCGATTACCCCCTGCACGATGACTTGCTCCTGGCTGTCCTCGCCCAGCTCGGGCTCTACCTCCTGTGCCGGAATCGCCAGGGTAAACGGCAATTCCCGGTGGACAATCGGCGCTTGCTTCATCCTCTGACCAAGAGGCGTATGGAAAAATTGGGCGATTTGCGCCAAATCCACGGCCTTTGCCTGCTCCTCCGTAAGAAAGCGGTTGGCAGCCAGCGCGGCTATTTGTTCCTCCAGGTCCGCCAGATCCAGCGATCGACGCAAATCCAAATGCTGCATGATCAGATGCGTCAGCGTCCCCTTTTCCGCTCCGCTGAGGCGATTCTTCTTTTGCTCCAACAGGAACTGGGGCTTTTCTGTGATCGTCGGGAGGTTGACACCTTGACTGCTTCCGTTTGAGCGGGCACGACGTTTCAGTTCGCTGACACTCCACTTCGCTGCCACTTTCGGGGCGACCGGATGCGGCTCCCGCCAGCCGAGCCTTTGCTCTACCAGCTCCCTGGCCTTTGCATCAACCGGCCGATCCGCAATCGGCTTGCGTTCCGTCATCTGCTCCCAAATCGCCAGATCCTCGGCGGACGGCCCTGTCTGGGCACGCAGCGTTTCTGCCTGGTAAAAATGGAAGGACCAGATCGAATCATCCGGGATTGTACGCACCTGTACGGTCTCGCCACCCCCCTGTGTCGTGGGATAGGCACGCAGCGGTCCAGCTTCGGGATGGCGCAGCAATGCCCGTCCAACCCAGTCCAGATAGCCTTTTGCACGGGCCAGGGCTTCATCGCTCAGACGCTCCCCGTCATCCTGATTGCCCCATTCGCTGATGCTCTTTGCCAGATTTTTGGCTGAGCCGAGCAATACCAGCTTCTCTCGGGCACGCGTCAACGCCACGTACAAGACACGCATCTCCTCTGCCAGCAGATCGCGGCGCAATTGCTGGCGGATTCCCAGAGCCGCCATGCTCGGATACCGCACTTGCGAAGCTACATCCACCGCCATCGGCCCAAAGCCGAGATCTTTGTGCAGCAGAAATTGGGCTTTCAGATCCATCGTATTGAACTGCTTGCCCATCCCCGCCACAAAGACGACCGGAAACTCCAGCCCCTTGCTTTTATGAATTGTCATGATGCGCACCACGTCTTCGTTCTCGCCGACCGTTCGCGCTTCGCCGAGATCATTGCCCGCTTCCTGCATGCGGTCCACAAAGCGCAGGAAACGGAAGAGTCCACGATAGGAGCCTGCTTCGTACTGTCTCGCCCGGTCGTACAAGGCACGCAGATTGGCTTGCCGCTGCTGCCCATTCTCCAGCGCAGCCACGTAGTCGAGATAACCGGTATCCCGGTACAGGGCAGCGATCAGCTCTGACAGCGAACCTCTGCGCGCCAATGTACGCCATCCGGTCAGCCGTGTGAAAAATTCCTGCAGGTCCCGCTCCCATTTCCTCACTGCTGGCTTTTCTTGTACGTATTGCAGGACTGCTCGATGGAAGGGTCCTGAAGGATACGAAATGCGAATCTGTGCCAATTGCTCCTCTGTCAAACCGACGATCGCAGAACGCAGCACCCCCGCCAGCGGAATATCCTGCATCGGGTTGTCGATCACCCGCAGCAAAGAGAGCATGGTCTCTACCTCTGTCGTCGCAAAGTACCCGGAAGTCTGCTCTGCATGGACAGGGATGCCGGCAGCAACCAGCTCCTGCTGCATCGTCTCTCCCCATCCTGATGTAGCACGCAGCAGAATCACGATATCCCGGTATTCCAACGGTCTGATCCCGCCTGCCTTTTTATCGAACACAAGCAGCGGATCTTCCCCTTCCCCCGGCTCCATCCAGCGGCGAATCCTTCCGGCGATCAGACGTGCCTCCAATTGGGCAACGCTCGCTTCCTCCAAGGCTTCAGCGCGATCCGGCTCTGCTGTGGCTGCCTCCGCCTCTTCTCCTTGCGACACTAGTTCTGATGTAGCCTCTCCGCCTGCATCTGCCCGATCAATCAGATGCATTTCTACGCGCAATCGCTCCGGGTCCACATCAGGATACGCCGCACGGTTGATCAGCTCTGCGGATTGGTCGTAATCGATCTCGCCTACACCCGGCGACATGATCTGCCGGAACAAATAGTTGACGGCGTCCACCACCTCGCGCCTGCTGCGAAAGTTGGCCGCCAGATCGATTCGCCACCCCTCTGTTCCATGAGCTTCGGGCGTGTCTCCTTCGAGAAGGGCTTCTTCCTTTCTGTAAGCGAGATACTTGTCCAGAAAAAGCTGAGGCTCCGCCAAGCGAAACCGGTAAATGCTCTGCTTCACATCCCCCACCATGAAGCGGTTGGCTGCCCCATTCGTCACCCAATCGCGCGACACCATCTGGAGGATCGTCTCCTGCACCAGGTTGATGTCCTGATACTCGTCTACCAGAACCTCGGCGAATTGCTCCCGAAGCTGCAAGGCGACCCGGGAAGGCCGAAGCTCCCCGCTTTCATTGCTCTCGGTCAGGATGCGCAGGGCGAGATGCTCCAAATCGCCGAAGTCGACCAGGGAGCGATCCCGTTTGGCCTGCTGAAACGCTTCCCCGAACGAGATCACCAGACGGGCGAGCGTTTGCATATGCGGTGCCAACTGCTTCAAGTCCGCCAGGTATTGCTCGACCGACGTCGCAAAGTACTGCTCTTTCAAATCAGCCAATGCTTTTTTTGCATGGTTGCGCAGATTTTGCACCTGTTCCTTCAGGTCTGGATCGGTCCCTTTGACAGGCGGCAGTTTGGCAAAAACGACCGCTTGTACGGCCTGCTGTGCCCCTGCCCAGCCTTGACGGGTTGCCAGGCAGGCCCGCTGAATGGCGTCCGCCTCCGCCTCGAGCAAGGGGAGGTAAGCGGCTGGACCGTCCGCCGATGAGGCAAGAGCGACAGCCTGGCGCATTTGCTGTGCCATCCCTTCCAACTCGAGCGACAGGGAACGAAGCACGCTGCGTGCCCATTTCAGACTGTCCAGTCCCTTGCTCGCATCCACATCAAACATCTCCGCCGCGTGCGTCAGCCAGGCTGCTGGGGCCGGATGACTGCGTGAAAACTCGTACAGACGCAGCAGCAAGGTGACAAGAGCCTGATCGTCCTGACCATCCAGCATGACATCTGCCAAGGCATGAAACGCGGGATCCTGCTCATACCAAGTCTCTAACTGCTCTTCCAGAACATCCTGCCGCAGCAATTCGCCCTCCATCTGATCCGCGATGCGAAAATCAGGGTCGAGGTCGATCAGGTAGTAATACTGACGCAAAAGCCCCAGGCAAAACGAGTGCAAAGTCGTGATGGTAGCCCGTTGCAAGAGCGCAAGCTGACGGCGCAGATGGGGGGAATTCGGCTCTTCCGCCAAAGCCTTGCGCAGCGCTTCTCCAATCCGGTGGCGCATCTCGGCCGCAGCAGCATTGGTAAAGGTCACGACCAGCAATTGGTCTACGCCGATCGGATCATCAGTATCCATGATCCGCCGGATGATCCGCTCGACCAGTACAGAGGTTTTCCCGGATCCCGCCGCCGCTGCGATCAAAAGGTGATTGCCGCGCCGGGTGATGGCCTGCCACTGTTCATCTGTCCACTGCTCAGGCTTGGTCGGTGCTTGTTGCTTCGCCATCTCTATCCGCCTCCATTCCGCTGTTCTGCTGGGCGAGCATCTCCCAAATCTCCTTGTTGCTCCATTTCGACAGCAGGCGATGCTGATTGCCTCCCGTCTGTGCATCAAACTGGCAGACGGGCTTGTAGGTGCAGTAATCGCATGCCGTCATCGTTCCCTTGGTATAAGGCTCAATCTGAATATCGCCCTCTGTCATGCGGGTGCTGATCTCCTTCACCGTCTGACGGACGTACTCTGTCAACGCTCCGAACTGATCGGCAGTCGCTACAGAGGAACGAGAGGAGAGCGTGCCGTCTTTTTTGATCTCAAACGGCAAAAGCTCTGACGCCCCTTGCTCAATCTGAGCGTCCATCATTCGCGCCAGCTCTGGATCCGCCAGCATCAACCCCTTCATGCGAAGACGCTTGGCCCGTTCCTTCTCTGCCTCCTCGGCTGTCAGCATGCGTTTTGCCGTGACGAACGGATCCGCGACCTGATAATAAAAGACACCGCCCATCTCCGCCTTCCTGCCGAGCCACTTCTCCGAATTCGAGACCACCACATCGAGGTAGACGAGCAATTGCAGGTTCAGTCCGTTCCACACATCCGCGAGCTGCAAGGGCTTGGCGCTTGACTTGTAATCGATCACGCGCAGATAGGGAACCTCGCCGTCGAGAGACTGGTCCACCCTGTCGATGCGTCCAATCAACTGCAGCTCGACGCCGTTCTCCAGAGAGAGGGAGAGTCCCGGCAAATCGCCTTTTGGTCCAAAGGAAACCTCCAGTCCCACCGGGGCAAAACGACTGCGCTTGGCGTGTTCGCCCAAAACGTAGATCGCTCTGCCGACAGCCCGCTTCAGCTTGCCCGACAAGTAGCGATAGCGCGCGGTCCGAGTCAGGATGCTGCTTCGCGTCGCAGGCACGAGCTCTTCGACGACATCGCTGGCAAGCTGCATGCTGCTAGTCTCTGTCATGCGTCCCCATTCCAGGTTTTCTTCATTCATTTTTTCGACCGCCCGCTTCAATGAGGCGTGAAACAGCTCTCCCACATCAAAGCGTTCCAGCTTGTACTGCATCCGCTCTGCAAGCCGCAACCCATGTGAGGAAAAATGAGAGAACGGACACGAAGAGAATCGCTCCAATCGCGACACGCTCATCCTCAACTGCTGTCCGTACAAGCTTTTGCTCGTCTCTGCCTGCAGCTTTCTTGGCAGATTTAGATAGCGCAGGGCAGACAGCAGCCATTTTTCCCGTTCTGCGTCGGGGGAGGAACGCAAGAACCAGTCGTAGACCTCCCACCAAAAAACGGGCAGCTCCCCGCTCTTTTTCATCGCGCGGATCAAAGTCAAGAGATGGCTGAATACACGCTGCGGGTTCCCCAGCAAAAAAGCGTCCGCAGCCATTTCACCTGTCGGCTCGTTGTAGAAGATCTGGTGCTTGACCTGCGGCAGCACTTCCTGCACCCGATTGAACAAAGCCGCAGGCAGCAATGCTTTGCCCTCGTGATCTGCCAGAGCGCAGCTCAGCAGCAATCGCTCGGAGGGGCGGGTCAATGCCTGGTACAGCAAATAGGACTCTGCCATCAGCCGCTGCTTGGCTCCGGGGGCCAGCTCGACTCCGAGCTCAGCCAGACGCTCCCTCTCCGCTTCATCCAGAATGCCGTCCTCGCGCGGGCGCATCGGTATCACGCCGTCATTGACGCCCAATAGAAACAACGCCTTTACATCCGGCTGACGAGAGCGCTCCATCGAACCGATCAGTACCTGATCCAGCGCCGGCGGCACCAGGCCCATCTCGATCGTCTCCAAACCGCTGTCCAAGACACGGGCATAGGTGGACAGCTCCATTTGCTCCTCGCCCATCACCTCGACGATCTGATCCATCAAGGCAATCAAACCATTCCACACCTGTCCATGCACTTGAGCAGACTGCAGGTCTCCTTCCTGCTCCGCCTGCTTCTGCCAATGCTCTAGCTTTTGAGGTATGTTCAAGGCCGCGAGAAATTGATACAGAACCGTCGTCATGGCCCTGACATCTTCGCGCACCGCCCGCTTCATCTCATCTTCAAAATGCAGCAGAGGTGCTGCGTACTTCCTGCGCAATTGATCAATCCTGGCGTCCTCTTCCGCTCCTGCTTGACCGCCAAAATGCCAGGGGGATTCCTCTGCCCACTGGTAGCCAAACACGCCGTGAGCCAGCACGTAATTTTCCAGCTGGTCGATTTCTTCACGCGCCGTCTCCTGCTCTCCGTCTGCCGCCAGCAGGTCTGTCTTTAGACAGCGGAATACAGCATCATAGCGCCAGCGGTTCACGATCGCTTCCAAAGCAGAGCGAACCAGCTCGATCAATGGATGATGCAGGAGCGTGCGCTTTTGGTCAAGGAAGTGAGGAATGCCGTATTCACTGAAAACAGCGCTGATCTCATCGGCGTAAGTGCCGATCTCGCGCAGCAAAATCGCCATATCCCGCCAGCGGTACCCCTCTTCGCGGGCAAGCGAGAGGATCTTCAACGCGACAGCTTCCACCTCTGCGCGGCGATTGACAGCAGACAAGAGAGCTACTTCATCCGCACGCTGCTGCTCGGGGGCTTCGCCGGGATCTCCCCACTGGAAATAGGCGCTTTCCAGCTTGTTCAACCACGGACTTCGCGCAAAACGGTGCGGTGTAGTGAGCAGAAGCGGCTCACGGACAGTCACGCCATTTTCCCGGGCAATGGTTTTCAACGCCTGATAGGTCCGCCATGTCGGGTAAAAGAGACTTAGCTCGTCCAGCTGCTCGTCCCGCTCTTGCGGGTCCAGCGTCAGGGCAATCGTCACCTGGCGGGCATGGACCATCAATTGTTCGATCAGTCTCAGTTCCTGATTGGTAAAGCCGCTAAACCCGTCGATGAAGATTTCCGCCTGTCTGATGTAAGCAGAATCCCGCACCTTGCTTGCGACGCGGTTGAGGATATCCTCAGCATCACAGTAGCCTTCCGCCAGATAACTGTCATAGAGATTCATCACCAGCCGCAGATCACTAATCTTCTGATTCAGGCTGGACGTCCCCCATTCCAGGTTTTCCGAATGGGCAAAGCTCACGCCGTATGACTTGCACTCGCTGATCAGTCTGCCAAGCTGCGCGGCAAAGCCCGGTTGCAGCGCAGAACGGCCAAATACCTGCAATTCCTCACGATGCCGCTCCAGCAGCATGCGCAAGACCATGTTTTTCCCCAGATCATCCACCGGGACTAGGGTCAGATCCCCCAGCTCCTGCATCAACCGATGCGCCAGCCGGCCAAAGCTGAGCACCTGCGAGCCCATCATGCCGCCGTTCTCCGATTTGACCGCCAGTTCATACTCCGCCTGAAAACTGGCCTGTTCCGGGACGAGCAGGATCATCGGAGCGCCTAGAAGCTGTCCCTGTCGCGTCTCTTTTATTCGTTTAAACAACTGCTCCTGGAGCGCCGCTGTCTTCCCCGTGCCAGCGCGTCCGAGTACGAATTGTACTGCCATGCTTCCCTCTCCTAAGCTATTCGATTTCCAGATGAATCCTGCTGCCTGCTCCCATCGGTTCGGCTGGCGTGATGACCAGTCGCCGCGGCATGCGTACGCGGATCTCCGGGACGTGGCTGATCACCCCGATCGTAAAGTCCTCCATCCGCAGCCGCTCCAGCGCGTCCATGACGGTCTCCAGCAGCTCTGGATCAAGCGTGCCGAAGCCTTCGTCGAGGAAAAAGAATTCCAGTCTTCCTCCGCGCATCTGGATTTCCATCGACAATGCGAGAGCGAGCGATAGAGAGGTCAAGAACGTCTCCCCGCCAGACAAGGTGCTGACCGGACGCCGCATTCCCCCTGCTGCTTCGTCACGCAGGACAAACTCTCCCTCGTCGCCAATTTCTAGCGCATAGCGGTTGGCGGTCATTTTCATCAGATGATAGGAGGCATCGCGAGCAATCGAAACCAGCTTCTCTTCAGCGATGAACTGGACGAATGCTTTTGCCTCAAACAGCTTTTTCAGCTCTTCCAGACGGCTCTGCTCGTCCATGCACTCCGCAAGCTGCGCTTGCAGCTCCAGCCATCTGCTGTGGTTTCGCTCCAAACGGTCTACATGTTCCTTGGCGACTGCCACCTGCTTTTGCGCCTCCTGGAAGGTGCGCTCCCACTCTTCCCAGCTCTCCTTGACCGTTAAAAACTCCTCTCGGGAGACAAAACGTCCGGCAATCGACTCGCTAAGCCGCTTTTCATCGTAGTGCAGTTGTCCTACCGCTTGCTCATAGGCCTGCACCTGCGCCTGGGCATGCTCCAAACCGTCTCTGCTGGCGTACAGCTCACGAACCAGGTCCAGATTTGCGATACTGCTGTGCTGCAGTGCTTGCTGCAGTCCTTCCTGCGCTTCCTGTCGCTGTTTGGTCAAAACCGCATACGCTTCCGAATGTTTCACCAGCGTGTTCTGCACCTGCTCCCGCGTCAGCGCGGCCGCTTTGCGTCTCTCCTCCGCCTTCAAGGCTGCCTGACGCAACCCTTCAAGCTCCTCCGCTATTTGACGCAATCCTTCCTGAGCCGGAATCCCCCCGGTACGCTCCTGCCATTGCGCATGCTTTTGTTCCCACATGCGCTTGCGATCCTCAACGCGCTCACGCAGGTTCCCTTCTCGTCCCTTTTGCTCCGCCTGTAGCTGTTTCGCCGTTTCGAGGGCTGCGATCAGTTCCGCACGCTGCGTTTCTTTTTCTGTGCGGATCTGCTGCAGCTGAGCCATTTGACGATCCATTCTGCTGAGTTCCTCATAGCGACGCTCGATATCCTCCACTGCCAGATCACCGCGTTTTGCATCCAGCTCCTCCAGACTGCGCCGGACCATCCCGTTTGCGCTCTCCAGTCGCTCTCTGCCATCCGCAAGCGACTTTTCCAACTGCTCCTGCAGGATTTGGCTTCGTTCCAAAAGACGCAGCAGCCCCGCCTCCTCCTCGCGCAATGCATCGATGTGCTGCGCAAGCCGCTCCCGCTCCTCCTTTGCCTGCTCACGGGCGGATTGCTTGGCCAGCAATTCCTTTTCCTCGCGCTGATAGACGGCCAACAGCTCGTCGAAGCCCTGTACCAGCCAAGGCTCCCCTTGACTGTGGCACTCCTGCCGGATGGCGCGGATTCTCTCCTCGATCCCCTGCTGTTCCTCCAAAAGTGCGCCCAATCGCTCAGCAAGCGCTGTCTGCTCGGCCCCCGCTGTCAGATAGGCCTCCTTTGCCAACCGCGCCTCTTGCTCGGCCTTGCGCAATGCCTCCTCTGCAGCCTTGATCCGCGTCCGCAGCATCTCGCCCTGTGAAGCAGCCTCGCCTTGTTCTGACAAGCCCTGCCCTCTGTGGATGTGATGGGTCGAACCGCATACCGGACATTCTTGTCCTTCCTCCAGCCGCTCCCGCAAAAAGCGAGCCATGTTTTCCTGCTGCCAATGCTCCCATTCCTGTCTGAGCGCATCCAGCAAGTCCTGCTGCTCTGTGGCCTGCTGCTCGTTCTCCCGGGCCACTGCTTCCAGCCGATTCAGCTTCTCCTGCGTCCGCTCCCGCTCTTGTTCCAGCTTCTCTTTTCGTGCCTGCAAAAGCTCCTGCTGCTGCAGCTGTTCGCGCCATTGCCGTCCCGCCTGCCTCATCTCTCCAAGGACGAGCCGCGCCTGCTCCCACTCGCTGTCACTCAGGCTGGGTTTCGCTTCCAAAACGCTCCATTGCTCTCGCGCCTGCTTCAAACGTCCGGCGCATTCCTCCCAGCCCTGACGATGCTTTGCCGCCTCTTCGGCAGTGCTTTTCAGTTGCTCTTCCAGCGCAGCCAATTCCGCTGCCAGCTCCTGCTGCTTCGCGGCCTCCCTGCCCCATTGCTGCTTGGCTTCACGAGCCGCATTGACCTGATCGCGCCACTCCGGGGTCACGCTGACTGCCCTGATCTGCTCGTCCAGTCGCCTGCACTCCTGCTCCCAGGCCTGCAAGGCAGCTGCATCCTGCGCCAGTCGAGACTCGGTCCCTTTCAAGGCCGCCTGAATCTCCTGCCATTCCCTCTCCAGGCTCGTCCATTCCGTACGAAGGCGGGACATCTCGGCTTCCCATTCCGCGGCTTGCGTCAGCCTGCTCTTTTGTTCGTGCAAATCCGGTTCCCGAGCAGCAAGTTTCGTCTGGGCATTCCGTGCTTCCTCTTCGGCTTCCTGCCATGCGAGATTGGCGCTTTCCTGCTCCTGCCGGCTTTTTTGCAAGGAAATTTCGGTCGCATGCCACTCCTCGTCGAGCCGTTCCCATTGCTGCAGCATCGGCCACAGACGGATGCTCGACTCCCAGCTTTGGATTTTTGCTCTCCACGCTGCCATCTCGTCCTGCCTTGCAGCCAAAGCCGCCATCTGCGATTGGACACGCTCCCGCTCTTGCAGCCACGCGTAAAGCTGTTCCAGCTCCTTGAGCTTTTGGGCAAGCTCCTCTTTCTGCTCGCGATACGCCTGCTCCTTTTGCGCAGCTTCTGTCCAAATCTGCTGCGCTTCCTCCAGCGCCTCAGGACCCGCTTCCCCTAATGCCGCCATTTCCAATTGCAGTTGATGCATGTGCTCCTTGGTTTTATCCAGCCCATGCCGTACGCGCTCGCTCAATTTTTCTCCATAAATATGTAATTGGAACATGCGCTGCAGCATCTCATTGCGCTCGCTGCCTTTCAGCGTCAAAAACCTGGAGAATTGCCCTTGAGGCAATACGACCGCACGGGTAAAATCCTGCAAGGTAAGCCCGATCAGCGACTCCACTGCTGCTGTCGCGGCGGTCGCCTTGGATTCAAGAACGACATCCTCTTCGCCAGTCAAGTGGCCCAATTGAATCAGACGCACCTCGGGCTGGCGTTTATTTCCTTTTTTATCTAGACCGAACTCCCGCTCTACCGTGTACTGGCGGCGATTGCTCCCTTTGCCCAGCTCGAAGGTGAAGGAGACGAAGATGCGCTGCTCCAGCTGGTTCAGCACTTCCTTCGGGTGATTGCCCCCGCCGAGGCGCACGACTTGTCCGTAGAGCGCAAGCGTAATCGCATCCAGAATGGTGGACTTTCCGCTTCCTGTCGGTCCAAAGATCCCGAACAATCCAGCCTGACAAAGCACTTCAAAATCAATTTCCTGCATTTCGCGGTAGCTGTGCATCCCAGCCAGCTTCAATCGGATCGGTTTCACTTACGCTTCCTCCTCTCTCCCTGCCTCCGTCTCCAGCAGCAAACGCTGAAACATCGCGACCAGCCGTTCATCAGGCCTGGCCCCTCTCTTGCGTTCATAGAAGCGGCGAAACAGCTGGTCCGGAGTCAACTCCGTCAATTTCGCTTGAGCTTCCAACTCTTCTGACTCTTCGCGGTCCTCTCGCACGACGACCCGCTGAATCTTGAGAAAATCGTCGCTCAGCTTGCGCAAACGCTGAAATTCCGCTGGATCAATCACATCCGAGACGTGAATCTCCAGGTCAATCCAAGCCCCGGCGTCCCTGCCTTCTGCGAGCCAGCGTTCCACCTGTTCGATCCCCTCCGTCGCCTTCCAGCGGGCCAGCGGTCTGCCGCTCGTCAAATAGAGGATTTCTTCCCGCACCTCTTGACCCGGCTCGATCTCGACCAAAACGACCGCTTTGCTCTGGCCCGCCTCGGAAAAGCTGTAGCAGAGCGGCGATCCGCTATAGCGGACAAGCGGCTTCTCCCGCAGCTTTTGCAGGCGATGCAGATGCCCCAGCGCGACATAATCGGCATTTTCCGGAAATGCCTGTGTCGAGACAGTCATCGCTCCCCCGATCTGGATCGGCCGCTCGGATTCCGTCTCAGCTCCGCCCATTACGAACAGATGGCTCATCACCAGATTGACGGTATCTTCGCGAAAGTGAGTGGAAAGCTCGTTCAGCAGCTTGCCGATTCGGTCCGAGAACGCAAGCTGCATCTCTTCCTGCGTAAAGCTCTCGCTCAGCAGTTCCTTCAGACGGGATTCCGACGGATAGGGCAGAGCCAGAATGACGGCATGATGCTCGCAGCCTGGCACAGCCAGCTCCAGCCAGGACGGCCCTCCTTGGACAATCTGCACGCGATCAGACGCGGATACAGGCTCCTCGGGCAGCAAAGGCGCTTCCTTGGGCAGCCCCAACAGGACGATCCCGTGTTTTGCCGCCAGCGGTGCGGCTGCGCGGACACGTTCCGGCTGGTCGTGATTCCCCGCTATGACCACGACGCCGCGGCACCCTCCGCCGGACAACCGTTCGATTGCTTCGTAAAAGAGCTCCTCCGCCCAGGCAGGAGGATTGACCGAATCGTATACGTCGCCCGCAATCAATACCAGATCCACCTGACGCTCCTCCGCAATCCGGCAAATCTCTTCCACGAAAGCCGCCTGCTCAACACTCCGGTCACGCCCTTCCAACTGACGTCCAAAATGCCAGTCGGCTGTATGTAAAATGCGCATTCCCTCCACCGTCCCATCACGATCATGTGTTTGCTTTTATTGTAACAAAAGATAGACGCAGGCGCGGGTTGAAATTTCGCCCACATACGTAACTTTTCGCGCTGATCAGGCGTCTACTAAGCATCAGCCTTTGGAAGGAGCCGTCTATTCTTGCCTAAGAAAAAAACAGCCATCGCCGTCGCCGGTCTTGCTTTGTTTGCGATCGCCCAGATCCTCCCGATCACTTCCCTGTCTGCCTCTGTCCCTGCCCCTGTCACGAATCCAGCTGCACTTGTGGACTCACCCAGACAGGAGGTCATGGACTGGATCAATGAACAAGCAAAAGACCCGGTCACCACAGATTCCTTTCAATTCCAAACCGTCAATCTCGACGACGATGACGATATGGAAATCATCGCCAAGCATAATGGAGCCGTCCACATCGGCAGCTTCTACGTTCTGGATCGCCAAGCAGATGGCAGCTATAAACTGATCGCAGAGAAATCCTGGAATGTGCCTCGCTTTCAACTGGACCGCTGGGATACGACGCGATACGAAGACAATTCGGAATGGAACAGCCAGCCTGTCCAAGAGCTTGGACGCGTAGCCGGCAAACGCCTCTTTGAAACGATAAACCGGACTGGCGGCTCCGGCGTGGACATCCTCGAAGCCCATCTCTGGTACCTGCAGGACGGAAAACTCGTCGAGGCGTGGAGCGGCACGCTCCAGGGAACCTCCTCCATTCCTGGCGGCCAGCTTATCCAGATGGCAGGAAGCTACCAGCTGGTTGGCGCGGATACGGAGCATCCACTGCTTTACACCTGGCAAACAACCCAGGAGCTGGACCCTGACACTGGACTTCCGCTCTCCAAAAAGGCGGAAACGACGACCGAGATTCTCTCTTGGAACAATGGCGCCTTCCAAAAAGCGCCGCAAAAATAGCAGCAAGCCGCTTCCTCCATCAGAAGCGGCTTGCTGCGTTCGGTCTTATTTCAGCGTTTTTTTGTCCCGCGGTGATTTCAAGGACTGCAGGCACATGTAGCACATGACGCCGAACAGTATCGTAATCACCATGGAGTGGAACAGCGTCGTGTACAGATGGAGCCTGGACAACACCAGCACTCCGCCGCTTACGACCTGCACCATGATCAGGACAAAGGACAAAATGCTTGCGCCATACAGATCACGCCTAGTCTGTTTGAAGTGGCGCATAGCGTAGATCATGATCCCCAGCAGCAAGACTGCCAGCAGCAGCGCTCCCAGTCTGTGAACAAAAGCGATCCCGGTCTGCCCTGATAACTCAGGAATCAGCTTGCCCTCACACAAAGGCCAGTCGCTGCAGCCCAAGCTGGAGCCGGTGTGTCTTACGTAGGCGCCGAGATATACCACACCGTAGGCATAAATCGTCGCGCCCCAGATCCAATTGCGAAACTTTTGCGTCACCGGTCCCTGCACCATCCGCTCCATCTTGTCACGCTGCAAGACAAACAGCGTCAGCAAAAAGACACCGCTGAAGGCAAGCAGCGAAAAGCCGAAGTGAAGGGCAAGAACGGGAGAGGATTGCGGCCAAATGACGGCAGAAGCGCCCAACAGCGATTCGACCACAATAAAAAACAACCCGAAGATGGCGAGACTGCGCACTTCACGATTGCCGCGGTAGGCACGCCAGCACAGCACAGAGAAAATGACGACGATAATCCCGGCAATTCCGGTAATGAGTCGATGCGAATATTCGATGATGGAAGCCAGTGTGTACTCCGGCACCCATTTGCCGTTGCACAGAGGCCAATCATTTCCGCATCCCAGAGCAGAATCCGTTTTGGTTACCAACGATCCGGCAACCATGACGATGAACATGACGATCGTAGAGAGAACTGCTAACGGCTTCAGCCATTTTTCCATAGTCGCTACACCCTGTTTCTGTAGAAGGTTCGAGGATCAGCATCCGCTGCCTCCAACATCTGTCCCTTCCTACGATAGTGAAACATCCCCTGCTAAGCAAGGGATGTTCAGTGAACATTTCGTGATGGTTCCGTGTCAATAATGGTAAACCATCGTACTGACAACAATGGCTACGCAGAAGATCGTCAAATACAGAATCGAGTAGCCGAACAGCTTTTTCGCCCACGCCAAATCATCCTTGGCATGGAAGCCCTGATAGAGCAGCACAACATAGAGCAGACCCATGATGCCCATGACGATCAGGTAGACGTATCCGACGCTGCCATGCAGAAACAGCAGCAAAGACGCCGGAAACAGCACCGAACCCCAGAGGAACATTTGCCGCTTGGTTTCGGCAAAGCCTTTGACGACAGGCAACATCGGCAGATTGCCTGCGCGGTATTCTTCCGTCTTCATCATCGCCAAGGCGAGGAAGTGAGGCGGCTGCCACAAAAACAGGATGAGGAAGAGCAGCCAGCCGGAAAAGTCCATCGTGCCCGTCACTGCCACCCAGCCGATTACCGGCGGTACGGCACCGGAAACCCCTCCGATAACCGTATTTAAAGTCGTTACGCGCTTCAGCGGCGTATAGATCAATACGTAGAAAATATGACCAATCAGTCCCCAAACAGCGGCCAATGGATTGGCGTACACGGCCAGGATAGCCAAACCCAGAAGCAACAAGCCAATCCCGATGATCAAAGCGCTCCGGGCTGAAATGCGCCCTGTGGCAACAGCACGGTTTTTGGTTCGTTGCATTTTTTTGTCCAGATCGCGGTCATAAAAGTTGTTTAACGTACAGCCCGACATGATGACGAGCGCTGTCCCGATCATGGTCAAGATCGCAAGTTTCCAGTTGGGAAAACCAAAGGAAGCTAGCCAAAGGGCCGCAAATGTGGTCATCATGTTGGAGATGGTAATGCCCGGTTTTGTCATTTCCACATAGTCGCGCCAAGTGGCTTTTTCCACCGGTTGTGCCTGCATGGGTGTGTCGCTGTTCAGCGATTCCTGCATCGTCACTTGCTGATCCACGTTGTATACCTCCTATCAGAATCTATCTGTAAAGACGAATGTCCCTCGTTCAAACGGCAAACTACGTCTCATTTTGCCAAAGCCCAAGAATGTAGTCAACTTGTATAGGCTGCCCCATTACCAGCCAAAAATCACATCGAGGACGCCGGTAGTTTCACCGCCAGGGTAAATCAGATACAGCAGCGTGTATACGGTCACTCCCGTAATGGCGGTCACCAGCCAAATAACGGATGTCCAAGGACCGATCTTTCTGTGCTTGTCATAACGTTTCTTGTACGCGTAGTTGAGTGTGACCAGACCCATTACACCGCCAACCGTAGCCAGTATAATGTGGAAGATCAGAAATACCTGGTAGATGACACGAATATTGTCCGGACCGCCGAAGAGCGTGTTCCCGACAAGAGCCGTGCGCGATACATATGTGATGAAGAAAATCGTAGCGCAAATCGCTGCCCATTTCATCAGCTTCATATGTCGTTCGATATTTTTTTTGGCGATCGCGTACCAGCCGAACGCTACCAGAATTCCGCTGATCGCAATAAAGGATGTACTGATCGTGGGCAACAAGATGGCCATCATTCTACACCTCATCTGTTCTCTTTTTCTATCCGCTGACGCGAGCTGGCAAGCTCTCGTCGCAATGGTAGTCTATTAAAAAGGGTACCCTGTATTCATTCTCCATTATACCGCTGTTTTCGCCAATGTTCTCACATCAAATTGAACAAAGTGTTGACAAATGTGACGAAAAAAATAGGAAGAGCCGGACAATCATGTCCTGGCTCCTCCCATTCTAGCAAAACCTTTTTACAAACCAAAGGAAACGAATTTGGTTTCCAGATATTCATCCATCCCGAAATGTCCGCCTTCGCGGCCAATTCCGCTTTCCTTGAAGCCGCCAAACGGAGCTTGCGTCTGTGTCGGGGAGCCGTCATTGATCCCGACAATCCCGTACTCCAGCTCTTCCGCCATACGGAAGCAGCGCTGGTTGTCGCGGGTGTAGACATAGGCAGCCAGACCGTAGCGGGTGTCATTCGCCTGACGAACGACGTCTGCCTCATCCGTGAAGCGGACGATTGGGACGACAGGTCCGAACGTCTCTTCATAAGTAATTTTCATGTCAGTAGTCACATTGGAGATGACGGTTGGCTCACAGAAGAAGCCTTTGGCGTAATCGCCTTCTGTCATTCGGTTGCCGCCGTACACCACTTGGGCGCCTTTTTCTTTGGCGTCCTCAATATGCTCCAGCACTTTGTTCAAAGCGCGTTCGTTGACGAGCGGCCCGATCTCGGTCTCCTTCTCGCGTCCGTCTCCCACCTTCGCCCGCTTCAGGCGCTCGACGAGCTTCTCCGTGAAGGCATCCGCCACTTCCTCGTGTACATAGAGGCGATTCGTGCAAATGCACATTTGGCCGGAGTTGCGGAACTTGCTCTCGAACAAGCCCTTTACAGCCGCATCCAGATCCGCATCCGCAAAGACGATAAACGGCGCGTGACCGCCCAGCTCCATGCTGACGCGCTTCACCTGCTTGGCTGCTCCTTCCATCAACAGCTTGCCGACGCGGGTAGATCCGGTAAAGGCGATTTTGCTCAGCTTCGGATTGTCCAGGAACTCGCGCCCGACGGATTCCGCGTTTCCGACAACGAGGTTGACGACGCCTTTGGGGAACCCTGCTTGCTCGATCAGTTCAAACAGACGCACAGCGGTCAGCGGCGTGCTCTCAGCAGGCTTGAGGACGACAGTGCAGCCCGCTGCCAATGCCGGAGCGATTTTGCGCACCACCATGTTGATCGGGAAGTTCCAGGGAGTAATCGCCCCCACGACTCCAACAGGCTGGCGCAGGACCATGATCCGCTTGTTCGCCACGGAAGAAGGAATGGTTTCTCCGTAGACGCGCTTGGCTTCCTCCGAATACCAGACGAAGTTGTCGGCAGCGCCCAGCACTTCCCCCTTCGCCTCGCCCAGCGGTTTGCCCATCTCGGCGGAAATCAGCCCTGCGAGCTCATCGCGGTTTTTGCGGACCAGTTCAGCCACAGTGCTCAAATATTTGGAACGTTCACGAGCTGTCAGGCGAGACCAGCTTTGGAAAGCTTCGTGCGCGGCATCAATCGCCTTCTTGGCTTCTCTTGCGTCACCGAACGAGACTGTGCCGACTTCCTCACATGTCGCCGGATTGATGACCGCCAAGGTTTCCCCGCTCTCGGCGGAAACCCACTCTCCATTGATATACATTTGCTTGCTTTCTCCCATGACTTTTCGCTCCTCTCAATCTTTCAATAGATAGGTTTCAAGGCTTCAAACGGATTTTTGCAGTGTCGGCAGTACAAGATGCTGCGGCATGCTGCTGGACCGAAAAGATTTTCAATCTGTGTAAAAGGAGAATCACAATACGGGCATTTCACTTCCCACGAATCTCCCGGCTTGTAATCAAGCGGCGGCGGCGCGATGCCGAAGCTGCGCAATTTGTCCCTGGCCTCTAGCGCGATGCGGTCTGAGGTCCAGGCAGGATCATAGATGAAGTCGACTTTGACCTCCTCGATTCCCTCTGCCTCCGCCAGCTTTTCTGTAATGTTCTTTTTCATGATTTCTAGGGCAGGGCAACCGACAAAGGTAGGGAGTACCTCCACCTTGACAATGCCCCCTTCTGCCTGCACCCGATGAATCATGCCCATCTCCACCATGCTGATCACCGGAATTTCCGGGTCTTTGACTTCCTGCAGCAGTTCCCAGCATGTCGCTTCCAGTCTCTCGTTGATTTGATTCAGGTCTTGCGCCATGCCATTCACCCCTTTTACCAGCTCGCAGCCGGATCGATGCGATACACTTCAGACAAGGTAGCCACAGCCTGTTCCAGATCAGCGGTATGCTCGCCAGCTCGACCGCGCTCCGAAGCGGTTCCCGGTTCTCCCGGCCATTTCAGGCCGGCACTCTGGAAAATCTCCCTGGTCTTCGTCAACCATTTTTGGCGCAGTATTTCTTCGTCTGCGATCAAACCGAAGCGAACGATTTGCTCCTTGCTCGGCCCTAGATCGCTGAGCTCACCCGCGTCCTGCCACACCTTGGCAATCGCCGCCTCGAGTCTTTGACGGGCCTCCTTCGTGCTGTTCGCCAACTGATTCAGCCACACCTGCCAGTGCATTAGATGGTAGCGATGCTCAGTCATCATCTTGCGGCTTACCTGTACGAGCGGTACATACGTCGATTGCTGCAGCTCTTCCAGGCGAACTTGTTTATACAAGCCGTAGACGTAGCTGCGGACGATCGCATACGCCCAGTCATAATGAGGGTTGTCGTTGTACTCTCCCGCTCCATTTTTGCGCTCGACCAGAATGGCATTGCGGAAGTCCTTCGCCTCTCGAAGCTGGGCGATGTCATCCGCTTTTCCCAGACCCAGCGATTCCAGCATTTCATAAAACATGACGGCGTGACCCATCATATCCTGTGACATCGAGGAAAAGGCGACATCTTCTTCGATGTGAGGCGCCAGCCCCAGCCATTCCGATCCCCGGTAAGCCAGTATAAAATCGTCATCGGCAAGCTGGAACAGGAGGTCAGCCAAGGCTTGCGCGTATTCCTGATTTTGCTTTGCTTGCTCTGCTGTTTCTACGAGTACTCTATCGGCCATGATTGCTTCCCTCCCGCTTAGCTGCCGCTCTTCGCTTTTTGCTGCTGTTCTTCATAACGCTCTTTGTGCTTGCGCCATCTCGCCTGCAGATCTCCGTAGCCTTTGGTCTCCCGATAGCTTTTGTTATCGAGCCGCTCCAGGAACGGGCGCTCTTCTGGAGACAGGCCGTAGATATCGTCCCGTTTGACGACCCAAAGATTAAAGCAAGGCTCTCGCCGCAGAAAGTTCTCTCTCGCCATCGTCAGCGCCACTTCCTTGTTCGGCGCCAGCAGGCTGAACTGATGGACGAATGAGGATGTCACGTTCTTCTGGCTGAATACTTCATAGATGTCAAAATCCTTTTTTGCTTCTGTACTCATTTTTCTTCACCTACCCTGCTTGGCGGCCAAACGACATGATCGCGTCCCGCACCCATTTTGTATCTTCATAGGAAGTTTCCCGAAGGTTCAGACGGTGGGCAGAGCGCGGGCCTTGCCCTTTGACAATCAGCTTGAACTCTTCCCAGTCCGGCTGTTGATAGATCCATTGGCCTGAGGCTTCATCGAAATGGATCGTTTCATCCGGCAGCGTAAAGCCGAGGTGGAAGATTCGCGGTACATACTTGGTCAAAAACGCCTGGCGCAGCTCTTCATTGGTCTGCGAGCGAATCTTGTAGCGCATGTTGGCGGACTGGTTGCTCGTGATCGTTCCGTTTTCCGGCGGACCGAAGAACATCAGCAAGGATGGCCACCAGCGAGTGATGGATTCCTGCAGCATTTGACGCTGAGCCTCTGTGCCCTCCGCCAATTCCAGAACGATGCTCTCCCCGTGCTGTGCGTGGAATTTCTCCTCTGCACAAATGCGATGTAAAGCACGCGCATACGGTGCATAAGACGTATCGAGCGACATCGTTTGGGTAATGATTGCCGCTCCGTCCACCAGCCAGCCAATCACTCCTGCGTCTGCCCATGTAGGCGCTTCCATGTGAAAGACGTTGTGGAACTTCAAACGGCCAGTAAACAAATCCTGCATCAAATCCTCGCGCGTTTTGCCCAAGGGAGCCATCAGATCCTCAGCCACGCGAAGCAAGAGTTGACCATGCCCCATCTCATCCTGCACTTTTGCCATGATCGCCAGCTTGCGGCGCAGTGTCGGCGCTTTTGGCACCCATTCCTTTTCCGGCAATGCCCCCATAATCTCGCTGATGCCGTGCATGGAGATCAGCTTGATCAGTTGGTTGCGGTAATCAGCAGGCATCCAGTCATCCGCTTCGATTTTTTCTCCTCTGTCGATGCGGGCTAAGAACGCTTCCATTTTTTCATTTTCCGTCAATTCCGAATGTTCCATTCGTGCTTGCATGGAGTAAGCCCTCCCTTTTATCTGGACTAGCTTATGTTATTTTTATAATACGTTTTTGTAACGTTATAATAACATAACGTCATACGTTTTCGCAATACTGCATTCGTGAAAACCCTTTCTTTATTCTGATCGTCCGCCCATAACGGCTGCCTCTCTCAACTGATCGGCCATCCGGCGCAGCTCCTGCATGACGGCATACAGCTCCTGGATGCGTGTCGACTGATGCAGGCTGTGGTTCCTCGTCTTCTCCATTTCACTGGAGACCAGACCTACCAACTCATTCATTTCATCAAGGATGCGAAAAATGTCTTTGGCTGACGTCGAAGTGGTGTTCGAAAGCTTGCGTATCTCCTCCGCCACGACGGAAAAGCCGCGACCTGCAGCACCTGCCCGCGCCGCTTCCAGAACGGCATTGAGCCCGAGCACATTGGAGCGCGTGGAAATATCCCGAATCAATTGGCTGATCTGCGAGGTTTCAGCTATTTTTCTTTCCATTTGAATCGCCGCGTCACTCAAGGTCAGGCTGGCAGAAGACAGCTCGTCCGCTTCTTGGGCCAGACTTTCCGTATGCTGGGCGATGCCTTCCAAAGCATCGGTAAGACTTTCCGCCAACCCCCGCAAGCGGTCTTCCTGATCCGTCGTTACACCGGTGGACAGGCACCCCACCACTTGCCCGTTTTCGACGAGCGGATAGCCGACCGCAATATAGGGAATCCCGTAAACATCCTTGCCAATTTTGCGTACAACCCGCTGGTTCTCCGCTATCGCTGTGGCATTAATGCTGCCAGGTCGCAGCGGATCCCCTACCCGAATCCCCAGATTCAAGCCTTTGGTCGGGTAGTAAGCCAGGAACTTCTCCCTGTCTGTAACCCCGATCATGCAATCAAACAGAAAAGCTTTTTGCAAAATCGGTGCTACCATAAGCACACTGTCTATCAGCTTGGACACCATTCATACCTCCTGACGATTTGACGAAAACGGCTATTCCCCTCGCACGCTTTCCATGCGAAAGGAACAGCCATCTGACGTTCTTCCAAGAGTTGTAAGGCCTTACTTCAAAAGCTGAAACTTGCCGTCCTTGACTTCCACCATAATCATGCTGTCTTCCGTCAAGCCGTTATGGTCTTCAGCCGAGAATTTGAACTCACCGGTTACTCCTACATAATTTACTTTTTCCAATACTTCTCCGAGCTTGGAGGCATCGCCGCCTGCTTGCTTCAGGCCCTCAACAAGCAGGTTCAGACCGTCGTAGCCGTAGCCGGCGAAACCGTCCGGCTCTGCATTGTACGCTGCTTTGTAGCCGTCTACGAATTTTTTGATGATCGCAGCCTGCGGATCGTTGGCATCTACCTGATCCGGCACGAGCAATTTGCCTGCTACCATCAGCACACCTTCACCCGCGTCGCCGACCAGCTCCAGGAACTTGCTGTTCGCCGAACCATGGCTGCTGATGATCGGAATGCCCAGATTGAGCTGCTTCGCTTCCTTTACAATGGTAGCGGGTGCCGGGTTGGTCCCTGCTACGATCAGCGCCTGTGCATCCGTTCCTTTGATCTTCGTCAATTGCGAGCTCATGGAAGGATCTTTTGTGCCGTATTTTTCTTCGGCTACAATCGTAATGCCGTATTCAGGAGCGTATTTTTGGATCTGCTGCGTCCAACCGCTGCCGTACGGGTTGCTGTCGTTCAATGTGGCAATCTTGGTGATGCCCTTTTCTTGCAGGTATTTGAAAATGCGTTTGGTTCCGTGCACATCGGTATGCGGTGTTTTGAAAATGCCGGCCCGAACCGGATTGGTCACTTGGTCAGCCGCTGCCATCGAGATCATCGGGAGCTTTTCGGCAGCCGCGAACTCAGCCATCCCAAGCGATGGGCCGCTTCCGGAAGAGCCCAGAACCGCAACGATTTTGTCTTTGGATACCAGCTTCTTGATCGCTTTCACTGCTTCTGTATTGTCTGATTTGTCGTCTTCAAAGATGATTTCGACCGGACGGCCATCGACGCCGCCTGCCTCGTTGATTTCTTTCAGCAGCAATTCCACCGCCTGCTTTTCTGGCACGCCGAGCGGACTGTTGGCACCTGTCAGGGAGAAAATTGCGCCCACCTTGATCGGCTCTTTGGAAGACTCCGCGGCTGGCTGAGCTTGTCCTGCCGGTTGTTCTCCGCCTGTGCTGCCGCCTCCGCTAGTCCCCGCTGGCTGCGCTCCTCCACCACAGGCTGAAAGCATGACGAGGGAAGCAACTGCCAATGGGTACAACCACTTTTTGATCTGGCTTTTTTTCATAGTGAAACCCCCTAGAATGTTTGTGGCTTATTATGTCAAACCGCTTCGTGGGAATGTCCCAGATAAGCAGATTGCACACGTGGATCATTGCTGATTTCCTCTGCAGTTCCTTCGAGCATCACCATTCCGGTGCTAAGTACATAGGCACGGTCGGAGATGGCAAGCGCGGCCCGCGCATTTTGCTCGACCAACAGGACGGTCGTGCCCCATTGCGAACGAATTTCCTGCACGATCTCCAGAATTTCCTTGGCAATCAGGGGAGCGAGTCCCAGTGATGGCTCGTCCAGCAGCAGGAGCTTGGGTCTGGAGAGCAATGCCCTGCCGATCGCCAGCATCTGCTGCTGGCCGCCGGAAAGGGTTCCGCCGAGCTGCCATTTGCGCTCTGCCAGAATGGGAAAGCGCTCGTAGACAGTCTCCATTTCTTTGGCGATTTCCTTTTTGCTTGTCTTGGGAAGCCGCACGGAGGCACCCAGCCAGAGATTGTCCTCTACGGTCAGCGTAGAGAAAATTTGTCTGCGCTCCGGTACATGCGCCATGCCGCGTCCGACGACCAGCTCGGCTGGGACCCGGGTAATCTGCTCTCCTTGAAACCAGATCTGTCCCTCCTTGGCGTCATGCAGGCCGCAGATGCAATTCAGCAAGGTCGTTTTCCCTGCACCGTTGGAGCCGAGCAGCGAGACGATCTCTCCTTCATTCACCTGTAGATTGATGCCGTGCAGGACCTCTACCGGGCCGTAGCGAGCCACGATATTATCGACCTTCAAGATCTCTTTTGCCATCTCTTCACCCCCTGCCTTCCTCTTCTTCCGTCCCCAGATAGGCGGCGATCACTTTCGGATTTTCCTGGATTTCGCGCGGTGTGCCCTCCGCGATCTTGGTGCCTTGATCCAGCACGACGATCCGATCGGCAATCGCCATGATCATGTCCATGTCGTGCTCTACCAGCAAAATGGCGGTTCCATTCGCCCGAATATCCTGAAACATCTTGCTCATCTCAGCGGTCTCCGTGTGATTCAGACCTGCAGCAGGCTCGTCCAGGAGCAATAAGGTTGGTTCCGCCACCATCGCCCGGGCGATCTCCATCAAACGCAGCTTGCCATATGGCAGACTGCCTGCCTGGGCAAAAGCCAGCGAAGCGAGTCCGACATGCTCCAGCCACATTTGCGCCTGCTCCCTCATCTTTTGTTCCTCTTTGCGGGCGCGGCCAAGATTCAAACCGCAGGAAAAGAGGCTTGATTTGGTCTTGGTATGCATCCCGACCATGACATTTTCCAGTACGGTCATGTCATCGAAGGTCTGCAGATTTTGAAAGGTCCGCGTAATGCCAAGTCCTGCATACTCGTAACCTGGCACCTGCGCCAAGCCTTGATTGTTATAGCGGATTTCCCCCTCTGAAGGCGGGATGACCCCGGAGACCATGTTGAGCACTGTGCTCTTCCCTGCACCATTGGGACCGATCAAAGCCAGGATCTCTCCCTGCTTCACCTGAAAGTCGACCCGATTGACGGCTCGCACGCCGCCAAAATCGCGTGAAAGGGATTGTACCTCCAACAAAGCTGTCATGTTGTCGCCTTCCTTTCCATCCGCTGAAGTTCTTCCCTGGCTTTCGCCTTTTTGGCCCGCGACTTCTCATAGAGGGAGCGAATGCGCGGCACAAGTCCTTCTGGCATGAACATGATGATCAGCACCAGAATGCCTCCGAATACGATGGTGTCGATGTCCCCTTGCAAGCCAGGGACGAATTCGCTCATCGCGATCAAACCTTCACTGATGAAATTGATCAGCAAGGTACCAATCAAGGCTCCCCAGATACTTGTCATACCGCCGACGACAACCATCGTGAGAAACTTGATCGACTCATGCAGCCCAAACGGCTGCGGATCGAGAATTCCCATGTAATGGGCGTACAATCCGCCGGAGATGCCCGCAAACATGCCGCTGACGACGAAGGCATTCAGCTTGAAGCGGCGCACATCGATCCCCATCGAGGTTGCGGCGATCTCGCTTTTATGGATGGCGCGAAAAGCACGGCCTACCCTGGAGTTCAGCAAATTGAGAGAGAACAGCAAGACGCAACTCACGACAGCCCAGATCAGGTAGTACATGGACAGTTCGCTGTCTCCGAAAAAGGGAACCCGGGGAATGCTGATCATTCCGCTTGCGCCGCCTGTGACCGGCTCCCATTCCGTAATGCCAATCTGCACGATATAGCCGAAGGCCAAGGTTGCCATCGCGAGGTAATACCCTTGCAGTCCGGCGATGGCTCGCCCGAGGATGAAGGCGAACAGTCCCGGCACGATAGCCGAAGCCACCAGCCCGACGAGCGGAGGCAGTCCGTATTTGGTAGTCAATACAGCCGAGGTGTACGCCCCGATCCCCCAAAATGCTGCCTGGCCCAAGGAGATTTGTCCTGCCAACCCCATCACCAGGCAAAGTCCGATGGTGACGATCGCATGCAGTCCGATAATGATGCCTACGGAGCGGTAGTACTCATCCGGCATCACGAATGGAAAGAGAATCATTAAGACGAGATAAATGCCAAAGCTTTTTCCCCATTTCTGGATAACCTGCTTCATCATAGCCCTCCTTTCCCTACGCTGCGCTCTCCAAAAATGCCGGATGGCTTAATCAGCAGCACACCGATCAACACCAGAAAGGCGATTGCGTCCTTCATGCCGGAGCTGATATAGCCTGCTCCCAGCGATTCGACGATCCCGAGCAAAAAGGCGGCAACCGCAGCTCCCAATGGATTTCCCAGTCCGCCGAGGATTGCGGCGGAGAAGCCTTTGATTCCGAGGAGCACGCCGATGTCGTAGGAGGTGACGCTGAGCGGTGCAATCACGATGCCAGCGATCGCTCCTGTCGCTCCGCTGATGCCAAAAGCCAGCATGCTCATTTTGGCTGGGCTGATTCCCATCAGGCGAGCGGCCATCGGATTAATGGAGCAGGCGTTGATTTTTTTGCCGAGAATGGTTTTCTCCATCAGGTACCACAGGAAAATCAGGATGACGAGAACGGAAACCAGGATCCAGACGCTTTGCTGTGCGATCGTCACGCCTGCCAGCGTGATTGGCTCATTGCTCGTGATCGGCTCCAACGCAAAAGCGTCTTTGCCCCAGATCAAACTGGCGACCCCGCGAATCAGTGTGGAAATGCCTATTGTCAGAATTATCAAACTTATTGGATTAGCTTTCTTCACATATGCAATCACATACTTCTGCATCATCACGCCAATCAGCGTAACCACAAGGATGGCCAGCAATACCGCTGCCGCATACGGAACGTTCATTCCGATCATCGCGACCGTCACCATCCCGCCCAGCATCAAAAATTCTCCCTGCGCCAGATTGATCACCTTGCTTACGTTGTAGATGGTGATGAACCCGACGGCGACAATAGCGTAAATCCCGCCGCTAACCAGACCATTTGCCACGTACTGCAACAATTCTGTCATGTATGCGCCAAACCCCCTCTTGATCTCTTGCACTTTTTCCCATATGAAACGCTTACATTTTAAAAAATGGGAGTTGCATCGGCATGTAGACAAGCCCTAGACATGCTAGGGCCCATCTGTGCGTGACCGCCTCCTATCTGGATGGCGCTGCCTCATACACGTTCTCGAAAAATCGAATAGCCCCTGGATTTAAAAGTTCGTAGTAGTTTTGGAACAACTGGTCCGCTTCTTTGCCCAGCCACAGCTCCGGCAGCAATTCTTGCGGCAAATCAGGATCGATGAACAAAAACTTGCGATACTGGTGGACAAGATTTGTTTTTTGTACAAAGCAGTGGCTGTCGGCGACCTCCTGGTTATGGCGGATCTTGTCGGCCAGCTCTTCGTACTCCTGGCGATAGGTATCGATGAATTCCTTGTACTTTTCATTGATCTCATCGATATTCCAGCATTTGCGCACTAGCAGCTTGGAATCGCTCCAGCCCTGGTGCTCGGCTGTGAAAATCTCCACATGGTCTGTGATCTCGTATGCCTCGGTAAGCTCCTTGACGCGATCTCCCAACGGATTGGGGCTGATCCAGGTACTGGTTGTCAGCATCCCGAATCCCATCCAGCCCAGCTCCTTGCGCAATTGGTCCCGCAAAGCGCGGCGTTCCTCTGGAATGTTGTAGCTGACAATGCACCATTTGCCGTCCCATACACCTGTATCGACCTTGTAGATCCGCTCAGCAGCCTCTTCCAAACGCTTCTTGCCGCGCCCTGATACGGAATAATAACTGCGATTTCCTACCTTTCGCGACTCCAGCCAGCCTTGGCGAAGCATCCGTGAGATGGCTGCGCGGACAGCAGGCTCAGACAATCCGAACTCGCCCATCAGCTTGGTCAAGCTGCCAATCCAGATCTCACTGCCATAATGGCGGACATATTCCCCGTAAATCGTGAACAACATCGATTGTGGCTTCACTCTATTCACCCCGTAGATCAATTCATACCTCGTCGCTGTGAAATTGTACCATAATCTCTACGAGTACGTGAATGGCTCGACTTCATATGACGTTATAATGTATTACGTTTTTATAACGTTATTATATTAGACCATTTCATAATAGTCAATTTATTCTGTCGAAATTTCTTATTTCGTGTCTGCTTCCTCTTGAATGGCTTGGAATCTGCGACTCATGTCGTGCTTGTTGAAAATCGCCTGGGTAAAGGTTCCCACCCCTACCCGGTTGCGGGTGGTGTCCGCTGTCACCTCGCACACCACCCGTTTTTCCGTCACTTCCACACAGACGGCCCGAAACATAACCTCCTGCCCCTCGACCGCAGGCCCGACATGCTTGATGTCGACAGCGAGCCCGCAGCCTTCCTCATGATCCTCCAGATAGGGCAAAATGACGTGGCGTCCAGCCATTTCCATGTAATAAATCATACTGACTGTCGACATGACCGGATGGACGACCTGACCATCGAAGGCAGGAAACATATCCGAAGTGACCTTCACGGTGATTTCCGCTGTCGTCCCTGGCTGCAGTCCGATGTTCATGAGATTCGCCTCCTCGTAACGGCTATACGCGTTCGATAATCGTCGCGATGCCCTGGCCTACGCCAATGCACATGGCCGCCAAGCCATAGCGGGCTTCACGCCGCTCCATCTCGTAGAGCAGGGTGGTCATGATCCGCGCCCCGCTGCACCCAAGGGGATGGCCCAACGCAATGGCACCGCCGTTTACATTGACCCGGTTCTCGTCTACGCCAAGCTCGCGCACGCTGGCTACCGCCTGTGCCGCGAACGCCTCGTTGAACTCAAAGAGATCGATCTGCTCCACGGACAGACCAGCCTGCTTCAACGCCTTGCGTGTCGCCGGGACAGGTCCGATCCCCATGACAGAAGGGTCGACCCCCGCTACGGCGGAAGCAATAATCCGGGCGCGCGGTCGTAAGCCCAGCTCCAGTGCGGCTGTTTCCTCCATGATCAGCAGGGCGCTTGCGCCATCGTTCAGACCGCTGGAATTGCCCGCCGTCACTGTCCCGTCCTTTTGAAAAGCCGGCTTCAGCTTCTGCAATTGCTCCAGAGTCGTCTGTGGACGGGCATGCTCGTCTTGCGAAAAGAGCGTTACCTCGCCTTTACGCCCACGCAGCTCTACCGGCACGATTTCCGCTTCCCATTTTCCTTCTGCCAGAGCCCGGGCGTAGTTTTGCTGACTGCGCAGCGCGAAGGCATCCTGGTCCTCGCGGCTGATCTGGTATTGCTCCGCTACCCTCTCCGCAGTCTCACCCAAGCTGATCGGCGGATACATCTCCACCATTTTTTCATTCACCAGCCGCCAGCCCAGGGTCGTGTCCACCAACTGCTGGTTGCCGCGCTGAAACGCTGTGCCGGGCTTCATCATCACCAGCGGCGCCCGCGTCATGCTCTCGGTCCCCCCTGCGATATAGACCTGGCCTGCTCCAGCCTTGATTGCATAGGCGCTTTGGTTGACAGCTTCCAGACCGGAGCCGCACAGCCGATTGACGGTAACCCCTGGCACCTCTACCGGGAGACCGGCAAGCAGCAGGGACATCCGTGCTACATTGCGATTATCCTCCCCTGCTTGATTGGCACAGCCCATAATCACGTCATCGATTCGCTTCGGATCGATCGGATTGCGCTCCAGAAGCTTTTGAATGACCAAGGCCCCCAGATCATCCGGGCGCACTTCTTTCAACGCGCCGCCGATCCGTCCGATCGGAGTCCGCACAGCATCGATAATGACAGGTGTGTTCATCTCCTATTCCTCCATCCCGCAGCCTGTACAGACAGCCTGCCTCTTTTTCTTACAGCGCTTCTACGAGCGTAGCCAACCCCTGTCCTCCGCCGATGCACAAGGAGACGACGCCATAGCGCTGCTTGCGGCGGCGCAGCTCGTACAATATCGTCCCCAAGAGTCTGGCGCCGCTGCAGCCCAACGGATGTCCCAGCGCGATCGCTCCGCCATTCACATTGGTCTTATCAGATGACAATCCCAGCTCGCGCATGCAAGCCAGCGACTGGGCTGCAAAGGCCTCATTCAATTCAAACAAATCGATCTCCTCGACTGTCATGTCCACTTCCGCCAGCAGCTTGCGAATGGCTGCTACCGGACCGACCCCCATGATGCGCGGGTCCACGCCGGCGGTGGCGAAGTGAACGATTCGTCCCAGTGGTGACAGCCCGCTTTCCTTCAGACTCGCTTCATTCATCAGCAGGACAGCGGCAGCACCATCGTTGATACCGGATGAGTTGCCCGCTGTAACACTCCCGTTTTTGCGAAATGCCGGGCGCAGCTTCGCCAATGACTCCAGACTGGAATCGCGGCGTGGGAATTCATCCGTGTCAAACACGGTGACATTTCCTTTTTTATCGACCAGCTCAACAGGAATGATCTCTTCGCGAAAACGTCCCGCATCGATGGCAGCGATGGCGCGGCGTTGGCTTTCCGCTGCAAACAGGTCCTGGTCCTCGCGGCTGATTCCGAACTGCTCCGCTACATTCTCAGCGGTATCGCCCATCGTCAGCTCCCCGTACAAAGAGACGGGAGCCGAACGAGGCCCGCCGAAGGATTCCATCAGCGTCTGCGTCCCGCGCTGATAAGGTTGCTCGAATTTTTCCATGATGTAGGGGGAGCGTGTCAGGTTCTCCACTCCGCCTGCCAGCATGACGCTGCTGTGCCCAGCCTGGATCGACTGGGCGGCCAGATTGATCGCTTCCAGCCCCGAGGCGCAGACGCGGTTGACCGTGAGGCCCGGCACTGTTTCCGGCAATCCGGCTTTCAAAAGGCCAACCCGGGCGATGTTGATGAACGGTCCTGCGGAAATCACATTCCCCATGATCACACCGTCCACGGCCTCGCCAGACTGTCCTGCTTGCTTCAATGCTCCATTTAGAACGATCGCAGTCAAATCATCGATCGGTGTATGCTTCAAGCTGCCGCCCAATTTTCCGATCGGGGTGCGAACGGCTGCGGCCACATAAACTTCTGTACGCGTCAGTGTCTGCATCCCGCTTCACACCTCCTCTTTTTCATAGCGGTAAAAGCCTTGCCCGCTGCGAATGCCAAAACGCTTGGCGAGCACCAGCTTGCGCAACAGCGGTGCTGTGCGGTACCGCTCTTCGGCCAGATCGCGCGACAGGCCGCGGGAAATCGCATAAATCTCATCCAATCCGATCCGATCGGCCCATTCCAGCGGCCCATACGGATAATTGGTCCCCTTTTTCATCGCGATGTCGATATCCTGCGGTGTCGCAGCCTTTTCCATCAAGGTAAAGGCAGCCTCGTTGATGATCAGTGTGAGAATGCGAGGAAAAACCAGTCCCACCTCATCCTCGACCAGCTCCGTCTCCTTGCCCAGCGAGTGAAAAAAGGCTTCTGTGTTGCGAATCGTCTCCTCTTCTGTTTGCAGAGCCGGGGCGATCTCGATCAGCTTCCTTTCCGCAAGTGGAACGAGCGTGCCAAAACCGCAGATTCGCTCGGGATGCTCCGTCCAGGACGCCGCTTCTGTCGCCGTGATCGCCAGGGATGTGGTCACGACCGGGACATGGGCAGGGAGCAAGCGATCCAGTTCGGCAAGCTGCTCCCGCTTTTTCGTCAAATCGAAATTATTCACTTCCAAAGCGAGGGTAACGGCTTCAGGAGTCTGTACAGCTTCCTCCAAGGACATCACCTGATGGCCCTGCTCCGTGAGTAAAGCAGAAAACGCTGCGTGAAGCGGACTGTCCCCCGTCAAGATGACGGTTTGCTTATTTGTTGTAGTCATAAAAGCCTTCCCCCGTCTTTCTGCCCAGACTGCCGGCCTGAACCATGCGTTGTTGAATCCGGCTGGGCTTGAATCTGCCTTCCTGGAAGAAGTCGTTGTACACCGACTGAGTGGTGGCAAAATTGATGTCGATGCCGATCATGTCCTGCAGTTCGAACGGGCCCATCTTGAATCCGCCAGCTTCTTTCATGATGCGGTCGATCTGCTCGGCATTTGCGACGTGGTCGCCCAAAATGCGCAATGCTTCATTATAGTAAGGACGCGCGATGCGATTGACGATAAAGCCCGGCGTGTCTGTCACCCGGACAGGCACTTTGCCCAGCTCCTCGGCAAAACGATACGCGGTCTGCATGTTTTCTTCGCTGGTTTTCTTCCCTTGGATAACTTCGACCAATGGCATGACCGGAGCCGGGTTGAAAAAGTGAAAACCGAGAATGCGCTCGGGATGCGGAAGTCCTCCGGCAATTTCCGTGATCGAAATCGATGATGTATTGGTCAAGAGCAACGCGTCGCTTTTGCAAATCCGCGACAGCTCGGAAAAAATGCTTTTCTTCAAATCAAGCCGCTCAGGTACAGCTTCAATCACTATCTCGCATACAGCCAACTGTTCCATGTCGGAGACGAGGTGGACCCGCTCCAGTGTATCCGTCTTTTGTTCCTCGTTGATCTTGCCTTTCTCTACATCCCGGGACAAGGTCGACTGCAAGTAGCCAAGAGCCTTATCCAGGACAGCCTGATTGGCATCCAGAAGCTTGACCACGTGGCCTTTTCTGGCGCAGACGAGGGCAATTCCTGCCCCCATCGTTCCGGCACCGATGACGCCTACTGTTTTTGTGTTCACTCGTCCGAACCTCCTCTTCGCGCCTATCTCCCTGTAAAGCGGGGAGCGCGTTTTTCCATGAACGCACGAACCCCTTCCTGATAATCCTCTGTACTGCCCGCCACTTCCTGGGCATACGCTTCGTATTCCAGTGTCTGCTCCAGGTCCATTTCCAGGCCTTTGTACATCGCGCGCTTGATTAAGCCGATCCCTCGTGTCGGCAGGGAAGCCAGCTTGCGAGCATAGGCCATCGCTTCCTCCATAAACTGCTCGGCTGGGTACACCTGATTGACCAGTCCCAGGCGCAGCGCTTCCTCCGCTGGCACCTTTTCCCCGGTCATCGCCAACTCCAGCGCCTTCCCGATCCCGACGATCCGGGGCAAAAAGTAGCAGCCGCCCGAATCAGGCACCAGACCAATATTGACGAAGGCATTCACCAGGGAAGCCTTATCGGAAGCCAATCGGATGTCGCAAGCAAGCGCGATGCTCATCCCCGCCCCTGCTGCGACCCCATTGATTGCGGCGATAATCGGTTTTTCCGTTTTCCGGAATTGGAGAATCATCGGATTGTATCGATCGCGCAAAAAGCCGCCGAAATCCACATTCCCATCGGAGACCTCTCCCAAGTCCTGCCCTGCATTGAAGGCACGTGCCGCCCCCGTCAGCAGAATGCAGCGAACCTCCGAATCCTTCTGGGCTTGCTTCAAGGCATCCGTAATCTCTTTGTTCATCTGTGCCGTAAAAGCATTGAACTTGTCGGGACGGTTCATCGTCAGGACAGCGATACCGTCCGTTACCTCATAGAGAATCGTATCGTACATGGCTGCCTCCTAGTTTCCCGTAAACCGGGGAGTGCGCTTCTCCAAAAATGCCTGCATGCCTTCCTTGCGATCATCGCTTGCCAGCAAGAGATAAAAGGCGTTGCGCTCGTAATCCAACGCATCTGCCAACGGCAAATCCTGCGCTTTATGCACGCTCTTTTTAATGACCTGGACAGCGAGCGGCGCTTGCTGCGCGATTTGCTTCGCGAGCCTGAGGGCTTCCTGGTAGTAGGCTTCGACAGGAACTACCCGGTTCACCAGTCCGTATCGAGCCGCCTCCTTGGCCGAGATCGGCTCGCCAGTCAAGAGCATCTCCATCGCTTTTTGCAAGCCGACCGCTCGGGTCAGGCGTTGTGTGCCGCCTGCTCCCGGCATGACGCCCAGCTTGACCTCCGGCTGGCCAATGACAGTCGTCTCTGAAGCGATGACAATGTCGCAATTCATCATCAGCTCGCAGCCTCCACCGAGAACGAAACCGCTGACAGCCCCGATGATCGGCTTGGAGATCAGGGAGATCCGATCCCAGACGGCGAATTGATCACGCTTCATGATTTCGATTGCCGATGCTTCCGCCATCTCGTTGATGTCCGCGCCTGCCGCAAAGGCCTTGTCATTGCCAGTCAAAAGGATTGCGCGAATGTCCGCATCCTGATCCATCCGCTCCAGCTCGCTGACCAGCTCATCCATCAGTTGAAGGTTTAGTGCATTGAGAATCTTCGGTCTATTGAGCGTGATCACACCGACACCGTCCTCAACAGCCACCTTGATATACGCGTACGACATGACGTCCCTCCCCCTTTCGTGAAGCAGCCATCAGATCGCAGGCTGCGGTTTGTTGCGGTTGTCCACGATGCGAATGGCTTTTCCTTCGCTGCGCATCAAGGAATTCGGCGGCAGGACTCGCAGGACCACCGTTACACCCAGCGTGCATTTGATCATGTGGCTGATCTCTTTTACCAATGGCGCAAGGGCTGCCGGATCATGGCTGCCAATCTTGCTGGCATACTCCTGGGTCAGCTCGCAATGGACTTCAAACCGATCGAGCGCACCGTCGCGTTCGATGACTACCTGGTACTGCGGAGCCAACTGGTTGAAGGTGAGCAGCACGGATTCGATCTCCGTCGGGAACACGTTCACGCCGCGGATGATCAGCATGTCGTCGACGCGCCCTTTGATGCGGGACATGCGCATGGTGGTGCGTCCGCATTTGCATGGCTCCGGGTTGAGGGAAGCGATATCTCCCGTGCGGTAGCGAATGACAGGGAAAGCCTCTTTGGTCAGAGACGTGAAAACAAGCTCTCCTTCCTGTCCATACGGAAGCACTTCACCTGTCACTGGATCAATGATTTCCGCGTAGAAATGGTCCTCTGCGATATGCAATCCATCCTGCACCTCATGGCATTCGATGGATACGCCGGGACCCATCACTTCACTCAGCCCGTAAATATCGACCGCTTTGATGTCCAAGGCTTCTTCCAGTTGGGCGCGCATTTCCTCGGACCACGGTTCTGCGCCAAAAATTCCGTACTTGATACTCGTTGCGCGAGGATCGATCCCTTGCTTTTTCATTTCCTCGACGATATTCAACACGTACGAAGGGGTGGCAGCAATCCCTCTTGGCTGGAAATCCTCGATCAATGTAATTTGCCGAGGTGTATTTCCGCCGGAGACAGGGACAGCGACAGCACCCATGCGCTCAATGCCGTTATGCAAGCCAAGTCCGCCGGTAAACAGACCATAGCCATATGCATTATGGAAAATATCACCCGGCTGTCCCCCCGCACAGCAAATGGCACGCGCGACGATTTCCGCCCAGTTCTCCAAATCCTTTTTGGTATATCCGACAACAGTGGGCTTTCCTTTGGTTCCGGAAGAACCGTGGATGCGCGCTACTTCGCTCATTTCGACCGCGAACAGGTTAAAAGGATAGTTTTCCCGCAAATCGGTCTTCTTCATGAACGGAAGCTTTTGAACATCTTCGATCGTTTGAATATCATCAGGTTTGACCCCGGCTGTATCCATTGCTTTTTTATGAAAAGGAACCCGTTCATACACGCGCTTTACCGTTTCCTGCAAACGTTCCAGCTGAAGCTTTTCCATTTTGTCCTTTGACAGCGTTTCCATTTCCATGTTGAAGATCATGTATATTCTCCCCCATTCCGCTATTCTCTAAGGTTGAAAATTCGTTTATTCCCCTTTGAATACGGGTTTTCTCTTTTCTCGAAAGGCCTCCAACGCTTCTAAACGGTCCCGGGTCGGAATAATGACCTCGTAGCACATCGTCTCGATATCCAGTCCCGTCTGCAGATCAACGCTTGCCCCGCGATCAATCGCCGCTTTTGCCTGGTAGACAGCGAGCGGAGCATTTTCGAGAATCTCGCGTGCGAGTCCATACGCTTGCTCCTCCAGCTCCTCGCCATTCTCCGCGACGCCGTTCAAGATTCCAAGCTGGTATGCATCACGCGCTGTGATGCGGCGGGCGCTTAAAATCAATTCCTTCGCACGAGATGGTCCGATCAGGCGGGAGAGACGCTGTGTACCCCCAGCACCGGGAATGATCCCCAGGCTTACCTCTGTCAGGCCCATTTTGGCCTCGGCTCCCGCAAAGCGGAAATCACAGGCAAGCGCCAGCTCAAACCCGCCGCCGAATGCAAAGCCGTTGATCATGGCAATCGTTGGTTGAGGCAGTCTTTCCACGGCTGTAAACACGTCGCGGATCTTGCGTACATTGCGGCGTACTTGCTGCTCGTTCAAGGTACGGCGCTCCTTGAGATCTGCTCCTGCGCAAAAGGCGCGTCCCTGGGCCCGAACGATCACGACGCGAACCTCTTTTTGATTCAGGCGAATCTCGTCACAGATCTCGCCTAGCCGGACCAGAGTATCGTAATTTAAGGCATTCAGCTCATCCGGACGGTTCAGGGTAATGATGCCCATGTACCCGTCGCGTTCCCATTTTACGGTTTCCTGAGTCATCCTTTTCCTCCATCTATCCCTTTTGGTTGTGAACCCTCGCATATGTCCCGGTCGCACAGGCTACCAGTTTGCCGTCGCAGGTGACTCGTGCTTCCATGATGATCAGGTTCTTGCCGCGCTTCAGCACGCGGGATTCCGCTTCCAGCCGTTCGCCTCTCGCGGGGTACAAGTACTGGATCTTGCTTTCGACGGTTACGCATTGCTGAACTCCGTCCACATGCGGAGCAGCACCGTGTCCCATCGCAACGTCTGCCAAAGTCGCCGTCACTCCGCCGTGCACGACTCCTTCGATACTGTTGTACAAGTCAGGGCGAATGGTTAGCGCCACCTTGCATCCCTCGTCATCGCGATGCAGGACTTCTATCCCCAGGTAGTGATTAAAGCGGTTTTTGATTTCCTCGGTCACTTGCATCGTCCTCTCTTCCTATCCTTCCCTGAGGGCTTCTAAAACGGGGAAAGGAGCCCAAGCACGAAGCATGCGGCATCCTTCTCCTGACCGTATCTCCTGTTCCCTACTTCTCTTCGTCTGGCTCCACGAAATATTCATTTTTTCTGTATGCCAATGCATCCAAAGTAGCCACGAGACCGTGCTCGCTTTCAACGCGAATCCGATACCAGGCGGTGCGGTTGTTTTTCTTCTCTTCCGTCGCTGTCGCGACCAGCCGGTTTCCTTTCATCGCCGCAGCCAGGAAGCCGATATTCATCGATAAGGCTACAGATGTTTTTCCGTAGGAATTACAGGCGGCTGCAAAAGTGAAGTCTGCCAGTGAAAAAATGATAGCCCCATGCGCAGTGCCATGGGCATTCAGCATATGCTCCTGGACAATGACTTCCGCCGTAGCCGTCCCTTCACCCAGTTCGACCAGCCTGATTCCGAGAAATTTCGCAAATTGATCCTGTACCAATTTTTCGCAAATTTCTTCGTAGTGCTTGCGGTGAAGCTCGCTTTCGTCTATAAATTTTTTACTGCTCATGACTTATACCAGTTCTGCGATGTGCATAGAAATAATGGGACCTGCAAAGCCGCGCAAGTCTTTTCCTGCCGCACGTCCTTCTGGAGATGACAACGCTTCCAGAAGCGCGTCTTTGGATTCAAAATACATTTCAGCAATCAGATGCAAGTCGCTTTCACCGCCAGGAGCTCCGATGACCTTGCTTACCTCCATTTTGATCAGGCCCGGCATTTTTTCCGCCAACGGGGCGTGAACCTCGAAGTAGTGCTTGTCAAATGCCTCGACATCCTCTGGTTTCCGATAAATCGCTACCAATTTAACCATCATGATCCCTGCCTTTTCCTCAAGAGTTTTAAAGTGTGACAACAATTTATATAACGTTATTTTAACGCACGTTATTGTTTTTATTATATAAACACTTCGTTCATGGCGCAAGTATTTTTAAAAAGGGGATTAAAATGATTATAGGGAATATTCAGTCATTTGGTGTCCTTTTTGTATGGTGGTCAACCTGCTTCAGTGGCGGAGGAGGAAAAAGGGAAGAATGCTTCAGGCAGGTCGGGATCACACCAGCTTTTTCTGGTCCTCCCTAAATCCTTACAAAAAAAAGAGAGCAGACAAATCATTGTCTGCTCTCTCTTCATTATGCTCCAACCCAAACCCAGAAAATGAACACGAAGATCGCTGCTGCGATAAAGAACGAACCTGCAAAGATGCTGATTCGAGCGAACTCGTGACCTTTTTGGTCCATATGCATCCAGACGAAAAGTTGGAATAATGCTTGAACAATAGCCAGGATGACGATGAATGGTACGGTAAATCCTACCGGAACCACTTCATATGCGACCGCGATAAAAGCCAGCGCGGTCAAAACGAGTGAACCGATGAAGGCCACCAGATGCCTTTTAACGCCGCCATGACTTACCTTCGGCTTGCGAACATCTTCGTTATGCGTACCTGCTCCCATTCTTTTATCCCACCTTTCCACCGATCATACCCATGAGGTATACCACGGTAAAGATGAATACCCAAACGACGTCGATAAAGTGCCAGTACAAGCAAGCTACGTAGAACTTAGGTGCTGTAACTACTGTCAGGCCTTTCTTGACCGTTTGCAATTGAAGGGCGATGATCCAACAGATACCGAACGCCACGTGCGCTCCGTGGAAGCCGACCAGTGTATAGAAGGCCGAACCAAAAGCACTCGCACTAATAGTGTGTCCCATACTTGTGTAGTGGACAAACTCATAAATCTCCAAGGCAAGGAACGCAAGACCCAGAACAACAGTAATTGTCATCCAGGTTTGCAGTTGTTTCAAGTTCTTTTTATGCAGGGCTAGAACAGCCATAACGCTTGCCATCGAGCTGGTCAACAGGATCAGTGTTGCAGCAGCAACGAGCGGCATATCGAACAATTGCTGTGAAGTAGGTCCGCCATTGGCCTGATCGCGAAGTGCGATAAAGGTCGCAAACAAGGAACCGAAAAGGACGGTCTCACCGCCAAGGAAGAGCCAGAAGCCAAGAATCTTATTCTTGCCCTCAAGGGTGGCTTTTTCCGGTTCGTCAGGCAATACCGCATGTGCGTGATGTGTAGCCATTTAAGCCTTAACCCCTTTCCCCTCAATTTCTTCCGGTTCAATGTGGTAGCCAGGATCGTCTTTCAAAGAACGAGCAATCATGCAACCAAATGTGAATCCAATACCCAGAATGACAACCGGGTACACGTGATACATGAAGCCATAACCTGCAACGAACAAACCTATAGACATCAGGAATGGCAAGAACGAAGGCGATGGCATGTGAATGGAACCGAGCGGCTCTGCTGGTGTCATGCCTTTGTTGCCAGCCATTTTTTCTACCCACAAAGCATCCAGACCACGAACCAGTGGAGTTTGTGCGAAGTTGTACTCTGGCGGCGGAGATGGAATCGCCCACTCCAGCGTACGTCCATCCCATGGATCAGCCGCAGCTTTTGGTCCTCGAGCGGACACAATCGCATTGACTACGAACAAAATGGTACCGAGCGTCATTCCGATAACACCGATCGAACTGATAAAGTTACCTGTTTCCAGACCTTGTCCTGCCAGGTACGTATAGACACGGCGCGGCATCCCCATCAAGCCCAGGAAGTGCTGCGGGAAGAAGGTCAGATGGAAACCGATGAAGAACAGCCAGAAGTTCCATTTCCCGATGGTCTCGTTCATCATTTTACCGAACATTTTTGGCCACCAGTAGTAAAGACCCGAGAACAGACCGAACACCATACCACCAACGATAACGTAGTGGAAGTGCGCTACGACGAAATACGTGTCATGGTACTGATAGTCAGCCGGAGGAATAGCCAGCATGATCCCGGTCATACCACCGATTGTAAACGTCGGAATGAAACCAACTGCAAAAAGGTTCGCTGTCGTGAAGCGAATTTGTCCGCCCCACATCGTCAACAGCCAGTTAAAGATCTTAATACCCGTCGGCACGGCGATCAGCATCGTCGCCAGACCGAACAGGGTGTTGGCTACGGCGCCGAGACCTGTTGTGAACATGTGGTGAGCCCACACCATGAAGCCAAGGAAGCCGATCAGCGCTGTCGCGAATACCATGGAGCTGTAACCGAACAGACGTTTTTTCGAGAAAGTAGCCACAACTTCGGAGATGATACCGAATGTTGGGAGAATCAAGATGTAAACTTCAGGGTGACCGAAGATCCAGAACAAATGCTCCCAGATAATGATGTTACCGCCCGCATCCGGGTTGAAGAAGTTACCGCCAAACAGACGGTCGAACATCAGCAATACCAGACCTACCGTGATCGCTGGGAAAGCGAACAGGATCAATCCGGAGGTAACGAAGGATGCCCATGTGAAAATCGGCATGCGCATAAACGTCATTCCTGGAGCACGCATGTTGATGATCGTTACCAGGAAGTTGATACCACCGATCAGGGTACCCAGACCGGCAATCTGCAAACCGAGAACGTAGAAATCCACACCCATGTGGCTGTACTGATTCAGCGACAAGGTCGCATACGAGGTCCAACCAGCATCCGGGGCACCGCCCAAGAACCAGCTAGTGTTGAGCAGAACTCCTCCGAAGAAGAAGAGCCAAAAACCCAGGGCGTTCACAAATGGGAATGCTACGTCGCGAGCACCAATTTGCAGAGGTACAATCGCGTTCATCAGAGCGAAGATGATCGGCATCGCTGCCAGGAAGATCATCGTGGTTCCGTGCATGGTGATCAGTTCGTTAAAAGTCCTTGCACCGACAATGGAGAGCTCTGGATAAATAAGCTGCAAACGGATCAGGATAGCCTCTAGACCGCCGGCCAAGAAGAAAATTCCACCGGCGATCAAATACAGAATCCCGATCTTCTTGTGGTCAACTGTCGTGAGCCAATCCCACAGCCCGCTACGATTTGGTGCGTGAGAAGCATGTGCAGACACGGTTTTACCTCCTTTTAAGCGTTACTGCCTTCGGCTAGTCTATTTCTTATCTTCCACTGTCAGCGTGGACATGTACTCTACCAATGCATTTACTTGATTGTCATCCAGGTTGAGGTTAGGCATGTTGTTACCTGGTTTGATTTTTTGAGGGTCTTTCAGCCATTCTGCAACGTTCTCTGGAGTATGAGCCAGGATACCGGCCACACGCTCACGGTCAGCGAAGTTGGTCAGGTTTGGACCCAGTTTGCCGCCTTTGCCTGCAATCGCATGGCAGCCCAAGCAGCTTTGGTTGAAGATGTCTTCGCCTTGTTTCGCAACAGCAGATGTTGCTGCTACTGGCTCAGCGGCTTGAACACCTTTCATTTTTGCAGTCCAGTTGTCAAAATCGGCTTGTTCCATAACGGTTACTTTGAAGTCCATCAAAGCATGGGACGCTCCACAGAGCTCCGCGCACTTCCCGTAGAAGACGCCGGTTTTGTCAGCTTGCAGCCAGATTGGGTTTTCCAAGCCAGGGTTGGTATCGATTTTACCGCCCAGAGCAGGGATCCAGAACGCGTGCTTCACGTCTGCGGACGTAACGACGAACTGTACCTTTTTGTCCACTGGAATAACCAAGTCTTGTGCTGTAGCCACGCCAAGGTCAGGGTACTCGAATTCCCACCAATATTGGTGAGCCGTAACCTTTACTTGCACAGCCTCTTCAGGAGAATACTTTTTGTGCAGCTCAAATCCTGTCGTAACAGTTGGAACCGCCATCACAATCAGAAGCAGGAACGGAATAACAGTCCAGAGAATCTCTAACGCATGGTTTCCTTCCACTTGTTTCGGAATCCCTTGCTGTCCCGGACGCTTACGATATCGAATAAGTACGTACGTAAAGATCAGCATAACGACTACAAATACGCCGATCATGATAAAAAAGGACAGCTTCATCAAATCGAATTGCATGGCTGCAACCGGACCTGAGGGTCTTAGAGCGGAAAGCTCTTCTTTACCGCAACCGGTTAATACCAGCGACAGCAGACCAAACAGGGACAGTTGACGCCAATACTGTTGCCAACCCTTCATACCTATGAACCCCTCTTTCTTCGTGTTGGTAACGTTCTAGCTACGCTATGTAACTAGAAGGCAAAGTCTTTCCCAATTGTTTGCTCACGTTGGAAATCTTTACTTTCCACAACTATGATACCCAATCGCGAAAAGGATTAGCAACCCTCGTGAAAACAAACAAAAGGAATAGATGGGTATGTAGACCCCTCTTCCCTAGCGTAGCACCCATTTAAGTATACATAAATTTACCTGTTAACAAAGTCTATTTGTTATCATTTTGTTAACAAATTTATGAACAAATTTATGAACTTTCATCCTTCCCTCTGTAAATCGGGATCGATTTGAGCTAACTCTGGTAGAAAAAGGAGAACTCTTATGCATAATAAGCCGATTGCACTGGTCACAGGTGCTTCCAGTGGATTTGGCATGCATGCCTCTGTCGCGCTGGCCAAATCCGGTTTTCACGTAGTCGCATCCATGCGGGATCCGAGCAAGCGCGAACAACTGATCCAACTTGCTTCCGCCCACCTCGTCCTTGAGCGCGTGGAGATTCTCGCTCTTGATGTAACCCGCCCAGACGAGATAGATCATGCTGTCTCTGACATCGTGGATCGTCACGGAAGAATCGACATGCTCCTCAACAACGCAGGATATGCCTGCGGCGGTTTTGTCGAAGAGGTAGCTTCCGAGGAATGGCGCCGGCAATTCGAGGTGAACGTGTTCGGCTTGATCGATGTCACACGAGCCGTTCTTCCTTATATGCGGCAGAGAAAACACGGCAGGATCATCAACGTCAGCAGCATCAGCGGTCGCTTCGGTTTTCCCGGGCTTGCCCCCTACTGCGCATCCAAGCATGCCGTTGAAGGATTCAGCGAATCGCTGCGTCTGGAGATGCTTCCGTTTGGCATCCACGTAGTCCTGATAGAGCCTGGCTCCTACCGCACCTCCATCTGGGAGAAAAGCATCGCACAGGTGCGCCAGCATCCGCATTCGGCCTATCAACAGCAAATGCAAAAAATGTTGGCTATGGTAGAAAACATTCAGACCGAGGCCCCGGCCCCCGATGAAGTCATCGCCGCAATCGTGCACGCAGCAACGTCTGAAAGGCCTCGTTTCCGCTATCCTGTCGGACGAGGCGTGCGCCTTACGATAGCTGCCAAGCAATGGCTGCCCTGGAAGTGGATCGAACGGATCGTTGCGAGAAAAATGAGTTAGCACGAGCGCTTCACGGAATGTTCTGAATTCCGCTTCCCGACCATAAGTCTTGCATAACGCACCACCCGCCTATCTGTACTTTTGCTATTCCTGCTGTCTACCTGTAGGATAGCCTTTGCGCACCTGTTTGTCAAAAAACGGCACGCAGAAAAGACCTGCACCGCAGCGTTGGGCGGCGCAGGTCTTTTTTCCATTCGAGGCAGGCGATCAACCTGCCGCTTTTTCTTGGTCGGTTTTCAGTGCTGGATCGAAATACTCTACGTGGTGCTTCTCCTGCAGGTCGCTCCACCATTTGCCGTAATTCTCGGCCCGATTGCTGTCCACGAGAATCATCGTGATCTGCTCCTTCACTTGATCCAGTGGAGGCACTGGAGAGCCGAGCTGGCTTTTATGCTCTTCGTAATAGGCCGCAATCTGCTCGTCCGTAACCGGATAAGCCTTGTCCAGCAATTTGTCCCGTGTCATGAGGAGATTCATTTGATCTTTCAGCTTGTTCAGATCCATGCCCATCGATTCCAGGTAGTCGAGAAATGCTTGTTCCGATCCGATCTGTTGCTTCATCGCGTCGATTTCTTTGTCGATCTCTTCCTGGCTCACTGTTATATTCTGCTGTTTGGCTTCCTGACGAATCAGGGACTGCGCGACCAGCTCCGTCAACATTTGCTTGCCATACAAGCCTTTCATCTCGTTGTACAGCTGATGTTGCGTAATCTCGGATTGTCCTGCTTTTGCCAAAACGGGATCGTTCTTTTTCACCGCCGACTCGTAGAAGCCAAGAACGACCAATCCCAGTATCAAAACCGCAATCGTCAGGATCGAAATATCAAACTTCTTCACGTAGATGTCCTCTCTTTCACTGTATCTGCTTCGTTTCAGTATAAGACTGGGATGCGGTAGAAAAATGGAATAGCTCTTCCACAGCTTTTACACATTTTGTGGCTCGTATAGCGATGCATCGTCCTAGTACCTTTGGCCTAGCAAAAAAGAAACAAGGAAGGGACGGCACCCATCCTTGTTCCTCTCTACTTGCCCCTTCTTTTTTTGGCTGCCAAGAGGCGGTTCAACGTCTCATCCGGCTTCTTCGCCTGCTCGTCTTCGTCTTGCTTCGCTTGCGCAGGCGGCGGAACCGGTTGCCGGGGGCCTGCTTGTGCATGGCCGGATTTCGGCTTCGAGGCTTCTGACTGCTCCTCAGAAGCAACCGCATGCTGCCACATGCCTTCACCGGGATGCTCGCGGGTCTGCTTGCGGGTTTTCGCCCGTTTCTGCTCGATTCGGGTCCAGACCGTCTCTTTTTCGGCGGCCTTGCTGTCAGAAGCTCTCATGGTTTTTGTCCGGCTGCCAAGACGCGCCCACCACATCTCCGGCAATTGCAGGCGGCGCACAGCCACATCCAGCGGCAACAAGAGCGCTGCCAGCATCAAAAGCCATTCGCTCACCTTTTGGATTTCCCATTTTTCTGGGAGGTCATTGCCAAAAACCTCTCGCGAATCTGAAATCAACGCTCCTCCCCCAGCCAAGAGCCAATTTCTCAGCTGCTGCTCCCCGTCATCCTGCAGCCCGTATTCAGGGGAATAGGAAACCGTCAAGCCTGTGGTCTGGCTCGCTACGGCCTGCCCCCCGGCTTTTTCGGTAATCTGGATCAGATAGCTGCCTGGATCGGAAGCAGGGAACACTCCTTCCAGCACATTGGGCGCGGTCGGTCTCAGACGGATCACTTGCCTGTCCATCTGCTGGTTCAACACGACAGCCTCCAGCTCTTGCGGCATCGCTGCGTCGTCCGGCAGCGTGACTGTCACCTTTCCGCTGCCGCCTTCCAGTTGGGTCTGGGTCTTCCATACCCCATCCTCGATCTGCGGCAGCGTCCAGGCGACGATCTCGTTCCAAAGTCTGCTGTTGCCTCCCCATCCGACCCATTCCGCCGCCCATTTGCCTTCGAGATCACTCGTCCAGGCGGCTGTTCGGCCCAGGCCGTACTGCCAGCGGGCCAGTATCGGATCTTCGTCCATGCTCAGCAGGGAAACTTCGGCAGTCTGCTTGGGCGTCGTCGCGATGTAGGCCCGCAGCGGCGGCAGCGGCTGGCGAAGACCCGACCAGTTCCCTGCTCCCGTCACTTTTGGCACCTGCAATTTATCCACGATGAAGGTCCTGCTTGCCATCACTGTCTCATTGCTGAAAATCTGCGGGATGGAGGCGGCGTCACTGGCGAAATAGTACCTGCCTTTGCCCCATTCCGCCATCCTCTCTAGCAGTTCGCGATCGGCGTCTTCCCCGAGAGCTACGGTAGAGAGCGTGATCTGTTCACCCGCTATTTGTCCGATCAGCGTTTCATATTGCCCTGAATCACCGGATTGGCCGTCGGTCAGCAAGATGATATGCTTGCGCTTCGTTTGCATCGTCTTTATTTTTTGATACGCAAACTCCAGCGCCGGGAAAATGTCCGTCCCGCCATCTGCTTGAATACTTCCGATCTGCCGATGGATCTCGGCGAGATTGTTGACCGGCTGAGGGCTGACTACCTCCCAGGGCGATCCGTCAAAGGCGATGACCCCGATCTGATCCTGCGCCTGGAGCATCGTCGTCGAGCGGATCGCCGCTTCCTTCGCCAGCTCCATCTTGTCATAGCCGTCGCCGTAATCACTCATGCTGCCGGACTTGTCGATGACCAGAATCAGACCGAGCGACGGAAGTTCCTCTTTGTTTTTCAAATCCATCTGGACAGGCAGCGCTTCTTCGATCGGCGTCTGAAACCAGCCTCCCATACCGAAGCTGTCGCCGCCTCCTGTCATGATCAGTCCCATGCCCAAATCGCGCACTGCGGTCCGCATCCGTTCCATATCTGCTTCGTTCAGCTGCGTAGCGGACACGTCGGCGAGGATGAGGGAAGCGTATTGCTTGTAGACATCCAACTCCTTGGGCAAGGTGGAAATGTCTTTGACCTCCACTTTCATCTGGCCTGCCTGAAGGGCTGAGACGAGGTTGCTCGCCGCTCCCTGATGTCCCTCTACGACCAAGACAGTCGGCGTTCCGGCGACTTGGGTATAGGCTGTAGCCTGGTTGTTCGCCTGATTCGTATCGCGCTGCGCTTCAATCTCCACTCGGAAGCGGTGAAAGCCCTCTTCCGTCGCTTTTTGGGTGAACGCATAACGATTTTTTCCTTTTTCCACCTTTACAACCTGTTTGCCCGCTTCCCGATTCCCCTCGTAAAGCATCAGGGTCGCCTGCGTCGCCAAGGTGCTTTCCACCTCGACACTGATCGCGTATTCCTCGCCGCTGTACAATTGCTGCGGCACCTGCAAGGCGGTCAGGACTACCTCATCGCCTTGCTCCTGCTGGAAGGAGACAGCCTCTACCTCGATCCCGCGCTCCTTTACCAGCTTCGTTTCCTTTTCTGCGTCTCCTTGCGTCTGGATGCCGTCGCTCAAGAGCACCAGCTTCCCCCGCGCCTGGCTGGGGATCATCGCAGCAGCCAGTCTGATCCCTTCGGACAGATCTGTCGCATGCCTGTTGATCTCCACTCCCAACTGCTGCACCTGATTGCGCTGGGTCAAGGGCTGGTCTACGGCTGCGGTCCCGCCTACTACGACCACCGCGTACTGGTCCTCGGCTGCCTTTTGCTGGACGGCCGCTTTCATAAACGCCGTCACACGCGGGTCATCCTTCATGGAAGCTGATCGATCGACGACAAAAACAATCGTCTTGCCCTGGACAGGAAAGTTCAGCTGCATGCCTGCCAAGACCAAGATCAGCAGGCAAAACAAGAGGCTGCGCATAATGGCTATCGTCCATTTTTTGCTTTTGGCCATCTGCTTCTGCTTGCGCCGCCACTGTACGACGACAAGGATCGCAGGGATCAGCAGCAGCAGAAACAGAGGCTGGAGAAAGTTAATAACCACGCTGGTACACCCTCCATTCCACAAAAAGGACCAATAGAGCAAGAGCGACGAGCCAAGGCGTAAGCTCTCTGCTTCCAGTCAATGGGTAATCTGCTGCCGTTGCGGGTGCAGATGGTTTTCCGAGTACTTCCACACCGATGAAATCCGGCGTTATATCGGACTCGCGCTCATGGATCGGCACGGAAAAATAGCGGCTGCTCCTGCCCGCACCAGTCTCTTCGTCCAGACGGTACAACCCGATCTGATCGGGTACTCGCAGCAGCCAGCTCGTACCTGTCGCCTCTATCGGCTCCTGCTGTCCATCCGGGTAGGTAAGCGTTCGGTTCATTCCACCCGGCGTGAGCGAAAGATTGAGCACATCGCCTGGGGTTGCCTCGTCGATCGGCACGGTCTGCAAGGGAGAAAGCCAGTTGATCCCATTTTGCATAAAAATCGGGAAAGCGGGCCGCAGCGGAAAATCAGACTGATGCAAGTCAAAACCAACGATGACCACGCGTCTTCCATCGATGACTCCCGCCCTGATCAGATCCCGCTCACCTGCTCGGACCAGCGTTTTCATTCCCGGCATCGGGTCCAGAACCGCTGTCTTTGCTACGTGGACATCACGCCAATCCACGTATCGAAGCAGCGGGTCTTCCTGCTGCACGGCTTGCGGCTGCTGTTCCAGTTCTGCCTCTCCGCGGTACGGCAGCCATGGCGTTTCCCGGTCTGGAGCAATCAACAGGATATTGCCCTCTGGCAGCTGGTCGGGAACAACTCCGTCAAATACCCAGAGATCCCGTGCCTCGGCTGCACCCTCCGGCATCTGCTGCCGCGTCTCGACCTCAAGCCTTCCGATCGTTTGCAGGGCCTGATGGAGAAAGCGATTGCCCTGCGGCGAGACGAGTGTCGCCTGACCGATCCCCGAGGCGAATGGGATGCTCCAGCGCTCATTGTCCAGAGCCAGTCCATCCTGCTGCGGCTCAATGACTGCGCGGTAGACGGGAGATGCGGGCAAAGACTGGAAGGTGATCGTCTGGGAGCTTCCCGCCTCCACCGAAAAGGCCTCCGTCTCCAGCAGCTGATTTTCCCCATCGTAGATGAATACTTGTCCGCTTGAAGTCTGTGTTCCCTGATTGTCCAAACGCAGCAATCCCTCCACTCCCCCTTTGACGGGCTGGGTGACAAAAGCGCCGATGGAGGTGTTTTCCCGGAACTGGCCCATCTGCATAAAGCGGAAAGCGCCAGAGATGCCTTGTGGGGCTTTTGCTGCAAAAAGCCGCTCCGTCTTGCCGTCTCCAAGCCAGACAACGCCACTGCCAGCCTCGTTGGCAGCGATAGCCGCAGTCAGGGTCATGGCCGCGCTTGTATCCGAAGAACCCAGTTGGGGCTTGATCGACTGGAGGATCTGTACAAGCTCTTCGCGATCATTGCTTTGTGCCAGCAAAACATGCGGCTGCCGGCCCGCTTCGATGAGCGTCACCACTTGCCCGCCGCTTCGCTTTTCCACAAGCTCTGACGCCGCCCGAATGGCTTTTTCCAGTCGGGTCATATCCCCTTCCTTTGCCTGCATGCTCGCCGCGTTTTCAATGACCACGATGGTGTGCTGGTCGGTCAATCCTTCTGTCGGCACAGCCAGGCGAAGCAAGGAGAGCACGAGCAGCACTGCGGCAAGCAGCTGCAAAAACAGCAGCAGATTGCGCTTGAGCTTTTCCCACGGCTTGACCGCTTCCCAGTTTTTCAGGGTTCGCCGCCACATCAGCGTGCTGGGAACGACCCGCTCCTCCACCTTTTGCTTGAGCAGGTAGAGCAGTATGATCGCCGGGATGATCAGTGCGAACCAGCTGTTTCCCAAGGCCAACCATTGCATAGTGCTCTCTCCTCTCTAGCGAATGATGCCTGCTTGTCGAAATACTTGAAAGACGATTGCTTCAAGCGGCTGTTCTGCCTGCACGGGCACATAGGAAATCCCCCTTTTATAGGCAAAAGCCGCCATGCGTTCCTGGAATCCGTGAAAATTTTTGCGGTACTCCTCCATCAAAAGGCCCGTGATCGAAACTTCCCGGGCACTGCCCGTCTCCGAGTCGATCAGACGCAATTCACCTTGATAGTCGGGATTCGTCTCCTCCAATGACCAGATGGGCACGAGCGTGACATCCTGTCTGGCTGCTTGCAGGTAGGCGACCCCCTTCTGATAGCCCGATTCAAAGAAAAAGTCGGACAGGAGGATGGAGATGCCCGGCTTGCCGCGTACCGCACCCGGAGAACGCATCGCCGCCTGCAGATCGCCCTCGCCCCCTGGCTGAACCTTGGACAAAAAATCGAGCAGTCGAGCAGCCTGGCCTTTCCCCTGCAAGCCGTGAAGCGAAGTCCTCACCTGCGAATCAAAGACGGTGACGGAGACATGGTCGAGATTGCAAAGCGACAGATAGCCGAGTGCCGCCGCCACTTGCACCGCCAGCTCCAGCTTGGAGGGCTGGCCATAGCTCATGGAACGGCTGCAATCGATGTAGATCGTCACATGCAGCTCCGTCTCATCCAGGAATTTTTTCAAAAACAGCTTGCCCGAGCGCGCATAGGCATTCCAATCCAGCTGCCGCAGATCATCGCCTGGCGTGTAAGCCCGGTAGTCTGCGAATTCCATCGAAGAGCCCAACAGCTTGGAACGCCGCTTCCCCGCCTGGCTGCCGCCGGCCTCGCGTTTGCTCGCCATCTGCATCCGCTCCAGCCGCGCCAGCCACGATGGGTCCAACAAATAGCGACTCATGCTGTCTGCGTCCCCAGCGAGCTGATGATGTCGCAAATGATTTGATCCGGCTGGATGCCGTTTGCCTCTCCCTCAAAATTGAGGAAAATGCGATGGCGCAGCGCAGGCAACGCGACAGCCGCAATATCTTCATACGCCAGGTTATAGCGTCCGGCGAGCAAGGCGCGTACCTTTGCCAGCGAGACCATCGCCTGTACCCCGCGAGGTCCCGCGCCGTTGCGCACGTATTGCTTGACTGCTGGAATCGCGTTCTCTCCCGGATGTGTGGCGAGCAGGAGGCGGACTGCATAATTCAAGACGCTTTCCGCCATGAGAATCTCTTGTGCAGCCCGCTGTATTTCGAAGATCTCTTGACCCGTAGCTACCTTTTCCACTTGCTCGGCGGTTCCAGAGGTCGTTCTCATGACAATCGCCTTCAACTCTTCTTCAGATGGGAACGGCACCTCGATTTTCAGCAAAAAGCGATCCATCTGCGCTTCCGGCAACGGATAGGTCCCCTCTTGCTCGAGCGGATTTTGGGTTGCCAGCACAAAAAACGGCTCAGGCAGCGAACGGGTCACCCCTCCGGCAGAAACAGTCCGTTCCTGCATGGCCTCCAGCAAGGCGCTTTGCGTCTTGGGCGTCGCACGGTTGATCTCATCCGCCAGCACCACATTCGCGAAGATCGGTCCTGACTGGAATTGAAAGGACTGCTGTCCATTCTCGTCTACCCGCAGGATGTTCGTACCGGTAATATCCGTCGGCATCAAATCGGGCGTAAACTGGATTCGCTGAAAGCTCAGCTCAAACGCTTGCGACAAGGTACGGACCAACAAGGTTTTGCCCAGACCGGGCACCCCTTCCAGCAGGGCGTGCCCACCTGCAAATACAGCCCAGAGCAGTTGCTCCACCACTTCCTTTTGCCCAACCAATACTTTGGCGATCTCCTGTCTTACACGCTCCACCTGCTGCTGACAATCAGGCAAGGCTTGCTGCTTCATCGCTCTCTCCCCATTCCATTAAGGTTCAATATTGCTGAAATATTCCTTGACGATCTCTTGATAATCTCCCGGAATATTGCCCTTTTCCAAGCTTTCGCGGGCAAATTGCGCATACTCGCCGTAGACCTCCGCATAGGGGAGCGTTCCACCTGACGATACCTGCGCATTGCTGCTTTGCGTTGTCTGGGAAGCTCCTTCTCCCAAAGGGCCGCTGACCGTATCGGTAGGTCCGCCTGGTTCCGTGATCCTTTGGGAAGGCACCGTAACCAGCTCATGCCGGCCATCTCCAAGGCCTGCCCCGCTGCCCTGGCCGACGCCATTGCCGCCATTGCCGGAGCCTGCTCCATTTCCGGCGCCTGTACCGTTTCCAGCGCCCGTACCGTTTCCAGCGCCCGTACCGTTTCCAGTGCCTGTACCGTTTCCAGCGCCCGTACCATCGCCTGTGCCACTTCCATTCCCGGTGCCCGTGCCTTGACCGGCTCCCCCATCTCCTGGTGAGCCTGGTTGGCTGCCTGGGTTCGCTCCTGTACCTTGGCCGGGTGCACCGGAACCCTGGTTATTCCCCGCGGACGGTTGGTTTGTTCCGTTGCCTGGAGCCGGAGTTCCGGATGCAGGAGTCGCCTGTCCATTGCCCTGAGTCTGCTGCCCAGTCGGCATGGCCCCTGCCATATTTCCCTGTGACCCTGCCCCCGCGCTCGCCAGCGTCATCTGGGACTGCTGGAGGGATGCTGTGGCCTGGGCTGCCGCGAGATTGCCTTGCTGGGACTGTCCTGCTGCCTGCATGCCTTGGGTCAGGCTCTGCTCCAGTACCGTTAATGCCTGCGGGATCTGTCCCTGCGCCAACTGTTGGGCAGTGGCACTCAGTTGTTCCGCGATCTTTTTCGCGTCCTCCGCGTTCGTCTCGGCCGCTTCCTGCGCAAGCTCCCCGGCAGACTGCTCCAATACGGCGGCCAGCTTGTTGATCTCTTCGACGGACATCCCTTCGATCGCCTTCGCCAGCTCTTGCAAGGCCTTGGTCAGAGCCTCGCGATCGCCTTGGCTCATCGCCTCCGCAAGGGATTGGGTCGCTTGCTGTCCAGCCAAGGCTTGCTGTAGGCGCTGCAAAGCCACCTGCTTGCGCGCCTCGGTCTGCCGCCACTTTTCCAATTGCTTTTCAGCTGCACGCAGGGCATTGAGACGATCCATCGGATCCTGCGCTTTCGCCAAAGCCTGTTTTGCTTGCTCCAGCATGTCCTTCAGTTCTTTTTTCTGCGCTTCAGTCAGCGCGTTGTTGGTTTGGGTTTCTTCCTGGATCTCCTCAAGTGTCTCCTGCGCTTCTTCCAGTGCCTGTTGCTCCATGGCCATCTGCGCCAAGCGCACGTCCTGGGCATTAGGCAGCAGGAAAAGCAAGGTGCTCGTGAGCGCCAGACCTGCAATCACGTAGATCTGTTTGCGCACCGTCGGCCAGATTTGGATACTCTCGACAATCTGCGGAATCTGGCGGCGCAGATGGGATAGGGCATCTTCTCGCTGGCGCAAGGCGATCGCCGTCTCACTATCCCGGTGTTCCCATGCCGTGACGGTCCGCTGCGCCAATCCCTGACCGTCTGCCGTCTGCGCACAATCCAGCCAGGTGGGCTGCTTGCTCCACGCTACGATGCTTCCAGCAGCCAGCGCCAGCACGAGAATAGCGAGCGCAATCCAGGGATAGTGCGGGATCGGCCATAAACGGGCAACGAGGAGAAGCAATACGCTTCCCCCCATCCCTCCCAAACCGTACAACGTCCAATGACGCATCAGCTGCCTGCGTCCCAGACGTTTGCGAATCGGCATCAGCAACGACTGCAATTCATCGGTCGACTTTTGGGCAAACATGGCTTATTGCTCCTTTTTCGCCGCCCTGAACAGACGCGGACGGACAGGTTGGATCAAGTAGATCGCCACCAGCAGAAAAATGATGGTGATAAGCCCGAGCAAGGCGCAGTAATACCAGTACGGATCGATCTTGTACAGCCAGGAGGAGCCGTAGCGGTTCCCGCGTGTCGCCGGACCTTCCTCAAAAATGTTCAGGATCGCAAACAGGGGATTGATGCTGTAGATCAGGTCGATCCAGTCCGTATTGCTGTTGTGTCCGATCACACCGGCGCGACGCTGGTAGCGGACAAACTGATTCAAAATTTCCACCAGCACCATGGTCCCGATCGAATAGCCGAAGACGACTGCGTAGCTGACAACAGTGGCTATTCCCGTCCGTTTGATCAATGTGGACAACAGCACGCCGACACTGCCGATGCCAAACATCGTGATGACGTATAAGCCGAATACCTTGACCACTTGCATCGGAGACACCCCGCCGTACAAAAAGACGATGGCGTACAACGGGATGGTGGCAAACACCAGAAACATCATGAAGCTCAGTGACGCCAGCCATTTTCCCAGAATCAGCCTGGTGGCGCTCACATTGGTGGTCAAAAGGATGCTGAGCGTCTGCCGTTCGCGCTCCCCGGAAATCGAGCCCGATGTAAGACCAGGCACGACAAACACGATCATCCCCAGCTGCAGGATCGACAGGATCATGAAGAGCTCCCTCGAATTGTCGGGATTGTAGTAAGTGCCTCCCTCTGTCTGCACATAAATGTAGAAAAGGGTGATCCCGCCCAAAACCATCAGGTAGAAGAACAGCATCCACGGTGAACGGACACTTCTCATCCGCATCTTCCATTCGTTGAACAAGACCGGGTTGTTCAAACGCTTCAGAACGTTCATGATCCCACCCCCTTCGTAATTTCCAAAAAGATTTCTTCGAGATCTCCCTGCTCTTCATTGAAAGCCGCAACTGGAAAGCCTGAGACCGCCAGATCGCGGAACAGCTCGACCTGTTGCTGGTCATCCCCCGTAAACCCGACGACAAGCCAATTGCCTTCGTGCGTAACCTGGGACACATTGGCCTTTTGCCGCAGATGGGACATCGCTTCCTCAAACCGATCCAGCAGACGGATGCGCAGGACCTTCGTTTCCTGCATCCGGGCATAGATTTCGTCTACCCGACCAAAGGCGACGAGATTGCCTTCTTCCACGATCCCGATCACATCGCACATCTCCGCCAGCTCTGGCAGGATGTGAGAGCTGATGATGATCGTTTTGCCCATGTTGCGCAGCTCTTTCAAAATTTCGCGCAGCTCGATCCGCGCCCTCGGGTCCAGGCCGGAAGCAGGTTCGTCCAGAATCAGCACCTCCGGGTTGTGCACCAGGCAGCGGGCAAGTCCCAGTCGCTGCTTCATCCCGCGGGACAGGGAGTCTACGTAAGCATCACGCTTGTGGGAGAGATTGACGAGCTCCAGCAATTGCGGGATGATCTCTTTTCGCTCCGCCTGCGGAATATCGTAATTCGCCCCGTAAAAGTCCAGGTACTCTTCTGCTGTCAAATTATCGTAAACGCCGAAAAAGTCCGGCATGTAGCCGATCAGCTTGCGTACTTCCTTTGGCGACTTCGTAACCTCGTAGCCGCCGACGTACGCCTGCCCGCTTGTCGGCTCCAGCAGGGTCGCCAGAATGGACATCGTCGTAGACTTACCCGCGCCGTTGGGGCCGACAAAGCCAAAAACGGTTCCTTTCTCAATCTCCAGCGTCAACCCTTTCAACGCTTCCATCTTGCCGTATCGCTTGCGCAGGTTCTTGATCTGAATCATGGGTTGACCACCTTCCCTTCCACGCTGACGAGCGGTCTGCCAATGTGGCGGTTGTCTTGGGAGTCGTGGGATACTCTGACCCGCAGAACCCCCTCGTCCGACACATAGCTTCCTGCTTTGTCCTGCCCCAGGACGCTGCCGGTGAATACCTTGTCATACGGATCGAAGCTGCCAGTCTTCCAGTTGTACACTTCCTTGGAGAAGAAGGCGTTGTCCTCCGACCAGATGAACAGATATAGTTTGTTGATCGCAAGCTTTGCTCCATTTGGGCGCAGATAGACATCAAAGGTAAGATCGCCTTTTTCCATGTAATAGCCGTTAGGCACCTCTTCCAGTCTGGCCGTATTGCCCGATTTGACGATTTCAAATGAACCCGCCGGGAAAAAGACATCTCCGCCCGGGGAAGGCTTCATTTGCAAAGGAGCTGTGACTAATGTGATCCCTTCCGGCTTGGCAGAAGACCCCTCGACAGAGACCTCGGTGACTGCCTGATCAGCCCAGCCAATGATCTTCAGCGACGATGCCTGGCTGGGGTCGTATCGGTAATCATCGCGCTCCTCCAGCACCTGGATGATGTTGCCTTCACGCGTTTCGTACAGGGCGTTGCTATTGGTGTTGGCGGGAATAAGCCTACTCGCGATGCGGCGCATACCGCTTCTCCCTTGCATCAGCTGGGCAGAAGGCGAGAAACTCAAATCGACCTGGATTGTGCCGCCCGGCGCCAGTTCGCCAAAGGTCTGGACTTGGCTTCCTGCCATCACTCTGACGTCGCGCAGGGCAAATGCCGTCTCGTTGGTGACGGTCCCCTGCAGTTTTCCGTTGTTTAACGTCAGATTGGAGGTAAAACTGCCCGTATTCTCTATGTATTGCTGCGACACAGCATTTCGCATCGACCAAAACTCCACGTTGTGGAACCGCATCTCGGCGCGATCAGCATCCAGCCAAGCCCAGACATTGGCCTCCTCCTCAAAGCGCCTGCCGCTTGCATAGGGCTGTGCCAGACCCGCTCCGTGAATCGTCATGCGGTACTCCCCATTGAGCGGCACAAACATGGATGTGACCGCGCTTACCTTGGCCTTGCCATCGTTGTTCAACTCGACGATCCCCGCCTGATGGAGAAGAACCCCTGTCCCGCGCTGATAGGCTCCGAATGAAAAAATCCCCAAGCCGGTAATGACCGATAAGAGCGGGACGAGCACCCACATATAGCTTTGCTTTCTTTTGTACCGCAGGATAAAAAACAGCATAGGACCCGCAATCAACGCATACAGCCCAAAGAACACGGCAAAACCGCTCACATCGGGCAATTTCAAGGATGGAATTTGTTCAGCCGCTCGCCTCAGAGACCACATGCCGTCCTGCAGCGTATCGTATTTTTCGGTGACAAGCGTGGAGCCAAATGCCTTTGGCAATACCTCTGCCCAAAACCGGCCGTTTCCTGCCCAACTGGCGATCGGCTCCTGCGCCAGATCATAGGCGACATAGAGTACCTTCCCTTGTCCAAAGGAACGGGAGACAAACAGCGGAATTCCTCCTTCTTCCGCGAGAACATTGCCTCCTCGTAGCGTTCCTGTGCTGACCGTGAACGGCGCTGTCAATTCCAGCACTCTGTCTTCCGCCTTCATGGCAGACAAGGATGTAAGCTGGGTCACCCCTGTCACTTCTACGGGCGACATGTCCTGCAGTGCTCCAGCCGTCTTTTTGTACTGGGGACCGCCTGCCAGTACCAGCATCCCGCCGAGGTCGGTCCAATCGCGTATCGCCTGAATTTGCTGACTGTTCAGTGTATCGAGAGCGTAGTTGTTCAGGATGAGCATGTCGACCATCTGCAGGTGAACGCCGGACGAGGGGACCAGCTCCTGCTTGAGCTGCACCACCTTGACATTTTTCGTCCAAATATCCCGAGGCATGACGCCGAGAAAGTTGGCTGTATCCGGATTATCCGCCATCACACCGACCATCAAGGTGTTTCCGCCATACCCTCTGCCGTAGACGCGTGTCTGGGCAACCATCTTCTCCCCCTGCATCAGCGACACGTAGGTATAGGATCTCATCATCTGGGCCGGAATCGTGATCGTGACTTGCTTGGTGCTTCCGCTCGCGACAGAAACGGGCTGAAAAAAGGCAACCCCTTCGCTTCGCTGGGAGGTGTCCCCCGAGTCTACGACCAAATCTCCTTCAATGTCTGGACCTGTGTTGGTAATCGTGACTTGTACCGGCACCAGTCCCGACTCTTTGTAATCTCCTTCAAAGCCTACCTTCGTCTCCAGCTTGACTGCGGTATTCGCCTGCTGCTCTGCCGATGAAATACCGGCAGGCAAAAGGGCGAAGATCAGCAAGCTGACGCTTAGTACAAAAAGCCAGTGCCTGGACTTTTTGATCTTCATTTTGACATACCCCCATAGACGGCCTTCTTGCTACCTTCATGTCCGTCTTTCTCATACAGATATAGACGTATTTGAAAGGAAAAAGCTACAAAAAAAGCCCGCCCTTTTCCAAAAAAAAAGGCAGGCGATCAAAAACAGCTTGATTTTCAATACCCGGGGGCTTGCAAGCGTTCGGGCTCCATCATATCAGCAACCGCCTGATGGACCTGAGGAGGATATTCCGCCAGGCGATGGCAGAGATAGAGAAACCACTCCTTCCCGTAAGTGAGATACAGCCGAACCGCTACCCCCTCTTCCCGCTTCTGCTTCGCCAGTTCGGGACGTACCCCGTAGAGGAGCTCCAACTCCGCATGCCGTTCTTGCAAGTATCCTCTTCGCTCCAGTTCATCGATCAAAAGCGAGTCGTGTGTCGCAAAAGAAACCTCGTGTCCTGCCTGTACACATTTCTCTGCCAGCATCAGATAGCGCTCGTTCAGTTCCATTGAACGTCCCAGGGCAACCTCCGGGGATTCCTTGAATGCGCCTTTTACCAGCCGAATTTTGCCCGGCAAACTCAACAGCCTGGTCACATCCTCCATCGTGCGGTGCTGTTGTACCTGCAGGGTGATCCCGACATTCTCCCGCTCGTTTGCGAGCTGCTCGTACACCTCGAGGATCGCGTCCGTCTTGGCAGCCTCCTCCATGCTGATCATGATCCCATGTCCTTGCCTCTTCGCCTCATCTGCCAATTCAGCTGCATAGGCAAAAGCCAGCTTGCGGTCGAGCAGCAATCCCACATGCGACAGGTCGAACGAAACGCCGATGGGGCGTTTGATCGTTCCGCACGCTTGGGTCAGCTGGAGCAGTTCGTCTTTGGCTTCACTGCAGGCTTCCGCATCTTGAGTGTTTTCCCCGATGTATTCGGTGGACAGGCGATATCCCAGACCCGTTAACTCATGAGCCCGTGCGAGCAGGTCTGTGCGCTTCTCTCCCGTCACGAATCGCTTCGCAGCAGAGAACAACAATTGGTAGATCGCCGGAGAATGCATCACCTCGTGCTTGATGGCTGGATTGCGCGCGACCGTGCGCAAGAATGTTGCTATATTTTGTTCCAAGTCTTGCATGGCATTTCCTCCCGTCATGGTGTTGGACTTCTTCGCATCACCATAACATGGTAAGCTAATCTCGATTAGAGCCAGTTAGGCACCTACTGCATAGAGCCACTTTTACGGGAGGAACCTACATGCTGTACCTTGCGATTGACCGGGGGAAGTCACTTCCGCTGATCCGTCAGCTATATACCCAGTTGCGCTCCAAAATTCTGCAAGGGGAGCTGCTCGCCGGACAAAAGCTGCCTTCCACGCGCAAGCTGTCGGAAGAGTTGTGCATTTCCCGCAATGTCATCCTCGAAGCCTACGAGCAGCTGCTCGCGGAGGGCTATATCGAAGGTCGGCGAGGCTCGGGATACTACGTCGCGGCTGGCATGTACCTGGAACAGCAGGCGAGGCAGGAAGACTTGTCGATTTTCCCATCTGGCGAGGCCGAATCGCTTGGCAGCGACATCATTGATTTCCGCTCGGGTGTGCCTGCATTGGAGCACTTTCCGCGTACGGTATGGGGGAAAATCGTTCAGCGCGTCTGCCAGGAAGCGCCCCTCTCTGCCTTGGGCTACAACCGGCCCGAGGGACGTCTGGAGCTTCGTCAGATTTTGAGCCGCTATTTGTACCGTACGCGCGGAGTCTGCTGCGAGCCGGAACAGATCGTGATGACCTCCGGCGCTACACAGGCGCTTACCTTGATCGCCAAGGTTCTTTTGAAGCCAGGCAGCCGTGTGCTGATCGAAGACCCGATCACGCATGACATCCAGACCATCTTTCGCGCTGCTGGCGCTTCCCTGCATCCCGTCCCTGCAGATGCATCCGGTTTGCAGGTCGATCAGCTCCCCGATCCCGCTGCGTGCCATCCAAGCTTTGTTTTTGCAACGCCCTCTCATCAATTTCCGTTGGGAGGAACCTTGCCGATTCAACGGCGCATTCAGTTGATCCAGTACGCCCGCGAAGCAGATTGCTATATTGTCGAGGACGATTACGACAGCGAGTTCCGTTACGACAGTCCGCCGATCAGTTCCTTGCAAGGTCTCGACGACCAACGCGTCATCTACGTCGGCTCGTTCAGCAAAATCCTCTCGCAGGGTTTGCGTTTGGGCTATCTCGTCCTGCCGCGGGAGCTGGTGCAGCGGTATCAGGAAGCGAAGTGGTTTTCCGACCTGCATACCCCTTCTCTCGACCAGCTCGCTCTGGGTCTTTTCATCGAGGAGGGGCATCTGGAGAAGTATGTGAATCGGGTCAAAAAGCTCTACAAAAAACGAAGAAAATGCCTGGTCGATGCACTTCACGAGGCTTTTGCAGATCGGGTGAGCATCTGGGGAGCGTCTGCCGGCCTGCACATCGTGGCTGCTTTTCCGGGGATTCGCTTCACACCTGCCCTGCTCGCCCAGATCAAAGATTGCGGTGTTCGCCTCTACCCCGTTGAAGAACATGCGATTGTACCGGGCAGACATGAAGAGAAAGTAATTCTAGGCTACGGCAACCTCTCTGAAGCCGAGATTCTCGCAGGTGTCGCGAAATTGAAGGAGGTTCTTCAGCAAAACTAATGCAGCCAAGCGGCAGCCAAAGCCCGAATGCCCGGCTCGATCTTCTCCAGCGGAATACCCGCGAATCCGAGGAAGAATTCCTTGTGTGTCTCGGCAGGCGGCTGAATCCAGGTAAAGGAAGCCGGGGAAATGCGGACCTTCGCCTGGATCGCCAACTCTCTCATCTCCTGCTCGGTATATGGACTGTCGACGCGAAGCAGCAGGTGGAAGCCTGCGTCTTTGCCGTAGAGGACCGCCCTATCGCCAAAATGCTCGTGTACCGCCCGGATGCTTTCATCATGCTTCTTGCGATACAAGCTGCGCATTTTGCGCAAATGCTTCTCCAAAAGTCCCTTCTCCATAAAAGTCTCTAAGGTGCGCTGGTGCAAACGTGACGCGGACTGCTCCAACAGCGTCTCGCTGACCAGCGCATAGTAGCGGTCTAACAAGCTCTCCGGCAGGACCATGTACCAGATGCACAGAGCAGGCGCAACGACCTGCGCGAAGCTCCCCATGTAGATGACGTTTGCCTTGGGAAGGAGCCCCTGCAAGGATGGGATCGGTCTGCCATGATAGCGGAATTCCCCGTCGTAATCGTCTTCGAGGATGTAGCCGTCCACTGTTTTTGCCCAGTCCAGCAGCTGCAATCGCTTGCTGATCGGCATGATCATGCCGCGCGGATATTGATGGGACGGGGAGACGACGGCCAGACGTGCTCCGCTTCGATGCAATTCCCCGATATCGATGCCGTCGTACTCAAGCGGGACGGGCTTGACTTCAAACCCGTGGTGAGTGAAGGTGCGCGCAAACAGCAAATACCCCGGATTCTCCACAGCGATCTGCGGGTACTCCGGCTTCAGGATCAGGCTGAGCAAGGACAACATCCCGAACTGATCAGACCCCACCACGACTTGATTGGGTGAACAGTCTACACCCCGATACTGATGCAGATACCTCGCGATTTGCTTGCGCAGTCCAGGCTCCCCTTGTGGATCGCCAAAAAACAGGTCATCCTGCTGCTCCAGCACGAGGGTCTGGTTGTACAGCCTGCGCCATTCGACGTAAGGAAACAAGGAAAAATCATTCCGGGACATATGAAAATCGTATTCGTATTGCCGAGAGTCGCGAAGCAGCGGACGCTCGATGACCGCAGCTGCGGCAGATTGACTCGCCAGTGGCTTTGCTTCCGGCTCCGGCAAATGCTCCACGTAATACCCGCTGCGGGGCCTGCTGGTGATAAAGCCCTCTGCCAGCAATTGCTGATAGGCCATCTCCACCGGGGTCGTGCTGAGACCCAGCAGATCCGCCAGTTTGCGGACAGACGGCAGACGGGTGTTTTCGGGAAGTTTGCCTTCCGCGATCTCTTTTTTCAGATACGCATACAATTGGGCGTACTGAGGTTCATTGCTGTTCGCTTCCCAGCCGGGAGTCAGCAGCATGATTCCTTCCCTCCAAACTGTCCTTTTCTTTTTTTATAAAACTGCCCATTCACAAGTATACAGAAATTCGATAGCCTAGTGAAAACAAGATGAGAAGGAAGGAAACACCCATGTCACAACAGGAACAAGCTCTGACACCCGTGCGCTTTTTGGAAGGGGAGCGCGTCTACCTGCGCCCCGTCGGGATGGAAGATGTGGAAGTCTACTATCAGATGCTATTTAATTCGGATGCTCGCCGTTTGACCGGAACGCAGAAAGCATTTACACGGGAGGAAATCTCGGCGTATATCGAAAGCAAAAGAAATGACTCCTCCAGCGTGCTGCTGCTGATCGCCCTGCGCGAAAACGACCAGGTGATCGGCGATGTGCAGATCGGCGGGATCGATCGCAACAACCGCAACGCCTATATCCGCATCGCGATCGATTCCAGCAAGTTCCAAGGCAAGGGCTATGGCAGCGAGGCGATGCTTCTCATGCTGGATTACGGCTTTGGCATCCTCAACCTGCATCGGATCGAGCTGAATGTGTTTGCCTACAATGCCAGGGCCATACACACTTACGAAAAGCTGGGATTCCAGCGTGAGGGCGTCCAGCGTCAGGCTTTGTATTACAATCATGAGTACCACGATTCGATTCTCATGTCGATGTTGGCGGATGAGTACCGCGAGCGGTATGTAAAGTAAGAAGCGAATAATGATAAAAAAGCGACAAGGTTGGCTCGAAAGCCAGGCTTGTCGCTTTTGTCCTATTTTTTGATGCTTACGGATTCAAAATATAGATGCTTCTTTTCATCCTCCTGAATATCGGGATGCATCTCGAGAAACCATTCCTCCTGCAAAAACTCCTCCTTGAAGATATTCGGTCTCCAAAAAGAGAGGCCAAGGGCAGGAAACATGTACATGTATCCCAATTCCCAATCATCCCGGTCGTAGGGAGAGATCTCGTCGACTTTTGCCACCAGCTCCTCTGCCTTGGTGTTGAATACGTCCATTCCTCTAAAGGAGCACGTAAAGATGTCTTTCAAGCTGGACGGGATTTCGATGAAATGGACCCGCTCTTCCTCGTCGTATTTCACCATGAATACATGTTCAAAATAGTTTTTTGAATAGCTGGGCTTCCTGTACTTCGCCGTATACTCCTGAATGCACGCTTCTACCTCCTGCCTGCTCATGCCCAGCTCGATAGTTCCGATGCCTTTGCCAGGCTCAATGATCAGTGGGTCCATCGATCACATCTCCTCTCCAATTGCTGCTTTTTTCCTTTGTTCATCAAGACTAGTCAAAAAACAGGCTCCCCATCTCATCCTCTTCCTCGGCAATTCCGCTCAGCTTCCCCTCCAGGCGCGCAATCCGCTTTTCATAAGCCTGCGCCTCTGCCCTGGTTTTTTGCCGCAACAGAGTGGCCCGCTGCTTCCATTGCTCATACGCTTTTTTGGTGTAAAACAATGCTTTGTCCCAGTCCTTGAACTGATGCTCGCACAGCTTGGCCGCCTCAATGTAAACCTCTTCCGGGACAAAACGCGCGCCTTGCATGCAGGACTCCCAAACGTGCAGTGCCTGGGAAAAATCCTTTTGCTTTTTATATAGCTGCCCCAAAGCCAGCTTCGCCCGGACATTCCAGGAGTGCTCGCTATTCGCTACGAGCGCATACGCCTTCATCGCTGCTTCCTGGTCTCCCAACGCGTCGTACCAGCGGGCAATGGCAAAGCGCTCCTCGTGGGATACCTGTTCCTGCTCGTGCCCAAGGATCAGACGGGTAATATGGGTGTACAGCGTGATCAGCGACAGGACGTCCAGCTCGTTGTGGCGCAGCACGCCTTCGATCACCGACGGGTCCTGGCTATGGAGAAAATCGAAGTAACGGATGGGAGCGAGAAAACCGGGCAGGTCGTCTTCGCGGGTGACCTGAAGCTTTTCCTGTTCGATCAAGGAGAGGCGGCAGGATTCCAGCTCGTCCTTCCACAAGCGTCTTGCCCCGTGCAAAAGGTCCAGGTGGCCAAAGGTCGGCAAGGCAGACACCTGGTCGCGGATCAAGGTATGCCGCGTCTTTACCTGCGGCCAGTCGAAAGATTTTCCGTTAAAGGTGACGAGGTGCGAGGACTTTTGTGCCTGCTCTAAAAACGAGTGGTACAGGGTCACTTCCGCGTGCGGTCCAGGCAGAAAATGCTGGCGCATGACTACCTCGTCACCTTCGAGACGGCTGTAGCCGAGCAAGAATACCGTATTGCCCGCACCGCCGGAAAGACCCGTCGTCTCCGTATCGAAAAAGAGCAGGTCTTCCGCTTTACGGCCAGCCGAAGACAGCGGATGCTGCCTGCCCGATGCTTCCCAGGCGGCAATCGCCTCGTGCAGCTGGGCAAAGGTATAGGAGCCGTGCTGGTGGGTTACGGGATAGCGCACCTCGCGCAGCATGACGTGCTCCCCGTCCCAGACGTAGGGCTTCGCCTGCAATTCCTGCCACTGCCGGGCGAACGGGATGTCGGCGGCAGCTGGCTCCTGTTCGCTTTCCCGCGGCACCTCCTGCTTCTGCTGATCACTTTCCTTGACGAGATGCCCCTTCATCCGCTGCAGCTTGGATTTAAGAGACATAGGTGCTTCCCCCTTGGGCGACGCGCAGCAGGGTCATGGCCAATTCCTTGCTGCCGTCATCCGCGGCCCCGACACAAGACGGACAGCCGGATTCACACGGACAAGACGTAATCAATTGCTCTGCCTGCAGCAGAATCGTCTCCATTTCCTTGTACACCTGCTCGCTCAGCCCAATGCCGCCGGGATAACGGTCGTAGAGGAAAATCGTCGGCTGCTGGGAGTGAACAGCTTTTCGCTGCGGGATAACATGCAAATCCATCGGGTCGCACATGACAAACAGCGGCGCCACGTGCTGCAGGACATGCGCCAGTCCGACAAGACCGCGCTCCACATCCTCCGTCCCGATGGTTTCCAGCAGGCTGTTGGAAAAGCTGATCCAGGCTGCGTTGGTATGAAGTTCTTCCTCGGGCAGATGGATGGGTCCGGAGCCGATATTTTCATGCGTCTCGAACTTGATCTTTTTAAATATGGTCGCCATCGCGTGCACGGAAACCTCTCCGTAGGCAAAGGCCGTCTCAGCGCGACTCCGCGTCTGGTCCTCCTCCAGCACCTTGAGCTGGACGGCGAGATTGGCATCGGTATAGTAATCGACCTGCACCTCGCGCACATACGCCTTCTTTTCCTCGTAATCCAGCTTCTCTACCTGGTACTGTGTCCCCTGGTGCAAATAAATGGCCTCGTCGTGCAAGAGGGTCATGGAGCTGAAACGGTCCATTTCCCCGATAACCCGCTCGTTGCCGCGCTCGCTGATGTCGATGATGACGACATTTTCCTGGGAGGCGGAACGCAGGCTGATGTTGTGCGCAGGGAACGAATCGTTCATCCAGAACCATTTGCCGCGGGAAAAATGCAGGACCTGCTCCTCCGTAAGGAATTCGAGGATTTCCATGATCTCTGCTCTGCCGAAGCGATCTCCTTCCTTGAAGGGAAGCTCATAGGCAGCGCATTTGAGATGGTCGACAAGGATGATCAGGTTGTCCGGGTTGATCCGCGCTGTCTCCGGGCTGCGGTCGAAGAAGTACTCCGGATGGCCGATCACATATTGGTCGAGCGGCGTGGAGCTGCCGACCATGACGACGACAGACTCGCCTTGTCGTCTTCCCGCTCTCCCTGCTTGCTGCCAGGTGCTGGCGACAGAGCCGGGATAGCCCGTGATGACGCACACCTGCAGCTGCCCGATGTCGACGCCGAGCTCCAGTGCATTGGTGCTGACCACGCCCATGATCTCGCCGTTGCGCAGACCGCGCTCGATCTCCCGCCGCTGGCTCGGCAAATAGCCGCCGCGATAGCCCTGGATCTTCTTGGGGCCGAGCTTGCGCTTGATGAGTTCTTGCAGGTATGTAAGCAAAATCTCCACCCGGACGCGGCTTCGCGCAAACAGGATGGTCTGGATGCCGTTGGTGAGGAACTGCTCCGTGATGTCCCGTGCCTCCAATGTGGCACTGCGCCGGATGTTGAGCTGTCGGTTCACCACCGGGGGATTGTAGAACAGAAAGTGCTTGGTTCCGGCTGGCGCGCCATTGTTGTCCACCAGCTCTACAGGCTCCTCCGTCAACTGTTCCGCCAGCTCGCGCGGATTGGCGATCGTCGCAGAGGTGCAGATAAACTGCGGCTGACTGCCGTAAAAGGCGCAGATCCGCTTCAGCCTGCGGATGACATTGGCGACGTGGCTGCCAAAGACGCCGCGATAAGTATGCAATTCGTCGATCACGACGTATTTCAAATGCTCAAAGAAGGACACCCACTTGGTGTGATGCGGCAAGATCGCGGAATGCAGCATATCCGGGTTGGTGATGACGATATTGCCTGCTTTTCGCACTGTTTGCCTGATTTGGGCCGGTGTGTCTCCATCGTAGGTCTCAGATTTGATCGACAGACCCATTTCATTGATCAGCTCGTGCAGCTCGCTTTTCTGGTCCTGAGCCAGAGCCTTGGTGGGAAAGAGATACAGCGCACGAGCCTGCGTATCCTCGGACAAAGTCTGCAGGACAGGCAGATGGTAGCACATGCTTTTTCCCGAAGCCGTCGGCGTGACCGCTACGATGCTTTTGCCCGCCATGACATGGCGAAACGAGGTCTCCTGATGCGTATACAACGCCGGGATTCCCCTTCTTATGAGTGCATCTTGTATGCGTTGGTCCAGTCCCGCCGGAAACGGCACGCTTTTGGCCTCCCGACTGGGAATGGTTCTCCAGTGAACAATATTCCGGGCGAAACGCTCCTCTGTTTTGAGATAATCCAGGATTTCGCCGACCTGTTTTTTTCTGATCATTTCCATCACCCGCTTTCTGTTATTGTACGAATGGATGTTCGGGATGTAAATGGAGAAAAATGCTTGAGCGCGAAAAGCTCCCACATTTGTCCCTGGTGAGGGCGTTGGGGAGCTTTTTATAAGTAGTAGAGTATAACTTACTTTGATGAGATGTGATGTAAATAAATTTCTAAATACTTCATAACTCCTTCTAAAAATTCAATAAACTCTTCTTTATTTAAAAAAACTCGTCGTAATCCTTCGTTGAATGGAGGTGTATTCCTATTATTGTGAACATATAGATGCAGGTCAAATTCCCCTTCTCCCGCGTTCAAAATAACCTCGATTCTGGTAATTTTAGGGAAGTGCTTAAAAGTAATGGTGAATTCATCTCTTTTATAAATCAGCTTTCCACCAAACATGATCGGTTGATCTTCATGCACCTTACGAAAACCCTTTTTCTCAAGAGACGGAGTCATGATTTCCTGATAGACCGCATTCACATCAAATACTTCAATTTGATTGTTCTGCAACCAGTTGTGTCCGATATTGACAAAAACATCACGAATCTCTTCCAAAGCCAATTGCAATTGAGCCTCGTCTTCATAGGTAATTTCTCGCCTATGCTGTTTGCATGTAACCCAAAACAGATCGCTATAACCTTTTGAAGGTGAATACAAGCTCGCTGAAATTTTGCCCTTATCGGAAGCATCCACGTAGATGCCGTATGTATATCCATGTTCATCTTTTCTCGTAAACGCTAACCGTTTCCCATCCGACATACTCTTATCCAGAAAATACCCTTTTTGATTGAGAGAGTTTTGAAGGGTATCGAAAATTATCTTCTTTACCTTAATAATCTTCTTTTTCCCTCTAAAATACCGTGCTCCCAGCTCTTCTCGTCTCCCATCGCTGTCACGCGACAGGTAGGCATAAGAGATCCACTCTATTTTCTCGATGGCGAAGGCTTTCTTAAAGAGTTCGACTCCGCGATAGATTTCTTCCAAATGATCATCAAAATGTTTTACCCACTGTCTAAAACTCATGTAAGTGTCAGGATCTTTGCACGCTTCGTACACCGCTATTTCATTTTTGTTCTGGATGCTGATGAACTGTTCCTCGTAATTTACGAAACATCTACTTTCCAGCTGACCGCAATGGTAGAACGAATAGCCCCATGCGTGATCTTCGCAATTAAAAAAGTAGAGGGCCGATGTATGAAGCGTTTCAGACAGCTTCTGTGCTGATTGTGTATCCAAGTGCTTGTCAATCTTCATGATCACAGCGTTCCAGTCTGGGTTGGCAGGAAACAGATAGCTGCTTGCTCCATGTTGTTCAAGAAATTCTGCGATGGGTTGTGTGGGGGCTTTTACTAACGTGGCGAATGTGAATTGGCTCATGCCGGAAAGCTCCTTTCACGCGCATCTTGAACGAAGCGCCTGTTCTCATGAGTAATCTATACGCCTACCTTGACAAAAAAACCTTCCCTTTGTTCCTTCCTGATGATTCCGCGACTCGAACAGCCTCGCACACCTGATCCAAATCAAAATAGGCTGACGGGGTCCGAAATGCCAATCGTTGCTCCCGGACGAGCTCCATCAAGACATGGAACGTATCCTGCCACTTTTGTACCGAGGCCTGCTCATTCCAATGCCGCAAATGAAACAGCTTCACTTGCACCCCCGTATTTCGGGTCACTTCCGCCCAATTGACAGGCTGTCCGGACAGAAGGCCAATCGTGACCACTCTTCCGCCAGGCTGCACCATAGACGCCAGTTCGGAGCCATCCTGCCCCCCGATGGAATCAATGGCTGCTTTGGCTCCTTTGCCGTGGGTGATGTCCATCACGCTGGAGTAGACAGGCATCTCGGCCGTGTTGATCACATGAGCTGCGCCAAGCTGGAGCAGTTCTTTTGTATAGTGATCATTGCGGGTCAGCGCAACGAGCTTGAAGCCAAGAATTCGCGCCAGCTGGGCAAAGATGCGTCCAATGGCCGATCCGCCTGCATTGACGAGCAGTACATCGTCCGGCTGCAAAGCCAGCACCTCCGTACTAATGATCCAGGCTGTCAGCGGATTGATGTAGAGTTGGGCGGCGATGTAGTCCTCGAGAAATTCGGGCACCGGAACAGCCAACTCCGCAGATGTCTTCACGAATTGCTGCCAGGTTCCCTCCCCGCGCAAAGGCAGGACGCGTCGGCCGATCCACTGTGTCGAAACGGACGGTCCGACCTCCACGACCACTCCTACTCCCTCATAGCCAGGAATCGCTGGCAGGGGAATTCGATGCGAATAGGCCCCCCGAATCGGCAGCAGGTCAGAGGGGTTGATCGGACGGTGAATCATGTGGACAAGAAGCTCCCCTCTCGCTGGCTTTTCGATTGGTCTTCTCGTGACTTGCAGGACCTTTCCCGGATCTCCGAACTCATGGAACTGTATGCAGATGGACTCCAACATCATCCACTCCTTTGCTGTTTTTTAGCACATTTAGAAACATTTATTCTAGATAAACGAGAGTATCTTTTGTATAATCTATCTTTGTAAAAAACGGCCCCGACTTTTCTGAAAGGGGAAAGTCAAAAATCTATCAAGAAACGAGGTACAGTTTTGAACATTCAACAACTGAAAACGGACTGGTTCTCCAACGTGCGAGGTGACGTGTTGTCCGGGATGACAGTAGCGCTTGCTTTGATTCCCGAGGCGATCGCTTTTTCCATCATTGCCGGTGTCGATCCGATGGTCGGGCTGTACGCTTCTTTTTGCATTGCGGTGGTGATCGCTTTTGCAGGGGGACGTCCCGGCATGATCTCGGCTGCTACGGGAGCCATGGCTCTGGTCATGGTGACATTGGTCAAGGATCACGGGCTGGAGTATCTGCTGGCAGCGACCGTGCTGACGGGAATTTTGCAATTCCTGATGGGCGTATGCAAGATCGGGAAGCTGATTACCTTCGTGCCGCACCCCGTCATGCTCGGATTCGTCAACGCCTTGGCGATCCTCATCTTTATGGCGCAATTGCCCCATTTTGCAGGAGCATCTTGGATGATGTATGCCATGGTAATCGGCACCCTGGCGCTCATCTATATCCTGCCGCGTTTTACCAAGGCGCTTCCAGCCGCACTCGTCGCCATCATCGTCATGACGGTTATTTCGATTTTGGGCGGTCTTGATCTGCGAACGGTTGGCGACATGGGACAGATTACGCGCTCCCTGCCGCTGTTCCATCTGCCGCAGATTCCGGTCAATCTGGAGACGCTTATGATCATTTTACCTTATTCCTTTACGCTTGCCCTCGTCGGCATTCTGGAATCTTTGCTGACAGCCTCCCTGATCGATGAAATGACGGATACGCGAAGCAATAAAAACCGGGAAGTAAAGGGGCAAGGGCTAGCCAATATCGTCACGGGTTTTTTCGGAGGAATGGCGGGCTGCGCTATGATCGGCCAGTCGGTGATCAATGTAAAGTCTGGCGGACGCGGACGCTTGTCCACCTTCGTGGCGGGAAGCTTTCTGCTGTTTCTGATCATGGTTCTGGGTGATGTCGTCCAGCAGATCCCGATGGCAGCACTGGTCGGCGTGATGATCATGGTTTCGGTCGGAACCTTCAACTGGCAGTCTCTGAGAGACTTGCGCAAGGTTCCTTTCAGCGATTCCCTCGTCATGGTAACCACCGTCGCGATTGTCGTCGCCACACATGATTTGGCCAAAGGCGTCATTGCGGGTGTCATCATGAGCGCCTTGATCTTTGGTTGGAAAATGGCACGTCTAAAAGCCGTAACCTCCTTCACCACTGACGGGGTAAAAGTATATGCGATCTCAGGGCAGCTGTTTTTTGGGACCATGACGCATTTTGTCAATGAATTCGACTACCAGGCAGACCCCGAGGAGATTGTCATCGACTTCTGCCACTCTCATGTTTGGGACCACTCCGCCGTAACCGGCATCGCCAAAGTGGTGCACAAATACCAGCAGCTGGGTAAAGAAGTGAGAGTCGAGGGCTTGAATGAAGAAAGCAAATGGCTCGTGGACCGGATCGGGATTAGCGCACCGTCCGGGCATTAAAATAGGAAGAAAAAAGCATTCAGATGGCACAGTTTTGTGCTCTGAATGCTTTTTTACGTCTGCTTCCTCAATCACTCGATGCGATCTGGTCGCCGCAACCCCTCGAGCAACGACGAAATGACGATCATGCTTTCTTCGTAGGCCTGCTCATCTTCCGCTGCCTGGGCAATCCAGAGAGCGGCTTCATTCATGGCTCCCGAGAGCATATGTGTCAATGCATCGACAGCGACTTGTCTCAACTCACCCTGCTGCTGCATGAATTGAATTTGTGCCCGCAAGAGCCGCATGGAGTTTTGCTCGTCCATTCTGCGCCACTCTTCCCACCCGAGCACTGCCGGGCCATCCAAAAGCATGATTCGCTTGTTCCTGGGCTCGACCGCTGCGGTGATAAAGGCACGACACCCCAAGATGAGCTGCTCCCAGACATCCGCGCTCGCGGCCGCCTGTGTTTCCACCCGTTCCGCGACCTCTTTTTGGACGGTATCCAGCACAGCCTGGAAGAGGCCTTTTTTATTCCCAAAATGGTGGTAAAGGGCGCCGCGCGTAAGCCCTGCCTCCTGGACAATCTCCTCCAATGCAGCATCGGCATACCCGCGTTCGGTAAAATGGGTTCTCGCTACCTCGATCAATGTTTGAATCGTTATCGCGGTTTCTTCCTTATTTCTTCTCATGCATCCCCTGTTCTCCTTTTATCCAAGCTTCCCTGCAAGCTCCCATGCCGCTTCGTCCCCGGTCTTCATCAGTGAGCGCAAAGCGCGGCGAATGATCCACGGCAGATGCTCGCCTCCGTATTCCACTTTTTGCAGCATCCACTCAAACGTAACCTCCTTGTAGTCTTTCGTCAAATCATTCAAATGATTGGCGACGGACTTTCTGACATAAAAGGAAGGATCGTCAAGCAAGGGTTCGAGCAAAGCCAGATTTTGCTTGGGATCGCCTTTGATCACCTCCATTCGCTTTGCCCAGGGAAGGCGTGGCCTGGTTCCCTCGCTGACCAGGCGGCGAACGTGAGGATTGGCGTCTCGGACCCAGATATGCAATTGCTTCAAGCAATCGTCGACATGAAGGGCCAGATACGGGCGGATCGCATATTCTGCCGTATGCCGCTTCGTGATCTCATACAGGGCATGCATGGAAAGTTCAAAATGGTCAAGCCCGTACTTTTCCACGTAATAAGCGACAGGCATCAGAAAATAGCCGTTCGTAAACATCCCTTCCTCTGTCTCATTTTCCGGGCCGAGAATCTGGAGCAAGATCCGGACTGCCTCTGTGTAATCCGGGGGCAATGCCTCGCGTAAGGCTTCCGCGATCACCGCTACCCTTCCTTTCAGTTCGAGCGGCCCCACTTGGCCTGCTACTGCTTCTATGAAGGCTTTCTCGGGAAAAGCCGGATCATGAGAGCAGATCAGGACGGAGAGCCGCTGCGCCAACTCCGCTCCGAAATACTCCTTAAGAGCCACTGTCACGCCCTTCCTCCTCCTATTCAGACCAGATTTTCTCCAGGTATTGCGCGCTCTGTGCTTCCGAAGGCGGGATGACCGTGATGATGTCAAGCAAGACCCCATTTGGATCACGGGTGATAAAATGCCGCTGACCGAATTCCTCATCTCGAATATCCAGCTCCAACGGCAGTTTCCGTTCGATAATCAGGCGTTGATACTGAGCATTTACATCCTCTACCTCGAAGTTCAGAATCAAGCCCTGTACGTTTTTGCGATAAGCGGCGGGAATCGTCGGGTGGGAAGCGTTCAGGATCGCCATTTCAAAGGGAATTTGCCCTGCATCGGCTGGAACGCGCAGACTGACGTACCAATCGGCTTCGTACACTTTTTCGAATCCAAAGTGCTCGCAATAGAATGCTGCGCTGCCGGTGACGTCCTCAGTTAATACGACGGGATAAAAGCTGGTTGTGAGCATCGTGGGCCTCCTAGTGGATATGTTTGGGATTAATTTAACATACATACTGTATGTATGTAAATAGCGATTAAAAAATCTCTCCTGTCCGACACTGGAGAGATTTTTGCACTCTGCTGTCTGTTATGCCCGATACGCCTCCTGCAATATCCGCATATAATCCTCTGCTGTCACCGCACGTACATTGCTTGGCGTGGAGCCGTTTCTGACTGAAAGCTCGACGATCCGGGAGAAATCCTCCTCGCGTACGCCAGGCAAGTCCCGCAGCTTCGGAATGTTGAGCTGCGCTGTCCACGTCTCGATCCCGGCAATCAGCTTCTCGCAGGCCAGCTCGTCCGAATCTGCGTCGCTGGCAAAGCTCATGTAACGGGCAAGCCGCGCATGCAGCGATGTGTCCTCCTGTGCGTTGAAGCGCAAAACATGAGGCAAAAATACCGCATTCGCCACGCCGTGCGGGGTATCGTACAAGCCCCCGAGCGCTTCCGCAAGACAGTGAACAGCCGCCACATCGGCAGAACCGAAGCACAGGCCTGCCAAAAGACTGCCCTCCAGCATCTCGTAACGGGCTTGTTCATCGCGGCCGTCCTGATAGGCCCTGGGCAAAGCCGTCACAATCTTGCGCATCGCCTGCGCTCCGAAGGCTTGCGAAATAGGATGGGTCAATTTGCAGGTGTAGCCCTCAATCGCGTGGACAAGTGCATCCACCCCGGTCGCCGCCGTAACTGCTGGCGGAACGCTGTAAGTGAGAGCCGGGTCCAGCACAGCCAGCGTGGGACGAAGCGCCGCATGCTTCAAGGTCATTTTGCGATGGGTTGCCGCTTCCGTGATCACGGCGGAGCGCGTTACCTCCGAGCCTGTCCCTGCCGTCGTCGGAACACAGACAATCGGCGCAATGTTGTGGTATGGAAGATGTCCGTCCGCATATTCAGCAGGGGTGCCGCCGTTTTTGCCGATCAGGGCAATCGCCTTGCCCGTATCCATCGCGCTTCCTCCGCCGATCGCCACGACCAGTTCGGCTGTAGTCTCGCGGAAAAGCGCCGCTCCTGCCAAACATTCGGTATCGCGAGGATTCTGGCTCAAGGCGTCAAAAAGCGTGACCGAAAAGCCGCCTGCCTCCAGAGCAGATTGGATCGGAGCAACCAATCCAGCACGAATCACACCGGGGTCACTCACTAAAAGAATAGACGAGCCCAGCCCCAGTGATTGCAGGATGGCAGGCAGCTCCAAGGATTTTCCCGTTCCCATCTCGATGCGTGTCGGACAAAAATAGCTGTATGCTTGCATGCAATTCCCCTCCCGCTCTTTTTTCTCATCATACTAGGGATTGGGGGATTGTACCAGTCAGTTTGACCGGTGTTTCTTTGCTCTGCGCCGTTCCAATACAAGATGCATACCCAGCAGGCACAGCACCAGCCAAGCCCCGCCAGCAGCATAGCCTGCCAAGACATCGCTGGGGTAATGGACACCGAGGTAAATACGGCTTGCTCCCACGCAGGCAATCAGGATAACGGCCGCAAGCACAATTCCGAGCTTGGCAAGCCTTGAGACAACGAAGAGGTACAAAAAAACGGCCACCATCCCGTAGAACAGAAAGGACGCCATGGAATGACCACTGGGAAAACTGTAGCCCCCTTCTTCGATCAGGCGATGCAGATCGGGCCTCTCTCGCCGGAACAGCTCCTTGAGAAGAAGATTGAACAGCATGCCGCCGCCCAGTGCCACTGTCAAAAACAGTGCCTCCCAACGCTTTTTCTGCCAGAGCATCGTCAAAGCGGTACAGATTAGCAGCACGACAAGTGCTTGCACCGAGCCCAGAAAGGTGAAAACCAGCATGAGTGAAGTCAGCCATGACGGGGCAACGGCTTGCACCCTCTGGATGAGAGCTGAATCAAAAGCACGGATCGTCTGCGTCTCGATGCTTGCTCCCAGGATGGCAAACGTCCCCGCAAAAAAGAGAAACAGCAGGACTCCAATCCACACTTTCCTTTTCCCCAGATTTCTCCCTTTCCCGCGTTCCATGGACTAGACGCCATTCCCTTCCTCTGGTCTTTTGTCTAGTCTGTCCGTTCTTCCAATCGACTACTTTGCAGCCTCATCGATAAATTTCATGAACCGTATCCAGAAAACGCTTCAGAGCCGCTGAATGATAATATTTTTTGCTCGTAATCACTCCTACCTGCCACTTGAATGACGGGTTGGTAATCGGGATGGAGGCGATTTCGATATTCTTCAGCTTGTTCGCAAACACGCGCGGCAAAATAGCGATCCCCATCTGCACGGAAACCAGCTCCAGAACCAAATCCCACTGCGTGCTTTCCAGCAAAACATGCGGCGTAAAGCCCGATCGCTCACAAGCATTCATCACGATTTTATGGAGCGCAAAGGTTTTGGCGAACACGATAAATTGCTCGTCCTTCACTTCATGCAGCTCGATCTGCTCCCGAGTCGCCAAAGGATGATTCGCCGACACGCAAAGCACGAAGGAATCCTCATAGATCTGCTCCGTATACAGGAGGGGGTTGTCCACTGGAAAGACGACAAACCCGACATCCAGCTCCCCTTTTTCCACGAGCTTCTCGGTTACAATGCCGCCCCTTTCTTCGATCTTCAGCGCCACTTTGGGATAACGCTCCGTGTACGCCTTCCCGATCGGAGGAAAAATGAACGTCCCGATGATTTGCGGCAACCCGATTTTCAATTGACCGGCTGCAGCATCCGACAGGTCTTCAATGCCGGTCTCCATGCGCTTCATCAAAGCCAGGACCTGTTTGCTGTGCTCGTACACGATCTCGCCGGCATCTGTCAGCGCAACATCCCGCATCCTGCGATCAAACAAGATCACTTGCAGCTCTTCCTCCAGCCGCTGAATGGATTTGCTGATCGAAGGCTGGGCAATGAACAATTTTTCCCCCGCTCTCGTAAAATTCCGTTCCTCCACAACCGTGACGAAAATCTTCAAATCACGTATTTTGCAGTCCAGCAGCTTCAATGTGCGGCTCCTTTCTCTCCATCATTCCAATACGGAATAGTTTGTATCTCATATATATATTTCTCATTATAGAGAAAACGTTTTAGTATTTACACTATAGACAATTTTCCGATTATAAAAGGATGGTGACTCCATGAGAAAGCTTCACGCCGCTTATATTGGTGCCTTTTTCTTCTTCTATGCCTTAACCTTTTTGCCGAATTTCAATGTGTTCAACGAAGCTGCTTTTATCGGATTCTTTCCACAGCCCCTCGTCTGGGTACTCGTCTTGAATGCCATCAATACGGTCATCATCTTCCTCGTGTACAAGAAGTTCTTCAAGCCCTTCGCCGAGCGGACGGAGCAGGAATTTGCCGCCTGGGAGAAAGGAGAGGAAAACAAATGAGCCAAGCTGCTGTCACGATATTCGTACTCGTTCTCTTCCTATCGATCCTGCTGTGGATCAGCAATCGCGCCTCAAAAGAAAACGTCGCGACGCCGAATGACTTCTTCCTCGCAGGACGCGGATTGGGGACGATTGTCATGACGATGACAACCGGAGCCAGCTACTTCAGTACGTGGACCCTTCTGGGGGCGATCGGCTCCCACTACCGCGATGGCGTCTGGTTCGTCGCCTTTGCCGCCTGGGCGGTGGTGCATGCGATGTTCATTTGGCTGTTCGGTACGCGCATCTGGTACTTGGGCCGCAAGCATAACTTCATCACGCCTGGCGACATGGTCGAAAAGTATTTCAACAGTCCGTTTTTGCGCATTCTCTTTGCTGTCGTAGGCATCGTCGGACTCGTTCCCTATATGCTGATCCAGATCACCGGCGGCGCTTTTGCCTTGAACAGCTTGACGAACAATGAGATCCCCTATTGGGTCGGCGTCTTGATCATGGGGGCGTTCGTCGGGATCATCGTGACGCTTAGCGGCGGACGAGGAGCTGCCTGGGCGGACACCTTCATGGGCTTCTTCTTTGGCTCCGTCCTGCTGTTGATCACCTTGATCTTTATCAGCCGCGCTGGCGGTTTCGACGCCTTCAAAGGACTTCAGGAAACCGCTCCGCAGATTCTCGTGAACAAAGGGAATTTCTGGGGGATATTTGAAACGGCACTCGGTCTCGGATTTGGCTTTTGGATCATGCCTCACATGTGGCAGAAATTTTATTCAGCCAAATCTCCTCTCATCCTGGCGAAGACGTCCATCATTACGCCGTTCTGGAATTCATGGCTGATGGCCTTGGGTGCCTTGTTCATCGGCATGCTCGCTCACACGCCGAGTCTCGTCCCGGGCTTAAGCGCCGAAACCAGCGACCGCATCATTCCGCTGTTCTTCTCCACCTATGCACCGATCTTCGGGTCGATCGTAGTAGCGGCTGTCATCGCGGCCGGGATTTCGACGATCAACAGTGCCTTGTTGTCGTCCGCCAGCTTGCTGGTCAATGACTTGTTCGTCCGCTTCGTGAAAAAAGACGCGTCGCTGGAGAAGACAACCTCGATTGCCAAAGCAACGGTCCTGCTCATGACAGTGCTCGTCGTCATCATTTCGTTCATCCCTGCTGCCCAGGGTTTCCTGGTTCCAGTCGCTGCGCTAGGCTACGGCATCGTCCTGCAGCTCGTTCCGGCCGCACTCGGACCGCTCTTCTGGCGGGGCGGCACCAAGGCCGGAGCCATAGCCTCCATATTCGTCGGACTGGCCGGACTTACGTTCGTCTACCTGGCAGGCTCTCCGCTGCCAATCGGTCCTGCAACGACCGGATTCTTGCTGGGACTGGCCGCTTTCTTTCTCGTCAGCCTTGCAACCCGGGATCAGGATACGAAAAACAAAGAGGAGTTCCATACCGATCTGAACCGCGTCTTCTACCCGGAAGAAGCGGCCTATAACAATACAAAGGAAGTGGCATCATGAAAAATAACAAATCATTTACAGTCGCTGTGATCCAGGCAGGCTCGATTCTTATGGACAAGGAAGCCACCATCGCCAAAGCTATTCAACTGATCAGAGAAGCTGCGAAAAAACAGGCAAAAATCATGCTGTTCCCGGAAGCATTCATTTCCGCATACCCGCGCGGCATGTCGTTTGGCGCCAAAGTAGGAAGCCGCTCGCTGGAAGGACGAAAAGATTTTGCCCGCTATTCGGACAGCGCGATCACAATCCCGGGCCCCGAGACTGAAGCGATCGGAAAAGCGGTCAAGGAAGCCGGTGCCTATGTCGTAATTGGTGTTATTGAAAAGGATTCGGCCTACAGCGGAGGGACGCTCTACTGCACGGCTCTGTTCTTCGGTCCGGACGGCCAGATTCTCGGCAAGCACCGCAAGCTGAAGCCGACCGGGTCTGAACGGCTCATCTGGGGCGAGGGCGACGGCAGCACGCTCCCCGTATTTGATACGCCGTACGGCAGAATAGGCGCCTTGATCTGCTGGGAGAACTACATGCCGCTGGCCCGTGCAGCCATGTATGCAAAAGGCGTCCAGATCTATCTGGCACCCACGGCGGACGCGCGCGACACCTGGTTCGCCTCGATGCGCCATATCGCCCTGGAAGGACGTTGCTTCGTCCTCTCCTGCAATCAATATTCGACGAAGGACATGTACCCGGAGGATATTTTGGAGCGTGCCGAGCTTCAGGAGATGGACCATGAATTGACGCGTGGCGGAAGCTGCATCGTCGATCCGTTAGGCGAATTCATCGTGGCCCCCGTCATGGGGAAAGAGGAGATCCTCTACGCGGAGCTCAACCTGGACCGCATCACCGAAAGCCAATTCGATTTTGATGTCGTCGGCCACTATGCCAGACCTGATGTCTTTCAACTTCACGTAAACGAAGAAAAGCAAGAGCATACGAAATTCTGATAGTTATGAAACAAAAGGGGGAACCAGGTGTCTAAACCGGATTCCCCCTTCCTCTTCTCCACACATACACGCCCAAGCCAATCAAAACCGCTATCACCAATAACCAGAAGCCATAATGCCGCGCATATACCGCTACCCGATACCAATCCTTGCCCAGCGCAAATCCCAATTGCAAAAACGTCATACTCCATAAGAAAGCTCCCGAATAAGCGAAGAGGATGAATCGACGCAGATCCATTACCGCCATTCCTGCCAGATACGCAGTCAAATGTCGAACACCAGGCAAAAAAAAGCCGATTACGAGCAAAAACGGACCGTAGCGGGTGAACAGCTTCTGTGTAGAGGCGATCTTTTGCTCCGTAATATGCAGATAGGGGCCGAAACGCAAAAGCAACGGGAGTCCCCATTTTCGTCCAATCATGTAGCTGATCGTAATGCCCGTGATTGCCCCCAGGAATGCACTTAGAAACGCCAAAGGCATCAGGAGTGTTCCGCGAGCGACTGCAAACCCGGCGTATGTCATAAGTACTTCATCGGGGATGGGCAGCCCTATGATGCCCAACGCGAGCGAGCCAAAAATGCCCAGGTACCCGTACTTCATCACCAATACATCGAGAACCTGTTCCACGTCTCTCCTCCTGTCACCGCTTCTCTCCTTTATCCTATTCGATGCACGTCCCTTTCCATGCAGGCATTTTATTCCCATTTTCTCCTCTCTAATCAAAACAGTCTGTTCCCCGGCGGTTGCCTCAGGAAACAGACTGCTGTTACATGGCCTTATGCAGTTGGCTTTTCGTTGTTGTTCGGCTCTTGATTGTCGCTGTTCGCGTCGGGCAGGGAATCAGCTTGCTGGCTGTCCGCTGGTGCCTTCTTGCGGAACAGCTTGGTGCCAAATTTGAAAAGTGCCCCAATGATCACAACGATCAAAATCCAGCCCTTTTTCAGGAAAGCGAGAAGGATCGCCAGAATGCCCAGTTTCTTCGCCGCTGCCAGTCCGAGTCCTCCCAGAATCAGACCGCTGAGTCCGTATTCCGCCACTTGGTCGGTTTCAGGATTGAAGTCCGCATAACGATGGCCTTCCTTCACCGTAAAATTCTTGAGAATCACTTCGCGCAGAGTCTTCTTGTCTCTCTCCAGATTGGCCAGGTCTGTCACCAGGACAAAAGAGACGTTCCCCGTACGGGTCAGCAACTGCAGCTTATAGTTGAGGAATTTCTCTTTTTGCGCATTTTCGAGCAGCATCGAATATTCCAGCTCATGTGTAGCCGCATTGTAGTTGGGCGCTACATTCCAGCCGACGACGTGGAATTGCTCATGCGGCTCCCGCTGCTCGTTGGCTTCCTCCGTTCCCAATTTGTAGCTTTCCAGCAATTCGTCCGCATCGATTTCATTTTGATCTTCGTCCTTGATATGACCGGTTTCTTCGTATTCCATGTAGACAATCCAGTCTTCTTCGTAGGGCACTACGCTGCCGATTTCCAGCATCGTAGGGATATTTTTCATTTCCTGTTCCAGCTTGATTGTATCTTCTTTGTTGAGGAAGGCCATATTGTTCGGAATGGTGAACGAGAACTTGCCCTCCATTTCTACTGTCGTTCCGCCCTCGATAAAGTTGTAGTCCCCTTCTGCGCCTGCCGGAACGACCAAGCCAAGGCATAAAACCAGAATCAGGGACCATGACAGCCAAATACGTTTACTCATTTGAAAACTCCATTCTACATTTTTTCAAAACCCCCTTGATTTTACATGGGTGTAATTCCCATTTCAAAAGAAAGATGCATATCCGAGCAAAAACAGTTCTTTGAAACTAAAAGTATTGGGATAAGCATCGAGAGAAAATATATCTTTTCTCCCAATAATAAGAGAGGTTTTCTGTAACTTATTTACTATATTTTGCCATTATATAAATGACTATCGTAGCAAAAGAAAAGGACAATAAAAAAACCGCCGGACCTCGCATCCGGCGGTTTGCCTATCACTCTTTATTTTTTCAGGTCTTCGATGGAATTGATGTCCATGTAGGCCGGCACAGCCAGACCCAGCTTGGTTCCTTCCAGATTCGGACCGAGGTCCTCGATCTTGTCACCCAGCTTTTGGTAGTAGTCTTCATGCGTAGTTGGCAACCATGCCGCTACCATGCCGTCCACGTCCCCATTGGAAACACCAATCCACATTGGCCCTGCTTCTACTTGGCTCAGTTCTACTTTGTACTTCAGCTTTTGCTCTAGAACTTCCTTCACGACGTTGGTGCTGGCGATCTCGGAATCCCAAGCTACGTACGCGAGAGTCAGTTTTTGGCCTTCAGCGGGCTCGATGCCTGCTACCCATTCGTTCACCAGGGCTTCATTTTCTTTTACCCAGGCAGCAGCGGCTTCCTCAGGCTTCTGTCCGTCTGTGATAGCCAGCATGACTTTCTCCATATCGGCCGGGCTCCAATGGAATTTGTCGAGGAACGCATACGCGCTTGGCTGCTCCTCTTTCAAGCCTTTGCGAACGATGGTGTGAATCTGTTCGTCTTTTCCATATACGCCTTTTGGATCTTCCAGGTATTTCAGATCAAACTTGGAGAACATCCAGTGCGGCGTCCAGCCTGTCACGATGATCGGCTTTTGATCCTTGTAAGCCTGCGTCAAGGCAGCCGTCATGGCAGCACTAGACCCCTCTACCAGCTCCCAGTCTTTCAATTCGTACTCCTGAATGGCTTTCTCAGTGGCTTTCATCAGGCCGGCACCCGGGTCAATCCCGACAATTTTGTAATCCACTTGTTGTCCGACGCCGCCCTGCGCCGTTTCACCATTTTGTGGAGCCGGTTGATTGCCCTCCGGCGCTGGCGAACCGCTCGAGCATCCTACCATAAGCAAGCTCATTCCCAGTGCCAGCGTCAAGCCTTTCAACATCTGTTTCTTCTTCACGAAAACCCCTCCTAGACATTTTTTCTCTTTCCTACACGTTGGGTGATGCGATCCAATATGATGGCGATAATCACGATGGCAAGTCCAGCCTCGAAGCCTTCCCCGATTTTGATCTGGGTTACTGCCCGATACACGTCGGCACCCAGTCCCTTCGCCCCGATCATCGAAGCGATCACGACCATCGACAGCGCCAGCATGATGCTTTGGTTGATCCCTGCCATCATCGTGGACTTGGCGATCGGCAGCTGCACCTTAAACAGTTTTTGAAAATAGGTGGAACCAAACGCGTCTGCTGCCTCGATCAAATCGGAGGGAACCTGCCTAATCCCCAGATTGGTCAGCCGAATGGTAGGCGGCATTGCAAAGATCACGGACGCGATTACACCCGGCACTTGACCCAATCCGAAGAAGAAGATCGCCGGAATCAGGTAGACAAACGCCGGCATCGTCTGCATGAAGTCCAGCAGCGGCGTAATGACATTTTGCACCGTGTCTTTTTTGGCGCACCAGATCCCGACCGGTATCCCGATCACGACGGAGATCAATCCTGCCGTCAAGACGAGCGCCAATGTCTGCATCGAATGTTCCCAGTACCCGAGATTTTCAATCAAGAGAAGCCCAATACATGTAAAAAGAGCAATTGACCATTTACCTGCTCGGAATGCCAGGAGTGTAAAGACAATCAGCAGCAGCCAGAACGGCAAGCCCGTCAACACCGCATGAAACAGGTCGACGGTCCCGCCAATCCCGGCGGAAATCAGGTCGAACAAAAAGCCCAAGCGGTCATCCATCACATCTACAATGGTTTCTACCCACTCATTGAGCGGCAGTTTTGGGAATAGTTGGCTCATTCCGCCATCACCTGCCCTTCCTCTGCCGACTGTCCGGGATCTTGAGCGTTGACTTTCCCAGCCAAGCCCCCGAGAACGGATCCTTTCACGATCACGCCCAGCAATCTGCCCTGCTCTTCCGTCACAGCGACAGGCACATCCGAAAACGCAACCAGGTCAAACAGTTCGTTCAACAGCGTTTGCGGCCCTACAGTCGGCAATTCTTTACGCAAGACATCTTCCAGCGTCAGGTTGCCGTTCTTCGCTTCGTTGACAGCATCTGCCGTCAGCACGCCGAGCAGCATTTTGCGTTTGTCCACTACGTACAGGGTCGAAACCCCTCTCTCCCGCATCAACTGCAGGGCTACGCGCGGTCCTTTGTCCAGCGTAATTGTCTCTGCCCGCTTCATGACATGCTCTGCGGACAGGATTTTGGAGCGGTCCACATCTTCGACAAAGCGTTCGACGTATTCATTGGCCGGATTGGTCAGGATTTCTTCCGGCGAACCGATCTGGACTACAGCTCCATCTTTCATCAAAGCGATCCGATCTCCGATTTTCAGTGCCTCATCGAGGTCATGCGTAATGAAGATAATGGTTTTTTGCATCGTGCTTTGCAATTCCAGCAGCTCATCCTGCATGTCCTTGCGAATCAATGGATCGAGCGCGCTGAACGCCTCATCCATCAACAGCACATCGGGATCATTCGCCAGAGCGCGAGCGAGACCAACACGTTGCTGCATCCCGCCGCTCAACTGATCGGGAAAGCTGTTTTCCCAACCGGCAAGCCCCACCAACGCAAGGGACTCCTTCGCTTTTTTCTCGCGCTCTGCTTTCGGGACCTTCTGTACCTCCAAGCCATACGCGGCATTCTCCAGTACAGTCCGGTGCGGAAACAAGGCGAACTTCTGAAATACCATCCCGAGCTTCTTGCGGCGTACCTCTTGCAATTGCTCGGTGTTCATCCGCACGATATCCTGACCATCGATATAGATGTGTCCGTCGGTCGGGTCGATCAAACGATTCAAAAGCCGAACCAACGTGGATTTCCCGCTACCGGAAAGACCCATAATGACAAAAATTTCACCAGCCTGCACCTCAAAGCTCGCCTGGTTGACCCCTACGGTCAGACCCGTTTCCTTGAGGATTTCCTGCTTGCTCTTCCCCTGCTGCAAGGCTTGCAGGGCGCGCTGAGGCTGGCGTCCAAAGATTTTCGTTAGCTTTTCTACTTGTATTTTGGGCATATGGTCACCTCCAACTTTCTGCCCGTATCCGGACCCGCTTTACCCTTACTATTGTATAGTTGACGCAGTTTTCCCTCAAATTGGGTAAATCGTGATATTCCGCCGTTTCGAGCGTTCAGAAAAAACTTTACGTACTTTTCTTACCGTATTCGCAGAATAACTCGTATATACGGTATGATATCTCCATTTACTTTTTTCAGTCGGGAACGTACAATCTACTCAGGTAATCTGACCAGAGGAGTGCTATTCTTCAAAATGGAACCCAATCAGGAAAAAATCCTCGACAAGGCACAGGAACGCGTGATCGAGACTCTTGCCCGCAATTTGGATCTGTATGGCATCACGATGTCGACTGGCCTCTTGTATGGCACCCTGCTTTTTCAGGACAAGTCCATGACGCTTGACGATATGGGCCAGGCGCTGGGAATGAGCAAGACCAGCATGAGTACCAGCGTACGGACGCTGCTCGATATGAACATGGTCGAAAAGATATGGAAAAAAGGAACGCGCAAGGACCATTACGAGGTCAATCTGGATTGGTACCAGAACTTTATCGACCTTTTTTCCACCAAATGGCGGCATGCCTGCGAACAAAATGGATCTGCGCTGAAAAAATCGCTGCACGAATTGCGCGCTCTGCGGGAAGCGGAAGGATTGTCCGCCGAAGACCTGGAGCGTATCGATCTCAGCATCCAGCGCATCGAGAACGGTTTGGAATATTATCAATGGCTGCATCGTTTGATCGATTCCTTCGAATCCCATGAAATATTTGAGTTTGTGCCAAAACAGAAGAACGAATAAAAAAAATGCTCCGACCGTTGCCAACAGGCAGACGGAAGGAGCATTTTTTTGTTATGATCAGACGGCAAGCAGTCATTCCTACTATTTATTAAGGAGGAAACACAGATGACTCGCAAGACCGCTCTGCTTATTATCGATGCCCAAACAGGCATTATTGAAGCTCCCGACGGTCCGGTACATAACGCCGCCGGATTGCTCCAAACGATGCAAGCAATTCTTTTGAAAGCCCGCCAGCAATCCATCCCTGTCTTGTATGTGCAGGATCTGGATGTAGCCGCGGTTGAAGACGAGGCTTTTGCCACTCATTCTGCCATTGCGCCACTTCCCGGAGAGCCGATCATCTTCAAACGGGCGACGGATTCATTCCACGGGACGGACCTGCACGACCAACTGCAGGCGGCTGGTATCGAGCATCTCGTGATCATGGGCTGCCAGACCCCGTATTGCATCGACAGTGCTTGCCGCAAAGCCACGACTCTCGGGTACGATGTTACGTTGGTCGAAGACGGGCATTCCACTACGGATAACGCTGTCTTGCCCGCAGAGCAGATCATCGCTCATCACAACAAAATCCTCCACGGGATGAGCAATCTGGAGCCGTTTATCCTGGTTCGCCATTCCGAAGAAAATCTTTTTGAGCCAACTCATGATTCGTATCGGTAACAGATAGCTGCATTTCAGAAAAACGCGGGAAGTCGACTGCGTTTTTTTGTTTTTTGGTCATCCTGCTGTAGTGGAGCGGCGGAAAAAGGGAAAAACGCTTTAGGCCGGTTGGGATCTTCACTGGTGGCAGTACTGGCCGGCTCCATTCCAAAAGGCGGAACCGCGGCCAAAAGCAGCCGCCTTCGAAGAAGTGGTTCAAGGTTGGCCGCTAAGGGAGTGTTCCGCCTTTTTCCATTGCGCCTAGGTCAAGATCCCAAATGCCTTGCGCTTTTTTTCCCTTTTTCCGCGACCAGCTTTTCCTGGTCCCCCTTCCACCTTTCGTGGGCTTCTCATGGAGATTCTTATTGATTACCAATAATCTCCTGCACCCGCCCTACTTGTCCATCCTCGAGGCGCACTTTGATTCCATGCGGATGCATCGCGGAATTGGTGAGAATATCCTTGACGATCCCGCGCGTTCGTTTCCCTGTTCGCTGATCCTGCTTCAATACAATATCTACTGCCAGACCGGGAAAAATATCTTTGCGGTTTTTGCCATTCATGCTTTCTCCCTCTCTTTCTACATACTAATGTAGATTACCATTCTTTCTCTCCACCTGTGATATAATCGACGGACAAACTATGACTTTTTACGGAGGAATTCCATGTTATCTTTTGAAGAAAAACTGGCGATTATCGAATCGTTTCCACGGCTCACCCGCAACAATGTCTCCCTCAAGCGAGTCAACTTCCACTACGAGGATAGCCTGCACGACAAAAAGACGGTTGTTTATCACCTTCATCCGAATGGCAATGGCTACGTATACGCCGCCTATCTGAAGGGCTACCAAAAGGATGACAAAGGCTATGTCAACATCCGCGATTTCTCGGCTGACGAGCTGCGCGCGGTCATCGAGGCCTCGATCCAGATGCTGTCTACAAAACGGGAGCCCGTCGTCCATGCCGCTGCCGAGGATGCCCCGGTAGAAGAAATCTGGACTGATGAGCAAAACCGCAAGCTGGTGCTGCAGCAGGAGGATTCCCTCTGGAACGTCTACCATGGACTGAATCTGGAGGCTTCTTTTGAGTCCTACAAGGAAGCATCCCAATACTTGATGGAAGAGGGCTTTTCCCTACAGTCATAGGCATTCGCTCCCCCGGTTAAACGTTCATTTTTCCCTCACTGATTTTAGATTGGATAAATATTTCTGATGTGGTACACTTCCACCTATCTAGATGTGAATCTCCATAGTGATCGCAACGAACGGGGGAAACAAACCGCATGATGAAATACCGCAATACCTTGATTCACAATATCCAGAAACAATTGGAGGCCTGGTTGGAACAAACTGGGCCTGTTCCTCATGAGGATCTCTATCGTTTCCTCCATTCGCTGAAAGGCACAGCAGGTACAATCGGGCTGCAGGATTTCTCCGATGTCTCCCATACGCTCCTGGTTCAAATGGATCAGATGGCTCCGAAGGATTGGCATACCAATGAATGGCGGCCTTTTCTCATGGAGTTGATCACGCTCTCCTACGAGCTCCGTCTGGACCAGGAATTGCTTCTAAACGATTCGGTCGGAGAACGGGAGAACCGATACGACCAGCAGCCTCTCTTGCTGATCCTGGACGATGATGTCACGTTGCTGATGTATCTGAAAGAAGAATTGGAAAAATTGAATTGGTCTGTCATCGCGACTGTCTATCCCCATAAAGCATTGGACTATTTCCATGACATGCACCCGGATTGCCTGATCGTGGATCTCAACATCCCGGAGACGGGCGGTTTCCAGGTCATGAAAACGCTTGGCGAGAAAATAAAAAAACAGTATGTCCCGACAACTGTCATCAGCACCGACTCTGATCGGGAAACGCGTTTTCGCGCATACCGTCTCGGGGCGGACGATGTCATGTGCAAGCCTCTCGATGTGGAGGAGCTGGCGATCCGCTTGGAACGCCAGCTTCGCCGCAAGCGCTGGATCGATCGGATTCTGTTTCTCGACGAGCTGACCGGGGCCTACAATCGCAACTCGCTTCAGCAAACCTACGAGCGATTGCTTCACGAAGCTCTGCGCGCGGCTTCTCCTCTTTCGCTCGCTTTTTTGGATATCGATCACTTTAAACAGGTGAATGACCAATACGGGCATCTGATCGGAGACGACGTGCTGGCGCGCTTTGCCAACTTCGTCCAGTCATCTGCGCAAAAACACGATATTTTGTTTCGCTACGGCGGTGAAGAATTTATCCTGTTGATGCCCCAAACTGCCCAAGACGCGGCCAAGCACTATCTGGAGACGATGCTTGCTGCCTTTTGCCAGCTCACGTTTGAATCTGCTAATGGCCCCTTTTCGCTCAGCTTTTCCGCAGGAGTCGTCGAAATTATGGCCCCGGAGAAGCCGTTGTCCTATTGGCTGGAGCTGGCTGATGATGCCCTGTACAAAGCAAAAAAATGTGGCCGGTGCCGCATCGAATCACCTGAATATACGCAATTGGCTGAAGGCGGCACAGTCAAGCTGAAGGTAGCGATCATCGATGACGATGCCATGATTCGCACCATGCTGGCGGAATCGGTGAAAGCCTGCTTCGAAGGCTGGATTACGGCAGATACCCAGATGTTTCGGGATGGGGAAGCCTTTTTGCAGAGTGACTGGCACAGCGGACCGGAGCCTTACCTGGTCATCCTGGACGGGATGATGCCGAACATGGATGGCATGGACGTGCTTCAAGTCATCCGAAGCTCGCCCTATACGAAAAAATACACCGTCATCATGCTGACCGGACGGACCGAAGAACAGGATATTGTCAAGGCATTGCAGCTTGGCGCCGATGATTACATGACCAAGCCTTTCAACCTGCGTGAGTTGGAAGCGCGTATCAAGCGTCTCATCAGACGCGTCGTATAATGATGCTACATGGAATTGGAGAGAGAAAGAAAATGGCAACCATACTTTTGGCAGAGGACGAAGCAGTCCTGCGTATGCTCATCTGCGATACGCTGGAGGACGAGGGACACAAGCTGGAGGTGGCCTGTGACGGCGAGGAAGCACTGCAAAAAATCGGACAGCGGGATTATGACCTGATCATCCTGGATCATATGATGCCCAAGCTGACCGGTCTGGACGTATTGAAGAAGATCAAGCAAATGCCGGACAAAACAGCTACGAAGGTATTGATTCTCTCCGCCAAGAGCCAACATTCCGATCAGGAAATCATGCGTGCGGCTGGAGCGGATGATTTCATTCCCAAGCCGTTCAGCCCCCTGGAACTGGCCCGCAAAGTCGAGGAAATGCTGGCATGACCTACTCTCAACAACTTCGGAGAAAAAGCATCACGCGGCGTTTCATGTCCATGATGCTGATCTTTCTCTTCCTGCTGATCGCCGGGGCATCGATTGTGCTGTATATGAATTACAGCGCTTTTTCTCACTATCAAACAGCCATTAAAAATTCGATGGAAAAACAAAAGCTGATCGATCAGCTCGTAGATCACACCTCTCTCATCTTCTTTCGTGCGAGAGGCTATTATGCGTTCCTGAATGAAAGCGAATATAATGAGCTTTTTAACGAGAAACGGCAAGTAGAAGCCTTGATCCAATCCTTCAATCAGCTCCCCCTGAACACACAGGAAGCCGCGATGGTACAGGAGATTGAAGCGTTTGTAGACGATTTTTTCACTGATATCTTTCCTCTCGCATCCAGTTATGCGAGGGCTGGAGACTATGAATCGCTGCGAAAGCTCTCCTCCAGCGGGATCAACGAGGAAGTCAATGACCTGATTCGCTATGCTTCCGCCTATCAGATCCAGAGCCAGCAGCTGCTCACCGATCAGAATCGTACCCTTTTTGCAAACCTGTCACGGCAAAGCTCGTGGTTTCTTCTCTACATCGTGCTGGTGCTGATCATCGCCCTCTATGTGGCACACCGGACCTCACGCGATATTGGCGTTCCTCTGGGCAGAATCTCCACCCAGGCCGAGCGCTTCGCCCAAGGGGAAGCCGTCCATCTGCAGGACTTGGACCGTACGGATGAGATCGGCACTCTTGCGCGGTCGCTGGATTACTCGATGCGGCAGATTCAGGCGAAGGAAGAGGTCCTGGTCGCACAAAACGAAGAACTGCAAGCGCAGCAGGACGAATTGATGATGCAGCAGGAGGATCTGCAGGACGCGCTCGCCCAGATGGAGGCGAAAGAGCGCTATTTGCAAAAGCGCAACCAGATTATCCAGTCCTTGAGCAACACCCTGAACAAACAGGAGCTGCTGCACAGCATCGTGATCAATACGACACAGGCGATGAATGCCGATAAAGGGATTGTCGTCCTTTTGAATGACGAACGGGACAGCGCCACTCTGGGTCTGTCTTCGGAAAGCTTCGCCTCGTTTCAGGAAGGCTTCGAGCACGGCCCGCTCGTCCGCCTACAGGAGACAGGCATGCCGTACCTCCTCACAAGGGAGAGCACCATGTCGGAACGCAGTTTTTACGAAGGACATTCCATGACTGCCGAGCTTTATATACCCGTTCTCAATGCAACGGATCAAGTCGTGGCCTGTATTGTTTTTGCCCGGATCGACCGGACCTTCTCCCCTCAAGACATCGAAACCGCGACGGGGCTGGCCAAGCAGATCTCGCTTTCGTTGGACAAGCTGGCGATGTACGAAGAGGCGGAAAAGCAGCGTCAAATGACACAGGATATGCTGGATACGATTCAGGAAGGTGTGCAGCTCATCGATTTGCAGGGAAATACGCTGCAAGTAAACCGTACGTTTTGCGAATTTCTGGGATACGATCAGTCCTCCACTCTGCCTCACACGCAGCTAGAGGACTTCCTCGCCCGGTTGGAGATGCTTGCGGAAGACCACGAACGAGTGACCCAATTTGTAAAAGCCGCTGTGCGCAATGAGGGCTTACTACCCGCGAGCAGCTTTGTCTTTGCCATTACCTATCCGCAGAGACGGCAGATTCAGCTCTATGCGGAGCCTTTGTACCGAAGCCAGGAAAAGTGGAGCACTCTTCTGGTCTACCGCGACATTACGAGGGAATACGAAATTGACCGGATGAAGTCCGAATTCGTCAGCACCGTGAGCCATGAGCTGAGGACCCCGCTCGCCAGCGTCCTAGGGTTTGCGGAGCTTATGCTCAACAAGGAATTGAAGCCCGAAAGACAGCAGCGCTACGTGTCTGCCATTTATCAGGAGGCCAAGCGCCTGACCGCCCTGATCAATGATTTTCTGGACTTGCAACGCATGGAATCCGGTCTGCAAAGCTACCAGAGGGAGCCAGTTGCGATCGATTCGCTCGTCCAGGAAGTGTTTGCTCTGTACCAGGTACAGTCGTCGCGCCATACGTTTGCCCTGGATCTGCAAACGCCGCAGGTTCTTGTAGAAGGGGACCGAAACAAGCTTCGCCAGGTGATGACCAACCTGATCAGCAATGCTGTCAAGTACTCCCCGCTTGGCGGTGAAGTGCGAGTCACCTGCCGCGAAGACGGGGTTCGTCTCCTGATCGATGTTGCGGATAAAGGGCTCGGCATTCCGTCAGATGCCCTGCCGCATCTCTTCACCAAGTTTTATCGGGTGGACAATTCCGACCGGAGAGAAATCGGCGGGACTGGTCTTGGCCTTGCGATCGTCTCGGAAATCGTGGCCATGCACCAAGGAGAAATTGCCGTCGCGTCTGAATCGGGACGGGGCAGCACCTTTACGGTCAGTCTCCCCCTTTTCCAGCAGCCGACGGTCCAACGATCCGATAGCCTTGGAAGCGAAGTCTCTCTTTCGGGAACACCGGAAAAAGGACAGGTGGTCATTATCGAGGACGACCCCAACCTGTCCGAGCTGCTTCGTGAAGAACTGATTGGCTCGGGGTTCACCGTCCATTCGTACTCCCAGGTCAACCAGGCTTTGGGCGCCATCGAGGAGCTGAAGCCGGATGCTGTCGTGCTGGATCTGGTCCTAAAGGACGGCGAAAACGGTTGGGAAGTCATCGAGCGCATGCAGATGCGGCCTGAATTGCAGACGATCCCGATCATCATCTCCAGTGCCTTCGAGGAGCAGAAAAAGGCATTCGATCTGGGGGCTGTCCGCTATCTGACCAAGCCATATCATCCAGATTCGTTGTCGAAAGCCATTCTGTTGGCCATTGCCGATGCAGAAGCAGGGGGACAAATCCTGATTCCCGACCATGAGCAAGAAAAATCACGAGGGGAGTAGCTCCCCTCTTCTTTTTTACCCTTTTGCTGGGAGTCCAGAATAATCTTGGTATAAAGTTATGGGTTTGCTCACACATTAATAGAGGTACATGGTTTATCTTTACGAACGATGCCCCGCGAAGGAGGAGTTCACTGTGTATTTCTCAAAGAAAGCGGCAGTCCCGATCGAAGAAGAAGAAACAGACATATGGGCTTGCACCACAGATGGTTGTTCCTGCTGGATGAGAGAGAATTTTTCCTTTGAAAAAAGCCCCACTTGTCCCTTTTGTCAGGGTGAAATGACAAGGGATACCCGCATGCTCCCCGTATTGGCCAATCACACCAAGCGCACCACTTGATCTTCGTATTTACCCTTGTCGGAACTCCTTGTCTTCCCTACAATAGACATACGATGGACACGAGGAGTATGCCGATGAACAGGAAGGAAATGGAAAACCAAGTCATTCAAGCGTATCAACGAGACGAGGGAATGATGATACTCGTTTTCGCCCAGTGGTGTGTCAATCATGGCCTGGATGCTCGTGACTTGTATCGCCGCGCCTATCCCAACCAGGGCGACAATCCCCTGCTGGCCCAAATGCTGGAGAATACGGTTCCCAAGGAGGAATCCGAGGAAATCCCTCACGCCACATTACTGGGAGTCCTCTCCCTGTTTGGCAATGAAGATCTGGCATTTGTCGTCAGCGAAGAAATCGAAGGTCTGCAAAAACTGCAGAAATGATTCTGGCAGGTGAGATCACATGGCACACAGTCCATGCCGATTTCACCTGCTTGTCTTTTGCAGCGCCTATTCTTTTCTTTGATCAAAGGTCATGTGAAAATGGGTGCTTCGATCCGAAGACTCACAGCTTATCGTACCGGCATGCCGTTCAATGATTTCCTTGCATACATACAATCCAATCCCCGTCCCCAGTTCTTTTGTCGTAAAAAACGGCTCGAAGATAACCGGTAAAATATCGGGGGGAATCGGGACTCCGTTATTCGATATAGAGATGCTGGCTTCTTGCTCGTTTTGGAAAGCTTCGATATGGATCAGCCGCTCTCCTGATACTCGATGCAAGGCATCCAGCGCATTGGAAATAATGTTGATCAAAACCTGTTTGATCTCATCTCTGTTGCCAGTCAAGGCAAAAGAAGGATCGATCGCACACGCGGTCTGCGCATTGACATCAACAATCGTTGGATATAAAAAGGCCAATATATCTTCAATCAGCTGCGCCACATTGAACGTCTCAATCCGCCTGGAGACGGCAGCCGAGCCTTTTTTGGAGACGAGCAAAAATTGGGAAACCCGATAATTGAGCTGGTATAATTCATTTTCAATAATGTCGAGATAGGGCAGATCAGGATGATCTTCTTTGAGCAGCTTGGAAAAGCCGATGACAGATGTCAGAGGATTGCGGAATTCGTGTACAAAACTGGATGCCATTTGGCCCAGGATGGTCATCCGGTCTTTGTGAGACCGTTCGATGAACATCTGCTTCTTATCCAGGTCCCTGTCCTTCAATTCGGTGTATTTGGAAACAGCGTGGACCAGGAAAATGTCAAAACATTCGTTAATTTTCATGAGAACGGGCAACATGAGAGCGGCGGGTACTCCGCCCTCCTGCAAAGAGTCGAGGATCAGCCTGCGGCCCATGCAGACGTTATGTACAAAGTCTCCAATGTTGATTTGAGCCCGATTGCGTTCACAAGCCACCCGATAGGCCAGCTCCTGAATGTTCTCCTCCGTTACGGTCCCGCGAAAATACCCAATTACCATACGATACATAGCTTGTCCATTTAAGTGAATCCGGTCTTTGAATGGGTCGTGTTCAGACTTGACGATCTGGTTTTTGAACTGTTCCACGATCTTTGCTTCCTGTGCCTCAAGAAACTCTGTCAATGGATCCATGAACAACCGCTTTCACCCCGTATGTAATAAGGTTATATTTTCTCCATTATTATACATTTTCTACTGAACTACAACAGGACAACGCTACAAAAAAAGAAGGCTTCAGCGTCGCCTTCTCTTCTTCGCTATAGTTTCACGATCGTCAAGGTAGCGCCAGCTCCGGTCTGGAGCACAGCTTCGCCGTCGAATCCATACACTTGCAAGGCAATCTCATCTCCTGCAGCCAATGAAGCCAGAACTGTATTGGTGAAGGAAAATTGCTCCCCGCTGGAAGCGATAACCGTCGGGATGTAGGGCTCTTCATTGATCATGATTCGGGCATGGATGGGCAGGGGTTCTGTAAATTGAATCACATAGGTGATCAGGTAATTTCCATCCACCGGAACGGTAAAGGCGGTATGCTCCTCATCGGTGAAGATCCCTTGCAGCACCTGATTGTCGGACAGCGGGATCGGAATGCCCTCTTTTACGACGCGCAAAATCGCACCTCTTGTATTGGCGCCAAATCCATTTATCGCCATGACTGGTTCCAGTTCGCTTGCTCCGAAGTCCTCCCTGGCTGTATGAATCTCCTCTTCCTCGTCTTCTTCGCTAGGTCCAGTCTCCACCACTCCGGAAAAAAGCTTGACCGGACCTCGCTCCTCAGACCGTTCAGGCAACTGCAGCAACGTCTCCAGCCTGGATTGCAGCAGCATTTCCAGACGAATCGCCGTATTGAGCGTCTCCTTCACGCTATTGTCGATCGTCATCAATTCATCCATGGTCACTTCAGACTCATATCCTGCCCCCGGCAGCGTCCCCAAGGCAAATTTGATCTTATCCCCTTCGACCGCCAGGATCTGTGTCAGGCTTAGCTGCTCCATCGCCATCGCGGACAGAAGCAAATTGACGGCATCGTCCCGCGTAATCGTTATTTTGGGATCGATATTTGGAATACCGGGAATAGACACATCTCTCCCTCCTCTCTATGCACATGTCTTCTCCACGATACTTAACGGCGACGATCGGACTCTTTCTTTTTGCTCCCCGGTACGACGTCGTTGTGAAGCCAGGGCCTTTTTGCAGGCGGAGCTGTTTGGATAGGAGGATTTGTCATTCGTGCGTCCTGGCCGTATTCCGCCAATCTTCGAATCACGTTGTTCATCCGTCTGGATCCTTCCGCTGAAAAAAGGGGCTGCGACTTCCAAACAGAACCCCATTCTCCCAGCGCCTTGCGAAAGGAGCGCTGTTTTTGCTGCAAATCGTCAGAGGCAAGAAGCTTTTTCTTTTCTTTGTCACTCCATGCGTCCCCCTTTCTCGACAGCAGGCGCAGCAATTCCTCCCCCTGCTGCACGCACACCAGGAGCAGATGTTCCAATCGTTCGATGTCTGCTGCCTTCGCTTTCTCTGTGCTCAGTCGGACCAGCCAAAAGCTGAAAAAGGAGTAGGTGGACGCAAGAAGCCCAAAGGCAGAAGCCGCCGCATTCGTCTGCTCCCGTGTCAGGTATTCTGGGGAAAGATGTGTTGTCTGGGCATTCCGGCGGAGCGTTTCATGCGCCATGAAGCATTGCCAGCGCCGATACGTCGCAGATTGGTAGGCAAGGATCGCTTCCAGCCACGCACGATAAGAATCCAGCCAGCGAACAAAACGGGGCAAGGAGAAGGTTTCGGGCGGTTGAGAGGTATGCAGCCATGAGGCGAGGTGCAGTGCTTGCGCCGTCATGAGGGTTGTTGCAGACTTTTCCAAAGCAATCGAGGATTCCAAGAGACCGATGCTTGCCCCTGACGCTCCTTCTTCTCTCCCGAAGTCTGCCGCCCGCCGCAGAGCTTCCGATAGACCCCGTGCAAGGAAAGGGTTACTCCTCTTCTGTGTCATCTTGCCCGCCGAGTTTCCCGTCCAGCTCCATGATCTGGTCGAGCTTGAATTGCAGCAAAATTTGTTTGCCGACCATGGTCCGCAGCATCCGCTCGACACTCCGGTTCATTTGGATCATATCCTCCAACGACACATGATCCCGCTCCAAGAGGCGCTGCATGTTTTCCCCCTCAGCATTCAGGATTTGCGACAGGCTGATTTCATCCATTGCGACCGAAGCTAACAAAAGGTGAATGACTTCCTCCCGCTTCAGATCGATGCGAGGCGTAATGTCGGGAATGTTGGGTAATGACATGCGGGGTTGCCCTCCATTTCACAAAGGTCATAGCTTCGTTGCTTGTCCGAAGATCAGCATATCTGCAGATTTTCCGCCGGCTATTACTACCAACGTATTTCTTTCCCGGCGATTTTATGATGAGGAAAAAGCAGTTCCTCTACGATTCCTGGGCAAATACGCCGTAGGCTTTCTCTGTTCTGGGGATTTTTGTAATGTACAGCACGCCGGGAATTTCTTTGCCTCCGCTGTAAGTGCCTCCTGCCAACGTAGACGGCGAATAGATGGTCTCTACCCGAATATGGTCCGTATACTCCTGGACGGTACTGATCATCCGATTGGGCTCGGCCAACAGCAAATAGGTATGCTCCCCCTGGTGGAAGACATGCAGGCCGCCATCTTCTTCGCCTAATTTTTGCTCAAAGTACGCCCTGGCTTCAGGGGGAGTCCCATCCTGCAGGTGAACCATGGTTAGCGGAACGCTTTGGGGATATTCTTGTGATGAACAGCCAAAGAGCAAGATACATGCCAGACTACAGATGCAGAGAAGTATTTTTCCGTTCATTCGTTTCCCCTCCTTCAAGGGTTAGACGAGTGGAGAAGGGGTTAGTTTCGCTTTCCATTCCCATGCAGGATGACGGTCTTACTCTCTGCATCCCAGGTTGCTTGCAGATCTAACGCTTCGGCCAATTCACGCGCAGGCGTGTAGGATATGCCGTTTACGTTGTGGGCAGTCACTTCTCGACCATTTACTTTCACGCCTTTGGTCAACGGGTCCCACTCCACCTTCCCCCCTGCTCCTTCAGCCACAGCTCGCAGCGGCAGATACGCAACCCCTTCATGAAGAGCGCCGGTTTCGGGTAGTTCGATCTGAATGGCGCACCTGGGCAAAGCGTCTTCCCGTACAAGCGAATCGTCGGTCAATAATCGCTGGACATCTTTTTTAAAGTTCTCCCAGGCCATAACGGCTGTCACGCCGAAGCAAGCGAGGGCCTCCTGATTGGTGACAAAAAAGGCCGGACAGTTTTTCCCCGTTACGTCGAAATGCCGCCACAGCCTGTCCACGCCCCATCCGTATTGTTTCAGGATATGGCTTGCCAGCTCCACTGTCTTTCGGTACATCTCGGAAAAACGTCCATCCGCGTTGACGCACATTTCGATGCCAATCGTGCAGTTGTTCGGATAGCTGCTCAGCCTGTTCAGCGCATCCTGCTTATAGGATTTTGCGCCGACGTGGTACGCCATCTCATTTTCCGGCAGACAGCGAATGATCTGCCTGTCATCTACGATATAATGAGCGCTTGCGATCGTGGTCGGCTTGTTGAAGTAGTTCCGATTCGCCATAGCGTTGGCACCGCTCGATTTGTTCGCCGTCCAATGGATGACCACGCCTTTGGGGCGAATGGTTTTCCCGGGACGCGCGTTTGGATTGGTCAAAAAACAGTCCGTGATCTGCATCATTCCTTCTCCTTCCTCGTCGATCGCTCTGCCTTGGCCTGAATCTCCGAGGACACCAGCTTGACTACAGCCTTGGGTAGCGGCCATCCTGCCCGGAAGGCATTGGCAGTCAGACTGGTCCACGTATGGTAGATCAGTCCAAACGTGACGCCGAAGAACAAAAAGCCCGGCGTTCCCACCACCCGATCCAGCAGATTGGCGACAGCCGGCAGAGCAAACAAAAACAAGGTCCGCGGAATCCGGCTCAACCCGTACTCGGAGGAGTAGGTCAGGTCTTTTTTCGCGGCGTACACTCCTGTCATCCAATCCAGTGCGATCATGACAAGCAGGACGATCAGAATATCGCGCCGTTCGCTGCCGTACAGATAATAAAAAACGGGAGCCATCGTGGCTCCCGCTGACATCGCCCACCCATTCGCGGGTGTGAGCAGAGTGTCAAAAGACTGAAAAAACCTCATGTGCAGCTCCCTCCTTTTTTTGTGCAAAGACTTGGAAACCCGCGGTCTTGCATGGTGGTCTGCCAGCTCTTGTGGAGGGGAGGAAAAAGGGAAAACGCTCCAGGTGGGTTGGGAACTTCGCTGTGGGTCGGCCTGGCCGCTTCCACTCCAAAGGCGGAACCGCGGCCAAAAGCAGCCATCTCAAGGAAGTGAATCAGGGTTGGCCGCTGATGGCGTGTTCCGCCTTTTCCGCTCCAGCTTGGTCAAGATCCCAAAAACCTTCCGCTGGTTTTCCCTTTTTCCTCAACCATCTTTTCCTGTTCCCCTTTTACCTTTTGTGGTAACTTCCTACACGTTGAAAAAGCCCTGCCATGTGGCAAGGGCTTTTTTGTGCTTGCTTATAATGTTCTTATGCCTTGCGGACGTTGGTTGCTTGCGGCCCGCGTTGGCCATTTTCAACGTCAAAAGTTACCTCTTGCCCTTCCTCCAATGTCTTGTACCCCTCTTCTTGGATGGCGGAGAAGTGTACAAATACATCCTCTGCCCCTTCACGCTCGATGAACCCAAAACCTTTTTCTGCGTTAAACCACTTTACTCTTCCGTGTTCCATTGATTGCCTCCTAGCATGTAGCACATACATGAAATGATGTTTGACTTACCCCGTTAGTATCTCCCGTCTAAGGGAAATCTAACCTTACGAATGAAAAACTTGTCCTGTAATAGCTGTAAATTCTTCGGGTGTAATTTCTCCGTGCGGACGAGCATCTGTTTGGACGACCTGGCGCAGCTGGTCCAACGTCACCCATTTGTACGAGTAAGCGATTTTCCAGAATGTCATTCTCCTGCGCCTCCTTTTCGCTCGATCAGCTCAAGCTTGACCAATGCCAGCTCTTGCCCAAGCGTCTGCATCATTGTTTCCCGCTCGAGGTCTGCGGCTTTCAGCCCAGCCAGCTCGGCTTCCAGCGTCTGCAACGGCTTTTCCCGCGCTTCTTTTTCCTGCTTGACCTGTGACAGCGGTTTTTCATTATAGCGATGGATGGACATCATACGCTCCCCCTATTCCTGAAAGACTGGCCTCGCTTGTTGCCGTCCCCTTTTGAATCCGCACGCGGAAATTGACGCCCCACTTCTCTGCCGTCTTGACCGTATTGAGAAACGCGTAGCCGCGCCCCATTTTTGCAGGAATCGTGCAATCCTCCCAGGTAGGCTCGGCGTCGAAGCCGTTGTTGCACACCTCAACTCGCACCTCGGCGCCCAATGGGATCTGCCAGTCGGGAGTGAGCAAAATCCGCTCCGCTGCGATGTCGGTTTCCATCGGGACCTGCAAGCCTTCGAATAGGATCTCATTCACTTGGCGGGTAAAGGTGAAGGTGCGGCTGGACGACTTGCCTTGTTCGTCTGCTGCGGTGATGGTCAAAGTATGCGAGACACCCGGCTCGAGCATCAGCCATTTGTTTGCTGGGATGGTCAGCGTTTCTTGACGGTTGGGCACGCCGGAGTATGAGCGAATCGTGCTGCCGTTGATTTTTTCTGTGATGGTAAATGGATTTTCCTCTGGGTCAGCAACCGTGTAGGTGATGCTCGGTGAGCTTTTGATCGTACCCAGACTTCGGTCTTGATCCGAGATGATCGGCGCGCGGTTGTGGATGACTCGGAATTTGCGGACGACCTCCGTGCTTTTTCCTCCCTGGTCGTCCTCGGCCCATACGGTTAGTGTGTGGTCGACGTTCTCCGCCAGGTCTGCCCCCGTCACATCTGTGGTGCCGTCGCGTAACCGCTTGTTGCGGAAGGTCAGCGTCTTGGCAAAAGAAAGAGGCGTGCTTCCGTCTGATACCCCGGATTGCAGCGCCTGCGGTGTGCCGTTGTTGATTTTGTATTTGACGGTGAGGACGTTGCCGGGGTCTGGGTCGGTGGCGGTGCCTTGGATCAATAGAGGTGTGTTTTCTGGTAGTGCAGAAGGAATGGTAGGGTCAGTGTATGGAAACTTTGCAACTAGCTTGTCCCCACTGTACTCGGGATCTATGTCAATCTTGTTGTAAACTTCTCGACTAATTTCATATAGCCTGACACCATCCATATAAGTTACACCTGTAGTATTTGAACCGTTACCAAGGCTTAATCTAGTGTTTGCCTTTCCGGTAAACTTAAGGTAAATATTTTGCCATACTCCAATTTTGGTGACGTTCGCATTTGCACTTATGGAGTTTGTAAAGCCCCCAGCGTCTGCGATGAATAGTCGGTAAGAGCCACTCGTAAAGCTTTCAATGAAAACGTCGACCGAAGCAAGATAATATTTTGTGGCGTCAAGCGGTAAGTTATCCTTGTACCTGTGACCGTTGTTTCCAACATTGCTAAACTTGAAGCTGTGCATGCCATACTTCTTTACTGCCTGGCTTAAAGTCAGGATATCAGTACTGTATACTGACCATCCTTGTAAATTCTCACAATTCCCATCTGTACCTAATAAATTGTTCCCAGTCATTAGGTCTACGCTCGGCAAATCATTTGCCAAATAGGTAATCGTAACCGTATAAGCGTAATAATAGGTATAATTTGTAATATTTTTTGAAGCCTTACCATCGTATACCCCGGTTTTTGTACAAGTATAACCTGTTACAACCTCATAAAGAGTTTTCCCTGGATAAGATGGTGGACCTGAACTTGTTCCTGCATTCATATATTCTGACGAATAATTAAGAACTCCGGTATAGCCATTAGAATTATAGGACGCAGTTCTTGGTACCCCGCCAGTAGATCCTTCCGCCCAACCATGAGTGGAGCCCATCCAGATATAGTTTAAACTTATACCAGGATACGAAACCCTATACGTGTTAACGTCAATTGTATCTACATAGCTACTCGTCGTATATCGTGTATATGTTCCATTAGACACGTTAATAGTAACGGTTTCACCATTAATTGTATGTGATACATTACCTGTATTTACAGAAACACTTACGATATTTTTAAGTTTTGGAATTGTTACGGTTTGGCTCCTATTCCGTGATGTTGACTCGACAAAAGGAACTGTTATAGTTTTTGTAGACATCAGCTACCTTTCCCCCTTGCTATCAAAATTATCAAAATCACCTCACCACCAACCTCCCATTCCTCTCATCAAACCACCCTTCCGACACCCTCAGCCCCTCCAGCGTATTCAACGTGATCACAAACCGGTTATCCCGGAAATCATTGGTCAGCGCATCCTCCAGCGCCTTGATCCGCGTCTCGGCGTGGGCGAGCCTCGGCTTCAGATTTTCCAACGCCAGATGCGCGTCCAAAATGCCCTGCTCCCAGCGGTTGATGTTATCCTCCGTAACAGGCGTATCATAGGTCCAATCCGTCTTCGCTTGGTAGCTCATCTATTCTCCTCCTTTCACTTGCACGACGAAGGTGACAGTAAGAAACTGCGCGCCATTGCTGAGGATGTGTACGCTCTTCTCTGCCACGACTACCCCGCTCTCCGTCAGGAGCTTGAGACGGGTAATCTCCGGTACGGAATCCACATGCCGTGCTTGCACCTGCAAGGCTATGCCCTGCTGAAACCCGATAATGGGATGAGAGGAAATCACGGAACCCTGCAGAGGCAAAGACACCTCGTCATTGATCAACAGACTGCCGCCCTGCAGCCGCTCCAGCAAATCATCCCGCGCCATCGCCAAGTAATCCTGGTGCATCATACAGGCACCTCCTCGTTCCATTTGATGGGCGTCATCCCCGCACGAAATTCTCCTGCGGCATGGTACGCCCTTTTGCCAACAAACCAGGAGCCAGTAAACGTCAGCATTTCTCCATTCACCGGCTCCAACACTACGCCATTGCAATGCACCGGGCGAATCTTCTCCACGGACAAAACCGCATGAGCTGAATCAAAGCGATCCTCGGCTGGGTAGACATAGCGGATGACCTTCTGCGCAAAATCTTCTACCATCTCTACCTGTTTGCTCTCCGAAGCAGACAGCCCGATGGCGCGCAACACGCTCGGCGTAAAGCCAAGATACGCCCAGTGCTGCCTTTGCAGATTTTTTCGCCGTTCCTCCAGGCTGGATGTCTGCTTTTTGCCGAAATAGATCCAGTCCCAATAATCCAATCCCCACGTCGCAGAAAACGGAATGAATTGCTCCACCAGCTCCCGGCGCTTTTCCGCAAACTGGTCGACTGGGGTAGCTGCACCTGCAAAATGGTACTCGGCTACCTTGTTTTCATACCAATAGGGAGGAAGCACCTCCTTGTAGCGATCCAATATCATGTCGTCACCACCAGACGAAGAATGGAGACTGCATCTCCTTCCACAATCACGTTGCTGGTTCCGCCGTTCAAGGTGTACTGGGTAAAGTCCTCGACGCCGTTCACAAAGAAGAGCGATCCGATCTGCTGATACACAATCGTCGAACGCCCTTTTAAATAAGTGGTGATTTGCTTGGTGATCTCCTCTTTCACGGTCGCCAGGACGGCATCTTTCCCCAACACCAGCTGGACGGCGATCTCCACCTCGAAAATGTTGGCGGGCAGAACCTTCAAATCATGGAGCGCCCTTCGCTTCTCGGAAAGCTCCTTCTCAACCTGTTCAGCCAACTCCAGACTGGCAGGCTGTCCATTTGCATCCGTAATGTAGACATCGATGGAGAGGTCATTGCGCGCCTTCTCGATGGCGACAGCTCCACCGACTCCGTTGATATCTCGCGCCCAGCGCTCATAGTCTCCTCTGCGGCCGTCCCCTTCTTCGGTTCGAGCCCGCTCCAGCAGACGACTGCGGAAAGCGTCATTCTCCTCGCCATCGTTGCGCTTCAATCCAAAGAACATGCCATGCGCATCCAGATACTCATCATCTGCCCATGGAAGAAATCCTTGTAAAAAGGCGTACTCCAGAAGCTGTTGCTGTTCGCTGATCTCCTGCGCCAGCGGATAGAGCAAATCGTAGAAGATCTCCCCTTCCTCTGTCGCAGGTGGCGTGTCGCCCTGCTGTTCAGCCAGCAAGGCCATCCGATTCGCCATCCGCTGGTAAATCTGATCTGCCGTCTCCCGCAAAATGGGCATATCCGGCTTTTTTAACGTTGCCATGCATCCACCTCCGATCTCGTGCTGCCTCTGCTCCCGGTCAATTCCAGCGAAAACAAGATCCGCTTATCCTGCACCTGAATATCGAGCACCTGCGCCCGCTCAATCTCGCTGTGGGCTTCCAGCGCCTCTTCTGCCTGCGCCCGGATGACAGCAAGCGAAATGCCCGACTTGAGCCTGCCGATCTCCGAGAGAAAATCGACGCCAATCCGCTCCGAATAGATGGCGTAGCGAAAACGGCGCGTATTCAGTAGCTTTTTCGCGATCTCTTCCAAATACTCCGCGTACGTCGTGGTACGCAAATATCGCCCATCCGGTCCTTGTCTCATCTGTCTGGTCTGCCAGTCAAAGCGATAGGTCCAGGGAATCGGACGTTGTGTGTCCAGCATCAGAGAGGATTCACTCCCGCTCAGTTCGGGAAACATCACTCCACCACCCCGCACAGCAAATATTGGCCGTTGGTGCAGCGCAACAAAGCTACCTTCCTGCCGATATCCTCGACACGCAGATTGGCGGAGCGCAGCACCTCCAGCTCATAGGCTTCCAAGGGCGTCGGGTCTTCGTCCAGCTTTACCGAGAGCGGCGTAATGGACAACAGAACACCGAACTCGCCCTGCGTGTCCGTCATGCCCTCCTGTGCCGCTTGTCGCAATCTCGCAAGTACCGAATACATCTCCTACCCCCTCCTTTCCAACTGCAAGTCCGCGGTATAATACCCGCCCTTCCAGCGTGTGTTGCTATTCGTGACAATCCAGTTTGTGACGCTCATGTTGTCTTTCTCCAGAATTCGAATCAGCCAGCCGGCCCGCAAACTGGCAGCCTGGTCGTCCTGATGCCTGACCGTAATGGAGCGGGTGCGCGGGATCTTCGACAGCTCTGACAATTGCTTGGCTGCCAGGGAGGCGAGATTTTTTTCTTCACCTGCGTCGATGACCTTTTGCATTCGTCCGATCTGTTTGATCAGGCTCGCGTTTTCCTTGGATGCACTGCCTGCCAGCTTGTCCTCTTTATAACGCTCCACCGTAACCACGGTATATACATCCTCGATGCTCTCGCCCGTCGAGCTGCTCTCCAGCATGCTGGCCTGAAACATCGGGATGACGCTGTTCCCGCCTTCGGGCAGCACGGTCAGCTTGTCCCGTTGATGGGAGACAAAATAGCGCACGCCTGTTTTGTCATACGCCTGTTCCGTCAGCATTGAAAACAATGCGGTGTAGGATTGCGGCATGATCCGCTCCTTGACGATGAAGCCAAAGGATGGGCAGGCAAACTGAATTCCTGCAGCACGTATGATCCGCCCCAGTTCTGCTCCGGCATCCCCGTCCAGCTTGGTGCGAGTGATCTCATTTTTTTGCAGGTACCAGCTCAGCTCATAGGCTGTGACGGTCAGATCGCCTGTCTTGTCGTCTCGCTTTGGATTGACCAGAGGGCCGTGAAAGAACTGTTCCGACTCCTTCAACGAATCGCCTGCGAACAGCATCAAAAAGCCCGCCGATTGCAGCGGCGGGGCGGCTTGTACCTTGATTTCGCAGTGTTGGCTGATCTGACCACGCGACGATGACCAGGAGAGGTCTATTACCGATGAGGTCAGATCGTATCGGGTCGCTTCTTTTCCGTAGATGACTTTCATCCGATCCTCTCCTTACGTCCCAATGACCCGATTGACACTGGCCAGCTTCCGGTCGATTGCGATTCGATTGGCTGTCTGTTGCTCTGACGGTCCCTCCGTTGTTTTCGAGGAAGGCTTTTTCGCTTTTTTTCCGCTCGTATTGGGACGGGCAGCTTGCTGCTTCACGACTACTGCACTAGGCGCAAGCAGCTGCGTCTGATTGCTCCAGCTCAAAAATTCATCCTTCACAAACAAAGGCAGCTCGATGGAACCGTGGTAATCCACCTGTTTTCCTGAAAATCTCCCGTCACAAGGCCCAATCAGGACATTCCAGGCCAGATCAAGCTCGTCAATCGTCAGCAGCACCTCTGATCCGGTGAGCCGTTCCAGCCCAGCCAGCCACTGGCGAGGTCCTTGGTAGCCTTGCACCTCGATATAATGGGTATCCGGATTGCCAGGCAGAAAAAAGTCAAACGAAATCGCTTTGGGGCGTCTGCCAGCAATTCGGGTGTTGCTAGCCAAAGTAATAGAGGTCGTATTCTCCGTATCGTTGCCATATCCGCGAAACTGGATTTCCGCAGGCGTTACCGGAAAAGTCAGCCTGTACTTCCCTTGCATCCTGATCATGTCGCTACACCTCCCCGCGTTTCCAGCGAATCCAGCAGTGCTTTTTCAATGATCAGCCTGATCCGTTGCCCGACAGACGGGTCATTCAGCATGTTCAACATCGTCGGGATATCTTGAAGCACGCCTTCTACGTGCAACGGAACCGAAATTTGCGGGATCGTCACAGAGATGGCGGCACCAGCTTTTTCAGGCATACCCGATACAGGTGCTCTAAAAGGTGCAGGTGGTCCCAACGGTACAGGAGACATTTGCTGCTCCGGCGGTGGTGTCGAAGCAGGCTTTTCCTCGCCCTGCCACCAGTCCTTCACCTTGTCAAAAAGCATGCCGCCAACCTCTGCACCGCCGATTCCGCCGAGAATTCCGCCTACTGCTCCTCCGACAACCGTACCGACAACCGGTACGACAGACCCAACTGTCGCTCCCAATGCTGCTCCTGCAGCCGCTCCACCCCAGCCGCCTAGCGCTTCTGCACCGATGCGGGCTGCGGTTTCCAGCTTGTTGTCCGACTGCGCAATATCGGCAGCTCCCATAAACGTGCGCAAGACGGGGACCTTGCGGAGGAGAGAACTTGCAGTCTTTTTCAAACCGGACAGATCGCTTGGAATGATGGATGGTGTAATGGATAGAGGGGCAGTGGGAATAGTGAACGAATGGATATTTGGATCCTTGGGACGAATTAAATTACTTGGAACATCCTTGGTTGTCTGAAAAACCAGATCCCGATGTAAACCTTGCTCGTATTTTTTGAGCTCAACGTTTGGAGATTCCTTTTGCTCGGAAGACGCCAAGAAAATGGGTAACAAGGAAGACAGAACAGAGAGAACTGCTCCTCCTCGTCCAGGGCGCGAGGATCCCGTTCTACTTGGTTCCTTTTTCCCTGTGCCCGATTTATTTCCGCCTTTATTCGTTCCCCATATCGTTTCGGGATAGACAGGCGCGGCAGCCTGCGGCTTTAGGATGCTTTTTACATTCCGGTAAGCCTCCCCTACTTCGGTTGCAAATCGAAACAGCTTGTACCCGGCCATAAGCAAAAAGACAGCGGCCGCTGTTATTTCCGCTCCTATTCTTACCCCTGGCATCCCGTTCAGCGTTTCCGCCACCGTCTTCATTCCCTGCGCCAAAGGCTTCAACACTGGCAAAACATCACGTGAGACAGTCATCGCGAGCTCCATGACAGCCTGCCTCGCATCTTTTTGCGCTTGCTGAAATTCCAAGAAAGGGTTGTGCTCCATGGCCCGCTTATAGGCGGTACTCGCCTCATTCCCTACCTGTGTACGAATTTCTCCTGAGGCGACTTTATCCGCTGTCTTTTTGATGAGATCAGGAGTCGCCGCCGTCTTATCTCCTGCGATTTTTTGCTTTTCCAACTCGACCACAAGTGTCGCCAGTTGCTCGGGACTGTCGAGCTTTAGTTGGTTCTCTTTGCTATAGGCAATAATCGCCTCCAGTTCCTTGCCGCTAAAAGTCTGCAGGGAATTGTTCATGAACTGAATGGAGTTGGCCAACTGTTCCGCGTCCTTGTTACCCGTCAACTGGCTCATGGTGTTCATCATGCTCAAAAGTTCCTTCGGTTCGACCGAGGTGGTCACCCCTAACTGCGCCGCCTGCTTGGCAAAAGTCTTGGCCTGTTCAGGATCTTGCTGAAGCTGTTCACTTGCCGAGATCAGTTTCATCGCATCGGTACTTTGCAAATATGGATTGATTTTCACTATCTCACGGGTCATCTCGTCAAATGCCTGTATATGTTGATCCGTTTTTCCTTTTGCCGCATACAAGGCACGCTCTCGGAAAGCTTCCTGCATTTCTTTGTTCAAATCTTTGAAATCGCTACCGATCGAAATCGTGACGACGGAGTTGAAATCGTTGACCAATTTCTTGGTTGCCTCTAATGCCTTATCAACCTTGCCGACAATCTCCATCGCCTGTGCTTGGTTGTCCACATCCTTGAGCTCTTCTTTGATCTTCCTCAATTCCTCGTTTGCTTTTTTTGCCACTCCAAGCAGAGGACTGAAATTTTTCTGCATAATCATGCTGAGTCCGACATTGAGGGTTTGCGTCTTCTCCTTCATATGTTCCACGAAGTAGTTAGCTTGTCTGGTACCTTCAGCAAATAGTTTGCCGATAAGCTGATTTTGTTCTCGAAACATCCCAATCGTAAGCATCTCTCTCACCTCCTTTGTTGTTACCTGCTTCCCAGCCCTCGGGATGGAGGGAGATGCTTACAGCCCTCCCTTCTCCCGCTCTTCCCACTCGATAAGCTGGCAAGCAAACAGAAACAGCTTTTGCTTGTACCGATCCACTTCATATTCCAGGAGATCCGACGGTAGACCCCTCCCCATCAGAAAGGCGCGGCATATATGCCAGGCTTCCCCGTCAGATCGGATCAGTTTTTTGCTTCTTCAATCGCTTCTTCTTCCGTCACACCTGCGTTGACTTCACGCACGGCGGTCAAAAGCTTGGTGTAGCCATCCGGATTGTCCCGGAACAGCTTTTCCACCAGCTCGTACTTGGTTCCCGCCTTGTACGCCTTTTTCAGTTCCTCCTGATTCCAGGGGAAATCGTGCTCTGTCGCTTTGACGAGGCGAGCGTCGTTGTAGAGGAACCAGTCTGTCTTGTCCCCCTTGTCGGCGATTTTCTCGCACTCGCGCAATTCTGTCAGATTCAGCTGACGGACCTTCCATTCATCGCCGTCAATCATCACGGTGATTTCTTTTCGCGGCGCTTGCTCATTCGCTTTCGCCAGATATTTTTGCAGCTTGCTCAAGATAATCCCTCCTATTCGCTGTACTCAGGCAGCTCGTCCAGATAATCCGGCTTGTCGTTGGACATGCCTTTCAGGTCGTATGTGGCGTGATCCGTACCGTCTGCCTTCGCTTCCCAAAGGGTGATCTCTTCTGGATTCAGCACGATATTGGAGATGCGGACACGTTCGACATTGCCTGCTTCCTTGTCTACTGTCTCGCCGATTAAAAACGGCAATACAGGCGTTTTTCCATTTGTCAGCTGCTCTACGCAGTAGTATTTCAGCGCGGCATTGGTAGCCGTGATTTTCAGCGTAACCTCGACATGCCAGTCGTTGATGGTCTGGATTTTCCCCTTCTGCAAGCGGTTCGTATCGCCGTACTCGACTTTCAGGGTCATTTTCCCTTCCAGCGTTCCGTAGATCGGGTCCCCATTCTCATTGTAAATCTGGCAGTTTTTCAGTTTGATATCGCGTGCAATCGCCATTTACAGCACCTCCCAATCGATAATGAAGTATTCAATCGCATCCAGCGGTTTCGCAGAAAGCAGGAAGCCTCGGCGATCACCGGAGCCGTCTTTCTTGTCCGTAAAGCTCCAGCCGCTGTCAATTGCTCCTTGCTGCTCGCGTACGGTCAGGTAAGCATGAGCGGCTGAGACGAAGACCGCGCCGCCCAGATCATTGTTGCTGAGCTTTCCTTTATACTTTTTGCCGACGCTGTTGATGTCGTTGACGATTTGATCCAGTGTCATGCTGACACGGATTTTCCCGTAGTCCTCGCGCTCATTTGTTCCCAAGGTAGACAAGGTGTTGACCGCGCTCTCCACGATATACACGCTGCCGTCCCGTGTAGCAATCAGCGTACCGCTGCCAAGCGCTTGCAGGATCTCGGTGTGGCCCCAATCCTTGTGCGCTTTTTTCAGGGGAACAACTACAGCCGTCAGCGATTCATGAGCTGGTGTTGCGGCAATCATCCCGGCTACCCACGCTGCCCACTCCAGGCTGCTGTAAATTTTACCGTTGTTGTGCTGGCCCGCAATGGCGTTGTTGACGACATAACGGGCGTTTTGCGCAACGGAGCGCTCCACATGCTTGGACATGTCCGCATCGTTCTCAGCCGCACCGCCGATCACGAGAGTGCCGAGCTTTTTGCTTTGGGTCCGGCGATCATTCATGAACTGCTTGGCTGCAGCCTGGATAGCCGCATCCGGGAACGGCAGATACATGGTATCGAAATCAGCTCCGGAGACAGACGCGAACAGCTTGGTCGAATCTGCCGAGGTCAATGGCGCATTGCCGCTCACCCCTCCGCTCAAAGAGACCTGCTGTACGCGAGCGATCGGGGTCTCGCCGAGCTTTTTCACGCGGACATAGATGGATTGACTGGTCTTGTTCTCCAGCTCAGCCGCATCGGCAAACGAGAATTTCTCAGTCGAGAGCGGCCCTGCCACCTGCAGTTCGTCTTTGCCCGGCTCTGCAGTAGAGGCTTGAATGGTCACGAACAAATCATTCCCGCGCAAGCCCGGATAAAGGGCCTCGATGCGGATCGAATCTGCCTGCTCATAAGCGGCCGCTGCGGCTGCTCCATTCGTGATGCGATACCCGAGAATCGTCGCCCCTCCTTCGGCTGCCAGCTCTACCGTATCCACCTCGCCAAAGGTTGCTTGCATGCGCTCGTCGAAACTGGACATCGTCACCAGCGCATCAGGCGCTCCCCACTCGGCTTGGTACGGCACCAGCACCACACCGCTTTTGGGCAATACCCGCTCTTTTGCTTTGGCAATCAATTCGACTGTTACTCCTGGACGTTCACGTTGGATTGTCATTCTTATACACCGCCTCTGTATGTGTTTAGTTTTCTTTTAACCATGCTTTCTGTCAGTTGCTGTTCTGCCGCTTCCTGAAAAAGAGCGCCCGCTACCTCGAAGCTTTCGGCTCCCAGAGTAAAGGCGCTCTTGATCCACTCCTGCTTGCTTCTCGTCTGCTCAGCAGCCATTTCTTGCTTGGCTTTACGGGCCACTACGACCACTCCCCCTCGATCTCGAATGTGTTGATTTTGGCTTCAGGCTGTTTGGGAACCGCCACATGGTAGGTAAAGCGGAATGTGATCTCCGTCCGATCTCTGCGGTCGTTCCAGATCCGGAACGTCGAGCTGTCGATGTCGATGAGAAGATCACTATTCTGTCCGCGGAAGCTGTACCCCTTTTGGCGCAAAAGCCTTCTCAGCGGTTCGGCGGACAGCGGCTGGTAAAAGCCTTCGACCAGCGGGTAATGCAGGACGATTCCCGCATCCGCCACGGCTGTGTATGTGGTGAGGGATTTCGCCTTTTCGCTCACACCCTGTGCCGTCACGAAAATGATTGGAGATGAAAAGCTGCCAGACATCCACTGATCCAGGTTGACCAGTGTCTCCAGCTGCGGATACGCTTCTCTCACCAACTCGACCAGCACGGCTCGTTCACGTTCCATCCCGCCACCCCCTTTGCCGCCTCAGCCAATCGCTCCCCTGATTCGGGGACCCTCTCCCTTGCTGGACAAGGATCGTTCCTTCGTGATGCATCTTGACCTCCTCCCCTCAACACGATGATTCTCTCTATGACGAGCAGCGCCCGTCGAGCAAGGAGCGAGTGGACCCAAGCCTTGAACTCGCTTTTGTGTATGTCTGGCGCTGTTCGCCTGTTTTCCCTGCTCGACGGGTGCCGCTATTTCACCTGCCTCTTCCTGACACAAGGCATTCTCACGCACAGCACGCGCTGTTCGAGAACTTGCGCCCAGACGCATCCATAGCACTCGTGTGTTTTGGGAAGCTTGGCGAAAAAGGTTTTTCTGGTCACGCTTCTGTGTTTGTTCACTTTCTTCACCTCCGTTTTGCAATCGAAGCGTCCCTCACCATTTCAGGGAATTGAAAAAGCCACCCGGATGCTCGGATGGCTTTTCGCAATAACGCTGTGCAGTTCTTATTTCTTTCGCTTGGCTCAAGTATAACCCGCCCAGCAGAAAAAACGGGAAAATGAACGGTTATGTAAAGTTCTGTAAAGGGTTGTCTACCTGCCTTTGATCAATATCCCGCGCCCTGCATAAAAGCGGGAAAAGTCCCCCAGGCTCATGCGAACATTCTCCTGCGTCTGCGGGGTATCCCCGGACGGATTGTGAAACAGAAGCTCCCGGGTCTGCTCGTCCTTCCCGAACACATAGACCAGATGCCCGCCTTGCTTGGGCGGTACCGCGTCAGGCTTGCGGATGCTTGGATGGACAGATGCGATATACACGTATCCTCGGTCGAGCAGATCGTAAATCTCCTCGATCGGGGTGTGCTCCTTCAGCTCCGCCTGAAGGGAATACTGCTCCGAAACGAACGAAATAAATGGGCGGTAGATCAGGCCTTTGATCGTTCCATCTTCATGGACTACATATCCCCCGTACTCCCGACATTGCTTCATCAGGTCCATCGTGGGAATGATGCGATCCTGCAAATGGGCCAAGGCCATTTTCAGACAAGCCATCCCGCAAATATGATCGCACCACCGCGCGTATTCCGCCTGATCGGTTGCACCCGACAGCTCCCACAGAGGGTCATCGGCCGGATTCCTTTTTCCCGTGATAAAGTCGCCAATCAACGCTCGCGATTCAAACTGACCAAAATAGGGTACTTCCTGCATGCTCTCTACCTCCATCCGGCTCATTCCTCCTACTAAAGGTAACACATTTCGAAGCACCCTATCTTCCCATTCCTGTTTTACGTCTCCGTGATCGTTCCGCCATTTACATGCAATACCTGCCCGGACACGTATCCGGAATCGTCAGACGCCAAATACACATAAGTAGGAGCAAGTTCAAACGGCTGTCCTGCTCTGCGCATCGGCGTGTCCGTTCCAAAGGTCGTCACATACTCCGCTGAAAAGCTGGATACGATCAGCGGGGTCCAAATCGGCCCTGGCGCTACCGCATTTACCCGGATTCCACGGTCCTGGAGTTGGAGGGACAGGGAACGCGTGAAGGACACAATGGCCCCTTTCGTCGAGGAATAATCCAGGAGCAGCGGCTCTCCCTGATAGGCGGTGACGGAGGCAGTGCTGATGATCGAGCTGCCGGGTTGCAGATAAGGCAGGGCTGCCTTCGTCAAGAAAAAGTGGGGATAAATATTCGTGCGGAAGGTATCCTCCAGCTGCTCCCTGCTGATGTCAAGGATACTGTGCTGAGGGAATTGGACAGCCTGATTGAGTACCAGTACATCCAGCTTGCCAAAAAAGGAAATCGTCTGGGTCACCACCTCCTGACACCATGCCTCCTCCCGCAAATCCCCCGGGAGCAAGAGACAGCGACGTCCATATCCCTCGATGATGCTTTTGGTTTCCTCCGCATCCACATGCTCGTCAAAATAGGGTATTGCGACATCGGCTCCTTCCTTGGCAAAGGCTACCGCCGCTGCCCTTCCAATCCCACTGTCGCCTCCTGTGATGATCGCAATCTTTCCTTGCAATTTCCCGCTCCCCAAGTAGGCAGGATTGTCGTAGATCGGACGAGGAATCATCAGGTATTCCATTCCTGGCTGACGATCCTGATGCTGCGGCGGGAATGTGATCGGCGTCTCCTCACACGTCGTTTTCGAACTGTAATACGGGTACATCGGGTACATAGCGAATCCCCCTCTCGAAATCGATACCATTAGGATATGCGCCTATGCGAAAGGGGTTCTCTAGCGATCTACCTCTCTGCGCGAAAGTTCTTGCCGAGAGCTTGCCCGAGCCCAAAATAGTGGCGGAAGTTGTAGAGAAGCGGGCTCCACTTCGCCGGATCGATATGATGCTCGCCCAACACAATTCGTTCATGTGCATGGACATGCAGCACTTCCGTCTCTACCACAGCAAACTCGGGAGCATGTTCCGGAATGCGGATATGCTTCACAACTGCCTCCAACTGCAAAGGACACTCCAGGATGCGCGAGGGCTTGACGGTTACAGATGCCGCTTCCGTCAAGCCGCTGACCCTGAATTTGTCTTTTTGATAGGAAAATCCCATGCTTCTCTTGGAATCCGGCACCGGGTCCTTGCCTGTATAAGGGGCGAGCCGCTCTACCTGCTCCCACAAACTCGGGTCTGGAAGATTCATTACGCATTCTCCATGCCGTTTGATATTTTCCAGGGCTTTTCCGCCCACTCCCAAGCCTAATACAACGGTATACCCTAATGCCCATGATGAAGAGATAGGGCTGATATTGGTAGTTTCATCTTCATTCCAAGTGTTCAAGAGGACGACCGGGGTCCCGTAGTATAAAATTTTGGGCTTAACAGCTTTCGTATTCGGTGTTGTCACTTCTGGCTTCATCGGTTCCATCTCCTTTAAGTTCTTCTCCTGAGTGATGGTAAAATGAAAACCATTCAATCCCCATCGAAGTATGAAAAACAGAATCTGTTCGCTTGATTTGTTCCGGAAAATTATGGATAGTAAATCTAGATTCCGCTTTACCTAGACGATAAATCGATAAAGGAGATTAGCTGAAATGACAGCAATCGAAGTTCACTTATCCCTGTACGACGAGGCATTTACCGAAGCACTCCTTCAGTTCTCTCTTCCAGAAGAGCAGCTGTCATTTACTGCGCTTCCAAACAAGGTGCTGGAGGAAACGCTGCGAGATCCCGATCGCTATCCGGTGGTTATTATGGCTGAGGGAGTACCCGTGGGTTTTTTCGTACTGCATGTAGGGGAAGGAATCGCTGAATATACCAGCAATCCCCACACCATCCTCCTGCGTGCATTATCGGTATCGGAAGAGCATCAGGGAAAGGGGTATGCGAAAAAGGCGATGCTTGCTCTGCCCGACTTTGTGGCTGAGCATCTGCCAGGAAAAGAGGAAATTATACTCGTGGTGAATGAACGGAATCTGGCGGCCAAACAACTTTACGAAAAATCAGGCTTTGTCGACAAAGGGATCACGCGTATGGGGCCAATCGGCAGGCAATACATGCTTCACTATTTTCTATAAGCAAACAGGGCTGTCGCTAGATCCGACAGCCCTGCTTTGTTTTACTTCTCTTTTCCTACAATGATAATTTCATTCCCTCATGGCTCCTTACAAATCCGAGGCGATCATAGAATCGATGAGCGTCCGGGCGCGATTTGTCAGTGGTCAGCTGAACAAGTCCGCAGCCCTGCTCTCTCGCCAGTTCAATCGCGTGGCGGAACAGCGCTTCCCCAATGCCCTGGCTGCGATACTCCCGATCTACTCGCACCCCTTCGATTTGCGCCCGTTTCATCCCCAGGCGCGCCAGTCCAGGAATGATGGTCAACTGAAGGCAGCCAATCACTTTGTCGTGATCGACTGCGACAAGTACAGAATTGCCGAATTGCCTTTGAATGTCGGAAAAAGCATCGAGATAGGCTTGCGGCAACGGGTCTTCATACCGTTCCCGGGTTGCCCCCAATTCATCGTCGGCCAAAAGACGCACAATTTCTGACAGATCACTTTGCACAGCTTCTCGTATTTCCATGCTTCCGTCCCCTTTCCCCAACTGCTTCACAATCGCTTGCAAGCTTACCATTCTCCCCATACACCCCGAATCCTTTCAGGAAAGCTTTTTCTCCTCTTCTTCCTTCATCGCGATCGCCATTTTCATGACGGCACTCCGCTTGATCTCGTAATATCGTTGGCGTGAGACCCCCAGGACCTTGGCAATGACATTGTTCTTATCTCCATCGAGCAGCGCTTCGACAATCAGCCGCTCTTGCTCATCCGTAATCGACTCCACTGCCCGGTCGATGCGCGCGATCTTCTTTTGCAGATTTTGCAGCCGGTTCCATTTGCGCTCCCTGCGAACGACCTCGGCATGCGTCTTGTCCGCGTTCCTGCCTTTTGCTTTGGGCATTGCCGAATCCACACCGTACTGGGCAACCATTCCTTCGCCCGCTTCTCGCAAATAACTTTGAATCCGGACCACTTCAATCTGCATGTACGGGTAGTCGCGAATATCGTCCTCTGTCCGCGAAATGAGATCGAGTGCGGGTTGCAGTCCGGCAGAAACGTTATATTTGGCTGCGTTCTCCATGATTTTTCCCTCGTGGTCTGATTTGAACTTGTCCCATTCCGGACAGCTGTCAATCATCCCGACATGCTTGTCGTGAACCTGGCAGCGCGCTTTCTTGCCCCATCCTGTAGCCGGACAATGCTCGCAAACCATCTCCCTCAAGTAGTCACTGCTCATCAATGTGTTCGGTACCATTCTGCTTCCCTCCCTATTCAAAATAGGAACACATGTTCTCTTTTTCTTGTACAATATCTCACACTCAATTGTATAGTTCAAGATGTTTTTACTAAAATTCCCCAAGACACCAGAGGGCCTCAAGCCAAAAAAACGGCTCTGACAGCGGTTTGGCAGCGCTATTTTACCCGAAAAAAAAGCACCATTTTCCCGATTTGAGAAAATGGCACCAAATATTTCATTCTAACTAAACCTCCCTCGCAGACAGGACCTCCTGTTCGTATGCCTTAACCTCATCCAGCCAGGCTTCGCGTACCGGAACACCCTGTCTGGCACAGTAGTAGTCCCAAACCGCGCCGAAGGGATAAGATTTGAACTCTTCCAGCAAGGCGAGGCGGGTCGTATAATCCTTCGCCAGCTCAGCCTGCCTCAACATCTCGGTAGGTTCCAGCATCGCCCGCAGCAGCGCCTTCAGGGTATTGCGCATCCCGATCACCCAAGCTGCGATCCGATTGATGCTGGCATCGAAAAAGTCGAGCCCGATATGCGTCTTCGCCAGCAAATCGTGGCGGACCAGTTCGTGGGCGATGTCCATCAGCTCGTCGTCCATAATCACCACATGGTCGCTGTCCCAGCGAACAGGACGGCTGATGTGCAGCAAGATCCCTTCCGCGAACAAGGCCAGCGAGCTGAGCTTGCCGGAGATCGTCTCCGTCGGGTGGAAATGGCCTGCATCGAGGCAGATCAGCTTGTTGTTTTGCAGCCCGTATCCCATGTAAAACTCATGCGAGCCGACTACATAGCTCTCCGAACCGATCCCGAAAACTTTGCTCTCCACCGCATCAAGATGCAGAGCCGGGTCTAGCTGCTCGGCAAAAATCTCGTCGAGCGACTCCTTCAATCGCCTCCTCGGCCCCATCCGGTCGACCGGTATATCCTTGAAGCCGTCCGGCACCCAGACGTTCGTCACGCAGGTTTGCCCCAGCTGTTGTCCAAAATAAGCGCCAATTTTTCGCGAAGCTTTGCAATGATCGATCCAGAACCGGCGAATCTGCGGATCGGGATGACTCAGGGTAAAGCCGTCCGCTGACTTTTCATGCGAAAAGCAGGTCGGGTTAAAATCCAAACCCAAGCCATGCTCCTTCGCCCATTTGACCCAATTGGCAAAATGCTTCGGCTCCAATTGATCCAATTCCACCCGCTCGTCCGTGTCAGCGTAGATGGCATGCAGATTTACCTTGTGCTTGCCGGGGATCAGGGAGAAGGCTTTCTCCAAATCCTGACGCAATTCATCCGCTGTACGTGCTGCTCCCGGATAGTTCCCCGTTACGGCTATGCCCCCCGTCAGTTCCTGGTCGCGGTTGAGAAAACCGCGCACATCATCCCCCTGCCAGCAATGCATGGACACCTTCACCTGCGCCAGTCTGTCCAGGACCTCGTCTGTATCAATGCCGTGTCTCGCGTACAGTTCCTTCGCCGCCTGATAGCTGGCGGTCAGCTTTGCTTCCATGTCCCATCCTCCCTCCTGTTCCACGTCTGGCGATCCGGGCGAACGCCTCCAGCCAGGATTCCTGCCCTCCCCGTTCTTGCGGCAAATAGGTCTTCCCTAAAAAAGACTGGCGGATCAGCCTTCTGCCCTCCTGGACGTCTTTCAGCTTTTGGCTGGCGATCATCTGCACCAACAGATTGCCCAGCGCCGTCGACTCAGTCGGTCCCGCGATCACCTTTTTGCCCGAAACATCGGCTGTCAACTGACAGAGCAGCTCGTTGTTCGACCCGCCCCCTACGATATGGATGACCGTGATCGCATTCCCTGTAACCGCTTCCAATTCCTTGACTGCAAGCGCATAGAGGATAGCCAGATTATCGTAGATGCACCGCGCCACCTCACCCGGCGTCCCGGGTACTTCCTGTCCGCTCTCCTCGCAATAAGCCTGGATCTCCTTTACCATGTCGGGCGGGTGCAAAAAGCGGTCATCGGTAAAATCGACATAATACCGAAACGCCTCCTCCCGCCCCGCCAGCTCCACAAACTCCGCAAACGAGATCTGCTCCTGATAGCTTCGCTGCACCTCCTGGATCAGCCACAGGCCCATGATGTTTTTGAGAAAACGGTAGGTGTGATACGCGCCCCATTCATTGGCAAAATTGCTGCTCTGCGCCCGCTCGTCATGAATCGGTTGAGTCGTTTCCACGCCGATCAACGACCAGGTCCCGCTGCTCAAATAGGCAAAAGGCTCCTCCTGATCCGCCGGAACACCGAGGACCGCTGATGCAGTGTCATGCGTCGCGACTGCAATCACATCACAGTCGGGCAGGTCGTACTTCTCTCTTAACGTCTGGCTGATCGCCCCCAGAACCGTTCCGGGCTGAACGAGTTCGGCAAACTGGCTGCGCGACAAGGAAAGCAGGCGAAGCAAGTCCGCGTCAAAGTCCTTCGTATGCAGATTCAGCAGCTGGGTCGTCGAGGCATTCGTCACCTCGTTCACCAGCTTACCTGTCAGCAGGAAGGTCAAATAGTCGGGCACCAGCAGGATTTTGTCTGCCTGCTGAAGCTCGGCGGGGTCGTGAACCGCCAGTTGGAACAGCGTGTTAAACTTCTGGAACTGGATCCCGGTCTTCTCATAGATCTCTCGAGCCGAAAGCTGCCTGGTCACGATCTCTACCGCATCGCGTGTCCGCTCGTCCCGATAGGCGTACACCTCATGCAGCCTTTTGCCCTCCCGATCCAGCAGCACGTAGTCTACAGCCCAGGTGTCAATGCCCAGGGTGCAAGCCGAGATGCCCTGGCTCTTTGCCTTTTGCAGACCAATCAGCACTTGCTCGAACAAGTAGTCGATATTCCAATAGCAATGTCCGTTGCGCTCGGCAAATCCATTGGCAAAACGGTGGATTTCCGTCAGGGATAGACGTCCGTCAACGACCCTCCCCCACACCAGCCTGCCGCTGGACGCTCCGATGTCTACCGCAATATGATTTTCCACGGCCTGCACCTCACTTGTTCCCGAGATGAAACACTTCCTGCAGCTCGACCGTAACCGGGCTATGATCCGCATGGGTTTCCATGACATCCTTCATGTACGCCCACCATTTTTGGCAGATTTCCGTCTCGACGGTCTTGCTCCAGCGCTCTTCGTCTTCGATTTCCAGATAGGCGAACAAGGTATTTGTCTTCGCATCCAGGAAAATGGAGTAGCTCTGTGCGCCATGCTCATGCAGCATCTCCACCATCTCGGGCCAAATCTCGTCGTGCCGCTTCTGGTACTCCGCATGGCAATCGGCAAATACCTTCATGGCAAAAGCCTTGCGAATCATCGTGGAATCCCTCCTCAATTTTGCTCGCGATTCATTCAGCCTACGATCAGGGCAAACACAACCCCTGGGCCGTGAACGCCAATCGTCAAATCATTCTCGATGTCGGCGGAACGGCTTGGCCCCGAGATAAAATGGATCCCTGCGGGAAATTGCGCTCGCGGACGGCCATCAAAATGGGCCAGCACCTCCCCCATGCGCGTCGCAATCCGCTCTGCCGGAAGGATCGCCATGACAACAGCAGGCAAAAGACTGATTGACCTGCCCTGATTGCCAGACGATGTGCAAACCAGAGAACCCGTGTAGGCGATGCCGTACTCTGCCATCGTAATCCCGATATCCGCCCCGGCCGCATAGCGAAGCAAATCCTTCTGCTGTTCCGAATGCCAGACGACGATTTCTGCTTCCGGCAGGGCTTGTTGCCAATCCAGCGCATTCAGCTCCGGCTGATTTTGGCGGATGATCGCATAGGCTCCCAGTTCCTTTGCCTTTTGCGCGATGTAGGTTTTCGCCGCCTCCAGATCAGGTACTCGAACCACATGACCGCCAGCCTTTTGCCAGTTCTCGCTGAACAGGGCGATTCGCTCCTCCCGATCAAGCGAAAAGCGCCGCCAATCCGGAGGAGCGCCCTTGTGGGGATGAGGAGGCTTTTCCGTCAAGCGCGGTCGACCCAGGCGATCCGCGATTCGTTGCATGAACCGATCCTGTTTGATGCGCGACTCTTCATTCATCGCCCACGCCACCTTTCTCGCGTTCGTTGAGATGGCGGTGCAGCCGTTCCCGTATCTGCTCATCCATCTCTGTCCGCTCCCTCTGGATGTCTCGCTCCAATGCCTGCCAGCCCTCGCGAAAGGACTTGTTGGGCAATGGAGACGTATGCCTGTGCTGGTTCCAGCCCTTAAGCGGCCCAATCCTGGCCTTGATGACTCCATCGCGCAGCAAAAGCTTCTGCATGACGCGTCCCCAGCGCAGGGCGCGACCGTACCGCTTGTGCGACGACATCACGTAGCGAAAGCCTTTCATCCCCGCCTTCTCTTCCCCGGACTGTACCCCTTGCTCCACTTTTCGCTGTCGCAGATAGACCAGCATGTCATGCAGCGGGATTTTGACCGGACAGGCTTCATAGCAGGCACCGCACAGACTGGAGGCATTGGCGATGTCGTCCCACTCGGCTACGTTTTTGTTCAGCGCAGGCTTCAGCACCGCCCCGATCGGACCGCTGTAGGTGCTGCCGTACGCGTGGCCGCCGATGTGCCGGTATACCGGGCAGGCGTTGAGACAAGCACCACAGCGGATGCAATTGAGCAGCTCCTGAAAATGCGGGTCGCCCAATTGCAGCGAGCGCCCATTGTCGACGATGATCAGGTGCATCTGCTCGGGACCGTCCCGATCCTCTGCGCGTCTCGGCCCGGATATTCCCGACATGTAGACGGTCAGCTTCTGCCCTGTCGCCGAGCGTGGCAAGAGCGTCGCCATCACCTCGAGATCATCCCAGGTCGGAATGATGCGCTCCATGCCCATCAGCGTAATTTGCGTCCTGGGAACCGTCGTCACCATGCGGGCATTGCCTTCGTTTTCAAACAGAACGATGGAGCCGCTCTCCGCAATCGCAAAATTGCAGCCCGTCATCCCGATGTCGGCTTCGAGAAATTTTTCCCGCAGCTTTCTGCGCACAAAGCCCGCCAAAGCCGTCGTATCCGGGGGCAGCTCCTCCCCTGCTTCCTTGGACAGCAGTTCGGCGATCTGGTAGCGGTTTTTGTGAATGGCCGGAATGATGATATGGGACGGCGGCTCGTTCGCCAGCTGGATGATGTACTCCCCGAGGTCGGTCTCCACCGCTTCCACGCCTCCCGCTTGCAGCGCCTGGTTGATATGCAGCTCCTCGGAGACCATCGACTTGGATTTCACCACCGAACGAGCTCCGCACTGCTTTGCGATGTCCATCGTCAGCGCTGCCGCTTCTTCGGCAGTGTCGGCAAAATGGACCTGAACGCCGTTGGCCCTTGCATTCTCCACGAACTCCTGCAGGTAGTAATCCAGATGGGCGATCGTATGCAGCCTGATCTGACGCGCACGCTCCCGCCACTCCTCCCAGTTTCCATGCTCCTGTGACGCCGTCTGTTTGCCTGCGCGCAGCCGTTCTGTTGTGAACTTTACTGCGTTGCGCAAAAACTCGTCGGAAAGCGCCTGTCGCGCCCGCTCCTGGACCGTCCTAGGCTCGGCTGACCGCATGTTCGCTCACCCCCTCGTACAGCAATTCAGCCAAATGAAGAACGCGAATCGGCTCGCCGCGATAGCTCAGATGTCCGGCTATGTTCATCAGACACCCCATATCCGTACCGACTAGCACCTGTGCTTCGGTCTCCAGGATGTGGTCTGCCTTTTCGCTCACCATCGCCCCGGAGATGTCGCTCATCTTCACGGCAAAAGTACCACCGAACCCGCAGCAATCCTCGGCAAAAGGCAAAGGGATCAACTCCAGCCCCATCACGTTTTCCAGCAACAGCAGCGGCTCTTCCTTGACTCCGAGCAGCCGCGACCCGTGACAAGAGGGATGGTAGGTCACTTTGTACGGAAAACTCGCCCCGATGTTCTGTATTCCTAAGACGCGGACCATGAATTGTGAAAATTCAAACGTTTTCTTTTGCAATCGGAGCGCCTTTTCCAACAAAACCGGATCGTCGCGGAACAGCTCCGGGTAGTAATGATGAATCATCCCGGTACAGGAGCCGGAGGGAGAGAGGACGTAATCGCTCCCCTCAAACGCCTCCAAAATCGTTCTTGCAGACGCCTTGGCTTCCTCCCGGTACCCGCTGTTGAATGCCGGCTGACCGCAGCAGGTCTGCATCTCGGGAAAATGAAGCGCAATTCCGTATCGGGCGAGCAAGCGGACCATCGATTCTGCTGCGCGCGGGTAGAGGCCGTCACATAAGCAGGTTACAAACAAGGAAATTTTCACCTTTACCACCTTCATTTCACTGTCATCCCTTTTTCTTCGCGGGTGCGTGCGGCGATCCCTGCCGCTAGCGGGTAAACGCCGCCTGCACACCGCCGTCGATCGTCAGCATGCAGCCCGTCGTTTTCTCTGAGCGGGACGACGCGAAGAACAGGATGCCTTCCGCAATATCTTTCGGGTAGATATTGACCAAGAGAGTGGTGCGCTTGCGATAGTACTCCTCCAGCTCGTCTGGCTTGATTCCGTAGGCGGCGGCGCGCTCATTGCGCCAGCTGGAGTTCCAGATCGCCGAGCCTTGCAAGATGGCGTCAGGCAAAATCGAGTTGACGCGAATGCCGTACTCGCCTCCCTCTGCCGCGATGCAACGGGCCAAATGGACTTCCAGCGCTTTGGCCGAGCTGTAGGCGGAGACGTTTTTGCCCGCGTAGACCGAATTTTTCGAGCCGACGAACACCATATTGCCGCCGATGCCCTGCGCCTTCATCTGCTTGAAGGCTTCCCGGGCGACGAGAAAATAGCCCGTGCCCAGCACCGATATATTCAGCTCCCATTCCTGGAGAGTGGTTTCGTCAAACGGGCTGGAGGTAGCCAGACCCGCGTTGTTGACGACGACATCGATCCCACCGTAGGCGAGCGCCGCTTCCTTCAATGCCGCAACGACCTCCTCCTCGCGCGTCACGTCCATTTTGACCGCGATCGCTCTCCCGTCTCCATAGCGGGCATTGATTTCATCTGCCACCTGTCTCGCCCCGTCGATGTTCAGATCCGCCACCACGACATGGGCTCCTTGTGCGACGAAGCTGCGGCACGTCTCGCTTCCGATCCCACCAGCCCCGCCTGTCACAAATACGACTTGGCGCGAAAACTCCGCTTCTGGCGGCGCCAGCGTCAATTTATACAATTCCAGCGGCCAGTACTCCACCAGATACGATTCCTGTTCGGAAAGCGAGACGAAATCACCCAATGCTGTGGCGCCGCGCATGACGGCAATTGCCCGGTGATAGAGAGCGCCGCTCACCTTGGAGGCAGCCCAGCTTTTTCCGGTATTGATCATGCCGATTCCCGGAATCAGGATCACGCGGGGAGCTGTCTCGGACATTTGATCTCCTTCGCTGTGATTCCGTTCAAAATACGCCTGGTACTCCCGCTGATACCGGGCAATACCATCGCGAAGCTGCTGCTTGAGCACGCCTACATCCCGCGTCGCCGGGTCCCACTCGACAAACAGAGGCACCATCTTGGTATGCACCAGATGATCCGGGCAAGCCGCGCCGATCTGGGAAAGTGTTTTGCCATCCTTGCTGTTGACGAATGCAAGGACATCCGGTGCGTCATCAAAAGTCAGGATCATGCGCTTTTGTCCGCTGACGGCACCGCGGATAAGCGGCATAAGCTGCGCCAGGATTTCTTTACGCTCTGGTTCGGGAAGACTTTCACGAAGTTGCCCGCCAAACACATGCTCCTCCTGAATCCTCGCCTCGATGTATCTTTCCGCCTCTTGAATCACGGCAATTGTCTTGGCGTAGCACAGCTCCGATGTCTCTCCCCAAGTGACCAGGCCGTGCTTTTCCATCAAGACCAGCTCGGCTTGCGGATTTTGCGCCACACCCTCGGCGATCATCTTGGACAGCGTAAAGCCAGGCCGCACATACGGGACCCAGACAAAGCGGTCGCCGAAAATCTCGCGCGCCACGTCCCTGCCGTTGTCGGCGCAGCAAATGCTGATGATCGCGTCCGGATGCGTATGATCCACATGGGGAAAAGGCAGGAACGCATGGAGCAGCGTCTCGATGGAGGGACGGGGATGCTTGCTGTCGATCATGCAGTGGGAGAGATACGCGACCATCTCCTCATCCGACATCTCCTCCCTCGCCAGAAGCGGCATCACATCGTCGAGACGCAGTCCGGTAAACTGCTGCGCCTTCATCGTCGCCAGATCCGAACCGCTTCCTTTCACCCACATGATGTCGATCTTTCTGCCGCGAAAATCTGTCCCTTTTGTTTTCGTAGAGGTATTGCCCCCGCCCCAGTTGCAAACCCGCCGATCCGCTCCGATCAGGTTCGATCGATAAACCAGCTCTTCCAATCCGCTTTGCAGGTGATCTGCTTGGTCACGATCCCATAAGCTTCGTATCATTTCCTACCTCCAACGAATGTAAGGATTTCAGTGGTGCCCCGAGCAGCTGGCTGCCTGGGGCCCCCCCTGACTAATAGACCTGCTTCCACTCCCCGATGTTCGACGGGTCGAATTTGAAAGGATCGCCCAGCATGATCTGGGTGCCGTCCCCATCCGCGATGATCTCCTTTTCGCCCAGCTTCCCGGCCGTAAATTTCTCTCCTGCCTTTCCGGTGATCGTCCCTTTGACCAGCGCATCTGCCGCATAGCCGGAGAGATAGCCCACGTCGACCGGATTCCACAGATACATCCACGGGCTGACGCCGCTTTCGATGTACTCTGCCATTTCACTCGGGAGTCCCAGCCCGGTCAGCTTCACTTTGTCCTTCAAGCCCTTGTCGGTCAGCACTTTTCCAGCCGCTGCGATCCCAACGGTCGTCGGCGCGATGATCGCTTTCAGATCAGGATAGGTTTTGAGCAGGGCTTCGGTCTCGGACACGCTCTTGTCGCGCAGATCGTCCCCGTACGCCACCTTGACCAGCTTCATGTCCTTGTATTTGGGGTCTTCCAGTTCTTTTTTCATCCATTCGATCCAGAGATTTTGGTTTGTCGCCTGCGAAGTGGCGCTCAGTACCGCAATCTCTCCTTTGCCGCCGATCATCTCCGCCGCGGCTTGAATCTGGACGCGGCCGATCCGTTCGGGGTCTGCCTGGTTGATGTGGACCATGCGGCTTTGCGCGTTCACCGCCGAATCGAGCGAAAGCACCTTGATCCCGGCGTCCATCGCTTTTTTCAGGGCGGGCTGCAACGCGTCCGGGTCATTGGCGACCACTGCAATCGCATCCACCTTCTGGGAAATCAACTCTTCAATCATCTGAATCTGCGCTTCTGCTGTCGGCTGGTCAGGCGCTTTCAGGATGGCTTCGCCGCCTGTCTCTTCGATCGCGATCTTGAAGCCTTCCATCTGCTTTTCGCCGTACGGGTTTCCGGTATTCTTAAAGATGATGGCGAATCGCTTTTTCCCGCCTGCGTCGCCGGAGCCGCCCGGCTGGCTCGCCGTCTGGCTGCAAGCTGCGAGCATGGACGCCGCGAGCAGGACGGTCAAAAATGAGGTCACAATCTTTTTCATGCCAATTCCCCCTATTTTGAATTCCTATACACAACAGGTTTTACCCCGTGATGTATCCCGTCTCAGCCTGCCCTCTTTCCTTTGCCCAGCCTTCCCTTCAGGTTGGGAATCGTGACGGCCGCGATCAAGAGCAGTCCGATGATGATCAGGAGCATTTGTGCCGGCACATTGACCAGCCCCAGCCCATAGCGTAAATAGCCAATGAGAAACACCGCCAATATCGCACCGATCATCCGGCCCTTTCCGCCTGCTGTGCTGATTCCCCCCAGCACCACCATCGCAATCACGTCCAGCTCATAGCCCGTCGCGATGTTGGGTCGGGTGCTGCCCATGCGCGAGGTGAGAAAAAGGGCGGTCACAGCAGCCATGAGTCCCGCCAGGGTAAAGACGATGATCTTGATGCGGTCCACCTTGATCCCGGAAAATTGACTGGCTGTCAAATTGTTTCCCATCGCATAGACGCGCCTGCCAAATGTCGTCTTGTGCAGCAACAGGATAAATGCGGCAGCAAAGATGACAAAGACGAGAAAGATAAACGGCACGGGCCCCACATACCCCCAGCCCAAATAGCTGAACCATTCCGGAAACTTGCCCGCGGCCTGATCCTCCAGGATGATGTAGGCGATGCCCCGGTAGAGGATCATCGTCCCCAGCGTCACGATCACCGCTGAAAGCTCCTTGAATTTGGTGATCAAAAGCCCGTTTATGTAGCCGCATAAGGCGCCGACGCCCAAACAGATGAAGACTGCCAGCTCCATCGGCACGCCGCGGGTATACAAATCCGCCATCACCACGGAAGACAGAGCGACGATGGAAGCCACCGAGATGTCGATATCCCCCAGGATGATGATCAGCACCATCGGCAAGACGATGAAAGCCTTGTCCAGAAAAGTCATCGTCGCGTCCCGCAGGCTGTCGGCGTTCAGATAGTATGGCGACAAATACGCATTCAAGGCATGGACGAGCAGGAAGATCAAGACCAGCATCCACTCCCATTGCAGAAAAAAGGCTTTCCATGAAAATGCCCGGCTTCCGAGCAACACACGCTTTTCCATGCTCAAATCCGCCTCCTCATCAGGTTGTTGCGATCGACGCCCCGCTTCACCAGTGCATTGATCACGACGGCAATCAAGATGATCGCACCTTGGATGCCCATCTGCCAGAACGGAGAAACATTGATCAGCGGCAGGGCATTGTTCAGCATGCCGAGCAGAATGGAACCGAGTATGATGCCGGAGATTTTCCCGGAGCCTCCGGCGATGCTGACGCCGCCGAGCACACAGGCCGCGATGACGCTCAGCTCATAGCCAACTGCCGTATCGCCTTGAGCGGAGGCGAATTTCGCTACCCACAGAACGCCAGCCAGCCCGGACAGCCCTCCCATGATCGTATAGACCAGCCACAGGATCTTGTCATTCTGGATGCCGCTGATTCGCGCCGATTCGGGGTTGCTGCCGACTGCGTAGATTTGCCTGCCAGTGCGCGTGTAGGTAATGAAATAATAAAAGAGGATATAAATGAAGACCGCGATCAGGATGAGCGTATTGATGCCCAGGACGGAGCCTGTAGCAATCGCCTTGAACGAAGCAGGCATCTGGTGGGCGCTTACCCACTTGCCGCCGCTTGCCAGAAAGGTCGTGCCGCGAAAGACGTTCATCATCCCCAGCGTCGCAATGATCGGCAAAATGCCGGCCTTGGCCACCAGAAGTCCGATGATTGCCCCGCAGATGAGCCCCACTAGTACCCCCAGGAGAATCGCCAGCAGCGGATGAACATCGGGATAGGCGCTCACTGTCAATGCCGCGATCATTCCCGACAAGGCCAGAGTAGCCCCAATCGACAGATCGATTCCGCGCGTCACGATCACCAGCATCATACCCACGACCAGAATGCTTAATATCGCTGTATTCATCACCATATCGCTGAGATTTTCGATGGTCAAAAAACTCGGATTGCGAAGCTGGACCCCGATGGCAAGCATCAAGATAAACAGCAGCAGCCCCAACTCGCGAAACCGGGCGAAACTAGCTCCGAACGATGTCTTCTCCAGCGTCTTGCCTGTCAACTCAACCACCACCTTCTTCATCGCCTGTCACCCGGAGCAACGGGTGTCTAGGAACTTGTCTGGTTCGCCATCGCAGCCGCAAGGATTCCTGCTTGCGTAGCGTTGGCTGCTTCAAGAGTCGCTGTCACCCTTCCCTCGCGCATGACGATAATCCGGTCACTCATGCCGATCACCTCCGGCATCTCGGAGGACACCATGATGATGCCATAGCCTTGAGCGGCCAGCTCGCTGATCATTTCATAGATCGCCGATTTGGCTCCGACGTCGACGCCTTTGGTCGGTTCGTCGAGGATCAGGACGTCCAGGTGAGCAGTCAACAGCTTCGCCACCACCACTTTTTGCTGATTGCCGCCGGAGAGGGAACTGGCGAGATCAAAAATGCTCTGTGCCTTGACCTGCACCTTTTCCGCCAGAGTCTTTGCCAGCTCCGCCTCTTTTTTCTCATCCACCCAGCCTCTTCGGGAAAGCTGGTCCAAAGCAGACAATGTGATGTTGCGTCCGATCCCCCAATCCAGCACCAATCCTTGCTTCTGCCGATCCTCCGGCAGGTAGCCGATGCCCGCCTCCATCGCATGCCAAGGCTGGCGAATCACGATCTCCTCGCCGCGAAGGAAAACCCGTCCCTGATCGGGAGTAGTGATGCCGAACAACGCCTGGCACACCTCTGTCCTCCCGGCCCCGACCAGTCCGGTCAAGCCGAGAATCTCGCCGCGCCTAAGGGAAAAGGAGACATCTGCAAAATAGCCGGTCTTGCCGAGGCCCTCGACCCGCAGTACTTCTTCGCCTGGTTCGGCACTTCTTTGCGGGAACATTTGTGTGATCTGCCGCCCCACCATCGCCACGATCAGCGCCTCGTTGGAAATCTCCTCGACACCCCAGCTCCCGATATAGCGGGAATCGCGAAAGACCGTCACTTTGCTCGCCAGGCGGTACATGTCCTCAAAGCGATGCGAGATGAAGATGATCGCTGCCCCATCGTCCCGCAGCTTTTCCGCGATCCTGTACAGCTCCTCGCTCTCCCTCGCCGTCAACGCTGCCGTCGGCTCATCCATGATGATGATCCGGGCCCGCATCGACAAGGCCTTTGCAATCTCGACGATTTGCTGCTGCGCCACACTCAAGGCGCCCATCTTCGTACGCGGGTCCAGATTGCTGCCCAGTTCTTGCAGGAGCTGCTTCGCTTCTTCGTGCATCTCGCTCCAGCGTATCCGCTTGATTCGCTTGCTTACTTTCTCATGACCCATAAATATATTTTCCGTGACGCTCAGATCCGGAAAGCAGGTCACATGCTGATAGATCGCCGCGATCCCCAGCCTTTGGGCATCCTTCGGGCTGTTGATTTGCGTGCGCACCCCGTCCAGGAGGATTTCCCCCTCATCCGGAAGATGGACACCTGTAATGATTTTGATAAATGTGGATTTTCCTGCGCCATTCTCCCCCATTAGGGCGTGGATTTCGCCTTTTTTGAGTTGAAAATGCACGCCATCCAACGCCTTTACTCCTGGAAACGCTTTCGTAATTCCTTTCAGTTCCAACACATAGTCCGACATCGTTCTCCTCTTTTCTGTCCGAATATATGTTTCTATCGCTACATTAAGTTATTATTTTGTTTGTTTTCTTCTGTTTACCTTTATGTTTTTGATTATATACCTTTTGATTTTGTTTGTATATGTAATTTTTCTATTTTTCCCTGTTTTCAGATAAATGGCGATTAGAAACCCATTGTGTTTTGGGTTTGGTGGTTCTCCGGCTGTAGTGGAGCGAAGGAAAAAGGGAAAACGCTCCAGGCGGGTTGGGATTTTCGCTGAGGGCCTCACTGGCTGCCTCCCACTCCAAAGGCGGAACCGCGGCCAAAAGCAGCCACTTCGAAGAAGTGTATCAAGGTTGGCCGCTGAAAATCGTGTTCCACCTTTTCCGTTCCGGCTTGGTCAAGATCCCAAATGCCTTCGCTTTTTTTCCCTTTTTCCTTGACCAGCTTTTTCTGGTCTCCCTTCTACCCTTTGTGGGCTTCTCATGAGGGAGCATGATCCGCCAAGTCTAGTAGCGAAAGATTCGTGAGGTTAGCTCTCTGAAAGTACAAAAAATGTCCCTGCAGCAGAAGTGTTCTGCCCGGGACATCTATAATTGTTTTGACTTGTATATTCAAACTTTGCTGCCGAGCGCTCCAGTGGCAGGATCACGCTCCACCTTTGCGTAACAATGACATGTCATAATATGATCGTTGACCATCCCTACTGCCTGCATGTAGGCATAGCAAATCGTCGACCCGACGAACTTGAATCCGCGCTTCTTCAGATCCTTGCTCATTTGGTCGCTGATCGGGGTCTGGGCCGGCACTTCACTCAATTGACGAAAATGGTTCTGGATCGGCTTGCCGCCCACAAATGACCAGATGTACTCGCGGAAGCTTCCGAATTCCTCCACGACCCGAAAATAAGCGTGGGCATTGGCGATTACCGCCTGGATTTTCAGTCTGTTGCGTACGATGCCCTCATCCTGGAGCAGCTCTTCTATCTTCTTCTCGTCGTATTGGACGATTTTCGCGGGGTCAAACTGGTCGAACGCGCGGCGATAGCCTTCCCTTTTTTTCAGGATGGTATACCAGCTCAAGCCGGCCTGCGCCCCTTCGAGATTGAGAAATTCAAACAGCAGGCGATCATCATAGACCGGAACACCCCACTCCTGATCGTGATACGCCTGATACAACGGATCCTCTGTCACCCAGCCACAACGGTTCATGCCCAACACTCCTCTGCCAGCGAACATATATTCTGATTTCAGAATAAAGGATGTCAGGCTGAAGTGCAAGTTTACTAGAGTTTTGCCGGCTCCTTCCCATCGGCGAATTGCTTCAGGCAGGCATTTTCTCCAATCATGAGCAGGACGTCATTTTCCTTGATGATTTGGTCGGGAGAAGGATTGACGCTGATTTCTTCACGGGTTCTGATGGCGATTACGCTCAGATGGTATCTTGCCCGAATGTCCAATTCACGCAAGCTTTTTCCGGCCAAGCGGGAAGGCACCTTGATCTCCTCTATGCTGTAGTCCTTCGACACTTCAATAAAATTCAACACGTTCGGCGACATCAGACTGTGGGCAACCCGTTCACCCATATCCCGCTCCGGGTACACCACTTTATCCGCTCCTATTTTGCTGAGCACTTTGCCATGGTATTTATTCAGTGCCTTCGCTACGATATGCTTCACACCGAGCTCTTTTAAAAGCAATGTGGTTAAAATACTTGCCTGAATGTCATTGCCGATCGAGACGACTACGACATCGAAGTTGCGGATTCCGATCTCCCGCAACGCATTTTCCTCTGTGGTGTCGGCGATGACCGCATGAGTAACAAAGTCCCGGCTCTCTTCAATGCGAACTTCGTCTCTATCGATCCCCAGAACCTCATTCCCTGCCTCGTACAGTCGATTGGCAATGCTTGAACCAAATCTGCCCATTCCGATGATGGCGTATTGTTTTCCCATGATGTCCATGACCTCCTTTCGTGAATGCCCCGTGCTACCCAATCATGAGCTTCCCTTTTGGATACTGGTAATGGTCCTTGCGTCTCTTCCTGGCCAGGGCGAAAGCGATCGTCAGTGTACCTACCCTTCCGGCGAACATCGTAAAAATAATCAAGATTCTTCCCAAGGGAGAAAGCTCTGGCGTCAGTCCCATGGAAAGGCCCACCGTACCGAAAGCAGAAGTCGCTTCAAACAAGATCATGAAAAAATCAGCCCCTTGCTCTGTAATCGTGAGACACATCGTGATACATGTCACAAGCAAAAGGCCGGCCACTGTTACCGTCAATGCCTTGTAGACCAGATCGTGCACAATCCGGTGCCGGAAAAAGGAAACATCCTCTTTGCCTTTGATCTGTGACCATACCGCTCCCAATAAAGTAGCGGTCGTGGTCGTTTTGATCCCGCCCCCTGTAGACCCCGGAGACGCTCCTATGAACATGAGATAGATCGTCAAAAGAAGCGTAGGATGTGTCAAATCAGGAATATTGAGTGTGTTCGATCCTGCTGTCCGGGGAGTGACCGCTTGATAGAAAGAAGCGAGGAATTTTCCTGTTGCGCCAAGCGGTTGGATGGTTTTGGGGTTCTTCCATTCAAAGAACAAAATGAGCAATGTTCCCGCGACAAGCAAGATGGCGCTCATCGTCAAAACGACTTTGGTATGCAGGGAAAGGCGACGGGTCATCCGGTATTCGAACAGCTCATTCATCACGATAAACCCGATTCCGCCAAGCGTGATCAGGCCGGCTACGACCAAAGTGACCAAGGGATCTTCCGCATAGTCAGTCAGACTTTTAAACTCCCCCATGAGATCAAAGCCTGCATTGTTGAAATTGGAGATGGCATGGAAAAACCCAAAGTATATCGCCCTGCCCAGCGGCATGTCGTAGGCAAAGCGAAGGCTGAGCAGCACTCCTCCGACGCCTTCTATGATCACGGTAAAAATCAGGATTCTCCTGGCCAGACGAACGATCCCTTGGATGGAGAGGTGATTGAGCGATTCCTGGAGAAGCATTCTCTTTTTTAAGGAAACCCGTTTGCCCAGAATGAGAGCAAAAAAGGTGGCAAAGGTCATGAATCCGAGTCCCCCGACTTGAATCAACGATAGAATGACCAGCTGTCCAAACCAGGTAAAGGTGGAGCCGGTATCCACTACCACCAGCCCCGTCACACAGGTAGCGGAAGTCGATGTAAAAAGGGCATCCAGCCAAGGCAGCCCCTCTCCGTCTTGCGTCGCTATGGGGAAGGATAACAGAATGGAGCCAATCAGAATGATAACGATAAAACCAATGACCAACACTTTCGGCGGATCCAGCGCAAACCGCTTTAATGATTGCTTGACGGCCAAACATATCCCATCCTTAGTTATCCAAAGTGAATCTTAAGTTCCTGTCCGATAGATTACCCAGCAAATGCTGCCAAAATACAACAGCCCCAGCCAATTGAAAAAACCGTGCTCCGACACAGGTACTGTGTGCAGGCACGGCTATACGAGACAGATAGGCTATATCTTGATCCATTGAAAAATGGCAGTTGTCAGTTGCGGCACATAAGTGATCAGGAACATTACCACGAACGCCATGATCAGGAATGGCAGCAACGCCTTCACCAGACGCTCAATCTTGATTTCCGCCAAAGCGGACGTAACAAACAATACGGTTCCCACTGGCGGCGTCATGAGCCCGATGGTCAGGTTGATGGTAATCAACACACCAAAATGAATCGGGTCTACTCCGTAATTCATCGCAATCGGGTAAAGAATCGGCACCAGCAGAATCAGCGCCGCTACCCCGTCCAGAAACATCCCGACAAGAAAGAGAATCAGGTTGACCAGAAGCAGGAAAGCCCATTGGGAATCGGCAAAGGCCAAGATGCTTTTGGCAATCATCTGCGGTATTTTCTCATACGTCAGCACCCAGCCAAACAGGTTGGATACGGTGATCAAAAAGGCAACGGTCGCCGATGTAATGACGGTATTGCTTAAAATTTTCGGCAAATCCTTGAATTTCAGCTCGCGGTAGAAGAAGGCTCCCACCAGGAAGGCAAGCAGCGCTGCGATGGCAGCCGACTCTGTCGCGGTGAAGATACCAAGCAAAATCCCCACCATGATGATGGTTGGAATCGCCAATGCCGGCAGCACGTTGAACGTGTCCTTCCAGACCTTGCTCCAGGTAGGACGTTCGGAGCGGGGAAAATTCTGTTTGATCGAGATCACGTAGATCATCAGCGCAAAACACACGCCGAACAGGATCCCCGGCACAATCCCGGCGACAAACAACTTGCTGATGGACACCCCTGCCAACACACCGTAAATGATGAACGGCATGCTGGGCGGGATCAGCGGTCCAACGATGGAGGAAGCGGCTGTCAGGGCGGAGGCAAAATCGCGCGAGTAGCCTTGCTTCTCCATCTCCGGCACGATTGTGCGGCTCATGACGGCAGTCTGGGCTGTAGCCGAACCCATAATGGAAGCAAGGAACATGTTCGCCGCCACGTTTACATAGGCCAGCCCCCCTCTGACGCTTCCAAAGACGACAGACGAAAAACGGATCAACCGGGTCGTAATCCCGCCTGTATTCATCAATTCGCCGACAAGCACAAACATCGGAATGGCCAACAAGCTGAAGTTCTGGATGCCGTTGAACAATCGCTGCGGAAGCGAGTCAAACATGCCAAAGTTTCCGGTGGTCAGCACGTAGATAACAGTGGTCAATCCGAGAACGATTGCGATCGGCACGCCAAACAAGAGCAAGAGAAAAAAGAGAATCAGCGTGATCATGGGGCAGTCTCCTCCTTGACGGGCGGCGTCCCCCCGGTTTGCAAGAGTTTCATCAGGTTATCAATGCCGAACAGCACGATCAGCACCATGCTGACCGGCAATGCGGCAAAGGTCACCCACAGCGGGACCGGCAATGTCGTAGCCATCTGGTTCAGCACCCCCTCGGAGGTGAGCCATTTCCAGCTGTAACCCCCGACGACTGCCCCAAAAAACACAATCGAGATCTGGCTCACCAGTCTGAGGATAAAGAGAGGGGTCCCCTTTAACCGGTCTTCCAGCAGCGTTACCGAAGCCATCATGGAGCGCTTCAGGCCGACGCTTCCCCCCAAAAAGGTAATCCAGGCAAAAAGGATTAAAGACAGCTCGTCTGCCCAGTAAATGGGACTGTTCAAGAAGTAACGAAACACGACGGCAGCTACCAGATTTACCGCAAGGACCGCAATGATCGCCACATTGATCCATACCGTTATCGTCTCTATGACGTCACTAACCCGGGTCAGCATGTTTGCTCGTTTTTCCATTCAGGTGTGCTCCTTACTGGTTGGAAATCTCTTTTGCTTTCTTGAGGAAGGCGGCAATCTCGGGGCTCTTCGCGCTCCAGGCAGACTCTACCCCTTCTACGTATGGTGCGAAATCTTCTTTTTTCAGCTCGCTGATTGTAAAATCAGGCTGCTGTTTTAAAAATTCCAAACCTTCAGTCTCATTTTTCGAGACATCTTGAACATTGAATTCCATCGCTGCCGTGATGCTTTCCTCCAACAGCTTCCTGTCTTCGTCAGACAGCCCAGACCAGCGATCCTTGTTGATCAGAATACCGCCGATCCAGTACATATGCTTGGAAGGGGTCATTTCTTTGGCTATCTCGTACAGTTTTTCCGGTTGCACAGATTCCGAGTCGATGTCGATTCCATCAATGACTCCGGTTTGCAAAGCAGTATACACCTCGGTCAACGGCATCGGAGTCGGGCTCACCTGCAGGGATTTGTAGTAATCAAGAATCGTCGGGCTCGGTGTCACACGAAGCTTCTTGCTCGCCAGATCAGCCGGTTGTGTGATCGGGGCGGATTTCATCAGGTAGTAACGAAAGCCTGAGGAGAGATAGCCCAGACCATGTGCATTGTTTTTGCCAAGCGTCTCAAACAGGGCCATCGATTCCTGGCTGCTCCACAGCTTGTATGCTTGTTCATGGTTATCTACAACAAATGGCATCAACCAGGCGCCGAACGCGTCGGAATGGCTGCTCAGCTCGGCAGCGGTGATGACTGCCATATCGAGGTTGCCTGTATCCAGCTGCTGCATCATATCTTTTTCATTTCCCAGTTCGCCGCCCGGATACAGCTCCAGACTGATGCGTCCATTCGACTTGCTTTGCAAATCTTGATTCAACTTTTCTAGAGCACGGTTCCAGGAATGATTCGGCTTCGTGATGTCACCGATTTTGAGAACGAGATTTTCTCCCCCGTTTCCAGAGGGAGCGGAACCACCTTCAGTGGCCCCGCCTGCAGAATTGGATGCACCGCCGCAGCCGGCGAGCGATAGCGAGAATGTCAACAACGCGGCGATGGAAAGCAACAGTCCCTTTTTCATAGGATACCCCCTGTGGTATACGGCCATCGGCTTACTTGGAATAGTAGCGAACTTCAAAGATTTTGCAGCCGTTTGGCGACTTCCATGGACCGTGCTTCATTCCTGGAGGGCGCGTAGCCACCATCCCTGCAGTAAACTCCTCGTTCAGCACCAGGTCGATGATCGAGCCTTCAATAATGTACAGCTCTTCCCAGAAATCGTGAATTTGCACACCGTTCGGGCTGGTGTCTGTACCTGGTTCAAATTGCAGGATGCGCGTTGCTACATTTGTCTCGGGATCACGTGCGATAATGCGCTCGGACAGGCCTTTCACATTTTCAAACGGGATTGCTTCAAATTTGGTAAAATCAGTAAATTCCAGCTCTCTTTTTGGCATTTCTTATTCCTCCTCGGCATCTTTCAAAATTTTGACCATGTATTGAAGGGAAATGGTCTTCTTGGTTACGGGGTCAAACAGCTCTGCACGGAACGCGGTTCCAAATTGGAAGTGTCCTTCCAACAGCGGCAAGGTGCCGCAAAACAGGGCGATTCCTCTGCTCGCGTAGCCGCGCTCTTCGACGATGCGGTACAATTCCTCTGGTGTCATGAACGAGTCCAGCTTGCCCGACTGATAGAGCTGTTCTTCTCCATCCACGAGAACCCAGCTTCGCATCTCGATCTGATCCCAGTGGTCCACGATCTCATCCAACGCCCACAGTTCCTTGGAAACCGGCTTGGCGCAAACCTGCTTGGATTTCTGGATCGAGATGGCTTCCAGTACGCGATCGGTATGATCACTTCCCAATCCTATATACCAGCGGCCGTCGATGTCCAGTGCGACGACTTCCGCCTCTCCGCTTCCGTCATTGCTCACCTGGGTCAATTCAGGAGACGGCTGCAATAATTCCGGAGAAAGATCATACATCATCGGGACGCGCGGCGGTGCGGGAATGCCCAATTCCTTTAACTCTTCGATATGTGCGATCAGTGCCTCCTGGTCCTTCGAGGTGTAGCCTGCGATGACCAGTCGGCGTGGTTTGAAGCTTACTACATGGTCAGCTACGATAAATTCCATAACCTGTTACTCTCCCTCCTTGAATGTCAGGTTGGCAATACGCGATGTTTCAATTGCGGGAATACCTCGCGAATATGTGAGATTTGCTGCAAATCAATTTCTGCCTTCAAAATCGTCTCTTGCTCTCCGGCGGAAGCGATGGTCACGCCCCACGGGTCGACGATCTGGCTGTGGCCGCCCATCACTACGTTCTTGGTCGTCCCCACACAGTTGGAAGAAATCAGATAGCATTGGTTTTCCAAAGCGCGCGCCTGATTGAACAGATTCCAGTGAGCAAGACGCTGATGCGGCCAGCCCGAGGTGATCAACAGGATTTCCGCCCCCATGTCCACCTGCTTGCGGAACAGCTCCGGAAAACGCAAATCGTAGCAGGTGGCCAATCCGACGTTGCCAAACGGGGTTTTGACCACGCTGATCTCTTTGCCCGGCGTCAGCAATTGCCCTTCGGCTGAACCGTAGCGGAACAGGTGAATCTTGCGGTAGGTCCCGATCAAGTCCCCCTCCGGATTGAAAAACAGGCTGGTATTGTAGTAGCTGTCGCCGTCTTTTTCTACAAAGCTGCCGGCGAACAGATGGGTCTGCAATGCTTTTGCCTTTTTCGCAAACCGCTCCACATACGGCCCGTCGAGCGGCTCGGCCTCGGCATGATAACGATCAAAGGAGAAGTAGCCGGTAGCCCAGATCTCCGGTAGCAGAATCAGATCCGTACCCGCCAATCCGTCCAGCATCGCCTCTACGCGTTCGATGCGCTGCTCCTTGCTCTCCGTATCCTTGATCTCCACTTGAATCGACGCAACCTTCATGATCGCCATCCCCTTTCCCTTATTCCGGCAAGCCGTAGCTGTCGAGGAATCGATTGACCAGCTTCAGCGGCTCTTCATAACCGTAATTGCGGAATGCGTACCCGCGCACAACGAACGGAGCGCCATTGTAGAACAATTCGTATTGCTGATGGCGTCCGCCAAATTCGGAGCCAACGATATCCCAGGCAAGTTTGAAGAGTTTGACTTTTTCCTCGGTGCTTGCATTCGATGAGCGAATGTACTTGCGAATATCGTCCTTGGTTTCCGGGTTGATCATTTCCTTGTACGAGGACGGCACCTGCAGAACGCCCCCGCCGGCCAATTCTCGAATGATGGAGATGATTCGCGGATAGATAGAGTCCTGCATCCCGACTACACCGTACAAGAAGCGCGGATGAGGCTTGGCGATGCCTTTGTGATCGATGAGGCAGTTGTACTCGGAGGCATAAAGGCTGCCCTCTACCTGGGCTGCGATAGACGCCAGCTCCCCCAATTTTTCCTGAACCTGCGGGAACTTGTCGGTTCCGTTCATTTCCGTCATTTTGCGGGCAACGCCCAACAGGAATTTCAGCTTGGTGACAAAACGGATCTGCGCTTGCGTATTGCCCAGGATATGAGCAGGCGTCTCATGGAATTGCGCCCGGGTCAGCTCGATGTTTTTATAGACAAAAATCTGCTCCCACGGAATGAAGACGTCCTCGAAAACAACCAGCGCGTCGCTCTCGTCATAGCGGGTCGACAACGGATAGTCGAAGCTGCTCGGCTTATCCTGCGCGAAGCTGGGACGGGCGTAGAACTTGAGGCCCGGCGTATCGATCGGCACCACGAAGGACAGTGCATAATCCTCGTCTCCAGGACGCAGCGGCGTGATGCAGCTTACAAACAGATGGTTGGAGACTGCGGAGCTGGTGCCCAGCATTTGCGAGCCGCGCACGACGATACCGTCAGCCCGCTCTTCATAGACGCCAACTGGCAGGAATTTTTCCTCTTGCTCATGTGCCGCTTTGCTGCGGTCGATTTGCGGCGGGATGATGACATAGGTGACGAACAAGTCCTGATCCCGCGCCATTTTGTAATAATGGAGAACATTTTGCGCAAAACGCTCTCCGCCGCGTTCAAACACCTCGGGATGCCCGGCGAAGGATGCCAGGAAGCTCGCTACGTGGTCGGGGCTGCGTCCGGCAAAGCCGTTTGTCGCTTCGGCCCACTTGGTCAGAGCAATGCGGCGTTCTGCCAGATCTTCGCGGCTGCGAGGGATCTTGTAGGCGATGTTTGCTTTGGTGCCATCTTCGGTTAGATACGTCATTCCGTTGGCTCCATCGGCAGCCATGTCATACAGACTTGCAAACGTTTTCACAATTCCGCTAAAAGCAGGATGGGTTGTTATGTCGGAAACTCGCTCCCCATTGATGTAGACGCAACGATTGTCTTTTAATGAAGCGATGTATTCTGCACCCGTTCTTACCACGGCTCTCTCCCTCTCTTCTGAAAATCTTTTTAATTTTCTGTATAGGAATACTGAATTGTGTGTTGTGTATACATTAAATAGCCTAAAAAAAATTTACACGTTGTGCAATGCTCCTCGAATCTCATCATCCAGTTGTTTGACCAGTTCAGGCTTGTATGTCTTCACAAAGGCCGGCTCCTGCACGATCTTCCCGCCGTAAAACATGATGTCACGCAGTTCTCTCACCTTGACCTCAATGAGCGCCATCTTGAGTGTAAGTTCTTCCGTTTTTCGAACCTTCACCGCTGCTTCCCCGCTGATCGAATACGAGCTTTTCAGGCCGATGAAGTTCAGGACGACGCTCGGATCCCGGTCGATAATCTTGACGAAGTCTGACTTGCTGTCGATCGCAAAGCGGATCGTACTCTCATCGATGGCATACACCCAGGAGAGCGCCGTCGAATAGATCTGCTTGCTTTCCGGCTCCACGGCGCTCAAGAATACTACAGTCTGTCCTTGCAATACCCCGGCCAATTCTTGCGTAAGCTGGGTTTCTACCTTTGCCATATGTCTGCTTTCCCTCCTACTCCTCCCAACCGCGCAACGAGCTTTTGGTATTGGCGAGATGGTCAACGATGCTAGCCGCTGCCTGAAGTGCGTTCTTGTCGCTCAACGCTTGAATGATTGTCCGGTGCTCCTGCAGCACCTCGTTCATCCGATTTTTCTTTTTCACCGCTTGCAAACCAATCAGGGTGCTGAGATTGTGCAGGTTCACCAAAATCTGCTCGACCAATTCATAGTTTGCCAGCCTGGTAAGCGTGAGGTGAAATTCCTGATCGAGACTGATAAAGGTGACTTCATCCCCATTGTTCATCGCTTCTTCCTGCTCTGCACAAATTTCCTTGAGCATTTCAATCTGCTGCTGCGTAATCGTGGAAGCCAGTTTTTGGATGACTTCGCTTTCGATGGATTTACGCAAAAGAAAGATTTGCTCCATTTCGTTCTTGGTTACCTTGCGAACCTTGAGTCCTTTTCGCGGAATGGAGATAATTAAACCTTCCTTCAACAGATCCTGAAGGGATTCCCGAACTGGGGTCCTGGAGGTATTCAGAGTCTCTGCCAACTTGACCTCAGTGAAAATCTCGTCTGCCAAAATGCGTCCGGTCAGGATGGCGCTTTTAATCTCCTTGTACACTCGCTCTTTGGTTGTCTCTTCTTTAATAATGGGATTTAAATTGAATCGATTCATTCTTTCCACCCTGCTACAAGAGCCGCCTTTCTGTCGGGGCTTTGTTTTATGTATACATAATACTTTATACTGTGTTCGTTCGTCAACAAAGAGTTTGAAAATTCCTGTAAAGGGGAGGCATTCCGTCAGGTTACCTCCGGAATTGCCTCTCCCTCTTCTGCCAGCGCGCGCTGCTGCTGCTGCTCTCTCACTGCTTTCAACCCGCTCGTCACAGCGACGAACATCACCAGGTAAAACAGCGAGACAAGCACCTCGAACCCGGTCGTCCATAGGAGCAGACTGATCGAATACTCTTCGTCCATCAGCAACTTCCGGTTCAGAAAGCTGTAGATCATGTGGGAGAAGTAGTAAAACGGAATGAACGTACGCAGCCTCACCGCATGTCTTACGGTGCTGGCATCGAGATGGATCAGAAAACGGGACATGTTCGAATAGACGGTCCACAGTCCAACGATGTTATAAAACGGGATCAAGATCCGGCACAGGGCCCCGCCAGGAGTGATGGGATAATTCGCAGAGATCTCGTTGTATTCCTTATGCACGAGAAAAATCCAGCCCAGAAACAGAATGGTCGTAATCACCGCCGAAATCATGGTAAATACGCCAACCAGGATGTCGATCGTCAATATGAAATCCAAATAAGATTCCTCATCCCACGCTTCCACCAGGCTGAGAAGAAAACTGACCGTAGAACTCGCCAAACCCACAATCAAAAAGACGAATAAATACTTCCCCCATGAATCCGCTCTATCTTGCATCGATTTGCTCCCCTTCTCTATTCTTTACGGCAAATTGGATAAATACTCCAATGCCTCATCCAGTGTTTCTACCGGGACGATCTTCATATTAGGATTCACCGTAAGCTTGTATTGTTCCGCTTCCTTTTGATTGCTCTCCCCCTCGTAATACAGGGAGTAGACTTCCTCGTCCTTTGGCAGTAAAAAATGGGTTACCCCATGCTCTTCGGCGGTCAACAGCTTTTCTTTGATTCCATCAATCGAGCCGACTGTACCATCGAACTCCATCGTGCCTGTTCCGGCGATCTTGTATTTGCCACCTTGCGAAAAATCGATTCCGGTCTCTTCCTCCACAAGCCCGATGGCGACCATCAGACCGAAAGAATCCCCGTGATATTCGGCTGCTTGGTCCAGGATGCGGGAATACTTCTCGTCTTGCGAACTGTCGATTTCCTCCGAATAGCCCGAAGCCTCGAGCGCATTGGAGATCACGACCTCCTTGTAGACATCCCCCATCTCTTCCTCTTCCCATTCCCTCTCCGCCGGGGTCATAGGCTGAAATCGTACTGGTCGGTCATTGCCGAAATACTCCATTTGCACAAGGAATTTTTCCAGGTTGTTGTTCGTGACGCCGCCTTCGATATACGTAAAATAAACATTTCCATCAATGCCCAAGTCCTGTATCGGAACGATATCGCCTGTCGCATAAAAGCTTTCATAGCGCGGATACCCAAGCAAAAGGGTCACCAACGTCGGGATCGCCAACAGCCCCGCCACGACCCATTTTTCTTTTTTGGTAAACTTCAATTTCATCACCTGTCAGGAGGATTCTTTTTACAGATTATATTAGAAAAACTAGGCTTATCGCCAGATCAAATAGCGAAAGCCTTCGTTTTTCTTATACTTTCATCCTTTATCGCGTCAGCGAACTTTATTTTCTGAAAGTACAATGTAAGTACCCGGGACTGAAAGCCCCGGGCCTCTTCTTACCGATATGAATCTCCTGCGACTTTCATTCCTATTGAAAACGGCTCAGGGAGAACGCTGAGATGTCCATCTTTGCCTTCCCTTGCAGGGTCAACTGCATCGCGATCTCCCCGATGGCGCTGGCAAACTTGAAGCCATGAGCGGAACAGGCCGAGATGAGCAGCACATGGTCATGCTCGGGATGGCGATCGATGATAAAATCATGGTCCGGCGTCCAGGTCACAAGGCATACCTGCCCGCGCTTGCTCTGTCGGGACACGGCCGGGAAAAAACGCTCTACCATCTGCGCCAATTCCCCCTCATCGTCCGGTTCCGCGCCAAACTCCCTGTTGGCCTTGTCAGGGTCTACTTCCCTCCCCGCATCGTGACTGCCGATCTTCAGGCCCGAGCCTTGAATGCTGGGAAATCCGTAGAAGCGCTCACCCGGCAAATCCATGAAATACGATGGAAAATGGCCAAGCCCGTACAGGGACTCGTCCGCTTCGTACCAAACGGCAGTTTTGCGGAAGGGCTGCAGAGGAATGGACAGCTCGCGCAGCAAGGAGCCTGTCCACGGACCGGCCGTTACAATCAGTCGAGCCGCATGGACATCTCCTTTATCCGTATGCACCGTCACGCTGTTTGGCTGATAGGTGATCCGATGCGCTCGCGTGTTTGTCCAAAGCGTCGCTCCATGCTGCTGCGCCACTTTTCGATAAGCCCGGATGCACGCTTCGCTGTACAGCAGCCCGGAATTCGGTTCGAAAGCGCCAATCAGCTCGTCATCGATCCGAATGCCCGGCCAGCGTCTCCGTACTTCTTCCGCTTGCAAAACCTCCAGCGGCAGGGAAAATTCCCGCGAGCTTGCGATTTCCTCTGTGATAAATGCAGAATCCATGTTGCCCAGTCCCAGCACACCCGTCTTTTCGAACAGGCGCGTCCCGGTTTCCTGCTCCAGCTCATGCCACAGCTTCTGGGCGTGCAGCACCAATGGCACATATTTCTTCCCTTCGCCGTATGCATGGCGGATCATCCGCGTATCCCCGTGATGGCTCCCCTGTTGGTGCGGCGGGTCAAAGGCATCGATCAGCAGGACGCTTGCTCCCTGTTTGGCGATACATGCTCCTGCAGCCATCCCCATCGAACCAGCACCCAGGACAATGACATCGTAGCTTGGATTCATATCGATCCCATCCTTTCACTCTGTTTGAAAGATTCTCAAAATGATGCTGAAAAAAGGTCCCCTCCTGATAGGAAGAGACCTGTATGAAAGGCTGTATCATTCACGTCCGATTACCAGGCAGCTACCATGGAATCGCCGTATTTTTCTTCCACAAACTTTTTCACTTCGTCAGATTGATAAGCTTTCACCAGTTTTTGGAAGACAGGCTTATCTTTATCCGCTTCGCGAACTGCGATGATGTTCACCCATGGAGAATCTTTTGGCTCCATGTAGATGGCATCTTTCGTAGGAACCAGTCCCGCTTCGATCGCAAAGTTGGTATTGATGACCGCAGCAGCCAGATTGCCCAGTGTTTTCGGGATGAAAGCAGCATCCAGCTCTTTGAATTGCAGGTTTTTCGGATTTTCTGCGATGTCGAGGACAGTTGCTTTGACGCCTTTGCCCTCTTTCAGCTTGATCAAGCCAGCACTCTCAAACAGAATCAAAGCACGTGCGCCATTGGTCGGGTCGTTAGGCAGACCTACGATGTCTCCTTCTTTCAGTTCGGAGATGTCTTTGATTTTTTCAGAGTAGATCCCGATTGGGAAGTTGAGAGTATTCGCCAGCTTCACGATGTGCGTGCCGTGGTTGGCATTGAATTCTTCCAGGTAAGGCACGTGTTGGAACGCGTTGGCGTCCAGATCGCCTTTTTCCAGTGCTTTGTTCGGCAGAATATAGTCGTTGAAAGGTACCAGGTCCAGGGTCAGGCCGTCTTTTGCCGCGACTTCCTTGGCCACTTTCCAGATCTCTTCCTCCGAGCCGGACATGACGCCGATTTTCAGTGTTTCAGTCTGTTGCTCGGCTGCTGGAGCATTGCCTTCCGAAGCTCCTGTGTTGGTTTGCGGAGCCGCTTGCTGTCCGCCGCCGCAACCTGTTACCACCAGGGCCATGACCAGACCCATGAATAGAGACAGATATGATTTTTTCATGATTTCCCCCACTTTTTATTTTTCCGATTGGATAACTACGAATTAAATTATCCACATCTTTTCTCATTTCGTCAATCTTTTTCTATTTATGAAAAAACTACTTTCAGGAAGATAGAATACAAGAAAATGCTTTGCGTGTCACCTGTTTTGGCTCTTTATCCAGATAGAGGACAATCTCTCCATTTTCTTCTTTGATTTCATAGGTTTTGAGCGAGACATCGGGAGAGAACATCGCTTTGCCGGTCTTCAGGTTGAACTCCCAGCCGTGCAGCGGGCAGCGAATGATTTCATTGTGATGCGCGTAGACGTATTCATGCGGCTTGGACGGCAGCATCGTTCCTACCACTGAGCCGTACAACATCGGGACCCCCTGGTGCGGACAACTGTTGCGAAACGCGTAGCAGACGCCTTCTGCGCGAATCAGGCCGATCTCCACGCCGTTCACTTCGATCAATTGACGATTGCCCTCCTGCAATTCCTCTGCGCTGCATACAACCAGTTGATGCTTTTCTTTTTTGTTCACAGTCTGCCCCTCCTTCCCTTAGAACCGGAATGACTCCAGCGGATTATGATAAAAGATTTTGTCTTTCAAGTCTTGCGGGAAGTGCAGGAATGCCCGGTCGATCTCATCCCCGTCCCAATGCGGGTAATCGCTGCAGAACAAGAGCATATGCTCCGCGCCGATCATCTGGATGATCTCAATCAGATCCTTGGGGCGGGCTGGCTCCTCGATCGGTTGTGTGCCGAAGCGGATATTGCGGCGGATGTATTCGCTAGGCAGCATTTTCAGCCAGGGAACCTCATGGCGCAGCGCTTTCCAGTTCTTGTCCATCCGCCACATCGTCGGAGCGACCCAGGAGAAGCCGTATTCGATGAAGTTGACCTTCAGATTCGGAAATTGCTCAAACACACCGTCGCATACCAGGCTGATCACATTGCGCTGCCCGATCAGCCCCAGCGAGGTATGCCATTCCATATAGGTCGAAGCCGGGCCGACACCCGCAGTCGCCGCGTATTCTCCCGTCCCCTCGGAGTCCGGGTGCAGCACGATCGGCAGGTTGTAGGCTTCGGCAATCTCGTAGATCGGCCAATAGTGGCGTTTGCCCAGCGGGATGTTCACGCAATGCAGGTTGATCCCGACGATCTCGGGTCTTTTGCCGATGCGCTCGATCTCTTTGACCGCCATTGCCGGATCAAGCGGCGTAACCTCCATCGTCATCCGGTAGCGCGGGTCGCTTTTGACCCACTTGTCGTACAGCCAGTCATTGGCGGCAGACGTATATTTCGCAGCCACCTCGACATTGTGAAAAGCCGCCATCGTGCCGTGGCCGATGTTCAGGATGCCGTAGGTCGTGTTGCAGCGGTCAAGCAAATCCTGCGCCAAAAAAGCCGGATCGCTGCCGGGAATGTCGCCGTTTGGCGGAAAAGCGTCGGCACGCAGTGGGACGGGCAAGGGATTGGCATACGGAGAGGAAGGAAATTTGAAGGAGCCGCTGTTTTGCTTCGCCAATGCGCCTTTGGCAAATTTCCCGATGTTCATGTATTGCTGAATCGACTCGTCGAGATACGGGACCAGCTCGTTGAAGTCGCTTAATACCGGATGGATGTCGCAATCGATCAAGCCGCCTGTTCGTTTGGATGGAGTTACCATGCCCTCTTCACCTCATCATTTCGATAGAGTATAGATCACGATCATTTTATGAACGCGTTCATTTTTAGATGAAACTATTATCTCTCTGCCGAAAAAGAGGGTCAAGAAGAAAAAAACGGACTATAGCGTCCGCATGATGGTTCTGATATATTTCATGGTTTTCTCGGCTGCTTCCAGCGGATCGGCATCACGTCGCTTGTTCAGCAAGGTAGTCATCATTCCTTCCCAGATTAGCACTGACATCTCATTCACTTCGGTAATCCGCTCATCGGAAAGCTCCCGCTCCTGCTTGGCCAATTCCAGCAAGGCCCGGCTGCGCGAGGTCAGATCCGGGTCGTACAGCATCGGCCTGATCTCCTCCGTGAAGCCGATCAAGTCACTGGAGTAGATGGAGAAATAATGCTCCAGCATGTCCTTCGGCTTTTGCCCCAGATCCGCGATGAACAGGGCGTGGTAAATCTGCGGTTTGGCAAAAGAATGTTTGCAAAAGCACTCCCAGCTCAGGACGTATTTTTCCTCGTATGTCTTGCCCCGCTCCAGGTATAACGGCAGCTCTTGCAAGTATTCCTTTACAAATCGCATGGAGGCAAAGTAGATCAGGTGGGACAGCTCCTCGAAGTAGTTGTAGATCGTCGAGCTGGTATACCCGGCGCGCTCCCCGATCTTGCGTGCGCTTACCTGCTCCAGGCCCTCCTCCTCGATGATCGCTACTGTCGCGTCCACGAAGTATTGGAGCATCCGCTTGATTTGGATTTCTCTTCTCGCCATGTGCGGTCTCCTTTCTGGTTTCTTTGTTAAGGTTGATTATAGCGTATGGGACGAAATAGTTGGGGAAGAAGGAAAGAAAAGCTGACAAAAAACGAAATGGTTTTTCGCCAGCTTCTTCGTATGCATTATCCCTATAAAATCTGGCTCAAGAAACGCTGCGTCCGCTCATGCTGCGGGTTTGCAAACAGCTGCTTCGGTGCCCCTTCTTCAATGATCTTGCCATCGTGCATCACGATGACACGATCTGCCACTTCCCGGGCGAAACCCATCTCGTGAGTGACAACGATCATCGTCATCCCCTCCTTGGCCAGCTCTTTCATCACACCCAGCACTTCGCCGACAAGCTCGGGATCCAGCGCCGAGGTTGGTTCGTCAAACAGCATGAGGCTAGGCCGCATTGCCAGTGCCCGTGCAATCGCTACACGCTGTTTTTGTCCACCGGAGAGCTGATCGGGATAGACGTTCGCCTTGTCGCGAAGCCCGACCTTGTCGAGCAGCTTGTTCGCATCGGCAATGGCTTCGTCGCGCTTGATTTTCTTCACGTGAACAGGTGCTTCGATGATGTTTTCGATCACGGACATATGCGGAAACAGGTTGAAGTGCTGAAACACCATCCCGACGTGTTCACGAATATGGTTTAGATTGTCCTTCTTCGGATCGATTTGCTTGCCATCAATATAGATCGCGCCGCTGTTGATCATCTCCAGAAAATTCAAGCAGCGCAACAGCGTACTTTTCCCTGAGCCGCTCGCTCCAATCAGAACGACGACCTCGCTTTTCTCGACAGTTAGATTGCAGTCTTTCAGTACGTGCAGATTGCCGAACGATTTGTTCAATTGTTTGCATTCAACCATCGTCTCTTTCATGTTCTCCCGCCTGCCTTTTCGACATCCATCCGTTTTTCCAGCCTGTTTAACAAAAAGGTAAAGAACAGCACGAGAATGAGATAGTATAACCCGGCGATGGTGTACGATTCAAATTGAAGGAACGTACGGGCGGCAGTCGATTGTGAAGTCAGATACAGCTCCTGAAAGCCGAGCAAACCAACCAGTGAAGAATCTTTCAACCCGATAATAAACTGGTTGCCGAGCGGCGGAATCGCACGCTTAAACGCTTGCGGCAAAATAATCCGCCGCATTGCCAATGGATACGGCATTCCCAATGAACGTGCGGCTTCCATTTGCCCTCGATCAATTGATTGAATCGTCCCTCTGAAAATCTCGGCGATATATGCCCCGTTATGAATGGCAAGAGCCAATGCACCAGCCCAAAAATCTGTTAACAAAATGAGCTTGGCAATACCGAAATAGAGCACCATGATCTGCAGAATTAGCGGCGTACCACGGATGACAGTAATGTAGGTTTTTGCGATTCCTCTCAATAGCTTCGAGTCAGAAATCCGTAAGAATGCAAAAACCAATCCGATACAGATCGCAATTACGAGGGAAACAGCAGTAAGTTGAACAGTGAGTCCGGCTGCCTTTAAGAAACCAAACCACGTTTCACCTAGTAGATGAAAGAAATCTTCCATTCGGCACGCTCCTTAAAAAAAGATGCGCAACACGGATGCTGCGCCAATCAATTGTTCAGTCATTCATTCGATTTCGACAGCATGTCTTTGTTAAACCACTTCTTGCTGATTTCCAGGTAAGTCCCATCTTCTTTCATTTCATCCAAAGCCTTATTGATCGCATCCAGCAGCTCTTGATTTCCTTTTTGAACGGGAATGCCGCATTCGTCGACAAATAATGGATCTCCGATTGCGATCGCCGGCAGCTTCCCATTTTTCACCGCATCCATTCCTACGCCAAGGTCCGTGATGACTACATCGATCCGCCCTTCATTTTTTAACTCCTGCAGGGCAAACAAGTCGGTCTCATACTCTTTCACCTTGCCGTCCGGACCAACCAATTCCAGTGCGAAGTCCTTGTACGTGGAAGCTGTGACGACGCCTACCGTCTTTCCTTTCAAATCATCCTTGCTTTTGATTCCAGATGAGTTCTTCTCGTTCACAAACATAACGGCTTGCTGCAATAGATACGGCTTGGAAAAATCAACCTGTTTCTGCCGTTCTTCTGTAATCGACATACCGCCAATAATCGCATCGTACTTGCCCGCATTCAGCCCCTGCAAAATCGAGCCCCACGGCGTCTGGACGGCAACCCCTTCCAAGCCCAGCCGCTTGCTGATTTCCATGGCCACATCGACATCAAAGCCGATCAGTTTGTTATCCCCATCCGTATAGTTGTAGGGCTTTGCCATGCCGCTCAGGGCAAACATAAATTTTCCTTCCTGTACGGTTTTCAGCTTGGAAGCTTCTGCCCCTTTGCCATCAGCCGCATTGGTTCCTGGTGTTTCACCCTGATTGCCGCCACACCCCGCTAACAGCAACGAAAATGTAAGCATCATGCTAATCATTCCAACCAAGCCTTTACGCATTCTCCATTCCCCCCTATTCGCTTCCTCTACGAATGACCTTGCCCGCGACTGCGCCTGTATACACGCCATGCTCGACAGCGATCTGACCATTGACCAGCACATACTTGATTCCGAGCGGTTCTTGCAGTGGATCTTCGTATGTCGCCTGATCGATTACTTTGTTTGGATCAAAGACGACGATATCCGCCCAGTTGCCTTCGCGCAGGAATCCTCGATCCTTTAGCCGCAGCAATTGCGCCGGCGCCCCAGTCATCTTGCGGACTGCTTCCCAGACCGGAAAAGCTTTTTGCTCACGCGAATAGTGACCAAGTACACGTGGAAACGACCCGTACAAGCGGGGATGCGGTTTGCCGCCGAATACCCCATCAGAACCGACCATGTGCAAAGGGTGCTTCATCACCTGGAGAATATCCTCTTCCACTCCCCAGTGAATAATCATCGTGACTGCCGAATTCTCCTCGATCAGGAGGTCAAGCGCCGCGTCGGATGGGTCGACACCTCTCAACTCACCAATTTCCTTGACGCTCATCCCTTCCAGTCCACGATTCTTCTCGGAGGCGACAGAAGCGATGACGATATTGCCCCAGCCGTTATTGCGAACCGTATTGTCGTACTCACCGTTTGTCAGCATCTCCTGTTTGACCCGCTCGCGAATGGCTGGATCCTTCAACCGCTCGAGCATCTCTGCTGTCCCGCCATCATGCATCCATGGCGGCAAGATCGCTTGAAACACAGTAGACGCGGCCGTATACGGATACTGGTCAAAGGTAATCTCGATTCCCTCTGCCCGACCTGCCTCAAGCTTGGCCAGTGCCGGCGCGAGCTTGTCGCGGTTGATGCTACCGCACACTTTGAAATGCGAGACGTGCAGCCGTACACCCGATAGACGGGCGACATCAATCACTTCGTCCAGTGCTTCTAGCGAGAGATTGCTCTCGTTCCGAATGTGGACGACAAAACAGCCGTCGTACTTGGCAGCAGCTTTGCAAATCTCCACCAATTCTGTCTTATTGGCAAACACACAAGGAGGATACTGGATACCGGATGATACCCCGAAAGCACCATGTCGCATCCCCTCCTCGACCAACTCGGCCATTTTCTGAATTTCCGCTGGTGTAGCTTCACGTGCTTCAAAACCCATCGCCAGTGTTCTGACTCCTCCGTGCGGAACTAGATAAGTGGCATTGCCGGCAAGGTTCGCCCCTTCCAAAAACGCGAGGTACTCATCGACTGTATTCCACGGCCAATCGGGAAAATCTCCGTTCAAGCCCTTAAGCTGCTGCTGCCAAAGAGGTTTGGTTGCGTCAGAAACCGGGGCGACTGAGATTCCGTCTTGGCCGAACAGCTCTGTCGTTACTCCCTGCAGCACCTTGATTTTGTGTACATCCGGCTTCGTGCACCACAAATCGGAGTGAACATGCGGGTCGATAAAACCAGGCGCCACGACAAGGCCGCTCGCATCGATTTCCACTTTTCCTTTTTCATCTCCTGATTTGGAAACTTTCGCTATTTTACCCTCGCAAATCCCGATGTCCAGTTGCGTCCACGGGTTCCCAGTCCCGTCACAAACCATCCCATTGCGAATCAAAATGTCAAACATGTTGACCTCCTTTTCATTGGCTCCTTCAAGAAAAATGGTTTTCGTTCCCTGACTTCATAAAGAGGCTTGGCTTTAGCTGATACAATTGGCGGGGTCTCCCTCTTGAGACAGGCTGTTCCTCTCCGACCACAACCGCCATATCGGATTGTTCCAGCCTGCTGAGAATTCGTCTGGCACTGCGGATCGTAATGCCAAAGCCAATAGCCAGTTCGGCGGCGGTCACTTTCGAACTGCCATGGCTTTGGAAGTAAGAGATCAGCCTGTTAATCGTCCCCACGCTCAAGCCTGCTTGTCGGGCTAGCTGCAGCCGCTGTGGGTCATCACTGCGGACACAGTATCCGATCACTTTTTCGTTGCCAAGCAACCCTAGCACGTTGCCGTCTTGCATGACGATGTAGCAGCTTCTGCCTCCGCCTAATCTAGCCTTTTGCAAGGCTTCTCTCGCTTTGATTTCCGCTTCGTTTGCCGTCTTTCCCAACCCAATCCCGATGCTGGCTGACAGGTTCAGTTGATTGACGATCTGATCGAGCAGCGGGTAGTAGCTGAAATTATGGGTCGTCCGTTCAATGACGCCGAAAGTGGTGACAAAGGTGATTTCGTCTCGGTCCGACCAATTCATCAGAGCTTGGGTTTCCTCACTGTAGTCAATCAAAATCTGTTGTACGGCCAATTTCTTCCGCTGCAGCTCATATTCAGAGCTGCCCGATTTTTGCGCGAAACTGTCCACGCAGATAATCACAATTGCCAACTGCGTATCGCTGAGCTGTACGCTTTTCCCTTCCAGCTCGGCCAGCTGCAAACATTCTTGAATGGATGTTTTGGTCGGGATAATGCGGTAGCAGGGGACGCCCAAATGCACGAGCTGTTTATGGACGGAATTCATGCAGGTAAGTACAGCATCTACTTTCCGATTCATCCATAGCTCGTAGTGAAACTGCAGCATATCATCCGTTGTTTGACCCAGCTGAAACTCCTTCACGTACATTTTTTCGATACTGATATCTAGCTCTTCCAGTCTTTCTTCAATCTCTTCTTGGCGCAAAATGTCGATGCTGAACCTCAGGTGGCCTTCTTTGTAGCGGTTTTCCCTCAAAAGTTGAAAAAAAACACGGTACAAGCTTGTTCCGTTATGGGGAAGGAAAATCATCGGTTTCCCTTCCTCAACCTCTTCACGTGCAAGCTGATAAGGAATCGGGCCAGCAAACAACAAGACATCTGCTTCATTCTTGCACTGATACACCAGGTGTGCTGTTTCCTCGACGTCTTTGTAGCCATACGGCAGCAAGGTTATGGTTGGACATGATTTTGCAACCGTAATAACCTCATCTACCAAATCGTAAGGACCAATGAACGCAACATTAATTTCCATCTCTACCTATCACTTCAATCCTGATGATTTTGGTCGTGCAGCCATATCATTTCAAAATTCAGAATCTTTTTTATTATCTTACCTAGGTCTTAAATATCGGTCAACGTCCGTAAGTGGACCCTTATTTGAACAAAAATATCCTGTCCTGAAATCGTGAAACGCCGGACTCCTTTTCAGGAATCCGGCGTTTAGAAGAGAAATTTGTCGCCCCAACTGACCGCGTATAGACAGGACAGGTCCACCCGCACTCCATTCTCTTACAGCACCAATGGCTTGCCTTTCTTCATCGCCTGATCAAAATCGCTGAACTTGCTCAGCTTCAGCTCTTTGCCCAAGGTCGCGGAAAAACGCTCCAGCGCGACGACCGTATCGACAAAGCGGTCGGCAGCCATGCTCGCATCGATCTGGCGGAAGCATTCCTTCATCTCCCTGGACTGATGGGCGATTGTTTGAGCGATGAGGCGTTCAAATTCTTCCCGTCTTTGCGCCAGCTCAGCCCCAGCCGCATCACAGAGGGCGATGACTCGTTGCGCCTCGGCTTCCGCCAGATTGGCTTCTTTTACAATCGCCAATGCCGATTGATAGACGCCTGTGGCGACCATATAGCCAGCCACGCTCCCTACCACAGCTCCGACAGGCCCAAAGACGGCACCTGCGGCCGCTCCGGCGTACATGCTCGAAGTGGTGCTGACACCAGTTTGTCCGATTTTCTCAACCGCTTGCGTGCCTGTGATATCTCCTTTGGCGTATTGGAGCACGGTGACGCCCATGTCCACGATTCCCGCAGCGATGGCTGTAGCGGCATTGGACTTTGCGAGCGCTTCAATCCCGGCCTTTTCCGCTGCCGTGCGGATCGTGACACTGATCGCTCCGGTTCCAGCGCCTCTCACCCCCGCTACTCCTGTGTCGCGGGCGACCTGCTTGGCAGCTTGCCCCAGCTCCAGCTCTCCTTTGGAGACGGCAATCCCATTCTTCACTGCGGAGATTGCACCGCCGATCACTGCGGAGGCTGCTGCCGCCTGCGCGGTTGTTACGCCCATCTCTTTCTTGATTTGCTCCCATTCGATTTTCGAACTGAAAGCACGGTGGTTTTCCGCAGCCTGGATCGCTTCATCATAGGTGGTTCCCTGTGAGCTGATCTCCCCGTGCTTAAGCTTGCCTGTCACATGTTTCACAGTGTCCTGATAATTCTCGCTGTAGATCGAACCGCTCTCCGCCCTGCGTTCAGCCAGCTCCCGCACCCGATCCGCCTTGTCCAGATTGACCAGCTTTTGCATCCCCTGGTACTTCTCATCGCTGACCATATGCGTCAAGCGGGAAGCATCTGCACTGGACTTGGCCTGGACCTCCTGCAGGACCTTCTCCCCTTTGCGGATGAGAATATCTGCCTTGGCATGGGGGTCTCCTTCCAGCGCTGTCACGATAGCACGGAGATCCGAACCTTTGGTGGCGGCGTCCATGTTAAATCGGGTGGCTTCGATAATCTCGTACAAATTCCCCTGCTTTTGCCCGACGCCGACATTTTTCAGGTTTTCACCCATTTCCCGCAAGGCACTCATCCCTGCTATGCCTGCATTGGTAGCCTCCGCCTCGAATCTGGCGGCATGGGCTCCCAACTGGCTTCCTGCGAATGTCTCCATAGTCCCCATCCCTTTTTTCTTTGGGTCATCCTTCTTTTTTCTGCCAAACAAAAAAGAAAACATGCGCGAACACCCTCACTCTCTTCCTTCTGTCAGGAGATAGCTGTCAGCCCGATCGTCTTCGTCGGGAAAATAAGGCTGAATCACGGCTACGCACTCTTCGTTCAACCCGCCCTTTTTATCGAGCAATGGCGTCTCCAGCAGCAGCTTCATCGCTTGCGCCATCTGATAGGCGGCATGCACCGTCTCTTTTTGCGTCATATCCAAATCATCGTATTGCAAAGGAAGCTTTCTGCCTGCCAGTCGGGAGAAAAATTGCTTTATCTTGAACAAGAAACGTTGGCTCCGCTTCTTCTCCGCATCGGCGATGGACTGCTCCAGGCGCTCCATCATGTGATCCATGCGGCTGGACATCTCATCGATCGCTGCGGTGAAATGATCTGCAATGTCACAAATCGCCTGCAGCATGCTGGCGCCTGTCCGGAACTCTTCAGCCGCTTTTTTGGCCTTCGCCAGATTGCTGTTTGCTTCCGCCAGGTTTTTCTTGGACTTGGCCTCCAGCAAAAAACCTCCTAATGCAATTGCCGGACCCGCGATGATTCCGCCCAGAACGGCGGCACCTCCCGCTATCCCCAGTCCGCCTGCTGCGAGCGAGCCTCCTCCGAACCAGGCCAAAGTCGCATTGGTAGCGGCTACGCCAGACAAAGCGGAGATGGCGGTGCCCGTCGAAGCCGAGGCAAACATCACTGCTCCCCCATAGGACGCCACGCCTGCCAAAGCTCCTGCACCCAGCGACTTGATCCCGCCTGAGACGACCTCGCTTGCCTGCATGGAGACATGGCGCATCTGTGCCAGCTCCTGGTCTCCGACGATTGCCATCCTATTGCCGTCTACGGCAGCCGCCCCCTGCAGCTCTACCTTCGTTACCTTTTCCGCCACTCGCACGAATCGGCCCATCTGCTCGTCCCAGACCCGCAATTTCAACTCGCCCAGCTCGACCAAAGCTTCTGTCGCCTCTTCTTTGGCGTTCTCCAGCTCAGCACGTGCCTCCTCGTAGATTTCCTCTGCCTGTTCGTTCAGGTCGCGAGCTTCTGAATTGTTGGAAACCGATTTTGCGCCTTTATAGAGGCCGACCGCCCCTGCAGCTACTGCAATGCCTCCCAGAATCAATGGTAGTGGCATGCTTATTCCTCCTTGCTTTTCTCGTGTTGTCTTTGAAGCTCTTCACATATCCTGCTATTTTCGAGGTAAAACTCTTCTTTGGAAAAATACTGATGGTAGACCTTGTGATACATCACATCCACGCGGCAAATGTCTGGACGGTTTTCGTAGATGGAGCAGCGGTGGTCCTTCAAGTGGATGCAAATCCCGTCACCACGGTCAAATGACGCCAGCTGCTCGATGCGTCCGATCTGCCGGCAGCATAGTCCGCAGCTTGTGCAGGGAAACCCCTCGCTTTCTTCTGTTTCTCGCACGATTGCGTACCTCTCTTATTGATAAATGAATTCCAAAGTATTCAACAAATTTCGACCAAATCAGGCAATACCCTTCTAAAGTTTTAGGTATTTTTTCCTGTTTTCGAATTCCGTAGGATCATTGGGAAATCATTATCTTTCTTTTGGGTTGGTGGTCCAACGGACCCTAGTGGCGGGGAGGAAAAAGGGGAAACGCTTCAGGTCGTTGGGATCTTCGCTGGGGGTGTCTCAAGTTCGGCTCCCAAATACCTTGCGCTTATTCCCCTTTTTCCTCGACCAGCTATGGATGAGCCTCCTGCTTGTACATCTATCTTGCATAAAATGAAAAAGTACAACCTCTCGAATACAACGACATCGAGGTTGTACTTATGAAAACATATCTATCGATAGCACTAGCTTTTTACGCCTTCGCCTTCCTTCTCACCTGATAATAGGTAACGGCCAACGCCAGGGCGAGCACGACGCCTTTGATAATATCATAGGCGTAATAGGGTAGATTGAGCATCGTCATGCCATTGAGCAGCACGCCGATCAGGATCGCACCCACGAAGGTTCCAAATACATTGGGCTTGCCCACCCCGAAGACGGAAAAACCGACGAAGGCTGCGGCTACGGCGTCCATCAGCATCGAGCTGCCGCTGCTCACCTGCCCGGTCCCGATCCGGGCCGCCAGAAGCATCCCGCCCAATCCGGCGAACAGCGCGGACAAGACGTACGCAAGCGTCCGGTAGCGATTGACGGGAATCCCCGACAACCGCGCGGCTTCGAGATTGCCCCCGGTCATGTAGAGCATCCGTCCTTGTTTGGTATAAGTAAGATAGACATGCGTGATCGCTACCAAGAGAAAGGTCAGAATGACCGGGACGGGCAGCGAAAACAGCTCGCCCTGGCCCAGCCACAGGAACCACTCCTGGAATTTGCCCGGCGCATTCGTCCCGTCGGTCATCGGCATGTTGGCGTAGATGGAATAACCCTTGGAATAGGTCATGTGCAGGCCGTTGACGATGTAGAGCATCGCCAGCGTAGCGAGCAGGTCGGGAATGCGAATTTTCACGACGAGGAACGCATTGACCAGACCGACGAGAAGACTGAGAGCGATCGGTACGATGAGCGTAATCAGCATCCCCTGCTCATACCAGACCATCATCGACGCGACGATGACAGTCGTCAGCGATACGGTCGAGCCTACAGAGAGGTCGAAGCCTCCTACGATCAAGGAAAAGGTCACGCCGATCGCGACGAAGGTCACAATCGAGATGGATCGCAAAATATCCTTGATATTGTCATAGGTGAAAAAATAAGGGTTGGTCAGGCTGAAATAAAGAACGACGAGTGCAATCACAGCTACAGTCCCGTATTTATAGACGAGATCAAACAAACTGATTTTTGGCCTCTCCATCCTACTCACCTCCACTAGCATAATACATGATCTGTTCTTGCGTCGCTTCCCCGCGCAGGAATTCCTTGACGATTCGGCCTTCCGTCATGACCAGAATCCGGTCTGCGATCCCCAACACCTCAGGGAATTCGCAGGAAAAATAGAGGACGCCCTTTTTGTTGGCAGCCAGATTGCCGATCAGGCGGTAAATATCGCTTTTCGCCCCGATATCTACACCCTTGGTCGGTTCGTCAAAGATAAAAAGAGAGGCATCCGTATCGAGCCATTTGCCGATTGCTACCTTTTGCTGGTTGCCGCCGCTGAGCAACCCGACCAATTGACTGCTGTCCGCGGTTTTGACTCCGACTCTTTTGATCAGCTCGTTGGCCTGCAAGGCCTCCAAACTCTGGCGGACAAACCCGAACACAGACGCGAGCGTTGCCACCGACAAATTATGCTTGACCGACTCCTCTACGAAAATCCCTTCCTTGCGCCTTTCCTCCGGTACGAGAACGATCCCGGCATCGACAGCGTCCTTCGGAGATTGCAGCCGCAGCTTTCTGCCCTTCAGGCTGATTTCGCCCGCATCCCACGGATCGGCTCCAAACAGCAGACGAGCCAGCTCGGTCTTGCCTGCTCCGACCAGGCCAACGACACCGACGATCTCCCCTTCTCGGACGTGCAGGTCTGCCCCGCGCACCTTGCCGCCTTGGACTCCTGTGGCCTCCAGCAGGGTCTCCCCGATCTCAGTCTCCACCTTGGGGAACTCCTCATCGAAGCTTTTGCCCAGCATGTGGCTGATCACTTCGTCCATCGTGATCTCGGACGTCCTGGCTGTATGCACACGCTGTCCATCCCGCATAATCGTCATGGAATCACAAATCTGGAAAATCTCCGGCAAGCGGTGTGAGATGTAGATGATCCCCACCCCTGCTTGCTTCAATTGGGCAATGATCTGAAACAATCGCTCGGACTCGCGATTGCTCAATGGCGCAGTCGGCTCGTCGAAAATGACGAACTTCGCTTTTTGCACTGTCGCCCGGGCGATCAGGATCAACTGTTTTTCAGACAGCGTACAGGCATCTACCGTTTTCCGTACGGGAATGGCAAAACCAAAGCCGCGCAAGATCTCTTCCGCCTGGTCGTACAGCTGCTTCCAACGGATCAGCCCCGTCCCCTTTGACTGGACAACCTGGTCGAGCAGAATATTCTCCGCCACGCTCAGATACGGGATGAGTGCGGTATCCACTTCCTGGTAGACGCATTGCACACCATGCGATTTGGCGGCCTGCGGCGAATCGATCTGCAATGGCTCGCCCGCGATGGAGATCGAGCCTCCATCTGCCTGATAGGCTCCGGTCAAGATTTTCATCAAGGTGCTTTTGCCCGCTCCATTGGCGCCCAGAAGCGCGTGCACCTCTCCTGCCTTCACTTCAAAATCTACCCCGCGCAAAGCCGGAACACCGGAAAACGCTTTGACGATTCCCTTCATTTCTAATACCGGCACAGTTTGCACCCCCTTGAGAATGGGAAGATTCCCGTCGATCGCTCAACGGGAATCACCAAACAGCACGACCTGTCTTATTTGCCCCAATCCGGAATGTATTGCGGCAAGTCTGCCATTGTCACTTTTTTATCCTTTGGCAAGTCAGCTTGTTTGACCAGCAACGGATTCAGCTTCACACTGTCAGGAACTTCTTCCCCTTTGATTTTCTTGAAAACAGTCTCCGCATGGATGCGGCCGATGCTGGATGGGTCTACTGCTGCCGTCGCTGCCCAAGGCGAGTTGGCATCCTGCATCAATTGCAGATCCTCGTCGCTCAAATCGATGCTGTACACCTTGATCTCGGTACGTCCGGCCTGTTGGATCGCACGAGTCGCGCCTTTGGCGAATTCATCCCAGGACGCCCAGACTGCTGTAATATCTCCTTTATTCGGGTATTGGCGCAGGATCGCTTCCATCTGTGTCTGGGTATCGACGGCTGTATTGTTGGTTGCGCTGCCGAAAGCCGCGATTTCTTTAATATCCGGATACTTCTTCAGGAATTCCTCATACTTCACTTGACGTTTTTCCATCGGGGCGAAGCCAGCGACCCAGATCTTGACGATGTTTCCTTTGCCGTCGTGCTCGCTCGCCAATTGCTCCAGGCTCAGCTCAGCCAGCTTGTGGTCATCCTGCTCTACGACAGGCACTCCCGGAATGCTGATGTCCGTATCGAACAATACAACCGGGATTTTCTTGTCGACCGCCTTTTGCGTCCCTTGCTGCAAAGCCTCTGCAGTCCCGTGGTCGATCAGGATGCCGTCGAAGTTCTGGTTGACGGCTGCATCCAGATTGGACGCCATTTTGGAAAGATCCGTATTGGCGTTGAAAACGGTCAGCTCGCCGCCGTTTTTCTCTACTTCGGTCTTGACGCCGTTGACATACTGGGCGGAGAAGGTTCCGACGTCCTGGCGCATGATCAGCGCGATCCGCTTTTTCTCGCCGCCTGCCGCAGTTCCGCTTCCGCCTTCACTTCCACTTCCACTCCCGCTTCCATTACCGCCACCGCAGGCCGTCAGAAGCACAGACAGTCCCAATGCCAAAAATCCAATCCGACTAAAATGCTTTTTCATATCGTTTTACCCCCTTTTACTTTTGCACTATCCAGAGAAGAGGGCTCCACCATTAAAAAAAGCCTCTTTTCTATAGAAGAAAGAGGCTTCAATCAACGGATCTACGCCTCTTATCTGTCAGGTAGCGCGCTACCTGTAGGAATTAGCACCTTGGTACGCCGGTAATGCTGCGTACTAGGTTGCCGGGCTTCATAGGGCCAGTCCCTCAGCCTTCTCTGGATAAGAGTAATTGAAATATTGTTACTTTTATAAGTTCTATAGAGAATATAAAGCATGAATCACCCAGATGTCAACTTGGTTTTTTTCGCACATTTACTGGAAAGGAAACCATAAATACTTTGTCGAAAAGTATCGTATGATCATGTTTTGACTATCAAGTCTGGCGGGGATGCGAATTGAGTCTGATAAAAGAAATCATTCTCCAACTCTTTTTTGCGCTTACACCCTTTGTCCTGTTCAATATCTACTACCGGGACAAAATTAGAAACTACAGTCCGTCCTTCATCCTCTTCACCAGCTTCATCACCCTTTTATTAGCGATGACCTTTTCTTCCAGCGCCGCCCAAGGAGTTATTTTTGATATTCGCTATGCCATCATTTTCTTCGGTCTTGTTTACGGAGGAATGAAGATTGGTTTGATCCTTTTGGCTGAATTTGTCCTCTACCGCCTCTATCTCGGCGGGGACGGAAAATGGGTCGCCTTGCTGATCCTTCTGTGCTGCTTCACGCTAGCCGTAGTGTTTTCCCGTGCCTACCGCACTACCCAGCGCAAAACCACCATTGTCGTGCTGGCTGGCATCGTCTTTTCGATTACCCCGCTCATCATGACCTACTCCTTTTTACAGCCTTATTTCATGCAAAATGTTCCCTATCATTTGATCGTGATACCGTTGCAAAACTGTGTAGGTGTCTGGCTTCTCATGACCTTGTTCGGCAAAGCCGTAGAAGACAAGGAGATCTTTATCCGTCATGCCCAAAACGAGAAGCTCGCTACGATCAGCCACGTCGCATCCTCCATGGTTCATGAGGTTCGCAACCCGCTGACAGCCGTAAAAGGCTTTTTGACCCTGATCAAGGAAGCTCCCCAAGATCTTCCCAAAGTGGAGCAATACATCACCATCTGTCTCGATGAAGTCAAACGGACGGAGGCCATTCTAAGCGACTATCTCTCCATCTCCAAACCGCTGTCGGAGCGCCAGGAGCAGGTCGATCTCTCGCAACAGCTCCATATCGTGCACGACGTCATGTATCCTTTTGCAATCATGAACAATGTGGAATTGGAGATAAAAGAGCCGGGCGTGCCCGTCATGATCCAAGCCAATCCGGATGAAATCAAGCAGGTGCTGGTCAACTTTATCAAAAACGCGGTCGAAGCCTGTTGCGATATCGAAGAAGGAAAAGTAACCCTGTCGCTGACCCGGGAAGCTAATTCTGTGATCCTGGAGATTCGGGACAACGGGATTGGCATGAGCGAAAGCGATATCAACCGACTTGGGACCGTCTATTTTTCCACGAAATCCAGCGGCACTGGTCTTGGCCTTACGTATTCCTACAACGCCATCCAGGTCATGGGCGGCAAAATTGGCGTGAGCAGCAAACCGCGCATGGGAACGATTTTTACGATTTCCTTTCCCGCCCAGACATGAGCATCACCACGGTTCGCAACTTTTTGCCAGCTGTTCCCGTATGTATGAGAAGAACCAAACTTGGAAGGGGGACTCTGGATGTTGGAAATACGAGGCGGAAAAGATCTCAAGTATTCCAGTGAGCTTCCGGCCTGGTCACGGTATGTTCACTTCGCTATTATTGGCTTCCTGGGTCTTATCGCACTGGCTATCTTCTCATTTGGAATGTACCTGCTGATTTACGAAAGCGATTGGATATTTTCTTTTATCCTCGCTGGTCTCGGCATTTTCATCGGATGGATATGTTGGATTCTTATCGGCATCACCCGGTTTCAGCACGAGGTGATCATGAAGATCGAATTGCGAGAAGATGGATTCTTCACCTCCGTTCAGAACCTCAAGACCGGCAAGCTATTCGAAGAGCTTGTCCCCTTTGCACAAATGGATGAAGTGTTGATCGGACGAATTTTCCGTTATGTACAGACACCCAAAAATGTACCCCGGTATTACATAGCTGGCGCAAAAATCATTATGGTCTGGACAGATGAACAAGGAAAACGGCAATTCGGCACGTTTGGCGAGGAGAAACAAGAGAATCTGGACTTATGGATCGAACGTTTCAGGCAAAACGGTGTACCTGTTTACAACACACAGCTCAACATCACGCAGGTGAATCACCCCCAACTGTCAGAAGCATACGAGCAGATTCCCAAACTGCCCTACGACGGAGAATCCCCTTATTTTCAAACAGGCTTGAAGATTTACGATCCTACTCCGGAATGGAAAAGCGCGGAGATGCTCGCCAATGAAGAAGCGAAGAAGCGCCGAAATGACGTGCGATTTTTTCGACCATTATTTATCGGGGTTATCGTTTTCAACTTCCTGGTCGCCCTTCTCTGGATGCCCGGATGGGGGATCGAGGATGAGTTGTTCAATGAAGCGTCCCCTTCGACGGCTATCACGCTGAGCAATGTGGCTCTTCTGTTCCTTGCCCGAACCTATTGGCGCAAAAAGGCCAGATGGTACCGTCCTCTGGTGGACACCCTGATCATGTTTGCCGTCCATGCCATGGGTGTTTCGGCTTCCCTGCTGAATGCGCCCTTGCAGGAGTACGTGTACGACGCCTTATTCGTTGAGAATTTTACAATGGGAGTCTTCCTCGGGGGTGCTTATTTCATCACACGTTTGTTCGTTTATCGGATTATCCGCTGAGGGCTTGATTTGCCCCCCAGCACAAAAAAACAGGGCCTTTCCCAATCGTCCAAAGATTTGGGAACAGCCCTTTTTTCATTTGCTCAACCCTTCATCGCCTTCACAGCCAGGTACCCGGATGTTCCGCCCAGTCCTGCCCCCGGATGGGTAGAGGCACCGATGTGGTAGAGATTTCGAATCGGCGTTTCATGCCGTTTGTAGCCCGTGCCTGGTCGAAAGAATAAAAATTGATCCACGGATGAGGAACCGGAGTACGGGTCTCCCCCCACGAGATTCGGATTGTAACGCTCCAGCTCGACAGGCGATATCACGACGCGTTTGAGGATCGATTCCTTGAATTGCGGGACGTGCCGGCTGATCCGCTCCTCGATCCGGTCGGCATAAGCCTTTACCACTTGATCGGTATACCCGCCTGTGGTATCGATCTCTCCCAAAGCGTCTCCCGCCAGATTGCGCGGCATTTCCTGCAATTGGATCCACAGCGTGTGCTTGCCCTCCGGAGCCCGGCTCGGATCGTAAGCTGTATGTTGTCCCAGGACGATGGTTCCTTCCCTGGGCAGCAAGCCATTGACAGCTTCCGTGACAGACTGGCTTACTCCATTCACACCGCTTGTCAGATGAATGATGGCGGCGCGCTTCAATTCCTCGTCCTTCCAGTCAAGCGGCCGGTCCAGGGCGTAATGAATCTGCATATCCGCACGTCCGTACTGGTAGTTTCGCGCATCCTTGCGCACCTGTGGAGGAACGAGTTCGGGTGCAAGCAGCTTCTCGTACAGCTGCTGCGGCGTTACATTTGCCAGCACATACTGAGCCAGGTACTCGCTCTTGTCCTGTGTCTGTACGCCTTTTACCCGGCCATTCTCCACGAGGATTTGTTCGACATGGGCGTTGGTGATGAACTCCCCGCCGTGATCGATCACCAATTTCATGATTGCTTTGACCAGTTCCGTGCCTCCCCCTTTGGGGATCGGCATGCTCGCTGCTTCCAGAGTGAACACGATAAGCTGTGCCATGATGCTGCCCGCCGCATCGTCCGGACCGACGCCTGTATGCAAAATCCAGGGCGCGAACAGCGCCTTGATCGCATCGCTTTGAAAATGCTGGTCCAGCCATTTGCGGGTAGGGGCGACCATACTCCCGACGTGGCGGGTAAATTCCGCAACTCCTTTGCTGCGCAGGGACCTCAGTACGGATTGGATAGCTGCCCAGGACATCGGCTCGTTGCCAAACATCGTGAAGATCATCTCAGAGTTGGCTTCAAAGTATTTCATCGCCTCCTGATAGCGATCTCCGTCACCCGGCATCAGGCGATTGAACGCATCGATGTTTTGCTGCCTGTTATTGTACAGCACCGCGCTGCGCTGATCGGGTAGAATGACGCCGGTCGGAACGTCGGTGTTGACGTACTCAAGCCCGTTTTGATGCAGGTCGTCCTTTAGTTCTCCATAAGCGGGACCGGTAACAAACAGCGGATGCCAGCCTGAGAAAACATCGTGCTTGAACCCAGGCAACGTGATCTCATCCGTCCGAATGCAGCCCCCGATCCAGGCGCTTCTCTCCAATACCAGCACTTTCTGCCCTTTTTTCGCCAACAATGCGGCTGCTGTCAAAGAATTGATCCCACTGCCAATGATCACGGTGTCAAAACGTTTCATTGATAACCCCCCTCCCCTAATCGGACGTGTTGCGTTTTATGATTTCAACAGTTGTTGGGCCAGCAAATAGCCGGAAGTGGCATTCAACCCGCCGCCAGGCCAGGTCGAGGCGCCTGTCAGATACAGCCCGTCTACCGGCGTCTTGTATCGCGACCAGCCCGGCACCGGACGGAAGAGAAAATGCTGATCCAGATGGTGACTGCCGGAGATGCTGTCGCCGCCTACCAGATTGGGGTTGGCTATCTCCAGATCACGCGGCGAAAAGACAGTACGGGCGATCACGCGCGACGACAGATTTGGAGCGTACTGCTCCAGCTTTTTCATTACCCGGTCCGCGTATGCTTCCTTCATCTGCTCCCAAGGGCCGATCTGGATTTCATCCAGCGAATCCCGCTTGGGTCTGGCAGGCAAAGCGCGCACCTGAATCCATAAGGTATGCTTGCCCGCAGGCGCACGCGTCGGGTCAAACGCAGTCTGCTGCCCAACGACGAGCATCGGACTGGCCGGCAGATCGCCATTCAGCGCATCCGCGTAAGTGCGGGCCACATCCTCGACATACGGTCCGATATGCACGTAGGCAAACTTGTCGAAGTCTTCTCCGGCATTCCACTCCAGAGGTCCATCCAAGGCGAGGTGAATCATCATCGTTCCCGGACCGTAACGGAATTTTTTGTACCGCTCCACATAGGTGTCTGGCAGCACTTCGCGATCCAGCAGCTTCGTGACTAGCTGCGTCGGCGTAATGTTGCCGATGACTCCCTTTTTGGCATGAATCGCTTTGCCGTTGCCCAGCATCACCCCTACCGCGCGATTGTTTTGCACCAAAACTCTCTCCACCGGGTGTTGGGTCAGCACCTGGCCTCCGCGTTTTTCCAAAGCCTTGATCATGCTCGTGATCAGGTTGCTGATTCCGCCTTTGGCGATCGCCATTCCGTTGCGATGGTCCAGCGGCGGTTCCACGAAGGGAAATTGCGCGCCGCCGGATACATCCGGTCCGAAATCGAGGTGGAACGCCCACGGAATAAACAAGGCTTGCACCTTCTCATTCTCAAACCAATGCTCTGCAAACTGGCGCGGGCTTTTCAATATCATGCTGCCTAATTCCACGGTCTTGGCGTAGCCGAGCGCTCTCCACATCCGGTAAAGCTGACGGGCGGCCAGCCAGGAAGGCAACGGCAGCTGCAGCAAGGGCAAGAAATGCGGTGCCGTCTGATCGAAAAATCTCAACAGCGCTTGCCAAGCTTCGGCATCATGGCTGGATTGTCTGCGAAACTGCTCCATCGTCTTTTCCGGGTCCGTATACACACCGATCCCGTCACCATCGGGAAAAACGCTGGCAAACGGCTGATCGCTCACTGCCAGATCAAAACCGTTCTGGTGAAATTCTGTCTTCATCTCTTGATAGATCTGCGAGCCGAGAAACAACCCGATGTTGGTCGCATATAGGTCGTGTGTGAAGCCCGGTACTGTCGCTTCCCCGCTGCGGGACGCGCCCCCTGGTTGCTGCGCTTGCTCCAGAACCAGAACCCGATGCCCAGCCTGCGCCAGCTTCAAGGCGCAAACAAGGCCGTTATGGCCTGATCCGATGATGATATAATCCGCGTCGTGCATAAAATCCCTTCACCTCTTCGATAAGTAAGGCTGCTTATATAAACGGTACAAGTACCGGAAACTCTGGCTTGTTACTGGAAGAAATCAAAATGATAGCTGTGCATGAAATCGTCAATGATAGATTCTGCTGAGCTTTTCCTGCTCCTTGATCACAATCATGCGATTCTGGATATCAATTAGATTACTCTCTTTCCATTTTTTCAACACTTTGTAGACGGTAATTCGGGTCAAACCAGTACAGTTCGCGATGTCCTGCTGGGTCATGGAAATTTTGTCCGAACGGTATGTCTTCCTGAACTTGGAGAGGGAATAAGCGATATACTGCTCCGCTGTAAACGCTTTCAAAAGAATGTCTTCACTTAATATTCTCATTTTTTGCACAATTGAGTCTACAAAGAAAGGCAGGAAATCTGGACAGGCTTGCACCATCTCTCTGAATGCCGCCTTGGAGAAGTAATAGAGGACTGTATTTTCTACTGCAATGGCGGAAGAAAAGTAAGCCAACTCGTCGATCGCCTGCTCGCCAAACAACTTCCCTTCCCCGTGCATATCCAGGATTTTCTGGCTGCCATCCGGTTTTACCGTCACTATTTTGACCAATCCCGAATGCAAGTAATAAAAGCCTGAACCTACCTCGCCCTGTGAATAGATGACCGCTTTTTGTTTTTTAAACTGTCTTTCGCCATATTTGAGGTAGGGCTGCCAGGACACATTTTGTTCTTGATGCTTGTGGTTTAAAATCATCGACATACAATGCCCCCCTAATCGTGAAAGATACGTTTGCAAAAGCCGCTAACTCAAGTGCGCATTGGTAAATGAATCCAGCTTTTCGATCAAGCCTCCATTGCCGAACTTATAGGAGGATTTTTTGTTCAGCTTTGCAGAACGGGCGCCAATAAACTGTAAAAACGAGAGAATGATACGCCGGCGCAAGACGATATCCCGATGTCCCTTTTGATAGAAATACGCGTCAATGGTGTTGTAGATTCCCCGATTGATGCCATATGCGTTTTCGCAAACCCGGCAAAACGAAATATCAGGCAAATGGATGTCTTCCTCCACGGCACATCGCATTTCAATCACCTATCCCTTCCTTCCCCAAAAGATTTTGGCTTTGGGCAAACCGCTTCCGTACGGCATCCCGTAGACGCCAAGCGGCAGCTCCAGCTTTTCCTGCACCGAGAGATTTGCTGTCGGAAACCCGATTTTTCTGCCGAGCTGTTGACCAGATACTACCCTCCCGGTAAAGGATACCATGAATTTGCGATAAGGGATGTTAACCAGTTCACGAATTTGCTGAATTTTCATTGCAATCCCCCGAAAAAATTGCTCCTTCCATGAGAAAGAAGGGGTAATCCCTGTTATCAGAAATTACCCGCTTCGCTTCCTCTACATGTACAGGCGCGTTTATTTAAAGTTCGGAATGATGTGCTTGCTGATCAGCTCTTGCTGCTTGATCACTTTCCAATGATCCATGCCGCCATAGTTGGTCAAGAAATCAATCTCCGTCAAGCCTTCTACTTCCCGCTTCACGCGCTCGATTTTTTCGCAGATTTCTTCCGGCGTTCCGATCCAGACCACATCGCCCTCAGTGATTTGCTCGTACGTCATATCCGCCAGTTTTTCGAGAATGCCTTTGGCGTAGAAGTTGAAGCCTGCGTTGATCATGCGGTCTTTGTTGGGCAGTTTTACGGTTGGCGCACTATTGCCCGCGAGGAAGTTCTTGAAGTGTTTTTCCGACTCCTTGCGAATCTGTGCAGCGTCGTCATCCATATAGACTGCATGCAGCCATACAACCTGCGGCTCATTGCCGTATTTATGGCAGGCGTCGCGGTAGATATTGAGCTGTTCTTTCAGGTTTTCAAGCGGCAGCAATGGCGGGACGAAGATTCCCCATCCTTTCATGCCGGCTTGCTCGTACGTACGATTGCTCGTTCCGCCTGTATAGTACGGCATTTTCTTTTGCAGCGGCTTTGGCACGATGTCCACGTCCTTGGCTGTGAAAAATTCGCCTTGGAAGTTGACGCGTCCTTCACTCAAGCCTTGCTCCAGAATCGCCAGCGCTTCTTCAAATCTCGGCTTGGCTTCCTCGATCGGAACGATGCCTTCATCCGGGAATACCCAGGCGTGTCCACGTCCAACCCCAACCTCAATCCGGCCGTCCGTCAGAATGTCCGCGACTGCGATCTCACCCGCCATGCGCAGCGGATTCACCTGCGGCAAGATGTGCAAGGCTGTACGGAAGCGGATGTGACGAGTCTGATGGGCCACAGCAGCATAGACCGCGAGTGGATTGGCAGAAACGGAGAACTTCGAAAAATGATGATGATCGATAAGCGAGTAAACGTCGAAGCCCGCTTGATCAGCATGAATAATCTGCTTGATCACTTCATCGTACACTTGCTTTTCTGTCTTACCGTTCGACAGTTGCATTTCGGAATACAGTCCAAATTTCATCATTCGACTCCCCTTTGCATGTCTACCGTAAATATTTGTATTTTTTTGTTTCATTTTCTACTTTAAGCGACAAAGAGCCGAAATGTATATGTGTAGTCCCGTAACTTCGGGATTTTCGCCATGCAAAAAAGCTTGATCCTACCAAACGGCAACACCAAGCTCTGTATGATTGCGCAGTCTTTTCCCATCTGCTGTCCCACTAGGGATCCATGTGGGCTGTGCCGATTTTCCCGAACTTCTCAATCGCCTCCGCCCTTGATTTCACATTCAGTTTTTGATAAATATTGGTTAAATAATACTCGATCGAACGCGTCGTCATAAACAGCTCCTTGGCGATTTGCTTGTTGGTTAACCCGCGCCCGACCATACTCAAAATATAGCTTTCCTTTTCGCTGAGCGGCTGATCTTTGTTGCTGGCTTTGCTTTTCGTCTTCTGAAAGTCTATCTGGTGAAACAAGCTAAGCGGAATGATGGTTTCTCCTCCCTGGACGGCCTCCATCATGCGAATCACCTGTTGCGGTGTGGCTTCTTTTGTCAGCACGCCGCTGATGCCGATCGCGATCAGCTTTTGCAGGATCGGCATGTAATTCATGCCGGTAAAAATCACAACATGGGCCTCGGGTCCGCACTCTTTGATTTGTCTGGCTACTTCAATTCCCTCCATGTCGGGCAGCTTGAGATCCAACAGGATGATGTCCGGCTGATATTGCTTAAACATTTCGACAGCCTCTTTTCCCCGATCCGCTACGCCGACTACTTCCATATCCTCGACCGATTCAAGAATAAATCGCGTGCCGAAACTGACTGTAGGGTGATCGTCGACGATCAATACCTTTATACGCTTGGAAGCAACTTTCATTCCCCTCATCCTTTCTCTTTCGCGCACTCATCACAGTACAACAAGAAGGTGGTCGTTATGCTTGAAGAACAGATCGAATCTATCTGACGCCATGTCGGCACAAATACAGGATAAAATGAGACAAACCCTGCAAAACCTGCAAAACGTAGTCTTTACCTATACCAAACGCGAGGACGGAACCCTCATTTACAACCTGTATGAAGGCAGGATTGCGGAAGAGCTCGGCTTGACCACAGACCGGATCTACGGCAAGACTCTGCATGAAGTGTTTACTGCGGAAAAAGCGGATTACCTCACGCATTTTTACAACGAAGCCTTCAAAGGTACTACGGTTACCTATGAATTCGAATACGCAGGCAGAATCTTCTACAACGTTCTCTCCCCTATCGTGGCGGACGGGGAAGTTGTCGAGGTCGTCGGCTCTGCCATCGACATATCCGACCGTAAAAAAATGGAGCTGGAGCTGGCAAAAGCGCGCGACCAAGCCTTGCTGTCATCCCGCCTGAAATCGGAGTTCTTGTCCACGATGAGCCACGAAATCCGCACGCCGATGAACGGCATTATTGGCATGCTGGATTTGTTGCTGCAGTCCCCCCTCAATGCCGATCAGCAACGGTACGCCAACATCATCAAAAACTCGGCAAACTCTCTGCTGGCGATCATCAACGACATCCTGGACTTTTCCAAAATGGAAGCAGGAAAAACAGAGTTGGAAATCCAAGATTTTCAGCTTTTGTCCCTGGTGGAGGACATCCTCGAGCTGATGGCCGCAAAAGCGATGGGCAAACAGCTCTCTCTCTATGCCTATGTAGATCCGTCCATACCTGCTGTCTTGCGTGGCGACAGCGGCCGTATTCGTCAAACACTGCTCAATCTGATTGGAAATGCGATCAAATTTACCAATCAAGGAGAAATCGCGATTCGTGTCACAGTCGAAACACCGCATCCCAGGACGCCCATCATCACATTTTCTGTGCGCGATACCGGGATCGGCATCCCCGAGTCAGCATTTCCGAGACTGTTCCAGCCGTTTACCCAGATTGACGGCTCAGCCTCCCGCCAATTCGGCGGCACGGGGCTCGGGCTGTCCATTTGCAAGCATATCGTGCAAATGATGGAAGGAACGATCGATTTTGAAAGCGAAGTGGACAAAGGTTCTACTTTCACCTTCTCCATTCCGCTGGAAGTCGCGCCTGACCATCCGGAGCCGGCCCGATCCCCTGCTCTGCCCAAGCGGATTTTGTGCCTATTGAAAAGCCAGCGCGAGTTTGCGCATATCCGGGAGATCCTGTCTCACCTCGACGTGTCATGCGTCTGCGCGGCGAATGTAGCTGACGCCTGCAGCCTGTATACCGAGTCGGCCCAGGGAGATCCTTTTCAGGTGCTCATCACAGACGTGGAGGAATATGAATTACTACCATTATACCCCAATTTAAAAGGTTCGCTTAAACCGAAAATCATAAAGATTCACTCCTCGTTTCCTTCCATGCATGAAAAGAAGCAGAGCGGGGCGTATCCACTGTCATTCGACAGCTACCTGTCCAGACCGATCAAGCAATCCCAGTTGCTCTACCTGCTTGACCATTTGCAGGACAGAGAAGTGCAGCAGTCTTTTCCCCATCTGACGGAACCGGCGCATCCCGGGAATTATTCCTATCAGATCCTGGTCGCGGAGGATAATGAGGTGAATGCCGAGATCGTCATGCTCCAATTGCAGCAGCTCGGCCTGTACCCGCATCACGCCAAAAACGGGATCGAAGCGCTCTCTTTTATCGCCAGACACAACTACGACTTGATTCTGATGGATTGCCAAATGCCGGAAATGAATGGCTTCGAGACGACCCGCCGCATCCGCCACAGCGAGTTGAGCCATGGGCGTCATGTTCCCATTGTTGCGCTCACAGCCAATGCGATGCGCGAAGATCGTGAGCTCTGTCTGGAAGCCGGGATGGATGATTATCTGAGCAAACCCTTTACATACGAACAGCTTCAATCGATTTTAAAAAAATGGCTTCCCGGCATACGTCCCACAAAACTGCTGTTCGACAAAGACAAGGTCACGCAGCTTTTTCGCGGGGATCGCCAGGAAGGCAAACAAAAGTGGCTCGCCTTGATACAAACTTTTGAAAAGCAAAACCACAAGGCTCTGACCGAGTTGAAAGAGGCTGTTGCGAAGCGGGACCGGCAAGCATTCTCCAGTATTATCCATTCGACGAGATCGGGCTGCGCCTTCATCGGCGCCATTAGTCTCGTCGAGCTTCTGACTCAGTTGGAGGAAATCGATTGTGCTGTACGGCCTGAAGAAGCATCTGCAAGGCTGTCAACGATACAGGAGGAATTCGGAAAGGTGCATGCGTATTTACGGGGATTGCAGCTTTGATGGCAAAAGGGAAAAGCCAGTATTCGACTTGTTGCGAATGCTGGCTTTTTGAAATTGCTAGGAGAGATTATTCGAACCAACTGGGCGGGATGCTGCCAACTTTGCGCCGGAAATACAGCAGGGGATTCTTGTCGGTCTTCTCAATGTGCACGACCTCGCCGATAAAGATTGTGTGATCACCAGCCTCTACGGTTTGGACCGTCTGGCATTCCATCAGTCCCAGCGCTTCGGGCAAAATGGGAAGCCGGCGCTCCGACCAGCTCCACTCCACATCATCAAACTTGTTGGGTTCTCTGCTTGAGAATCGCCAGCATACCTCGTTCTGGTCCTCTGCAAGGATATGAACGGCAAACCTGCCTGCCTGTCTGAAGGCGTTCAGCGATCCCGCCCTGGCATCTACACAAAAGAGGACCAGAAGCGGTTCGATGGAGACGGAGACAAGCGAATTGGCTGTCAACCCTGCCGGTTTCCCTTCCGCACCCTCAGTCGTGATGATTGTCACTCCCGTCGGATAGCTCCCCATGATGGCTTTGAAAATATCGGCGTTGCTATTCACATCCGTTTGCATTCGCGTTCCTCCCTTTCTCCTATCCCCCTTGATGTCTTCTCTATCTATTTGCAGTGTTCCATTCCGTACCGGTCACCGTGTACGCAGGTTTGAACATGTACAAGCGCAGCAGCGGATACACAACCCCGGAAATCACCAGGGATGTAAAGAATTCAATCGGAATCCACGTATTCAACACATAGTGGGCAAGCACAACGCCGATTACAGTGGAAATCACCCCGGACCAATTGACCTCCTCTGCGCCAAAACGGCTCGTATCCTGATGCCCCAGCTTGGGACGCACAAGGAAGTAATCGGCGATCATAATCCCGGCGAAGCAGGTGGTGATGACCCCGAGAATGGTGATCCAGGCGTTCACCAGAGCGAGAATCTGTCCGTACAGCATGATCAGGCCAATGATGTTCGCCAGCACCACGAAGACAAATCTCCCCGGCTTCCAATTGAGATTGTCAAAGAGATTGGACAGCGCCAACGAGCCGCTGTAGGTGTTGAGCACCTGCGCCTTGAACTGGGCCAGGACCATCAGGATAAACCCGATGATTCCGCCAAAGATGATGAAGGCTGCTGCGATGCTGTCCGGGCTTTGCAGGGCGGTCTGTGCTGCTGTAGCTGCATCCATGCCTTGCACTTTCATATAGTAGTCCGTGATGGTCGGCATGCCGGCAAACATCACCAAGCCGCCGATTGTCAGCATGCAGATATCCATTGCGATGTTCCCCAAAAATGCAGCGATCCCGATGTCCCTGGATCTGCGGGCATAACGGCCGAAATCTGCGTCTACCAGCGCCAATGCCCCAGCCGACCCGATCAGCACGTTGATGCCGAAGATCAACTTGTCCGTATCGCTGGTCACTCCCATCCCTGCGAGTACCTCCGGCGGAAACTGCGCTCCGAATGACAGAACCGAGCTCCAGGACTGACCGGATACCGCGATAATGTCAAAGAGCATATACAGAAGCACCCCGAAAAATGCGACCAGCGAGTATGAGGATACCTTCGCCACCAGCTTGAAGCCAAAAGTCGTAATGACAATCCATAATATCGTCAGTATGCCATAGATCACAATTTTGGCAGTTAGCGTATCCTCGATCCCGAAGAAGAATAGAAAGCCTTTGTATAGCAAAGCATTCTCAATCGCCAGGAAGCCCAGGATCATGAATCCGTAAATGGCGGAAGCGATGATCGAACCCTTGTTGCCGAAGCCGTATATACGCGACATCACCGTGCTGGACAGCCCTGATTTGAAAGCGATATGTCCTACCGCCCAGCCGAGCGCCCCCCCCACGACCGTCACGATCAGACCTGCGATGATGCCGATTTTGATTCCTGCGACAAACGTGACCAATGCTCCGAAAAACAATTGAATCAGCGTAGTGGCGATTCCCGCCGTATTCCACGATAGACTCAACCACCCCTGACGTTCGGACTCAGGCACACTCTCCAATGCGTGATCTTCAATGACAGATTGCATATTCTTCTCGCTCATAGACGAACCACCCTTGATATTCAATTTTTTATGGAGTTATGATTACTGAATATTCCAAATATTGCGAATAAAAGTGGAGGCAAGAGCAAAATGAAAGGTTGATCCATTTTGCTCGCCAAGTATGAAAAGAATGATGTCTGCAAGTCTCACGCTGTCAGCTTTATTTTGCTACCGGCACCAAAGCAATGGGACGAATCGGGCTGCCGCTGCCGTCTGTAATCTTGAGCGGCGTAGCGATGATAATCGCGCCCCTTGGAGGCAGCTTGTCGACATTCGCCAGGGACGCCATGCCGTAGCGGTTGGCCTCATGCATGTAGTAATGGCTTGGGAAAGCAGGCTCGAGGGTTGCAGCGATCCCTGCATCGGTGCCTACTGTCTCCACTCCGACTCCCAAAATCTTTCTCTCGCGCGCCAGAAAGGCAGAGGTCTCTGGCGCAAATCCGGGCGTATGTGGCATGCCGTCTGCTCCGACATTGAAAAACTTCTCGTGATCATCGTTGTATGCTGCCCAGCCTGTATGCAGGATCAGATAGGCATGCTCGGGAATCTGGCCATGCTCCCGCTCGAATTCCAATACATCCTCAACCGTCAACAGGTAGTCAGGGTTCTCCTGGCACTTCTGCTTGACGTCAATGACGCAGGCTTCTCCTATCATATTCTTGACTGGCATCGTATCGACCCCATCCTGTCCTCTGCCGCTGATCCAGTGGCGTGGAGCATCGAAGTGAGTACCTACATGTTCGCCGGTCGTAAAATCGTTCCAATACCAGGCGGGACCGTTGTCATCGTAATTGGACAGGCGGTTGTAGCGGAATGTTCCGGTGTTGACAAATGGTTCCGGCAATTGCATCACGGGTGTTTTTTCGTTCAATGGCTGCGCCAGATCAACGACTTCAATGCCACCGCTGATGATGCCAGCAAGCAGATCACCCAACAGATCTTTTGTGGAAGTACTCATGTTATTTGCCTCCCTTTAACCATTTTTCAAAATCAGTCGCACTCATCTCTTTCATTTTTTGCTCGATTTCCAACTGCCGATACCAAGCCGCTTTTCTGCTTTTTCCGTAGTATTCCTGATGAATGACGCTCCCGCTGGCATCTTTGACGTAGAGGGTGGTCTTGCCCAAACGCACCGCATCTCCAGCGCGAAACAGCTTTTCGAAGACCCAGACGAACGGCATCCTCCATGCGTGAGCCGTCGCGTCGATCTCTACCCGATAAGGCAATGGGGCCTTTACGTGATCCTGCATAGATCTTTCAACCTCTTGTAGTTTTGGTCCACCGAGTATTGGAGATGCTTGATCTCTTCACTCGTCAGGTGAGCGTACTTTTGCATGGAGCGCGTGTACTCCTCGATCGGAGTCCGCCTTTTCACTTCATACGTCATCCTGAACTTGCCTTCCACGCATTCCCACAGCGGGTACAGATTGGTTTCAACCGCGAGTTTTCCCACCTCGATGGTCTTCTCGGTCGGGAATTTCCAACCTGTCGGGCAGCCCGAATAGAGATGGATGTAAGACATGCCGTTCTTCACCTGCATCGCTTTTTTCAGCTTCTCGATGTAGTCCGGCAAGAACGAGGGATTGGCTGTCGCTACATACGGGATGTTGTGTGCCGCCATGATCATCGGCATGTCTTTTCCCTTCTGCGACTTCCCTTGGCTGCGCTCCCCGACCGGAGTAGTCTGGGTCCAGGACCACTTCGGCGTCGTCCCGCTTCGCTGCACCCCTGTGTTCATGTAGGCTTCGTTGTCATAGCAGATGTAGATGATGTTCTCCCCGCGCTCTGCCGCACCCGAAAGCGATTGGAAGCCAGCGTCTGCGGTGCCGCCGTCACCGGCAAATGCGACTACATGCACATCGCGTCCCTCGCGCTGGTACTGCCTTTTGATGCCTGCGAGCATTGCTGCCGTGTTGTCCAACAGCGGGAAGAATACCGGGATCTTGGTCCCCGATCCGCCTTGGAAGCCGACGACGCCGATCCCGCCCATGCAGCCAGGAGGAATCGCCAGGATGGTGTTGGGCCCCAAAATGCGCAAGGTCGTGCGCAGCGCCAGCTCAGCGTGGCAGCCAAGACAAGCGGAGTTTCCCGGAGAGAGCAAATCTTCATGCTTGGTGACTTCGTGATACGCTTCCTTGATTTTTTTCTCTTCGCGGAAGATGAATCCAAACCGCTTCTTGGTAAAGAAAGAATCGTCCTTTACCAGTGTCGGTTTCGCACCCTTCGGCCGAGTGGAGTAATTGTTGCTCTCCATTACACGATTCCCTCCTTCGTCTCTTGTTCGGAATCTTCGAACAATGACTCGATGTCGACTTCATCCAGCCCAAACCAGGTGACACTTCTGTACTCTCCGCCATTGGCAACATACTGCGTAAGCACAATGGCCTGCTTGATCTGTTCCAGCGTAACATCTGAGCCGCCCAATCCGCCGATAAAATCAATCATCGGTGGCATCGGCTTGCCGCCAAACGCTGTCAGCAGCTCCAGGTAGCTGGTGCCGTATCCTGCTGCAAAGGAGACGTTGCGGTCGATGGTGCCGATCGCCTTGACGCCGGATAGAAGCGTCTTCATCTCTTCCACAGGGAACGGCCGCAGGACGCGGATCCTTACCATCCCTACCTTGATCCCGTGGTCGCGCATTTCATCAATCGCCACGCGCGCCGTACCCGCCGGACTGCCCATGCAGACGATGGCAATCTCCGCATCCTCCATGCGGTACACGTCCACCATGCCGCCGTGGTCGCGACCGAACAGCTGGAACCATTCCTGCCGCACCTCTTCGATCACTTTCTTGGCATTATTCATCGCCGTAACCTGCTTGTGCCGATATTCGGTCAGCATCGGTCCAGCCGTCAGCGGATCGACGGACATGGGATTGGCGGGATCAAGCTTCACATGCGTGATATCGGGTTTTGGCAGGAAACTGTCCACCTTTTCCTGCTCGGGGATATCCACCCGCTCAGCCATATGCGAGAGGGAGAAGCCGTCGTAGCAAACGTTTACAGGAAGCAGCACGCCCTTGTTTTCGGCAATCTTGTAGGCCTGCACGACCGTGTCGAGAACCTCCTGGTTGCTCTCACACCAGATCTGAATCCAGCCTGCCTCTCGTACCGTAACCGCATCCTGCTGACCTCCCCATACCGTTTGCGGCGAGATGACCTCGCGCGTCACCAAGGCCATCACGATCGGCAGACGCATGGTACTGGTGCGGATGTACGGCTCATACATCAAGGCCAAGCCTTGGGAGCTCGTTCCGGTGAATGTGCGCGCACCCGCGAATACGCCGCCCTGCAGCACGCTCAGCGCCGTATGCTCGCTCTCCACTTCGACCAGGTCTGCATCGATTTCGCCTTCTGCCACAAAGGTGGCCAGATACTCGACGAGCGGCGTCTGCGGCGTGATCGGATACGCAGCAAGCAAGGAGACCCGTGCCAGCTTTGCTCCCCAGGCCGCCGCCTTGTTTCCATTTAAAACGTCAATTTTGCCCACTATTCCTCACCTACCTCTTCAAACATCGTGATCGCATTGGCAGGACAAACCTCGGCACAAATGCCGCATCCTTTGCACCAATCCAGATTGGTATCGTAATGCGTGTTCAACTCGACCTTGCAGCCGACGGGACAGTACATGTAACAAGCGGAACAGCGCTTGCAAAGATCCGGATCTGTAACCGGCCGCTGATACCGCCAAAGACCGGTGTTGACCACGTACAGACCTTTCCCGACGGAAGCCACGTTATCGCCAGTGAGTTGATACAACTTGTCAGGCACTTTTGTATCGCTCATCTCTTCTCACTCCGCCTTCCGTATCTGACCGCTCCGGGTAACAACCTGCACTTCGTTATATCCACGGGCGACGGCCACCAGGTTTTTTTCTACGATTTTCTTGGGAAAATAGTTCTCTATGCATTCGGATAAGGACTGCAGGGACACCAGCTTGGTCGCCTGTGAAAACGCTCCCAACAAAATGGTGTTGGTAATCGGGGCATTGAATACGTCCAATGCGATGCGGTTGGCATCAACGATCGCCAAGGTTTCTACCTGCTCGGGAATATCCTCCAAGGTCATCTTCTTGCGGGTGTTCAGAATCGCAAATCCATTCGCTTGTATGCCGTTAAAAACGGGAAGCTGGACTATCAGCGAGGAATCAAGAACGATGATTCCATCCGGCTCATATACCTGCGTCCTTTCCCGGATCGGCTTGCTGTCCAATTTGACAAACGCTTCAAGCGGTGCGCCGCGGCGTTCAAAACCGTATGCCGGAATAGACTGCCCGTAGTTGCCCTCATGGACAAGGGCATGGCATAACAGCTCTGATGCCATAACAGCGCCTTGCCCGCCGCGACCGTGAAATCGAATTTGTTTCATCTTCTTCACCTCCTTCTCATGGTTGCTTTCCTTCTCCTATAATAGATTATTTAAAAAATTCAGTATGCTAAGCATTTTACACTTTGCCAAGAAAGCTGAACATTCGACATCTCCGAAAAATGGCCGGACGCGAACTCTTCTTTACAATAACACCCGTTCCTTTTATGATTTGATTACATATGAGAAACGGACGGACAATTCTGATAACAGAAAAGGGGGATCGCGATGTCCAAGCACAAATATGCCTGGAAGCCTTACCTGGCGAGAGGATTGAAAAAGACCTATCCGCCAAAAACCATCTTGTTTCATCAGGGCGAGATCGGGAACGGCTTTTACTACCTGGAAGATGGCGAGGTAAAGATTCAATTAACCTCTTTCAAAGGGGATGAACGAATCATTGACATCGTGACTCCCGGTGAGCTTTTTGGAGAAGCAGGCATAAAAAAAGAGCCGTACTTTTCCACGGCTTATGTGATGAAGCCATCCACCCTCTTTTATTTTTCCAATGAGGTATTTCAACAGATCTGCAAGGAACATCCATCCGCCATCGATATTTTTCTGCAATCCCTGATCCGCAAAGAACGCCTGCTGGCCGAAATTGTAGCGCAAGAGAATCGTTCGTTCGAGCAAAAGCTCGCCTTTTTCCTGCTCAAGCTCTACAACAAAAACAAGGATACGAACATCGCCATCAACCAGATTTCGTTGTCCAACTACATCGGCACATCGCGCATTACGGTGTACAAGATCCTGCAGCAATGGGAGAAAAAAGAGATCGTCACCGTGTCCAACCGGTCTATTCAAATCAATGATCTGAATCGGCTGCGCGCCATATTGAATGATGATATTGTGATTCCTTCGGTGGATTGAAGGGAGGGGCCCTGTGTTCGGCAGGGCCCCTCCTCTCTGTTACGCTCCTTTTTCCTGCAGCAGGGCGGCATGTGCCTGCAGCAGTTGCTGTCCGCTTGAGGTAATTTCCATTTTCCTCCGCCACAGTCCCCCCTCGTTCACGTAGCCCTGCCTGATCAGCTTGGCGACAATCACGGATATTTTGAGGGAATCCAGCTCCTGCTTCTGGATGTACTCATGGAGCTGTTGGCTGCCAGCCCCTACCTTTTGCAGAATGACGAGATCTTCCTTGCTGACCATGCCCCTCTCCGAGCGAATCACCAGGAGCCCCTCATCCACCAGCTTTTTCGCTTCCTCTCCCAAACGGAATGTGTAAAAACCGGGTCCGACATAGCTTTCACGGAAGACAAGCCGCTTTTGATCCAGCGTTTCGATGAGGCGGTTGCTGACCGTCGAGTCTTTTCCGAGCATGTCGGTGATCTCGGCCATCGTGTTGTAGCCGGAATGGATCAGACTCAGCACCTCTTGTTCTTCCTTTGTGACAGATGGAACGCTAGAGTCAGGCGAGCCGTCCAATCTCCAATCCTTCTGCCCGTAGTACTGGGGCTTGGTCATCAGGCTGACCGCGATGGTGCAGACCAGAGTGACAACCAGTCCCACGACGCCGACATGCGTATACGTCCCAATGACAAATACTTGCAGCAGTTCGAGCAGCGTAAAGAGTGCCGTCACCCCAATGCCTGCAATCGCCCCGATAAAGGCTCCCTGCTTGGTGGTTCTCCTCCACCAGATGCCCAGCAGCACCAGGACGGACGGCGGTCCCAGCCATGCGGTTGCAAATGCGAACAGATACAAGGGACCGCCCGGGTAGAAGCACAGAACCCAGACCAGCAATCCCAAAAGAATCGTAATCACCTTGGAAGGCGTGGTCAATTCCCGTGGCGTCGCCTCCGGTTTGACATAGCGTTGATACAGATCGCGCACCGCCGTACTGGACGCCCCGATCAGTGCGGTCGTCGACGTGGAGATCGAGGCAGCCAGGGCTCCGATCAACGCGAAAGCCGTAATGCCGACTGGCAGCGCTTTCAAAACAACCCCGAATGCAGCCATCGGGGAGACAGTCCCTTTTGGTTCAAAGGTGTCCGGGTAAGCAGCGCCCGCGTACAGCCCTGTTAAGACCAGAATGAGATACGGAACCAAGGCGAGCAGGACAGCGGCGTAGATGAAGGATTGCTTCGCCACCTTTTCGCTTCGGGTCGAGGAGACGCGCAGCCAGTAGTAATTGTTGCCCCAGACCAGAAAGCAGCCGAACAGGATGATAAACGTAAGCAAGCTGGGGTACTGCAGCGAAAAGATCGGCAGCTGGCCGCCGGTGATGCCATGTGTCCAGTAACCGGACGGTCCCGACCACTGGGTGTTGAGGAAGTCAAATCCGCCGAATTGGGACAGGATGGCAATAAACATGAGCGGGAGTGCAATCAGACCGATGCACATCTGTACGAAATCCGTAAGCGTAATCGCCCAAAAGCCGCCCACATAAGTAAACAGCAAAAACAATAGAAAAATGGCAGAAAGCGTCCAGACAAGAGACCATCCTGTAAAGCCATTGACGACGATAGCCATGGATACAACGTTGTTCGCCATGATCCCGATCAAACCCAGGATCGAGGCAATCGTAACCAGCACGCGGACTCGGGAATCGAAGCGCATCGCCAGCCACTCCGGCAAGGTCTGCGCCCCGCAGCGGCGAATGTATGGAGCCAAAAAAATCCCATACAACGCCAATCCGCCGAACAGGTACGCGATCCCGAAGCCGAATGATCCCCAAAATCCGCTGGTAATGGCGAGCCCCGGCCCCAGCGTGATGATCGTGCCGGCAAAGCCGATGGCCGCCACCCCGAACACGTTGATCAGCAGCCCGACTTCTCTGCCCCCCAGCAAGTAATCATTGGCGCTGTTGACCCATTTGCGCGTGATCCACCCTCCGTAAAAGAGAACGATGAAAAAGACCGCCAGATAGAGAAAAAAGACGACGTTGAAGCTCATGATTTCCCCTCCCCGCTTATTCCAAAATGGCTACAGGTCTTGCCCAACCAGCACTGGCTCCTTCGATATTGACGGGAAACACGGAGATTTTGAAGCCAAACGGCCTCGGCAGGCGATCCAGATTTGCCAGCTTCTCAATCTGGCAGTACTCCTTTTCCCTGCCGAGAAAATGAGCGGCCCACAGCACGCCGTCCCGCGGATTTTCCCTGTAGGATTGCGCCTGCAGATAAAACGGGATGTCCCAGCCCCACCCGTCTGTTCCCATCACTTTGATGCCTTGGTCGATCAGCCAGCTGGTCGCCTCGGCCGAAACGCCCGCATGCATGTTGAAATATCCGTCCTCGTAGATGTAGCGATCAGCCCCCGTACGAATCAGGACGATATCGTAGGGCTTTAGCACATAGCCGATTTCCTCCAGCTTTTGCTGCAGATCCGCCGCCATCAGCTCATAACCGGCTCCTTTGTCATGAAAATCGAGCAATACCCCGTCCCCGTAAAACCATTCGAGCGGCAATTGGTCGATCGTGCGCGCAGGTTTGCCCTCGGATGTCGGCCAGTAGTGCCAGGGAGCATCTACATGTGTCCCTGTATGGGTGCTCAGCGTCACATTCTCCGCAGCCCAAGCCTTCTTTTCCGGAAAGTCATCTGGAGCCAGTCCAAACAGACCAGCCGCCTGCACCGCTCCCTGCTCATGCTGCAGGTACTCGATTTTGGCTGGCAGCGGCTCCTTTACCTTTTCGCTGATCGGCACGCTTAAGTCAATGATCTGAAAGTTTCTCATATCGTCCCTCCTCATTCTTTGCGCAGTCCCAATATGGACCTGGCTTCCTCTACACCGGCAATCTCACGACCCAGCTCATGCGATAGTCTGACAATTCTGTCAACAAATTCGGCATTTGATTTTGCCAGCTCGCCCGGCTTGTAATAGACATTGTCCTCCATGCCGACACGCACATGGCCTCCCATGAGAATCCCGACCGTGTTCATCGCAAGCTGGTTCCTGCCGATCCCGATGGTCGACCAGGTAGAGCCTGCCGGTATCGTCTCGATCAGATGCAGCAGATTTTTCACCGTAGCGGGCATGCCTCCCGGAACTCCCAGGACAAATTGAAAGTGAAACGGCGGCTTGATCAGTCCCTTTTTCGCCAGCATCAACGCGTTGTTGATCATTCCGGTCTCGAATATTTCGATCTCCGGCTTGACCTGATACTGGTTCATCTTCTCTGCCAGCCGCTCCAGAAAATCGGGCGGATTGAGAAAAACTCCCGGACCGAAGTTCATCGAACCGGCATCCAGCGAAGCGAATTCAGGGGTTAATTCACAGATCTTCAAGCGCTCTTCTTCCTGCAGATTCAAGCCTCCAGAAGAAGTCAGGTTGATCAGGATGTCGCATTTTTCTTTGATGCGCTCCACGGTCTCCCGGAAGGTCTCAAAATCCATCGAAGGATTGCCGTCCCGATCCCGCACATGGATGTGGGCAATCGAAGCCCCGGCTTTCCAGGACGCATACACTTCCTCCGCGATTTCCTTGGGGGTGATTGGCAGGTACGGCGTATCCCTGCGCGTCGTGACTGCTCCTGTCGGCGCCACCGTGATGATCAATTTTTCCAAAACCCTCACTCCTTTTGCATGATCCATTCACCGATTACACATTACACATTTCGTGCCAATCGAAGGAACTGGCTTGTGGAGTCGGTTGATCGGACAGTTGCATCATACAGCAGAGGATTTTGTACGAAAAACGTACAGTGATGGTGTGCGAAATTCGGACAATGTACGAAATCTATACAGTCAGACCGTAGCGTTTCATCTTTTGATACAGCGTGCTTCTGGAGATTCCCAGCATTTTGGCTGCCGTGCTTTTATTGCCGTCTGCCTCCAGCAGCACCGACCTGATCTGATTCTTTTCCGTCTCATCCAGACTGTGGACAGGCTCATGCAGGCGGGTTGGGACGGGAGCTTCCCTGGCAAACAGATTGTCTGGAAACAAGTCCGGCCCGAGCGTGTCCCCTTTGGCGAAAACGCAGGCGCGGGCAATCATGTTTTCCAGCTCCCGAATATTGCCCGGCCACCAATAGCGCTGCAAGCCGTCTTGTACGGCCGGGGATAGCGCGAGCGCGGCTGGAGCTGGCTTGCTTGTCTCAAATTTGCGCATAAAATGATTCGCCAGCATCAGGATGTCCTCCACCCTCTCGCGCAGTGGCGGAATCTTCAGATTGACCACATTCAAACGATAGTAGAGGTCGAGGCGGAAGTTCCGCTTGGCCACTTCTTCCTCCAGATTCCGGTTGGTCGCCGCGATTATCCTCACGTCGATCGGGATCGGCTCGTATCCGCCTACCCGCACGACATATCGGCTTTGCAGCACGCGCAGCAGCTTGGCCTGTATCTCCAGCGGCATTTCGCCGATCTCGTCGAGAAAAACAGTCCCGCCATTCGCCAGCTCAAACTTGCCGGGCCTTCCCCCTTTCCGCGCTCCGGTGAAAGCCCCGTCTACATAGCCGAACAATTCGCTTTCCACCAGCTCACGGGGGATGGAGGAGCAGTCGATCACGACGAACGGCCCGTTTGCCCGCCTGCTGTCATTGTGAATGGCGTGGGCAAACAGTTCTTTTCCTGTCCCGCTCTCCCCCTCGATCAGGATATTGGTATCCTCGCGGGCTGCCCATCTCGATTGCCGGATCAGCTCTTGTACATTAGCGGAATGAGTGATGATATCGTCAAAGGTGAAAAAGGCTTTGGCTCCCACCATGCTGGTGACGAGGTTGCGAATCGCTTTGATCTCGCGAAAGGTATCGATTACGCCGATGATTTTGCCCAGCTCATCGAAGACGGGAATTGCCGATTTCATCAGATGCAGCTTCCCCTTTTTGGGCATGGTGATAAAAAACTCTTTATTCACCCACCCCTTCCCTGTTTCCAGGACAGACAACACCTCCGGTTGGAAGTCGACGATGTCGCACAAATGCTTGCCAATCGTATCGCCCAGCGCAATCCCGAGAATGTCGGCACCTTGCTTGTTCACGTAGACGATTTCCCCGCTGCGGTTGATCGCCATGAAGCCCTCCGAGATCGTCTCGACGATCTGCTTCTGGTAGTGATTATGGAGCATCATTTCAGCCGCCAGCTTTTTTTCCTTCCATTGCGTGCTGATCAAGACCGAGACCAGATGCCAATGCCGGAAATCGATACTCGCTTCTCCTCCCGTATGAATGACCAGCCAAAAGCGTTCACTATCCAATTCCATCTGCTCAGCGTAGATGTACGGAGCTGTAACGCCCTCCCGCCTGTCAATCGCCTGTTCGATCTCTTCCAGACGCTCCTTGATGTCCTGCTGCAGCAAATCATGGCGCACTTTCCACGCCGCGAGAGACAGTTCTTCTGTATACAAACAAACATAGGGAAACGGAAAATCAGGTAATTCTTCGAAAAAATGGCGAAGTGCTGAATGAACCATCGGGATCACTCTCCCCTCCTTTAAACCAGAATGTTCACTCTATTCCTTTCCCTTGTCTGGCAATCCTTCCTTCCCCCTTTGAACTTGAACAAAAGAGCTTGCTCACACTTTGAATCAGAAAAATTTAAAAATAGGTTGAAATAGGTTGTTTTGTGTTGTAGTATTTTTTTAAAAATTTCAAACAAGAATTGGGGGGAAAGTATGAAACGCTTTGTTATGGCTCTTGCTGCGGTATTTGCACTCACACTGCCTCTATCCGCAGTACGTGCAGAAGAAGGAAAGGCAATGCTTGGAAAAGCGGATGTATCGATCGAAGTGAAGGACGGGGTTTATTTTGTAACGGAACAGATTCAATTGCTGCATTCGAATCACGCCCCGGACGGAAAATTGGAGCACACCATTTCCAAGCTCAATGGCGTTTCTGCCGAGAATTTGCACATTTCAACAGGCAACGAAGATTTGACGTTCGAGGAGCAAGACGGAGACGCCCTGCAAAAAGTATTTGTGCAGATGCCTGAAGCAGGTTCTGATGCTTTTGATTATTCGATCTCCTACCAGGTCGCGCTTCCTGACGGCGAGTATAAACTGCCTTTATTCGTGCCTATGTATGCGGCGGAGAAGGGCGAGAATCTTGTCCATATTTCTTTCCAAGCTCCAGAAGGCATGATTGTCCAACCAAATTCGTTTCCCATCGTCATTGAAAACAATCAGAATCGCGTGGAGAGTCATATGATCAATCTCCCCTCGCACGTAAGCTATTTATTTGGCGAAACAGCGCCATTTTTCAACTCTCATACGCTCATTTCAGCGGCAACACTCGTCATTCTGTTTTTGATTCTGTTTGTATGGGCAAGAGTAGAACGTCGCAATGCCCGAAGGGGGGCGTAAGCATGGGGTTCAGTTTTTGGGGAATCGTTGCCTTTTTTGTGATCTTTATCGCTTGCTATTTTATTTGGGCCGTAAAAAAAGAGGATTGAGAATAAGAGAATAGGAGGGAAGCGCAATGTTTGAGGTCAGTCCAGTTTTTTATTATGTCATTGCCGGTTATTTCTTGATGACCCTCGTCATCGGATATATCGCCGGAAGAGGGAATAAAACGAGTGAAGATCACCTTGTTGCCGGCCGTTCCATCGGTCCCGTCATCGGGGGAGCAGCCCTGGCCGCCACTCAGCTCAGTGCCGGTACGTTCGTCGGGACGGTCGGCGTGCTCTATTTGACCGGGGCAAGCTACATGTGGTATTGGCCGGGAATGTTTGCCGGATGGCTGGTGTCTGCGATCTGGGTGGCGCCGAAGTTCCAGCAGTTTAAAGGCGTAACCGTACCGGATTACATCGAAAAACGATACAACAGCAAGGTAGCAAAAGTCATTGCCGCTGCCTTGATTGTGGTGGCGTATACCGTCTATCTGGTCGCGCAATACGTGGCCGGCGGCATTTTGATGGAGACGATCTTTGGTCTTCCGAAAATCTGGGGCGCGATTATTACCATCGGAATCACGATGCTTTACACGATGAAGGGCGGAATGAAGGCAACCACGTACAGCGACTTCATTCAGGCGATTATTATGGCCGGGTGCTTTTTTGCGGCCGTGCCGATTCTCTATTCCCAAGCAGGAGGATTTGATTATGTAGGCCGCTTCATCACCGAACTGCAGCCGACTTTGACCGGGTGGCACTGGCAGTTCAAGGACATCCTCGGGTTTGCGCTAGCTTTCGGTCTGTCCGTCGCGATTGCTCCTTATGAGTTGGCCCGCATGTACACCATGAAAAGCCAGAGGACCGTCCGTCTGGCCATCGGCTTCTCGTTTATTTTTCAGGCTGTCATCGCGATCGCCATCTGTCTCGTCGGTTTCGCCATGCGCTCGCTTTATCCGATCATGAACAATGCAGATGCCGCCTCATCGATTATGGCTGTGAATGTGCTTCCGCCCTTCGTCGGAGCATTGATCGTTGTTGCGATTCTCGCCGCGATTATGAGTACGGTATCGGGTGTCATGATTGTTTCGGCGTCCGCCATCTCACACGACATCTTTGGGATCTTGAAACCGAATGCGACCGATAAACAGAAAATGACGATCAATAAAATCGCCACCGTAGTTCTGTCCATCATTCCTTTAATTTTTGCGATCAAACCGTTTGATATGGTGCAATTTATCGTCATCGTGCAATCCTCCATGGTCGCCAGCTTCTTCTTTGCCACCGTCGTCATCGGTTTGAACTGGAAAAGAGCAACTGGCACGGCGGCGCTCATCTCCATGCTGGGCGGCGTGGCGACAGTGCTGATCTGGTATCTCATGCAAAAGCCGTTTGGTTTGAACGAAGTCATCCCGGGCGTCCTGGTGTCTACCGTTCTTCTCATTGTTTGCAGCTACTTCACCAAGCCAGTGCCGGAAGAATCGCTGAAGCCGTTTTTCGGGAAGTAAGGAGAGCGGGTACATCCCTCTCTCCCCTCCTCCTATCAATAGAAGAAGCAGGTGCTTATATTGGATAATCTGGTAACCTTTTTACAGGAAAAAGAATCGGAAATGCTGGAGGTGTTGAAGCAGTTAGTGGAGATCGAATCTCCTTCCCGAAACAAAGCAATGGTCGACGTATTGGGCAGAAAAATCGCTGAGCTTTTGGCCACTTATGTGGGAGGTCAGGCAACGTTTATCGAAAATAAAGAATACGGCGATCATCTTCGCTTCGAATGGGGCAAAGGTGAAGAGCAAATTCTTCTCTTGACCCATATGGATACGGTCTGGCCCAAAGGGATCCTGGAAACCATGCCGTTTCGCGTAGAAGGCGACAAAGCGTACGGCCCCGGCACTTTTGACATGAAGGGCGGGATCGTCCAAGGCATGTTCGCTCTTCACGCACTGTCCCAGTTGGAAGTTCCCCTTACCAAAAAGGTGGTCCTGCTCGTCACCTCGGATGAGGAAATCGGCAGCGGCAGTTCACGAGTCTACATCGAGCAGGAAGCGAAGAAAAGCAAATACGTACTCGTGCTGGAGTCTTCTGCTCCGCAGGGAGCTTTGAAAACCTCACGCAAAGGGGTCGGCTTGTTCCGCGTGAAGGTGAAAGGCGTCGCCTCCCACGCAGGCATTGAGCCTGAAAAAGGTGTCAGCGCCATCGGCGAGTTGGGACAGCAAATTGGCTATTTGCATCAGTTAACCGATTTTGCAAAAGGAACAACGGTCAATGTCGGCGTCATCAAAGGCGGTTCGTCCTCCAATGTCGTAGCAGCCGAGGCGGAAGCAGAAGTCGACCTGCGCGTGATTTCGCAAAGCGAAGCGGACCGTGTGGTGCCTATGATCATGAATCTGCAGCCTTTCCTTGAAGGGGCTTCCATCGAAGTGACCGGCGGGCTAAATCGTCCTCCATTCGAACGAACGCCACAGGTCGAACAGATGTATGTTCTGGCAAAAAAGCTGGCCGAGACCCATCTCCAGATCGATTTGCAGGAAATGCTGAGCGGCGGAGGAAGCGACGGAAATTTTGCCGCACCCTACGCTCCCACCCTCGATGGCATGGGGCCGGTCGGCGATGGAGCGCACGCCCGTCATGAACATCTCATCATCTCCCAAATGCCGGTTCGCAGTGCTTTGCTGGCGTTGTTGATCAAAGAGTTGGGCATGTAACCATAAAGTAAGGAGAGGAATTTATGAACGAAGCGAGAAAACAGCTGCTCGAAGAAGTCAATGCCGAAAGCCTGATGGAATTTACCAAAAACATTTCTCGAGAAGTTCGTTCATCCGGTTCCGAAGAAGAACTGCGTGCCTTTGAATACGCAAAGGAAAAATTGGATGAATTCGGTTTTGAGACGAACCTGCAATTTTGCGACGCCTACATCAGCCTGCCAGTTCGCGCTTCTCTGACGATCGACGGCCGTTCTTTTGCCTGCATTACGCATGCGATGGGACTCTCCACTGGCGAGCGCGCAGCAGAAGGCCAGCTTCTCTACCTCGGAAAAGGGACCGCAGAAGATTACCGCAGCACGGATGTCGCCGGAAAAGTCGTTTTGCTGGATGGCATCGCGACTGGCCCACTCGTCGATCGGGCGCAGGCAGCGGGAGCGGTCGCAGCGATTTGCATCAACGGCGCTTACACGAACGAAATGATTGTCTCCTCCGTCTGGGGAAGTCCAACCACCGAGACAATCTCGTCCCTGCCGCAGCTGGTCGTCGTGTCTTGCAATTACGAAGATGGCAACAAAATCAAGGATTTGCTGCGTCAGGCTGAGGGCAAACAAGCTGTGCATGCAGCCGTTCAGACTGAGGTAGACACCGGCTGGCGGAAAATCCCGATCTTGACCGGCGAGTTGAAGGGAAGCGTCGAGCCGGACAAATTCGTACTGTTCAGCGGTCATATCGATTCCTGGCACTACGGCGCGATGGACAACGGAACAGCCAACGCCACGATGCTGGAAGTGGCCCGGATCTTGTCCAAACGGAAAAGCGAGCTGCGAAGAACCCTGCGCCTTGCCTTCTGGTCCGGCCATTCTCATGGACGCTATGCAGCTTCCACTTGGTACTGCGACCATCATTGGGAAGAACTGCACGATCACGGCGTGCTGCATGTAAACATCGATTCTGTCGGTGCCAAAGGTGCCGTCATTTTGACAGAGAACAACTGCATGGCAGAAACCAAAGCTCTGGTCCAGGAGGCCGTGTATGAGGTCGCTGGCCAGCACTTTGAAGGCTCCCGCTTTAGCCGTGCCGGCGATCAATCGTTCTGGGGCACAGGAATGCCGTCGCTATTGATGGGCTTGTCGGAGCAGCCCCCGAACGATGCTCCGGAGGCACAAGCATTTGCCCAATTGTTCGGCGGCGGGAAAACAGGCGGATATGGTTGGTGGTGGCATACGACAGAAGATACGCTCGACAAAATCGATCCGCAAAATCTGGTCAGAGACTGCAAGGTATATGCGGATATCGTCTACCAGGCTTGCACCTTGCCAATCTTGCCGATCAACCAGTTGAACGCAGTACATGAAATTCGGGAAGCGCTCGTTCGCTATCAAGAGATGGCTAACGGGGCGATGGATTTCTCCCCTCTCGTAGAGCGGGCAGATACGCTTCGCGAAAAGCTGGAGCAACTATACCGGCATGCGCAGCGCGACTCATTGTCGCCCAACGAGATCACCGCCATCAACGACGGGATCCTGAAGCTTTCCCGCATTCTGGTCCCGCTCAACTATGTGAAGGGCGACCTGTTTCATCACGATCCTGCGATAAAGCCGGTCGTGATCCCTCTCCTGGAAAAAGTGGAGAAGCTCGTCGGCGTAGAGCTGCACACGCCCGACTATTATTTGTTGACAACCGAACTGACAAGAAATCGAAACAAAGTACATTTCGCCCTGCGGCAGGCAATTGAAGAAACAAGCCGTGCGTTGTCGCTTTTGGCATGCGAAACACAAGAATAGATATATCCCATGAAGAGGCTATTGGACCATCGATAGCTTCTTCTTTTTACTATTTTGCTAGAAGATGGAGCTTTTATCTTTGATCATATAAAATAAGGAGAATAAGTATGGCAGGCAGGAAGTGATGTCATGGATAAACGGCTGATTATCATCGGCATTCAAGAAGAAAATCTCGTGTTCATTACGGAACAAATCAAGCATATCATCGGCGAGTTCATCAAAATCAAATCGATTACCATCAAAGATTTGCATTACGGTACGATCGGTCCACATGACGTCGTTTTACTGTCGGGAGACGTGCTAAGGGAGCTCGTACAGCCGTTTCTCTCCCCCAGTTGCACGTGCATGATCGCAAAGCGGGAAGTGAACGTAGTCAATCTGGAGGAAATGATGAAACTGCCAGCCGGCCAGCATATATTGGTTGTCAACGATCACTCTACCGATACGATTGAAACGGTATTCTCGCTGGAGCAGATCTTGGGTGAGCATACATACTATCCGTATGTTCCGAATCAACCATTGCCAGAAATCATTGATTATGTCGTCACTCCGGGAGAAAAGCATCTCGTTCCCAAAGCATTCCGGACCATCATTGATATCGGCCCGCGCGTCATCTCCTTTGAGACATTGGAGGACATTCTGCATCACTTCGACCTTGACGTGAGCCATTCCGTGTTGATGAACAAATATATCAAGGCACTGGTTTTGGTCTCCAAAAAATCCGCCAAATCAACGCCCGTTCCTTTTGAAGACCAAAACCAGGATCGTACCTTTGCCCATTTCGTAACGAACAGTCCCATCATGAAAGAAACGGTCGATATCGCCAGAAAAATAGCCAGCACCTTGCTTCCTATCCACATCGAGGGCGAAACCGGGGTCGGCAAAAAATTGATGGCCGAAGCGATTCACAATGAATCCCCATTCCAAAACGGTCTTTTTTTTACGTACAACTGTGCAGGCAAGGTGGAGGAATTGCTCGCGGTGGAGCTGTTTGGAAAGGACGAAGAAGGGAAAAGCATGCAAGGAATCGTGGAAGCCGCAAACGGCGGGACGTTGTTTCTCAAAAATCTGGAGTACCTCTCCTATGATCTGCAAGGAAAGCTGCTGCAGGTGCTGGAAGCGAAAGAAATCCAGCGAGTGAACGGAGAAGCGACGATACCGGTCCACCTTCGCCTGATTACCTCCACTTCCCTGAGATTGTCCGAATTATTGGAGGCTGGAAAGATCCGTACGGAGTTGTACTCGTATATCTCGCCGTACATGATCCGCATGCCGACTTTGCAGGAAAGAACGGCCGATCTGGAAGCTTTGATCGAAATGTTTAAAATGCAATTTCAAAAAAAGGAGCTCACCTTCTCCCCGGAAGTGATGGAGGTCTTTTACAAGTACAGCTGGCCAGGAAATGTAAGGGAATTATTTAATGTCGTCTCTTACTGTGCCTGTACACAGGCATCTTTGATCGAATTGAAGTCTCTTCCACTATACTTTCGGGGACATGATGCGCTTGAGCAGCAACAGGATCGCGATCTTGACGAGAAAACAATCATTGCAACTATCGAGGGGCATGGATTTCTGAATGAAAGCATCGGAATCCTTGAGATTTTTAAAGCCGGCAAAGAACAGCATGTCGCTTACGGGAGAACCAAGCTGATCAAGCTGCTGTCGGCCAAGGGGATACACTTGACAGATCAACAGCTCAGATTGCGGCTTGATATACTGAAGCAACTGAATTTGCTGAATGTGAGACAAGGTAGAGCGGGCACCACGATCTCGGTCAAAGGAGAACAATTCCTGCACAAGGTCTTGTCCTCCGCTGAGAAGTCTTGACGGCCAGAAGAAGCTTTTGCTTACCAGCACAAAAAACCGATGCTCTCAATGGCATCGGTTTTTTGGTATTTGCTGCGGTTATTCCGCTTTTCCGATAAAGGACGTGCCTTCTTTTTCAAACTTGTATACAAAGACGTCTGCGTATTTATTATCCCCTTTTTCATCAAAGGTGACTTTTACGAATTTGCCCTGGTACTCTTTTGTATTGTGGACTTGTTCCAAAATCTGCTCACGAGTTGGCTTTTTCCCGCCGTTTGCCTGGGTGGCAGCCACGATTCCGTTGAGGATCACATTGGCGGATTCAAATGCGTAGTCGGAATAGGTTCCCGGCTTTTTGCCCATCACCTTTTCATACTCCTCCGCCCACTTGCGGCCTTCCTCTGTCTGTTTGGCGTCTCCTGCCAAGGCAGTCAGATAGACCCCTACCGCGGCATCGCCGGCAATTTTCAGCAGGTCAGGAGAGTCGATGCCATCCCCGCCCATGAATTTGCCCTGGTAGCCTTTTTCCTTCGCCTGCTTGATGATAATGCCCGCTTCCGGATAAATGCCGCCGAAATAGATCAAGTCAGGGTTGCTGGCTACAGCGGTATTGACGACGAAGTTGTAATCCTTCTCTCCCTGGTTTACCCCTTCATAGCCCAACACCTTCACGCCGTCCTTCTCAAACTGCGCCTTTACCTGATCAACCAGCCCTTGGCCGTAGGCGGTCTTGTCGTGGATCAGGAAAACAGATGTCACGCCGAGCTCCTCTTTCGCGTATTTGGCCCCTTTTGGTCCTTGGGCATCATCCCGCGCACAGATTCGGTGAACCGTCTTTTTTCCCTCTTCCGTCAGGGTGACACCGCTGTTTGCCGGTGAAACCATCACCAGGCTGCCGGATTCATACTTTACCGAGGAGGGGATCGCAACGCCTGTGTTGAAATGACCGACTACGCCCAATACTTCCGGGTTGGCCACGAGCATTTCCGCGTTGGAAACGCCCATCTTCGGGTCGGCCTGGTCATCCTGAGGGAATAACTGCAGGTCAAAGCCAAGCTTCTTGAACTCTTCTTTTCGCAGTTCGATCGCAAAGCCAGCCCCCGTCTTGATCGCATCCCCAATCGCGGATTGAGAACCGGAAAGCGGGCTTTGGGTGGCGATCAAAATCTTTTCCCCACCGCCAGAAGAGGCTCCCGTGCCGCCTTCCGAAGCTTGTTGGGCTGGAGCCGAGCCTTGCGAGTTACAGCCTGCCAGTGCCATAGTCGCCAGCAAGAACGAGGCAAGAACGATATTCAACTTCTTACGCCTCACGTTAATCCCCCCTGAGTGCATCTATTTTTCTATCATATCTGTAAATATATGAAAAAAAGAAACATTCTGAATCTTACATATTGTCAACAAAAATAGGGATTAAATCTTACATTCTATCTATTTTCAAGTTCATCTTTTCGTGCATGATCTTCTTATATTCAACCTATATGTTCACAGCAGTCATTTATGCCAATTCGCAGTGAGAAGAATTTGGCTCGAAAGTCCACGCTGACCATTCTAGCATGCACAAATTAGTCATAGTTAGTCATGATAAACAGGAGGATGAAGTGCTAAAATGAAGCAACGATTCTTTTTGGAGCTGGAGTTGATCAAATGAAACGAATCATCCTTCTTGTTCTATGTTTGGGAATCATACTCGTGGGCGCATTTACGATCGAGGTAGAGACTGCTCCCCCGGCAAGCACCCGAATGATTTTGGAAAATACGCACCAAACGTATATTTCGCCTCCCTGTTATGAACAGGCGCAAAAGACGAACAACCTGTCGGAAGCTGATCTCAAAAAAGCGCAAGACTTGAACTATCAGCCGGAATCAGGTTGTACCAAAGACTCTCTTGAACCTATCAAACAGCCGATCGCCTATGCCATCGCGGAGAAAATGGGTTTGAAGAAAAGCAAGTGGGAATGGTAGACACCAGAGCAAACAAAAATCTCCCCTCCAGTCTTCTTCGACTGTTCGGGGAGATTTTTCATTGCCTTCTATTTCCATACCTTAATCAAAATCTCTACCTCTTTTCCTGCATAAGTGGCTGTTATCGTCGTCAGGCCTTCTGAAATCCCCGTAATCACACCCTCCTCTACAGTTGCAATCTCAGGGTCTTTTATACTCCATTCTACTTCCTCTGTGACATCTTCCTTGTGATTTCTTTCATAGATGGCCGTAACGGCTAAGGAAGCAGTTTCTCCTTCTTCGAGTGACAGGCTACTGTAAATCGCCCTCAATTCTTGCAGTTTTTTCTCATCCACCACTCGGACGCTGATATTTACATTTCGGCCACCGTACCTGGCTGAAAGGACGGCCGTTCCCTTTTTGAGCGGAATGATCGTGCCATCTTCGGCCACCTGTACGATACCGGGTGTACTCGACGACCAGTCGACGATTTCCGTGACATCTTTTTCCTGCTTATTGCTCAATTTAGCTCGTATGCGCAATGTCTCTTCCTCATCCAACTGCAGCAGCAGCTTCTGCGAGGATGCAGTCAGAGATTTGACGCTTATTTTAGAGATGACAACAGGGATGGTCAATTCTTCTCCCAGATAGTGGATCGTCAGCTCGGTCTCGCCTTCTTCTTTGCCTGTTTTCACTCGGCCTGCCGTTACCTTGGCTAGATCGCTGTCTACGCTGTAAGTGGTTTTTTTGTCGTGGGTTATATTTTCCAGAGTATTTGGTCCCACGGCGTAAACCTTAAAGCTTACTGTTAGATCGGGCTCGATCAACAATAGCGATTCCGAGGCTTTGAGAGTAAGACGGTCTGCTTCTTCCTTCTTCACGGTGACCGTGATCGTGGCTTCTGCTCCCGAGTAGCGAACCGTGATCTGTGCTTTCCCTGCTTTTTTGCCAGCAGTGATTCTGCCTCTTTTGACTGTAATCAAATCATTGTCGATGTCGTAGATAATGTCCTTATCTTTTGTGATCTCTGTACGTTGTTCCCCTTTTACGGCGTATACCTTGAAGGACTTGGAGGCGCCTGGTTTCAGGAGGATGTCGGACAGTGAGACTTCGAGTCGCAGGTTTTCATTCTCTTCTTCCATGACAGTTACTTCACTGCTCGCCGTTTTGTTGCCATCTACGGTCGTCACGGTGATTATGGCCTGCCCTGCCTGCTTCGCCGTTACTTCGCCGTTTGCCTCCACCGTAGCCACTTGGGGGTTGCTGCTGCTCCAGATCACTTCCCGATTGGTAGCGTTGTACGGTGCGATCGTTGCTTGCAGTGTCACAGGCTCCTCGCCAAGGGTTAGCGTCAAGGTCTGCGGTGTAAGTGTTACTCCAGTGACCGGAACCTCGGCAGGTGTAGGCGGGGTTACGGGAGGAGGAACAGGACGGCTGATGACACGTACCGTACGCGTTACAGGAGCAGCCTGATTGCCTGCCCAGTCCTCTGCGTCGTATTGGAGGGTGTACGTGCCGAGTTTGGTCGTATCGACGGTCCCAGTTACTACAGGTGCCAAGCCGGTTGCGATATTGTCCTTGATCGTCACACCCAGATCATGGAAGCTGCTTCCTCGGTAAATGCTTATCGCGCTTGCCCCATTCAGAGTGATAATCGGAGCCGTCCTGTCGATTCGCACCTCACCTTCTGCAACATCACTGACATTTTGCATGGCGTCTTTCTGTCTGGCGTATAGTTTCGTCTGATTCTCATCTTGTATGCGGAATGGTCCCACATATGCCACCCATCGCTGGCCATCCAAGCTGTATTCCAATGTTGCGTCCGCTTCCCCGCTCAACGTCACCTCTACATCCCCCGATGTCCAGCCGGATGGGGTGAGCCATATCGTCGGGGCGAGAAGTGCATCTTCGCGAACGACTTTGACGGTTCGGATGATAGGCACAGCCTGATTACCCGCATGATCCACTGCTTTGTAAGTGAAGATATATTCACCGAGCCTATCGGTATCGACCATACCGGTTACAGAGATTTGCGGATTGAGGTCGAAGTTGTCTGTGACTTGTACTCCGGGATCGCGAAATGTACTTCCTCGGTGAATACTCAGGACCGCATCACCGTTTAGCGCAACGACAGGAGCGGTTTTGTCGATCCGCACTTTCCCTTCCGCAATCTCGCTGGCATTTTGCGAGGCATCAGCCTGTCTGACGTATACGGAATAACTCCCCTCTTCCGTTATGACAATGGAATTCGGATTGGCTGCATCAGAATTAGGCAACCAATTCTGACCATCCGTGCTATATTCCAGCTTCGCTCCCTCTGCTCGGTTCGTTGCCGTTATCGTCACATCCTGATTGGTCCAGTCCGTGTGACTTACCGTGAGATCAGGTTTTGGCAGACTGTCGATCGTCACCGTGTACGTCTTTACGGTACCATCCTTTGCGGTCACCTGGATTTGGATCTCATTCTCGCCATTTGCCAGATGCAGCCCCTGCTCAACGCCACTGACGATGGAAGTCCACGCGCCTCCGTTGATTCTCATTTCCATATCTGCTGCTGGGTCTATCAACGCCGGAGTAAGCATGATCTGAGCAACGCCGACGATCACAAACGCCCGATAACTCGTTTCCGTACTTGAAAATTCGGGGGTTAACGCTAAAGCCTTACTGTCTCCCTTTACAAGCAGGCTGTCCAAACGAGCCTCGTTATCCTGGTATTCATAAGCCCCCATGTCGATACTGTCCCCGACCGAACGTGGATTGTCATCCATGTCGGTGGTGATGGAAGACAGATCGGGAGTTAGCCCTGCATCATAATATCGGGTGCTTCCCTGATTAATAGCTGGCGAACCTATACCAAGGCGATAATTCCCTTGGGCAGCATCGATAAAGTCGGGGTCGGTATTGAAAAGGTTCCCATCACCCCCATCGCCTTCTGCCGGCTCTGAAAACCCTACTAGGGAATGAGAAAATGAAAAGGAAGCTCGATTATAATAATAGATGTCGGTTCCTGAATTTCCCCAGATGATGCTGTTTCGAGCAGTGGCAGAAGCGGAAGCCCACGTGAAAATACCTCCACCAGACTCATTCGCCTCATTCCCGCTGATCGTCACATTGGTCAAGGCAGGATTGCCGCCAAAGTTGTAGATTCCGCCACCGGACACGTTCGCCCGATTCCCGCTGATCTCCGCATTCGTCAGCACATTCGTACCGCCGTTGCTATAAATCCCGCCGCCAGAGTTACCCGCACTGTTTCCTTTTACTTCTGCGCCAGAAATGACCGGACTTGCACCATAATTCAAAATCCCCCCACCATCGACTGTCGCCTGATTCTCGTTAATCTTCACATCAGTGAAGACATCATGACTATAGCTGTTATAGATCCCGCCACCATTTTTTGCTTGATTCTTACTAATCTCTGCATGGGTGAGTGTTGTTGCTTTGCTATTGCCAAAATACAGCCCACCGCCTCTCTCAAGGGCAGTGTTTTCACGAATCGTCACGTTGGTAAATACTCCGCCCTCCGAGGAGTGATACAACCCGCCCCCAGAATCTCCAGCATGATTCAGGTTAATCACTACATCGGTCAACGTAGGGTCGCTGCTGTTGTTCGACATCCCGCCACCAGAGCCAGTGGTAGATTCATTCCCTATTATCTTCACATCTGAAAATACAGGATTGCTTCCTGATAAGTTGTGTACCCCGCCGCCAGAACGTGTCGCCTCGTTATTTTTTATCACTACTCCGGCAAGTACGGGACTACTTTCGAAGTTATACACCCCACCGCCGAAAGTGTCTGCTTGATTTCCGCTGATTTCCACATCAGTAAACGCAGGATTGCTTCTATAATTATTGATCCCGCCGCCATTATACTCCGCTCTATTCCCGCTTACCTTTCCTTGAGCCAAGGTAGGGCTGCTGCTATCTGCGTTATGCATTCCCCCGCCTGATTGGGCCTGATTGGCTTCAATCTTTACATGTACAAGCTCGGGACTGCTATGATTGGAATTAGCAATCCCGCCGCCATTTCGAATTGCTGTATTCCCAATAAAGGTTACATCGTGAAGAGTCGGACTGCTTTGGTAGTTATACATGCCTCCGCCGTCTTTATCATATACGTAATAGCCCGAGGCGTACCCCGCCGTAATCGTTACTCCATCCAGCTTTGCTGTTTGGTCTATATTCCGGTTATGGAAAACATGGTAGGCATTGTCGGATGGATCCCCTGCAACGCCAATATCACCGCTGAGAATCGTCTCATAATCGGTCACATTGCGTTCTGTTCCAATTCCTGAATAGCCACCGTAAATCTCTACGCCGTTTTTCATCTGGAATGTTTTCGTACGTGCATCACTAGCAAGAGATTCTTTCGTAGGGTAGTATGTCCCCTTGGCAATCCAGATCTGATCTCCCGACTGTGCCGATTCCAGTGCCTTTTGCAAGGTAGCGAAAGCATCATTCCAGTTGGTTCCACTACTATCGTCGTTCCCCTGCATTTTTACATAGAAAATCGTTCCCCCATCTTCTGCTGCCATAGCCCCGGTAAACGGCAACACCTGGACAAGGCCAAGCAATAGGGCCAGTACCAGCATCCTGATCGGATTCGTTCTTTGATTCACCCGTCTATTCCCCCTCGTTCTATGCCACTTCTTTTTCATTCTCTCCCTTTCAGAGTCCTGGAGAATGTCTCTACTAGACTAAGTCCTTGAATCTACCGCATTGCACAACTGCCGACTGTTTAGAAAGGAGGATACCATGCACATCGTGTCGACAGTAAGTAGACAGTTTTTTGTCTACCATTGCCATATAAAAGGAAAAACCGTCTTAACTCTGGCTTTTCGCAAGAGAAAAAACGGTTTTCATTCTTTTTCGTTCCTAAGCTCCTCAAGCAGCCCCCACTTTTGGCATTTATCAGCCAATTCGCTGCTGGACCTTTCCCAATTGAATTTCTTCATCATTCTACCCACATGCTTCTTCACTGCGGCCAGGCTTACATGAAGCTCCTTCGCTATATCAGTCTGTGTCATGCCGGCGTAGATCATGCCAAGCAGTTGACGATCTCCTTCGCTTAACAGGCTTTTCTTTTTTTCCTGGACCAGCTTTCTCAATCGTTCGCCGTATTTGGAATGCTGGTTGTGCATAGCGGCACAAATGACTTCGGGCAGCCTATCGAATTCGTTTTTATAGAGATAATCATAGGCTCCATTCATAAAGGCTTCATTAAAAATCTCATCGTTGTCGTCCAGCGAACTTAACATAATCACTTTTATCTGAGGATACTGGGTCGAAATGTCAAGCGTTGCGTCAAGACCGGAAGCTTTCTGATCACCAAGCATGATATCCATGACGACAATATCGGCTGGGTCATCACGAAGCATTGTAAAGCACTCCTCAACCGTAGATACACAAGCGTACAGTGCTATTTTCTCGTCACCGAGGAAAAAACTTCGAAGTCCTTCTCTCCAATCCGGATCGTCTTCCACATAAAGTACTTTTATTTTGCTCATCGTTTTTCTCAACCTTTTGATGGAAATGTAAGGACAATGACCGTTCCCTTGTTGGGTGTACTTCTGACTTCCACCTTGCCCCTGTGGGCTTCGATCACCTTCTTCACCTGATACATGCCGAGGCCGAAATGTTTACCACTTCGATGCTTCGTAGAATAGAAGGGTTCGAAAATGTTTTGCAATTGTATGCTGTTCATTCCGTGTCCCGTGTCGCGTATGGTAAGCAGTACCTTTTGGGCTCGCTTTTCGAGGGCAATGTGAAGAGATCCGTTTTCCCGCATCGCTTCCACAGCATTGTTGCAAATATTTTGAAGGCACTCAGCTATAAGGACCCTATCGAGCAACAAGAATGTGGGGCCGTATTGCTTCTCGACTCGAATTTTAGGAAGGGCTTCTACAGATTCCAAAACTTCGTCCAAAATGACGGAGATATCCTGCATTTCCTGCTTGGGACCCAGTTTGTCACTCGTAGCATAAGAGACTTTGGCCATCATCGCCATCATCGATTCGTGTGTATGCAATAAATTCTCCACATAAGCCTCTATTTTCTGGTACTGCCCCGCCTGCACATTTTTGCGAATATTCAATGCGTTCAATTTAATCTTTCCGATCGAATTTTTTAGGGAATGGTGGATTAATCCTGTCCCTACGTGCACGGTATGAATCGATTTACGTCTTACTCCCAAAAAAGCATCCCGCAAATAAAAAATCGTGATGAGCAATAAACTCGTGATACAGATATACGGGATCATCGTCATCAGTTGATCGCTTACGGGAGAAGAAGAGAAATGATAGATATTCAAAGTGATCAGCGGAACAAGAAAGACAATCGCAATCGAAGCGTGATTGACCCGCTCTTTGAAATCGTTCGCCTGTATAATGGGGCGAATAGCCAGTGAAGCGATAAGGCATACATAGCAGAGCCCCCATGCAGCTACAAATCCATTATCGACGCGGTTTGCCGTGAGATCTGTATAGAAGAGCAAGGTCAATACCGGCGGGATGCTTGCGAGGATTGGGATCCACTTTTGATAGGTATATATGCCGTTATAGATCAGATAAAACAGCAGCATGCCGTAGTAAGGAAACGTATTTATGAACATGTTCAAAAGGGATGTCACGATCGTGGATGCCCGAATTATATTCACATTCAGCGCCTGTTCGGTTGCATAAGGAACCCAGCTTTTTTCAAGAAACATCTGCAATCCTGCCAAACCGGCGCACAGGATGACGAGAGACGCCCAATAAATCAGACGGTTTCTCCGATGGTTCACCCACAAATAGATACTTACTGATGTCAGACTGACAAACATAAGAAAAAACATGAAGAAGAACATGGATACCCGCCTCTGTACGTGGTCATTATGGAAAGTATACATGTTCATTCGCCAATAAAAAATGATGAATCTACGATTATTCCGATGTCCCGTCAACTACTCCTTCCTAGGTTGCGAATCCTACTTCCATTCATCATAATTTTTTTCATGGGATCACATAAGTAGACACTTGCATGTCTACCAAAAAAATCCCCCCTCCAGCCATCTTTGACTGTTCGGGGGGATCTAATTACGTAGACAATACCTTCTCTTGCAAAAACAACTCTCGCACGTCATCCGGGATCGGCACGGCCTTCAAGTTGCCTTTGTCATCGAACTGCACCCAACCGCGCACCTCGTGGCCATTGGCGACCAGCTCGTCGCCGCGGTAGACCTCATGCTCCAGGCGGAAGGTTTTGTTTTTGACTTCGGTGACGCGGGAGACGACGCGGACGTCATCGTTGTACAAGAGCGGCTTGCGGCATGTAACTCCTGCATCCAGGAGCGGCAAGCCGATTTTTTCGTTATGGAACAAATCCAATACTGATACGCCCATTTCATTGACCAGCGTCAGCATGCCGATATCAAACCACTTCATGTACGTCGGATAGTAGATGATGCCGGCCATATCGGTATCGCCCCAATGGACTTTTAGATGAACCGTATTTTGGACCATGCGCTTCCCCTGCCTCCTCGTCTCTTCCTACTTGCCGGTAAAGGAGACGCTTCCCAGTTCGGCAAATTGCACCTGGATGGTATCGCCGGCTTCGAATGCGATCGCTTCAGAAATCGCGCCGCTCAGCACGACATCGCCTTTTTTCAGCCCTTTGCCTTCTGCGCCCAGCTTGTTGACCGCCCACGCGATAGACGTCGCCGGATGCCCCAGGACTGCAGAGCTGGAACCTACCTGGCTGACCGAACCGTTTTTGTACATGGTCATCCCGAGGTTCCCGAGATCCAGGCCAGCCGGGGAGAGCCATTTGTTGCCGATGACGAATCTGGACGAGGAGCAGTTGTCCGCGACGACATCGACCAGCGTGAACTTGAAGTTCAGGTAGCGGCTGTCGATGATCTCAATGGCTGGCGCGACGTATTGCGTCGCTTGCAAGACATCCAGTGCCGTTACGTTGGTACCTTGCAGATCTTCGCCCATGAAAAAGGCAATCTCAGGCTCAGCTTTTGGGTGAATCAGCTTGGAAACCTCGATTCCTTCCCACTCCAACGCCAGCATGTCATGCGTCAGATAGCCGTAAATGGCTTCGTGAACACCCATCATCTGCTGCTTGGCTTTGCTTGTCAGACCAAGCTTGATTCCGATCCGTCTGGCTCCCTCCTGCTCTTTGCGGGCAATCAGCTTCTCCTGGATCGCATAGGCTTGTTCGATAGTCAGATCGGGGTATTGGTCCGTCACCTTGACGACTTCCCGACATTCCTTTTCCGCGGACAGCAAATACTCGACGATTTCCAGATCCTTCGCTTGCGTGTATGCCATCTCTCTTACACCCCTAACCTTTGTGCTTTGCTCATTTCAGCCGCTACGTCCAGAATCATGTCTTCCTGTCCGCCGACGACTTTGCGCTTGCCCAGCTCGATCAATATATCGCGCGGGTCTACGTTGTAGCGTTTGCCAGCACGCTCTGCGTGAAGCAGGAAGCTGGAATAGACGCCTGCATAGCCGAGAACCAGACTTCCCCGATTAATATCCTGCGGACGCGGCAGCAAAGGTCCAACGACATTCTCTGCGGCATCCATCATTTTGTAGATGTCGATTCCCAGATTGACGCCCATCCGGTCAAGGACTGCCAGCAATACCTCTGTCTGGGTATTCCCTGCACCGGCACCCAGGCAGCGCACGCTTCCGTCGATCCTTGTCGCGCCTTCCTCAATCGCCACCAGCGTGTTGGCAACCGCTACAGACAGGTTGTTGTGGGCATGGAAGCCGATCTCGATATCCAGCGATTCGCGCAGGGCACTGATGCGCTCGCGAACCTCATGCGGCAGGAGCGCTCCAGCCGAATCCGTCACGTAGACCGCTTCTGCTCCGTAGCTCTCCATCAGCTTGGCTTGCTCCACCAGCTTCTCCACAGGAGCCATATGCGCCATCATCAAAAAGCCTACTGTCTCCATGCCCAGCTCGCGCGCAATGCTGATGTGCTGCGCCGAAACGTCCGCTTCCGTGACATGCGTCGCCACGCGAACCAGACTTGCGCCCAAACCGCGTGCCTGCTTCAATTCGGCAGCAGTCCCGATGCCCGGCAGAACCAGAACGGCCAGCTTGGAGCGCTTGCACTCCTGTGCTGCTGCCTCGATCAGCTTCATCTCGTCCACGAGCGAGCGTCCGTATTGCAAGGTTGAACCACCAAGTCCATCCCCATGGCTTACCTCGATGTAGTGCATGCCGGCATCATCGAGCGCCCGGGTCACATTGCGAACTTGTTCTTCCGTATATTGATGCGCAACCACGTGGCTTCCGTCGCGCAGACACACTTCCGTGATTTTGATAGGCTTGTCGCTTTTGCGTTTCATACGTGTTCCACTCTCCCTCTCTACGGATTACTTGCTGGGCTGGCTCAGCATGTGACGAGCGTAATCCTCCGCCACGCGCGTCGCTGCCGCCGTCATAATATCCAGATTCCCGGCATAATTGGGGAAGTAATCGCCCGCTCCCTCTACCTCCAGGAAAACGGTGACGCGATTTTCATCAAAAATCGGCTCCTGCTTCATCCGATAGCCAGGCACGTATTGCTTCACCGTCTCAACCATGTCCGCAATCGACTGCCTGATCTTCTCTTCATCCATGTTCTTCACTTCGCAGTAGATGGTGTCGCGCATCAGGATCGGAGGTTCTGCCGGATTCAGGATGATGATCGCCTTGCCTTGATCCGCGCCGCCTACCTCTTCGATGCCGCGTTTCGTCGTAATCGTGAATTCGTCGATGTTCGCCCGTGTTCCCGGCCCCGCACTTTTGCTGGAGATGGTCGCCACGATTTCCGCATAGGAGACATCTGCTACACGATTGACGGCATAGACAATCGGAATGGTCGCCTGTCCACCGCATGTGATCATGTTCACGTTCTTTTCACTCAGATTGGAGCCCGGGTTGATCGCCGGGCAGAAAAACGGTCCGCGCGCAGCAGGAGTCAGGTCAATCGCCAGCTTGCCCAGCTCCTTCAATACTTTTGCATGACGCACATGCGCTTTGGCGGAAGTGGCATCGAAGAAAATCTCCGCGATGTCCGGATTTTCCTCGATAGCCTGGATGCCGTTGGAAAAGACCTTGTAGCCTCGCTCCTCCGCACGCTTCAAACCATCTGATTCGGGATCGATCCCGATCATCGCAGTCAGTTCGATGACATCGCTGCGCTCCAATTTATACATCAGGTCTGTGCCAATATTCCCTGAGCCGATGATAGCGGCTTTTACTTTACCCATAGTCCTTCCTCCTCTATTTAAACTTGACGGAGACGGAGCCCAGAGATCCAAACTGCGCGACGATGTTGTCGCCTGGCTCCACATTGACCGCTGCCGACAATGCACCAGGCAGAATCAGCTCTCCTGCTTTCAATTGAATGCCGAACTCATGCAGTTTATTCGCCAGCCACGCCACCGCATGGGCGGGATGTCCCAGTGCCGCTGCTCCGGCGCCTGTGGCGATCAACTCGTCATTTTTATAAAAGGACATGCCGACGCTGCCGATGTCGATGCCGTCGATGGCGCTGATCTTCTTGCCGACCACGACCTTCGCGGAAGAACCGTTGTCCGCGACGGTATCGATCAGCTTGATCTTCCAGTCAGCGATTCGGCTGTCAATGATCTCGATAGTCGGTACCAGATACTTCGTAGCCATCAGAACATCCAGATAAGTCACATTGGGTCCGACCAGATCCTGGCTCAGCACAAAACCGATCTCCGCTTCCACACGCGGACGCAGCATTTCACTCGTATCGACCGTATCGCCGTCTTCCACCCGCATATCATCGAGCAGGTGTCCGTAATCCGGCTCGTCGACGCCCAGCATTTTTTGCATCGCGACACTGGTCAGGCCGACCTTTTTGCCGATGACCGTACGACCTTCCGCCAGCTTTCTGCGCGTGACCTCCAATTGGATTTCATAAGCGTCTGTCACATCGAGATCCGCGTAGCGTTCCGTGATGGGAGCGATCGGGAGCCGGCTGCGTTCTGCTTCCAGCAATTCTGTGGCAATCACATCAATGACTTGTTTCATTCCATTTGCTCCTTCCCTGTATCTAGATGCCATAAAGAGTGACTCATCAGCCACTCTTTATCGCGTCAACAACTTATAACTTTAAAGTTATGGTTTTCGCTTCTGTATAAAACTCAAAGCTGTGTCGTCCGCCTTCGCGTCCTACGCCGCTGGCTTTGGAGCCGCCAAACGGGGTGCGCAAATCGCGGTAATACCAGCAATTGATCCACAAGAGACCGGAGTTGATCTTCGCAGCCACGCGGTGGGCGCGCTGCAGGTTGTTGGTCCAGACCACCCCTGCCAAGCCGTAAATCGAATCGTTGGCGATGCGAATCGCATCTTCTTCTGTTTTGAATGGAATGACGACCAGGACAGGGCCAAAGATCTCTTCCTGCGCCACTCTCATTTTGTTGTCTACATCGTACAGCACGGTCGGCTCGTAGAAGTTCCCTGCGCCAAGCTCCGGAATCCGTTTGCCGCCGATCGCCAGCTTCGCGCCTTCGGACAAGCCGATTTGCACGTAGTTGTCGACGGTTTCGAGATGGCTCTTGGAGACGAGCGCCCCCATGTCTGTCTCTTCATCCAGCGGATTGCCAACCTTGATCTTCTTCACAGCAGCCGTGAACTTCTCCAGGAACAGATCGTATACGCTCTCCTGTACGAGCAGACGGGAACCAGCCAGGCAAATCTCGCCCTGATTGCGGAAAATGGCCTCGATCGAGCCTTTTACCGCTTCGTCCAGGTCCGCGTCATCAAACACGATGTTGGCAGACTTGCCGCCCAGCTCCAGGGATACCGGGATCAGGTTCTCCGAAGCATTTTTCATGACCGTTTTGCCTGTCGTAGTCTCGCCTACGAAGGACACCCTGCGTACATACGGATGGGTCGTCATCGCTGTACCCACGCTACCGCCCGGTCCTGTGATAATATTCAGAACTCCCGGAGGAAGTCCTGCTTCATTGGCGATTTCACCCAGCATCACCGCAGACAACGGCGTATAGGATGCCGGCTTGACGATCACGGAGTTGCCCGCTGCCAGAGCCGCAGACGCCTTCCACGTCATTTGCATGAAGGGAAGATTCCACGGGATGATCAGGCTGGTCACGCCTGCAGGAGCGTATTTGGTATAGGACATATGCTTGGCTTGCTCGTAGTGCTCATGGTGTACGTATTTCGCCATTTCGGCAAAAAAGCGCAGATTGGATGCCGCACGGGGAATGTCAAAGCCCCGGCTTTCCTTGATCGGCTTGCCGACGTCCAGGGTTTCCACGACTGCCAGCTCTTCTACCCGCTCCATGACCAGATCGGACATTTTGCACAAGATCTTGCAGCGATCATCTACGGACATTTCACTCCAGACGCCGCTCTCGAAGGTGCGCTGGGCGACATGGATTGCCTTCTCGACATCCTCCACACCGGCGTTGGCTACGTTCGCCAGCTTTTGGTTTGTAGCGGGATCGATCGTATCAAAGGTTTCCCCTGAGATGGCATCGATGTATTCTCCGTTTATGAAAAGTTTGGCATCCTTGACTGATTTGGTGTAGTCCTGTGCGACCTTGTTCACGTGAATCCCCCTTCCGATTAATCCTCAATCTCCACGATCATTTCCACTTCCACCGCATTGTTGAGCGGCAATTGCGCCATGCCGACTGCGGAGCGGCCATGTCTGCCCTTTTCCCCGAAGACGGCTACCAGCAAGTCGGAAGCGCCGTTCATCACTTTGGGCTGATCGGTAAAATCCGGCTCGCTGTTTACGAAGCCGAGCAGCTTGACGATGCGCTTTACCTTGCTCAGCTCGCCTACCTCCTGCTTGACGACAGCGAGCAGGTTGAGCATGCATTGGCGAGCAGCGGCGTAACCGACTTCAATCGTGACATCCTTGCCCAGGCTGCCGCGGTATTCATCCGTTCCTTGTCCTGCCGTAAACAAAAGGTTGCCGACGCGCACGCAACCCACATAGGTGCCTACTGCTTGTCGGGGCTGGGGCAGTGTATAGCCCAGCTCCGCCAGTTTTTCCTCTGGAGTCATTGCTTGATTAGCCATATGTCGATTCACCTTTTATTTCATATTTAAGAAGCGAAGAGCGTTTTCTCCCATGATGGCTTTCTTCTGCTCATCCGTCAGCGAAACGGTATTCTCCACGTCATTGCCTGGAGGAATCTCGCGCAACAGGAACGGATAGTCCGAACCCATCAGGATTTTTTCATGGCCGAAGGAATCGACCAGGAACTGCACGATTTTCGGATCGTTGACCAAGGAGTCGAAGTAAAAGCTTTTGGCGTAATGGCTCGGCGGCTTGTCGATCAGACGCAAGTGCGGCCAAACCTTCCACCCTTTGTCGAGACGCGGCAAAATGTACGGGAATGATCCGCCGCCATGCGCGAAGCAGATTTTCAGATTCGGATATTTCTCCATCACACCGCCCAGAATCAGGCTGGCGGCTGCCAACGCTGTTTCGCTAGGCATCCCAACGGTGTACATCAGGTTGTGGCGGGTAATCCGGTCCTTGCCCAATGTCTCCCATGGGTGGACGAAGAGCGGCACGTTCATTTTTTCTGCCGCAGCGAAAAACTCGATCAGAGAAGGATCATCCAGGTTCTTGCCGTTGACGTTGGTGCCGATCTCAATCCCCTTCATGTCCAGCTCGTTCATGCAGCGTTCCATTTCGCGGATGGCAAATTCCGTATCCTGCAGCGGCACCGTTCCAAGACCGATGAACTTCTTCGGATTTTCCTTGACCGTCTGCGCGATGAAATCGTTCTGGATTTGCGCCATCAATGCAGCTTGCTCAGGCGGCGCCCAGTAGGAAAAGGTTACGGGAATCGGCGACAGCACCTGTACGTCTACATGTTCCCGCTCCATATCGGAGATGCGTCTGGCTGGGTCCCAACACTGGTCGGTGATTTCACGAAAGACTTTTCCGCCGACCATGATGTTGGCTCCACATGTGCATGTGCGCTGCATGACGGGCCAACGCTCCCCCGAAAACTTTTCCACAAAGTTGGGGAAGTCCTCCGGTATGATGTGGGTATGAAAGTCTACTCGCATTTCCACTCACTCGCTTCTTCCGGCATTACATATCCGCAATTTTTGCAAGTGCGCAGCTCTTCACTTCCATTGAATCCGGCGATCGCTTCTTTAACCTGTACCTCGATGTTGGTCAACTGTACGGTCACGCGGTGCATCTCATGGTCGCACTTGTCGCAGAACCATACGAAGTCTTCCAGTTCCCCTTCTGCACGGTCGCGCTCGATTACAAGGCCGATCGTGTCTGCCACGCGGTGAGGAGAATGCGGCACATTCGCTGGCAAGAGGAACATTTCCCCTTCCTTGACAGTGACGACTTCACGCTTGCCTTCGTCGTTGATCACTTCGACGTAGCAATCGCCTTTCAACTGGTAAAAGACCTCCTCAGACGGGTCTACGTGGAAGTCACGGCGTTTGTTCGGTCCGCCGAGCACCATCACCATCAGTTCGGCATCCTTCCAGATCACTTTGTTGTTGACAGGCGGTTTGAGCTGATCCTTGTTTTCCTCGATAAATTTCCACAGGTTAATCGGCATGAATTTGCTTGCCATATCCAATCACTCCTTATTGTTTATCCTTGGTCTTGCCGCCTACAGCCCAATGCTTGTGCGGCAGTTCATGAATCAACACACGGATGCTCTGCAGCGGAGCGCCCAGCGACTGTTCGACCGCATGGGTCACGTTCTGGATGAGCCGCTCCTTGTCTTCATCAGATCTTCCTTCTAAAATGCGAATCTCTATGATCGGCATGAGAATCCCTCTTCCGTGAAAAATGTTCACTGCCACCCCAAAAGAGATAATGTCTTCTGCGTCTCCCCCTGGGAAAGCAAGTGACGGATGCGTGTAGATGAGATAGTCTTGCCATCGGGACAGTGGACAGGCTCTATGATCTGGACGGGAAAATGACGGGCCAAAAGCTCGACATTCCCTTCTCTGTGTTGACCAAATTGAAAATCGTTGCCAACGTGGATGCACAGTGGATGAAGCCGCGCCAACTCCGTCACAAAGGAGGACGCGCTGCGCTTGGTATAGCTCTCGTCAAAACGGGCGACCACCACATGATCGACGCCAAGCATGGCGATGCGCGATACTTTTTCCTCTATGGGCGTCAGAATCTGCGCACCCGAGAAATAATGGCGCGGAGGGGGATCGAAGGTATAGACCAGACTGGGCACCCCCAGCATCCGGCTTCGCCTGACGGTTTGACGTATGACTTCCTGATGGCCTTTATGCACACCATCAAACGCGCCAATGGCGATGACGGAGCCGGATAATGTCAGCGTTCCCTCTGTATGCGTCTCCATCGTGTCTCCCTCCAGCAATCATCTCGCCGGGAGAGGCAATAGTCTGCCCTCCCCGGCAGAACGGTCGCATGGATTGAAACCGCTTCCGTTCTTTTTTACAGAAAGTATTAAACCGTCGTTTTGTCTTTCAACAAGTCAGGCAGATTGAGTGCCTCGTCGACCAGGCTGAACGTGTTTTTGCGTTTGTATTGGTTGTAGAAGATCGCTCTCTTGCGAATCGGATCGCCAGTGTAATAGCGCTCGTACTGGAGCAGGCGTTGACCGAATGCTTCCCCGCACAGATCCCAAGCCAGCTTGAAGATTTTCACGCGCTGTTCGGCAGATACGCCTTCGCGGCCCAGGTAGTACCTTTCCATATCTCCCGCAATCTCCGGAGCTGCAAAATCCGCGCCTGTTGGCGACATCAGCAGACCGCCCGCGCCGATAATCTGCATCACTTCGATCGCCCGTGGATACATCTGTGGCATTAAACCACGGATCGTTTCCAGCGATACACCCCCTGGCATTACTTCACCGGATGGCAAGGTTTCATACTCCATCTCAGCCACTCGCAGCAAGGCACGTATCGTTTCGACGGACTGGATCAGTTCACCGAGTTGGTCCTGTACGTTCAGGTACACGTCGACACCGATGGAATCTGCTACCCGGCAAGCCACTTCCGCTGCAAACTGGAGCTTGACCAGTCCGCGCACCCCGGATTGGTGTGCTGGCTGTTGTGCAATACCAGTTACCGGATACAGCAGGTTGGCTGCTTCTACGTTGTTGTAGAGGAATACGCGATCCCAAGGGACCAGAACATCGTCGAAGACCAGTACCGCATCCATTTCTTCATAGCGGGACGCCAGCGGGTGGTCGAACAGAGGGCGCGTGCCGTCTTGCATCGGCTCACGGCACAGCATCCGCAGTCCAGGTGTTTCGACCGGAATCGCAAAGGCGAGTGCATAGCGCTCGTCTCCAGGCTTGAAGCCAGGGAACGAATAGATGATCACTTCATCTGTAATCGGAGCCAGCGTAGCCAGCATTTTTGCACCGCGCACGATCAGTCCTTCCGGTGTCTCTCTGACTGCACCCAAGTGCGTAAACATGTCGTTTTGCTCATGGGAGGTCTTGCTGCGGTCGTTTTGCGGGTTGATGATCGCGTGCGTCAAGAACAGGTCGTTATCGCGGATATAGCGATAGTAATTTCTGATGTTTACCGCCCAGTCGGGGTTGTACTTGTCGAGGAAGTCGGCATTGCTGTACATCGATGTCACGACGACGTTCAGGAAGTCAGGCGTTCTGCCCATCAATCCGAAGGTAGCCTTGGCAAAAACCTCGAATACTGCTCTGCGCTTTTGCAGATCTTCGTAATTTTTTGGCACCAGGAAAGCATTGTTGACGCGCTCCCCTGTCTCCTCACAGATGTGCGTGATTTGATCCTGGTACTTGGGGTCATGCTGCATGTCATACAGATTGGCCATTTCAAGAATCGGACGTTTGAATACTGGCTCCTCGAAAACATTGGTGATTTTGCGTCCCGACATCCATACTTCCGGCTGGCGGGATTTTACCGCTTCGATATACTGAGCGCCTGTGCGAATACCCATTAAGAAAGCCTCCTTTTTCCTGTCATGCTTGTCGTTGTTGTTTTTAAAAGATTACGAATATTTACCCTGTGCTTGTCACCCGCCTTTTCGCTTTACTTCGTTTGCGTGTGTTCCGCTCTTAGTTGCATTATAAACGCCATGCAAAATGCTTATTGTATTGTAGTTAACGTTTTGTTGAATAAGAAATGAAACTGTCGAAACTTTCCCAATAGCAAAAAACCGCCCTTGAGCCTTCAAGGCCAGGCGGTCTTCTCACTGGAACGAGAGGACAGGTCTACACTCATTCAGGATTACTTCCCCGAAGATTCGCTGTCGTTGCCGTTCTCGTCATTGAATTTATCCAGCATGGAAATCGCATCAATCAAATGGTTGTTAAAAATCTGCCGGGCGATTTGCAGCAGATCCACAATCAACGGCTCGCGCAGCGCGTAAAGCACCTTGTTGCCGTCTTTGGTTCCGTACACGATATTTTTTGCCCGAAGAATGCTCAGTTGCTGCGAGACGGCGGAGCCCTCAGTGCCGATCAGCGACTGCAGCTCATTTACATTTTTGTCTCCTTCTGCGAGCAGTTCTAGAATCCGTATGCGCAAGGGGTGAGCCAGGGCCTTGAAAAAGTCAGCCTTAAACTGTTGAAGTTCTAAATTCATCCGTCTCCTCCTTTTGAGTTGGTAAGAAGCGGTTTGATCGGATTGGACAGAAGAGCACATTCCTGAAATGCGAAATGTTTACATCCAATACACTTCTTATTTTCAAGTTTGGTCAGGGCAAAATCAATCGCTTCGCCTGTATGTTCAAAGAAATGTTGTTCGCCAATCATCCTGTATAATCCTGTTTTTTGCAGCATATCGCGCGGTTGCGCCTGGATGCCCGAGACGAGCACTATCCCGCCGCTTCTATGGACATGCTCCACTATGTCCGCCAGATTTTGCTCCGCCGTCGTATCCAGATAAGGTACTTTGCCCATCCGCAGCAGGAGGATCCTTTGGGTGTGCGGGAGCGTGTCGAGGACCAAGCTGCCAAATATTTTCGCAGCGCCAAAAAACAGCGGGCCTTCTACCGTACAAATCCGAAATTGCGGACAATCGTGCAGCTCTGACACGACATGCGCTCTCACTTTGTTGCTTCTGTCTTCATGATCCGGGAGCACCTTGGTCACCTTGACCGAATTGCTCATCTTCCATATAAACTGAAGGATAGCCAACGACAGCCCTGCTTCCACCGCTACAGTCAAATTGACGAACACGGTTAGAAGAAAGGTTACCAGCAAAATGACAGAATCACTTGTCCTGGTCTTGAGCAGCGAAAGAAACTCTTTTCGTTCACTCATGTTCCATGCGACTACCATCAACACCGGAGCCATGCTGGCAATCGGAATGCGGGAAGCGTACGGAGCAAACAAGAGCAAGACGGCCAATACAACCAGCGCATGGACAATCCCTGATACGGGAGACGCTGCACCGTTGCGAATATTCGTAGCAGTCCGTGCGATCGCCCCTGTCACCGGTATGCCTCCTACCAGCGGAGCTGCAATGTTGGCGATTCCTTGCCCGATGAGCTCGCGATTGCTGTCGTGCTTGCTTCCCGTCATCCGGTCCGCCACAACCGCCGAAAGCAGTGATTCGATACCGCCAAGCAGCGCAATGACCAGCGCGGGCTGCAGCATATTCACCATGCTTTCCCATGATATCGATGGCCACCGAAGAGCGGGCAAGCCGCTGGCAATCTCCCCGAAAGTGGAGCCAATCGTCGCCACCTGTCCGGGATAAAAAAGATTGGCCACGACGCCGGTGACGATCAGCCCGACTAATGGTCCCGGAATGCGTGGCAGAAGCCTGGGAGTAGCCAATATCAGTACAAGAGAGAGCAAAGCGGTGCCGATGCTGTAGACGTTCAACGTATTCAGATGGGAGATGACCTCCCCCATGCTGGAAATAAAATCCTCGTGTCTCTCCATGCCGGAAAGGCCGAGAAAATTGCCGATCTGCCCCGAAGCGATGATCACGGCGATCCCGGAGGTAAAGCCGACAGTGACGGGGCGTGGGATAAATTGGATCAGGGAACCAAGGCGAAAGACGCCCATCAATACCAGGATGATACCCGCCATGAATCCGGCAATCAACAGGTTTTCGTATCCGTAGACCATGACGATGCCGAGCAGGATCGGGATGAATGCGCCCGTAGGCCCGCCGATTTGAAAGCGGGACCCGCCAAAAAGAGAGATGAACATACCAGCAATAATAGAAGAATAAATGCCGTACTCCGGTTTGACTCCTGACGCAATCGCAAAAGCCATGGAAAGCGGAATCGCCACAATCCCTACGATCAGGCCTGCCAGCAAATCCTCTCGCAGTGATTGGAACGAATACCCCGAGAATCTCCCCCATGATGTCTTCACAAAGCATCCCTTCTTCTTTAGCATTATTGAATATTTGATTTTTAGAATATACGTAATATAATGCATGAATGTTGAAGATTGTCAATCACCGAAAGCACCCGAAAATGAAAAAGCGCCCGCGATGGAGATGGCGCTTTCTCTCCATTACGAACGCTTTTTTCTCTACCTAATAAATTATCGAAACTCGTGTACCTTCGTCCATTGCTTGCCGCCGTCCGAAGTCGTGTACATTACAGAAGGCTCGCTCGCATCAGTTGTAATCAGCCAGCCTTTTTGGGCGTCAGCAAAGGCCAAGAGCATCGGGCCGAAGCCGCTGAACTTCTGGTCCGATTTCCCCAGCGTCTTCCCGCCATCCTTCGTCCAGCCGATCGTATTGGGCACATCGCAGGCCATGCATTGTTCCCCCAGGAAGGCAACCTTCGTGTCCACGACGTAAAAAGGACCCGGACTCGACCCGCCAAGCGAAGGTCCCTCGCCATAATCTGCCGGGAACCCAGGAGCGGGACCTCCTCCTGCAGAGGACTTCGCGATTACGACCTGCCAATCCCCGGCGCCATTTGCGGTATGAAACAACGAGTATGAGGTTTGTGTCATCCCCGTACCGCCAATCCATTCAACCCAGGCATCTTCTGGCCCTGCTGAACGGATGATGGCATTCACAGGCGGTTCTACCACTTCACGGGACATCACGGTTTTCCACGTCTTGCCTCCGTCGACGGTTCGCTTCACCTGAGCGGTCTTCTGTTCCTGGGTGACTGCCCACCCATTTTGCTGATCGTGGAAATACGCCTCTCCTATGACATGCTCCGGAATGGACAACTTGCTCCACGTCTTTCCGCCGTCCGTCGTCCGCCAATTGCCGCTAAACGCCTCCTCTGGGGATACGAAGTGGAAAAAACCATTGCCCGGCACTTTCCCGGCAGAAGTCCAATCTTTCCCGCCGTTGGTCGTATGAAGCAGCAGACGTTCCCCGGCTGTTGTCTCATCCGCGGAAACGGCAGCCCATGCTTCCTGTGAGTTGAGCGCAAACAATTGGCTGACGGTGCCATCTACCCGCTGCTGTACCTGCCAGCTCTTCCCGGCATCCTCTGTCCTGGCAATCCAGCCTTCTCCACCGACCCAGCCCGTGGAAAAGTCGGCTAGTCGAACCGCTGTAACTTTCTTTTGGTCAGGCTGTGTCTCTTCTGATGAAGGCGTTTGATTATCCGTTTGTTGCGGGGGTTCGGTACTCGGGGCTGGAACTGGTTGCGTCGTCTGTACGTCACGGCCTTGGCTTTCCTCCGTGCTCGTCTGGCACCCTCCCACCAGCAAACTCAAAACGAGAGTAAGAATGGCTGCCCATGCTCCCGCAAATCGAATCTTCATTGTTGATCACTCCCTCAGTTGGTTGGGATGAGCCTTCCACTATGACTCTCTATCAGTTTTGACGGACTGCCTTCATAAATATTACAGCTGATTTCACTTGGCATCGTGAAAAATGATTCCCAACGTGTAGCGAAGCCCGGATGTGACCGTGCTGACGCCGTGACGAAGCGTGGCCTTGTAGAAGCCGCGCGTTCCCTGCACAGGCCGGTGATTTGTGGGAAAGACAAGCCCTTCCCCTCTCTCCAGAGTAATCACATGGCCCCTACTTTGCATTCGGGGGCGCTGCTCGACGAGAAGAAACTCGCCTCCGGTATAATCGTCTCCCTTTTGATTGAGGGCAAACACGACCTGGAAGGGAAAATAGACGTCGCCGTACAGATCCTGATGCAAACAGTTGTAGCCGCCAGCTTCGTATCTCAAGATCAACGGGGTAGAACGTGTCTGCCCTTGCTGGCGGCAATGCTCCAAAAAGGCGGTCAATGCGGACGGGTAGACCGATTCCTGCCCAAGCTGCTCACGCCAGCGATTGGCTGTTTTTGCCAGCTCCGGATACAGGCTCTCGCGAAGGTTTTGCAGAATGTCGGGCAATGGAGACTGATAGTAGCGATACTCGCCCACGCCGAAGCGATACCTTGCCATATCGATGGTAGCGCGAAAAAGGGCAGGCTCCTCATAACCGCGGATCAAATCGGCGCATTGCTCCTGGTCCAATAGGGAGGGAATTTTGGCAAATCCCTGTTCATCCAGTGTTTGTTGCAGCGTGTCCCAATCCCAAGCAGCCATTTTTGTCGCCAGTCGATCAGGCATGTTGCCGGCTCCTTTCCTCCCGGGAAAACTCCTGCTCCCCCTGCAGCAGCTTCTTTTTCATCTCCAGGCCGCCACGGTACCCGGTGAGAGAGCCGTTTTTTCCGATGACCCGATGGCATGGGACGGTGATGAGCAGCGGATTGGCCCCGATTGCCGCGCCTACTGCTCGTACCGCCGCTTTTTTGTCGATTCGTTCGGCGATCTCTGTGTAAGACCGGGTCTCCCCGTACGGAATCTCGCAAAGCGCGTTCCACACCTCTCGCTGGAAAGGAGTGCCGTGCCAATCCAACGGGATTGTAAAGCTGTTGCGCAAGCCTTGGAAATACTCGCGAAGCTCTGTCGCATACGGTCGCATGGCCTCATCGTCCTGTACAAGCTCGCTGGACGGAAAGTGCTGTTTCACCCAGGCAACCATCTCGTCTACGGGCTGATTGGGAGAGCCGACATAGCAGAGTCCTTTTGAAGTCGCTGCGATGTAGAGGCTCCAGTCCTCCACTGACAGCAGCGTCCAGAATATCGTGGACACAGGTTTCTTTTTCATCAAGCGTAACCTCCATGGCGGATTCATTTCGTTTCCCATTCCACGGAAAGTATACCCTCGATGACTGTCGTCTGTACGCATTTTTGAATGGATGAGCAAGATTATGAAGGAAAAATTTTTCGCTCCGGCTTCCAATACAACAAAGCTGCCTTAAATCGATGTATATACGCAGGCTTGCCGTCGATCCACACCAGGTACTTGCGCAAAATCGCTTCTGCTTTCTCCCTGTCGTACTCGGCCTCCATTATCGCCCGAAGATTATGATCGACAAACTCTTCCTCGGAGTCGTACCGATGCGTCTGCTGAAGATCGAGAATCTTGCAGTTCACGTCTATCCCCAGCTCGTACAGCAGATTGGTGATATGAATATAATCTCTTCTGGCAAAGCGGATGCGATATCCGAGCTTCTCGTAAATCTCCCAGTAATGCGGCTTTTCCGGTCCGCTGGTCAAGCCGACCACCGCGAGACGTCGGGCGGTATTGTTCATATGAAGCAATGCCTGGTCGATCTCCTGCATCCGGTAATAGCAATTCACTCCAAAGACCACATCATACGTCTTGGGAGATTCGTATTCTTCCCATTTGGCATGGACAAAGCTCATGTTGGACAAGCCTTTTGCCTGGGCTTCCTTCGCCAGATAATCAAGCACGCTGGCGGAACTGTCCACGCAGGTGAGGGACTTCGCTTTGCTCGCTGCGGAAAACGTATAATTCCCCCACCCCGGCCCTATTTCCAGCACTTCATCTTCGGGTTGAATCAAAGCAAGCAGCTCCCCGCAGATGTCAGCCACATAAGCATCAGGTTCGGGACGGTTCGATTTATCCTGCAAAAATTGGTTCCAGAACTTCTCTTCCAGCGCGTCGTCCGTCATGCGTGGCGGAAGTATGCCTTCCCAATTCTTCATTCCTTCGAGCCAGCGCGATTTGGAATCCAGCGACAACCTTACTCCATGGTACATATGGTTTCTCCCCTTTCTTTATCTGCTGACAGGACGAACGGCGGTCATTTTCAACCCGTAGCTGCCTGATTCGATCTCGACCTGTACACCGTATACCTGCTCGAGATGGGAAGGTGTACATACTTCCTCCGGTCTGCCGGATGCAAAAATTTTGCCGTCCTGCAATAGATAGATGCAATCCGAGTATCTGGCAGCCAGCTCCAGGTCGTGCAGAATCAGGATGACCAGCACCTGCTGCTGTTGGGCCAATTCCCGAACCAGCTCCAGCACCTCCAGCTGATGCCGGATGTCCAGAGCGGAGGTGGGTTCGTCCAGCAGCAGCACCTGCGGCTCCTGGGCCAGCGCGCGTGCAATGAGCACCTTCTGCCTTTCACCGCCGCTCAATTCATCGAGAAACCGTTCGCTCATCTCCGTAAGCTGCAGCTTGTCCATGATGTCGGTTACGACTCGCATGTCTTTTGCCGTGATGCCCCATTTGATATACGGTTTTCGTCCCAAAAGAATGGTCTCCATTACGGTCAGAGGAAAGCCGAAGGACGAGTGCTGCGGGACATAGCCCTGTTTTTTCGCCAGCTCATTCGCCGCAAACGAGCGGACATCCCGCCCGTCGAGCCACACCTTTCCTCTGGCCGGAGGGAGGATCGAAGCAAGGCTCTTGAGCAGCGTCGTTTTCCCCGCGCCGTTCGGACCGATGATGCTGACGACTTCACCGCGTGACATGCTCATCACGATATCCTGTAAAATGGTCTTGTCCCCGAATTGCACGGATAAGCCCGTAACCTGCATATACACGTGATCATCCCCCCTCATGCCCAGTAATCCCGGCGCTTTTTCACGAGCAGATAGACGAAAAACGGAGCGCCAAACAGCGCGGTAATGATTCCCACGGGTATTTCGACCGGAGACAGCAGCATGCGGGCTGCGGTATCAGACAGCAGCAGCAGCAAAGCTCCGACAAGACAGGAGCAGGGCAGCAGAAAACGGGTGTCCGTGCCGATGATGATCCGACTGATGTGCGGCGCAACCAGCCCGATAAAGCCGATAATCCCGGTAAATGCAATCGTCGTGGAGGCCATCAGCGTGACGATGAGCAGGCAGACCCAGCGGATGCGTTTTACTTTTACCCCTAACGTCCGCGCCACTTCTTCGCCGGCGCTGAGCGCGTTCAGATCCCAGGCGTACTTGATCAAAATTGCCAATGATACGACCAGCAGCGGGATCAAAATCTGCAGGACCTGCCATTTCGCTCCCCAGAAGCCGCCCATGAGCCACACGACCAGATCCTTTAATGCTTCGTTGTCGGAAAAGTACTTCAAGCCGGAGACTCCCGCCGAGAATAATTGGCCAATCGCCACTCCTGCCAGCAAAAGCACGGTGGTAGAACTGTTTTTTAGTCTCGCAATGCCGTATACGACAAGGACAGCCAGACAGCCAAAGACAAAGGCATTGAGCGCAATCATCCAATGCCCCGACTGGACCAGATTGATCCCAAACACGCTTGCCCCGGCTACAATCGCCAAGGCCGCGCCAAAAGCCGCACCGCTGGATACCCCCAAAGTAAACGGATCTGCCAGCGGGTTGCGCAGCAAGGCCTGCATGATCACTCCGGCGCACGAGAGCGAGATTCCCGTCACGATCGCCATGACGATCCGTGGAAGCCGCACTTCATAGACAATGTAGGTAAGCATCTCATCCGAGCTCTGACCGAATAAGATCTTAAGCAGATCGTACAGCGGCACCTCTACCGCGCCCCGACTGATCGCATACAGTGTCGAGGCGATCAGGAGCAGCATGGTTGCGCCGAGCAAAAGCAGCTTTCTTCGGACACTCCCCTGATACAGGGCCATGACCTTCCCTTCGATCGGCACGCGGACGCTCCTCTCTTTACTTTGCATCTTTATAGGAATAGGTCCATATCCCTTTGTACGGGACATTCAACCACTTTTCATAATACTCTCGCGCATATTGCTCAGGGTCGACGTCCTGGAACAAGTCCGGATACAAATATTTCGCCAGCTGCAGCGTGCCGATATAACGCTTGTCCGACCCTACAAAATTGGTGTAGAAGAAGTAGATATCCCGGGTTTGCCCTGCCTTGAGCCGGGAAACGGAGGTCGTTTTCATGATATTGTCCAGCGCTTCTTCAAACGGCTTGGCATCTTCCGTCTCGTATCCGCCCAGCCAGGTGCCATGCAGGGTAATCACATCCGGGTTGCGTTTCAGCACGTACTCCTCGTCCACCATGATCGTGGTCGATGACTCGGCCGGGTTCCACTCCAGATCCGCAGCATCCTTTCCGCCCGCCAGGATCGTGGCGTAGCCTTCTCCCACTCCCGGTTTTCCGCCTATCGACTGACTGGGAAAAATGCGATAGCCGCCGTTCGTATTGAGAAAACCTGCGGATAGTGCCAAGACGCTTTTCTTTTCTTCCTCCTTCAAGCCTGCCACGCGATCTGCCAAAAGCTGCTCGATGGAATGCTTCCACTCAAGGAATTGTTCTGCCTTGTCGGTTTTGCGGAACAATTTCCCCAGCAGGCGAAGCTCCTCGTCCATCTGCTCCGGCAAGTAATTATTGATGCGGACGACCTTGATCCCCGCAGGCTCCAGCTTTTCCTCCAGCGTCTGATCCGGCCGGTTGGTATATGCAAACACAACTTGCGGCTTCAAGCTCAAGATCAGCTCCAGATTGACCTGTTTGGTCTCGCCCACGTCCGGCTTGCCCGCCAATTCCAAATAGGGGTTGTTTTTGATCGTCGTATCGCCTGTCGCCAGAATGGCATCTTTTGCCCCCAGCAAGGTGATGGCTTCCGCCGTATTACGATTGAGCACGACCGCCCGCTCGATTGGCAGAGGCAGGGTGATTTCTTTGCCTGCCGTGTCCGTAAACGTCAGGACTTCGGGTTCGTGGGTTTCGGTGGCAGGCGACGCCTGATTCGGCGGCGATGATGGCTGTTCAGGCTCAGAGCTGGGCGCAGAAGCGCAGCCCGTGAGCAGCAGGATTGCGAATATGGCGATCAACCACGGTATTGTGATTGTTCTTCTCTGTTTTGTGATTGTCATCTCGGTTCTCTCCCCGATTTTATTCCTTCTTGCCTGTTTTCTTGGAAATCCCCACAGAAACGTCTTGTGCAGGTACGAAACCATTCTGATACGTATAGAGGAGATTTTCTTGCAACGGCTTTCCTTCTCGTACATGCTGCGTGATGATTTGCTGCGCCAGGTCAGGCGTCACATCCTTGTACCAGACGCCGAGCGGGTAGATCATGACGACGCATGCATTCTCACAGCGTCCGTTGCACCGGGTCCGCGTCGTATGTATCAAATGATCGGCTTCGTTCTCCCGGATGGCATCGCGGATCGCTTGTGTTACCTCCTCTCCGCCACGCTTCATGCAGCTCCCCCCATTGCAGATGAATACATGCTGCTGGGTTCCAGACAGATTCCAGGTTGTCATTCTCTCTCCACTCCCTCTATACATCTTATTGCGGCTTCATAAATCGTAATCATTACGTTTTAAGGATAGCTGTTGCTTTTTTCCATGTCAACTCCTCCACGACACGAATGTATACAAAAAGACCCCGCCATACCGGACGGGGTCAACGCAGATGATTCACATGAAATAGACACAAAAAGGCATTCTTTCCACGCTTCATCCACCTCTCCTTTCCGCGAAGGCACTTTGGGTGTGACAAACTAGGTAGGTCTCCTGGCTTCGGTTCATCGTGCTCTTTCGCCTTCCCCGGCAAACCGAGTGGCATCATCGAAAGAGAACTCACCTTTACAGTGGCGGGACCGCTCGGGATTTTCACCCGATTCCCTGTTACCCCTCGCTCTCGCAAGGGCACCTAGCAGCATCCGTATAAAATTTCGCACTCAGCTACAATTCCCTATATGTTTGGAAAATCCTTCATTGTTGATACATCTCCATCCCGAGACGGAGCCGGATTCGATCTGTGGGTCGTTACCCCCTCTTTTTCTGCCAGCTAAAATTACGAAGAAAGGTATCAGCAAGACCGGTAAGCAGTGCTGCACGGTCCACACAAAAATGGAGGAAAGAATGAACCAGGACACAGTCGTTCAATTGCGGGATGTTACGAAAAAAATCGGTCTGAAAACCATTATTCATACGATCAGCCTCGATATTCCGAGAGGAAAAGTATTTGGCTTGCTGGGACCAAACGGAGCCGGAAAAACCACCCTGATCCGCATGATGGTGGGCTTGACTTCCATCACTGGCGGTCATATCACGATCCACGGATCCAACGTGAAGCACGAGTTTGAAAAAGCGATTCAACACGTCGGCGCAATCGTCGAGAATCCGGAAATGTACAATTATATGTCGGGTTGGAAGAATCTGATCCACGCGGCCAATATGCTCCCTGGCGTGAATCGCAAGAGGATGAAAGAAGTAGTCGCGCTGGTCGGATTGGAGAAGCACATCCATCAAAAGGTGAAGACCTATTCGCTAGGGATGAAGCAGCGGCTTGGAATCGCTCAGGCATTGCTCCATCGTCCCTCTGTCCTGATTCTGGATGAACCGACGAACGGATTGGACCCTGCCGGGATTCGGGAGCTTCGCGATCATTTGCGAAGATTGGCGGATGTGGAAGGCACGGCTGTGATTGTCTCCAGCCACCTGCTTTCGGAGATGGAGCTGATGTGCGACGAAATTGCCATTCTGCGGGAAGGGAAATTGGTCGATGTGAAATCCTTGGAGGCTATGATGCATACAGATACATCGAACGTGACCGTCGTTCTGGATGTTGACCAGCCACAGGAAGCCTATGCGCTATTGACGCAAACTCCATTGGACATCTCATGCACCATTCACAATCAGACACTGACAGTAAAGCTCTCCAAAGAACAGATACCGTCTGTAGTCTTTGCACTCGCACATGCACAGATCAGCATCTATGAAGTGAAGATGTTGACGCAGACATTGGAGGATAAATTCTTGGAAATGACGGGGGTTCACTAAGTGTACAAACTGCTGCGCAATGAAAACATGAAGCTGTATTCCAAATTCGGCACCTGGCTTATGATGACGCTCCTTCTGCTGACCGTTGCTCTCATCGGAGTGGTGAGCCAATACGACGCTCCTCCACCAGACGTATCCCAATGGCGGTCACATGTCGAGCGAGACATCGAGCAGATGAAAGCCGGCATCCTAAACGAGCCGAATCCCCAAGTCGTCAAGCAAATGGAAAATCACATAAAAATAAAGGAATACGCCTTAGCTCACGGCATCGTCCCGCTCGAGTACACGCCCTGGAGCTTTACGAAGGAAGGGAGCTCCTTGATTCCACTCGTCAGCCTGTTCGTGATTTTCGCAGCGGGAGGCATCGTAGCGAATGAATTTGCCTGGGGTACGATCAAATCCCTTCTCGTGAAGCCTCACAGCCGGGCCAAAATCCTGCTGGCCAAATATGTGAGCGTCCTGCAGTTTGCACTGCTTCTGCTCGTGATGCTGTTTGCTGCAACCTTTGCCTGCAAAGGACTTTTCCATGATTTTGCTTATTGGGATACTCCCTATCTGTTCACAGATGCCCAGGGCAACGTTCAAGAAGGAAACATGGCTCTTCATCTATTCTCTGCGTATCTTTTGAATTCGGTCGAGTTGTTGTTTGTGGCAACGATCTCGTTTATGATTTCCAGCGTCTTCCGAAGCGCCTCGCTGGCGATTGGCATTACGATGCTGCTTCTCCTATTGGGCGGAATGACAACCAGCTTATTGGCTGTCAAATACGACTGGATCAAGTATACCCTGTTCGCCAATACTTCCTTGTCGATGTACATGGAGGGTTCTCCCTTGATCGAAGGAATGACGCTTCCATTTTCGCTCATTGTCCTGAGTATCTACTTTCTTGCTTTCATCCTTACGACATGGACCGTATTTACCAAGCGCGATGTGGTCAGGTAAAGAAAATGAAAAAGCCTCCACCCTGCAAAAGGGGGAGGCTTGATGCCCATTAGACGAAAGCATTTCCGGCAGCCTTTGGATTGGCTCCGTACTTGTTGTCCTCTTGGCTATCTTGGCACATAAATACGATCAGAACAATCGTACCGATCAGCGGGATCAAACCGATGAGAATCCACCAGCCGCTTCTCCCTGTATCGTGCAGTCGACGAACTGTTACACCTAAGCTAGGCAACAAAACAGCTAATGAATAAATTCCGGTTAATACCTGGGTAATTCCAATCATATTTTCCACGAGGGAAAGCACGATGGACACGATGAAGTTGAACAAGATGAACATCCAGTATTCTTTACGTCTGGCTCTACCTGTAAATGCCACGTAATCCTTCAGAACCTTCAAATACCATTGCATGAAAAACACCTCCATTCTTGCGGGAAATCCAATACACTAAAATATCATATCACCAAGCTTCAGGAAAAAAAACCGTGAACAGTTAGGTTTTCCCTATTTGGTTCCATGGAATCATTTTCCAATTAGGTCAATAGTAACGGTTTTGGGGATGACCTAAGACAGGCTATTCCTCAATCTTCCCTTCTGACAACGCTCGAATTTTCATCTTTTTGGTTTCTTCTTGAGTCAGATTCTTCCTGTTCTCCACAATCGCCTTTTCCCAGTCTCCATACATTGGATTGGGCAAGACGATAAATTTTGTGCCAAACAACGCTTTTGCCTGGTCGACGGCTTCGGCTCTCGCTTTTATACTCACGGGAGCGAACAGATCTGAAAAATCCTCCAGATTGTCCCCCATGAGCAAGACGATCTTATGGTCCTTCGCCACTTCCTGCCGTCTGCTTTCCTTGCTCGATGCCATCCCCTCCTCCCGAATGAACAAATGCCCTTCCTCAGCCTGCGGGAAGCCCAGGGCAGCCAAGCTCTTGAGGGTTGCTTCCCTGATGTCTGGAAGCCGATTCGTGACATAATAGACATCTGCCCCTTTTTCCACGACGTAATTCAAAAACTCTACTGAGCCGGGCAAAGGGGTAGCCACCTGGGATTCAATCCAGTTGCTCCATGCCTCCCCGGACGCCTCCAAACCCAGGATAATATCCACGGTATACCCGGATGTATCGATAATCGTATCATCGATGTCTACGATGACAGCCAGTTTTTCCTGTTTGGTGTTTTCCTCCAAAGCCTGATCAAACATCATTCGCGCAACGTTGAAAGCCTGGTAGGACAATGCCCTTCCTTCTGCCGACATGAGCCATAGCGTACCCGCTACCTTTTGCTCGACTAGCGGATTCTGGGAGATCACACTGCTCTGTGCGGATGGTTGGGGCGATTCTGCAGCTCCTGCTGTCGGCACGAGCACGAGGAATAAAGCAAAGACTAACGCGATTCCTTTTGTATTTCTCCCTGGTGGCACGTTCATCACCCTTCCGTATTTTTTACACACCATTTATTTCCATTGCATCGCGGATACAGGCAACACCTCCCTTCCCATCACCTTTGGCGGGCATAAGTATACTCGTCCTTCACAACAAGTTGTATGAGACTGCCCGCATTTTTTGGAGGTAATTCGCGAGTCGATTTATACATGATGGTGAATGACACCTGGTGATCCCTCTATTATCCTGAATTCAATGTAGGAATTTTCTAAATTTTTTAAATGCTAGGAGGGTGTATATGCCAAAGTGGCTACTCCGTATTTCTGTCACAGCCCTGCTCTTTAGTCTGGTAGCAGGGTGCAGTACAACATCTACCGACACGACGAAACCCGCAGATGGTACCCCGACCGTCGCCGAACCTTCACCAGCTGAACCCATGGTGCTGAACTGGAGCATTCCCGGTGAGCCGCCGACACTGGACCCCGGCATTGCTTCCGACGCTCCTTCCATGGACATGATCAATCTGGTGTTTGAAGGGTTGACCGCTGTCGATCGCCAAGGGGAGATGGTCAATGCGACGGCTGAGAGCTTTACCCAATCCCCCGATTTCTCTCATTACGTCTTCACCATCCGCAAAGATGCCAAATGGAGCAATGGCGATCCGGTCACCGCGCATGACTTCGAGTACGGGATCAAGCGAAACCTCGACCCCAAGACTGCCGCAGACTATGCTTATCAACTATTCTATATCAAAGGGGCCGAGGAGTATTACACAGGAAAAGGCTCGCTGGATGACGTCGGCGTCAAGGCAACGGACGACTACACGCTCGAGTTCACCCTGCGCGCCCCTACGCCTTATTTCCGTGAGCTGACCTCCTTTACCACCTATTATCCGCTGCATAAAAAGACACTTGAGAGCAATCCAGACTGGGCGAATGACGCCAAAACCATTGTTGGAAACGGCCCCTTCGTGATGGATGTCTGGGAGCACAAAGCCAAGATGGCATTCAGCAAAAGCCCAACCTACTGGGATCAGGCCAACGTCAAGCTGGACCGCATCGAGATCGCCATGATCGAAGACCCCAACACAGCCTTGTCCATGTTTGAAAACGGCGATCTGGATTGGGGCGGGTACCCTGCCTTCAACTTGTCTCCAGATGCGATCGGGAAGCTGAAAGAGGAAGGCAAAATTATCGTGGCGGACAATCCGGGGACGCGGGGAGTCATTTTTAATACAACCAAACCGCCTTTCACCAATAAAAAAATCCGCCAAGCCTTCGCCTATGCGATCGATCGAAAAGAGATCATCGACGGCATTCTGCAGACAGGAGTTGCACCCGCTTTCGGCTGGTCCCCTGTATCCATGGGCTTGAACCCGGACGGCTTCTTCAAGGAAGATCCGGAAAAAGCGAAGCAATTGCTGGCGGAAGGCATGCAGGAGCTCGGACTGAAGGAATTCCCCAAACTGACGTACTACTATGATGTCGGCGAGACAGACAAAAAGATCGCCCAGGCCCTGCAGGACAGATGGAAGCACACGCTCGGCATCGACATGGAAATTCGCACAGCCGAATGGAAGGTCTATTACGCAGACGTCCTCGAAGGAAACTACCAATTCGGCATTTGGCTGTGGGGCGCGGATTTCAACGATCCTATCAACTTCCTGGAGATGTTCAAGGACAAAGATGGCGGCAACAACGTCGTCCGCTTTGACAACCAGGAATACCGCGAGCTGTTGAATCAAAGCTACTATGAAACAGACCCCGAAAAGCGCAACAAGCTGATGTTCGACGCGGAGAAGATTTTAATGGAAGAAATGCCTGTCGCACCAATCCACTTCCGCGGAAATCCCTATATCAAAAACGACAAGGTGAAAGACTTTGTGATTCTTCCGCTTGGCGGCTCCTACTTCAAGTACGCCTATGTAGAAAAATAAGCGCAGATGTGAGTCTATCAAAAAAGCCGATTCCCCACTATAGGAGGAATCGGCTTCTTGCTTGTTTACATCGGCAGATTTTGGCTTTGCCCTGCTTTTCGGTTGCTGCGGGACCAGATTACTACCGGGATCAGCAGCAGCGACAAGACTCCCCCCGCAAACGAGAGCGTGGCATAACTGGAGCTTGCTACGATCATCCCGGATAGAGCACCGCCCGATGCGCCAGCCAATGCGATCAAGACATCGATCGTGCCTTGCGTTTTTGCTCGGGTAGACAGATCCGTGGCATCGACAATGAGCGCCGTGCCGCTGATCAAGCCAAAGTTCCAGCCCAGGCCAAGCAACGCAAGCGCGGCGATGAGAAGCAGCATGGAATCGGCAGGTGCCAGCGCGGCAAGGAGAGCGGCGGCGAGGAGAATCCCTCCAGATGCATAGGCCATCGCCGTTCGTCCGATCTTGTCGACGAGCACCCCCGTCAACAGAGATGGGAGATACATCGCGCCGATATGGATGCCGATGACCAATCCAACCTCGCTCAACCCATGTCCGTGGTGCATCATGTGCACGGGTGTCATCGTCATGATCGCAACCATTACGATTTGCGTCAAAATCATGACCGTCGCCCCGACAATAATGCCCCGGTTGGCACTTCCCCGAGTCGGGGAAGCCACATCAGCCGACTGATTCTGCTCTTTTTTCTGCGCGGCGGCAATCGCTTTTGCGACTACGTACGGATCCGGACGGAGCAAGCACAGAAGGACCAATCCAGCGAGGATGAAGGCTGCGGCACCCAAAATGAAAGGACCTGCTAGCGCTGGAATACCGAGCGACTCGGCAAATCGGCCCATTACATCCACCAGGTTGGGACCTGCCACAGCGCCAAATGTCGTCGAGACCATCGCGATGCTGACAGCAGTCGCCCGTTGGTTGGGCTTCGCCAGATCTGTCCCGGCATAACGGGCTTGCAGGTTGGTGGCTGTCCCGGCGCCATAGACGAGCAGCGAAGCAAACAGCAGAAGAATATTGCGATCCACCGCAGCTACAATGACCCCGATGGCGCCAATCCCCCCGGCAAGGAATCCTGCCGCGAGTCCGGCACGGCGACCGAACCGTTGCGAAAGCCGACCGACAAGCATCGCCGCTCCGGCAGATCCCAGCGTCAGCAATGCCGCTGGTATTCCCGCATAACTGTCTGTCCCCAGCATGTCCTGGGCCAGCAAGGCCCCAACCGTTACGCCCGCTGCCAGCCCCGCTCCCCCGAATATTTGTGAAATGACAACAATGATCAACGTCCGTTTGTACAGCCATCCCTGTTTTTCCGGAGAATTCAGGTAACTGTCTATCTCATCCGTTTTTTTCGACATGCGCTTGTTCCACCTTTTCCCTCACATGCAGCTCCGTTTTCATTCGGTGAATGATTCCGTCAGCGTGGAGGCGATTGAATTGTTTGTATTTTAGTTTTCTTCCAGAGGAATGTCAATTCTGTAAGCGCAGGAACAAAAAAACAGCCGGCACAGTGAGGGAAACTGTGCTGGCTGAGCAATCAGGCTTCGATATGCGTATTTGTCTTTTTCATCCGAATCATCAGCACCATGATAGCCGAAACCAGTACAGAAGCGCCCAAGAAGATGATGCCGATCTGGACCGAGCCTGTTCTTTCTGTAATCATCCCCATTCCATAAGGACCCAAGAAGCCTCCCAGATTTCCGATGGAGTTGATCACTGCGATGCCGATGACAGCGGCTTCTCCCAAATACACGCTGGACAACGCCCAGAAAGGGCCAAAGAAACAATACATGCCAACCATGGCTATGGTGAGCATGACCATCGACAGGACCGGGTTGGGCATGAAGCCCATCATCAGCAATCCGAAAGCGCCGATCAGAGCGGGAATAGCCGCATGCATGTACCGCTCCCCGGTTCGATCCGAGCGCCTTGCCCAAAACACCATCGCGACTGCCGCCGCAATGTTCGGCAGCATTGAAATCAATCCGATCTGGATGTTTGACAAAGCACTGGCGAGATCCTTCAAGATGGTGGGCAACCAGAAGGCGATGGCAAGCTGCCCGATCCCAAGCGTAGAGTAGATGATCGCCAAATACCATACCTTCGGGTTTTTCAACGCCTGCAAGTTCTCTTTCGTCGAATGGGTGTGGGCCTGTGAGTTGGTCTTGCGATCCTTCTGCAGCTCCTGAACCAGCCAGTCCTTCTCTTCTGCGGTCAGCCATTTTGCTTTTTCAGGTCGATCGATCAGATAGAAATAAGTGACGATTCCGAGCAGAACAGCCGGCAAGCCTTCCAGGATAAACATCCAGCGCCAGCCCTCAAGTCCAAACCAGTGAATGTTTGTCATCAGCCAGGTGGAGACCGGCGCTCCTATAATCTGGGAGGCAGCGATGGCGGTCATAAACAAGGCAATCGCACGACCACGTGCTCTGGCCGGGAACCAAAAGGTGATATACAGGACAATGCCGGGAAAAAAGCCCGCCTCTGCCACACCCAGCAAAAACCGCAGGACATACAGATAGCCTGCGCTTTGCACAAAGCCGGTCATGACCACGACGATTCCCCACGACACCAGGATTCGCGCAATCCAGACCCGGGCGCCAAGCCGGTTCAACAGGATATTGCTGGGTACTTCAAACAGAAAATAGCCAAGAAAAAAAATTCCCGCTACAGCTCCAAACACTTCACTGGTAATGCCGAGATCCTGATTCATCTCAAGGGCGGCATAGCCAATATTTACACGGTCCAGGTAAGCAATGATATACAAGAGAAACAGAAAAGGAATCAATCGCAGAGTTATTTTCCGGATCGTCCTCTGCTCGATCGCATCAGTCGTGATTTGAGACATTTGAATACCTCCAATGGATGGGGCGCCCCTTTTTATAATCAAACGAACTATGATACAATTCTTTGGAAGATATTTTTCTAATTTTGGATTTCCTGCAAGCTTTCCCCTCGACCGGATCGTTCCCAGCGATTCTGTCGAGTGCTTGCAGGGAATCATTTTTCTTTTTGCAGCCAGGTATCTTTCAACTTCTGGTTGACCACATTGTTCGGCCAGACGCCGCCCAATGCCTGGATCGCCTGCGCCGAGACTTGCCTGTACATCGTTTCCAGGGATTCTCTGGAGAACATCGCCACATGCGGAGTGTAGATGACATTCTCCAAGTGGATCAACGGCTCATCCCTGTCTACAGGCTCCCCCTCGCAGACGTCCAGTCCCGCGCCCGCAATTTTCCCTGTCGTCAGAGCGTCATACAGCGCATCCTTGTCGACAATCGCCCCGCGTGAGACATTGATCAGGACCGCAGATTTTTTCATCTGTGCAAATTCCTCGTAGGAGAAAAGATGAAAGGTATCCGGGGTAAGAGGGGTGTGAATCGACACGTAGTCGCAATCAGACAGGAATTCTGGAAGAGAGGAATGCAACTGAACGTTTTCTTCCGCAATCGACTGTACAAAAGGATCGTATACTGCGATGTTCAATCCCAGGGCCGATGCTTTCCTCGCCAGGCTTCGGCCGATTCTCCCATAGCCCAGGATGCCAAGATTTTTCCCCTCCAGGCGCTCAATCACAATCTCATTCCCAGGTCCGTAGCCGCCTTCTTTGGCCCTTTTGGCAAATCCCTTGATCTGTCTGTTGAAATTCAGCAGGAGCGCCAGAGCGTGGTTGGACACTTCGTCCACACAGTAATCGGGTACATTGCAAACGATGATTCCCTTCTCGGTAGCTGCAGGAAGATCGACACAATCAAGACCGATGCCGCAGCGGACAATGACCTCCAAATCAGGCAGTTCGTCCATGACCCTGCGAGTAATCGGCAGCGCAATCACCAAAATCGCGTGAGCATCCTTGCCTTCCCGAATGATCTCTTCTTCCGTTTTCCACTCCTTCCCGACAAGCTCGACGCCAGACTGCGCGAACTCCTGCTCGACGATCGCCCATTGCTCCTCACTTAACCATTCCTTATCCGCAAAGTAAGCCTTTTTCATCGTTGCCTCTCCTTCATTTCGGACTATACTTTCTCTTCCAACCATTCAGACTATTGATCCCGTTCAACAGCCATAAAGCATCCGAACCGACCAACACCAGCGAAGCTCCCCGCTGGATCCAGCCTTCTGCATGTTCGATCGAGGGACAAAAGATTCCCCATGGCTTTTGGAAGCGCTTGCACTCCTCGATAATGGAAGCAATGGTCTCCCCGAGCTTGGGATGTCCAAACTGTCCTGGGATTCCAAGCTCCATCGACAAGTCTCCCGGCCCGATAAAAAAGCCGTTGATGCCTTCGATGGAGACGATTTGATGGAATTGCTCCACGGCTCCCAAGGTTTCGATCTGAAGCCATACCTCATTCTGCGGTTCTGTCTCTACCAGATGCCCAATGTTGTACCCGTATAAAGAAGCTCTGCCGGGTCCCAGCCCGCGTTTTCCGTACGGCGGATATTTGCATTGCTCTACGGCCCGAACGGCTTCCTCGTAGCTGCGTATCTGCGGGATCAGCACTCCGTTCGCCCCCAGGTCAAACATTTTTCCGGCTTGATCGGGCCTTGATATCCTCGCCCATCTGTACGGTACCTGGGACATCGCTCGCAGCATCGACAAGGTATTCTCCTCGTCGTTCAATCCATGCTCCAAATCCATGACCATCAAGCTCATCTGATCAGCCAAAAGCTCTGCAATGCCAGGACTCCCCAGCCCTAAAAAGATTCCTACTCTCGTCATCGTCATCACCTCCTTTCTCGGTTCTCTCATTTCAACAGTTCCGAAATTTCCATCCCTGCCGCCTTCACCCATGCGGGATCGACTGTCTCCACTCTTTGCAAGGGACCAGCGACGTCGATGGACCCGACCACTTGCCCGTTAAAAAAGACAGGTGCGGCGATAGACGCGGCGTCTTCAATCATCTCTCCCTTGCTGACCGCATACCCCTCTTCCCGAATCTTGAGACACAGCTCCTCCAGCTGGGCTTTATCGGTAATGGAGTGTTTCGTAAAAGCTTGCAAGTCCTTTTCCAGATACGCTTTTCTCTCCTTCTCAGAAAGATGTGCCAGAATCACTCTTCCACGTGAGGTAATATGCAGCGGCCACTGATCGCCGACCTGTGGAGAAACCCGCAGTCTATGCGTGCTTTCAAACCCGACCATGCAGATGACCGTATCGCCAAAGCGCAGATTGAGCTGCACCGATTCCTTCGTGCGCTGCCAGAGCTCGGTTATAATCGGCATGGCTGTATAGATGACCGGATGTTGTTTTTGTGCAGACTGGACAAGCCGCCATATTCCCAGCCCCAGCCGATATTTCTGATCGTGATCCGGCTCTACGATCTGATACTGCATATACGTTTCCAGGATCCGATAGACGGTCGTCCGATTAATGGAGGTTATTGCGGCCAATTCTGCCGGGGATAACGGGCCATCTGCACGAGCCAAGGCAAACAGCACCTCCAGCGAATTGCTCACACCCTGCAGCGTCGAAATTCCCTTTTTCTCTGCCTCCATATACAGCACCTCCGTTTGTTCTCTAGAGGAACAATTTGTTCTCTATATGAATTATTGTATTTTACCATTCCCAAGCCGTCAATATCAGAAAATTTCGATTGCCGTGCAGCTATGGCGTAAAGCAGAAAAAAGACAACCCGGATTCGCTTGTCCAGGTTGCCTTATCACCAAACCAGCCGCCTAAGCCAAATTACTGTGCCGTATAGCCTCCATCCACCAACAGGCTGGTGCCTGTAATGAAGGATGCATCATCACTCGCCAGGAACAGCACCGCTTTGGCTACCTCCTCCGGTTTGCCGAGACGTCCCATCGGATGCAGACTGACCAGATGCTCGTTCATGGCTTGATTGCGCCCTGCAATCAATGGTGTATCGATATAGCCCGGGCAGACCGCATTGACGCGGATGCCTTGTTTGGCGTACGTAATCCCCAGCGTCTGGCTCAGCAGCTTGACGCCGCCCTTGGCGGAAGAATACGCCGTAACACCCGCTTTTCCGGCGTGACTGTGGATGGAGCCGCAGTTGACGATGGCACCGCCCGTACCCTGCTCAAGCATTTGCTCGATGGCGTATTTATCACTCAGGAAGACGCCGGTCAGGTTGATGTCAATTGTTTTTTGCCAATCCTCCAGACTGAGCTGATCGGCTGGCGCATCCTTGGCGATCCCCGCATTGGCGAACAGGATGTCCAGCTTGCCGTATTTGGCTACCGTTGCCTGCACCATCTGCTTCACTTCATCTTCTTTGGTGACATCCGTTTTGACAAAGAGCGTATCGTAGCCTTCCCCGTTCAACTGCTCGGACAGCTCTTGTCCGCGTGCGGAGAAGTCTGCGATTACTACTTTTGCGCCTTCTTTTGCAAAAAGACGAACCGTGGTTTCTCCGATTCCGCTTGCTCCGCCTGTTACAATCGCTACCTTGTTTGCAAATCTCATGTCAAATCCTCCTCATGTATGGATAAAGCCCTCACCTTATTGGGCTGTTCCCCCGCCGTCAATCACCATTTCGGCTCCGGTGACGTGCGCTGATTCATCAGAAGCGAGGAACAGCACCACGTTGGATACATCCTCTACTGTTCCCAGTCGACCAGTCGGTACGCCCTGTGCCAATTCCTCTTTGGAGTGTTTCGTAGCCTCCGAGGCATAGGCGACCATTCCGGTATCGATATAGCCCGGGTGAATGGAATTGACGCGTACACCGGCAGACGCATACTCGATCGCTGCATCCTTCGTCATGATGCGAACAGCGCCTTTGCTCGCCCCGTACAGGACATGGCCGGGAGCACCGATCAAGCCCGCGATCGATGAAGCATTGATGACAGAGCCGCTTTTTTGTTTGGCCATGACCGGCATCGTGTGCTTCATGCCCAAAAATACACCGGTCACGTTGATGGCCATCAGCCGATTCCATTCTTCCAGCGTGATTTCTGCCAGCGGTTTGATAATATAAATGCCTGCATTATTAAACAGGATGTCCACTTTTCCGTAATGCTTGACCGTTTCAGCCACGACTTGCTCCCACTGTTCCTCTCGCGTAACATCGTGGGCAATCGCCTGTGCCTCGCCCCCTGCTCCCTGAATTTCGGCTGCTGTCTTGCTGGCACTTTCCTGATTGATGTCCGTGACGATTACCTTTGCTCCTTCTTTTGCAAAACGAAGAGCTGTGGCCTTCCCGATGCCAGTGCCCCCGCCTGTGATAATCGCTACTTTCCCTTCCAGTCTCGCCATTTGTAAACGCCTCCATTTCGATGGGCGGTTTGATAGATGTGAATGTGTTTCGTGCCCTTGATTCAAGTATAGACCTTCATTATATTTAGTGACATGTAAATATAATTACCGTTCCTTCATTTTCACTTAAGGATGTGAAGCGCGCCATGCACCTGGAGCAGCTCGAATACATTGTCGAGGTGGCGAAAACAGGCTCTCTAACCAAAGCATCGCAGAACAAGCACGTCACACTGTCAGCAATTAGCCAAGCCCTTTCGAGTCTGGAGGCAGAGCTCGGCGTTTCCCTTTTTACCCGTTCCCGGCTGGGCGCAGTCCCTACACCAGAAGGACGGATTCTCATCAAGAAGGCCTTTGAAGTGCTGCAGAAGCTGCAAGAGCTTCGGGAGGAGGCGCAACAATTTACCAACGCGATCAGCGGCGAGCTCAGAATCGCAACCATTCCCGGCCCGATGAATCTGCTGGTAAACGCGATAGCCAGCTTTAAAAAGGACTACCCCCAAATTCGCTTTGAAATCACGGAAAAAGGAACGCAAGAAATCCTGGAGGACATCCGCCAGGAAAAACTCGATATCGGATTGATCATTTTATTCGGCGACCTCATTCCTAAAAACGCGGGGCTGATCTTTGAACCCGTATTGCCGGTAAAAATGGTCGCAGGGGTATCCAAGGACTCCCCTCTTGCTTTCCAGGACACTGTCTCACCGGAGGAATTGCGCCGCCATCCCTTCGCGCTGTACGAGGATGAATACGTCCAATGGTTTGTGGAGGACTTTTCTGCCACTTACGGTCCGGTAGACATTTTGTTTATGACCAACAACACCACGGCCATTCGCAATGCCGTCAGAGAAAACCTGGCTGTCACCCTCGGCATCGACTACTCCTTTATCGACGAACCTTATTTGCCCGTTCAGGATATCCTTACCCTGGACCTGGACATTCCCAAGCAGTCCGTCTATCTAAGCTGGGTCCGCTCTGAGGAGCGACATTTCTCGCAAATCTCCAAGAACTTTGCAAACCGCCTGCAATACGATTTGAAAAAGAGAATGGATTCTCTCCTCCCCTAGCTAACGACGAAAAAAGGCTGCCGGGTCATACGCGGCAACCTTTTTCAGGGGATCTCCTAACCGTGCAGCCCTCCTTCCAACCGTGGCCTCGGACGATAGGGACCAACCGGAATTTGAATGAGACTTGTTTTTCCATGCTGAGCCATCTGGTAGAGCTCATCAGAGGTGCTCACGTCATAGCCGAGGAGCGGGTGTCCGCCCATGCCGATGGCGGACGCCGTCAGCAGCAGACGCTGCACAAGCATTCCCGCCTCCATCTGTTGGATGCGATACCCTCTGTATCCGAGCTTTTTCAGCAGATGATTCCTGTCCCCCGCCACGTGAAAGCAAAGCGGCACCTGGAACAGATTTACATTGTCCAGATTCATACCCTCCTGCAGCCAATGCCGATGGTCGCCTGGACGAATCAGTCTCAGAGCATGTGCAGCACGGTCATACTGGTAGGCCCCGTCTGGAATATCCTCCACGTTGTAGAAACAGCCGTACAGGAGGACTCGGGACTCAGGATTCAGGCAGTCCTCATCCAAATCGTTCCGGTATGAAAAGGCGGCTGTCACCTCATGCAGCAAAGTGGCCAACTGCTCTCGGCTTACCTTGCCTAATACGAAATCCCGCTCCGGAGAATACCTCTTCTTGCATGCAGCCGCCAGGTCATAGGTCATCCGTTTTGCGTGCGGCAGCTCCAGCGCAGGTAGGTCGTAGGCAGCCTTCTCCTCTCCCCAAATCTGCCGGACCGACCGCAGAGATTCCAGCCGGGACGCTTCGTTTATTTGGATCAGCATCGGGTATTCCAGGACCTTTTGAGATCGCACGAAGTGGTCATGTCGTATAGCTGGCAGCTCCTGGGACAATTCAGCGGCTGAGACATTTCGATTCCCTTCATTCCCTTTCGCAAACCACGTTATCCCCGACTCCAGCGACAGCGGAATAACCGCGTAGACACTTTCCTCTCGCTCAGACACACCAAGCAGATGGTTTACCGCCCGATCCAGAAACTGGAAGTATACCCCCGATTCATAGCCAAACCGTTTCGATACCTCCAGCAATTGACCAATCAAAGCACCTGAATCCAGCCCTTGCAGACGATAAGCAAAGTTATAGTATTTATAAAAATTCTTCCAGAACATGGTTGCGACAAAAACGGCTCCGAAACAAGCCGAGACGTCACAGCGATTGCCAAGCGCCCGACTCAAATAAGAATCGAAATTACCCTCACGCAGCAGCACCAATCGGTGGTGCGCCACGTCGTAATGGTATATTCCGCTGGGAACCTCCTCCACTTTCAGATAGACATATAATTCATTGGGATACATCGCGCCCCCGGAAGGAACAAACCGCCGATAGGACTGCATCGTTCCGATAGCTTCCTCTCCGGAATCCCAGTCAAAGGCCGTCTGGCTAAATTGAGTAAGCCCGAATGCATACCAGAGAAAATGCCCCAGTTCACGCAGATCTGCCTTCGCAGGCCTTGCGCTTCCTTCCAGTGTGAGGGGTATTTCCGCAGATAGCGGTATGACAGGCAAGCCGCGGTAGAGTTTAAAGGGCAGCGGCGCATCTTCCCAATCCACCTCAAAGTCAAGCGGCCTTGCCTTGTCTGTATCGAAATGCAGCTGGTGCAAAAACGCTTCCAGACTCATCCTTTTTCCCCCTCGTCATGCCTTATGGAAACGGATGCGGATGCGGATTCAGCTGTTCAAATGTCAACGGCTGCTTCGCGTACCCGAGCTCCACCGGCACACGCAATACGCGATCCAGCCCTGACAAGCGGGTCAGATGATGTCCGAACGTCATCGGCAGCATCCCGGGAATCAGCACTTTCACACAATACAGTCCGTTTCGCGAAATCTCAGGGGTCGTCTGGTCCACCACGATCACATCCAGGTTCAATCGCTGGAAGGTCTGAAGCATGTCTTTCAGATCATCAGTCAGGTCAGCATGCCTCGGCTTTTGCCCGAATTCCTCTTCAAATGTGCGCAATGGACGTGAATCATCCAGCAAAAACTGCAGGCGCTCTTCTGCTTCCGGCAACGCATACAGCATGGAATGATGCTCCATTTTTTGCACCTGATAAGGATCGTGGAGCATCCGCACGTAATCCTCCCTGTTTGCCTCAAACTTCGCATCGAGTGACAGCAGCATGGCGGCCAACTCGTGTATTGAGCTTTTCACCGCCCGAACAGGGTCCGGATGAGCTCCGCCAGCACAAATCAGGTTTACTCCCTTTTGCTTTCTGTTTTTTGCCAGTGTCCACACGCTGGGAATCCCGTTCTCCATCGTCGCGTTATACATATGGACCTCATATCCCGCCACCGCCTGCAAACGTTCAAGCATCAAGCACAATTCCTTGTCGTTAGCCGAATAAGGGTCAAGGCGCGGAAGACTTAGTTCTGCGTACCAGGTCAAAAGGAACGAATCACGCTCTACCACTTCCAGGATGCCGTACAGAATGGCCTCTTCCATGCTTCCCCCCAACGCGCATCCGTTGGAGGTTTCAAAGACAAACCCGTCTCTGCCGCCCATGCTGTAATAGGCGAGCAGCTCCGGAACCAATATCGGACGCTCTTGCAGGAAGGAATAGCCCCATACCCAAGGGATACGCCGATCGGGATCAAATCGTTTGAATGGAAAGCCGCTCTTCTCATACTGTTCCTTCGCGTGCAGTCCTACCTTCACGGGATCGAGCGCATCATCCGCGAGATTGTGATAGCTGTCGTGGACAACCGTCCGTTTCCCGCGAGGCGCCAGACCGCAGTACCGTTCCAAGCCCTCCAGGATGGCTGTCATCTCGCTGTGCAAATAGGAATGAGTACGACCAGAGGTGGATTCGTCTGCCGTGAACAAAGGCAGATTCACGCTCACATCGGCAAACGGCGACACCAGGTCGCGCAGTTTTCCATTTAAAAAGCCTGTCCGGTAATCCAGATACTCCTTGCTGAGAACTTCTTTCAGATCATCCAACGGACGAGAGCGGTAGCTGTCGGCACTAAGCTTGGGATTGGGTTTCAGGACTATACGGGCACCCAGCGATGAATCATCCGGCATTTGACCGCAAACCTCACAGGAAGGATCGGGCAAAAAGAAATGGCGTGAGCTTTTCAACGTTTTCAGATTGATTAAAAACATCCGGCTTTCCAAGTGGGCTTGCTCGCCTTTCAGCACTCTCTGCACTTCAGCAGTGAGCACCTGCGTCACCTGCAAAAGGCCTGAATGCGTTGCCCATGCGTCACGAGAGATTCCCCCGTTCTCCCCCAAACGCTGTTGCAGCTCCCACATCTCCTTGCGATCGCGTCCGGCCATGAGATGTCGCAGATCTGCACATTGGGAACACCCCGGTTCACCGGGTCGAATCAGAGGGCCGACCACGCCTTCCCCAAAAGAAACGAAACCGCGCAGCCACGGGATGCCGGATGGCTGCAGCAGCACTTCCGCCTCCTGATGAACAGCAGGGTCCCAGGCATCATGCAACAACAGAGCCAATTCCGTCGCCTCTGGCACTCCGGCCTTCAAATCGTCCTGACGAACCATTCGGCACAGAGTGGACAGTTCTTTGCACACGAAGTCCGCCAGCACCCCTTCCCCGACAACCAAAACAATGCCGCTCACCAGCCCCCCTCCTCTCGCAGCAACACTCCGTACACGCCTGCCAATTCTTCTTTCTGAAATGATTCCAGTGCCAAATCAAAGAGGATCAGTTGTTTACGATGACTTTTCAATACCTGCAAGGCGGACTGCAAAACATCCTGATGGCAGGACGCATCATCGAGGGAGGGGATCACCAGACATTGCGGTTCCTTTTCTGCCAGAAGAACGGATGAAGCCTGACGTACATGCGGCGCAGGGAATTCTCCTTCGTTTTGCGCATGCAGCAGTGCCTGTTGCAACGACTTTCGCAACGCCAGGGTTACATGCAAGCCTGCGCTGCCGTACCAGCGTCCGCCCGAGCCGACCCAAACAACAGGGAAGCCGAGCACTTCCTCTCCCAGTCCGATCTTCGGTGCTCCCTGCATGGTGGTCAGTGCTTGCAGATAGTACTGACAACGTGCATCTTCTACCTCGCTTACCTTCATCGGAAAGACAGAAGGAATCTCAACCTTCTGATTTTTTGCCAGTTCATTCGACAAGCACCTTAGCAATCCGCGGCAAACCCCCTCCGCCTTCGTCTCTCCTGCTCCGACACCGATGAAATCATCCGGTCCCGTCCCTTGTACCATACGCATGGCATAGGCTTCGATTCCCTCCAGGCCCGCTTCCCTGCGCGCCTCCTCATGCGTCAGACCAGTACACACCATCTCCGGCAACAGCCCAGCAGGTCCCTCGGACAGCGGATCGACAGCCTGGATGCGGCACTGCGCCAAAGGAAGCTGCTTCAAATCCCCTTCCTCCCAAATATGGAAGATCCCCGTTTCCGCAGAGGTCAACGTGCTGAAATAAGGAATCAGGCCATTCGATTCGCTTCTTTCCTCGTTCTGTTCGAGATGCCGTTCTAGGTCTTGTATCCTTTCCATTGTCATGTTTCCTTGCACTAATGGATGAGGCAGGAATGAATGCCAGTTTCCCTCCAACGTCTCCAGATCAAGCAGGAAAACTTTGTTCCTCGCCTCCTTTTCGTTCACGCCTGTAATGGTTTTAAACCATTCAAACACGGTCACATTCGCCAGCATCGCTCCGGCTGTGGAAGAGTACACATGCAGCTCGTGTTCATTACGGATCGCAGATTGATGCACACGGCGCCACGCCGATTCCCAGCATCCTTCAGATTCAGGATGTACCAGCGGACCCGCCATTCCCACCTGCTGCAGGCAAATAGCGGGGAATAACAGCTTGCCCTCTTCTCTGCAAATTGCGTTCAGCTGCCGCAACTCCTCTACATGGCCGTCCGGTGATACGTACAAGATGGAATCAAACGGCTTCACAGCCTCGCGCCATGAAATCTTTTCCTCCCTCTGCTGACCAAGCTCCACAATCGCGACCTCAGGGTCCGTCTTGCGGGCATGTGCTGCCAATTCCTCAATCCGCTGTCGATTGGTCGGTATCGAATCTGTGATCAGCATATGGAGCTTGGGCAAGCCGGAATCCAGCAAAGCTGCAACGAGAGAGACAAAGATCGGACCGGAGCCTATCGCCAACACATTCGCCTGACGATAGGACATGAAACGGTAAGCACCTGAATCCGCTACATTACGCAAGAATTCAATTTGCGGGGCATACTTTTGGAGGATCTTGTCCGCCAGCTGATGAGGACGTTCTTGGCTCATATCCTGAACAAAACCGTTTTGGAATAAGCTTGCTGCAATGTCATAGACCCGCTCCTGGTATTCTGCAGGCAAATCCTCTGTCAGTTCACCCAACGTATGCTCCCCGTCAAATACAGGCAACAGTATTTCAATCCACTGATCAATCCCGTTGCCTTCCATTCGGAACGACCCTACATTGTTGCGAAAATACACACTCCCCTTTGGATCAGGATAAAAAAACGTATCCCTTTTCACTTTCAGACGCATCGAAGAGTCCAATTTTGTCATGCCAGCCCTCCTTGCCGTGAGCCGTTCTCATAATCCGCCATCACTTTCATCGTCATCTTATGTACCTCTATTTGTCCCTCATGCCAGATCTTTTAAGAGGCAGCCCCTGACAGCCTAGCCACGTGACTGGGCAGGAGCTGCCTCTTCATTCAGACAAGCGCGATTACCTGTGGAAGCCTAGAAACAACGGGCGCAGCGACTGCAACGGAAGAAGCAGTTGAAGAAACAGTTGAAAAAACAGCTGCAGAAGCAAAAACAGGAGCAGCTGCAAGAACAACTGCATGAGCATCTGCATGAGCATCTATGCGAACAGCTGCAGCTACCGCATCTTCCTTGAACCAGCATGGCATTTTTCTGACTTTCATTGTCCCAGGGAGTCACGTCCCCGCCCTTGAATTTGTCTACCTTCAGCTTTTTCAGCTCTTTTTTGAAATCGTCCATTTTTACCACCTCCGTGATACCAACATGTAAACGAATGCCCATCGATGAAGCTACAATAGATTTATGAAAGATGATCCGCTAATGGTTCCTCCTCCAAAAGCCCATTTTTTGGATAAAAAACACAACAATCCCCCCACCGTCTATCTGGTGGGGGGATCTGGGTTTATGCTTGCTTATTTCGTTCTACCTTTTGCACAAAGTTCGCCATCAGCTGCTCCAGCAGCTTGCGGCCCATCTCATCCGTAAATTGACCTTCCTCATCAAACTTCAAATGAAGCTGCGGAACCAGCACCTCCGGACGATTGACCGTGTCCAGATTCAGCGCGAAAAGCTGCTCGCGCAGATGTAGCTGTCCTCGTGAGGTGCCGAACCCTCCTGGAGTTCCTCCCATGATCGCCGCAGGCTTCAAAGCGAGTGGCGTGCCTACTGCTTGGCGAGACAACCAATCCAACGCATTTTTCAATACACCGGGAATGGACCAGTTGTACTCCGGAGAGCTGAACAGGAAGCCGTCTGCCGACTTGCACAATTCCACGAGCTTCAGAACAGCCTCTGGCATATCCTCTTCCAAATCCTGATTGTAATGGGGCAGCTCCGAAATATCCGCCAGTGTGAATCTGTAGTGCTCAGGCAAGTATTCTTTTGCGTTCAGCAGCAGCTTGGTATTCAGCGATCCTTTGCGCAGGCTGCCGGAAATGCCGACGATATGTGGTTTGCCAGTCATATGTGCTCCTCCTAAGTATACTTACATATATTTTATGTTTAGAAACTCTTGATGTCATTATACTGAAAAAGATTCCTTGATGGAAGTTTTTTATCAAAAAGCATGTCTTCCTGCAAAAAGAAAACCAGCTGAAGCCACTCTAGCTCTTCTGCCGGTCTGTCAGGTCTGACTGTTGCTTGCTTATAATTTCGCGATGAACTGTTCGATGATCTGATTAAACTTCTCATCATGCTCCCAAAACATCATATGCCCGCCCAACACTTCAACAGCTGATTGCGGGGCATGCTGGGCAACGAAGTTCTTTGCGATGGGCGCCCAATGCTCGGCAACAATCGTAAGGGTCGGCACCGACTCGCACGCAAGCTTGGCTTCCGCCCGATAATCCGAGAACATGCCGGACGCGAAAAGATTGGCCGCGATGTAATGCGGTGTCTTGAGAGACTGCTCTACGATCCAGTTCAGCTCTTCTTCCTGCAGTTCTCTTTGCACCATAATGCCCGTCGCATAGGCAGATATAAACTCCCGTTGCTTTTCCGAATCTCGCAAATACGTGTTAAAGGCCGCCGCAATCTCATCGAGGGGTCCTTCCACCCAATCCTGCTCATGATTGATCGATAGCGGCTTCGGAGACAAGTCGACAAAGACGAGAGATTTTATATGCTGGGTTCCATGCTGTCTGATGTACTCCCACATCGTCAAGCAACCGAATGACCAGCCTATCAATGTCACATTCTTCAATTCCAATGCTTCTATCACTTTTGCCAGATCAGAGCCGTGCGTCGTGTAATCATTCCCGTGCATGGTGATAGACGATCTTCCATGGCTGCGCGGGTCGATGGCAATGACCCTGTTCGTTTTCTGAAAATGCTCCACTTGCTTGTGGAATACTTCCGTCGTAAATGTCCAGCCTGGAATAAACACAAGTGGATCGCCACTTCCTACATCCTGGACAAAAAGCTCAACGCCTGGTTCCACCTTTACGTACTTGCCGCCTTGGTTCATTTCCGTTCCCTCCACTTTTTCGCAATAGTAAGATAATAATTCGGGAAAATTCCGAAAAATCCTTGCGATTGTACCGTTTTAGCGATAACCCCCTCTTTTGGCGTTTGGTAATAATTAGCCAAATCCCTGGTAAGAATATGCAGAACACGACCTACAAAAGCAAGCAGGTGGTTATCTGTGGTGAGCCAATTCATTCAACAATTAACGGATTTTATGGGTAATCCAACAGATTTAACGGTACATCCGCTCCCTCCTGCAAAGGGGACAGACCCCGAAGCGGTTCTACTTTATCTATCAAGCATTACAGATGCATCCAAGATTCGTGAATGGTTCCTGCAACCCGTCCTTTCCGCCCTTGTCCACAATCAGGATATTTCTGATGTGGCAGAGCTGTTCGTTCATCATGGGTTCCCGGTAAACGGAAGCACCATCGAGAAGAAGGTCTCTGCGATTGCCCTCCAGTTGTATGAGGGGAAGTGTGTTTTGCTCGTAAATGGCCAACAAAAAGCAGTAGCTGTGGATGTCTCCCAATGGCATGACCGCTCCGTTACAGCGCCAGAGATCGAACATTCCATCATTGGACCGCGGGACGCTTTCGTGGAAGATATCGCGGCGAATGTATCGATGATTCGCAGGAGGATTCGCCATGAAAATTTGATCGTAGAGTCCTTTGAAATCGGGAATAAATCCCGGACGCAAGTGAACCTGGTTTACATGAAAGGGCTTGTCAATCATCAGGTGCTCGAGCAGCTCCAGCAACGTTTGCAGGCCACAAACCTAGACGTGCTTTTGGATACTACCCAATTGGCCGATTTGATCGTGAACAAAGGCAAGTCGTTTAACCCGTTTCCTTTGTTTCAAGTGACAGAAAGACCCGATAAAGTGGTCGCCTCAATCATGGAAGGGAGAATTCTTCTTTTAGTCGATACAACGCCGACTGGTGCGCTTTTCCCAGCTACGGTGACCGCTCTCTATCAAACCACGGATGATTATTACTTTCCTGCGCTGTCGGGCACTTTTATTCGAATCGTTCGCTACGTTGGGTTGCTCATTACACTTTTTCTTCCCGGAATCTATGTTTCGATCACCTCCGTAAACTACGATGTTCTTCGCATCCAGTTTATGCTGGCAGTCGCGGCAAGCCGCGAAGGGGTTCCTTATCCGGCGTACATTGAAGTATTGATCATGATGACCTTGCTAGAGTTGATCAACGAGGCTACTGTGCGATTGCCCAAAGTAATTGGCGGAACAGCCACGATTGTCGGCGGTCTGATCATTGGAGCCTCCGTCGCCCAATCCCATTTGGTCGGCAATATTATGATTGTGATCACGGGAGCAGTAGCCATTGGCAGCTTTACGGTCGCCAACTACATGATCGGCGTCGCATGGAGGATCTGCAGTTATGCCCTCGCGCTTCTAGCCATCCCTTGGGGGTTGAACGGGATCGCCATAGGCTCTGCGTTCATCCTGTTGTTTTTATGCCATATCAAATCACTGGGAGTGCCCTATCTCTCCCCCCTCAGTACATGGCAGTTCAAAGACTTTTTCAAGGATATGCTCTTCCGCTTGCCTTTGATGCTGCATGCGATCCGTCCATCCATTTATAGTCAGGCAGCGAAGGGCACCAAACGACTTTCGCTCCAGGAAGGGGAGGATACCCTTTGATACGGTTATCAAATGAACCCAAGCTTCACTACCCAATTCTGTTATTTATAACCATACTCCCTCTTACTGCCAGCCGGCCGGTCTCTGTCCTCGTGGATGCCGTGGGAAGAAACAGTGTCTGGTTTATTTTTCTGATTGTACTATTGGTTATCGCAGGAACCTGGATGAACCTGCAAATCAGCAGGCGCCACGGCAATATTTCCCTGATGCTGGCAAGCGGCGAGATCCTGTTTCGGTGGATTACTCCTGTCACCTATATCCTGTACGCAATCCTTTTCTTCGGTGTCGCCTCGTATACCATCGCTCTGGGAGGAGACCTTTCATCACGCGCCCTGCTCTTTAACGACCCGAGAAATGCCATCCTCTTCTACTCGATCGTTTCGGCCTGTGCCGCCCTGTTTCCGATCGAGACGCTGCTGCGGTATTCCCAAGTCGTTATGATTTTAGTTGCTCCCCTTTTTTTCTGGTGGCATCTTCCATGCTCATGAATGCTCATTGGAGCTGGCTGTACCCGTTTTTTTACGCAAAGGAAATCGTTCATCCATTATCAGCTATTGCAACGCTCATGTGCATTTTTTCCCCGTTGGCGGCTGTCACCCTGCTAAATCGCAAAGATACAAAAGTTTCTTTTCGCGCGCTTAGCCGTTACATTCTATTTTCCGCTGTATTTTTGGCCTACCTGGCCATGGTGAGCATTGCTACATTTGGTATTCACACTTCTAAAAAAATCGAGCTGTTGACTTTTTACAGTCAAAGCGCGGTTCATCTCGAAACCTCCATTTTCTTGAGAATTATCTTTCTGAATTCCATCCTCTTAATCTATTTCAAGATCGTGGGCAACGCCTTTATGCTGCGATGCGCAGCGCTTGGCCTGACCCAAACCTTTGGGATCAAGCTCGGTGCAATCCCGATCCTTCTGCTGGGAGGAATGTGTGCGCTGATTTTGTGGATGATCGATCTGCCTACCTTCTTTCAGAAAGCGCCTGTCTGGTTGGGCTACTACAGCTTCGGTCTCATCGTGGTCTTGCCAGCCTTGTTGTATTTTCTGATGCTAGTAAGGAGAAAGACGGCATGATGCTGAGGCGATACCTGTATCTCGTTGTCTTGATAGCCATGCTCATCACCTCAGGCTGCTCCAACGCAAAGCCATTAAATGTTACAGCCATTGGCGTTGATAAGGGTAAAAAAGGCGTCGTCGTTCACACGCTGATTGCTGTCCCGGGGAAATTTTCTTCCATTGCTCCAGGTGGCGGCGGAGGATCAACGAGCCAGAATCCGAATTATATCTTGAGTGAAGAAGGCACAAGTATAGCGGACGCCTTGTATAAAATGAAACGGAAGTCGGCCCGAAGCTTGAATTTTGGCCATACTCGGGTACTCCTGTTTTCTGATGAACTGGCCAAAGAAGGACTGGATCATTTTCTCGATATTTTTATACGCAGAGAAGAGTTCCAAATAAACCTATGGGTGCTTACCACGAAAGGAAGCACCAAGAAGATTCTACAGGTGAAGCCGGAGGTGCCAGAATCCCTTACCGATTATTTAGTCGATGCTCTCTCCCAAACAGGGTCGGATACCATGGAAATTCTCCCTATCTTTCTTTATGAGTTCTTTAGCTATCTGAATGAGCCCGGGAAGTCCCCGTATACCTTGGAAATCGACTCCCAAAAAGGGGGAAACAAGCTTGAATTCAAGGACCTTGTCTTATTTCGAAAAGGAAAAATGGTTGGATATCTAAACCCAGAGGAGACGAAATATCTGAACCTGATCAGCGGCAGGCGCTTGAAATCGACGTCGATAACAGTGAAAGATCGATCCTATGTCGTGTTAACTTATAAAAGCAAGAATAAAGTCAGCGAGGAAGGCATCCAACTGGACTTCAACTTTCAGATTGAAGTGGACGAAACTCCGACGGAAGCCACGCTCACGCCTGCAAAGCTGAAAGAGCTGGAGACTGCTGTCGCGGATACCATCAAAAAGGATATCGAGGGCCTGATCAAAAAGCTTCAGAAACTCAAAGTGGACCCTGCAGGTTTTGGAGAAAAATACAGAGTTGCACGCGGGGGCGAATTGCAGGCAGACGAGTGGCTGGAGGATCTCTTCCCCGCGATGCCGGTTCAGGTCACGATCAAGGTTCGTATCGAAAGAACAGGGATGTTGTCCTAACACAAAAAGCCGCCAAGTATGGCGGCTTCTCATGACATTTGGCCCTGGGAAGGATTGAATACGACAATCATAGCTCAAGAAAATGCTGGCCCTATTCGATATTACCTGCGAGCACTATGTTCCCGGTGCTTCCCGCAATGAATATCCCTTTGCTATTCGCATCACTCGTAGCGTTGTTCGAGATGATGTTTTGGCTGTGCCCTCCTTCTGCCACATAGATTCCGTAAGCGGCTGTTCTCGTTTTGTAAGAGGGCTCTGCAATGTTTTCATTGACGAGTCTATTAGAAGTAATGGTATTTTGACTTGAATTAACGTAGATCGCCGTTTTGAAATAATCCGGCATGGCATCATTTTGTCCTGGACATTGAATCATATTGGCTTCCACGATATTGTCTTTTGAATTCAAATAAACCCCGATTCCGCCTGCATACTGAATGTCATTCCCGAGGACCATTGATTTTTGCCCGGCCAACCAAATGGCATGTTCCTTTTGTAGCCAGAATTTGTTCCCGATGATCCGCGTTGGTCCCCCTTTGACCAGGATACCCAGCTTTCCATACCCCACATCATTCCCGCTGATGAAGCTATCCCAGAAGGTTCCCTCCAGCGAACTCCCTTCACACTGGTAAATCGTGTTTGACAGGATTCGATGCACAACTCCTGTATGACTGACAATGCCATGCCTTCCCATATGGGCAATCAGCGTGTGAGTAATGGTCACGTAATCTGCGCTGTCGATCAGGATGCCATCCGTCGACGACCGTTGATCCCCTTTGATGCCAATTCCCGAAATCAAAACATCCTTCCCTACAACTCTGACGATGCTTTGCATGTCTGGACTACCCTGGACAAGGTTGCTGCCCAGATCAAATTCATAACGATTGGAGGATCCGCTTCCAATCAATTGAACGCCTTGGGGCAGTTCTATTGTTTTTTTCAATAGATAGTTTCCTGATGGAAGATATACCTTGCCGCCATTCTTCATGACATTATGAACAGCTTGTTGAATCGCTTCGCTGTCATCGTGTTTGCCGTCCCCTTTGGCGCCAAAGTCTTTTACTGAGACATCAGCATCCGTCATAACCTGGACTTCTCCGCGATCCAACGCAGCAAACGTAGCCACCGCATTCACTGGAGAAAGATTAACCGTGCCTAATACAAGTATGAGAAAAATAACACATAAGATTCTTTGCGTGAGCTTCCGCATTGATTACCACCGCCATAAATGATATCCCTATCTTTTGGTATAACGATATTAAATCTCTTTTGCTATACCCCAAAGAAGAGAAGCATAAACGATTAGCATCGAAACGGGCACAAAATAATGGAGAAGGAAGTCGATGAATCCGTCGGGATTCTCAGCGGTTTCGAAGAGGTTCGCAAGCTTGCTGAGGAATCAACGAAAAGCTCGGACCAAAAAGAAGGAGCCACGATAATCGGGCTCCTTCTCTCATTTCTCTATCAGCTTCGCCTTTACTAGCACCCGTTGGACGATAGCCGCCGTCTCTGCTCTTGTCATCAGGTTCTTCGGCATTAGTCCCTTGCTTGTACCATTTACCAGTCCATTCTCGACTGCTGCAGCTACCGCGTCTTTAGCCCACGAATGAACCTCCAGGCCGTCTGGGAAACGGTTCAACTGATCATTCACATCCGTGCCATGGTTTGTGGTTTCCATTCCCGCCAGCTTCATCGCCCGCGCGATCATCACCATTGCCTCTTCCCGTGTGATCGACTGAAATGGGCGGAATGATCCGTCCTCATATCCATCCACGATCCCGTATCCCTTTGCTTTCGCTGCAGTCCCTGCATACCAGTCGCTGGCGTTCACATCCCTGAACACGACCGTATTCTCGTCGTCAGCCAGACCAAGTCCGCGGACGATGATCGCGGCAAATTCAGCACGAGTGATCGGCTTGTCGGGATGGAAATAACCTCCATCTGCTCCACTGACAATCATCCTGGACGCCAGGTCATTGACAGCTTCTTGTGACCAATGTCCGTTGACATCAAGAAACGACATCGGGTTCCCAATCAGGGAATATGCACCGTTTGACAAACTTTGAACCACAGCAACATATTTCCCATCAAGCACACGCACATAAGTAGGAACATGGTACACGCCTCCCTGTTCATGGTAAACAACGGCGGTTGAGACCTGGTTTGCGGATATGCCGTCGGGAAGCGGGATTTTACGCTCTACATACGAGTGAAAAGTATGGATCGGGATTGTTGCGCCACGATAAGCAGCCGTCAAAGAAAAATCTACGGGCGGAACAACGACGGTGTACTTCCCTTTTTTCGCTGCGTCTTCCATCCTTTTCACCTGTTCCAGATCGCTCTTCGCAATCACGATCTGGATGGTAAGATCCGACAGGTCCACACGCTCTCCGAACTGCGTCGCCGTTTGCTTGATTTGCAATTCTTCGGCGGGCAGCTTGTAGTGTCCGTTCGGCGTTTGAACTTCTAAGACAGCCTCTTTTTCCACCATTGCCTTCACCGCGTCTCCCGTCAGGCAAACGTTCACTTTGTCTGTGGGAGACGTCACAGAAATCAAAACCGTCGCTTGCTGATCCGACTTTTCAAGCTGATCCGCCAATTTCCTCCCATTCACGGTCACGGTATGCACCGTCTGCCCGCTTTTCTTTTCAACAGACATCGTCGCTACGGCTTTCTGCTGTTTGCCATCGATCATCACTTCAAGCCCTTTTGGCGTCGTATCCTCGTCTTTGGAGGATTCTCTGGAGGAACGAGAAGAGCCTGATGACGAGGAGGCAGCCGCTCTCGTCACCTTTATCGTGTACATCTTCGTCGTTCCATCTGAGGCCTCCACTTCGACTTCAATGTCGTTGCTGCCGACGTCCAGACGGATGGCTTTGCTTTCTTGACCGCTTGGCACGGTTTTTCCTTGAATCTTGACGGTCGAATCCCGATCGTCCACAGATGCCGTCACTGTGACGGAAGTCGTCCGGTTTGAAACACGTGCCTTATACGAGGTAATCTCCGGATCAAATTTCGGACTCAAGGTTCCATCAGACAGCTGCAAGTCACGCAAATTGGCATTCCCCTCCGGAGCCTCCTCTTGTGCCAGAACCGTCAATTCAAATGATCGGGTCGCAGCGGCAGCACCCTTCGCAATCGTCGCTGTCAGGGTTACAAGGACATCGCCTTCCTCAGAATCCGGGCGTGTCACGTCACCGCTGTCGTCGATGATATCGGGATTGTCGGAGGACCAGGTGATGGTGCTCCCATTCCGTCCTGAGCTAGCTAAAGCAACAGGTCGGGTAACGTGGTCCTCGCTGTCTCCTGAGGCGTATTTGATCCTCAGAGCTTCCCTGTCTGCCGCTACAGCAGCTTCATCGTCATCTTCGCCTGGCGGTTCTGGTTCTTCCGGTGGATCTGGCGGACGCGGCTTGTCGCGTACGGGACCGACTGCCTGGCTTTCCACTGCCGTTCCCACTTTTGCACCTGATGCGGCGACAGGCGTGATTTCAAACGTCACATACTTGCCTGACAGTTCTTGCGTCAGCACTAGCGATTGTTCGTCCTCTCCCGCTAGTGCTTGTTTATTCGCACCTGAATCGTCATCCGCTACGTACCATTGAAAGATCGACTCGCCTTCCGGGTCATCTTCCCGGTCGTCATACGTATACCTTCCCGTTAGTGTCTTGTTTACCTGCGGTGTCCCGTCTATGCGCACACGACTGGCTACAGGAGCTTCATTTTTATGCGGCGTCGCGCTCACTTCCGCTGAGAAGTCACTTTCCCCGTCCCAATTTCCCGCCTTTACTGCAAAGAACCGCGTGATGTCATTCGGGAGCCCTGTTACTGAATAGCTGTCAGGATAGTCATGAAATCTCATCATGCCCACGTTGTAGTTGCCTGAAGCTAGACCCTCATATACATCGTAATGGGTGGCTCCATCCACTCGCTCCCATGACAAAACAACTTCGCCATCCCCGGCTATTGCCTTCAAGCCGGTGGGGGCAGGGAGCCTTGTGCTCGGCTCAATGGTGACCGTGAGTGCCTTTGCTCGCTTTTCCCCAGTCGAATCCATCACTGAAATGGTCAACGGATACGTGCCTTCACCTGCAGGAGTACCCGAGATCAGGCCCGTACGAGAATCCAGGTTTACCCCGGAGGGAAAGCTGCCCGATTCGATCGCCCAGATTCGGTCACCGATGCCGCCGGAAGCTGTAAGCAGGCAAGTAAAAGGCTTCCCTGCCGTTCCGTTACAGGTATCGGGAGACGTGATCATTAGAGGCTCATAGATGTCGATGTCCCAGCTCTTCGCAAGCGGCTGCTCGACCCCTGGCGCTTCTGCTGTTACGGTTACTTCCCCTGCAGTGGACGGGGCTGAGAATTCGGCAGAAAAATAGCCTTGATCATCGATTGTCACAGGACCGATCCTACCCTCGGTAGCCGTCATGACAATCGGCAATTTCGCTTCAACATCCGTATTTCCGGTGAGGGTGATCGTTTGATTGATTTCCAATTTCGTGGGGATATTTAGTAAAATATCAGCCGGGGCTTGCAATAGCATGATCGATTGCAAATCGCTACCAGAGTTGGACGTTGCCGAGATGCCAATCTCTTTGCTCTTCTTTAGAACAGACAGAGATTTGAGTCGGAGTGCATAGCTGTCCAAGAGAGGATCGATAGAGTCAATTGAAAGGGCTTCTGAGCCTTGAACTACTTTTAGCGATCCATCGGCATCTTTCTGTGCTATCCCTCTGCTTGCACCATCTACAGATATCTCAACCTGATTGGCGCCTTTTACCGAAAACAATAGATCCGCACTCGTTTCATGCGTGATATAGAGATGGGAATCGACTTTTCTAAACTTCCCGGGGTCATCTACATTCGGATGATCGGGGTCATGGGGAACAGGCCGCAAACCCGTGATCAATTTGCCGGAGTCTTTTCGTATTGAAAATGACGCACTTTCCGCTACAGTCGTACCCTCAATAAAAAATTCGATGACTGCCGCTGCGACATCCTGAGTCGTATCGGCATTGATGGCAGCAAGACCGGAAAACGCTGCGATCCCTGCTGTATCGCTTGCGACAGTGGCATTTCCGTTCAAAATCCAGTCGCCGGTGTCAGCTTTTTTCTTTGCGTTCACGACCACACCAGAAATGGGATTGCCGAATTTGTCCTGAATCTTTAGCGCAGGCTGCGTGCTCAGCATACCGCCCCCGTCTTCTGTTGGTCCGACTGGCTGCCGCTCCACGATAGCGGAGTGAACAACATCTGGTGCGGGTTGAACGACAATCGCTTCCACATTTGGTTCCAGCAGTCCCTTAATCTGAAACTGGAGAGTCTGCTTCGCCGTCGAATGCAAAACAAGAGGTACCGTCGCGACACCATTGGCAAACGGCAGCTGGATCGTTTTTTGCGTACCGCTAAGCTCCTCGCCGGCAAATGATCCTGCTGTTCCATCCGGAGCGGAAACATAGCCGCTGATCGTTACATCCGCCATCTGGCTGAAGGCGGTGTCGATGGCGTCATCTACATTGCGAACCTGAAAAAGGACGTCTGCTGCTTGTCCTGCTTGCAGTTCCGCTGGATTGATCTCAGCCGTCCCCCGATACTTCTCATAGGCCAACATATAGTAGGAACTGCCGTCATCAGAATCGATAAAGGGTCCCATCACGATGGTATCCGATTGTAAATTAACGGCTGGTCGTACACCGTTGGGGGGATATACAGATGAAGTGCGAACTTCACCTGTAGAATTGTTCACCATGTAATAGACGAAATAATCAGGATAGATGGTTCTTGTCCAGTAATATCCCGATTTGTTTCCATTCGCCTTCCTGTTCGTTGCATGATTGAAGTACGGAATAACGGTTTGGTCTGGATCGACAAATGGTTCATGAATGGTTGCTAATTCCGGGGCTGCAAGTACGAACAGAGTATCGTTTTCTAAAACATCCGAAAAACCTTTATCGTAGGTGGTTACAGCAATGGCGCGCCGGAACAAGGGAGAAATTTCCGGGTACAATGTTTCCCGTAACCAGATTCGAAGAGAGTCGTCTTTCCACTGCAATCTCCCTGCTTCGTGCCTCACGTCTAACTCAGCCACAATTTCCTCGGAGACGAACAAGCTGGTGTTTCGCGCGTGCTTATCTTTCTCCACGAGAATCCAGGTGATGGGGGCTGTCTTGTACACATCTTTCACAGTGGGATTCCAGCCTGGTTCTTTACCCGTAAAATAATCCCAATCCACGCTATCGCGAATTTTCGTCCCAATCGGCAAATCGCCTATGCGCATGGCGGTCACTTCGGGATCAACGGGTGGTTCGCTGGCTTGTACAGCTTGAATAGGAAGGGATGCTAGAAAGAGGATGATTACGAGGAAAAGGGAAAGAAGAGAGTGTATTCGTTTTAATGCTATCGTGGTCACAGCAATTATTCTCCTCCAAACGAATCTTTTTCTCTACCTTATCCCCTCTCCATTCGTAATTCTATCCCCCGAACGGGGTATTTTGTTCATCGAGAAGCCGCAGTTGTTTGGCTCTCATCACGGCTTCGATTCGCCGTTTCACCTTCAGCTTGCGATAAATGTTTCGCATATGCGCTTTTACCGTCTCTGGAGCTACGATTAATTGATGGGCTATTTCCTTGTTGGACAAACCTGCTGCCATCAGGTGCACGATTTCCTTCTCTCTTGCTGTCAGACTGATTCCCCCGTCTGAAGCCGGGCCATTATGCGGGTTATCTGCACTGGCCAAATATTTGGTTATGTACAGCACTTGAGAGGATAGCCGATGCAAAACGGTAAATCTCTCCGGTACAAACGCCTTTGGAGTCAAAGTGTTTTCCAAATACAAAACACCCCTGATTTTCTCCTGGATGAGAATAGGCAGACAAAGCACAGATCCTTTGCCTTTTTTCCCTTCGCCGCCTGAACGACTCACCGCTTGCGACAGGAGGCAATCAGCGACGATTGATTTTTCAGCTTCCGAACAGGCCTCTAGTGGCAGGAAGGGTCGTGCAACAACCAACTGATCGCGCTTTACTTCCCCGGTCCATTCTACGATTGCTTCGCCGTTGCGAACGGATAGCAGCCACCCCTTCTCTGCTCCAGCCTGTTGAAGGATAAGCGACATGAGTTCCCGCCCGACCTGCAGCTCATCCGTCTCCATTCCAAAAATTTGCGAAGACTGCACGATTGCTGCTAGATCAAGGATCTGTGGGTAACTCATAGGCTGTTCAGAGAATGATCCGGTGGAAGGAATCGGTGAAGTCCCCATAGGAAACATTCGATCCCTAAAAGAGGGTTGAACTTCAGCCCTCATCGCCGCAAAATCAGCACGCAGCTCCCAGGCATTCTGGTACCGTTCCTCTGGATCCTTGGCTAACAGCTTGAAGAGGATTCGCAACAAAGACGGCGGAATGCGGAGGACATCGTCCTGGGACAAAACCGGGGGTATCGCCATATGGGCATGGGACCAGCCCAAAGCATCCGCAGCATAGAAAGGCAGCTTTCCTGTCAGCATCTCAAACAAGGTTACACCGAGCGCATACAGATCTGCGCGCTGGTCGACCCGGTGATTGATTCGTCCAGTCTGTTCCGGTGACATGTACGGCGGACTGGCTTCCAGCAGTGCGGATCCTCCGTTCAGGTCTTGCTTCTCTGATACGGGAACCGCATAGCCAAAGCCAGCAAAAAACACGCGCTTGGTAGTTGGCTGAATGAGAATGGTCTCAGGCCTTATATTGAGGTGAAGAACTTGTTTGCGATGAAGCTCCAGCAGCAGGTTTGAAATTCGTAGACCGAGCTGAATCCATTCACTGACCGAAACCTGGTGCATGGCAAAATAACGGCGCAGCGTTACCCCGTTGATCGGTATATATTCCAGTGCCATGGCCTCTCCATTCGCAATGGGAAGAATGGGCCGGAGAATGCCATCCATCTTCAAGCGTGAAGCAATGCGATACTCGTTCATGATTTTCGCATTCTCAAGGACGATGCGATTGCTCTGCTTGACCATTTTCATCAGCATCCGACGGGAGGATCCTTTTGGATAGGCATGGCCGATCAGGATATACGGGTCTTCGTAAATGATTTCATTCATGTGGTATCCGGCAGTTGTATGCATGGCAGATTCCTTTTTATTCGGGAATAATGACTCTCTTATATGTTTCGTGGAGAGTTTGGAATATCCCTGTTATATACAAGAAAATGGCACCCACAATGGATGCCATTTCGTTTTTTCTGGACGATTGATCTAGAAGGAACTCTACTACGCAATCCCAGCCGTAATCCCGCCATCAGCAAGGACAGGCACACCCGTCATGCAGGAAGAGAGATCAGATGCTAAAAACAGCGCAACATTGGCGATCTCGGCAGGCTGTATCGGCCGTCCAATGATTTGGACATTGCCCAATCCTTCCAGCACTTTCTCACGGCCGCCATACAGCGCAGCATGCGCGTCGTTAAAGGTCGTATCCACCCAGCCCGGGCAAATGCAATTCACGCGGATGCTCGGAGCGCAATCCAATGCCATCGCTTTTGTCAGCTGCATAATCGCTCCCTTGCTCGCTACATAAGCAGCCAGCCTTGGCTCTGCTACAAAACTGTTGGCCGAAGCCATATTGATGACCGACCCTTTTTCTTGCTTGCGCATATGCGGCAAGACATACTTGGACATCAGGAATTGAGATCTGATATTGACGTTGATCGTCTTGTCCCACAGCTCTTCCTCCAGCTCCTCTACAGAGCCCGGAATGTTGACCGCCGCATTATTGCACAGAATATCAATTTTTCCGAAGCGCTCGATGACGCTATCGACGAATGCCTTCACGCTCTCCGTGTTCGAGACATCCGTACGAACGAAGAGGACTTCATGCCCGTGATCCGCCAACTCCTTTTGAAGCTGCTCCCCTTTTTCCACGAGAATGTCAGCGATTGCTACCCGCGCTCCTTCTTCAACAAATCTTCTGACGATGGCAGCACCGATCCCCTGAGCTCCCCCTGTAACGATCGCAACCTTGTCTTGCAACATCATAGAATCTTCACTCCTTGTTTTCATCTGCTTTCTTGATTCCCATTTACATATCCTTCAAAGTCGGGCTATTTTCCTTGTATCCCTTTGACTTGATGAATCCGACAACCGCGCCTACCGCGATCCAGCTAAAGCCCGCGATATACGTAGCGATATCAAAGCCTGTCCAGACAAAGGCACACACCGAAAACCCGATGAGCGGAAACAGGAGATAAAAAAGGATGCTCTTCCCATCCCGCTCTCCTTTGCGGACAAAGAAATAATAGATCACTGTCAAATTTAACACCATGAAGGACGTCACTGCCCCAAAGTTGATGAAAAGCAGGATTGTCTCAAGCGACAGTGTGCTGGAAACAATCAGGGCGACCACGCTGGAGAACAGAATCGCGTTGACAGGCGTCTGAAACTTCGGATGAATTTTGCCCAAAATGGACGCACCCGGAATGACGCGGTCACGGCTCATCGCAAAGAGAATCCGGGAAACCGAGGACTGCACGTTCAGGGTAACGGCAATTCCCACTGCAAGTACGTTCACGATAATCATCACGACGTAAAAGGCGGTGCCGCCCACTTCCTTAGCGATATCAAAAAAGGCCATGTCCGGGTCCAGATCCGTGTAATTAGGATGAACCAATGCCGCCATATAAGACTGCACGAGAAAAATGAGTCCTGTAATCACAAGAGCCAAGACGCTCGCTTTGCCAACAGTTTTTTTCGGGTCCTTCGCTTCCTCCGCCAATGTGGAGATGCCGTCGAATCCAAGAAAACCAAGCACCACAATCGATACCGCAGTCGCGATGAAATTCCAGTCAATATGCTCCGCCTGATAGAAAGGCGCTAAGGAAAATCCAGCGACCCCTAACCCGTCTACAAAGGTAAATTTGATCGCAAAGCCAATGAAGATGATCAACGATACGATTTGCAGCCAAAAAAGGACGAGATTAACCTTCGCATTCGTCTCAATCCCTCTGATATTGATTGCCGTGTTGAAAATCAAAAAGAACAGACTCCAGACGATAGATGGAATCTCCGGAGTGATACCCGACATCCAGATCCCCGCGAACAGATAGAGAAGAGCAGGCGCCAAAATATAATCGGATAAAAGAGTCCAGCCTGCTACAAAACCGACATGGGGATTGATCCCTTTGGAAACGTATGTATAGATGGAACCTGCATTGGGAAACTCCTTGCTCATCTGCGCATAACTGCACGCCGTAAAAAACATGAGAAGTATGCCGATGACATAGACGAGCGGCACCATGTTGAAGCTGTTCTGTGCCACCATCCCGTATACCTGCCATGGGGCAAGCGGAGCCATCGTCACCATCCCGTAGATGATGAGATGCCGAAGCGTTAACGTTCGTTTCAAAACATTTGGTTCGACTGTACCTGAACTTGAATTGGACATCCTTCCACTCCCCACGTTGATGAAATTTTCTGTAAACAGCGACGAAATATGAACTTTTGTGAAAAAAGTTTAAGTGAATTATACAGACAATTGTCACAATTTGTCTATAGTTATTTTCACTTCCATCGAGGATGTGCTTTTCATATAATATTAAACAAACAAAGCGTCATTTTGTTTTTATAATAATAAACATATCATGCATACGTTTGTTAATTTTAGAAAAAATCATTGCATAAAGACAAAATCCAAGATAAACTATGCAGTAATTTCGAAGATGGAAGGAAGCGAAAACAATGCAAATACCTGCAACCTTACAACATAAGCCTGTCGTCGTATCGGAAAACTATGAGCGGATTGACGGCCGATTAGCCAGGAACACAGATGTCAAAGGGCTCTCTCTCGGGTTGACCCAGCGCAACGACAAAGAAAAGGCCAATCTTTCCGCCAAAGTATGGAGACACACAGGGGAAAACTGGTCAACTCAATCGGAGGAACTGCCCCTCCATCGCGTTCTTGATTTGTCCATTCTGCTTTGTCGGTCTTTGGCACATTTTCGCGAAGCATACAGATATGAGCATTTATATGACCCGCAGGAGCCCATCATCGACCGGGTTGCCTTGCAAGGAGATGCGATGACCGTCGCGATATGTACGGACAATGAAAGAATTCAGGAAGATATAAAAGTATTCAGCCAAGCTCTGAGCAACGACGATGAGATGATCAGCGAGCGTCTGCGTGCCTTGTCTAAAATCTTGAAAGATATGGGGTATTGAAATGATTAGGCCCAGCAGACAACAGATCGGAGGAGAGTGTGATGACTGAGTATGGAGAGTATGTTTTGTCACCTGACAGACAGCTGACTGATGCGGAAAAAAAGCTTGTTTGGAAAAAGCCGTCTACTCATAAGGTTAGTGAAGAAGAACGGCGCATATGCAGTGAAATAAAGCGCAACTGGAATCGCGGGGAAATGAAAATCGCCAATATTTTGTTGGAGGGTGACGCCGGGTCTGGAAAAACACAGCTGGCAAAAGCGTTATCGGCCCATTTCGGGCTCCCCTATACGAAGGTGACCTGTTTTGCCGATATGGATAAATCGGATATCATTGGCGCTATTTTGCCGGTGATTTCTTCTGAACGCTTGGCGAAAATGGAGGCTGCGGAGCAAACCGTATGGAAAGCCATCTATGAAAGCGACGGATTTCAAAGCATAACTGAAATTTTGATGGACGCATTGGGCATTTCACAGGAACAAGCTGCCTTAAAAATGAAGCAATTACTGAAACGCGCAGCAGAAAACACCGATGGTGAAACGGTTGAATACCGCTTTTACCCGTCGGAGATCGTCAGAGCCTATCAAAGAGGCTATCTTCTGGAAATCCAGGAACCCAACGTGATTCGTGATGCTGCTGTGTTGATGGCATTGAACTCCGCCCTGGAGCTGAATGGCAGCATCAATCTCCCCACTGAAATCATACACAGGCACCCAGACTTCATAGCGGTTATCACGACAAACCGCAGTTATGCGGGAACCAGACCGTTAAACGAGGCGCTGCGCGACAGGGTTCAGCACACGGAAAAGATGGACCTGCCGACCAAACCAATCATGATCGAACGTGTAATGGCCAAAACCGGTTTTCAAGATGAACAGGTGTTGGGTATTTTAGCGGATATCATTCTGATGTTGGACAAAACAGCCCGGGCCAATGCGATCAAGGGTGTGGCTGGAATGCGTTCATTTTTCTACTGGGCTGATGCGATTGCTGCCGGAGCCTCCGCAAGTGAATCCCTTTATCATAAGGTCATCTACAAGATCACAACTGATTCGGAAGAGATCAAGCTTTTGGAAGAAGCACTTGAAAATCATGGCCTGTTTGCCAGCTTGAAAGAAGCGGAAATCCAATTAAAAAAAAACGAAAATCTAACGATGCTATAGAGATTAAGACATGGGGAAATATTGACGGCACTGGTTTTGACAAGAATAACCATGTCGAGGAAAAAGGAATCGCATTGAAAAAATCTGACGATAGTGAACACAGCTCTTCCCATGTCCCATATGATTCTACCCATATGGACAGTTCAGATTTGGGGGAAGATGGCTCTCCCCGCTATCATCAGGCAAATCCGGAAGCAATAGCAGAGGAAGCAAAACAAAAGGAACGCGATTTCCGGAAAAAGCTGAATCAAGAAGCAAGAGAGGTTGTTTCCAATTCCATCCACAAAAAAGTAAAGCTCATTGTCCACCGTCCAGACTACGATCAGGAAAACCAACAGGAATATATCCGTCTAAGCAAGGGACTCATGCCAATCGTGCAAGAGATTTCCAGAAAGACACTCCCGTACTTGGAACATGAGGTGTCTTCCGACTTTGCCAGGAATCGTTACTATGGCAGCAAATTCCAAGCAGACAGTGTTGCTTACAGGGATTACAAGTATTTTGCCAAGAAACGTCCTCCAACCGAATCCCCTTCTCTTGTGGTCGGCCTAAGAGTTGATGAATCCGCCTCGATGTCGGCTTACGGGAGATTGGAAGCAGCCAAACGTGCAGTAATGGCGGTATATGAATATTGTCAGCTTTGTCGTATTCCCATCTTGATCTATGGCGATACTGCAGATGTTTCCAAGCTGGAGCAAATGTCGATCTTTGCCTATACCGACTTTGATAAAATGGATCCCAATGATCGCTTCAGGTTGATGAAGATTCGCGCCAGAAGCAATAATCGCGATGGAATGGCTCTTCGAATTATAGCGGAACGGTTAGCCGTCTCCCCCCAAAAGACCAAACTGTTGATTAGCATAAGCGACGGACAACCGAAAGCTATGGAAGACTATACCGGAAGCTATGCTATTGCAGATATGCAACAGACCATACGGGAATATGAACGGAAAGGAATTGCATTTCTTGCGGCCTCAATCGGTCAAGACAAGGATGTGATCAGTGAAATCTATGGGAGTGAACGATTTCTGGACATTACAAATTTACAGGAGTTCCCAACCAAGTTAGTTCGGATTATCGCTCGGTATCTGTAAGTTTTTGTTTCTGCACCTGATGTTCAAAAGAGCAAAAGGATAACAAAAACCCGACGTTTAAAGTCGGGTTTGTTCTTCATTCTTTTTACTGGATGGCAATGGGTCAATGACATCAGGCTTTCGTCCATAAGCCTTGTTCGTGATCCAAAAACTCACCCAGATTATTAATAGGGAAACAATCACCAGAATAGCTAAAAAACCAGGTGACATGATTGACATGAATGAGTTCCTCCTTGTGGCATTCTCCCTTAAATCAGTGATTCGCAGCGGATATGCAACTGGTTGGCGACTTTTTCAACCATGCGGCTGATCACAACTAACCTCAGATAGCGTAATGATATATCATGGATATGCGGTTGTACTCATCCACTCAGCTAGATATTAAGCAGTCCACTTGACGATTTCACGAAGGCATCATTGTTATTCCTTACTGTGATAATATGGAAGTGACATCCAGATCCACACCAATTTTCTGCACGGATGGGAAGTGAACACATTTTATGGACTGGAGACCAAATCGCCAAAGCTCAATACCTGTCTACAAACAAATTGCGGCGCATATCGAGCAATTAATTTCCAACGGAGAATATCCAGCGGGGTCCGTCCTTCCGTCTGAGCGTGCTTTATCGAAGGAATTACAAGTAAACCGCTCGACGATTGTTGCTGCTTTCGAAGAATTGCGCGCTTTAGGCATTATCGAAAGCCTGCAAGGAAAAGGGACGATTGTAAGTAAAAACATTTGGGGAGGAACGAACAGACGAGTCCCCAATTGGGAGAAATTAATTGAGACAGGCTCTTTCCTGCCTAATCCGTCTATGATGCGGACCATAAGAAAAGAGACATACCATCATGACTTGATTGACCTTGCAAGCGGGGAACTGTCACCCGAATTATCTGCATCCCCCTATTTCCGCAAGATTTTGGCAACCGGGGATTTTACTTATCATGTAGGCTATGATCATCCACAGGGAAACCTGAATTTGCGCCAAACAATCGCGCAGCACCTGAAAGAATATCGAAATATCTCTGCAACGCCTTCTTCCATCCTCGTTACTTCAGGGGCCCAGCAGGCTTTATACCTAATCGTACAATGCCTGCTGCAAAAAGGCGACGCAGTAGCCATTGAAGACCCGTCTTATTGCTATTCATTGCCTTTATTTAAATCTGCGGGAATCAGATCATTTCTTTTGCCTTCAGATGAACAGGGAGTAAACCCAGAAGACATCGTTGACTTGTATAAAAAACATCGAATTAAAATGGTATTTCTGAACCCCAACTTTCAAAATCCGACCGGTTCCCTTTTACATATAGAACGAAGAAAAAGAATCCTTGAGATCTCTTCCTACTACGGGATCCCAGTCGTTGAGGATGACCCATATAGCTTAACGGCCTTTGATCAGACCAATGTGCCAACATTAAAATCACTGGATCAAAATGGAACGGTGCTCTACATAAGTTCCCTTAGCAAAATCGTAGCCTCTGGCCTTCGAATCGGCTGGATTTTCGGCCCCCAGAAAGCGATCGAGCGTTTAGCAGATGCAAAACAGCAGATCGATTTTGGCCACAGCATTATTCCAGAATGGGTCGCCAATCAATTTTTGTCCTCTGAGGATTTCCCGATACACTTGCAGAAGCTTCGCAACTCTCTTGCGTGCAACCGAGACAAAATTGTTTTTTCGCTACAAGAACTGCTGGGCGATCAAATCGAGTTTTTCGCACCAGATGGCGGCATACATCTCTGGTGCAAGGTGAAAAGCGAAGTTGACGAGCAGCAATTATTGAACGAGTCGATTCGACGAGGGGTTGTATATGTACCCGGGAGTATTTTTGGGACAAAGAAGGGATATGCACGTTTTACCTTCGGACGAGCTCGCGAGGATCATATCTATGATGCCATGACTCGCTTTGCAGAAGCGTTGCGCCATCACCTGGAGGAATCCAAGCAAATGCTGAATTAAGATGTTCCCGTTATCCACTCGTAAACAAACGTGCGTGAGAGACTGTCAAATGAGTCTTCTCACGCACGTTTTCATCGTTACTGCCACCTATTCGTTTTCCACACATAGGCGATGGAATGGAGCCTCTCACTGGTTATTTGAGATATTCTTTGCGGCTTGTGCGAGAAACTTCCAATCCGAAACAAAATGCATCCACAGGTTGGGACGTCTGCGGACCGCCAATGGATGGTAAGAAACGGCTGTTTGTACCCCCCTCGGCGAATGCCACTCCTGCCGCAGGTTTTTCACCTCAACCTCTTGATCCGCGAAAAAGACCTGCGCCGCTACATTGCCTAAACAAAAGACAAACTGGGGCGATTTGCTTTGCAGCTGATCGAGCAGATGCTGCATGCACGCCTCTCTCGCTTTCGGCTTGTCGTACGCCCGAACAGGCCTCCGCTTCAGCACATAAGTGGCGTACAAGTCCTGATCAGCAAAGCCTGCCTCATAAGCTGCCTTTTGCATCGTCTCCCTCGTCCCGCACAGAAACGAGGCCCCCTCCCGATTTTCTCTTGCCCCTGGATTATCGAGCAGAATCAGGATCGGGGCATTTGGGTTCCCCTCTCCCCAAATCATGCGAGAATGTTGAAAAAGTCCGCAATCCGTACAGTTCTCGGTACCTTCCGGAGGCATCTCCTCGGGCCAGATGGAAGGGCATATTTTGTCCATACAAGCTCACTCCCGTCCACTTTCATTTGTCCTCTTTGTATAGGATGAGGTGAGTTGAAGGATTTCAAACGGTTTTTGCTATAAGAAGTCAACTTACCACGTCTGTTGATCTCATTCGATACATAACCCCTGCGCTAATCACCACAATATAGAGCAGATTCATCACGTAAAAGAGAAAACTCGAGCCCAGACCAAGCCCCTCCTGACTCAACACTCCCATTCCGGCAGTTAACAGCGAATGCGGAAAAATCAGGCCCAAATTCATCACATACATTCCCAGACCCAAAAACGTCATGCATAAACCAATGCCGACGGGAGCTGCAAAGCTACGGATGCGAACGGACAGTGCCAGCTGCAAAACACCGATGGCAACCGCTGCGATCCAGCCTCGAAACAACCACCCTGGCAACTCCGGCGGAAGATCGGCCTGTAACCCGATCAGCTTTCCCCCGACAACATATAGAATGAAGAAAAAACCTTGCACCAAAAGCAGAAGCACACTGATGACAGCCACTTTTGCAATAAAAAGACTGCCTACAGACACCGGGGCGGTCATGATCATATTCCAGTTCCTATTCGCATGCTCCAGCCTGCACAAATAGGCACTGCAAATCGCGATCAAAATCGGAAAGAAAAACTCTCCATAGAACAGACTCACCTGCGACCATAAGCTATACCACTCGTTTTTCAGCACACCTTGATTCATGGCAAAGTTCGCACAGCCAATACAAACACTCACCAGCGGCAAGCTCATCATCACGATCCATAGATACGAACGTCGCAGCTTTATCCATTCCGCAGAAATACACTGTTGCAGCATGATAGATCCTCCTATACTTCCTGTCTGGATGCAAAAAATCTTCCAGCCAGATAAATAGCCATTGCAACGACCATTAATCCCCCGACCTCAGGCAGTGAGTCGCTGAGATTCCGTACATAGAACTGCAATTCATTTCCTGTATAATTTTGTGCAATTGGACTTAACCCCGAATAGTAGGACCATACAAGAAGTTTCCTGACTGCAGCTGGAAACAAATCACCCACCAAACCGGCAAAACCGCCGAGCATGCCCAGACAGAGCGCAAAGGCCTGATTTTTCACGACCATGGACAACCATTGCTGCAAAGCAAGTATGGCCATACTGGCGACCATGGTACCCAGCATAAATCTGGCGAGCAAAAAGCCAGGTACTGATTGTGTAATCCCCTGAACAGTGCCAAACGCAGCAATGGCCAGCCCTTGCATGGCGCAAACGCTCAACATGATGGCACATGCGCATATATATTTCGCTGCATACAGTTTTTCTCTCTTCATCGAACAGGTCAGCAGCAGCTTCCACGTATTCCCTTTGTGTTCCATATCACAAATACGGGATACCACGATCGCGGAAAGAATCGGCAAAAACAGCCCGTTCAACGAAGTGAGCATCGCAATGACAGGTTCCCATCCGACTCGATCGGGATTGCGGGCAAACGACATGTTCGCCGCCATAAAAGCCCAAATGAGCTCAACACATACAAACAAGACTGTCATCCCAAACAGGAATCTTCGACGCAGTTTATAAAATTCAAGCCGGATTGCGTGTATCACAAGCTGTTCCCCTTTCCGGTAAGGTCTAGGAAGATGCTCTCCAAGCTTCTCGTTTGCTCTTCGATGCGAAGCACATCAATATCGGCCGCAACCAAATCTCTATTCACCTGTGCAACTTGCGAGTCCGTAATATTTTCCAATAACAGAGAATCCTCTTGTACCTTCGGGAAAAATCCCCTGCTAGCGAGCAGCTCATGTGCCATAGCATGATCCTGTGTCTTAATCCGAATGGCTGGTCTGCTTCGGGCTTGCAGCTTCTCCATGCTTCCTTGAAACAGCATGGTTCCATTGTGGATGATCCCCACTGATGTCGCCATCTGCTCGATTTCCGAAAGAAGATGACTGGAAAGGAGGATCGTCATGCCGTAACGCTGCGGCAACGATTTGATCAGTTCCCGCATCTCTCCGATCCCCGCCGGGTCCAGGCCATTTGTCGGTTCGTCCAGAATCAGCAGCTTCGGAAAGGAGAGCATCGCCATTGCAATTCCCAACCGCTGCTTCATTCCCAATGAATACTGTGCTACCTTTTTATCCTTTTGCTTTTCCAAACGAACCATTTTCAGCGCTTCTGTGACGTTTTTATCCGGTACATCCCGCAGCCTCTGTACGATACGCATGTTCTCCAGTCCGGTAAGATGCTCATAATTCGACGGGGATTCAATCAGTGAGCCAATATTTTGCAAAATGCAGCGGCGGTTTGCCTCCAGTTCCTTTCCGAAGATTTTCACCTTTCCACCCGTGGGCCGGACCAGCCCCAAGAGCATTTTCAAGGTAGTCGTTTTCCCTGCACCGTTTGGGCCCAAAAAGCCATAAATATCCCCTTCGCATACGGACAGGTTTACCTCGTTAACAGAAAAGACATTCCCGTAACGTTTGGAAAGGTTGCGGGTAGATACGATTTGATTCATGTTACATGGCTCCCATCCATTGACATTGTGTTTCTTGTGTCAAGTATGGCAGCCCTATCTTGCTGCAACCTGAAAACAACCTTACGACAGCCTTAAATCATGGAAATGAGCGAGTATATAGCGGAAAAATTGCTATAGTGGAAATGGGTGATGAAATGATGGATGAGCTGCAGCATAAAAAACTGCTCATAGTCGAGGATGAGCGGGAGATTCGAGATATGGTGGACAGATTTCTTCGCAAAGAAGGGTTTACCCGCATCTATCAAGCCTCCAACTGTGCAGAGGCCATAGAGCTGTGCCGTGCCGTGAATCCTGACATGGCCATCCTGGATGTCATGCTCCCGGATGGAGATGGCTTTTCCCTGCTGACATCTTTGCGTCAAATGTCCAATATGCCTGTCCTCTTTTTAACCGCACGGGGAGAAGATGAAGACCGATTGCTGGGACTGGGACTCGGCGCGGATGATTACATGGTAAAACCATTCTTGCCGCGGGAACTGGTGCTCCGACTAAAGGCAATCCTGCGCAGGGTCTATGCACCCTATGTTCAGGAAATTCGGCCCGTCTTTCCATTAGGTTCACGCGTCATCGATTTGGAAAGCGGCACGGTGAAAAATCAAGACAGCGAGTACCCTCTCACTGCCAAGGAGCTTATCCTGCTAACCAAGCTATATGAAAATCAAAATCGCATCGTAACCAGCGACGCTCTCTGTCAGGCGGCATGGGGCGATGACTATGAAGGATATGAAAATACACTCATGGTACACATCCGCCGCATCCGCGAAAAGATAGAACCCGCCCCCTCCGATCCTCAATATCTGGTCACCGTACGTGGCTTGGGATATAAGCTTGTCGGAAAGGGTGAGTAGAGATGGAAAGCACGATTCGCATCCTAAAACGCTTCATTCATGCTACTATCCTCATCTCTCTGTTTCTATTACTCCTTAATTTCATTGTGCTGCTCCTCTGGATTGGGAACGGAATCAGTGCGGACGAGTCCCCTTCCTTGGTTGTGCAAAAAGTCGTCAAGGGATTGGATGGCGGCCCCGATCACTATACCCTGGACCCTCTCTCGCAAAAACTGCTGGAAGAGCAGCAGCTATGGGCCATGCTCCTTGACCATGCAGGGAAAGTCGCCTGGGAATTCAAGCTGCCAGACGAGATCGAACGAACGTATTCCCTGACGGATGTAGCCAAGTTTTCCCGCAGCTACTTGATGGATTATCCGGTCTTTGTCTATGAGCATCAGGATGGATTGGCAGTGGTCGGCTATCCAAAAGGCAGCCTCGCCAAATACCAGCATATTCTTCCCGTCGGATGGGTGGAAAGCTTGCCGCTGAGAGCTGTCCTTCTGCTGATCGGCAATATCGTACTGGCTTTGCTGTTATCGCTCTTGATCGGATCCAAGCTGATTCGCTCGATCCGCCCGCTTACGCATGGCATACACGCACTCGCTGAAGACAGAGAGGTTAAGATTGAGCCGAAAGGAATATTGGCAGACTTGGCGACGAGCATCAATCATGCCTCCTCGCTGTTGCAAAAGAAAACCCAGTCCTTGAACAGCAGAGATGAAGCGCGCTCCAATTGGATTGCAGGCATTTCACACGACATTCGCACCCCGCTTTCCATGGTGCTAGGCTACGCAAGCGAAATTGCTGAAAGCGACGATGTTCCTTCCGAGCACAGGCGGCTGGCGGGGATCATTCGTAAGCAAGCCGAGCATCTGCGATCACTGGTACATGATTTGAATCTTGTCTCTATGCTGGAATATGAGATGCAGCCCATAGGAATGAAACAGATCCGGCTATCGGCATTGGCAAGACAAGCCGCGTCTGACTTCTTGAATAACGGTGTAGATGAACGTTTTACACTTGAAGTGGATGTCGCGGATGAAGGCTCCAGGATCAACGGGGATGAACGACTGCTCCTGCGGGCCATTACCAACCTGCTGCAGAACTGTATCCGTCATAACCCGGAAGGCTGCCAGATACGCTTGCATACCTCGCATGATCCGGATAAACAGCTCTGCCGGATCGTTGTCTCGGATGATGGGAAGGGAATAGCCCAAGAGGAACTGACTGATTTGCTTGAGCTCCCCTATTCGGTCAGGAGAAAACGTCCACGTCACAACGGGCATGGGCTGGGGTTGCCGATGGCGGCAAGGATTGCAAAGGCGCATGGTGGACGGTTGAGTTTGTCTGGTGGTGTTGGGGAAGGCTTTAGTGCAACGATAGAACTCCCTGCGGTAAAACCGCATGGATAAACCAAAAAACCACCCTCAACAGGTGGTATGCATGCATATGGGTGGTAAAGACGGGGGTTCGAACCCCCGTCCGATGCCAGTACCCGCAGGGTGAAACAAGCGAGAATGCCCCATGCTCGCGCATCCTCGATATATACCAGATGGTTTGCCCCCTACTCGATCGGCAGCATGATCTCGACGGTCGTCCCTCTATTCTTTTGGCTATTGATCTTCATGCTTCCCCGATGAGCCTGCACAATTTTATAACTGATCATCAGGCCCAATCCCGTGCCCTTTTCTTTTGTTGTATAAAAAGGCTCGCCCAATTTTTGTATGCGGTCTTCGTCAATGCCATCTCCTTGGTCAATGAAGCGAATCGAGACTGCATTTTGCTGCTGCTGAAGCTGGATCTTGATTTCCCCTCCGTTTGGCATGGCTTCAATCGCATTTTTAAGAATATTGATGAAGACTTGTTTTAATTGATTTTCTTCACAATTCACAATGAGGAATGTACGCTCAAACTCAACCTCAATTTGGACATCATTCATAATGGCTTCTGTTTTTAGCAATTCGACGACCTGATTCAAGAGAGATGTCAGTTCTCGAGGTTGAAAGTTGATCGCCTGCGGTTTTGCCAGTACCAAAAATTCGTTAACAACCGATTGGATTCTGTCCAGCTCCGATAATATCATGTGAAAATATTCTTCTTTGTAGTTGCCCTCCTTGATAAACTGAATGAACCCTCTGATGGAGGTCAATGGATTTCGGATCTCATGCGCAACGCCTGCTGCCAATTGCCCCACCACCGATAGCTTATCGGATTTGCGCAGCAGCTCTTCCGTCCTCTTCAGCTCCGTGATATCACGACTGATGACAACAATTCCTTTTCGCCGTCCATCCGAATCAAACAAGGGGACTTTGCTGACATCGAACACTTTGCACTCTCCATCCGGCTGCGGGATGATTTCTTCCAACCGGACCGTACTGCCCTGCTCCCAAACCTTGTTGTCCGACTCTTCACACTGCCACAGCGCCGTACGAAAAAAGGGGGCAGTCTCTGCCAATTCACTATCTCGCTTTCCTTGGAAAGGAATATTTTCCAGCTGAAAAGTACGCAAACAGCAATCATTCGCTTCGACCCATCGCCCTTCGCCATCCTTGAAGCATACTGAATCCGGCATGGCATTAATCAAGGTGCGCAATTGCTTTTCTTTTTCTTTTAGTGCTTCTTCCATTCGCTTGCGTTCTGTAATATCTCGCAGAATCGCGACAAAAGCGATCACATTCCCTTGCGTATCTGAGAGCGGCGACATAAACGTGCTGACATCCAGCAGACTTCCATCTTTGCGCTGTCTCACTGTCTCATACGAGGTAACGTGTCGACTGTTGACAATTTCCCGCTGGAGTCTGCTGAACTCATCGAGTAAAAAGTCGGGTATCGTGGGCAGCTCCCCACCGATTACTTCCTGCTCCGTCCAGCCAAACATTCTCTCAAAGGCTTGATTCACTTTGATAACCTTGAACTGCAGGTCCAACACAACAATCGAATCGACTGTGTTTTTTAAATATAAGTCCAGCTGCTCTTTTGTTGATTTCAGATCTTCCTCGATTTGTTTATGCTTGGTAATGTCTTTCGCAATTCCGTAAACCCCGATGATTTCGTGTTGATCAAACATCGGAAAATAATGAATCCGAACATCGATTGTATGTCCATTTTTGTGCCTGACAGCGATATCAATTTCCTGCGGCTTGCCCATTCTCACTTTTGCGAAGTGGTCTACTCTTTTCTCTACATACTCTGGCAAAATAAGAGACTCAATGTTGGTATTCTGCAGCTCTTCAATCGTATAGCCAACCAATCTCTCGACGGCCGGGTTTACCTCCAATATATTCCCATGCAGATCATAACAGATGATTGCGGAAGGATTGTCTTCAAAAAGGGACTTGTAAAAGGCATCGCTCTTAACGCTTGTTTTGACAGCAATATCACCCATTGCTGATTCGACCTCTTTTTCAATAGGTAGGGATACCAGTGTTTTTTCGTTCAGTACGGGCTTTATGACGTTCGGAGGAAAAACGTAAACAATCGCCCCTATCGGATTGCCGCCGTATATGTAGGGACTGAGTTCAAATCGCCAGAATCCTCTGCGATGCTCAACTTCCCATTGCATTCTCGACGTCAAGGGGAAGGGAGCAGGAGGAGCGCCCGCTAAACAATCATTTGCATCTATCCAACCTTCGATATATAGCATAGGGGATGCATGGATTACCTTACACCCGCGATCCAGGATCAAGAAAGGAGTCTTCGCGGAAGAAGCAAGAAGATCAGAATAGTATTCCGTAAGTCTAAACCGCTCTTGCTCCAATTGTTTGTATAGCTCTTGTTCTACCGTCCGTGCTGCTGAAATAACCGCAGATAAAGAATGAGGATGATACGCTCTCCATAAGCCCGTCATATTCATGACCCCCAGTATTTTTTGGGTCGCCGGGTCTCGGATGGGAGCTGCAGAGCATGTCCATTTTTGTACTTCTTGACAAAAATGCTCTCCGGCAAATACTTGCATGGGCGAACCGGTAACGAGCGACGTCCCGATCGCATTGGTCCCGGCCTTATTTTCTGCCCAGGAAGAGCCGATCACAAAGTTCATGTCCTCGGCTTTTAACATGAGCGACACATCGCCATCCAAATACACGATATCTCCGGAGGAATTGCAAAACGTGATTAAATGACCAGTATCGATAGACTGATTCTTCAACTGCAAAAGCATCGGCTTCAGAATGGGATAGTGAAGTTCGGTTTGCATATATTCCTCGATCTGTTCCTTGGAAAGACTTATCGCAGCCTTGTTATGCAGCGGATTGATGTTTTGTTTCTGACAACGCAGCCATGACTCGTACATCAGCGAACGGATTAGCGGTCTTGACTTGACTCCGGTGATAAAATGTTCCCACTCTTGTTCAAGCTTTACTCTCTCTAAAGAAAGACTAGCACAGCTATCCAGAGCTATCAGTCGATTCATGGTCTCAGTCCTCCAGATAAGGAAAGTGGATCGCTTTTAATTGCGGTAATATTTCGACAACTATTTTTCAATTCCTTTTGGGGTGAGGCCATTATTTATTGGCGACGAGCATCAATCACGCGGGGAACGGATTGCGAAGGCGCATGGCGGACAAAAATACCACCTTCATCAGGTGGTTAGATTGTAGACTATCCCGATCCCTTACTACCTACGGCAATGTAAAGTCAGGATCTTGCCTCCAGATAATTGCCCCGCTTTTATCAATATAAGCAGCTGTAGATCTCGTTCCGTTTGAGATCATGTTATACGCCAATCCATTTTTAAAGGGCCCAAAAACAGGAAATTTCTCCCCGCCTATGATATAGGGGATGTTTGTTAATTGCCATTCATTCCTTTTATTGATATAACCAGATTTTTCGCCAATTTTTACTGAAGACCAGCCTTCTGAAAATGGAGTAGCGTAATCATATATTGGCTCGATTACCCAGTCTCCTTTGTAATCTATATAGCCAAACTTGATACCGTTGTTTGTTTTGATACCAACCGCAGCCACTCCTTCAGAAAACTCAGTTGCAATGGAGAATGTTGCTGAAATCACTAATTTACCTTTTGAATCGACGTAACCCCAATTCTCTTGATCAACCTGTACCGCCGCTAATCCCTCTGAAAAGGGAGATACATGGAAAAAGGTTGTAGTTGAGACCTGATTTCCATTTGTATCTGTGAACAAATATTCTCCTTGAGCATCTTCCTTACCCCTTAATATCAGCATGATTCCGTCGTAATAGCTAACAAGTTGACGGGACACATCGTAATCAACGGTAGCAACTAATTTTCCATTACGATCAATGATCCCTTGGGTAACAGTAGGTTTTCCTGGCTCGATGTACTCAACTTTGGCGTAACCCTGTGAAAACTCGCTCGCCCCTACATACTTTGGTGGAATGACTACCTGACCACTCTCATTTATATACCCGAATAAGTGAGGATGTTTGGCAGTGGGTAATTGAACAGCTGCTAAACCCTCAGAAAACACACCCGCATTTCGATATTTTTCAGGGAAAGCAGTACTTCCATCTTTCTTTATGTAATAATATTCGTTCTCCTTACTGCTGACTAGAATGGGTTGATTTCCGTTCGGTACCATGACAGTTTTATATTTCGGTTGAGTGATTGTTTTTCCATTTCTATCGATAAGTCCAAACAATCCAGCTTTATCATTCGATTCAATAACGAACAAAGATGGGCCCTGCTTTATTAATGCTGGAGAAGGAGAAGCGGGCTTCACTTTTGCAGATGCGTAACCTTGATCATGCAAGTTTTTTAATAGCTGCATGGCCTCGATTCTTGTAACAAATGCACCCTTCTCAAAGCCTTCAACCGTTGCATCTGTCTTTCCATTAGCCAATTGATGATTCAAGAGGAATTGTATGGAGTTGTCAATATCGTGATGATACCCCTGACTGGATGCTACTAGTTTTGCAACATCGCCACGAGTAATGGGCTTATCAACGATCCCCTTTTTATCTAGCCAATTTCGTTCAGTTGCTTCTCTATAATACGGCTCAGCCCAATGCTGACCAGATGTATCACTTGGTGTTGAGTTGAGATAGTTTTTAACCAACAATGTAACGAATTCACTCTCTTTTATCAATTCTGTCGGCCTTATTGTATTGTCGGGGTAACCTGTCATTTTTTTATTTTCAATTCCCCATTTGATAGTCTGATATCCCCAGTAAGACGGATGCACATCCTTAAATACCAACTCACTGGATTCCAGATGAGGTTCAGCATGTACATGATTCATAATCGAAATACTGCCTGATGCCATTATCAATAGGGACAGGATACATGTACCTAGAACGTTTATTTTCATGTTTACCTCGTTATCTAATGATTGTACTTGAACCTAAGTTAGACATCGTAATGCCTCACTTTGGTAAACCTTACTGTGAGACTATCAAATAGCTCACTCTTGTATATTCCCCGCGTTTTTTTACTTTTTTCATTTTTACCTCGCCTACTTCATCGAGGGATTGTATGTGGGTACCACCACAGGGCATTTCAAATACCCCGGGAACACACATATATCGCAATGTAGCGCCATCTTTCTCTTCCCATTTTATTTCAACTTTACTACCTCCGCTGATCATCTCATTCACGCTACTCTCGATCATCGCTGCCGCATGTTCTATCTCGTCATCCAGCAGATGACCCTGAAAATCAATATAAGCTGAAGTGGGGTCATGATTCCCTTTTTGCGCATTGAGTTTTGGATAGAGCTTGTTTCCCGCATATGCGATTAAGTGACCCGCTGTGTGATAACGAGCATTGGAGACTCTTGATAACGCGTGTATCCCCAAAGCAACCTCGTGTCCAATTCGCAGATTTCCGATCGTGCTGTTTCCGTAGTGAAAAACACGACCATCTCTTAGTACGACTGCGTTCACTTCAAATTCGGATGTCTTACTTTTTATTGTCCCTATATCAGAGGGCTGTCCTCCGCCTTTTGGATGAAAGATTGTTTTGTCTACTACAATATATTTCCCCTGCTCATCCTCGCCAATATCAACAATGGATGCTTTGCAAGTAAACCGATACGTATTATTGAGGTAACATAGCTCCGTCTTCATCTGTTGGACCTCCACTTATTCTACTTTCTATGCAATCAGACTCCTGCATGTTTTCCCTATATCATTCACACGCGCCCATCATCCTTAAAAGTAGACGATTTGCGTAGAGAGACTTCCTTATTTATTCCAGACATATTCGTACGATGGAGGTGCGTCAATGGATACATTCAATTCCTTTGCAGCCCTTTTCGGCCAGTAAGGATCTCTCAGCAATTCTTGTCCAATGAAAATCAAATCAGCATGCCCTTCAACCAAGATCTCTTCGGCCTGTAATCCACTTGTTATCAGTCCAACCGCCGCTGTAGGAATCTGTACTTCTTTTTTCATCTGTGATGCAAAGGGAACCTGATACCCGGGACCAGGTCTTTCCGAGAAGTTGGGCGGAACAATCCAACCCGAACTGCAGTCAATCAAGTGAACCCCTTGTTCTTTCATCATGCTTCCATAAACAATATAGTCATGAATGGAACATCCTTCAGGGTGGTAATCGGTCGCTGAAATCCTTACAAATAGAGCCCCGTCCCATACTTTTTGTATTTCATGAATCACTTCTTTCAAAAATTGATACCTTTTCTCAGGATTTCCTCCATATTTATCATCCCGTTTGTTCGATAAAGGAGATAAAAATTGATTGATTAAATACCCGTGTGCAGCATGGAGCTCCAAGACATCGAATCCAGCCTGTTTTGCTCGTCTAGCAGATTCTTTAAAAGCTGCAATCACTTCATACATTTCCTCTTCCGTCATCGCTTCAGGCACGATGCTGTTCTCATCGTAAGGGATTGCAGATGGAGCCATGATCTTTCCTGGTATTTTTGATTTTCTGCCTCCATGACAAAGCTGAATCCCTATTTTGGCTCCTTGTTCGTGCACCATGTCTACAAGCTCTTTTAGGCCAGATATTTGTCCATCTTCCCAGATCCCTAGATCATCGGGATCGGTTCGCCCGTCAAGAGAAACTGCTGTCGCCTCTACCATAATGAGCCCTACCTGTCCAACAGCCCTGCTTGGGTAATGGATTTTATGCCAATTCGTAACTTTTCCATCTTCTGCCTTGCAGGCATTCATGCCCATTGGCGACATGACAATGCGGTTTTTTAGAGATACACCGCCAATCGTAATTGGTGAAAAGAGGATGCTCATGATATCGCCTCAATCTTGAACTGTATTTTTGTTCAAAAAATATCGAGCTAAAAAATCCCGACTAATGAAACACATATCTTTCTAACATCTGCTTGACGTCATCAAATACTCCAGCTCGAATTCCAAATTTATCTTGGTTGGAAAAAGGAACATGATGGATCGTGATTAATCCCGCTGTTCGCAACAAAGACAGATGATAATGCAAATTGCTTTTTGACAATTCCATTAGCTCGACCAAATCTGTAAAGCTCCTGTTTCCTGATGAAAGGATTTTCATAATACGAAGTCTTTTTTCATCCGATAACGCCTTCACCATTCTCATCAGGCTATTTGGAGGCATACCATCGTTTCCTGCAAGAGCCTCAACTGGATATAGAATGATCATAAACCCTTTGTAATCATCAAATAGGACGTTCGCAGGTCTTGTATGATAGACAGGAACCAAGACCACTTCTTTCAGTTCTTCGTGTCCTTCTATGATTAACCCATTGCATAGCATTTCTATCGTTTTTTGGGGCCCGTAATGACTCAAGTAGTTATCGAATCGCTTCCGTTCCTGTAAAAGAAGTTCCTGGATCCCCAGCTCCTGATCTTTGTAGTACTGTGTATACCATTGTGTAAAAACAGAGATGACATCGTTTTTCATTGCCCCAATTTCATTGGGAACGTTCTCAAGGCAAAATGGCGAAACCTGTTCAAATACCTCACCGGCTGTTAAGGTTTTGAGCCAATTTATAATTGCATCCACCTTTGAATTGTCTGGGCATCTCCAGATGAATAAAGCAATCAGTGGAAATGGAAGTGACAGGCTGTCCAATTCCGCTACAAAATCTTGATCCAATTCCGTCTTCACTTTCTTTACCCATTGATCGTCCAAATCGAATGTTTTCGAACATTTATAATAGGCCATTAAGCTTGACAGAAGATCATAAACGGGGCTGATATGCAGTTTTACTTGATACGGCATCGCTTCTACTTCCTCCTCATTTGTCTTGCTCAAACGAATGGTCTCCAAAATACGTAAGGAAGATTTCAGGATCACGTTTCTTTACGGTTCGCATTGTGCGATTGAATGCACTTTTTACGATTTTTCTCTGATCATTTGATAAAATCCTCAGTATATTTACACAATCTCCGATATATTTGATTCCCTCGGCAGACGAAAAGATGTGTATCATATTCGATCTGACATGTTCATTATCTGAAGCGATCCAACGATGCAATCTGTTCATAAGATGTTTCGGATAGTATGTTAATAAACCATCCCCGATTGCAAACGCTCCTACGTTCTTTTTGACATATTTGTCTTCATCCCATAACAAGGGCTCAATCAAATCGATAAGAAGCTCTGCATAGGCTTCATCCAATTTTTTTGCCGTATATTTTACGGCTACTGCTACAGCCCTTCTCACATTAGGTGAAGGATTACTCGTCCAATTCATCAGCGTAGGGTAAAAGCTTTGAAAGTGATTTGTTAAAACAATGGAACAAGCACTTGCCACCCACTCTCTTACTTCCCAGTGAGGGCTATCAGCAAGTCTTGCTAAAACCGCTTTTACTTCTGAAGGATTAACCTCATAGTGAGTGGCTGTTAGTATGGCCCCTAACTCTTGGCCTGTCGGACTTTCCGAATTTGCAAGCTGAATACCGACATGGTAGATTGTCGCTGCTTGCTGTAAACCTTGGGAAATGATTTGTATGGCCTTATTTTTTACGGATTGTTTGGGAGTGATGGCATGCTTTGTTACTTGCATATGCAAAATATCAAGCATTGCTGCAATATCGCTTCTTGCTGCAGCCTCTTCAAACCGTTCTTGCCACAATGAAATACCCTACTCTCTTTTTTCAGCATTTGATGAATCATTAGACATACTCACTTTATTTAGTGCATCCCAGATTATTTCTATATCCTGCGCGCTTGTTCTCCAATTGCTGAATGCTGCCCTGATACCAGGCCTACCTTGATACATGGTTGGTGTCATAAATACTCGACCATCCTCCTTCAGGGTGTCTAAAAATCTTTGTACTTCTTCATAGGAAATCTTTTTATCCTTCAAAGATAGGGTAAAACATACTACATTCAGTCTGGTAGGAGCCAACAACTCAAACCTGTCACTAAGCTGAATTTTCCGCGTTAAAAGCTGTGCCAATTCTATATTCGTGTCAACGATCTTTTGGTACCCTAAACGTCCATATGCTTTCAAAGTAAACCACGCTGGCAGAGCTCGAAAACGTCTTGAATTTTCTGGCGTGAGATGAACAAATTCGGGCTGATTCATTGAATTCCCTAAATAGGCGGCATTGTTTTGAAAGACTTCGACCTGCAAAGATTTATGTCTAGTGAATTGCATAGCGGAATCATAAGGCACATTGAGCCATTTATGAGCGTCAATGGTAATGGAATCTGCTTTATCCATTCCATTGACGAAATGAGAATAATTCGTGGAACACGCAGCAAAGCCACCAAAAGCAGCGTCCACATGGAGCCAAAAGGAAAACTCTTTCTTCAACTCACCCAATGCTCGCAGGTCATCATAATCAACGGTGTTCACTGTACCTGCGTTTGCCACAACAATACATGGCACACCTTCTTGCTCCTCCAAAAAACCTCGCAATTTATCAATATTTATTGCCTCTCTGTTTTCGATACATGGAATGAGGGTAACGTTCTGTCTACCCATCCCCAAAATCGCCAAAGATTTATAGATACTAGAATGCGGTGACCCACTCGCAATTTTTATTTTTGGCAAGCGATACAGCCCTTCTTGAGAAATATCAACTCCTCGTTGATGAGCGATCCATTGCCTGGCCTGCGCTAGCCCAACAAGATTCGCCATCGTTGCACCACTAACGAAGGTTCCACTAAACTCCTTCGGCAGTGCGAAGAGTTGCCTAAGCATTCCAATCGTCTCCAATTCAAGTTGGCCCGCTACAGACTCCTCAACACTCGTCACGTTTTGATCATAAATACTAACAAGCCAATCTCCTGCAACCGAGGCAGGTGTTGCTCCCCCAGTTACAAATCCTAAAAATCGAGGCCCGACACTGCCGCTTAGGCTTTTCGAATATGTAGATAGAAAATGCTCCATTACTTTCATAGTCCCCAAGCCTTCTAAGGGTAGACTCTCTTGGAAGAGGGGTTGGGGATTTACAGCAGCCGGATGAGAATCTAGGTTGTCATAGAATTGCATGGCTATATTCACTACAGAATCGAGAATTTCTTTTATTTCTTGCCGATCAACTTCGAACTTATCAGACATCGAAATTCATCTCCTTTATCGGATCGAAACAGTAAGCTTCATCCATGCAAAAGCAAATTTGACGAAGAAGTTCAAAAAATTTTGAACCAAGCACTGCAGCAAATCTATCCTTTCCATAAAAGGTTTCCTCGTATGATTATCTGAAAGAAGTTACAAACATCTTTGATGATGTATTTCGTTATTCTTGAATCGATTATTAGTTCAATTTATTTTGAACTAACTTATTGATACCATTATTTTGATGCATTTTCAATAACATTTTGTAAATTTTCCCTTGAGCAATTCCAACTTCACTGCCATATAAAAAATGCCCCGCTTTGTTCAAGCATGGGCATTGTCTTCCTGCAGGTCTTTGTTGTGGGCGAGCTGATAAACGGAATATATGCATTAACACCCATTGCCTTCCAGTCGAATATAAGATTAAGTCTACCTTTCATTATTTAACCCTTCTTGTTCATCAAATATAGGTAAGCATCTTCTAACGAAGGAGTAACAAGCGAAGGTGAAAAAAGACCGGCATTCATAGGTGGTTCTTCGGAAAGAATGCGGAGACGATATATGTTATCCGTCCGATGACTAGATATAACATTACATTTTTCATACATAGAGTGGAAATCATCTTCGGATACAGAAACTTCCCATACTTTCCCTTGAGCTATCTTCCCTAAGGTATGGATGTCTCCACTCTTTATCAATTGACCTTTATGCAAAATGGCAGCCTTATCACAGGTCGCTTCTATATCTTCCACAATGTGTGTGGAAATAATGACAATGGTTTCCCTTCCTAATTGCCGCAATAGTCTTCGAAATCGAATCCGCTCCTCTGGATCTAGCCCTGCTGTCGGTTCATCTACTACAATAATTTTGGGATCACCTAAAATAGCCTGTGCAATTCCAAGACGTCTTACCATTCCACCAGAAAGCTTACCAATTTTTTTATCTCTTTGATCAGATAAATTTACTTTTTCAATTACTGAATCAACCGCTTTGTCGATATTTGATTGAATTCCCTTTAACTTCGCAATATGTTGTAATGCTTCACGTACTTTAATCTGCTTATATAAAGAAAATTTTTGCGGCAGATATCCAATTATATTTCGTATTTTATGAGGCTCATTCCAATTTAGATTGCCAAAACGAATTTCTCCGGAAGAAGCCGATAATAATGTTGTTAATATCCGCATCAATGTAGTTTTACCTGCTCCATTGGGCCCCAGCAATCCGAACATTCCAAATTCAATTTCAAGAGATACATTTTGCAAAGCGATGTGTTTGCCATAATTCTTCGATACTCCAGACAATATAAGAGTTTCCACTTTCAAACCCTCCTATCAAACATTTCTAGTATATCGTTTTCATTCATTGGTTCATTCTGATCAAGCCTATCTAACCAATTTTGAAAAAAAGCTCGAAGGAGTTTTTCGTTATGTTTGTTATTGTCAATAAATCTGATAATCTCTACCGTAACGAAAGCTTTTTGCTTATATTTCGCTTTTGTCTCTTCTCTGCTTGTTGGAATGGTTTTATAGAACTTTAGATGTTGTTTCATTAAGGGTATCTCATTATTGAAGTTAGACTTATCTCTTAGGCTATACCAGTAACTGTAGGATTCGAGGAACAAGGTTTGCATCTCCATCTTTTGATTTACAATGTTGGAACTTCTAATCATGGAAGACAGGACAGACGGAACAAGAAATAATTCATTGTTTAAAAGGTCGCCATTATTGTACATTTGGTTGACTCCAATAATCATATGGTCGTCAAGAGTCCAAATATTTAATGGAAATGTCATTGATTCATTAGGGATCGAGAGTAAATAAACGGTCGAGATATCAGAAAATCTTTGCATAGAAAAATCAGATTGAATGTTATTTCTTATCACTTCTACTTTGTCTAAATATCCCGGAACGGTATGAATCATTTTATAAAGGGATATCGGATAAACGATTTTCGTTTTACGAATTGTCGTTTCTGTTAGCATCCCACTCACAATGGTTAAGCCATTTGGGACTTTTCCACTCCATACTCCCTCTCCTTTCATCGAGAGGTTTGTATGCAATGGTTCCGGTCCAGAATAACGTAAAACGTATTCAGTTGAATGATTGGGTAATAGTGGATAACGCCTTAATTGCAATCCTTCTGCTGTCATTGCTTGATAAGAACCTGCAATAGGCAACCAAGGAAAATAACTCGGGAGCATCACGGCTTGTTCATTTGCAAAATAATATTGAGAACTGGTTCCCTCATAGTTGATAATAATTGTCTGCAGTTTTTCAGCCGGTAAGAGTTCGGGGAATATAACTTTCACTTGATCCCCCATTTGATGAAAGATCAAATCTGTATTATTTTCTGTTGTAACACTTTGTACCTTTAATTGATGATAAAGAGTAAATACAAGATGATTGGTTTCTTTTAAGGGCTTTACTTTCATTTTTGTCCGAACCTTGAGATTACGAAAAGATTTTACATCTATTTCGTACGATTCGATTACACTATCCATATTTTCGAAATTTGCTTTCGTGTTCATTGTGTAGTAGTTAAGATCATATTTTCGTACTGAATCTACTTCAATACCTGTCTTTACTACCTGTTCTTCTTGTAAAAATAAATATATGAAAGGAAACATTGCTATGAAAAACCCGGGCAATAATAGTAATCCCCACTTCGGGAATCTTTGATAATTGATTTGGATTGTCCGGAGTGAAAACAAGAAAACAACAGCAATCAGCCATAACCCTTTTTGCAGCCAACGGTGAATTTCCATAGGTAATCCGTATACTGGATCAAAAGGTGAATTTGGATCGGTCTGACCTAGGTTTAAGAAACCCATAATTGGTGTTAAATCCTTATGCAAAAGTGCCATAACATTTTCTGTCATAGGTACATTAAGTGGTCCCATCAATAGTGCTGCCAGTATCAATATGGGATAAACGATTCTAGAATTTTGATAGGTTCCTACCATCATTCCTATGATTCCTGCAATGAAAAAGGGTATTGCCCAATATAAAGCCAGGTAAGGAATAGACTTCCAATAAAAAATAAAAGGTATCTCAAAAATATAGTAGAGCAAATACAATATCAGTACAGATAGGAAAATAAATAGAACAATTGCTGATAATAAAGCTAAGCATTTTCCAAGTAATTTCCCACTATATCCGTTGGGTATTACGTAAAACATTTCATCCGAAGAAGACAGAACCTCGCTTCGTATAAGGTAAAGTCCAAATATCATGCTAACAAACAGTCCACCTTGGACAATAAAGGCTGTTGAAATTAATGCTCCCCCTGGATCATCTGTGACCACTCTGCTATAAAATTGAATTCCAACCATTGTTAAAGACAGCAATAGAGTTGCCCATGTCCATACATTACGAAAAAGGATTAGTAGCTCTATTTTCCAACAAGATATGATCTTTTCCATGATATACACTCCTGTAGAAAATACTCTGATTTTTACCTTATTTTGTCATAACAGATAGTTTGTTTCATTTTAAATGATTTGGAATTCTTCTTCTCGGTAAAAATGACCCTTCTTTCAAAGGGCTAAATTACCAAAAAGCTACAAGTTTTTCCCCAACTATCTCTGGGCAAAAAAAATGCCCCGCTTTGTTCAAGCATGGGCATTGTCTTCCTATTCAGTACCGAACTTCTTCCTTCTGCAAAGCCTCTTCCGTCCACTTTTCCAGCTTTGCAATACAAACCTTGGCCTTACGGATACTCTGCTCTACTTGCTTGCTGCCTGTTCCACCCAGTACATCGCGCGCATCCACAACCGTACGGATGTCGATCGTCTGGTAGAGATCCTCCTCAAAGCTAGCACTGTGCTGCTTGTACTCCGCTAACGTAAGATCAGCCAGGTATTTGCCATTGGAAATGCAATACAGCACCAGCTTTCCGATTACTTCATGCGCCTGACGGAACGGCATGCCTTTGCGCACCAGATAGTCGGCCAGATCGGTGGCGTTGGAGAAATCCTCTTTCAGTGCCTGAGCTACACGTTCCTTGCGCACTTCCATCGTCCGGATCATTCCAGCAAACAACTGCAAGGAGCCTTTTAGCGTATCCACCGTGTCAAACAAGCCTTCCTTGTCTTCCTGCAGGTCCTTGTTGTAGGCGAGCGGCAATCCTTTCAATACGGTCAACAGACCAAACAGGTTGCCATAGACGCGTCCTGTTTTCCCACGCAGCAATTCCGCCACATCCGGATTCTTTTTCTGCGGCATGATCGAGGAGCCTGTACAGTACGCATCATCCAGCTCCACAAAACCAAATTCTGTGGAGGACCAAAGCACCATCTCTTCACAAAAACGAGATAGATGCATCATCACAAGCGATGCGGCGCTCAGGAATTCCACAATAAAGTCCCGATCGCTGACGGCGTCCATCGAATTCTCATAAATTCGCGCAAACCCGAGTTCTGCTGCCACCAATTCGCGATCGATGGGGAACGTCGTACCAGCCAGGGCTCCGGCACCGAGCGGCAGTGAATCAATCCGTTTCAACCCATCCTGCAAACGCTCCACATCACGGGAGAACATCCCGAAGTATGCGAGCAGATGATGCGCCAGCAGCACTGGCTGAGCCCGCTGCAAATGGGTATAGCCCGGAATCATCACGTCGAAATTCTTCTCTGCAGTCTCAACCAGCGCATCCAGCAGGTCGACCAAGTGAGCAATAATTTGTTTTGTTTCCCGGCGCAAATAGAGATGCAGGTCGGTTGCCACCTGATCATTGCGAGATCGTCCCGTATGCAGCTTTCCGCCAACCGGTCCGATTTTCTCGATCAGAACTTTCTCGACGTTCATGTGGACATCTTCATTCTCTACTGAGAATTGAAAGCTGCCCGCTTTTACTTCCTGCAAAATGTTTCGCAAGCCTTCGCTGATCTTGTCCGCATCCTCCTGCGGGATAATGCCGCATGCACCCAGCATCTTCACGTGAGCCAGCGAGCCGCGGATATCGTCACTTGCCAGCTTTTGATCAAAACCAATAGAGGCCGTGAACTCTTCCACGAGCTTGTCCGTTTGTTTGGTAAAACGTCCGCCCCACAATTTCATCTATGTTCACTCCTGATTTTTCGTCTAGTGATTCAGCACCTTGCCCAAGAAATCCTGTGCCCGATCCGTCTTTGGATTGCTGAAAAACTCCGAGGGCGGTGCTACCTCGACAATCCTTCCCTCCGCCATAAAGACGATTTGATTGCAGATTTCCTTGGCAAAACCCATCTCGTGCGTGACAACTGCCATGGTCATCCCCGTACCTGCCAGCTTGCGGATCGCGTCCAATACTTCCTTTACCATTTCCGGGTCAAGGGCCGAGGTAGGCTCGTCAAAAAGCATGACCTTTGGATCCATCGCCAAAGCGCGGGCAATCGCAACCCGTTGCTGCTGGCCACCCGATAGCTGGCCAGGATAGGAGGCGAATTTCTCACCCAAGCCAAGGCTGGAAAGAAGCTCTTTTCCTTTTTCCTCTGCTTCCTTTTTGCCAATCCCTTTTACATTGATAGGAGCTACGGTTACGTTTTCCAGTGCGGTCAGATGAGGGTACAGGTTAAACGACTGAAACACGAAGCCGATATCGGCTCTCAGCTTGTTGATATCTGTTTTTTTCTCGTGTACGGAGGTCCCATCTACGAGAATCTCGCCCGCCTGAATGTCCTCCAGCGCATTGATCGTCCGGATCAGCGTGCTTTTTCCCGCACCGCTCGGGCCGATCAAGGCGAACACCTGCGATTGCGGAATTTCCAGATTGATATCATGAAGTACTTTTACCGTTCCAAAGCTTTTCGTCACATTCTTAATCGAAATCATGTCGGTATGATTCCTCCTTTCGTCACGCTAACCTGCTATTCATGCACGCGGTATTTCCGTTCCAAATAACGGACGATTTGAGAGAGAGAAAAGGTGATGCAGAAATAGACAGCTGCGATGAAGGTCCAAATTTCAAGCACGCGGAAGGTGGTCGCCACCAGATTATTCCCCACTAGACTCAAGTCCACGACGGAAATGACCGAAGCGAGCGAAGAATCCTTGATCAGGATGATAAACTGGGAGGCAAGCGGAGGCAGCACCTTGCGGAAAGCCTGCGGAAGAATCACCAGGCGCATAGCCTGTACGTAGCTCATTCCCGACGAACGGGCTGCTTCCATTTGTCCACGCGGAACGGATTGAATACCGGCACGAATAATTTCCGCCACAAATGCGCCCGAGAAGATAGCCAAGCCAAGTACAGCAGCCCAGAACGAATCGATGCGCAAGAATCTCCCCAGTACAAAGAAAATCCACAGCAGCAACACGAGAAGAGGAATCCCGCGAATCAATTCCACATATGCAGTGGCGATAAAGGAAAGAATCCGATTCCGGGAAATTCGGCACAAGCCTGCTACAATTCCGATTGGAAGACTAAAAATTAGCGCCATCGCTGAGATTTTCAGCGTTATCAGCAGCCCTTCCCAGAAAAGAGGAAGATTGTCCGCAATCACGCCCCATTCCATTTGATACCCCATGAATGTACCCCCATTTCCTTTGTATTTTCAGGACATACAATAAGAGAGGAAGAGCCATAATGGACCCTTCCCGCCCTTAAAAAGATGCTAGTTCATTTTTCCGTTACTCTTTCTTTTCTACTTCGCTTCTCCAATCACTGGAATGGAACCATTTTTCAATGGAGGCTTGATCCTCCAGACCGCCTTTATAGGAAGCGAGGAAGGAATTAATCCAGAGGACCGTTTCCACATCGTTGAGCGGAACCGCGATCCCCAGATTGTCAGTAGAAATCAAGTCGTAAATCCCTCTTGTCTGGAAAGATGGATTTTGCTCATATTCGCGAACAACCACTTCCTCTGTGATAACGCCATCCGCTTGTCCCTGATTCATTGCCATTGCAGCCGCAGGGACACCTTCGAAATCGAGTACTTTGGCTTGCTTGAAAATTTGCTTCGCTAACAGCGCACCTGTAGTCCCTTGGGAAACGGCGATCTTTTTATCAGGCTTGTCCAGATCTTGCCAGGACTTGGTAGTCGTGTCCGTTTTCGGCACCATGAACACCTGTCCTGTCGAATAGTAAGGGTTCGAGAAGCTGACAGAAAGCGCGCGATCGCCGCGAATGGTCATCGCCGATACCGCCATGTCAATATCGCCTGTTTGCAGGGCTGGAATCAACCCGCTGAATTTCATTTGCTTAAATTCCACTTCAACGCCAAGCGCTTTGCCCAATGCCGTCATCATGTCGATGTCATACCCGATAAAGTTGCCCTGCTTGTCCTTCATCTCAAACGGCATATAGGCTGAACCTGTACCCACCACAAGCTTCTTCTTGTCTTTTACCTTCTGAATGGTCGATGGCGCCTTTTGTTCCGGTCCGGCACCGGCTTGTTGCGAACAACCTGTTACGGCCATAAGAAGAAAGGATAACATCACGATTATTGCCTTTTTCATCAAACGCTTCCCCCTTAGTAATCTTGTGTATGTCCAACTTCTACACGCCAAAAATTGGCACTACGAAAGCTGTCACCGCTGTTGAACCCGAGATGTTCTATTTTCGGGTTAGTTAAGGGTAAATACCCTGTAAATGATTGTACTCGCATCACTCTGACATATCAACGGATTTTTTCAAAGAATCTAAAAAAAAATAATCATTCATTGAAACGAATGATTATACCAAGCGATATATTTTACTAGGACGGCCCCGTGTTGAGTTCGATTCCTCGCCGATGCATTCCGCCAGCTCCACTTCGCACAGCATAGCGACAATCCTGCGCGCATTCCGTTCGTCCAGATAGAGGTGGGTGGCCAGGTCTTTTATGGTGAAATCACTCCAGGCCATCCGGCGGACCAGTGCTTCGATCTTGTTATAGGTTTTCACGCTGATGTTTCCTTTTTTCAGCTTCTCCAATAAATCCTTATCATCCATGCGGAAGGAGTACGTAATCTCTTCCTTCCCGACCGATTCGCTGATCGTACCATTTTCTTGGACGATGATCATGCCTCGTTCTGCCTTTTCCTTCGAGTACTGGATCGCCTGTCGAGCATTGACCTCTGCCGTAAAAACCGTTTCTCCAAACCCGATGCCCACCGCTGCAGTCGTTTCCGATTCCAGTGATAGCTGGAAAACCGTGTTTTGCACCATCGCCAGCTCTCTCTCAATCGCCCCGCGGGAACTGAAGATCACATAGCGGCCATATCCTTTTTCCAACAGAGAGCCATCCAGTTTTTCGCAGAGCCGCAGCAGGGCCTCTTTCCAGCGCAGCTCCTGGTACTGGAGATGGTAGGGGCTTTTCGCCTTTTGGGCTATCTTGTCGAACTGCTCGATCTCCATGATCACCACGCCGATTTGCGTATCCTTGAAATAGATGGTCCTGACCTTTTCCGCAAGAATCCGCAAGGTCTTGCGAATCTCCATACGGGTCGGCGAAATCCAATAAGCTGGCACTCCCGCTTCACGCAACGACTGGTAGACAAATTGAAAGCAGGTAATCGCTCCATCCGTCTTTCCAGCATTCCAGAGATCAAGATGGAATTGCAGCAATTCCTTCAGATCTGTCTCTTCGTCATATAGTTTCATATAAATCTGGCTCGGAACGTTCTCCAATTGCGAAATGGCTTCCTCCGGGTCGGAGGTGTCAATCTCATCGATGCTTACCCGATCCATATAGGTTCCCAGCTCACAGGCCATGTTGAGAAAGCATTTATACAGACTAGCCTCCGAGTGTTGAATATGCATCATGTTTTCATCCGATCCCAGCGTCTTTCGGGCAATTCTGTACGGAATCTGTGCCGAAAAGAGCCACACGTCCACATGATGGTCGTGCTCCAGAACAATCTCGGGCGTGTTTTTAAACGATTGGTACGGATAGGGAATAAACTCCATCATCTGCTCAAATTCCTTCGCCACATCCAGAATCCGACCCACAGAGAGATGCGGCCCGACAACACCGATTCTATACATTCCGTTTTCCTACTTTCCCCAAGATTCTTAATACATTGTATACATGTTGGAAGTAGGAAAGCTAGTGTGCCATCCTTTTTTCCGGGATCTGTATATTGCGGGTTGTTCTATTTTTTTCAAGCTCTTTGTGATGGAAGACATATTCATAGAAGGTTTTCGGTACCTTTTAGGGAATTTACATGTAGTTTTTATCCGATCCATGGAGGTTGCAGTATTGGAGACTAGGGAAGGAATCAAAGTGATCAAGATGGAGATGAAAGTCGATGACGGTTTGTTCGTGGTTCATACGGCGGTGCTGTGGGATGAGGAAGGAGCCATCCTGGTAGACACGGGCATCCCCGGACAGCTGGAGCTGATCAAGGCTGTTCTCGCAGAAGAAAGCATTCCCTTTTCAAAACTGAAGAAAATCATCATCACCCATCAAGACCGGGATCATATCGGCAGTCTCCCGGACATCGTCGATGCCTTTGAGGGGAACATCCAGGTGCTGGCACACGAAGCAGCCGTTCCTTACCTCGCTGGAAAAACTCCTTTGATCAAAAGCGGCAGTTTCGCTACCCCTGTCAATGTCGACCATGCCCTGACCGATGGAGAGCTTTTGCCCGACTGCGGCGGAATCCGTGTCGTCTATACCCCAGGCCATTCCCCGGATCATGTGTCTTTGTATCATCTTCCCAGCAAGACGTTGATCGCAGGTGATGCGCTCACCGCACAAGACGGCGTGCTCATGACATTCAATCCCGCTTTTACCCCGGACAAAGAGTCAGGGCTGCAATCGATCGCCAAGCTTTCGGCTTTGGATATCGAGACGGTCATCGCGTATCATGGGGGAGTCTGCACGGGAAATATAAAGGAGCGTCTCGCAGAGCTTGTAGCAGACACAGCTTTGTAAACGTGATGAAACCAGTCGGGTACATGAATATGTGTAGCGACTGGTTTTTTTATAACGGTCCTACCTCCGCTATTCGTATATGTTTTGGTTTGCCCATGTATACAGGCCTTCCGTACAAAACTGCTGTATGAGCCGATTGAGATGACGATAGCTGGTGCCGAGCAAATTCGCTCTATTCCTCAAGGTCGCTTTGTTCAGCGGCTCTTTCAGTTTGGCATCCGTATTGTCAGTGGACACCGTCACAAATAGCTCGCCAGCTGCGTCTCGACAGGTAAAGAAGATTGAAGCTCATAGAGTGAGTTTTACGTAAAACTTCCGGGTAATGTGATCCAGCAGAAATTGTAACAGCTCCGAGTCGCTTTTGCCGAATTTCCACAGACAATGATGAGGGACTGCGTTGACATACCTAATGCGATTACCTGGCCGATAAAAGCCCCCACGATAGCAACTAATTGAGAAGGGCTGATGGAAGCAATCGAAAAACTGTCCACGAGACTGCTTGTGAACAATGGAATGGCAAGCCCCACTATCTTTGTGGTCACACTCATGAGCAACGCTATAATTAGCAGCAGTTTTGAGGGCTTGGTTTGCTTAATAGATTAAAAAACTTGTCGCTATCCTCTCGATTTTCCATGATTCGTCCATTTTCCACGCTTTTACTTTTGCGTGCCGAATAACACATGTGATTCGGCGTAATGTTTTTGCTTGTAAATGGATTATACATGAGGACGATGAACTCAGTGGAAACAGAGGAACACAAAATGAGCTGGGATTGTAATCCTAGCTCCAGATTTTTCTAGACGGCATGCAACGATCACTAATTAGATGGTTCTTGTACATTCATTTCAAGTCTCATGTCATGAAAATAGCCATCACAGGATTCTTTTCGACAATTATTCAATATATTCATTGTGGATATGTATTTGGTAGAGGCGGGTTAACACCATTAATAATTAAAAGCATTTTTAAATACAAGAAAGTTCAACTATTGTTCGGTGGTTCTAGTTCTGCAAGATGTAAAGTTAGAACCACAGTATTCCCGATCAAAATAACTGTGCCACATAGTGAATATGTAAAAATGAATACTTCTGCACATAAAACATGCTTCAAAATACTATAACTAACTACATTAGGTAAAAAGGCAATGAGAACAGCTACAAAAGTGGAAAGTGCCCAGAAAAATGAAATAAACCAAAAAGGATACAATAACTTTTGTAAAGTACTTTCAGCTAATAATAAGTTAAGAATTTTTCCATTTGCTACAGCCAATATGATAGCGAATCCAGCTATTATTATACCTAATAATGTTGCTGAAATAGATGCAATTGGGTCTCCAAAGTATTTAGCTATGTTATCAATTTTTTGATTGTCATAATCATTAATTATCCATTGAAATAATATTGTTGTAATTAACGCTAAGTAAAACCCATAATTTTTCCAAACAAAGTTCCGTAAACCAACAACCTTAAACAGTGAAATAAAGGTAGTATTGTCCGCTGAAACTCGATCTACCCTCCTCTTCATATTTATAGCACCTCCATCACCATATGATACTTACCATTTCAGAGGCAAACTCTTTAAGCTTCTCAATTAAAGTTTTCTCATCATCCGTCTTAATTTTTTTCATATGAATTGAATTCTTGGAATTGAAATTTCTCGGTTTCTTTTTCCCACGTCCTCTCTTAGATCTACTAGGAAGATAGTCGAATCCATAGGCTTTTACATCACCATATGCGTTTGAAACCATTTCAATTCCCTGGTTGATTAAATCCCCACTTTTATTCAAACCGTCCCTGTTTTCTAAAGACACTTTCATACGTGTTGCATTTTCATCTTGAATTATTTCACTAACCTTTTTAAAAGTCTTTTTTTCAATAAAATTAGGTGGAATAAACTCAAATTCAACCTTCGTAATGAATTCCATTGACATTATCTCTCTGTAAATCTCTTCTTTTATAGGTATTAACTTAACAATAATTTGTCCAATTTCAATATTCCCTGCATAAATAAGCTGTTCAAAAACTTGAAGAAAGTCATCTCGCCGAATATCTGCAGTTTCTTCAAAAATTAATATTTCGTGCTTTGCATCATACAAAAATTTTGCTTTGTTGGCGACAGGTTTTGGAATTTCGTATCGTGTTGTTTTATCTCCATCTAAAACGTCAATTCCTTGGTACCTTGATTTTACCAAGTTAGCAAAAATATAATCTGTTTTATGATCGATAAACGAATTAACATCAGCGAACTTCCATGTCCAAGTCCCTTTTTTATACTCCTGACTAGGTTTAATAGCATCGGGAATCATCGAAATTAGTGATTCTTTATTTGAGCTAAAGATATTTCTATTTATATTAACCTTTGCTGCTATAAATCGTGTCCGAATATCCCTAATCATAAAATATTTCCCCCATAGTAACATTATATCCTTGGAAGAGACTTACTATTACAAATACCAAAAGAGATGTTCCACAATCAAACATTTTTTTAATAATTACCCTGATTGAGGTAGTAAAAAAAGCACACCTTGTTCCTAAAGAGAGTGTGCTTTTTTAATTTGTACGACTCAAAGGTTTTTAGATACAGGCGACGTGAGGATTTGAACCCCGACCAGAAAACAGCGACACATATGCACCTCATAGCGCTGTCACTTTATAGAATTTCAGTCATTATCCTACGAACGATACGCTAGTTAAGAACCTAACCATATTAATTATCTTCCTAATGGTCCCTGCCGGATGCCACTGACTTACCCCACAAAAAGTTGAGCGCCTAAAATCTAATTCACGTTGTTGAAACATAAATATTATTTAATTCTTGAAACGTAACGGTTTTTTCCCAACAGAAATGAGTTTTGTGTTTAAGGCATCCATTCTTTGACGATGTAAACTACCTTGAACGAAGTGTAACTCCAACATACTAATTAACAAAGAAAAGATCCATTCAGCCTCTCCTGGTTCTACATCCACAACTTCACCCGTAGATGTATCTTTAAGAGGGTGTGCTGCAAAATTACCTATCTCCCTAATTGCGTGTAGAGTATCGTTAATATAGGAGGGAAAAACTGATTTATTAATCAATAAATCAATTTCGGTAAAAAGTGTTTTTTCAATTATCCCAAACTCCGCACGGATAAAATTTTGTAAACACCTTCTACTTAAAGCGGCACTTGCTTTAGGACTAATATTAATAATTAATCCAGCTTCTAACAAATCTTGAGAATAGATATTTGGTATTAACTCGTTAATTTTTACATCTTCTGGAGTTAATGGATATATTACTTTACTGACTTTTATATCAGTCAATCTCCCTAAATCGTGCAAATATTTCCCAGCACTTAAATTAACTAATGGACTAGTACAATTTGGGCAAACACCGGACTTTATTTCCACATCACCTATTTTTGTACCATGTATCAATGATATATTTCCTTCAAAATTTGCAATTATACAGCTGCAATTTGAACATTCCATTTTGGCTCACCTCTTTATGTTCTTTTCTCTAATTTCAGTTGCGAGCGAAATACCCTATGGACATCAAATTCATCTACGTTATCTGTTGGAAAATCGGGTTCCTCTGTGCTAGAAATATATCTTCTTTCTTCATGTTTTCCTGGTCTTTTCGTTTTAGAAACAGCTCTTAAAAAGCCAACTTTAAATAATGCATTTACTGAATCTCCAAAGCTTAATGCTTCATGCCTATGATTATTTAGATAAGTATTACTTTCAAATAGTCTCTTCAGATCAGAGACCGTCCAATTCCACCCAACTGTATCTCTTTCATGCCTACCTTTCCTGAATAACTCAAGGACATCCCTAAGATTTGGATATAGATTCTTATACTCAGCACAAAGGTCATCCATAAACTCTGCAACATACCTGGGTTCCGATTCTTGAATGTCCCTATTTGTTAATGGAATTTTATAATCATTAACTTCAATCATCTTTCTACAAAATTGAAGAATTTCTCTTGGGCGTAATAGTGACCTTTCAGTTATATAAAATCCAATTGGCTTGATTTTTTTCACTCCCCCACTACCATAATATATATAATTTGTCGGAAATACTCTTTTTAAATATTTTGAAGGATGGCTTTCCTCCCCTTTTTCTGGTTTCGACTGGTAAAAATAGTTACTAAATCTACTATTCAATACACTAAGTAATTTTCTTTCTGTCCAAGTGAGCTCAACTTTATTACTCCTCATTTGAGCTACTGCACTATTCTTTGAATTTGCAATATAACTAAGTATATCGTTCCTGATAAAAATGATTGGTCGAACAAAACGACTTTGTCTCATAATTTGTATACCAGCATTAATTAAAGAATCTACCATAGTTGCTGTAAATTGAGGATTTAAGTCATAGTCATCATCTAAATTATCAAATAAAATAAAAAATTTACCTCCCTGTTCCATAAAACATGACTGAATCTCTCTATCCAATGCTTCAATCTGAGGGTTATTAAATAAGTGTTTACTAGATTCATCAATTTCTGTAGTAGTAGTCAATAATCTTGAGTAATTTAGAAAGGATTCAACAAAATTTTGTTGTCCTTCTAATGTGTTTATGGCAGACTAAAAATGTAGGTTATGGCAGTTAATTTATGCAGACCCGTAGGGGCTGCATAAATTAAAAAACCACTTGCCAACATCCCCTTATCAAAATACACTCCTGTTGGGCATT